>Ga0209276_100021_pt1 | contig 437130 bp, 353 predicted proteins | sample DewCreD2012metaG_3_FD_185473 | JGI IMG/M metagenome (GOLD analysis project Ga0209276, IMG submission 185473) | Hot spring sediment bacterial and archeal communities from British Columbia, Canada, to study Microbial Dark Matter (Phase II) - Dewar... ...
ATCCTGGGGCTGAAGAAGGTCCCAAGGGTTGGTCTGTTCGCCCATTAAAGCGGTACGTGAGCTGGGTTTAGAACGTCGCGAGACAGTTCGGTCCCTATCTGGTGTGGGCGCAGGAGACTTGAGGGAAGCTGGCCTCAGTACGAGAGGACCAGGCTGGACCAGCCTCTGGTGTACCGGTTGTCACGCCCGTGGCAGCGCCGGGTAGCTAGGCTGGGCAGGGATAACCGCTGAAGGCATCTAAGCGGGAAGCCCGACCCAAGATAAGGTCTCCCTGAAGGGCCCTGGTAGACGACCAGGTTGATAGGCCGGAGGTGTAAGCGCCGCAAGGCGTTGAGCTGACCGGTACTAATCGCCCGTTCGGCTTGACCACAAGATGCGCTGGAGAGCAAACGAGATCGCGCCCTCAAACGCGAAAGTGTGGCCTGTGCCGGGCTCTCCTTCAATTGGGAATTGCTCGAAGTTTTCCTCTGGTGGCCATACCGGCGGGGAAACACCCGTTCCCATCCCGAACACGGCAGTTAAGCCCGCCAGGGCCGATGATACTGCGCTGGCAACGGCGTGGGAAAGTAGGTCGCTGCCAGGGGAGTACGCTTAAGAGCCGCCGAATGAACGCTCATTCGGCGGCTTTTTTTTGTTTGTGCTCGCCTATGCGCGAAGACTCCGTCACCGCTGCTCAACGCGCTGCCGCGCTGCTGACGGAAGCGGCCGAGGCCAACCGTCGGCGCGATCATGCGCGCGCGCTCGAGCTGCTGCAGCATGCCGCGCGCCTCTATCGCGATCTGGCGCAGCAAGCCACTTCGACCGACCAGCGCGTGAGAGCCTTTCGGGGTCTCGGAGCGACGCTCTATCAACTCGCCATCGAAGCCCTGTATGTGGCTCGTCCTGCCGAGGCCCTTGAAGCCGCTCAAGAAGGATATACCCTCATCGCGCAATATGGCCTGCAGCCGGCGCGGCAATTGGCCAAGCTCAATGCCTTGCGCGCCCTCGCGCTCCTTGATCTGCGTCGTCTCTCGGAAGCGCTACAGGCTGTGGACATGGCCTTCGAGGATCTGCTCAAGGAGAAGGATCCGATTGTGCGCGCGGAGATGGCTGTTCGCTTCAGTTGGTTGAAGGGGACGATTCTCTCCGCTCTCGGCCGGCATGAGGAAGCGTTGGAACATTTGGATCGCGCCTACATTCACTTCCAGAATCACGGGCAGTACAACTTCTGGCATTTCGTCAGCATGGCCGAGGCGCTCATGGCCGTCGGGCGGCACGAGGATGCACTCGCGTTCTATCGAGTGGGCGCGGACTATTTGAAAAAGAGCGGCGCTTTCGTCCCGTTTTCGGAGTTTCGCGTGGAGATGCTGGTCTCGGTGTGAGTTGGCCGCAGCGCGCTCATCGGCCAATGGGTTCGTGATGCTCCCGCTTGGAGCTCGGCCGGCGTCGCCTCTGACGGTTTCGCTCCATCCACTCGTAAAGGAGGGGAAGGACGAAGAGCGTCAGTATCGTGGAGCTGATCAATCCGCCGATGACCACTGTAGCCAAGGGGCGCTGCACCTCCGCGCCGGGAGCGGTAGATGTCGCCATGGGGACGAAGCCCAAGCTGGCGACAAGCGCTGTCATCAAAACCGGACGCAAGCGCATCGTCGCGCCGTCTACGACCGCCTGTCGCAGCGAGACGCTCTGCTCGCGCAGTCGGTTGATGGCGCTCACCATGACTAATCCGTTCAAGACGGCGATGCCGAACAAAGCGATGAAGCCGACAGCGGCCGAGAGGCTCACGTTCAAGCCGCGCAGCCAGAGCGCGGCGATGCCACCGACCAGTGCGAAGGGGAGATTGACCATGATCAGGAGAGCGCGCGGCAGATCATCGAAGGCGGCGAACAGGAGCAGGAAGATGAGGAAGACCACCAGCGGGACGACCAGGCGAAGCCGCCGCATGGCGCGCTGTTGATTCTCGAACTGTCCCCCCCACGCGATATAGTAGCCCGGCGGGAGGCGCAGTTCGCGCTGAAGGCGCTCTTGGGCATCTTCGACGAATCCCCCCAAGTCGCGGCCGCGCACGTTGGCCTGGATCACGATGCGGCGCGTCGCATTCTCGCGATTGATGACTTCGGGGCCTTCGGTCGTTGTGATCCGCGCCAGTCGGGCGAGCGGCACGCGTTCTCCGGCGGGCGCTTGCAGCAGGAGCTGACCGATCGTCTGCGGATCACGGCGATGGGCCTCGGGCAAGCGCACAAGGACATCTACGCGCGGCGCGCTGAAGATCGAGTCCCTTTCGGTCGAAGGATTCCCCGAACCCTCGCGCGACGTGGCATCGGCGATGACCTGCGTGGCGACTTTCCCCCCGATAGCTGTCTCCACAAGGCGTGCGACGTCATCCACCGAGATGCCGAAACGCGCCATCTCCGCTCGGTTCAGCTCCAAGCGCAGCTCGCGCGCGCCGAGCATCGGTTCGACCTGAACGTCGGCGGCTCCGGGAAGGCGTTCCAGAAGGCGTCGGATTGTCTCGGCCAACTCCAGCAACGTCTCCGGATCCTCGCCGAAGAGTTTCACGGCGACATCTGAGCGGACGCCGGAGACGACCTCATCCAGGCGCATCGCCAGTGGCTGCGTGAAGTTATAGGTGACGCCCGGAATCTCGCGCAATCGCCGATCCATAGCCTCGATCAGCTCCTCGCGTGTTCGCGCCGTGCGCCACGCCTGGCGCGGCTTCAGCAGCACGTAGACATCGCCCTGATACATCCCCATGGCTTCGGTCGCCAGATCCGGGCGTCCGATCTTGGTCACGACCGTCTCGACTTCGGGGAATTCCAAAAGGAGTCGTTCAATGCGGCCGGCGATCTCCACCGATTCGCTCAAGGAGATCGAGGGGAGGCGGCGCGTCTCAATGAGCAAGGCGCCTTCGTCCAGCTCGGGCATGAATTCCGTCCCCAGTCGCGAGAGCACAAGGAGCGCCAGCGCAACCAACAGAGCGGCCGCGCCGACGGTCAGTTGGCGGTGTCGCAGCGCCTGCAGCAACGCGCGCCGATACGCCCGTCGCACGCGCTCGAAGAGCCGTTCGCGCCCGGGCGCGCTCATCCGCGCGCCGAGCACACTGCCGAGCGCCGGAACGAATGTGAGCGCCAGGACAAGCGAGGCGAAGATGGCCAGGCTGACCGTCAGCGCCATCGGTCGAAACATGCGCGCTTCCATCCCCTGAAGGGCGAAGATCGGCCAATAGACGACCAGGATGATGAAGACGCCGAAGACCATCGGGCGCGCGACCTCCAAGGCGCTCTCGCGCATGATCTCCATGGCGGGAGCATCGGAGCCACCTCGCAGGGCGCGCCGTCGCATGAAGTTCTCGATCACGACGACGGCGCCATCCACGAGCAAGCCAAAGTCGATCGCTCCCAGGCTCATCAAGTTCGCCGAAAGCCCCAGCGCGCGCATCCCGATGAACGCCGCGAGCATCGAGAGCGGGATGACGGCCGCGACAATCACCGCCGCGCGCAGATCGTGCAGGAAGAGGAAGAGGATGAGGATGACCAACAGTCCTCCCTTGATGAGGTTCGTCGCCACCGTGCGCGTCGTCCGCTGAATCAGCTCCGTTTGATCGTAGAAGGGCACGATCCGCACGCCCGGAGGCAGCGTCCGTTCGATCTCCCGTATGCGTTCCTTGATGCGTTCGATGACGCGCTTGGAGTTCTCGCCCTTGGTCATGATGACCATGCCGGAGACGACTTCGCCCGTCCCGTTTTTGGTCACGGCCCCATGGCGAAGCGCCGGCCCTACGTCCACCGTCGCCACATCCGCCACGCGCACGGGGACGCCGGCTTTGGCCGTGAGGATCACGTTGCGCAGATCATCGGCTGAGCGCAAGCGGCCCAGGCCCCGAATGATATAGGCTTCGGCCCCTCGCTCGATGTACCCCCCGCCGAAGTTCGCGTTGCTGCGGGCGATGGCGTCGTAGACCTCAGCGAGCGTCAGGCCGTAGGCGAGCAGGCGTTCCGGGTCCACCAGGACGTGATATTGGCGGATGAATCCTCCCCAAGAGTTCACTTCGCTCACGCCGGGGATGGTGCGCAGTTGCGGTCGGATCACCCAATCGTGGAGCGTCTTCAGCTCCATGAGGCTATACCCCTTGCCTTCGACCGTGTACTGATAGATCTCGCCGAAGGCCGTCGCGACGGGGCCGAGCGTTGGTTCGACGCCTTCGGGCAGCCGCGCCTTGACCTCTTGCAAGCGTTCGGCCACGCGCTGCCGTGCGAAGTAAATGTCCACGCCGTCCTCGAAGACGACCGTGACGATCGAGAGGCCGAATTTCGAGATCGAGCGCACGTGTTCTGTGCGGGGTAAGCCCATCATGGCGCTCTCGATGGGAAAGGTCACCAATTGCTCGACTTCAGCCGGTGCCAACCCTGGCGCTTCCGCCACGATATTGACCTGGATGTTGGTCAGGTCCGGAAAGGCATCAACCGGGAGCGTGCTGAGCGCCCACAACCCGATTCCGGCCACAAGCACCGTGAGCGCGAGAACGAGCACGCGCTGCTCGAGGGAGAAGTGAATCAAGGCGCGAATCATAGCGACACCGGACGCGCGTTGTCCGCCCAGATGGGCGTTCGGCTCATGGCTCCTCCTGGATCACGGCCTTCAGCAGCTCGGACTTCAACCAAAAGCTGCCGCGCGCGACGATGCGCTCGCCGTCGCGCAGGCCGCTGGTCACTTCGACGAATTCGCCCTCAGGCAGAGTGGCGGAGAGGCCCAGCCGAACGCGACGTTTCTCGAAGCGGCCCGGCGCGACTTCCACGAAGACGATGGATTCGCCGCCGACCTCTTGTACGGCTTCGCGAGGGATGACTAATTGCGGCGCGGTCATCCCCAAGGTGATGGTGATCGTGGCATACATCTCCGGGCGCAAGCGCTCTCGCCGATTTTGGACGACGCAGCGTACGCGGACCGTGCGGGTTTGCGGATCGAGCACTTCGCCGATGTGGGCGACGCGGCCCAGAAAGCGCTCCTCGGCGAAAGCCGCGACGGAGATGGAGACCGGCTGGCCGGGACGAACACGCGCCGCCTGCGGCTCGGGGACCTCAGCGATCACCCAGAGCGTCGAGAGATCGGCGATCGTCAGCAGATCCATCGAAGGGGTCACAACCGTCCCGACGGTCACGCGCCGCTCCAGCACAACGCCTTCGATAGGGGCGCGAATGAGGACTTCGTCGCTCACTTCAGGCCGCGCGCCCAGATGGTGCAGGAATTCCTCCGCGCGGCGCAATTCCGCGCGCGCGTGTTCGAATTCGGCCTGGGCGGCCACCAGATCGGCCGCCGCGCGCAGTTGTTCGCGACGAGAGATCGCCTTGGCCTCCAGGAGCCGATTTGCGCGCTCCAGCTCGGCCTGGGCGTAAGCGAGCGCTTTCTCCGCGCGCGCGACGGCCGCTCGGGCCTTCTCATAATCGCTGCGCGCCGCCGCCAGCTCATGGCTGTGCAGCGCGAGCACGACCTGCCCGGCTTTCACGCGATCGCCCACCGTCACCAGAACGCGCGTGACGCGCCCCTCGACCGGGGAGCCGAGGCGCACCGCTCGGTCTTCATTGATCTGCACGCGCCCGGTCACACGAAGCTCCTGCGGCAGGGGACGTCGCGCGACCGCGATGATGCGAATATCGCCCCGAGCCAGGGCCTCCGCCGAGAGGGCGATGAGGGAGGGCGCGGCGGCGGCGTCCGAGCGTGTGCTCGGCGCGGGCGTTGCCGATGCTGCCTCCCGCTCCGAGGAGCGGAGGAGATACCGCGCAGCGAGCCCCAGGGCGAGACTCGCCACAATGATGAGAAGGAGGAGCCAGCGAGGGCTCAACCCCCGCACGGGACGTAACACGAGATGCGCGCGCTTCATGTTCAGCATTCCCTCATGGCCATGGACTCGCCCCCGTCGTCGGGGACGTAGGGGTGGACTCCTGGCGCGGCAGGTGGTCTAATCCGGCCGCTTGTTCCAACTCATGCACGGCTCGGCGGTAATTGAAGAGGGCTTGCAGATACAGCTCGCGAGCTGACGCGTGCGCGCGTTGGGCTTCGAGCCAAATGAGCAAATCGGCTGCGCCCTCACGATAAGCGGCCAGAGCCACGGCGCGCGCCTCCTCGGCGCGGTGCAGGAATTCGCGGCGCAAGCCCTCGACCTGCTCGGCGGCGATCTCGACGGCGCGGCGCGCGGTCGCGAGTTCGGCGAGGATCTCCGCGCGCACCAGACGCCACTGAGCCTCGGCCCACTGTCGCTCGGCATCCGCCCGCTCGATCTCCCCGCGATGGCGATTGAAGATCGGCAGCGGCACGCTCACCGCTCCATAGAACGTATTGTCCGGGCCATTGCGCTTGTATCCGAACGAGGCCACGATATCCGGCTTGGCGCGCGCGCGCTCCAGCTCCCACACCGCGCGCGCCCGCTCAACGGCCGCCCGCGCTCGCACCGCATCGGGGCGTTCCAGCGCCGCGCGTTCGAGCTCCTCGCGGACGAGGCGCACCGGCTCAAACCTCAACTCCTCTCGCACCTCGAAGGAGTGATCGAGCGAAGAAGCCCCCATGGCGCGAAGGAGGGCGATCTTCGCCCGCTCATAGTCGAGCTGCGCTTGTCGCATCGCGAACTCGGCTCGCTGTGCTTCCAGGCGCACTTTGATCAGATCTCCCTCGGCCGTATAGCCTTCGGCGACGCGCACTTCGTTATACCGCACGACCTGGCGGAAGGTTTCAAGGTTTTCGCGCGCCAGCTCAAGGCGGGCGCGTTCGAGCAACACTCGCTCGTAGGCGAGCTTGACCTCGGCGATGACCTCTCGTTCGACGTCTCGCAGCATCGCGTCGGCCATGTGCGTCGCCCATTGGGCGGCTTCCATCCGCCATTGCCGCTTTCGACCGGTCTCGATCGTCTGCGAGAGGAAGGCGAGCCATTCCGTATCGCGGCCGAAATTCTCGCCGCTGAAGGTGAGCGTCGGATTCGGGCGCGCGCTGGCCGTCATCATCTCGCCCTGGGCCATGCGAATGTATGCTCGCGCGGCGTGCAGGCGCGGATGCCATCGGCGGGCATATTCGATCGCCGCCGAGAGCGTGAGCGAGGCGGGCACGCGAGGCGCTTCTGTCAGGACATCAGGCTCAGACGGCGCAGACGGTTGTTGCGCCGCGCGCGCGGCGCCGGTACTTCCGGATGCGAGCCAGAGGCTCATCGCGAGAACGAGGACGCGACAGTTCTTCTTCCCTCTCATCGCCGTGGCTTCCCTCCCAGGCGGATCCCGACGCGGGGCCCCATAAGGAGCGCCATTATAGCAGAGGGGACAGGTGGCGGGAAACGGCGCTCTCCGCCGCACCCCCTCTGGCGCATTTCTTGACACCATCTGAGCGCGATCAGTAACATTCCCTTTTTGGATCACGAGGACGAAGCCTTCTGAGAGACCCGAGGCGGGAGACGCGCGATGCCGATTGATCGGATCACCGTTCGCGGCGCTCGACAGCACAACCTGAAGAATCTCGATCTGGAGATCCCGCATCGCTCGCTCACGGTCATCACAGGGCTCAGCGGATCGGGCAAGTCGAGCCTCGCCTTCGACACCCTCTATGCCGAAGGCCAGCGACGGTACGTCGAATCGCTCTCGGTCTACGCTCGGCAGTTCCTCGATCAGTTTGAGAAGCCGGACGTGGACTCCATCGAGGGGCTCTCGCCCGCCCTCTCCATCGAGCAGAAGACCGTCAGTCGCAGCCCGCGCTCGACCGTGGGGACGGTCACCGAGATCTACGACTACTTGCGCGTGCTCTTCTCGGCGATCGGCAAGCCGCATTGTCCCGAGTGCGGGCGCCCCATCAGTCGGCAATCGGTCGAGCAGATCGTCAAGGCCGTCCTGGATCTCCCGCCGGGCGAGCGGGTGATGATCTTGGCTCCGATCGTGCGCGGGCGCAAAGGGGAGTTTCGAAAAGAGCTGCAGAAACTGGCTCAGTCGGGTTTCGTGCGCGCGCGTATTGATGGCGAGTTGCGCGCCCTCGATGAGGAGATCAAGCTCGACAGGCGAAAGAATCACACGATCGAGGTCGTCGTGGATCGGCTGCTCTTGAAGCCGGGCGTTCAGGAGCGCCTGGAGCGCTCGATTCGCACGGCGCTCAAGCTCACCAGCGGGATTGTGCTCATCGCTGTGGTGGACGGCCCGGAGCAATTCTATTCGGAGAAGATGGCGTGCATCGAGTGCGGACTGTCGGTCCCTGCTCTGGAGCCGCGCTCCTTCTCCTTCAACAGTCCCTATGGGGCATGCCCCGAGTGCCAGGGTTTGGGGACCAAGAGCGAGATCGCTCCGGAACGGATGATCCCCGATCCGACGCAGCCGCTGGATCGGCTCCAGATGCTCACGTTCGATCGAACCCTTGGGGGGTATCTGAAGGACGTGCTCCTGGCCATCGCCCGCCACTATCGCGTCGCGCCGACGTGTCCGTTTCTTGAGCTGCCCGCCCGCGTGAAAGAAGCCTTCTTCTACGGCCTGAAGGAGCGGATTCCTGTCGAGCATAACGGCTCTCAGTATCGGTTGCAGTGGCCGGGCGCGGTCGCCCTGCTTGAGCGTCACTTGGAGCGCGAGTCGGAGGATGGCGAGGATGAGAAGGCCGCGCTCTATCGCGCGCTCGTCCGGACGGTGCCGTGTCCCGCCTGTCAGGGGAAGCGATTGCAGCGAGCGAGCCTGGCCGTGCGCGTCGCGGGGCGCTCGATCGCCGATTACGCGGCGCTTCCCATTCGGGAGGCGGTTCGGGTCTTCCGCGATCTCCCCGAAGCGTTGACGCCTCGCGAACGGCAGATCGCCGAGCCCCTGCTGCGAGAGATCTGCGCGCGGTTGGAGTTCCTGGAGACGGTGGGCGTGGGGTATCTGACGCTGGATCGTCCGGCCTCCACGCTCTCAGGAGGCGAAGCGCAGCGCATTCGCCTGGCGACGCAGATCGGATCGCAATTGCGCGGCGTGCTCTATGTGCTCGATGAGCCCTCGATCGGTCTTCACCCGCGCGATAACGCGCGCTTGCTCGCCACGTTGGAGAAGCTGCGCGATCTGGGGAATACGGTCGTCGTCGTCGAGCATGATGAGGCGACGATCCGGCGCGCCGATTATGTGATTGATCTCGGTCCGGGCGCCGGCGTGCATGGGGGGTATGTGGTCGCCTGCGGTCCGCCGGAGGTCATCGCGCGGCATCCGGATTCGCTCACGGGGCAGTATCTCTCCGGACGCCGGCAGATCCCCATTCCCCCGACGCGCCGTGCGCCGGGCGACCGCGCCCTCACCGTTCATGGCGCGCGCGCCAATAATCTCAAGAACATCACCGTCTCATTCCCCTTGGGGCTGTTCATCTGCGTCACGGGCGTCTCCGGATCGGGCAAGTCCACGCTCGTGGACGAGATCCTCTATCGCGCGCTCGCGCGTCATCTTTACGGGAGCCCGCTGGAGCCGGGCCCGCATGATCGAATCACGGGACTCGAACACGTGGACAAGGTGATCGAGATTGATCAATCGCCCATCGGGCGAACGCCGCGCTCGAATCCGGCCACGTACGTGGGCGTCTTCACCTTCATTCGCCAGCTCTTCGCCGGATTGCCCGAGGCGCGCGAGCGCGGCTATAAGCCCGGACGGTTCAGCTTCAACGTCAAGGGCGGGCGGTGCGAGGCCTGTCAAGGGGATGGGGTCAAACGCATCGAGATGAGCTTTCTTCCCGATGTGTACGTGACCTGCGACGTCTGTCGCGGCGCGCGATATAACCAGGAGACGTTGAGCGTGCGCTACAAGGGGTATTCGATCGCCGATCTTCTCCGCATGACGGTGGAGGAAGCGTACGCTCTGTTGGAGACCATCCCGCCGATTCGGAACAAACTGCAGACTTTGCTCGAAGTCGGCCTCGGATATATCGAACTCGGCCAGCCGGCGACGACCCTCTCCGGCGGCGAGGCGCAGCGCATCAAGCTCGCCCGCGAATTGAGCAAGCGGGCGACCGGACGAACGGTCTACATCCTCGATGAGCCGACAACCGGCCTGCATTTCGAGGACGTGCGGCGCTTGCTCGAAGTCCTGCAACGGCTCGTTCATATGGGCAATACGGTGATCGTCATCGAGCACAATCTGGAAGTGATCAAATGCGCCGACTGGATCATTGACCTCGGCCCCGAGGGTGGAGAGGAAGGGGGATGGGTCGTCGCCGAAGGGCCTCCGGAGGTGATCGCGCGCACGCCCGGCTCCTACACGGGACAGGCGCTCGCCCCGATCCTCTTCGGCGCCCACACCGCATCTTCGGCCTCATAGATCGCGGGCATCTCCTCGAAGTCGCGTCCTTCTCCCCGGATGTGCCGTCCCTCATGCGAGAACTCCTGGCCAACGGTCGGTCATCCCCGGCGCGTCACAGAAAGCGGCATGTGAACGCGAGCTTCGGTTTCGGAGAGAACGCCGAATGAGGACGAGAAGATTGGTCATCGGCTGGATCGTCGCACTTCTGATCCTGGGGGGATTCCCATTTCGCCTCACCGCCAAGCAGCGCTCTTCTCCGTTCGATCCCTGGCGCTTTCTGACAGCCCGGTATCATCCTCAGCGGTTGATCATCAAGCGGCGAGGTGGGACGCGCCCGCAGGTCGTCACCTTGCGGAAAGGCGAAGACGTGCTCGCTCGATTGAGCGCCTTGCAGTACGAGGACGACATCGAATACGCGGAGCCCGATCTGCTCTACGTCGCCGATCGAGTGGTCCCGAATGATCCGAGCTTCGCCAACCTCTGGGGCTTGGAGATGATTCGTGCACCGGAAGCCTGGAAGGTGACCAACGGCAGCCCTGAAGTCGTCGTCGCCGTGATTGATACCGGCATTGACTACACGCATCCCGATCTGCAAGGCAACATCTGGGTGAACGCGGGAGAGATCCCCGACAATCTGCGCGACGATGATGGCAACGGCTACGTGGACGACGTCTACGGCTACAATGCGATCGCGCCCCTGCGCCCACCGATGGACGATAATCGGCATGGCACGCACGTGGCGGGGACGATCGGCGCTGTCGGGGATAATCAGATCGGGATCGTCGGCGTGAATTGGCGGGTGAAGATCATGGCGCTGAAGTTCCTCGATCGGGACGGCTCCGGGTATCTCTCGGATGCGCTCGAGGCGATTGACTACATCCTCACCATGAAGCGACGCGGGGTGAACATCCGCATCGTGAACGCCAGTTGGGGCGCGGATACCTATTCGCGCGCCCTGGAGGAGGCGATCCAGCGGCTTCAGAATGAAGGGATTCTCTTCGTCGCCGCGGCCGGAAACGGGAGTACAAGCGCGAAGCAGTATCCCGCCGCTTATGAGGGCGTGCTCTCGGTCGCCGCCGTGGATCAAAGCGGAGACCTCGCGTACTTCTCGAACTACGGTGATTGGGTGGACCTCGCGGCTCCCGGTCGGGCGATCCTGAGCACCGTTCCTGGTGGTGGCTATGCGAGCTTCAGTGGGACCTCGATGGCGACGCCACATGTGGTGGGCGTAGCGGCCTTAGCGCTCTCGGTGCGGGACGTTTCGCCGAGCGAGCTCGAGCACGCACTGCGTCAGGGGGTTCAGCCACACCCCACCCTCGCGGGAAAGGTCGCAACCGGGGGCATCGTGGATGCGCTGGGGACGTTGGGAGCCCTCGATGCCGATGACCCCGCCAAGGTGTGCGAGAAGGACTGTCCACCGACGGTCTCCCTCTCAGCCAGCCGTCTCGTGGTGGACGATGGGGAGACGGTCATCTTCACGGCCAACGGGAGCGATCCTGATGGGGATCCGCTCACCTACCGGTGGGAGACTACGGCTGGGACACTTCGCGCCGGGATCACCGAAGCCACGCTTGATACAACGGGCGTCAATCCCACGCCCGGGGCTTCTCCCGTTGTGGTCGTCGTCACCGTCACTGTGGACGACGGGCGCGGCCATTCGGCCTCGGCCAGCCGTGGCATCACCGTTCGTCCGCCGAATCGTCCTCCGCAGGTCACTGTTGAAGCGGATCGGACGAGCGTTCAGGACGGCGCCATCGTCTTCCTCACGGCTCGCGGCGGCGATCCCGATGGAGATCCGTTGACGTATACCTGGACGGCTTCCGCCGGAAAGCTCACAAACTCCGGGGCAGCAGCTCAGCTCGATACGACCGGTTTGAATCCCGTTCCGGATGCCGATCCCGTGCGCGTGATCGTGCGCGTGCGCGCCAGTGATGGGCGCGGGGGTGAGGCGACGGCCGCCGTGGAAGTGTGGGTCATGGCTCCTCCCAAGGTCTCCATCGCCGCTTCTCCGACATCCGTGCGCTTCCGCAATGCGCAAGCGACGTTCTATCTCGCCCTCCGCAAGCATCCGGCCTATCGAGGGGACATCGCCCTTCAATTCATTCCCCTGGACGCGCCGCATGATCTGACGGCGACCATCTCCCCATATCGCTTCCTCGTGCTCACGCATCGCGTGGTCGTGAGGCTCGCGAGGGCGCCGTCGGGATCCCGAGACTATCGCGTCCTCGTTCGCGCGCAGACGGATGACGGGAGGGCATACGACTCGAACATCGTCATCCTCCAGAAGCGGTGACCTCCATCTTCGAAGCGGCATCTCGCGAAATGGCAGAGAACCCCACGCGGGGATTTCTCTCTTCATCCGGCGGGCACGTGTTTGAGGCGTTCCAGGCGTTCGGCCAGTTCGGGGATGGCGACGCTGATGGCGTCTTCGATCCGCTCGACGAAGATGAATTCCATCTCGTCCCGAACATGCTCGGGGAGTTCGCGGAGGTCCTTCTCATTCGGTCGAGGGAGGATAATGCGGCGGATCCCGGCGCGGCGCGCGGCGAGGACTTTCTCTTTGATGCCGCCGACGGGCAGGATCAATCCCGAGAGCGTGATCTCCCCCGTCATCGCCACGTCGTTGCGCACGGGGATGCCCGTATAGAGCGAGGCCAAGGCCGTGACCATAGCGATGCCGGCCGAAGGGCCATCTTTCGGGATCGCTCCGGCCGGGACATGAATGTGCACGCCGTTCTTCTCAAAGACGTCCCGGTTGATGCCGAAGGCTTCGGCGTGTGACCAGATATAGCTCTCGGCCGCTTTCGCCGATTCTTGCATGATTTCGCCCAGCTGTCCCGTGAGCGTCAATCCTTTTCCTCCGGGCAGAAGCGCCGCCTCGATGTAGAGGACTTCTCCTCCGGTCTCGGTCCAGGCCACGCCCGTGGCCACGCCGACGGGCAATTCCTTGCGCGCTTCTTCGGGGAAGAAGCGTTCGGGGCCGAGCAAGTCCGGTAAGTCGGCGGGCTTGACGGTGATGCTCTCGGTGTGGCCTTCGGCGATGCGCAGGGCGATCTTGCGCGCGATCTGCGCGATGGCGCGTTCGAGCTGGCGCACGCCCGCCTCGCGCGTGTAGCGCGCGATGATGTATCGCAGCGTCTCGTCCGGGAGCTGGAGTTGTTCGGCGGTGATCCCCGTCTCTTTGAGCTTCTTCGGAACGAGATGACGCCGAGCGATCTCCACCTTCTCCTCCTCGCTATAGCCGGGCAGGCGCAGCACCTCCATCCGATCCAGAAGCGGGCGGGGGATCGTGTCCAGCGTGTTCGCCGTCGTGATGAAGAAGACCTTGGACAGATCGAAGGGCAGATCGAGGTAGTTATCGCGGAACGCGTGATTTTGCTCCGGATCCAGGATCTCCAGGAGCGCGGCCGCCGGATCGCCGCGGAAATCGCGCCCGATTTTATCCACCTCATCGAGCATGAGGAGCGGATTCTTGACCCCCGCGCGCCGGATCGCTTGAATGATGCGTCCGGGCATAGCGCCGATATAGGTGCGTCGGTGGCCGCGCAGCTCAGCCTCATCATGTAATCCGCCCAGGCTCAAGCGCTCGAACTTCCGTCCGAGCGCGCGCGCGATGGATTGCCCGAGGCTCGTCTTCCCCACGCCCGGCGGGCCGACGAAGCACAGGATGGGCGCCTTCGCTTCGGGGTTCAGCTTCAAAACGGCCAGATGTTCGAGGATGCGGCGCTTGACGTCCTCCAGCCCATAGTGATCCTCGTCCAGGACGCGGCGGACATTCGCCAGATCCAGATTGTCCTCCGTCTGCCGATTCCACGGCAGCTCCAGCACCAGCTCCAGATACGTGCGGATGACGTGATAATCCGGAGCCATGCTCGGCAGCTTCTCCAGCCGATTCAACTCCCGCTCGGCTTCCTTCCGCACGAATTCGGGCAGCTCGGCTTGCTCCAGGCGCTCGCGCAGGAGATTCACCTCGGCCTGGTGCGGATCAATCTCCCCCAATTCGCGCTGGATGGCGCGCAGTTGCTGCCGGAGGAAATACTCGCGCTGCTCGCGCGTCATCTCCTGCTGCGCCTGGCTGGCGATCTTGTGGCGCAGCTCCAGGACCTGGACCTCGTGCGTGAGATGTCTGAAGAGCAGGCGCAGCAGGTCATCCTTGGTGCGCGCCTCCAGCAGCGATTGCAGCGCCGACAGATCCAGATTCAGGATCGTGGCCAGCAGGTAGGCCAAGCGCACGGGATCGTCCGTTTGAGCGAACGCCGCATGCAGTTCTTCGGGGACCTGCGGGAGCAGGCTCAGCGCCTTGGAGACTTGATCCAGAATGGCGCGATGCAGGGCCTCGACTTCGACGGCGTTCTCCTCCAGGATGGGGAGCGGGCTGACGCGAGCCCGCATATAGGGCGCCGTCTGCTCCATCCGCAGGATGACCACCCGCTCCAGACCTTGCATGAGCACTTGCAGCGTCCCATCCTGCGCGCGCGTCATTCGCCGAATGGCCGCCTTCGTCCCGATGGTGAAGAGATCTTCCGGCTTAGGCTCTTCGATATTCGGATCGCGCTGGGCGACCACGACCATGAGCTTCTCCTCGCTGGAGAGCGCCGCTTCGACCGCGGCGATCGAGATCGGTCGCCCTACCGAAAGGGGCATCGTCATGTGCGGGAAGAGCACGACATTCTTCAAGGGCAGAACCGGCAAGATCAGCACTTCGCCTTCGTGTTCCATCGCTTCCTCTCCTTGCTTCCGCCGGAGGGAGCACGCCCGCTCCCTCCGGGGAATTCCGCATGTAATGTACACTTGGTCGGAGGCCCTTGGCAAATCGGGCGTCCCTTGACGTCTCTCCCTCTCCCGCCGGAAGCATCCTACCGATTGGTCACCAGACACACCCGCTCCAGATCGTCCGGATGGCGCAACCGCCGAACGTCTCGCATCCGCAGGGGGAAGAGCGAGGGCCGACACTCCAGCACCTTCAGAGTGCCCTCCTGTTGCGAGGTCAACGCGCGAACGTCTCGTTCCCACATCACGCAGAAGATGCGCTTCCCCGAGCGAAGGAGCGCGTGCAGGTCTTCTGGAGCGAAGACCTCGAAGATCTTGCGCCGCGTGTAGTAGCACAGGCTCGGCGCCGTGTAGCGGTAGTATCCCACGAGATCCTCCGGTCCGGCCTCCTGGCGAATTCGCTCGGCCAATGGTCGTATCGGGCGATACCGCTCGATCTCCGGAAGGAGTCCCGCCAGCGATGCGTGCAGCGAGGCCATGGCGATGACGAGCGCGCCAAGGGCGCGGATCGGACGCTGGCTCCATGCACTCCAGAGGAGTCCGAGCAATGCTCCGCCGAGCGCAAGTGCCGGCAGATGGGCGAGCCCGGATTCGGGGAAGAGCGCCCGCGCCGCGTGAACCCACAGGCCCGCCGCAGCCAGGAGCGCAGCCGACAAGACGCCGAGGGTGAGAAGAAATCCTCCGCGCATGCGCCCTTCGGCCCGCAATTCGAGAGTTGCGAACAGGTGAGCGACCAAAAGCGCTGCTGCCGGATAGAGCGGCAGCAGATATTCGTTCTGTTTAGCCGTGGAGAGGCTGAAGAATACGAACCCGAAGAGAAACCAGCTCAACAGCAGGGCGAGTCCATCGCGAGGCGACGCGGGCAGCTCCTGGTCCTGGTCGAGAGGCTCAGATCGAAAGCGCTTCCACGCGACCGCGAGGGCCAGGGGGAGGAAGAACGACCACGGCGCGAACTCGCCCAGGAGCGTCGGCAGATAATACCAGATGGGACGCCGCGCCCCGTACGTCCCGTGAAGATACCGACTGACGTGCTCGCCGATGAAGAACGAGGAGAGATAGCCCCATCCGTGGCGCCAGGTCATGAGCGCGAACCATGGCGCAGCGATCCCCGCGACGACGAGCACACCGAGCCCGAGATGGAATCGGGCCAGCGCCCGAAGGCGCCGCGTGAGGAGGAGAGAGAAGGCGATCGTCCCCGCGGGGAGAACGCCCCCGAGCAAGCCCTTGGCGAGCACTCCGGCACCGACCGCCGCATATCCGAGCGCAAAGCGCGCGCGCTGCCGATGGCGCCAGCCGGAGATGAGGCCGAAGATCGCGACCAGGATCGTGAGCGTGAGCAGCGCGTCAATGAGCGAGCGCCGCGCCACCAGGATGACCTTCGGACTGGTCGCCAAAATGAGCGCGCCCCAGAGCGCGATCCGCCGATCGAAGAGCAGAAGACCCAGCCGATAGGTCACCAGGACCGTCCCGATCACGCAGGTGAGGATCACCACGCGCTCCGCCCATTCGCTCACACCGAAAATGTGGAAGGAGAGGAGAACGAGCCAATAGGAGAGGATGGGTTTGTTCAGCTTCTCCGTGAAATTGAATCGGGGCGTGAGCCAATCGCCCGCCTCGCGCATCTCGCGCGGCCCTTCGACGTAGAAGGCCTCGTTCGCATCCCAGAGCGAAGGCGTGCCCACATGCAGGCCATAGGGGAGAAGGACCATGAGGAGCATGAGGCGCGCGCGCCAGGCGTCCGAGCTCATTCGCCGGACACAGTCCGGCACGATCGCCCCGCGCGCTTGTTCCTCTTGCTTCGGCACGGGGGAAATTGTAGCATGAGCCTTCTTCGCGGTCCCTTCGTGCAGCCGGCAACCGATCGCAGGGGAGAGGCGTAAGTCACCTGTGAGGTTTCGAACGCGCTGCCCTGAGGACGGGGCGGAAGATAACGATCGTCAGGAGGAGATGGGGATGCGGAGAATCTGGCTCATCGCCGTGGGCGCGATCGCCTTCGGCCTGTTTCCCTCGCTCGAACGCGCGCAGGATCGAGCGGGCTTTCAGGTCGGCGATACGACGCCCGCATTCGATGTCGTGGATGTGACCGGCCCGAATAAGGGCAAGCAGCTCTGCTATGTCTGAAATTACGCCCTCGCTCCTGTCGTCATGGCCTTCATCAAAGACGACAGCGAGGCCTCGGCCAGGTTGGTCGAGGAGATTGATCGGCTCGTCGCGGCTCATCGAGAGCAGGGGCTGCGAGGGTTTGTGGTGTACATCGCCGGTCCTGAGATCAAGGATCGGCTGGAGCGTCTCGCCGCCGAACGTCGGCTCACCATCCCCTTGACGTACTTGCCGAAGGGGACGGCGGATCCGGCCCTTGAGCGATACCGGGTGGATCGCACGGCGGCCAACACGGTGATCGTGTACACGCGGAAGAAGGCCGTGCATGTGGCGACGAACGTCACGCCGGAAAAGTTCGAGCCCATCGCGCAGGCCGCCCGTTCGATCGTCGCCCGGAGAGAATGACCGCGCATCCCCGCCGGGGCTCCTGATCCCGGCGGGAGCGCTCTCCCATCCGGCAGAATCGAAACGCGCGCGAGCGCGGGGCGATGTCTCGCGTGCGACAGCCGCCCTCTCGCGCGAAGGGGCGTGATCTCCTCGGCACCGAGTGCGACGCATCCTGTGAGTACCAGGGGCTCACGGAATCGCCCCTGGGCAGGATCGCCAGGCCGAACGAGGCGGTCTTTTCTATTGACAAACTCGATCGGCCTCGATCATCTTTGAAGCTGCCGAGATGGAATCGGCCCACACGATCTGCACGATCGCGTGAGGAGTATAGGCGTACACACGGAGGGCGAGAGGGCGAGATGAGAATTCTCGTGACGGGTTCCACAGGCCTCATTGGATCAGCCCTTGTCCCTTTTCTGCGCGCCGGAGGGCATGAAGTGGTGCGATTGGCGCGCGCGCCACTGCGCGCGGACGAGGTGGTCGCGCTGTGGGACCCGGAAGCCGGAAGACTCGAGGCGTCGGCGCTGGAGGGCGTGGACGCCGTCGTTCATCTGGCCGGGGAGAACATCGCCGGACGTTGGACGGCGGAGAAGAAGGCGCGCATTCGGAACAGCCGCGTTCGGGGTACGCAACTGCTCGCCGAGACGCTCGCGCGGCTGGAACGACCGCCGGCCGTGCTCGTCTCGGCTTCGGCCATCGGCTATTACGGGGACCGTGGCGATGAGCTTCTGCGCGAAGAGAGTCCGCCCGGGCGCGGATTCCTCGCCGACGTGGCCGCGCAGTGGGAGGCGGCGACCGAGCCGGCTGCGCAAAAGGGCATTCGTGTCGTGATCCTTCGATTCGGCATCGTCCTCAGCCCGCGAGGTGGGGCGCTGGCCCAAATGCTCCCTCCCTTCCGGCTCGGCTTGGGCGGGCCCATTGGTTCCGGACAACAGTATTGGAGCTGGATCGCCATAGATGACGTCGTGCGCGCGATTCAGCATGCACTGCTCACGGAACCTCTGCGCGGACCGATCAACGTCGTCGCTCCCGATCCGGTCCGAAATCGCGAGTTCGTGCGCACGCTGGGGCGCGTCCTGGGTCGTCCGACGTTGTTGCCCATGCCGGCCTTCGCCGTGCGCCTGCTCTTCGGGCAAATGGGGGAAGAATTGCTTCTGGCCAGCCAGCGCGTCGAACCGATACGACTTCTGGCCTCAGGATTCGTCTTCCAGTATCCAGACCTGGAGGGCGCCCTCCGCCACCTCCTGAGAAAGACCTGAGGGGTGCGTTCGCGGCCTTATGACGTCGCCATCATCGGTGGTGGCCTGGTGGGGCTGGCGACGGCGCGAGCCCTCCTGGAGGCGTCGCCTCGATGCGCGCTCGTCGTCTTAGAAGCCGAGCCGCGCGTGGCCGCGCATCAGAGCGGGCGGAATAGCGGCGTCATCCATTCCGGGCTCTACTATCGCCCCGGCTCTCTGAAAGCGCGCACCTGCGTCGAGGGGCGCCAGGCGCTCTATCGCTTTCTGGAAGAGCAGCAGATTCCGCACGAGCGCTGCGGGAAGCTGGTCATCGCCACATCCGCGCGCGAGCTGCCTATCCTGGCCGATCTCGAGCGGCGCGGTCATATCAATGGCTTGCGCGGCCTTCGATGGGTGCGGGCGGAAGAGATCCCCGAATACGAGCCGCATGCGCGCGGACAGGCGGCCCTCTGGGTTCCGGAGACGGGCATCACCGATTACGCGCTCGTCGCGCAGGCGCTCGCTCGCGTGATCGGCGAGCGCGGTGGGGAAGTGCGAACCAGTGCCCGCGTCTTCGGCGTGCGTCGCTTGAGGCGCGAGATCATCACAGAGACGACAGCCGGCGAGATCGCCTGCCGCGTTCTGGTCGGTTGCGCTGGCCTTCACGCTGATCGCATCGCGCGCTTATGTGGCCTTCATCCTGAGCTGCGCATCATCCCGTTTCGCGGTGAGTACTACGAGCTGATCCCCGAACGGCGATCTTTGGTGAGGAACCTCATCTACCCCGTTCCCGATCCCGAGCTGCCCTTTCTCGGCGTTCACTTCACCCGTCGCGTGGATGGCCGTGTGGAAGTCGGCCCGAACGCCGTCCTCGCGCTCAAACGCGAGGGGTATACGCGCTGGAGTGTCTCGGCGCGAGACGTCGGAGAGATGCTCGCCTTTTCCGGCTTCTGGCGTTTGATCCTGCGGCATGGGCGCGCGGGCGTGCGCGAGATGGTGCTCAGCGTCAGCCGACGCGCGTTCGCGCGAGCGCTGGCGCGGCTCGTCCCCGAGGTTCGAGCGCAGGATCTGCGTCCGGCGGCATCCGGCGTGCGCGCTCAGGCCGTGGATCCGTCGGGTCGGCTCGTGGACGATTTTCGCATTCTCGAAGCCGAACGCATGGTGCACGTGTTGAACGCCCCCTCACCCGCGGCGACCGCCGCGCTCCGCATCGGGCAGATCGTCGCCGCTCGCGTCCTGGCGCAACTGGAGGGGGGATGACGCCGAGTGGGGATCACGGGAGGTAGGGGAGCGGACTTCGACTCTCGACAAAACGCCGCAGGTTCTCCATCACTTCGGGGCGCGCCAGCAGCTCGCAGAAGAGTTCGATCTCCCGGCGCAGCTCGTCGTAAGGGATGGGCTTGATGAAGCGCTTCGCCGTCCGACGCGCCGCATCGTCGAATTTCGTGATCTGGGCCGCCGTCGTCCGGGCCACGGCGAGCGCCTGTCCTTCGGCCACGAGTTGGCTGACCAATCCCGCCGCATGCGCGCGCGTGGCATTCACCGTGCGTCCGGTGAGCAAGAGGTCTCGCACCACGGCATTGCCCACGTCTCGCTTCAGGCGCGGGATGCCGCCGAAGCCGGGAATCAGCCCCAGGCGCAGCTCCGGGAAGCCAAAGCGCGCCATCCTGTCCGCGATGATGAGATCGCACACGAGCGCCAACTCCAATCCCCCACCGAATACCACGCCATGTACGGCCGCAATGGTCACCAGCGGCGTCGCATCCAGCCGATTGAAGACGTGGTGGATGCGTTCCAGAAACGCGCGCACGGCGTCCACGCGCGCGGCCACGTCCAAATCTCGGGCGCGCTCGTAGAGTTCGCGCAGATCGGCCCCGGCACTGAATCCGCAGCGCACCGCACTGTAGAGGAGGATGACGCGCGCGCGCTCGGCCAGGACATCCAAGACGGCGGCGAACCGCTCCAGTTCCTCCAGCATCACCGAACCGATCTCATTGCACGGTTCGCGATGCAGCGTGAGCTCGACGACACCATCCTTCGCCTCCCACGAGAGCGCCCTCCCCTGAAATCGCTCCATCGCCCCTTCCCCTGGCGCGCTCATTCGGATCGGGATGCAGAGACCTCCGCGTAGAGCCGATCCGTCTTCGCCGCCATGATGAAGTCATTGCGGTGCAGCCCGCGAATCTTATGCGTCCACCAGGTGACGGTGACGCGCCCCCATTCGGTCAGGATCGCCGGATGGTGATCTTCCGCCTCGGCCAGCTCGCCGACCTTATTCGTGAAGGCGAGCGCTTCGGCGAAATCCCGGAACCGGAACGTGCGCTCCAAGCGTTTGATCCCATCCCGCTCGACGATCGTCCACTGCGGCACCTGAGGAGCGAGCATCGCGATCTCCGCATCGCTGAGCGGGGGGGCATCGCCGCGGCACGCCTCGCATTTCATCTCGGCCAATGGTGTCATCGCCCTCCTCCTTCCGTTCCGAAGATTCATCGCCGATCCGCGTGAGAATCGGGTCGGCCGCAAACGGTTATTGATGGCACAGTCGCGCGTGAGCTGTCAACGCGCCCGCCCGAGGGCGCGCTCAATCGCCTCGGCCATCTCCCGCATCAGCTCGCGCTCGCTCACCCCGCGCCAGCAGTGGCCGCGACGCGGTCCGTAGACGATTCGCGCATCGGCCGGAGGATCGGCCTGCTTCAAGAACTCCTCCAGCAGATAGACGGCGTTGTTGAGGAAATAATCGTCGGCCTCCCCCACCCAGATGCGAAGCTTCCCCCGCAGCTTCGGGCCGAGCGTCGGCCAGTTCCGCTCCAGGACGAGGCGCAGATCATACTGCTTCCAATGCTCGACCACTTCCCGAGTGATCCTCCCGGTCTTCGGATCCCACAAGGGCACGGGACGACCATCGGCGCCGCGCGGGCCATAAGCGGCATTCCACGATCCCCATTGTCCGCCCGACATCGCGTAGCTGTCGCCCAACCCCATGACGTTCTCCATCTGACACTCATATCGCATGGTGAACCGCACATCGCCGCGGAGATCGCGCGCACTCGGCCGTTCGAATCCATATCGGTTCACGTACGCGTTCTCGTCCTCATAGATGTTGATGAGCTGGAAGGCGCGGAAGTCCACGCTGTCGGGACATGCGGCCCACGCGCCGTTGAAGACATCGGGATAGAAGATCTGCAGCGCGAGCGCGACCCATCCTCCGGTCGAGCCTCCGTCGAGCACACGCGCCTCCGGCTGGCCGATCGCGCGAAACGTGCGCTCCACATACGGGATCAACTCCCGCACGAGGGCATCGCCGTAGGGGCCATTATTGGCCGAGTTCACGGAGTACGGATCCCCATAAGGGCCGGCCCCATCCAGATGGAGCAGAATCATCCGCGGCGCATCCTCGGCCATCCAGGCGCGCCGAAACTCCGAGCCCTCGGCCATCAGGCGAAGCACGTGCGTGTAGCGCGTCCCGAATCCGCCAATGTGCACGCGCAGCGGATAGCGACGTTCAGGTTCGCGCGCGTAATCGCGCGGCAGGATCACGCCGGCGCGCAGGTAGATGGGCCGATTGTGAAACGCGCTGAGCAGCTCGGATCGAATCGTCACGAACTTCACCTGCTCGGTCTCCGGCGGCGTCTCCTCGGGAATCGCGCGCGTCAGCTCCAGGCGCACCGCGTCTCCCCGCGCGGGATCCAGACGCACGCGATGAACGGCGCTATAGAGATTGCCGGGCGCATCCGGTCGCCGAATATCTGGATTCCACATGAAGACCGCCTGGACGAAATACTCACCAGCCGGGACCTGAGACAGACGCTCGACCGGCACGCCGATCGCCGCGTCGTCCACGACGGTTCGATGCCCGGGACCGAAATCTCGAACATCGCGTCCGAAGACGAAAACGTCGCGGCGTTCAGGATGCCCGATGGCGAAGCGCGGCTCCGGCTCCGGACGCGAGCTGATGACCAGCAGCAGTCGTCCCGTCCGCGGTGCGTCGAGCAGCCCGGGGGCCATCGTCACCTCGAAACGAAGCACGGGGGGATGCCCACGAAGGCCGGACGTTATCGCGAAGACCACGACAAGGGCGAGGGGAATCGCCGTCCGTCGAAGGACACCCGCGGCGATCGTTGCTCTCAGCATTGCGCGCGCTTCGTGATGATACCGGTCGTCGCGTTCGAGCGTCAAACGGTGGTGAAGAGAATCGTTGACGCGCCACGGCGCTTTCTGTACAATGAGGCCGTCACTTCACGGCGACGGTGAGGTGGCCGAGGGTTCTCCCGATCTTCGCCGGCCGGGGCGCGGATCCTCGGTCGCGCGGTGGGAGCGCAACAGATGTGCGCGATCATCCGAATTCTCGCTCCATTCTCCGATGATGGGTGCGCGGAGATGCTCCCGAGCGGACGCGGAGCGTTCTCATGCCATCGCCATCGGACATCGTGAATTTCGCCCGCGCGTTGCGCGTCGGCGTCTTCGAGTTCCACTGGCGCGCGCAGGAGAGCGCGCGGCTTCCGCGCTTCAAAGGCTCGACCCTGCGCGGCGCTTTGGGATGGGCATTCAAACGCGTCGTTTGCATTCGTCCCGACGGGCTCTGTGACCGCTGCATGGTGCGCTCCAGTTGCCGTTATCCCTACATGTTCGAGACATCGCCGCCGGTGGAGACCTCCGTCTTTCGCGGACAGCGCACGGCACCGCATCCTTATGTGCTGGAGCCTCCGCTTGAGGAGAAAGAGCATTACGCCGCGGGCGAGTCGGTGACGTTCGGCCTTCTGCTGTTGGGGCGAGCCGTGCCCTCTCTGCCGCATCTCATCCTGGCGGCCGACCGGGCCGGACGAATGGGGATCGGACGGGGACGCGCGCGCTTCGCACTCGACGCCGTCTTCGCCCGTGGCGCCGACGATCGCTCCGCCGCAATCTACGACGGCTCCTCCGGCCGTCTCACATGGGACGCCGGCGCGCCGCGTTTGGATGAATTCATCCGAGAGCGACAACGGCGACTCGCCCGCCGATCATCCGCACGCCTGCGGCTTCGCCTGCTGACCCCTCTGCGCCTGCGCGTCGGCGGTGATCTGCAGGCCGACCTGCCTTTCGATCTGCTCGTGCGCAGCCTGCTCCGCCGATTGTGGCAGCTTGTCCTCGTACATGGGGAGGAGGCGCCTCACCTCGATCCTCACCCGTGGATCGAACGCGCGCGCGCGATCCCGACCCTTCGCCAGGCGCTCGCCTGGCGCGATTGGGAGCGATATTCGCATCGGCAGCGAACGAAGATGCGCCTGGGCGGATTCATCGGCGAGGTCGAGTATGAGTTGAACGAGCGAGATCACGACCTCTTCCTCCCTCTCCTCATCGTCGGCGAGGTGTTGCACGTCGGCACCGGCACCACCTTCGGCCTGGGGAAATACGAGATCATGGACGCGGAGTCCGACGTTCGGAACGCCCACCCCTGATGCCGACGTTCGTCCGGAGCGTGGTCGGGAGAACTTCGCCCTGATGGAGGATCAGCCCCGCCGCGGCCGATGGGGCGCAGGGCAAGATTGCCGAAAGGTTGCCGCCGTAGATCGGGGAGCAGCCGTTCGGCTAAAGTTGACACCGCATGAGGAGGACACGATGAAGAGGCTGAGCTTCACACTGGAGACGATCACCCCGCTGTTTCTGGCGGGCAACGACCAAGACGCCGTCGAACTGCGCGCCGCGAGCCTTCGCGGACAGTTGCGCTATTGGTACCGCGCGCTGCTCGGCGGACTGGGGGTTACGCAATCGAGCCGATTGCATGAGCTGGAGAGTCAGGTTTTCGGCGAAGAGAAGCGCGGGTCTCCGCTGCTCGTGAGAGTGAAAGACATTCGCTGGGCCGGCGGGCGGATCAAGGAGAACAAAGAACTTGACCTGGGATACGACAAGGCAAAGAGAGAGACTCGCCGCCCCGGGCTGACCTATCTCCTCTATTCCACTCAACTCGGCGGAAATCAGCGTCCCTACGCCGATGTGGGCACAACCTTCACGCTGGAGTTTGTCTCGTTCGACAAAGAAGCTGAGAAAGTGTTGAAGCGCGCATCCTGCGCCCTCTGGTGCTGGACGCATTTGGGCGGGCTCGGAACCCGCGCGCGACGCGGGGGAGGAAACATTCAGGTGAGAGAAGTGAGAGACGAGGCGAACGTGCTGAAGGATTTCCCGGATTTCACGCTGACCGGCGTCAACAGCCCGGAAGCGCTGAAAGCGCATCTTGAAACCGGCTTGAAGAACATCCGCGATCTCGTCGCTCGGCTGAGCGAGCTCACGCCGGGGGCTGTCAACAGCCGCGCGGACTTTCCCATCCTCCATCCCGACCACGCCGACATCTGGATCGTTCAGACCACCTGGAACGGGAGCCTTGAGGCGATGGAACAAGCCGGGAAGAAATTCCAGCAATTTCGGTATAAGCGTGGCCCTGATTTTCCCTCCGTGCTGGATGAGTACTTGAACGCGGGTCGGTCGCCGACGTTGGAGAGGCCGGCGTTCGGGCTGCCGCTGCAGTTTCGCTATCGCTCGGCGCCGGACAAGCAGGCGATGGTCGAAACGGAGCATTTCACCCGGCGAGCCTCGCCGCTTCTGCTTCGTTTCCTCAAGCTGGGCGATGGAAGAATCGCGCTGGTTTTGATCCGCTTCAGGTCATCTTTTCTGCCGAGTGGAGAGAGGCTGAAGATCAAAGACCAATCCAAGGGCGCGAAGCAGAGGCCACAGTTCACGAGTCCTCCCGCTGCTACGGTTCGACAGAGCGTGATCGAGCAATTTCGCAATCAATTCGGCGGCTACCTTGATGTGAGGAGCTGGCTATGAACCGAGACGTCTTGCTTCGCAAAATTCGCGCGTTGCTCCATGATCCGCCGGAGAAGGCGCTCATTTTAGGACGCGCGCTCAACGGCGGGCATGAAGGGCGGGCCAAAGCGTTGATGGAAAGACTCGGACTCGACGGCGCGATCCCGGACGAAGTCAAAACGGCCGATCGCATCGCCTCGGCAGCCGACCGCGTGAACCTTAAAGGCTTCCCTGCCGATTGGCCCGAACATCCGTTGATCGTGCATCCGCTCTCGGGCAAGCAATTTTCCATCCGATCGCTCGTGGCGGTGGGCTATGGCAAAGTCATGGACTCTGTGGACGCAGTGTTCGACGAGTTGTGCAAAGACTATGGTGACGACCTGGAGAAGCTTTATCTCGCGCTCTGGCGCGAGCTGCTTCCGCGGCTCGAAGCCAGGCGCGAACGCGACGGCATGGGGCAATTGTGGGAGGTGCTCCCGGCCGATACGCGCGTGCCCGATCACTCCATCTGGGAGCATCGCCGCGTGACTTCGGCCATCGCCGGAGCTTTGCCCAAGCCCGCATTTCTGCTGTTCGCCCTCGGACCCGTGCAGAGCTTCATCGCCACGGCGCGCAAGACGCAAGACCTGTGGGCCGGAAGCTACCTGCTTTCGTTTCTCTCCTGGCAGGCGATGAAAGTCGTCGCCGAAAGCTGGGGGCCCGACGCGATCATCTTCCCCGATCTGTGCGGGCAGCCGTTTGCCGATCTCTGGTTGATCGAGGAAAAAGGATTGCTCAAGGAGAAAGGATTGCGCCAGCCGACCGAAGAGATGCTCTCCTCGCCCACGTTGCCCAATCGCTTCCTGGCCATCCTGCCGGAGGATGAAGCAGCAAATATCGCTCAACAAGTTGTCGAGAGCATCCGCGAAGCCTTCAAAACGATCTGCTTCACCGTGAAACGGCGCGTCGAACGAGAGGCCGGTATCACACCCGACAACACGTGGGAGGCCATCTGGCAACGGCAGGTCGAACACTTCCTGGAGACGTATTGGGCCGTCCTTCCGTGGGGAGGGGATTACAAGCAGTTTCTCGAGGCGTTCAAGGCGTGGTGCTCGCCGCAGCAAGAACCGTGGGAATTCGCCGCGATCGTCGAGCAATACGAGAAGACGGGCTACACGCCGAACATCGGCACCTGCTACAGCAAGCTCTACGCGCTGACCGAACGGGGTCTCGGGAGCCGAAAAGCGACGCGGGATTTCGCCCAGCAGGTCGAGCCGCATTTCAAATGCACGATGTTCGCCGAGCTGGAGCCGGTGCATCTGGCCGAGCAGACGGATTTCGGCAAGCTGCGCGAGTTCTGGAGCAAGCGGATGCTTCCTCGACTCCCGCTGCTGCGGAGCGGCGAGCGGCTGAGCGCCATCGCGCTCACCAAGCGCCTGGCAGCGGCTTACTATTTCAAAGCCTCAAAAGCCGAGGGCGGGCTGGGATGGAACATCGAGACATCGTTCCCCTCGACCAGCACGGTGGCCACTTCTTCTTTCAAGGAGCGCGTCATCGAAGCGCTCTCGGATGGAGATGTGCAGTTGTTCGACCGGGTGAACCGGTACGTGACGCGCGTGCGCACTCTGCTGGGAGATGAGCGGGCGAAGAGCGCGCCTCTCTCCCGCGTGGCGAAGACGGCAGCTCGTGCGCATCGGAGGATTCCCGACCTGCCAAGGGACTTCGCCCGCCTGGACGGAGACTGGCTTTTCGAGGAGTCGTTCAACAAGCGCGATCTCCAGCGCGAACTGGTCGAGCGATGGAGGGACGATCCCGCTGGCATGGAATCCGCACGAGCAGAGGCTTTGAAGGCGCTCTCAGAGCTGCTTGATTTCGCGCGGCGTCAGGGCCTGGGGCAGCCGTCGCGCTATTACGCCGTCCTGGCGATGGATGGCGATCAGATGGGCAAATGGCTGGCCGGAGAGTTCGCTCCGCAGTTGCGAGAAATCCTTCATCCGAGCGTGTGGAATGAATTGAAGCTCGACGGCGAATGGCAGAAACTCGGAGCGATGCGCCGTCCGCTCACCCCCTCGCTCCATCTGGCCGTCAGCAAAGCATTGCGCGATTATTCGCTGCGCACCGTTCGGGAGATCGTGGAGGAGCAGCATCTGGGCAAGCTGATCTACGCCGGCGGCGATGACGTGCTGGCGTTCGTCTCGCTCGGCGATCTGCCCGAAGTGATGCGCAAGCTGCGCGCCTATTTCACCGGCGCACTCAGGGGCGACGAGAACGAGGTGAATTGGATCGCCGGTTCCGGGTTCGTCCGAACGGAGACGGGTTTTCGGCTCACGATGGGCATGACGGCTACGGCGAGCATGGGCGTGGCCATCGCCCATCACATGCAGGACCTCGGACAGACGCTCAATGCCGCGCGAGCGGAAGAGAAACGAGCTAAAGACGTGCTCGGCCGCAATGCCTTCTCCATCGCGCTCATGAAGCGCTCGGGCGGCCACGAATCGTTCGGCGCACGGTGGTATTACGTGCGAGACGGCTCGCTTTATGTGGATACGCTCCAATGCTTGATCGAGTGGCGCGACGCCTTCAGGAGAGACGACGTCTCGCCGAAATTCGCCTACGTCTTCCGCGAAGAAGCCCGCGCGCTCTCGGCGCTTCCTCATGAGGCCGTCGTCAAGGAAGCGCGTCGGCTACTCGGTCGCCATCTCAACGAGAAAAACGAGCTGAGCGGTCGGTTGCTTGACGATGGGCTTTTGAGGCTCTTTGAGTCCGGCGTCTCGCTCGACGATCTGGCCAAGTTTTTAGACCTCGCGGTCTTCTTGGGTCGGGAGGAGAACCGATGAGTACGACGATGTTCATCGAACCGCTCGACGTGCTGCTCTTTCGTGATGGCAAGCCCTTCACCGGAGGCGAGGATCATCTGGCGCGGAGCGTGTTTCCGCCGCCGCCATCAACCGTCTATGCGGCGATACGGTCTCATCTGTTGAGCCATCGTTTCGGTCGCTTCGAGGCGTTCCGGGAAGGCCGGGACGTTCCGCCGGAGTTGGCCGAAGAGATCGGCTCGCCGAACGATTTCGGCACGCTTGAGCTTCGTCGTCTCCTCGTCGCGCGAAAGCGGGAGTCGGCGGATGCTCCTCAGCGAGCGACTTCGGTGGAATTGTTCTATCCCCTGCCGAGCGATGTGGCGGAGGTGAAGGGCTCGGGGCAACTCGTACTCCTGAAGCCGGTTGAGCAATTCCCTGTTCGGACGAATCTGTCTCCGGGATTGCAACATCTCTGGCTCCGCCGCGATGTGCCTCTGGAGGCTGCTTCCGGGTGGTTGACCGAGCGCGGAATGCAGCGATACCTGGAAGATGACGCGCACTCGTCGGATGCGTTCTTCGCGGCTGAAGAGGTCTTCGTCGGAGACCGCATCCGCGAGGCGATCTTCACGCGGGAGGAACGAACCGGCATCGCGCGGGATCGCGCGCGCCGCTCCGTGCGCGAAGGCTTGCTCTACAGCGTCGAGTATCTCCGGCTCAGGCCAGGCGTTGGATTCTTCGCCGAATTCGGCGGGACGAAGCTTCTGCCCGAATCGGGCGTGATCAATCTGGGCGGAGATCGCCGCCCGGCTCATTACCGACCGGCGCGAGGTTCCGACCTGGCGCTGGGGAAGATCGCGCAGCGCATTCGAGAGCGCCGACGGTTCAAGCTCGTGCTCACGACGCCCGCTCTGTTCGAGCACGGCTGGCGTCCCGGGTGGATTGATGAACGAACGCTCGAAGGCTCACGCAACGGTGTGCGCGTCAAGCTCGTCGCCGTGGCGCTCGGCAAGCCCATCGCCATCGGCGGGTTCGATCTGGTGAGGCAGCATCCCAAGCCCGTGCATCGTTTTGTGCCCGCCGGAAGCGTCTACTTCTTCGAGCTTCTGGAGGGCGACGCCGATGCCGCCATCCGGGCTTTTCACGCAAAATCCGTCTCCGAAAGCGTGGAGACTTTTCCCGAAACCGCTCGGCAAGGTTTCGGGCACTCTTTGATAGGAGCATGGTAGCTATGTTCAAAAAATCCGCGTTGATGTTTCTCTACACCGAGACGTCGCTTCATGCCGGCAGCGGCACGAGCCTCGGCGTCGTAGACCTGCCCATTCAACGCGAGAAGTACACCGACTTCCCGGTGATTCAGGCGTCCGGCATTAAAGGTGCCGTGCGCGAATGGTTCGAGTTCGAATTTACAGACAATGGGAGCAAGCGGAAGATCGAACTCGCGTTCGGGCCGGATAAGATTGGTTCCGAAGAGAGCGGATTCGCGGCGGCAGTGACCTTCACCGATGCGCGGATTCTGCTTTTTCCCGTGCGGTCGCTCAAGGGCATCTTCGCCTATTGCACGTCGCCGACCGTGCTCGAACGATTCCGCCGCGACGCGCAGGTCGCGCGCGTGACGTTGAGTTGGACTACACCGACACCGCCAGATGATCAAACAGTGCTGGGAGTACAGACCGGTTGTGACGTAGCTGCCGACCATCAGGTGCTACTGGAAGAATACACCTTCGGATTTCAAGCCAATGCTGATGTGATCAAGATCGCCGAGTGGCTCTCCCAATCAGCCTTTCCCAATGCAAGCGAGTATCAATTCTGGCGGGACAAAGTCAAAAAGAGCCTGCTCGTGCTTCCTGACAACGCCTTCCGCGACTTCGTCAAGCTCTCCACGGAAGTGCAGGCGCGGATCAAGATTGACAATACCACTCGCACTGTTGACAAGAAGACGGGCGGGCTCTTCTACGAAGAGGCGCTCTTGCCGGATTCGCTGCTCTACTCGGTCGTTTTGGCGCACGATCCGGTGAAGGATGATCGAGCGGCATTAGCCGACGCCGATGCCGTGCTCGGATTCCTGCGCGAGATTGACGGGAAGCGTTTGCAGCTTGGCGGCGATGCGACCATCGGGCGCGGCATCGTCAGCGTGAGGTTCCACACTCAGGAGAAGGAGAAACAATCGGGACCACAAAAGGAGGGGCAGGGCAATGGCTAGCGTGAGTTTCCAGCAGACAAAAGAGCAGCAACGGGCCAAGGCGGCCTGGGCCGATGTCCAAGCGGTGGATCAAAAACCGCCAGAGGTGAAGCGAAAGTATCGCGGCCTCGTCTTGAAGCTGCCGGTGATGATCCTGACCAATGGGCTCGGTCAAGCGCTGGCGTTCCTCAAATCCAAAGGCAAAGGCAATGCGGACGATCCTCATGAGATCGTCTACGCTCACCTTCAGAACTGGCTCTTTCGTGAGATTCGCTGGGCCGGCGCCAATCAGCCGACGTTGATCGAGCGGATTTTCAACACGACGAGCGAGACGTATCGCCAGGCGACGACCGAAGCGCTCAGCTATCTTCATTGGCTGCGGCGCTTCGCCGAAGCCGTGCTGCCCGAACCGGAGGAGGAGTGACCATGCCGAACGGGAGAAGAAAAGGAGGAGCAGAAGCACGGCCAACGAACGGACCGCCTCCGCCTCGCTTTCCGCTGCCTCAAGATAGTCGAGCGCTGGCGGAAGCGCTTCACCAACAGGCGCAGAACATCGGGCTGCTGTTCAACAAATTCCTCTGGATTTGGGATGACGACTGGATGCTGGAAGGAAAGTTCAGAGAGGGCAAACGCGAGAGAAGCGTCAAAAGCTGGTTCCTCGAAGAGGTCGAAATGATCGCCCGTCACTTTCCGCGCGATGTCTACTATGCCTTCCTCGACCGGCAGATGCAGATGATTCAGTCGCTCGGCGAGCACGGCTACACGACCGTTGTTTTCGGCAAGCGGGCCGAAGCGCGAATCCTTTCGGGCCTTGGCGGAGCGCATCCGATGGAAGTGGGATTCGCCTTTCATCCGCTCTACGGCTTTCCCTATTTGCCGGGAAGCGGACTCAAAGGCGTCGCGCGCGCGTGGGCCGAGCTGACAGGTGAGTCGGCGGACAAGATCAAACTCGTCTTCGGCTCCGAGAGCAAAGACGAACGTCAGGCGCAAGAGCACCGGCAAGGCGATGTCATCTTCTTCGATGCGTATGCCATCGCACCGCCACGGCTCGACGTGGACATCTTGAATCCGCACTTCCCCGACTACTATCGTGATCCGGAGAACAATCTGCCGACCGAATGGCAAAGTCCGAACCCGGTGAACTTCCTGACCATCGGCGTCGGGACTCGAGAGGACGAGAGACCTGTCTTCCAATTCATGCTCGCGGCGCGTTCGGACGAAGCGCTGCGGCTCGCCGAAGAGTGGCTCGAACGCGGGCTCGAACAACTGGGCTTTGGCGGCAAGACGGCGAGCGGCTACGGCTACTTCGCCGAAGGGCGAATTTCGGAGGAGAAACTCGCGGAGATGCGGAAAGCGGAGTTGGCGAAAGCCCAAGCGCAAAGGGCGCCGGCCGCGCCGCCTCCGGCGCCGGCCGCGAAGCCCACGCCGGAGAAGAAGCCGCCGGCTGCCGCTCCCGCTGCGGAGCAGAAAGCGAAAATCTCGCCCCCATCGCCCAAACCGCCGAAGCCACCTGCGGCGTCTCGACCTACAGTGAAACAGGGAGACAAGCTCGACGCCGAAGTCATCGCCAACGATGGCCGGAAGGTGACCGTGCGCTTGCTCGGCGGGTTGGATCAGGACGTCACGTTCGAGCATCCTTATTATCCGCATCCGCCGGGCAAGCGGGTGAAGGTGAAAGTCATGGCCGTGACGGCCGAAGGGAAGGTGACGAAAGTGGGTCCGGGTTGAAACGCTTGTGCGATTTGGAGGGAGTTATGAAAGCACTGACGTTTGTCGGGTTGGGGACCGGTGATGGGTATAAGACAGCGCGATACACGCACGAAGGAAAGGTGGTGGAATCGAACCTCTTCCCCGTCGCCCTCTATGAGTTCTTTCAGCCTGACCGGATGACGGTCTTTGTCACGAGAGAGTCGCGTGAGCGCTACTGGGAGGAGCTGTGTGGAAAACTCGCCGGTAAAATCACGCCGGAGGCCGTGGAGATTCCCTGGGGCGGGAAAGCTGACGAGCTGTGGACGATCTTCGATCGCGTCGTCGAAAGCGTGGAGGAGGGCGAAGAGGTGCTCTTTGACATCACGCACGGGTTTCGTTCGCTGCCGTTTGTGGTGTTTCTGGCCGTCGCCTACCTTCGCGTGGTCAAGAATGTTCGGGTGCGTGGCGTCGTTTACGGCGCGTTTGACGCCCGCGACAGCGAAGGCCGTGCGCCGGTCTTCGATCTCTCGCCCTTCTTGAGTCTGCTCGATTGGCTGGCAGCAGTTCATTTGTTCCGTCGGAGCGGATCGGCCGCCGATCTCTCTCGATTGCTTCGGGAGATTCAAGCCGAAGCCTGGCGCAAGCATCGGATCGAGTCCTCGCAGAGACCGACCGCGCTTCAGAAGATTGGCGATCGCGTGGATGAGCTGTCGCAAGCCCTTTTGCTCATCCGCCCGCTGGAGGTCATGGAGAAGGCCAAACGCGTGAGCGAAGAGTTCACCGATGCCGCGCTGAACCAGGTCGAGCAATGGGCCAAGCCGTTCGCGCTCATTGCGCCCGCCCTCCGGCAGGAACTCACGCAGTTTGCCATGCCGCCGAGCGTGAAAAACCTCGATGTCCAACGGCGCATGATCGCGTGGTATGTCGAGCGCGGTCTCGCGGTTCAGGCGCTCACGCTCGCGCGCGAGCTACTGGTGACGCACGCCTGCCTGCTCCTTGATCTCGAAAACCCGCTTCAGCGGGAGGCGCGCGAGCGGGCCGAGCACCTGCTCAACTATCTGGCCTGGAGCAAACAGCCGGAGGAGCGGAAACGCTCTGACCCGTGGGCCGGTCCCGAACCTGATGCAGCCGATCTTGAGAAATTCCGCGCGCAGGACCAAGCGGAATCGTTCATCGCGCTCTGGGGTTCAATCCGCGAGGCCCGAAACGATGTGGATCATGCGGGGATGACCGAGCAGCCTTCCAGTGCAAGCCGGTTGGTCGCTCGCGTGCAAAAGATGAACAAACAGCTCAGTTCCATTTTCGGAGGCGAATCAGTTGTGACGACGGAAGCGAATGTTGTGACCATTGACCTCAGCACGTTTTATTCAGGCACGGCCAAGCTCAGCGACTTGCCCGAGTACGAGCGCCGCGCTCTGGAATTGGCCGGTGAAGGTCGTGCCGTCGTCCTCACCGGCCAAGCGCCGATCTGGATGTATCTGAAAATCGCGCACGCGCTGCATGGCAAGGCGCGTCGGCTCATTTACTCCTCGCCGGTGACCGGCGAGGTCACGATTTTCGATCACGATCCGTTTTGAATCCTGGGGAGCGGAAATAACGGCGCGTTAACGCCCTCGCTCACTGTGCCATGAGCCGGGATGCCCCATCGGTGCAGACGATCTTGGCGAAGATGCAGGACCTTCCGGATCAACTCCAATCCCTCCTTGATCCTGGCTTCGACAGCCATTAGCCGCGGGTGAGCGAGAGCGAGCCCACGTTGTGAGCCAGCTCCATTCCGCACGCGAGCCCGCGAAGGGGGCGGTGTGAATATAGCCTGGGGTGAGCGAAGCGAGCCCTCGTTATTGAGATCAGCTCCATTCCGCATACGAGCCCCCGAAGGGGGTGACCGAAATTAGCCTAGGGCGAGCGCGAGCGAGCCCTAGGAACGGGAGTCCAACAATTTCCCCCATGCAAGCCCCCGAAGGGGGCGACCGAGTTTAGCCTAGGGCGAGCGAAGCGAGCCCTAGGAAGAGGAAGCCACAACCAATTTCCAAGCCCGCGTGAGCGGGCGGCCCATGTGGAGGCGGAGAGAACGCGGCGTGCGATCGTGCGGATGGGCCGCCCCCTTCGGGGGCTTGGGGAATGATCGGGGCGACGTTGTCCCAGGGCTCGCCTGCGGCTCGCCCTAGGCTACGTTCGCTTGCCCGCTCCGCGGGCTTGATAGGCAATCATCTCATTCATTCACATACGCGGTCTATGTGGCGGCGTGATGGGCCGCCCCCTTCGGGGGCTTGGGGAATAATCGGGGCGACGTTGTCCCAGGGCTCGCCTGCGGCTCGCCCTGGGCTAGATTCGGACGCCTGCTTCGCAGGCTTTATGCGGAAGATGCCATCATCAAATGGGCTCGCTAAATGGGCTCGCCTGCGGGTCGCCCGGAGCTACATCCGGGACGCCCGCTCACGCGGGCTTTGTGTGGAAGGAAGCATTTCAACAAGGCTCCCCCGGGAGCTCGCCCTAGGTGAGATTCGGCCAGGACGTCCGCACACACACCGTGTTGTTCGCTCCTCCCCCGTAGCTCGCCCTAGGTGAGATTCGGCCCACTCACGCTGGCTTTCTGGCGGCGGGTGATCCGGGCCGTCTTTTTGCCGGAGAGGCCGTCCGGGCGGGAGAAGACCCTTTCCCACTTCCCTTTCTGCGCGAGAGATGAAAAAATCCACCTGCCGCAGGTGCACGGAGCCTGCGCGACATCACGTCATAAGGAGGGAGCGATGATACGCGGGCGATTTCGAAAACGTTTCGTCACGCTCTTTTTCTTCGCCTTGGCTCTGACGGTTTCGGCTCAAGAGAAGGTCTTGACGCCGGAGTTGATCCTGAGCATTCGATGGATCGTGGATGTGCAACTGTCGCCCGATGGGCGGCAGATCGCCTTTCAGGTCATGCGGGCTCGGCGCGAGGACGAAGGTCCGGGCGCGGCGCTCGGCGAAATCTGGGTGATGCCGACCTCGGGCGGCGAGCCGCGCCGCTTCACCTACAACGACAAGAGCGATCGCGCGCCGCAATGGTCGCCCGACGGACGCTGGATCGCGTTCCTCTCGCAGCGCTGGGCTTCGCCGCACACGCAGATTTATCTCCTCCCGGCCGATGGGGGCGAAGCCCGTCCGCTCACGCGCGCCGAGAATTCGGTCCTCATGTTCCGCTGGTCGCCCGATGGCCGGCGCATCGCCTACACCGTCGCCGATCCGAAGACGAAAGAAGAGCAGCAGGCCGAGCGCGAAGGGCGGGATTGGATCGTCGCTGATCGCAACTACAAACACACGCGCCTCTACGTCGTGGATGTGCAAACGGGCGGAACGCATCTGGTCACCCGCAGCGACCTCACCGTGCACGATTTCGATTGGTCGCCCGATGGGCGCGAGTTCATCCTGGCAGCCGCCGAGACGCCGCTTGTGGATGATTCCTTCATGCGGGTGAAGCTCATGCGCGTTCCCGTTGAAGGGGGCGAGCCGCGCCTCTTCGTCAAGACCGAAGGCAAGCTCACGCATCCGCGCTGGTCGCCCGATGGCCGATGGATCGCATGGCTGGGCGCAACGTCGCTGGACGATCCCTATGCCGGGAGCGTCTTCGTCGTGCCTTCGGGAGGCGGCACACCGGAGAATCTGCTCGCCGGGTACGAAGGCACGGCCATCTGGCTCGGCTGGTTGCCCGGCGCACCGAGCACGATCGTCTTCACGAGCATCGAGCGACAAGCCAACGCCATGTACGCGATCGCGCTGCCCGAGCGTCGGCGCGAGCGGCTCGTGAATCAGCCGATCATCTACGCGTCCGCGCCGAGCTTCAGCCGCGATGGCCGACAGATGGCCATGGCGGCCCATACGCCTGAGCATCCGAACGAAATCTTCTTCGGCCCGGTCGGGAATCGTCCGCTCGCGCGATTGACGACGTTCAACCCTCAACTCTCCGATGTGCGACTCGGCGAGCAGGAGATCGTCCGCTGGAAGAGCACCGACGGCTGGGAGATCGAAGGCGTCGTGGTCAAACCCGTCGGCTATCAACCGGGCCGACGGTATCCGCTTGTGGTGCAACCGCACGGCGGGCCGGAATCGGCCGATCTCAACGGCTGGCTCGGCACGTACTCGCGCTGGGGGCAGATGCTCGCCGGTCGCGGCTTCGTCGTCTTCTATCCCAACTATCGCGGGAGCATCGGGCGGGGCGTGGCCTTCGCCAAAGCCGATCATCGCGACCTCATGGGCCGCGAGTTCGAGGACATCCTGAGTGGCATTGATCATCTCGTGCGCATTGGGCTGGTAGACGGCGAGCGCGTCGGCATCGGCGGCGGGAGCTACGGCGGATACACGTCGGCGTGGGCGGCGACGTTTGCGAGTCATCGGTTCAAGGCCGCCGTTGTCTGGATGGGCATCACCAACTGGTACAGCATGACGGGCACATCGGACATCTTCTGGGAGAATTCGACGGTTCACTGGAACGCCATCATGTACGAGAACTTCGATCTCTACTGGCAGCGCTCGCCGATTGCGCATATCGCCAAAGCGCAAACGCCCGTGCTCCTTATTCACGGCGCGGCCGATCAGCGCGTGCCCATCGGACAATCGCAAGAACTCTACACGGCGCTCAAGTGGAAGGGCGTGCCCGTCGAATTCGTCACCTATCCGCGCGAAGGTCACGGCGTCAGCGAGCGCGCGCATCAACTGGACTTCATGACCCGCATCATCGGCTGGTTCGAGAAGTATCTGAAAGCGTCGTCTCGGCGAATGTCCTGACGATGGATCTGCCCGAGCGCCTGGACCGTCTGCTTTCCACCGGATGTGAGCCGGGCCGACACGGTCAATCTGCGCGGGGATCACGGCGGGGAAAGGTTCGAATTTACGCCGTCGGTGCCTTCAGGGGGGAATCGCCGCCATAGAGCCGGAAGCGCTCGTGGGGGGCGATTCCCTCGCGACTCCGCCTCGCCCCTGTGCTACGCTGACCGCCGATTCAAGCAAAGGGAGGGTCTACGGTCGAGGGCAGAGCGATCATTCGGCAGTCGGCCGAGGTGAACGGTCAAGCGGGATCACCCTTTTCTGATCCCATCACTCGGCGTCGGATGCGAACAGCCCCCGAGGTGATGACGGTGAAAGCGTGTTCCATTTCGTCACCATGGGTGGCGAGGGCCGATGCCACGATCTCCGCCTTACGGTCCGGAGAGATACCCGCCAGCCGGAGAAGAATAACCCCTCTTGCCACTCGCCCTTGGCGAAAGACAAGCTCACCAAAATCCTTGTCCGCAGTGAGCAATACTGCCCCTTCTTGATTGGCCAGGTCCAGGACGACATCATCGGAAATCCCCGGCTCCATTTCAGCCACATACCAGACCTGATGGCCGCCGTGGCGCAGCCGCACCACAATCGGACGGTCCACTCCTTCATCGGCCACGATCTTCACGCCGGCACCTTTAGGGGATAGATCACATCAGCCCGCAACGCCTCGGCCGCAAAAGCCAGAGCCGCGTGAATGGCCTCGCGGGTCAACCGGGGATGCGCTTCCAGCAAATCCTCCACCGTCTCACCCGCCGCCAGCTTCTCTAAAATGAGTTCCACCGTGATCCGGGTTCCGACGATCACCGGTTTGCCCATCATCACCGACGGGTCCGAGACGATCCATTCCCTCCATGTCGCCATCGTTCCCCTCCTTGTTCGCAGAACACGCATTTAGCGTAGCATAACTCAACCTCCGCGACCACGTCGGGCGAGTGAGGGGATGAGCATCCGAATCGCCGCCATAGAGCCGGAAGCGCTTGTGGGGGGCGATTCCCTCGCGACTCCGCCTTGATGGATTGCTTGGCGAAGGTCCCTTCGTCGGCGGTTCCTCTGAAGTCGGCGGGCAATCTTGCCGGCCATATTTCCGGCAGTACTGATCGGTTCGCCCTTGTGCTACACTGATCGCCGATTCGAGCGCGAGGAGGGTCTATGACCGAGGGCGAAGCGGTCATTCTCGGCGCCTTGCTTCACGACATCGGCAAGTTTGGCGAACGGACGGGAGAGCCGTTGCCGGCGTGGGCCGTCGGCTATCGGCAGGAGGCCCGATACAGCCATGAGCCGTACAGCGCCGTCTTCGTCCAGGAGCATCTCGGTCGCTGGCCTGCGGACGTGACGACGGTGCGCCGTCTCGTCCTCACGCATCATGTCCCGTCGCTTCCCGATGAGCTTCTGGTCTCGCTGGCCGATCGGCTCTCCGCCTACGAGCGCGCGGAAGCCGAGGGCGATGCCGACGGCGCTCGGGGTCGCGCCGAGACGGCCATCCGCACGGTCTTCTCGCGCTTGTTCGATCTCGGACCGGAAGCCGCTCGGTATCACGAACTGGTCGAGCTGTCGCTCGAACGTTCGGCCGTTTTCCCGCGCCCGGATGCCGTCGGATCCGTCGAAGCTTATCGCGCGTTATGGGGGAAGTTCACGGGCGAAGTCACCCATGTTCCAGGCGGAGATCTGCGGACGCTCCTCGCTCTCCTGCGGCGGTTCACCTGGGCCATCCCTTCGGATACGCGACGCGATCTCATTCCCGACATCTCGCTCTATCACCATCTGAAGACGACGGCGGCCATCGCCGCCTGCCTCGTTCGGGAAGAACTGAGCGAATCAGACCTGCGAACGCTTCACGGAGCGCTCACCAATCGTTGGCGGAACGCACGGTTGACTCCCGCCGAGGAAGCGCTTCTCACGCGCCCCCTCTGCGCTCTGGTCAAAGGCGACATCTCGGGGACGCAGGATTTCCTCTATCTGCTCACGAGCAGCGGAGCCGCCCGCGGGCTGCGCGGTCGGTCCTTCTATCTGCAACTGCTCACGGAGACGATGGCGGAATGGATCCTGCGCCGGTTCGATCTGCCGCCGACCAATCTGCTCTTTGCCGGCGGCGGACATTTCTATCTCCTGCTGCCCTATCGAGAGGCGAGCGAGCGCCTGGATCAGTATCGGCGGCATATCGCGCGCGTGCTCTGGAAGGTGCATCGGGGCGATCTCGCGCTTCTCATGGATTCCGTGCCGGTCGCGGCGCTCGACTTTCTGGAGGTGGAGGCCGGAGGCCACGCCTTCGCCGACAAATGGGGCGAGGTCTCCATTCGGGTCAACGAGCAGAAGCAGCGAAAATGGCGCGACCTCGGCCTCGAGGCGATGCAGCGCGAGTTGTTCACCCCTCGACAGCGGGGCACGACGGCCGAAGACACGTGTCAGGTCTGTCACAACGAAGGGGCACTTGAGATCGAAGAGGGCGTGCGCAAGTGTCAACATTGTCGCGGATTCGAGGAGTTGGGCCGATGGCTCCGCGATCCGACGCATCTGGTTCTCTTCACCGTACCTGAGATCGAGCCGCCGGAGCACGGCGATTGGCGCGATGCCCTGCGGGCCTTCGGCGCGGAAGCCTGGCTCGTCCATGAGGGAGAAGGCCTGCCGCCCAAACCCGCGGGAGCGACGGCAGCCCTCGTCTATACGTTCGATTCGACGGATTTCCTCAGCGATGACATTCGCCGTCGCTTCCGCTGGGGCGATCTGCCGGTGAGTTACGATTTTCGCTGGCTGGCCGATGCGACGCCGAGAAAACGCGACGCCGGCGGCGAAGAGATCATCGCCGAATTCGCCGATCTCGCCCAAGCCGCCGAGGGCGTGAAGTGGCTCGGCGCGTTGCGCATGGATGTGGACAGCCTGGGCGATGTGTTCAAAAACGGCCTCGGCGTGCAGGCGACGCTGTCGCGCATGAGTACGCTCAGCGAATCGCTGCGCCTTTTCTTCGAGGCCTGGGTGCCGCGTCTCTGTCGCGAGTTCAATCGGTTCGAGCGTGGGGGGAAGGACGCGCTCTATCTTATCTACGCCGGGGGCGACGATCTCTTCGTCGTCGGCGCCTGGAGCGTGCTGCCCGAATTGGCACGGCGCATTCGCGAGGATTTTCGCCGGTTCATTGGTGGCGATCACGTCACGCTCTCGGGCGGCATCGCCATCGAGCACCAGAAATTCCCGCTCTATCAATTGGCTGCCAATGCCCGGCACGCTCTTGACGATCAAGCGAAGGAGTTTCACCGTCCCACCGGACGCGCCAAGGATGCGATCAGTTTCCTGCAGACGGCACTGGGATGGGAGGACTTCGAACATCTCGCGGAGTGGAAGAACAGGCTCATCGAGATGCTCACGCCCGCGACGGATGAGCCGGCTCTGCCGCGCGCCTTCCTCATGCGGCTTGTGGAGATTCATGCGCTCTATGCCGGGAATCGCGCCCGCTGGCGACAGGCCCAGCGACGACGCAAGATCACGCGCGAGCAGATGGAGGAGCTGATCCATTACGACAAATGGCAGTGGCGACTGGTCTATCACCTCGGCCGTTTCGGAGAACGATACCCGCATCACAAAGAAACGATTGAAAGCCTCCAGCAGGCGCTCGTGCAGCCGAACGGATTCATCGCTCGGCTCCACGTCCTCGCCCGCTGGACGGAACTTCTCACCAGGGAGGGATGAGCTATGACGCGAGGCAATCCATCGCGACAAGATCGTCCATCATCATCGCCGACGGGAATGCCGTCTCCCGATGAGGTCCGGCGGGCCATTCGCGAAGGCGGTCGCGCGCTGGTCGAGATCGCCGAGCGGCTCGGCCCACAACTCAAAAACGGTGGCCTCACGACGAGCCAGATCCGAAACATCTACGGGATGGTCAAGCAGATGGAGATGCGCGGCTTCGATGCCAACGAGTTCGTGCTCCTCAAACCCAAGCTCGCCTATGCCGCCGCTCGTGCCAATGAACGTGGAGCGCAGGAGCTGAAGGAGGTGTTGACTTGGGCCATAGACGAAGTCGGCGCCGATGCCGCGAAATTCGCCCGCTTCGTGGATTTCTTTGAGGCCATCCTGGCCTATCATCGAGCAGCGGGCGGCCGATAGCCCACGGAGGGATGACGTATGCCGAATCTCACACTTCGAGGAAAGATCATCATCACCGGCGAGATCCAAGCCGTCACGGGCTTGCACATCGGCGGCGCGGCTGCCGGGTTGGACATCGGCGGCATCGACAATCCCATCATTCGTCATCCGGTGACGCGAGAGCCCTACATTCCCGGTTCCTCGCTGCGCGGCAAGATGCGGTCGCTTCTGGATCGGCATTTCGGAAAGGAAGCGAACCACTTCATCCAGCGGCGCCAGCCTGTCGTCCGCGTGCACGTCTGTGAGAGCGAAACGGAATATGCGGCGTGTCCCGTCTGCCAGATCTTCGGCGTGACGCCGGGCGAGCACGAACGGCGCGGCTGGACGAACCTGAAACCCGCGCGCTTGATCGTGCGCGATGTCTATCTGGCACGGGATCACGAGGCGACCGAGCGCTTGCGTCGCGCCAAGACCGATCTCCCGTTCACCGAAGTGAAGTGGGAAGCCGCCATTGATCGGATCACGGCCGCGGCCGTCCCCCGTCAAAACGAACGCGTGCCCGCTGGAGCCGTCTTCGCCCCCTTCGAACTGGTCTACAGCCTCTACGACTTGAACGGCAGCGGAAGCGACCGCGACATCCAGTGGCTGCGCTACGTCTTCAAGGCGATGGAGCTTTTGGAGGACGATTATCTGGGCGGCTACGGCTCGCGCGGAGCGGGGAAGATCAAGTTCCAGAAGATCACGGTCGTCTTCAAGCCGCGCCGTTACTATGAGGGAGAAGGCGATCTCGTGACGCTCGTCCATGAAGTTAACGATGTGCGCCGGCTTCCTCCGGGAGATTATGCCGATCGCCTGCGAGCGTTGATCCGAGAGGGGGGATGACCATGCCCGCGTTTGCGATCTATCGGCTGCGCTTCCGCTCGCCGCTTCACATCGGCGAGCGGGGCGTGGGGCTGGAGGTGACGCGCACGCACGTTCCCGCCGATACGCTCTTCGGCGCGATCTGTTCGGCCTGGCGCGAGCTGTACGGCGTCGCGGCGCTTCAGCGCGATGTGCTCGATTGGTTCACCGAAGGCGACGTCGGCGCGGAGCCCTTTTTCCTCACCTCGGCTTTCCCCTCTGCCGGAGATGTGCGCTTTTTCCCGAAGCCGATCGGGCGGCTGGCGAACGTCACTCTCGCCGAAGAGGATGAGAAGGCTTTCAAACGCGTCCGCTTCGTCTCCGAGCGCATCTTCGCCGCCATCATAAGCGGCGAGCCCCTCATGTTCCGAAAGTCGTCGTGCATCACCGGCGAGACCGTGTGGGTGACCGAAGAGGAGAAGGCGCATCTCGCCGAATGGACCGATGACGCGAGCGGCGACATCGTGCTCTGGAGGACGGCGGTCGTGCCGCGCGTGACGCTCGATCGCCTGACGGCGGCGTCGGAGATCTGGCATTTCGGTGAGCTGCTTTTCGCGGACCGAGTTGGACTGTGGTTCGCCGTCGAGTTCAATCGCGATCACGGCGAAGAGCTGCCGCGACGATTCGATGCCGGCCTGCGCGCCCTCGGCGATAGGGGCCTGGGCGGCGAGCGCGGTGCCGGACGCGGATTGTTCGCGGTCGAGGGGCCGAGCCAAGAGCCGTTGCCCCACGCGGCGGGAGCCGCGCGATTCGTCACGCTCTCGCCGCTCTGCCCCAAGGATGTCGCCGAGCTGGATCGGCTGACGGGCGAGGGAGCCGCCTATGAGCTGATGCCGCGTCGCGGGTGGGTGACGTCGCCGGAAGCGGCTCACCTGCGGCGCAAGACCGTCTGGATGTTCGCCGAAGGGTCCGTGCTCGCCGCCGCGCCCATGCCGCGCGCCGGACGACTCGTCAACGTGAAGCCCGACGTGTGCCCCCACGACGTCTGGCGCTATGGGTATGCTTTTCCCGTGGGCGTGCGGTAGCGCGCGTATGCCGGATGGCGTAGAATCCCACATCGGAAGCCGACAGTTCATCGCAAGGGGAAAGAGCTATGGAGTTCACGAGAATCACCGTTGATCCCAATCAGATGGGGGGAGTCCCCTGCATTCGCGGATTGCGCATTCCGGTGGCGACGATCGTCTCCATGGTGGCCGAGGGGATGACGGAACGAGAAATCCTCGAGGCATTCCCTGACCTGGAGCCCGAAGACATTCGCCAAGCCTTGCATTACGCCGCTGAGGCGGTGCGCGAGCGACACCTTCCCTTGATCACGGCACCATGAGGTTCCTCGCCGACAACGCGCTCTCCCCAATCGTCGCTCAGGGATTGCGACAGGCCGGGCACGACGCCGTCCACGTCCGCGAATATGGTTTACAGCGGGCCAGCGATGCGGAGATCTTTCAGCGGGCTGTTGCCGAAGGACGCGTCCTGATCTCTGCCGATACCGATTTTGGAGTGTTGCTCGCTTCGTGGAAAGGGTCTATGCCGTCGCTTATTTTGTTCCGAAAAGGGACGCAGAGGCGCCCCGACCGACAACTCGCCCTTTTGTTGGCGAATCTCCCTGCTCTGGAAGAGCCACTGGAGCAGGGGAGCATCGTCGTCTTTGAAGAAGGGCGCATTCGAATTCGATTTTTGCCCGTGGGAGGTGAGGCGCGATGACGACCCCTTACCGGCTTGTTTGCCTCAGCCCCGTTCACGTGGGGACGGGACGGCAAGGCGGAAGATTCGACGGCGCGTATCACGACGGGCGCTGGTACGTGATGGATCTCGACCGCGTGCTGGCGCGTGGCGGGGAGGCGAATGCGCTGGCGCGAGCCATGAGTGAGCGCGCGTTCACCTGGTCGGCCTGGCTCAACGAGAGAGGGATCGCGCCGTCGGACGTGGCCGCTTATGACCTGCCGTGCCCGCAGGACCCGGGAGACACTCCTATCCGTGAAGCCCTGAAAGACGTGCACGGGCGGCCTTATCTGCCGGGCAGCTCGATCAAAGGCGCCATCCGCACGGCCGTTCTCTGGCGCGTGATGGGTGATGCGCCCGACCGTCGGCAGTTCGCCGCGCGCTATGTGCTGCTCTGTTTGAAAGCTTCGAAGGTGCTGACGGCTTTGAGAGAGCGCCAGGCGTTCGATCGCCCCGAAGAACATCGCGCGGTGCTCGCCGAGGTCCTCCACGTCGGAGAGGATGAAGCCGAGGCGTTGCGGCAAACGCTCTATCGCGTGCTGAACGTCGAGGAACGCCGGTTGGCACGCGAGGCGCACGCCTTTCGGCGGGGATTGGAGCGATTGGGCCGCAGCCGCGAATGGCTCGCTCAGCCGGTCGAACGCGCTCTGCTCGGACGGGATCCGAACCACGATCTTCTGCGCGCGCTTCAGGTGAGCGACAGCCGTCCCGTCGAGCGCGACCGATTGGCCATCGGCCTCGTCTGGACGTACACGCTGCGCGGCCATCGGCTCGTCGAAAAGCGGGAGCAAGAAGGCGAATACAAAATCTTCGTCGAGTGGCTGCTCTCCGAGACCGCCCTCGCCTTCGATCTTCGCACCGACGACTTCCTCTTCACCGAACGCGCCGAGCGCGAGATGCATTTTCGAGGACCGAAGGAGCAGGCGCTGCGCGAACTGGCGCGCACCTGCAACGCTTATGCCCGCGCCGTCATCGAGGCCGAGCAGGCGTTCTTTCGAGAGCATGATCTCAGCGTGATCGCCGACTTTTACGCTGAGCTTGAGACGCTGCTCAACGCTCTTCCCGGCGGCGCATTCCTTCTCAACATCGGCTGGGGTGGCGGCTGGGAGGTGAAAACCATCGGCGACCTCTTGCGGCGGGTGCTCTCGCCGGAGGAATTCGCCGAGCTGCGCCGGCGGTATCGCCTGGGCGAAGATCCGAGGACGCATCGGATAGACGCCAACGCTCCGTTCCCCCACACGCGGCGCATCGGCTATGAGGGCGGCGCGCCCATGTATCCGTTGGGATGGGTGAGAGTGGAACCGCAGAGCGGCCTGGTATGAGCACAACGGCTTCCCGGGGGGCGCATGAGTCATCGCCTCCCGGAACGATGAAAGTCGAACCACGAGTGACCATAGGGCAATAGGCGGGAGGGTGACCCCGCGCAACACGAGTTTTTTACGACGGAGGATGGAAAGGGCTATGGCGGGACGACGCCTGAGATCCGAAAGCGCTCGCCACATCTTCGTGGCCGTGACGGGGCAGACGCCCCAGATCGTCACCGAGACGCTCTATGCGCTCATGGTCGAGCGGCACATCCCCATCTCGGAAGTATTCGTCATCACCACCCGCGTCGGCGCCGAACACATTCGACGCGATCTGCTCGATCCGGCGCAGGGGCAGTTCTTCGCCTTCTGCCGCGAGTACGGCTTCGATCCGAGGGCCATCCGCTTCGACGAGGCGCACATTCTGACGATCACCCGAACCTCGCCGCGCCATCGTCGGACAAGCCAAGCGGTCTCCGCTTCACACGGGAGCATCGAACTCGATGACATTCGCACGGTGGAGGACAATCGCTGCCTGGCCGAACAACTGCTCGGCATCATTCAACAGCTCACCGACGATCCGCGCACGGTCGTGCACGGTTCGATCGCCGGCGGTCGCAAGACGATGTCGGCCTATATGCTTCTGGCTTTCACGCTCTACGGGCGGGAGCAGGATCGGCTCTATCACGTGCTCGTGCCCGAACCGTTCGAGCACAATCCGCAGTTCTTCTTCCCCCCGCGACGGGAACGCTGGATCGGGGTCGGCATCGGACCGGCTGTGTCCACGCGCGAAGCCCGTATTGATCTGGCGGAGATTCCGTTTGTGCGCTTGCGCTCGTGGGTCCTCAAGGAGAAGAAGTTGCGCCGGACGATCGAGGAGCAGATTCGCGTGGTGCAGCGCGAGCTGAACCGCGAGGCCGAGAAGTGGGAGACGCTCGTCATTGACTATTCGACGCGGCAGGTGCGCTTCGGCGATCGCCTGTTGCCCGTGCGCGGTGTGAGGCTCGCGCTGCTCGTCTACTTCGCCGAGCGTCGCGCCGCCCACCCGCAGCATGCGAGCGGTTCCGCCAGGCTTCAGGAGTGCCCCCAGTGCTTCCAGGAGTACAGCGAGTTCGACGTCAAGTCCTATCGTGATCTGTGCCGGGCGTTCGCTTCTCCCACGAGCGGCGCGGCGACGGCCAAGCAGGGCGAGCCATTCGATCAGGACCTCTTCCTCTCCTACCGCGCCAAGCTCAATCGCGCGCTCCGGCAGGGGGGCTTCCCCGACGAGTTGCAGGTCGTCAACATCACGCTGACGCGACGCGGTGCGCGCTATGGGCTGCGGCTCGATCCCCGCCGCATTCACTTGGTGGGAAGCCCGCAGACGCCCGGATGAGCCGAGCGCGCGGTCTTCACATCGTGGCTGATCTCGCCGCGCTGTTTGACAATTCGCCCGACGCTCGCGCAGCCCCGAACACGCATCCTCAGGCGGAAGTCTTGCCGTCAAGATGGCCCCCTCTTGTGCGGGGACGCGTTCAGCCATAAGCTAGGGGCCATGATGATGAAAACGATGGACATCACAAGGGTTCGGATCTCTCGCCACGCGGCCCGGCGGTTGGCCCAGCGGGGGATCTCTCTTGAGGATGTGAACATCGTGCTGCGGCTGGGGCAGCGGCTCCACCGCACGGGCGCGACCTTCTACTTCTTCGGACGGCGTCAGGTTCCGCGCGGCCTGGAGCGCCAGTTGGAGCGCCTGGTGGGGACGACGCTCATCGTCGCCGACGGTCAGCTCATCACGGCCTATCGCAACAAGCACGCCATCGCCACGATCAAGAAGAAGCCCAAGCGTCGCGCGAAGCGCCCGTCGCATCCGGTTCCGGCTCTCTCGGCCTGCGCGCCAATGGCTGACGATCAGCACCTTTGGGGATTCTGCGCCTGAAGCCGCAGCCTGAACAGCCGGTCGAGGGGCCTGGCCTTGATCCGGCCCCTCGTGCCGGCTCGCGGAGGCGCAATGAGTTCGTTGTATCTGGTGGAACAAGGACTGCTCGTTCGACAAAACGGTGAGCGCCTGGTCCTCTATCGCGAGAAGATGCCGATCGCCGAGGTTCCGCTTCTGAAGCTCGAGCGGGTCATCGTCTTCGGTCATGTCCATTTGACGACCGGGGCGATCTCGGCCCTCCTGCGGCACGGCATTGATACGGCCTTTTTCTCCTGGCATGGGCGGCTCAAAGGCCGTCTGGTCGCGGTGGAATCGAAGAACATCCCGCTGCGCCTGAAGCAGTACGAACGGGCTCGCGACGAAGCCTTCGCCAGCGAGCTGGCCCGCCGGATCGTGCGGGCGAAGGTGCAGTCTGGCCTGCGCGTGATCGCCCGCTATCGGCGCAACCATCCCGAATGGTCGGCCGACGAAGCCGTCGCGGAGCTGGAGCGCACGCTCGCGGCTCTTGAGCGACCGCAGCCGCTGGCCGCCCTCCGCGGTCTGGAGGGGCAGGCCGCCGCCGTGTATTTTCAGGCCTACGGGAGCATGTTCCGTCGCTCCCTTCGATTCCACAAGCGCTCGCGCCGTCCGCCTCAGGATCCGGTCAATGCCGCCCTCTCCCTCGGCTACGCCCTGCTCTTCAACGAGGCGTTGGCGATCGTCTCCGCCGTGGGCTTCGATCCGTACCTCGGATTCCTCCACGCTCCCGAGTACGGACGGTGCAGCCTGGCGCTCGACCTGATGGAGGAGTTCCGCGCCGCCACGATTGATCGGCTGGTGCTGACGCTCTTCAATACCGAGGCCCTGTCGCCCCAGCATTTCACCGCCCCCGAGAGCGGCGGCATCTGGTTCACACCGGAAGCGAAGAAGCACTTCCTCCGCCAGTACGAGGACATGATGCAGCGTGCCTTCATCTCCCGCCATACGGGCCACCGCACGAACTTTCGTCGGCTCCTGCTGGGACAGGCCGAACACCTGGCGCACGCCGTCACCACCGGCGGGGAATACACCCCCTACTTGGCCGAACCCTGAGCATGCCGATCAAGCGCGTCATGTTTTACATCATCAGCTACGACATCACCGACGACAAACGGCGCACCCAGGTCGCCGAGATCCTCAAAGACTTCGGCACCCGCGTCCAATACAGCGTCTTCGAGTGCCTGCTGACGGAGGATCAGTTCATGATCTTGCTCGGGCGGCTTCGGACGACGATTGATCCGGCGACCGACAGCCTGCGCTGCTATCGGCTCTGCCAAGCTTGCGTGGACGAGATCATCGTCGAGGGGCGAGGCGATGTCACCCATCAGGAGGACATCTACATCTGGTGAGCTTGAGCCGATCTTCACGGGCACACGGGGAGGCCAGCAGGCAGTGCCGGTTGACACAACGGTTCCTGGACTTGTGGGATCTCAAAGGCATGGGCAGATAAACGACCGTTGACTTTGTGGGGAAGATGTGGTAAAAGGAACGCGACCTTGCCACAATCGGCCTGATGTTTGACAACCTGGAGGTCCTGGTTTGGAGAGGGGGGGTAAGGGGGGTTATCACCGGAAGGCTAAGATTTGGGGATTCAGAGGGTTAGGTCGAAAAATCGGTCCCCTCATGGCCCCTCAGATGGGGGCCGAAGCGGTGGGGGGTATGGGGGTTATCACTTTCGCCCACCTAACCCATTGGACTTTCAGAACTAAACCCCCTGGCAGTCGGAAACCAGGACTCGCTTTAAAGAGGATTGCGACAAAGGAGGGCAACAATGGCGAACGGTAGGTATCGGTGTCGGAAACCAGGACTCGCTTTAAAGAGGATTGCGACCCATCGCTTCAGCATCGCCCTCCAGTGACTCTCCCAGAAGTCGGAAACCAGGACTCGCTTTAAAGAGGATTGCGACCGTTCGCGTTTATCTCGAATGCCGTCTTCATGACCTACCTGTCGGAAACCAGGACTCGCTTTAAAGAGGATTGCGACCGCGCCATGAGGCGCACGTCGCACGCCGCACACCGCAGGTCGGAAACCAGGACTCGCTTTAAAGAGGATTGCGACAATGACCTTCCCGCGAGTCAAACTTCAATCCATGCTCGGTCGGAAACCAGGACTCGCTTTAAAGAGGATTGCGACAACATCGCTTTATGTTCCATTCCTTTCCTGAGTGCTTTGTCGGAAACCAGGACTCGCTTTAAAGAGGATTGCGACATAAACGTGTACCCAATATAGGTTTTTCATCTTCACATTGTCGGAAACCAGGACTCGCTTTAAAGAGGATTGCGACTTTGACATCGCGGTTTGGAAGAAGACAGACGAATACTGGTGTCGGAAACCAGGACTCGCTTTAAAGAGGATTGCGACTCTTCTGCATCTTCCTTATTCGTCTCATCTCGCACCTCCCAGTCGGAAACCAGGACTCGCTTTAAAGAGGATTGCGACGGAGAGAGCGATTGAGGGACATACTGGCGGAGCGCGGATGTCGGAAACCAGGACTCGCTTTAAAGAGGATTGCGACACAGTTGCAGCGTGGAAGAAATCTGATGATCAGTGGTGGGTCGGAAACCAGGACTCGCTTTAAAGAGGATTGCGACTTCATTCGCCCTCTTTACCATCTTTCGCCATTTTCGGTTGTCGGAAACCAGGACTCGCTTTAAAGAGGATTGCGACAATAGAACATCGCCTTCTCTTCGTGCCCTCTCTTGAGGGGTGTCGGAAACCAGGACTCGCTTTAAAGAGGATTGCGACAATAGAACATCGCCTTCTCTTCGTGCCCTCTCTTGAGGGGTGTCGGAAACCAGGACTCGCTTTAAAGAGGATTGCGACCCATCGTCTCCGTCATGATCCACCTCCCCCAAAATTTGTCGGAAACCAGGACTCGCTTTAAAGAGGATTGCGACCAACCGTTTTCGTTCCACATCTTTTCGCGTCCCATGTCTAGGTCGGAAACCAGGACTCGCTTTAAAGAGGATTGCGACGGGACCGGGCTGCCGTCCCCTGCGCCCCGATTCGCTCAGGTCGGAAACCAGGACTCGCTTTAAAGAGGATTGCGACATCCCGCTCGGTGCGCACGCGAATGATGCATGGAATAGGATCAAGTCGGAAACCAGGACTCGCTTTAAAGAGGATTGCGACGGGACATTCGCAACTCCAAGCAGCGTCCTTGACCACAATGGTCGGAAACCAGGACTCGCTTTAAAGAGGATTGCGACTCAGAATAACCGACGGTGGGAGCGCCTCCTCAACCTGTCGGAAACCAGGACTCGCTTTAAAGAGGATTGCGAGGATCGCGACGGTCGAAGAAGCGGGCGAGGGCGACGAGGGCGGCGCCCATGCGCTCGGATTCCGGGGTCAGGATGCGGGTGACGCCGCGCTCGCGGAGGGCTTGAGCTGTCACATGCCCGACGGCGACGGCGAGGACGGCGTTTTGGAAAGCGGCGCGCACGGCCTCTTCCAGATCGCGCGCGTGGAGGAAGTCCCACAGGAATCGCACCTGCGGCGAGCTGGTGAAGAGGACGGCGTCCACGCGGGCGTTGATGATCTCCTCGGCCAGCGTTTGAAGCTCCTCAGGCGGAGCGGGGAGGTGGCGATAGAGGAGAAGCTCGGTCACGCGCGCCTGCCGCTGGTGGAGCCAGTGGGTGATCTCCGGCACGGGCTCTCCGTAAGCTTGAACGACGACGTGAGCGTCTGAGAGCGCCACGCTCTCAAGGGCGGAGAGGAGGCTGGCCGTCGTTCCATCCCGATCGCGCGCGGCGACGCTCAATCCCAGCTCGCGCAAGGCATGGACGGTCTTATATCCTCGGGCGGCCACGTGTGCCCGCTGCAAGAGGGCGAGCATGTCCGCTCGAAGGCCGAGCTGATCCGCGGCCTCCAAGAGCGCGCGCACGCCCACGCCCGTGGTGAAGAGGAACCAATCCGCGCCCTCGCGCACAAGACGGGTGAGGAGCTGCTCGAGGTCTGGATCTTCCACGACTGAGAGCGTGCGCAGGGTCGGACGCCAGAGGGGGAGGCCGCCGAGCTTCTCCACCCCCTTGGCGATCTCCGTCGCTCGCCGCCAACAGGCCAGGGCGATGCGCTTGCCGTGCAGTCCGCTCATCCGTCGTTCAGGCGTGCATGAGAGGATACCCCGGTGGTGAGCCGGTGAACAAGACGAGGTGGCCGGGGAGGCTTCTGACCGTCACCCCTTCCGTCGCGCGAGCGCGCGGCGGCGGAGATCGTGAAGCTTCCAGTAGTAGAAGTACTTCGACGGGGGAGCGGTGCGGAAGCGGAGCCGATCGAGGGTTTGCAACTCTTCCAGCGTGGCGGCGCCGGAGAGCTCCGGATCGGCCAGGAATTCGTGAAAGGCGCGGTAGGGGGAGGAGAAAGCGGGCTTGGGCTGACCGGCGGGCGCGCGGCGCGGCGCGCCGCGGCCGGTGAAGAGCCAGTCCAGGGAGATCCCGGCGCGGACCAGAGCCAGGTAGAAGTCGGCCGAAGGAAGGCCGCGGCGTTCGATATGACTGAGGCGTTGCTGCGACAGCCCCAGACGCTCGGCGAAGGCTTTCTGCGAGAGGGGGGCGCGGGCGCGACGCAACCGCTCGCGGACGGCCTCCACCTCCGGCGTCTGCTTCCGACGACGTGCGCGTTTTTGTCGGCGCTTCGGCATGGGCAGAGAGTATACCCGATCTGCGGAGATTTGGGAAGTGGGAAGATGCAGAATTTTGTTCCGCCAGGTTGGAATCAAAAAGGATGTCGAGCGCCGGGCCTGGCGTGGCATGCTGCCAAGAGCCGGACGCAGGTCTTCTCGGCTGCGCTGCGCGGACTTCCTGTGGCAGGAGGGATCTCGCCCCGCTCGCTCCGGGCTTGACATCGAGGCGGGGGATGTGGAAAATTTCTCGCCTTGAAATGCGCGCGGCCGGCAAGGTGAGAGAGCGGTGAGACCGATGCTTGGCATCAATCGGAAGGTGAGAACCGGGGTCGAGGACCGCCGGATGGCCATGATGTGTTGTTGTCGGACGACGGGAGGCTCTCCGGCGGTGGTGCAGACGCTCGTGAGCTAGGCCGCGCGAAGCGACGTCGAGATCAAAAAAACCCACTGCCGGAGAGATCGGCGGTGGGTTTTTTTATGGCCGGTGACGACACGAGGCGCGCATGAAGGGCATTCGAGGAGCGTGCGCGGAAGGAGCGTGGGCGACCTTGGGGCCTCGCGCGGCGATCGCGCGCGCGTGGGAGCGACCGGTGGACCTGTTGCAACTTGTCGGGCGGACGCCGCTTCTGCGGCTGCGGCGGATCGCGAGCGAATTCGAGGGGGTGGAGATCTACGCGAAGGCGGAGTGGTACAACCCGGGGGGATCGGTGAAGGATCGCGCGGGGTTGTGGATCATTCAAGACGCGGAGGCCGCGGGGCGACTGACGCCGGAGAAGATCATCCTCGACGCGACGTCGGGCAATACGGGCATCGCGTATGCGTGGATCGCGCGGGTGAAGGGGTATCGGGTGACGCTCGCCATTCCGGCCAATGTCACGCCCGAGCGGAAGCGGATCTTGCGGGCCTTGGGGGCGGAGTTGCGCTTCACCGATCCGCGCGAGGGGTCGGACGGGGCAATTCGCGAGGCGCGGCGTCTGGCGGCGGAGCATCCGGAGCTCTACTTCTATGCCGATCAGTACAACAATCCGGCCAATTGGCGCGCGCACTATGAGACGACGGCGGTGGAGATCTTCGAGCAGACGCAGGGGCGGATCACGCATTTCGTGGCCGGGTTGGGCACAAGCGGCACATTCGTGGGCGTCGGGCGCCGCTTGCGCGAGCTGTGTCCGGAGATTCGGTTGATCTCGGTGCAGCCGGATGCGCCGTTTCATGGGATCGAGGGGCTCAAGCACATGCCGACGGCTCTGCGGCCGGGCATCTATGACGAGACGTTGGCGGATATGAACTTGGAGATCCCGACCGAGGAGGCCTACGCGATGGTGCGACGCCTGGCGCGCGAGGAGGGGCTGCTGGTGGGCGTCTCCTCGGGAGCGGCGTTGGCCGGAGCGCTTCGCGTCGCGCGGACGATTCGTCGTGGCGTCATCGTCACGGTCTTCCCCGACGGTGGGGACAAGTACTTGAGCGAGCGCTTCTGGGAGGAAGGGGGGGATGATTCGACTCACGATTGAACAGCTTGAGGCGATCAAGCGGCATGGGGAGCGCGCCTATCCCGAGGAGGGGTGCGGCGTGTTGCTCGGACACGTGGAGGGGGAGACGAAGGTCGTCGAGGAGATTCGTCCGACGCCGAACGCGCGGCAGGACTCGCCGCACAATCGCTATGCCATCGCCCCGGAGGAACTGCTGCGGCTCGAACGCGAGGCGCGCGCGCGCGGTCGTGAGGTCCTCGGCTTCTTCCATTCGCATCCGGATGCGGAGGCGCGCCCCTCATCGTACGATCTCGAACACGCGTGGCCGTGGTATTCCTATCTGATCATCTCGGTGCGCGCCGCGGTCTCCGAGAGCGTGCATTCCTGGGTCTTGCGCGAGGATCGTTCGCGGTTCGATCAGGAGGAGATTCTCATCGGGTGACAACTGCGGGGCTTCCCGCATCGGGGGGCTCCGGGGGAAAGGAGGGAAGCGATGTCGGTCACGATCTCACTTCCGACGGCCTTGCGGCGATATGCCGCCGAGAGCGATACGCTTCAGGTCGAAGGGCGAACGGTGCGCGAAGCGCTCGCCCGGTTGGTCGAGCGATACCCCGATTTGCAGCACCATCTCTTCACCGAAGATGGGCGATTGCGCCATTTCGTCAACGTGTACGTCAATGATGAGGACGTGCGGTACCTGCAGGAGCTGGAGACGCCGGTGAAGGAGGGGGATGAGATCACCATCGTCCCCTCGGTCGCGGGGGGGAGCGCGTCAGGGGCATCGGATGGTGAAGGGCTGGCGGCGATCGCCGAGCGCGCCGAGCGCGTGCGGCTCAGCCCGGAGGAGATCCTGCGCTACAGCCGACACCTCATCATGCCGGAGGTGACCATGGAGGGGCAGCGTCGGCTCAAGGCGGCGCGGGTGCTGATCATCGGCGCGGGCGGTCTGGGGTCGCCTCTGGCCCTCTACTTGGCCGCCGCGGGCGTGGGGCGCATCGGGATCGTGGATTTCGATGTGGTGGATTTCACGAACCTCCAGCGGCAGGTCCTCTACACCACGTACGACGTCGGTCAGCCCAAGTTGCAGAAGGCCAAGGAGCGGCTCCAGGCGATCAATCCCCACATTGAGATCGAGACCTATGAGACGCGGCTCACCTCGGCGAACGCGCTCGAGATTCTGCGGGACTACGATGTGATCGTGGACGGCACGGATAATTTCCCGACGCGCTATTTGGTCAACGATGCGTGCGTGTTGCTTGGGAAGCCCAACGTCTATGGGAGCATCTTTCGCTTCGAGGGGCAGGCATCGGTCTTCTACGCGCGGCAGGGGCCGTGTTACCGATGCCTCTATCCGGAGCCGCCGCCGCCCGGGCTCGTCCCGAGCTGCGCCGAAGGTGGCGTGCTCGGCGTATTGCCCGGGATCATCGGCGCTATTCAGGCCAACGAGACGATCAAGCTGATTCTGGGGCAGGGCGAGCCGCTCATTGGGCGGCTCTTGCTGTTGGACGCCTGGCGGATGCAGATTCGCACGGTGAAGGTGCGCAAGGACCCGCAGTGCCCGATCTGCGGTGAGCGGCCGACGATCCGCGAGTTGATTGACTACGAAGAGTTCTGCGGCGTGACGCCGGAGCCGGTGCTCGCCGAAGAGCTGGAGATCACGCCGCGCGAACTGAAGGCGCGACTCGATCGGGGGGAACCGCTCTTCCTGCTCGACGTTCGCGAGCCGCACGAATGGCAGATCGCGCATCTGCCGGGCGCGACGCTCATCCCCATGAATCGCATCCCCGCGCGCTTGCACGAGCTGCCGACGACGGACGAGATCGTCGTCTATTGCAAGACGGGAGGGCGAAGCGCGCAGGTGCTGCGGTTCCTCTACAATGCGGGCTTCCGGCGGATCAAGAACCTGAAGGGGGGGATTGATCGCTGGGCCGTGGAGGTGGATCCGAGCGTGCCGCGGTACTGAGGGAGGAGAAGGAAGAACATGAGCGCGATTGACGAGGTCGTGCAGGCCAACGCGGCGTACGCCGCGCAATTCGCGTGGGGGGACTTATCGGCGCCGCCCACACGGCGGCTGATCGTGCTCGCGTGCATGGATGCGCGAATCGTCGTCTCGCAGATATTGGGGCTGAAGCCGGGTGAGGCGCACGTCCTGCGCAATGCCGGCGGCATCGTGACCGAGGACGTCTTGCGCTCGCTGCTCATCTCCCATTATCTGCTGGGGACGCGGGAGTTCATGATCATCGCCCACACCGACTGCGGCATGATGACCTTCACCGATGACGATCTCTTTCGGCGTCTTCGGCAGGAGACGGGGACGGCCGTCGTGGCCCCGGCGCGCTTTTTCGCCTTCCGCGATCTGGAGGAGAACGTGCGGGAGCAAGTGCAGAAGGTGCGCGCGCATCCGTGGGTTCCCGCCGCACTCCTGGTGCGCGGGTTCATCTACGATGTGAAGACCGGACGATTGCGCGAAGTCTCCGCGTGAGGGCAGCGGGAGGGGCGAGCCTGTGATCGCCCCTCCTTGTGATCTCCCCGTCTCAGAAGGAGAGCTTCAGGCCGAATTGAATGATGCGCGGATCGCGCGCGCTGCTGATGGACCCGAAGCCCGCGACGCCCAGGGTCGCGCTCGGCGCCCCCAATTGGGTGTGATTGAAGGCGTTGAAGAATTCCGCCCGGAATTGCAAGCGCACCTGCTCGGTCAGGGCGAAGTTCTTCATCAGGCTGATGTCCCAATTGTTGACGCCCGCGGCGCGGATGATGTTACGCCCGGCCGTCCCGAAGGTCGTGGTCGCTCGGCGGAAGGCGTCCGGATTGAACCAGCGCGCGGCGGTGCGTTGGCCTTTCGGCAGGCGCGGATTCGCGATCAGGTCCGGTCGCGTGGAGCCCCCGGCCGGGAACGGTCCGACCAGCAGCGTGTCCCCGGATTGGAAGACGGTGAAGGGCAGGCCGCTCCAGAAGGTCGTGATACCGGAGAGCTGCCATCCGCCGAAGACGGCCCGCACAGCCGGATGGGCTTCCCGCAAGGTGGGGAGCTCCCAGATGTAGTTGATCGTCAGCACGTGCTGGCGCTGGAACGAGGAGGGCGCGCGCTCGGCGCGGATGTTGAGCGAATCCTGCGGCGCATCCGAGCGATCCGTCGAAGCGGTGGTCATGTTCTTCCCCCAGGTGTAGACTCCGCCGATGGAGAAGCCACGACTCATCCGCTTCTGGATGGACATCTGCAGCGAGTGGTAGCGCGAGATGCCCGTCGTCTGTCGCTCCTGGATCAGGGCGTATCCGAGATAGGGGCGCACGCGATTGATGACGCCGCCGGCCTGATTGGCGGCCAAGGGACGCGGCTGGTTGATGTTGATGAGGCGGAGCAGATTGTTGCCGCCGGAACCCACGTAGCCGATCTCAAAGAGCGTTTGCGGGAAGATCTCGCGCTGATAGCTCAGGTTCCACTGCTGCATGGTCGGCGCGCGGAAGGGGAAGCCCGTCGTGAGCAAGCTGATGGGCAGGATGGTCTCGCGCGTGACGCCGGCCGCCGGATTGCTGAGCAGCGCGTTGTCAATGGTCACGCGGGTGTTCGCCTTGGGATTCACGAACCCGTTCTGCAGGACGATCCCCGTCAGTGAGCGATCGTAGTAGATGCCGTAGCCGCCGCGCAGAACGCTCTTTCCGCGTCCGGACGGATCCCAGGCGAAGCCGAAGCGCGGGCCGATGAGATCGAAATTATTCTCCTGCACGCGTCGCCCGAAGGGGGAATTCTCTCCGGAGAAGATCATCCCGTTGAAGCGATCGCCGCTGCCGGGGATGATGAAGCCGCGCGCATCCAGTTGCACCGCGCGCTCCGGACGGTAGAGATCGGGCCGGAAGGTCTGCAGGAGATTGTTCTTCTCCACCGGATTGCCGAACATGGAGAACCGAACGCCGAAGTCGAGCGTGAGATTCGGGCGCACCTTCCAGCTGTCTTGCGCGTAAAACTCGTAGGTGTTGTACCGGAGGTCCAGGTTCACATCCACCTGATCCTCCGTGTAGCTGGAGGCGAGGCCGAGCAGGAAGTCCGCGAAGGCGTTCCCCGTGAAGCGGCCATCGAAGGTGAACGAACCATCCACAGGATTGCCGCCGGAATTCTCGAACTTCCGCTCCGTCGCGATGAACGCTCCCGTCTTGAACGTGTGCTTCCCCGTCGTGTAGGTGAAGTTGTACGTGAACGCGTGGCTCGGGTTCCCGTTCCGATATGGCCCGAAGAAGCTGATGCCGGCGAAGCCGGAGATGGAGATATTGGGCACCAGGTCGCGGTTGCCCGGGAAGATCTCGGGGATTCTCAAGCCCAGCGCGCTGCGCTTGCCGCGCCCGATGATGTCGCTGATGATCTGGTTGCGGGAGAAGTCATAGGCGAACTCGCTCACGGCGCGCGTCCCGAGGACATGCGTGGCCGCCACTTTGAAATTGACAGCGGGCGTATCGGTCGCCGTCGTCGCGACGTCCGGCAGCAGGATGTTGTTGAACAATCCGCCCGGCTCGACGCGCGAGAAGATGTCTCGAATGTAGCGGGCCCACACGCGGAAATTGGGAGTGAAGATATGGTCCACGCGCCACAACTCCTGACGGAAGTTGACGGGCTGAGGCAGGGTGGGGCGATAGAAGCGCGGATCGCCTTCGGCGGCCGCATTGGGGAGCGGGAAGAGCCGCTCGACGATGATCCGGGCGTTCGGATCAATGCGATCCGGCGGGATGCTGTTGCCCGGGAACGGCTGTCCCGTCTGCGGATCGCGGATGGCGGGGAATCCCGAGAAGTCCCCTCGGCGCATGGCGGCCGTCGGCACGGTCGTGCGCGGCGTCGTGAACTCCCGAATGCGGCGGAACTCCTGCGAGAAGAAGAAGAAGGTCTTCTCTCGCTGCCTGTTGTACCCGAAGAGCGTGACCGGCCCGCCGATGTTCCATCCGAAATTGTTGTACCGCAGCGGCGGCTTCAGGCTCGTTCGTCCCACAATGGGCGGCGTGAAGCGAAACGGCTCGCGCGCGGTGATGACATCGTTGCGCAGGAAGTGGTAGGCGCCGCCGTGAAACTCGCGCGTCCCCGACTTGGTGATGATATTCACCACGCCCCCGGCGTTGCGACCGAACTCGGCGCTGTAGACGTTGGTGAGGATGCGGAATTCGGCCACCGCATCCACGCTCGGGTAGTTGAAGAGTGTCAGGTTCGATCCCGTGTCCACGTTGCGCCCGCCGTCAATGAGCCAGTTGATGCCGCTTGTGCGACTCCCGCTGACGGAGATCGAGATCACGCTGAGTCCGCCGAAGCCCACTTGGCTCGGCAATGCCGAGGAGACGCCCGGCACGAGATAGGTCAACTGCACGAAATTTCGGTTATTCAACGGCAGCTCGGTCATCTGTCGCCCGGAGACCAAGCCGCTGATGGTGGGACTCTGTTGGACGAGGACTTCTTCCGCCGTGACGGTCACCGTCTCCTGGATCTCGCCCAGTTGCAACGTCACGTTGAGCGCGACGCGATCATTGACCGAGAGGATGATGTTCTCGCGCACGAAGCGCTTGAATCCCGGCGCTTCGACCGTGAGTTGGTAGCGGCCGACCGGCAGATAGGTCACCACATAGTTCCCCTCCTCATCCGTGCGCACGCTGCGGGCGAAGCCCGTGTCCATGTTCTTCACAACGACCTCAGCTCCCGGGACGACGGCCCCCGTCGGATCGCTCACGCGACCGACGATCGTCGCCGTCAGCTCCTGGGCGCCGACGATGAGCGTCGAGAGGCCGAGCATTGTGAGGATGGCGAAAAGTTTCCTCCTCATACATCCCTCCTTAGCGTCGAGATTCACGCCCGCGGAGATTGTATCCGACTCCGCGGGGGGAAGTCGAACGAGAATCTTTGATGGGTTCGATAAAGCTTCCTGATGGAGCGCACATTCGACTCGAGGCGGGTTATCGGTGCCGTGCTCGAGATCGAGGAGAGACTCGGCGATCCTCGGTTTCTCACCGGAATGCCGCGTGGATGCCGGAGAGGCGCGCGCGGTCGCGAGGCTCGTCGCGCGGATCCGGTGATCCCTACTGCCCCGGCTCGCGAGGCCGACGTCCGAACCGTGGTTTCGAGCGATCTGCGGGATAGGGCTTTTTGCGATCCCCCTTCGGGTGGAACTGGCGTGAGCGGGTGCCCGAATGTCGCTCGGAGCGAGCCGAAGGCGGGTCTGGGGACCGCGAGCTGAACGTCGCCTCGGGCGAGTGCGCTCTACGACTTCTTCGGCGTGTTGCCCACGCGTCGAGGGCGCGTGCGCGGTGAGGCCGCGCGCTGCTCGATGCGGTGGATGGCGAGATTGGCCGCGTTGACCAGTTCCGGATCTTCGGCGCTCAACAAGGGCGTCAGGTGCTCGATGGCATCGCGCGAGCCGATGCGGCCGAGCGCTTCCACGACCGATCGGCGTGCGCGCACGCTGCCGCGTCGAAGGAGCGGATACAGGTCCGAAGGCTCGACCTCGAGCAGATACGCGGCGGCCTGCGCGTGATGCCCCCCGTCCAGCTCTTGGAAGATGGCTTCGAGAAATTCTCGCCGGCCGAGCCGATAGAGGGCGAAGGCGAGCGCCAGTTGCACGCTCCGATCCCTCTCCTGCAAGCGCGCCAGTGAGAGGCGCTCGACATAATGCGTATCGCCCAGGCGCGCCAAGCCCTCGGCGGCGAAGCGGCGCCGGTCGGGAGAGGGGTGAGTGAGATTCTGCAGGAAGATCGGCTCGGCCGCGCGATCGCCAAGGCGCGCCAGCGCCTCCAGCGCCAAGCGCGCCGTCTCTTCATCGCGCGGTCGCTCGAAGACTTCGATCAGCTTCGGCACGGCGTCGGCCACGCGCAGGAGACCGACGGCGATCACGGCCGATTTTCGCACATCGGCATTCGAATCGTTGAGGAAGGGGATGATGTAGGTGCCGGCTCGCGGATCGCCGAGCTTCATGAACGTCTTCAGGATTTCGACGCGAAGGGCGCTCTGACCCATGAAGAGGCGTCCGAGCTGTGGGACGACATCGCTCGCGCGCAGGACGCCCAGAGCGCGAACGGCCGCACGACGCACGCTGAGATCCCCATCGGTTTGCGCGACGCGCAGAAGGCCTTGGACGATCCGATCATCCACCTTCGTCTCCGGCTCGATGATGGTCGCCTCATAGGTGCTCAGGAAGGGATTGAGGATGTGCCAGCCCCGGCGCTCGGCCGTGATGAACTCGATGTTCGTTTCGATGTAGAAGCTGACGAGGGCCAGGATCGCGGCCCGACGCACATCGCGATGCGCATCCGAGAGCGCGCTCAGCAGAGCCGGAAGCGTCGCTTCGTCCTTGATCAGACCGAGGGCGCGTGCGGCCTCTCGACGCACATCAGCGCGCGTATCGGTGCGGAGAGTATGTGCCAGGGCTTCGGCAGCCTCCCGCTGTCGGCGCTCGCCCAATTCTCGCGCGGCCTCCCGTCGCGTCTTCGGGATCGGACTCCGGAGATTGGCGATCAACTCCTCAGTCGTCTGCTCATGCCCGCGCGCGAGTGCGCTCGTGTGAAGGCTCACGAGAAGAGCGATGATGATCCGCGTCACGCTCGCACCTCCGCTCGCTTCTCGCGCTCGCATCGAATGCCGCGCATGTCGTCCGTATCGTCACCAGGCGATTCTACCCGCGATGGGGGAAAAGTCAAGGAGGGAGGCGGATTCGGTCGGGCCTTCCTCCCGCCCGCCTCGGGTCCGCGCGGGTAAGTAGTACGACGTCACTTCAGGCAAACGCCGTGAGTTCTGTTGAAGGGCCGTTGTCCGCGCGCGAATCTCGTCCAGGACAAGCCACAGGCGAGGCCATTCGAGAGGCCGCCATTCCGCATCAAGCCCGCGCGCGCGGGCGTGCGAGTATAGCCCGAGGTGAGCCACAGGCGAGGCCATTTGATGATGGCGTCTTCCGCATACAGCCTGCGGAGCAGGCGTCCGAATATAGCCTAGGGCGAGCGCGAGCGAGCCCATTCGAGAGATCGCCATTCCACATCAAGCCCGCGGAGCGGGCGAGCGAATCTAGCCTAGGGCGAGCCGCAGGCGAGCCCTAGGACAGCGGCGGCATGATCATCCCCAAGCCCCCGAAGGGGGCGGCCCATCCTTGTCTGTGACGAAATTCGGCGCGCTCGTGCGTGAGGTGCAGATGCGCGCGTTTGAGGCACGGAGTGGATTCGATCCCGGCCCTTGTTCTTCTGGGGAAGGGTCACGGCGATGTGGGGGCGACCTGAGCCGTCGGGACGCGACCGAGCAGCTCCGTCAAGCGGTCGAGGTCAATGTTGCTGCCGGTGAGGATCACGCCGATCTTCCGACCGAAAGCGCGCGAGGATTCCAAGAGCGCGGCCACGCCGACGGCTCCGGCGCCTTCGACGACCTGATGTTCGTGCTTGAGCAGCAGGACGATCGCCTCGCGAATCGCCTTCTCCGAGACGAGCACGATGTCGTCCACGTACTGCCGAATGATGGAGAACGTGATGGCATCCGGCTCGATATTTCCCGCCAAGCCATCGGCGAGCGTCTCTCGTTCCCGGACGACGACGAGGCGGCCGGCGCGGAAGGATTCATACATGGCGGGGGAATTCTCCGACTGCACGCCGAAGATGGCGATCTTCGGGTTCACGGCGCGCGCGGCGAGGGCGACGCCGGCCAGCAGGCCGCCGCCTCCGGTCGGGACCAGAAGCGCGTCCAACTGCGGCAGCGCCTCCAGCATCTCCAGGGCGATCGTCCCCTGGCCGCAGATGATGTCGGCATCGTTGTAGGGCGAGATGAAGAGGGCGCCCGAGCGCGCAGCCATCTCGCGCGCCTGCTGCTCGGCTTCGTCGTAATCCTCGCCCACAAGCAGCAGGCTGACGCGGTGTCGGGCGATGGCCTCGATCTTCGTCGGCGCCGCTGTGCGCGGGACGATGATCGTCGCGCGCGCGTTGAAGAGTTCGGCGCCATAGGCGACGGCGCGCCCGTGATTGCCTGCGGAGACGGTCAACAGCTCGCGCTCCCGTGCCGTGGGGCCCAGCCGCGCGAGCTTGTAGAGTGCGCCGCGCACTTTGAATGAGCCCGTCAGTTGCAAATTCTCGAGTTTCAGGTAGACGTCTGCCGAACGGTGCTCCGACAGCCAAGCGGAGCGAAGCAGCGGCGTCGGCCAGATCAAACCGCGCAACGTCTGCCGCGCTCGCAAAATCTCCCGCAGGTTCATAGTCGCGCGTGGCGCATTATATGGGGGGTCCGACGCCCGGATCAAGATCGAGCCGGCGGCTTCGGCGCCCCGCTCAGCGTCCTGCCGGATTCGCGCGATTGTATTCGGTGATGAAGTCGCGCGTGATGTCGAGTGCGGGATCGAAATAGCTGATGGCGCCGGCCTGGCTGAGCACGGCGTGATCGAGCACGAGCTGAATCTGCCGCGCCTGCGCGTATGAGGCCAGGAAGGTGAAGATGCGTTCGCGAATGGGATCGGTCGCGCGGCGCATGGCGCGCTCGTAGTCGCGCTGGAAATCCTCATTCTCGCGCTGGTAGCGACTCTGCAGCTCCTCCAACTCGTCCTGCTTCTGTTCGCGCGCTTGGGGGGTGAGGTTCGCCCATTGCGTCTGGAGCTCGCGCTGCAGGCTTTGAATTTGCTGCTGCAGTTTCTGTAGCGCCGCCAGGCGATCGCGGAACGATTCCTCCGTCTGCCGCATTTGCTGCAGCAGTTGCTGAATGCCATTCTCCGTGGTGAAGAGGCGGCTATCAATGATGGCGATCTTCACCGCCGGCGTATTGGAGGTCGGTTGAGGGGCTTGCTGCCGCGCGGCGAAGGCCCATCCGGCCGTCCACATGAGGCCGGCCAGAGCGATCGTGGACCATCTCCCTCTCATCTCTTCTCCCTCCTTCGGCCGATGTCTTCAGGCAAGTCACCCATTTTAGCACGAGGGGGAAACGCTTCCCAATTTGGGGGCGGGAACGGTCTCTCGGGAGAGACCACGCTTTTCGCCGGGGGTCGTCAGCGATCCGCCGAAGGAGGGCGAACGCGAAGCGGGCGCGCTTTGGGAGAGAGCTCCTCTGGAGGTGGCTCCACCGAAGGCGGGAGGGGCGGATTCTCCGAAGGGACTTCCAGCGGCGGCAACTCCTCGACCGGTTGACCCGGATGCAGCGTGCAAACGTCGGTGACCTCGCGGCCTTGGAGGAAGAGTTCCACGCGCTTCTCCGGGCACTGATCGGTCGCGCGCAGCCCTGTCTGCGGATCCACGACGTGCTCGACGATCCCCTCCGGCGGGGCGAAGCTTCCCGTCGTGAGGTCCGGGCGGAGCGCAGCCACCTGTCGCATGAAGGCGATCCAGATGGGGAGGGCGGCTCGCGACGCCGCTAGCGGCAGTGGCCGATTATCGTCGAATCCCACCCAGACGACCACGACGACATGAGGGGTGAATCCGGCGAACCACGCATCGCTCCGCTGCGATGTCCCGGTCTTCCCTGCGAGGGCGGAGAGGCCGAGGGTGCTCGCCGCATAGCCGGTCCCATACGGCTCGGTGATGACGCTCTGCAGGGCGTTGGTCACCAGATAGGCCACGGCAGCGGACATCGCCTCCGCCCGTTGAGGGGTCGTCTCCCGAAGCACGTGCCCTTCGGCCGTGAGGATGCGCGCGATGGCGAAAGGCGACGTGCGCTGTCCGCCACCCGGGAAGACCGTATAAGCCGCCGCCAGCTCCAGCGGCGTGACTTCCGAGGCGCCCAGAGCCGTCGCCGCTTGCGCGGGCGGACGCGGCAGCCCGCAACGCTCGATCATGCGGGCGACCGTCCCGTATCCGGTCTCCTGCGCGATCTGCACGGTGATGACATTGAGTGAACGCGCCAGCGCTTCGCGCACGCTCACCGGACGAAGCAGATAGGTATCGCCGAAATTCTTCGGCGCATATCCCCCCTCGAACGTGCGCGGCTCGTCCATATAGAGATCGGCGAGCGTCACGGGTCTGCCCTCGTGTTCCCCCGATTCCAGAGCTGCTGCGTAGACGAACGGCTTGATGGCCGAGCCCGGTTGCCGCCGCGCGTCGGTCGCGCGGTTGAACTGGCTCTCGGTGTAGTTCCGCCCACCGATCATGGCCAGGATCTCTCCTGTGCGGGCATGAAGGGCGACGAGTGCGCCTTGCACGGTTCCGGGAGGGATGCGCTCCCGACGTCGCTGCAGCTCCCGATCCAGTCGCTCCAATCCCTCGGTCAGGGCGGCCGTGGCCGCGCGCTGCAGGTCCATGTCAATGGTGGTGTAGACACGATAGCCGAGTTGAGCGAGGTCACTTGTAGGGAACCATTCGGCCAGTTGCTCCTGAACGTAGTCGAGGAAATAGGGGGCGCTCACCTCGGCCCCCGGACGCCCGGCGCGGAAGCGCAGCTCCAGGGGCGCTCTGCGGGCCCGCTCGGCCTCACGTGGAGTGAGGTATCCCTGCTCGACCATGAGATCGAGCACGAGATTGCGGCGGCGGAGGCCGCGCTCCACGACCTCCGGACGAGGGGTGCTGGTGATGTAATACCCCGGGCGGTGGATGATCCCAGCCAGGAAGGCCGACTCAGGGAGCGTCAGTTGTGAGACGTCCTTGTTGAAATACTCCCGTGCGGCAGCGCCCACGCCGTAGACCGAGAGCCCGCCCCGCCGTCCGAGATAGATGACGTTGACATAGCGCGTGAAGATCTCCTCCTTGCTCAGTCGTCGTTCCAGCGCCAGAGCGAGGAACGCCTCGCGCACCTTGCGCCGCAGCGTTCGCTCTGAGCCGGTCAGGATATTTTTGACCAACTGTTGCGTGATCGTCGAGCCGCCTTGAACGGCCTCGCCCGCGCGGAGATCATGCCAGAGGGCGCGCAAGATGCCCAGGTAATCCACGCCCGTGTGCTCGAAGAAGCGTTTGTCCTCGACGGCGACGATCGCTTGAACGAGATGGCGGGGGAGCTGCTTATACTCGACGTCCAGACGCATGCCGCGGCTGGAATCCCCTGAGGCTCCGGCCGTTCGAGCGATGGAGCCGATCGGCTCCGGTTCGAGCAGGGCGCTCTCCAGATCCCGGCCAGTCTCCAGGTCCGTGAGGCGTTCAATGGTGCGCCCGTCGCGGGAGAAGGTGATGCGCACGCGTGGGAAGCGATCCCCGGCTTGAGGGCCGGGCCACACCTCCACGCTCTGTCGCGCGATCCGGTACCGGCGGCGCTGCGGATCGTCCGTCTTCGACCACTCGGTGTATCCGGCCCGGCTGAGGTGCTCCAGCAGCCGCTCGCGCGAGAGGCGTTGCCCCACGCGAATCCGGCGCGGAGCGGCGTAAAAGATCGTCGATTCGCTCACCCCCAGGCGTCCACTGAGCCACGCGTCCAATGTCGCTTCGGCCTCGAAATAGAGGTAGGTGGCGGCCGCGAGGCTCACCGCAAGGCCGATCGTGAGCGCGAGCAATCCCCGAAAGGCCCACCGCCGTTCGGCCCGGCGCTCGATGGCGAGGGCTGAAGAGGACGCCCTTCGGTTGGCCCGGCGTCGTCCCATCGAGGGAACATTTTACGCCATTTTCGGAGGGCGAACCATAGGGGGGCTTCCGCAGATGGGGATCGTTCTGGAGGCGCGCTTCCTTTGGACGAGGACTTTGAACTGCTCGCCCAGATCGCCGGTGAGCAGAAAGTGCTTGAGCGCCAGTCGAGCGGCCACGTCTTCGGCCGAAGATGTGGCCTTCTGAAGCCAGACGCTCGCGCGCTCCAGCAGCCCTAGTTCCATCAGGAGCGCGCGTTGGCTTTTGAACTCCACCACCTCAAGCCCGAGACGCTGCCCCGCCGTCATCACCAGCGTGAAGTCCACGCTCGCCGTAATATCCTGTTCCCCCACGCGCGCGAGCGGGTCGGAGACGAGCTGACGGCCCCAGAAGCATCGCAGCGTCCCCATCGGACGGGTTCGCGTGTAGAGCCGATCGGCTGTGTCCCCGTAGTCTATCGTCACGACGTATCCCGCCTTCAGGATCGAGGCGACGCATTCGAGCCAGGGGACGATGTCCATGGCCAGGTCGGCGATCTGCCCCTCTTCGAGTTCGATGCCGATCTGTTCGAAATATCGCGCGATCTCCGGGCGCGTCAGCTCGCCGAGCGTCCAGGCGAACGCTTCGTCGCGAAGCGTCACATAGAGTTCCCGCCACTGACCGTGCTCCCGCACGACGCGATGCACGGGGAAGGAGTCGAGCAGCTCGTTGGAGAGGATGATCCCCGTGAGGCATTCCGGCCCCAGCTCTCGCTCGCTCACCCACGCGACATTGGAGCGCTCGCGGAGGAGCCGTCGCTGTTCCTCTCGCAAGCGGGGACTGATCTCGCAGATCAGATAGCGAATCGGGCGGGCTTCCGGCTGTCGCTCGAAAGCCGCCAGCAGATCGGCGGCCAGGCGTCCCGTCCCCGCCCCCCACTCCAAGAGCGTCCACTCATCCGATGGGACTTCGGCCTCTAGCTCGCGAAAGAGCGCGAGCACTTTCTCGGCCAGCAGCTCTCCGAAGATGGGATGCAGATGCGCGCTGGTGAGATAATCCCCGCGCGCGCCGATCGTCACGCGCCGCATGTAATATCCGTGCTCGGGATCATACAAGGCGGCCTCCATGAAGTCTCGAAACGGGATCGGCCCTTCGGCTCGAAGGCGCGCGCGGAGCTTCTCCTCAAGCGCCGACATGGTGGGACAGGAGGAACGGATTCGAGGAGAGATCGAGCAGGCCTCTTCGATGAAGACCTCCGAGGCCTTCCATTCTCCAAAATAGCTCACGCCGCCGATTCGGCGATCGGTGTGACGCGCACCACGCGCTCTCGGCCGAAGATATAGAGGCTCGGATGCTCGCGCATGATCTTATCCTGCAAGCGCATGAGACCGTAGAGCAGGGCCTCCGGTCGAGGCGGGCAACCGGGGATGTAGACATCTACGGGAACGACGCGATCCACGCCCTGCAGCGTCGAATACGAATCAAAGGGGCCGCCAACGCTGGCGCAAGCCCCCATGGCGATGACCCATTTGGGCTCCGGCATCTGATCGTAGACGCGGCGCACAATGGGCGCCATCTTGAGCGTGACCGTCCCGGCGACGATCATCAGATCCGATTGTCGGGGACTCGGGCGAAAGACGCCCGCCCCGAACCGATCAATGTCAAAGCGCGAGGCCCCGGTGGCCATCATCTCGATGGCGCAGCAGGCGAGCCCGAAGGTCATGGGCCAGAGCGCCGACTTGCGCGCCCAGTTGAAGACCGTATCCACGGTCGTCGTCAAAAATCCTCCGGCCTGCGCGTACTCCTCCAGGTTCACGTCCATTCTAGAGCTCCTTTTCGCCAAGCGTAGTAGTAACCGACGATGAGAAGGCCGAGAAAGACGACCATCTCGATGAGTCCGAAAAGCGCCAGCTTGTCGTAGATGACGGCCCAGGGGAAGAGGAAGACCGTCTCCACGTCGAAGATCAGAAAGAGCATGGCGATGATGTAGTAGCGCACGGAGAAGCGCTCCCGAGCGTCCAGGATCGGATCCACGCCGCACTCATACGGGGAGAGCTTCGGGGCTTCCGGCTTGGCCGGACGCAGCAGCCGCCCGATGCCCAGCACCAGCGCGGGAAAGAGCACCGCGATCAGAAAGAGGACGAGGATCGGGAGGTACCCGTAGATCGGATCCGTTTGGAGCAAGAGTCCCATACGATCTCCTCGCGTGTGAGCATTAATGGTAGGGGGCGGGTGCCGTCCGTGTCAAGGTGCGGGGTTCGAAAGCGCGCGCCGAAGGGCGATCTGAAGAGCACTTGATTTTGGCCAGAGAGCGGGCTATCATTTATCTCTCAATTTCAAGTCGGGTTGGGGGTGATGCGGACGTGGGCTGTTGGCCCACTTTCTTTTTGGGGGAGAGGGCATGAATCTCGTCGAGCGCGTGACGGCGATCATCGAGCCGGTCATCGCCGCCCTGGGCTATGAGCTGGTGCATGTGGAGATCAGCGGGGGGCGACGGGGGATGACTCTGCGCGTCCTCGTGGACAAGCCCGGCGGGATCACCGTGGAGGATTGCGCTCGCGTGAGCGAGCGCATCGGCGTCGTCCTGGACGTCGAGGATCCGATCCCACACCGGTATGTGTTGGAGGTGTGCTCGCCGGGCATCGAGCGCGGATTGTATCGCAAGAGCGACTACGCGCGATTTGCGGGCCGCACCGTCAAGATCGAGACGTGGGAGCAGATCGAGGGGCGGCGGCATTTCACGGGCGAGTTGGTCGGCATCGAGGGGGATGCGGTGACGGTGCGCGAGCGCGAGCTGAAGCGGGACGTGGTGATCCCGTATCCGAAGATCCGCCGAGCGCATTTAGCCTTCGAGTGGGGGAGGTCCGAGGCGCGACGATGATGCGGAGCACGTGGAAACGTGGAACGTTCGGAGGCGAACGGCCGCGCGATCGGCGGGATCGTGCGGGAGCCGTCGCCGTGATCGTTTGAGGATGCGGGGGGAGCCGTATGGCGAATCCGAGAAGCCCCATCGCTGAGAGCATCGAGTTGCTCAGTCGGGAGAAGAATATTGATCCGGAGGCCGTCATCACGGCCCTCAAGGAGGCCATTCGCCGGGCCTACGAGAAGCAGTTCAAAGCGATGGGCGAGGAGATTGACGTCGAGTACAATCCGGAGACGGGGCAGATCGAGATCTTCGCGCGAAAGGTCGTCGTCGAGCAGGTGACCGATCCGGCACGGGAGATCAGCGTGGAGGAGGCGAACCGATTGGTCGAGGGGGCGGAGGTCGGCGACATCGTGGAGATCCCACGCCCCTTCGAGGGCTTGGGACGCATCGCGGCGCAGATGGCCAAGCAGACGATCATGCAGAAGGTGCGCGAGGCCGAGCGGCAGCGCATCTATGAGGAGTACATCGGACGCGTGGGCCAGCTCATCAGCGGGTTCGTGAAGCGGTTTGAGAAGAAGGGCGATATGATTGTGGATCTGGGCACGGTGGAGGCACTGCTGCCGCGCTCCGAGCAATCGAAGGCCGAGCGATATTCCGTGGGCGAGCGCATTCGCGCGGTGATCAAGGAGGTCAACCGCGGGGCGGGGCATCAGGTCATCCTCTCCCGGACGGCCCCGGAGTTGGTCATGCGACTCTTCGAGTTGGAAGTCCCGGAGATCTACGATGGGACGGTCCAGATCAAGGCCTGCGCGCGCGAGCCGGGCGAGCGCGCCAAGATCGCCGTCACTTCGACCGATCCCGATGTGGACCCGGTCGGCGCCTGCGTGGGGATGAAAGGGAGTCGCGTCCAGGCGGTCATTCGCGAACTGCACGGGGAGAAGATTGACATCATCGAGTGGTCGGAGAATCCGGCCAAATTCGCGGCCAGCGCCTTGAGCCCGGCCCGGGTCAATCGCGTGCGCATTGTGGATCCGGCCGCGCGTCGGTTGGAGGTCATCGTGGATGACGATCAGCTCTCGCTCGCCATCGGCAAGCAGGGACAGAACGTGCGCTTGGCGGTGAAGCTCGTCGGGTGGCATATTGACATCCGCAGCGAGTCGGAGGTGAAGCGCGAAGTGGCCGCGCAGATCGAGCAGTTGGTCTCCGGGGGGGAGACGCCCCTGAGCGCGCTCGAAGGACGCCTGCCCGAAACCACGCTCGAGCAGCTCCGGGCCAAGGGCTTCACGGCGGTCGAGCAGATCGCTCGTGCGGATGCGGATCAGTTGGCGGAGAAGCTCGATTGGAGTTTGGCGCACGCGACCGAGGTGATCGCGCGGGCTCGGGACGCGCTCGGTGGGAAAGAGATGGAGCCGGCGGCGAGCGCTTCGGCCGTGGACGAACACGAACGCGCGTGAGCGACCCCCTGGCGCGGGGGGAGAGCATGGGGGAAGAGGGTCGGGATGAAGAAGATACGCATCTATGAGTTGGCGCGAGAGCTGAAGCTCGAGCCGCGCCAGGTGATCGAAGAGGCGCGGCGGCTCGGCTTTGATGTGAGCGTGCCCTCGAATTCGCTGACCGAGGAGCAGGCCGAGCAGATTCGCTCGCGTCATTATGCGAAGCAGCCGGAGGTCTCGCAGTTGAGGCCGCGCCTGGTGAAGAAGGCGAAGGAAGCGGTGCCTGAGCCCGGGGCGGCGACTCCGAGTCCTCCACCGAAAGTGGCGCCCGAAGGGCCGCCTCGCGAGAGCCGCGTGCGTGGCGAGCCGGAGGTCGTCCGCGCGGCTGTCGGCAAAGAAGCCCGTGAGGTCCCACGGCAGCCGGAGCGGCCGACGGGAGAAGCGGAGCCGCGTATGAAGGTGATGCCCTTGAAGCCCGTGGCACCGCCCTCGCCCCCACCTGCCTCCGAACGGGTTGCGGCGGCCGCGACGGCGGAATCCGCGGGCGCGGCGCAGGCTGTTGACAGAGCCGAGGAGGCGCGCGCAGCACCGGCTCCGCAGGCCGCGCCCGAGGCGAAGCCGCGTCCCTCGAAGCCGCAGGTCGTCATCCTTCGACCCTCGAGCGCCCTGACTTCGCCGGTCGCCACGCCCACGCCGGATTTGGCGAGCACCGTCTACATCCCCCCGCGGGATGAACGCCGACGGCGCATTCGTCGTCCACTCGGGCCGCCTCCGAAGAAGCCGGCGCCGAGTGCGGAGACCCCTGTGGCGGCAGCTCCGGCCCCACCCCCGGTGAAGGAGTTGAAGCCGATCCGGCTTCCGGAGACGGTGACCGTGCGCGAGTTCGCCGAGAAGCTGCAGGTCGCCCCTCGCGAGGTCATCCAAAAGCTCGTCGCGCGGCGCATCTTCGCGACCATCAATCAACCGCTCGATCGCGAGATCGCGCGCGAGCTGGCTCGGGAGTTCGGCTACGATGTCTCCTTCACCTCCTTCGAGGAATTGATCGAGGAGCAGGAGCTGGAGCGTATCCTCCAATCGGGCGAGGAAGAGGTCCTGGTTCCTCGCGCGCCGGTGGTCACGGTCATGGGGCATGTGGATCATGGGAAGACGACTCTGCTGGATGCCATTCGGCAGACGCGCGTGGCCGAGCAGGAGGCGGGCGGGATCACGCAACATATCGGGGCGTATGTCGTCTCCGTGCCCGATCCCGATGATCCCACACGGCAGCGGGAGATCGTCTTCCTGGATACGCCCGGGCATGAGGCCTTCACCATGATGCGCGCGCGGGGGGCGCAGGTGACCGACATCGTCGTCCTGGTCGTCGCCGCCGATGATGGCGTCATGCCGCAGACGATCGAAGCGATCGAGCACGCTCGGGCGGCGCGCGTGCCCATCATCGTCGCCATCAACAAGATTGACAAACCCGAGGCCAATCCCGAGCGCGTGAAGAAGGCGCTCGCCGAACAGGGATTGCTCTGGGACGGCTGGGGCGGCGATACGGTTATGGTCGAGGTCTCGGCCAAGCGTCGGATGAATTTGGAAGCGCTCCTGGAGATGATCATCCTCACGGCGGACCTGATGGACCTGAAGGCGAATCCGAATCGGAAGGCGGTGGGCACGGTCCTGGAGGCGAAGCTCGATCGCGGGCGCGGCCCGGTGGCGACGGTTCTCGTGCAACAGGGGACATTGCATGTGGGCGATTGGTTCGTCGTGGGGGCGACCTATGGGCGCGTGCGCGCGCTCGTGGACGATCGCGGGCGCCCTGTGCCGGAGGCCGGGCCGTCGCGCCCGGTGGAGGTCTTGGGCTTGGAGTCCGTCCCGCAAGCGGGGGATAAGCTCATGGTCGTCGAGGATCAGGCGACGGCTGAGCGTATCGCCTCAACGCGGCAACTGGAACTGCGGCAGGCGCGGGCGCGCATGGCGATGACCTCGCTCGATCAGCTCTATAAGCGACTGCAGGCGGGCGAAGTCAAGGAGTTGCAGATCGTTCTGAAAGCCGACGTGCAAGGATCGCTCGAAGCCCTGCGGCAGACGCTGGAGAAGCTCTCCGGCGAGAAGGTTCGCATCAACGTCATCCGGGCGGGTGTGGGCGCCATCACGGAATCGGATGTATTGCTGGCCGCCGCTTCTCGCGACATGCAGCGGACGGCCTTGATCGTCGGCTTCAACGTCCGTCCGGAGCCGCGCGCGCGCGAGGTCGCCGAAGCTGAGGGCGTGGAGATCCGCCTCTACTCGGTCATCTACAAGGTCGAGGAGGACATCCGCAACGCTATGCTCGGCCTGCTCGCGCCGGTGGAGAAAGAGGTCATCCTCGGGCGCGCGGAAGTCCGACAAGTCTTCCGCATCGCCAAAGTCGGCAACGTCGCCGGATGCTTCGTGCAAAGCGGCGTCATCCGCCGCAACGCCAATGCCCGCGTCATTCGCGATCACGTCGTCGTCTACGAGGGGACGATCGCCTCGCTCCGTCGCTTCAAAGACGATGTGGCCGAAGTGAAGGAAGGATTCGAATGCGGGCTCGCCCTAGAGAAGTTCAACGACATCAAAGAGGGCGACGTGATCGAGGCGTATGTGATCGAGAAGGTGGCGCCGACGCTCTGAGCCCGATCGGGGGGGAGATGAAACGTTATCGTCCGGAGCGCATCGGGGAATTGCTCAAGGAGGAGCTGAGCCAGATCATCGGCTACGAGCTGAAGGATCCACAGCTCGGTCTGGTCACGATCACGCACGTGAAGGTGAGCGCCGATCTCCGCCATGCGAAGGTCTACGTGAGCACGCTCGGGACGCCCGAGGAATCGCGCCGGACGGTCGAGCGCTTGAATCATGCCGCGGGGTTCATTCGGCGTCAGCTCTACCCGCGTCTTCATCTGAAGACGATCCCGGAGTTGGTCTTCCACTACGATGAGACGATCGCGCGCGCGGCGCGCATTGACGATCTCCTGTACGAGGAGAAGCGGGCGCGCGGAGAATCGCTGTTGGCGGACGCCTCGCCGACGGAAGGGGCGTCTTCGGAAGCGGCGCCATCTGAAGAGGGGGAGACGTCCTGAGGCGGCCTCCCATCTCGATCTCACCAGGGGCGAGGGGGGACGGAGATGCTCATCCTCATGCACCAAGCTGCGACCGAGGAGCAAATCGCCGCCGTCGTCCGCAAGATCGAGGCCTTGGGCTTTCGCGCCCACGTTATTCCGGGAGCGCAACGGACGGCCATCGGGATCACGGGGAATCCGGGGCCGCTCGATCCCGGAGTGTTCGAGGGGATGCCCGGCGTCATCGAGGCCGTTCCCGTCTCCCGGCCGTATAAGCTCACCAGTCGCGAGGTCAAGCCCGAGAAGACCATTGTGCGCGTAGGCGAAGCGACGATCGGCGGTGAGGAAGTGGCCATCATCGCCGGGCCGTGTGCGGTCGAGAGCTATGAGCAGACGATGACGGTCGCCGAGTGGGCGAGTCGGCTCGGCGTGAAGTTCTTTCGCGGTGGCGCCTATAAGCCGCGCACGTCGCCCTATTCGTTCCAAGGGCTCGGGGAAGAAGGGTTGAAGATTCTGGCCGAGGTGCGCGCGCGCTTCGGCCTGAAGATCGTGACCGAAGCCATTGATCACGAGAGCGCGGATCTGGTCGAACGGTACGCCGATGTCATGCAGATCGGCGCGCGCAACATGCAGAATTTCAGCCTGCTGCGCCGCGCCGGACAAGCGCGCATTCCGGTCCTGCTGAAGCGCGGCATGTCGGCGACGCTGGAGGAGCTGTTGCTGGCGGCCGAATACATCATGGCTGAGGGCAATTACAACGTCATCCTCTGCGAGCGCGGCGTGCGCACGTTCGCGCAGCATGCGCGCAATACGCTCGATCTCTCGATCGTGCCCGCCCTGCAGCGCCTCAGTCATCTGCCCATCATCGTGGATCCCAGCCACGGGACCGGGCGTCGGGAGCAGGTGATCCCTCTGGCTCGAGCCGGAGTCGCCGTGGGCGCTGACGGGATCATGGTGGAAGTCCATCCGAATCCCGAGCGCGCGCTCTCGGACGGGCCGCAGGCGCTGACGCTCCCCATGTTCCGCGATCTCGTCGAGCAGGTGCGCGAGATCGCAGCCCTCATCAAGAGGATGGAGCGAGAGCCCGCGCCGATGGGATGAGCCTCGAGCGCGCTTCTTCGGGCTCTCGTCGGATGAGGCGAACGCGCACCCCCTTGCCGAAGACGCAGAGCCCGGCTACATTACTCGGCGTGATGCGACGCGCGACGAGCAAAAGCCTCTTCATCCGCCAGCTCCTTCAGAGCGGGCGCGCGCCCTGTGTGCTCCTTCTGCTGCTGGTGATCCTGCCGGCCTGCACCCCGCGGGTCGCCATCCGACCGCGCGTCCCCACGTTCGCGCAGCTCATCGCGCAGCTCTCGGAAGAGGGGGGGTATTTCCCGAGCGACAATCTGATCTCGAACGAGCTGGGGTATCAGAAGGTCCTGCAGAAGCTCGACGAGCTGAATGTGCGCGGGGGAGTGTACATCGGCGTCGGCCCCGAACAGAACTTCACCTACATCGCCGCCGTGCGGCCGACGTATGCCTTCATTCTGGACATTCGGCGCGAGAACCGATTGCAACACCTCTTCTACAAAGCGCTCTTCGTGCTCGCGCGTCATCGCGCGGAGTATCTCGCCATGTGGTTGGGTCGGCCCCTGCGCGAACCCTCGGACCGATGGGCGCATGCTTCGGTGGCGGATTTGGTCCGGCTCATGGAGACGACCCCACCGGATTCGGACTACGTGCGGATGACGCTGGAGCGCGTCTCTGCGACGATCGAGCGGCGATTCGGCGTGCCGTTGACGCCGGAGGATCGTCGCTCGATCGCGTACATCGCCCAGAGCTTCTCCGAACACGGGCTCGACATTCGATACGAATCGCACTTTCGCCGTTCGTGGCGGCAGTTCCCCACCTTGCGCCAACTCCTGCTGGAGACCGATCTCACGGGCCGACCGCGCAACTTCCTCGCCACTGAGGAGAGCTTCCAGTTCCTCAAGCGCCTGCAGGAGCAGGATCGGATCATCCCGGTGACGGGTGATTTCGCCGGCCCGAAAGCCCTGCGGGCCATTGGCGACTATATCCGCAGCCTGGGCGAGACGGTCTCGGTCTTCTACGTCTCGAACGTCGAGTACTACCTGCTGCAGAACGATACGTTCGCCGCCTTCGCCGAGAATGTGAAGACCTTGCCCCGGACCGAACGCAGCCTCATCATTCGGAGCTACGTGGGATATGGCATCTCGCATCCGGAGGCCTTGCCCGGCTACTTCATCACGACGCTCCTGCAGCGCATGAATGAGTTCATCCGCCTGTATGAAGCGGGGGAATATCGCACGTATTGGGACGTGGGGCTGCTCGACTATATCCCCGTGCGTTGACGGTGAGGACGCGCATGCCGTAAGGTAATGCTCTCTTCGGGAGGGACGGCGATGGGCGAGGGGACATCGCGGGAGATTCAGCCGATTCTGGAGAAAGCTCTGGCCGGCGATCGTCTCACGGTGGAGGATGCGGTGCGCCTCCTGGCCTCGGACGACCTGATCGCCCTGGGCATGGCGGCGGATGAGGTCCGGCGGCGGAAGCATCCCGGCGATGTCGTCACCTACATCATTGATCGCAATGTGAACTACACGAACATCTGCATTCAATATTGCCACTTCTGCGCTTTCTATCGGCCGCCGGGATCGCCCGAGGGCTACGTGCTGCCGCTGGAGGAGCTGTTTCGGAAGATCGAGGAGACGATCGCGCTCGGGGGGACGGGCATTCTGATGCAAGGGGGGCTGAATCCGTATTTGAAGATCGAGTACTACGAGGACCTGCTGCGCGCGATCAAAGAGCGGTATCGGATTCACCTGCACTGCTTCTCGCCGACGGAGATCGTGCACATCGCGCGCGTCTCCAAGCTCTCCCTGCGCGAGGTCATTCGCCGGCTGAAGGCGGCGGGTTTGGACTCGATTCCGGGCGGCGGGGGGGAGATCCTGGACGATGAGATCCGGCGTCGGATCGGCCGGAAGACGACGACCGAGGAATGGCTCGCGGTCATGCGGATCGCTCACGAGGAGGGCTTGCGCACGACGGCGACGATGGTCATCGGCTTCGGGGAATCGCTCTGGCATCGCGCCATGCATCTGGAGCGCATTCGCGCGCTCCAGGATGAGACAGGCGGCTTCACGGCGTTCATCCCCTGGACCTATCAGCCGGAGAACACGGAGCTGGGGAGGGGGGGATGGTTGGAGGCGACGGCCGTGGAGTACTTGAAGCTGCTCGCCGTCTCGCGCCTCTACCTCGACAATGTGGACCATCTGCAGGTCTCGTGGCTGACGCAAGGGTTGAAGGTCGCGCAGGTGGGCTTGCGCTTCGGGGCCGACGATTTCGGGAGCACGATCATTGAGGAGAACGTCGTCACGGCGGCGGGGGTGCCGCGCGTCTCGGTGAGCGAGGCCGAGATTCGCCGCGTGATCACCGACGCCGGATTCCGTCCCCAGCAGCGCGATACGCTCTATCGTCCCGTCGCCCGTTCGCCGGAGGGAAGCGCGGAGGAGCATCGTGCCGATTCCGCTCGTTGACCTTCGGCGTCAGCACCGATCCATCCGAAAACGCCTGCAGTCCGCGATCAAGCGCGTCCTCAAGTCCGGACAATTCGTCCTCGGCGAAGACGTGGCGCGATTTGAGCGCGAATGGGCGGCCTATTGTGGGGTCGCCCATGCGGTCGGAACAGGATCGGGAGCCGCGGCGTTGCATCTGGCGCTGCTGGTGCTCGACATCGGACCGGGCGATGAAGTGATCACCGTCCCCTTCACATTCATCGCGACCGTCTCCGAGATCACGCGCACAGGAGCGCGCCCGGTCTTCGTGGACATCGAGCCGCGCTCCTACACGCTCGACGTCGAGAAGCTCGCGGAGAAGATCGAGCGCGAGTATGTGTTCCACGAGCGGATCGGTTATTTGGTGAATCGGACGACGGGGCGGCGGCTGAAGGCGATCGTGCCGGTTCACCTCTACGGGCAGATGGCCGACATGCGGCCCATTCTGGAACTGGCGCGGCGCTATCATCTCCGCGTGATCGAAGATGCCGCGCAAGCTCACGGCGCCGAATACCGGATGGAACCGGAGGCGCGCCCGTTCAAGGCGGGAAGCCTGGGCGATCTGGGCTGCTTCAGCTTCTACCCGACCAAGAATCTGGGAGCCTGTGGCGAGGCCGGCGCGATTGTGACGCGGAACGCGGCATGGGCCGAACGGCTTCGCCGCCTCGTCAACAACGGGCGGGCCGATGCGCATCGGCATCTGGAGGAGGGGTTCAACTACCGGCTGGATACGTTGCAAGCCGCCATCTTGCGCGCCAAGCTCCGGTATCTCGATCGGTGGAACGCGCGGCGTCGGGAATTGGCCGCCCTCTACCGGGAGAAGCTCGCGGACGTGGAGGAGATCACGCTCCCGGAGGAGATGCCCTATGGGCGGCACGTGTATCATCGCTACGTCATCCGCGTGCCCGATCGGGATCGCGTGCGGCGGCAATTGAGCGAGGCGGGGATCGAAACGGCCGTGACCTATCCCATACCGCTCCATCTGCAACCCGCCTATCGCCATCTCGGCTATCGGCCGGGCGATTTCCCCGTGGCCGAGGCGTGCGCGCGGACGGTCCTCTACCTCCCCCTCTATCCCGAACTGCGAGAGAAAGACATTGCGCGGATCGCGCGGGCGGTGCGCGCCGCACTCCGCGCCGGGCGATGAGGAGATCCGCGTTCGCGATCAGCGCGGCAGATACCGCTTGGGGAATTTCGCGACCACGGTATAGTGCGGGTCCACGACGTTGGCCACGCGCAGGACGGCCAGTTGCGAGACGATCTGCAGCGCCTCCCACTTCTCGAAACCGTAGTCTTCCACGAGCCAGCGAATCAGCTCCACGCAGGCGATGCGCACGGCATCTACCAGCGGGCGCATGCTCCCGGCCACCATGATGTATTCGGCATCCTCCAAGCGCGGCCAGGCGATCTTCTTCCCCTTGAGGAGATCGAATTGGAAGGTGACCTCCATCGTCGTCTCCAGTCCGGAACCGCAAATCTCCCCATCTCCTTGCAGCGCGTGTCCATCCCCGAAGTAGAAGAGCGCGCCCTCGTGAAAGACGGGCAGATACACGGTCGTCCCCTCGCGCACCTCGGGAGCGTCCATGTTGCCGCCGAAGGGCCCCGGCCATAATCCATCGAACGATTCCTCGCCCGGTGGGGCCACGGCCACGCGCCCGAGCATCGGGGCGAGGGGGACTTCGATCCGTCGTCTTTGGCTGCCGGGCAGCTCCAGCGTCGCCGTCAGGCGCTCGCGATCGAGCGTCCAGATGAATCGGCGAGCCGGAATGGGATCGGTCAGCATCGGCGTCCACCGATCGGCGGCCAGAAGACCGAAGGTGGGATTGTGCGTGGAGATGGCGATGTCGCGATTGGGGCGCAGACGCAGGATCTTCACCACTAGCGTATCGCCCGGCATGGCCCCCTCGATATAGAAGGGGCCGACCTCGCCCGGCCATTTCCCTCCGGGGCGTTCGTACCATTCGCCCCAGAGCGTCTCCGTCTCGACAATATCACCCGGGCGAATGCGCAAGACCGGTTCGCGTCGCGCGAAAGTCGAATAGCCGACCGTCGGTTTGAAACGATGGACCTCGGCGCGCGCGACGCGCTCCTGCGCCGCGAGGACGCTGAGAAACGCCATGAGGCCGATCGCCCCCGACCACAGACCTCGTGCTCGCTTCTGCATTTTCCCCCCTCCTGTGTTGAAAATTGCGGGAGACGCCATGTACTATACTCGCTCCGCTGAGAAATGGCGAGCGAGGAGAGCAGTGTGAACTCGAGAGCGCGTCTGGTCCAGAACCAGACGATGGCGCTTGTGGAGCGGTGGTTTCGCGTGAGCGAGCTGGGGACGACGATCCGCACGGAAGCGCTCGCGGGGGTGACGACTTTCCTGACGATGGCGTACATCATCTTCGTGCAGCCGGCCGTGCTGAGCGCCGCGGGCATGGATTTCGGCGCGGTGCTGGTCGCCACGTGCCTCTCCAGCGCAGGGGCGACGCTGCTGATGGCCTTTCTGGCTAACTATCCGATCGCCGTCGCTCCGGCTATGGGGCACAACATCTTCTTCGTCTACACGGTCGTCCTGGGCATGGGGGTGCCGTGGCCGATCGCCCTCGGTGCGGTCGCCTGGGCCGGGATCGTCTTCATCCTCACGGCGGGGATCGGGCTGCGCGAACGGCTCATCACGGCCATTCCCGCTTCGCTCAAGCATGCCATTGCGGCGGGGATTGGGCTTCTCATCGCCACGATCGGCCTCCGGTGGGCGGGCGTGATCGTCGCCTCGCCGGAGACACTGGTGGCCTTGGGCGATGTGACATCGCCTCCGGTCCTGCTCGCCCTCTTCGGGCTCGCCGTCATGGCGGTGCTCTTCGCGCGGGGCATCCGCGGAGCTGTCCTCTGGGGGATTCTGCTCACCACCGGCGTCGGGCTCCTCTTCGGACTCGTGCGGTATCAGGGGCTCATCAGTCGCCCGCCGTCGTTGGCGCCCACGTTGCTGCGCTTGGATTTGCTGGGCGCGCTGCGGCCGCAGATGTTGGAAGCGATCTTCGTCTTCTTCTTTCTGGCGCTCTTCGATTCGGTGGGGACGCTCGTGGGCGTGGCCGGGCAGGCGGGCCTCTTGCGCGACGGCGTGCTGCCGCGCGCGCGCGAAGCTCTGTTGGCCGATGCCCTCGGCACCGTCGGCGGCGCCCTGCTCGGGACCTCCACGGTCACCGCCTACATCGAGAGCGCGACGGGCGTCGCCGCGGGCGGGCGCACGGGATTGGCGAATCTGGTGACAGCGGCGCTCTTTCTGCTGTCGCTCCTGTTGTATCCGCTGGTGCGCATGATCGGCGGGGGGTATCACACGGCGCAGGGGACGACGCTCTATCCGGTCATCGCGCCCGCGCTTGTTCTGGTGGGGACGCTCATGATGAAGGAGGCCGCGCGAATCCCGTGGGAGGAGATGACGGAAGCGATCCCCGCCTTTCTGACGATGATCCTGATGCCGCTGTCGCTGAGCATCACCGATGGGATCGCCTTCGGCTTCATCTCGTATGCCCTCGTGAAGCTGGCGGCCGGACGCGGGCGCGACGTTCACTGGCTCATCTACCTCTTCGCCGCCCTCTTCGGGCTCCGCTACGCCGTAGCGTAGTCTCACGGATCGGGGGTGAGAAGCGCGAGGGCGCCGCGAGCGATGAGGTGCTCGGCCAATTGCTGACCGAGCGCGAGGGGCTCCACCAAGGGACCGATGACGTGCGCCTTCAAAAGGAGCGTTCCATCTGCGCGGGCGATCATTCCGCGCAGGATCAGCCGGGTGGGATCCTCCGCGAGGATTTCGGCGTGAGCGGCAATCGGGACGTGGCATCCTCCACCGAGCCGGCGCAGGAACGCGCGCTCGGCGTCCGTCGCCGAGCGCGTCGGCGGATGATCGAGCGGAGCCACCAGAGCATTCACCTCTTCGTCATCGGCGCGCGTCTCGATGGCGATAGCCCCCTGTCCAATAGCGGGGATCATCACATCTGTGGGAATCCACTCGACGATGCGATGCTCCAGGCCGAGGCGCACGAGTCCAGCGGCAGCGAGCACGATGGCATCATAGTGGCCTTCATCGAGCTTGCGCAGACGCGTGTCCACGTTCCCACGCAGGGGCCGAATGTCGAGGTCAGGGCGAAGCGCGCGCAATTGCGCGGCGCGGCGCACGCTGCTTGTTCCGACGCGCGCTCCTTCGGGGAGCGCCAGCACCGTCCCGTGTCCCGTGCGCGTGATCAGGGCATCGCGCGGGTCCTCGCGCTCCAGGACGGCGGCCAGGCGCAAACCCGCGGGGACCTCCGCCGTCATGTCTTTCAGACTGTGGACGGCGAGATCAATCTCACGGGCGAGCAGGGCTTCCTCGAGTTCTTTGATGAAGAGGCCCTTGCCGCCAAAGGCCGTGAGCGGATGGTCGGTGATGCGATCGCCGCTGGTTTTGATGATCTTCACCGTGAGGGGGAGTTGCGGATTTCGCGCCGCGAGTCTCGCGCGGACGATCTCGGCCTGGCGCAGCGCCAATGCGCTCCCGCGCGATCCGATGATCAGAGATGAGCGCCTCATCGCGGGGACCGAGGTTCGCGCGAAGCCGAGCGGGAGGGATCCCGCGCCGCCAGAACGTCGCGCCACAGTTCCAGGAAGCTCACATCCTCGGGGTGGCGCAGCCCCTCGCGCGCCGCATGGTGCAAGCGCGCGATCGCCGGGTGAGCGAGTTTGTTGATGATGCCTTCCAGCAGATGGTGCAGCGCGCGCTCCTGCTCCGGCGTGAGCGCGCCGAGATACCGCCGATGGCGCTCCAATTCGCCGTAGGCGATCTCCTCCAAGCGGCGTCGAAAGGCCGCGATCACAGGACCGATCTCCAGGCTGCGGAGCGCCTTCATGAACGCCTCCACGGCCTGATCCACGATCACCTCCGCGCGCGCCGCTTCGGAGCGGCGGTGTTCAAGATGCACGCGCACGATCTGCTCCAGGTCATCAATGTCGTAGAGGAACACATTGGCGAGCTGGCCGACGCTCGGCTCCACCGTGCGCGGGACGGAGATGTCAATGAGGAAGAGGGGGCGATGGCGTCGCGCGAGCATGGCGGCCGCCACATGCTCGCGTCGCACGACGTACTCGGCCCCTCCCACCGAGCAGATGAGGATGTCCGCGCGCGCGATCGCCGACGTCAGCGCCTCGAAGGAGAGCGCCTCCGCCCCGAAGTGAGCGGCGAGCTGCTCGGCGCGCTCCCGCGTGCGATTGCAAATGAGCAGATGACGGACGCCGGAAGCCATGAGATGCCGGACGGCCAGTTCGGCCATCTTCCCCGCCCCGATCAGCAAGACCGTCCGCTCCTGGAGATCCTCGAAGATCTTGCGCGCCAGCTCGACGGCGACGGAGCTGACCGAGACGGCCATCGTTCCGACAGCCGTCTCCGTGCGCACGCGCTTGGCGACCGAGAAGGCGCGCGGTAAAAGCAGATGGAGCGTCTTGCCCACCGTTCCGGCCGCTGCTGCCTGCGCATACGCCGCCTTCACTTGTCCGAAGATCTGCGGTTCCCCGAGGACCATCGAGTCCAAGCCCGCCGTGACGCGGAACAGATGCCGAACGGCCTCCCGATCCACATAGTGGTAGAGGGAGGCCTCGTACTCGCCCGCGGGAATCTGCTGTCGCTGGCTCAGGAAGGCGCGGATGCGCTCCAGGGCCGCGCGCTCGGAGAGGGGGGTGACGGCGAGGACCTCCACGCGGTTGCACGTGGAGAGGATCAGACCTTCGGTGATCGTCGTGCCATCCACAAGCTCTCGCAGGGCCTCGGGGAGCTCCGCGTCCGCGAAGGCCAGGCGCTCACGCACCTCCACAGGCGCCGTGCGGTGATTCATCCCGACGAGCACGATCGTCATAAGATGTGCCCGAACAGACGGGCGCTCGTGAAGACGGCGGCCGTCGCCAGAAATCCCACAATGAGCAGCAGCGCTGCCCGACGACCGCGCCAGCCCGCCGCCAGCCGATAGTGCACGACGATCAGGTAGAAGAGCCAGGTGATGAGAGCGAGCACGATGATGGGATCGCCGCGCCAGAAGACCGGATCGCTCCGACGCAGCAGGATAATCCCCGTCCCGATCCCGAACGTGAGCATGAGGAAGCCAAACAGCAACGACCGATGGCCGATCGTCTCGCACATGGAGAGGGAGGGGAAATACCGGTAGATGAACCCGAAGCGTTTGCGCTTCAGCTCGCGCTCCTGCAACAGGTACATCAGCGCGGCCAGGAAGGCGAGCAGAAAGCCAGCGTAGGCGAGCATCATGAAGCCGATGTGCAGCGGAAGCGCCGGCATTCGCAGCAGGTCCTCCAACTCCTGTGGCAGCAATTTGAACCCGGTCGAGACGAGCGCCACGAGCACGAAGAGCAGGACGATCGGCAGCACGAAGACGCCGAGGACGTCGGTCCACCGCCGCTTCCTTTGCACGAGGAGATAATAGACGAGGATGGCCCACGCCAATAGGGCGAAGACCTCCTGCGTGCTGATGATCGGCACGTGTCCGAACCGCATCGCCGCGCGCGCAAGCCATAGGGTGTGCGCGCTGAGCCCGGCGATCAGCGGGAGGGCGAAGGGCCATCTCCCGAAGCGCGTCTCCCTCAGCCACAGGCTCACGATCAAATGAAGAAGGGCGAGCGCGTAGCCGATCGCTGTCCCCAGAAGCAGCAGATCCGCGCGATCCATACCGCGAATGAGATTGTAGGCCTCGGGCCTGTGATCGGTCAATCGCCTCTCGCCTCCGAGAGAGGCCGGCAGCTCTCGATCAAGCGAAGACGCGCCGAATCTGATAGGTCGTCGTGCGCTCGGCCGGGATGCGGCCCAACTCGCGGATGCGCGCGTGGAATTCTTCCGGCGCCAGATATTGGCCGGCCGTGGCGCCCGCCAGCCGCGAGATGTTCTCCTCCATGAGCGTGCCCCCGTAGTCGTTGGCCCCCGCTTGCAGGCACTGCTGCGAGAGGGCGCGCCCGAGCTTCACCCAGGAGACCTGAATGTTCTCGATCCACCCGCGCAAGAGCAGCCGCGCGAGCGCGTGCACCTTCAGATGTTCCTCTCGGGTCGGACCGGGACGCGCCTTCCCGCTCTTGTAGAGCGCCGTGTTCCACGGGACGAAGCCCAAGGGGACGAATTCCGTGAATCCCCCCGTGCGCTTTTGAATGTCGCGCAGAAGGAGCAGATGCCCGACCCAGTGCTCGGGCGCCTCCACGTGCCCGTACATCATCGTGGAGGTCGAGCGGATGCCCAGCTCGTGCGCCGTCGTGATGACCTCGATCCATTGGGCGACGGTGAGCTTCTGCCGCGAGATGCGCCAGCGCACGGCATCATCGAGGATCTCGGCGGCCGTTCCGGGCAGCGTGTCCAGGCCGTTCTCTTTCAGCATGAGCAGGTAATCGCGCAGCGGCATCCCCGTCCGCTCGACGCCGTAGACGATCTCCATGGGCGAGAAGGCGTGGATGTGCATCTCGGGGACGCGCGCTTTGATGGCGCGCAGGATGTCGCGGTAGAAGAAGCCATCCATCTCCGGAGGGAGTCCCCCTTGCACGCACACCTCGGTCGCGCCGCGTTGCCAGGCTTCGGCCGCTTTCTCCGCCACCTGTTCGAGCGTCAGCGCGTAGGCATCTCTCTCCTTCGGGGTGCGACTGAAGGCGCAGAAGCTGCAGCCGACGAAGCAGATGTTCGTGAAGTTGATGTTGCGGTTGACGACGTAGGTGACAATGTCGCCGACGGTCTCCTGCCGCACCCGATCGGCGACGGCGACCAGCGCTCGTACTTCCTCGCCTGTGGCCCGGGCCAGGCGCACGCCCTCTTCAAAGCCCAATTCGCGCCCGTTCAGGGCCGCGTCCAGGATCCGAGCGATGTCGGGAGCCAGACGCGCGAGCGCGCGCTCCGGAGATTCGACCTCGGGGACGAGCTCATCCGTGACGTTCGGCATCGCCTGCTCCCTCATACGGGATACCCCTCCTCGGTCACGCGCGCCCAGACGCGCGCCGCGAGCGCGGGAGCGAGAAAGCCCGGCTTGTGGACGAACTCCGGGTAGATGGCCAACCGCTCCCGCAGCTCGAATCCACGCGCGCGCATCTGCTCGCGCAACCATTCGATTTGAGGCCACGGACGCTCGGGATTGATATAGTCGCGCGTGAGCGGGGAGATCCCTCCCCAGTCGTTGATCCCGGCCCGCAGCAGCACATCCAGAGCTTCCGTCGCCTTCGGCGACGGCGCCTCCTGTGCCGCGGGAGGCTCCAGGACGAGATTCGGCGGAGCTTGAATGTTCATCGCCTCGCCAAAGAGGAGTCGAGCGACGGCCACCGTGCGCGCCAAGTCCTCCAGCGTCGGCTCCGGATGCGCCCGCATCGGGGTGTCCGACTTCGCTCGAAAGTTCTGAATGATGATCTCCTGGATGTGCCCATAGGCCTCCTGCAGCGCGCGCAACTCTAGAAGCGAATCCACGCGTTCCTCCAAAGTCTCGCCGATCCCGATGAGCACGCCGGTCGTGAACGGGATGCGGAGACGCCCGGCCTCGGCGATCGTGCGCAGCCGAAGGCGCGGATGCTTATCCGGAGCGCGGAAGTGCGGTCCTCCCGGTCGAAGCAGGCGCGGACTCGCGTTCTCCAGCATCAACCCCATGCTCACACTCACCTCTTTGAGCGCGCGCATGTCGGCCTCGGTCATCACGCCCGGGTTCAGGTGCGGCAGCAGCGCCGTCTCCCGCAACACGCGCGCGCACACATCCCGCAGGTAGCCGAGCGTCGTCTCATGCCCGAGCGCAGCGAGCGTCCGCCGCATCTCGGGGAAGGCGCGCTCCGGCTTATCGCCCAAGCTGAAGAGCGCCTCCTTGCACCCGAGTCGCTCGCCGGCCCGCGCGACCACCAGCACCTCCTCAGGTGTCATCGTCTTCGCCGCGGGATCCCCGGGATCCTTCCGAAACGTACAATAGGCGCAGTAATCGCGGCACAGGTTGGTGAGCGGGAGAAAGACTTTCTTCGAGAAGGTGATCGTGCGTCCGCGTCCGCGGTCGCGCACTTCGGCGGCCGCCTCCAGAAGCGCCCACCACTCCTCCCCTTCCGCCTGAATCAAATGAAGGGCTTCCTCGCGCTCCAGGCGTCCGCCAGCGCGCGCTCTCTTCAATGCCGCGGAGAACGCGCGATATGCGAATCGTCCGCGCTCGGGCGCCGTGGCGGTCTCGCGCATCTCCCCTCGCCCGTTCATCGTCGCGAGCATCAACTGTATCGCACTTCGGCACGAGGCGCAAATGCCCTCCGCGATACGCCTTTGTGAAATCCCCCATGAGGTCGTAAAATGCCAATGGCCCTATGTCGAGGCACGACGCGCGGAGGATCGGAAGGGCGGGAGGGTGCAGCAGGCCTTTCCCCATGTCGCCGAGGCGCTGGAGGATCAGCCGATGAATCTCTTCTTCCTCGCTCGCCGTTTCGTCGCCGGCGTGGACGTCGAGAGCGCCATCCGGGTCGTTCGGGGATTGAACCAGAAGGGATTGCGGGCCACGCTGGATCTGCTCGGAGAGAACGTCCGCGATCGCGCGCAGGCGGAGCGGGCGGTCGAAGCCTACGGCCAGCTCCTGGAGCAGATCGCGATGGCGGGAATCGAATCGGACATCTCGGTGAAGCTGACGCAGCTCGGCTTGGACATCAGCGATGCCTTCTGCGAGGCGAATATGGAGCGATTACTCGCTCGCGCGAGCGCGTGCGGGAACTTCGTGTGGATTGACATGGAGGGATCGGCCTACACGCAGCGCACGCTGGACCTCTTCTTCCGCCTCTTTCGCACGCATCCGAATGTCGGCGTGGCGATCCAGGCCTATCTCTACCGCAGCGAGCAGGACGTTCGTCGTCTCGCCGATGTTGGCGCGCGCGTGCGCTTGTGCAAGGGGGCGTACAAAGAGCCGAAGACGATCGCCTATCGGCGGATGCGCGACATCCGGCGCCAATTCCTTCGCCTGGCGGAGATCCTCCTGGAGCGGGGGAGGGAACCGGCCATCGCCACGCACGACGACCAGCTCCTTGAGGCGGTCAAGCGGTGGACGGCCGAGCGCGGCATCGGTCCGGAGCGCTTCGAGTTCCAAATGCTCTATGGCATTCGACCGCGCGCGCAAGAGGCGCTGGCCCGGGCGGGCTATCGCGTGCGCGTGTACGTCCCCTTCGGCACGCATTGGTTCCCGTATTTCTCTCGTCGGCTGCGAGAGCGGAAGGAGAACGTGTGGTTCGTCGTGCGAAACCTCTTCGAGTGGTCGCGCGCGTGAGGTGGCGCCTCACCAGACGACGCGCACGACGTGATGGGGAGCGACGCGCACGTAACCGCGCTCGCGCGCGAAGCGCACGATGTCGCGCAGCAACTGCACGTCGCGACGGCAGTATTCGACGACCCGTTCGATGTCACCACTGCGCCACCATCGGACGGCATCCTCCCCGCTTCCGCTCTTGCTCTGTCCCAGGGTCGCCCGAACCAGAGACTCCAGAGAGACGCGGCGCGCGAGCTTCCGCCTGAGGTCCGCGTGCAGATCGAGCGATTTGATGTAGAGCTTCCCCACCGGGCCGTAGCCGCTCAGGACGGAGAAATCGAAGCGCTCGCCGTTGAACGTGATGATGCGATCGAAGGTCTCCAGTTCGGCGATGAGGCGCGGGGCATCCGCTTCAAACCACACGCGGAAGTCGTGCGCGTCATCCCAGGTGACGGCGACGGCGAGGCCGAAGGCGCGAATGTTCGTCCATCCGCCCGGCACCTCGTGCGCCAGCTTCTGCGTCTCTACGTCGAGATAGATCTCGCGCGGCATGCGACCTCCGAGACGGCCGATTCCGGGAGCGCCGATGCGATGGCGCGGCGGACCTCCGCGATCAGAGAGTCGATGGTCTCCGCGCAGTAGGACGTCGTCGGAATCGGATCATGCACGATGACCCGAATGCGTCCGGGCCGACAGCGCACCGGTCCCTTGGGCATCACCTCGTAGGCTCCGCGAATCGTCACGGGGACGATCGGCACACCCGCCTCCAGCGCCAGGAAGAAGGCGCCTTTGCGAAAGGGTTGCAACGTCCCATCGGGCGTGCGCGTGCCCTCGGGATAGGCGAGGAAGCTGACGCCGCGCCTCAGCTTCTCGGCCGCGCTGCGCAGGCTCTCGATCGCTCGCTCGCGATGGGAGCGGTCAATCGGCACGCACTCGATCCAATGCAGCCCCGGATTCAGCAGAGGCCATCGAAACAGCTCTTTCTTCGCCAAGAAGGCGAGATCGCGCCCGAGACCGACCAGCTGAATGAGTGGATCGAGCAGACTTTGATGGTTCGAGAGGAAGAGATAGGCCTGATGTGGATCGAGCTTCTCCACGCCCACGACGTCGAAGCGCACACCGCCAAGACGCAACCCGATCCGAATGAAGAATCGGGCCGAGGCGTACAACACCCGCTTCCGCCGAGACAACAGAAAGAGCGCGAACACCGGCGGTGCGATCACAGCGAGGCTGAGGCTCCAGAAGGCGAGCACCGCCCATCCGCGCGCGCGATCCCTCATCGCCACCGTTCCTCCGTGCGCCGCTTGCCGTGGGTCGAGGATATGATAAACTCTTGCCCTCCGCCCGAACAATGTGGGGAGGAGAGGGAAGGCGAAATCGAAGGTCTTTCGGAGGAGTGGGTATGAAGCGACGGTCTGTGCAGCTCGCGGTCATCGTCCTCGTTCTCCGCGTCCTGGTCATCCCCGCTCAAGCGATCATCCCCTCGCCCGCCTCGGTCCTCGGGTTTCAGCCGGGCGAAGATCGGCATCTGGCCGATTGGACGCAGATCGCCGACTACTTCCGGCGCCTGGATGAGGCGTCCCCACGGGTACAGGTGCTAGAGATCGGGCGTTCGACGCAGAACCGCCCGATCCTCATGGCCATCATCACGTCGCCGGAGAACATGGCCCGTTTGGATCGGTACCGAGAGATCGTGCGCCGACTCGCCGATCCGCGCACCATCGCCGATGAGGCGGAGGCCGAGGGGCTCATCGCCGAGGGGCGGGTGATCGTCGCCATCACCTGTTCGATCCATTCGACGGAGATCGTGGCGTCGCAGATGGCGATGGAGCTGGCGTATCGCTTGGCCTCGGACACCTCGCCCGAGACGCGCGAGATCTTGGATCGGGTGATCCTGTTGCTTTTCCCCAGTCCGAATCCCGACGGGATTGACATCGTGGCCTCCTGGTACCGACGCACGCTCGGGACGCCGTATGAGGGGACGGCGCCGCCGGAGCTCTATCACCCCTACACCGGCCACGACAATAACCGCGATTGGTTCATGCTCACGCAGGTGGAGACGCAGGCCCTCACGCGCGTGCTCTATCGGGAGTGGTTCCCGCAGATCCTCTACGATGTGCATCAGATGGGATCCACCGGCGCGCGCATGTTCGTGCCGCCGTTCTATGATCCGCCGAATCCGAACATTGATCCGGTCCTGCTGCGCAGCGTGGCCGTGATCGGTCATCACATGGCGTGGGAGTTGACGGCGGCGGGCTTTCGCGGCGTGGTGACCAATGCGCAGTACGATACGTGGTGGGCCGGCGGGCTGCGCACAATGCCCTACTACCATAACATGGTGGGGATCTTGACCGAGGCGGCGAGTGCGCGCCTGATGACCCCGATCACCCTCACGCGCGAGCAGTTGCGCGGGGCGACGCGCGGACTGCCGAATCCGTTGGAGCGCGCGACGAATTTCCCCGACCCTTGGCCCGGAGGGGTCTGGCGCCCGATGGACATCCTGCGCATGGAGCTGGTGGCCGCGCGCGCGCTCCTGCGCGTGGCCGCGCGCTATCGGGAGGAGTTCTTGCGGACCTTCTATCAGCTCGGGAAGCGAGCGATCGAACGGGGTCGAACCGAGGAGCCGTTCGCGTACGTCGTTCCGACTGAGCAATGGGATCCGCCCACAGCCGCGCATCTGCTCAACATCCTGATGGCGCAAGGCGTCGAAGTGTACCGGGCGACAGAACGCTTCGTGGCCGATGGGGTGGAGTATCCGGCGGGCAGTTATGTCCTGCTGCTGGCACAACCGCGGCGCGCGCTGGTGAAGACGCTGCTGGAGGTTCAGCGCTATCCGGAGCGGCGTCTCTATCCGGGTGGGCCTCCCGAACGTCCCTACGATGTCGCGGGATGGACGCTCCCGTTGCAGATGGGCGTGCGCGTGGTCGAGATCGCCCGTCCGTTCGAGGCACGATTGGAGAGGGTCACCGAGGCCATCTCGGTCGCGGGGCGCGTGAGCGAAGCTCAGGGCCTTGAGGCGCGACGCCCGTCGGAGATCCTGTGGTTCATCGAGCCCAAGGCGAACCGCGCCTTCTCGGCCGTCAACGAGCTTCTGGCCTCCGGCCTCTTCCGCGCGAGTCGTCTCTCGCGCGAGGCAGTGATCGAGGGACGTCGCTATCTGGCCGGGACGTTCGTCCTGCAGGCGGCCGAAGGGGCGCGATCCTCCCGCACCGCGCTGCGGCAGACGCTGGAGGACATCGCGCGCCGTCATGGCGTGGAGATTCACGCGATCGCGCAGCGGCCTCTGGAGCTTGTGCCGGTAGAGCGCCGACGCATCGCGCTCTATCGCAGTTGGGTGCCTTCGATGGACGAAGGCTGGACGCGATGGGTACTCGAACGCTTCGGCTTCTCCTACACGACGGTGCGCGACGCCGACATCCGAAGTGGCGACCTGCGCGCGCGATGGGACGTGATCATCCTGCCGAGCGATTCGCCGCGAGAGATTCGGGAGGGACATCGTCCGGGTGCATACCCCCCCGAGTACACGGGCGGTTTGGGGAAGGAGGGCCTGGAGAATCTGAAGGCCTTCGTCGCCGCCGGGGGCACGCTCCTGGCCTTGGGGGAATCCTCGGATCTTGTGATCGAGGAGTTCGGGCTGCCGGTGCGCAACGTCCTGCGCGGGCTCTCTCCGAACGAGTATTTCTGTCCCGGCTCCATCCTCCGCGTGACGATGGATCCCCATCACCCGGTGGCCTATGGCCTGCCGACGGAGACCGATGTCTATGTCGTGGGCGGGCTCGCGTTCGAGATCACGGCGCATGAGGGGCAGGCGCCGGCGGTCGTCGCCCGATATGTCGAAGATCCGCTGCGCAGCGGGTATCTGCTCGGCCGAGAGAAGATCGCCGGACGCGCCGCTCTGCTCGATGTCCCCTACGGACGGGGGCGCGTGATCTTGGTCGGATTCCGCGCGCAACACCGCGGGCAGAGCTGGGGCACGTTCAAGGTGCTCTTCAACGCCCTTGTTCGATGAGGACGAGCGGAGGGGCTCCGATCCTGGAGAGCCCCCCCGCCGAATGGGTTCACTGCCGAAGCGTCGGGTAGCGAATGCCGAGCTGTTCGAGATAGGTGTCGTACTTCTCCGGGTTGAAGTAGAAGCGCTCCATCTGTGGGCGGAACCGCTCCATCTTCTCCCGATTGAGATGGATGGGGGGCGGCGTGCCTTCGGGAATGAGCGAGACCCAGGATTGATCCTTCGTCTGCTCGCGGAAGTAGGCCCAGGCCGCCTGTACCAGTTCCGGTTGCGTGAGGAAATCCAGAGCCGTCAGAGCCAGGGCTTTCGCTCCGGCCGTCGCTCCTTTGTGCGCAATAGGCGTCGCCATGCTCACGGCGTTCGCCCAGTGATGGCCTGGAAGACCGGGGATGTTTCCGGGGAAGCGCAGGTAGACCGTGGGCACGTTCCAGGAGATCTCGCCGATGTCATCCGATCCCGCGCTCAAGGCCTCGCGCCCGGCCTCGAGCCGACCGACTTCGGTCTTGAGGCCCACGGGATCAGCACCGATCTCCCGCTGCAGCGCCTTCGCCAGCATTTGATCCGCCTCACTCCAGGCGGGCATGCCGACCCGCTCGATGTTCTTCTGCAGCACTTCGGCCACGACCTTGTTGAAGTGCGTGGGCCAGGTCGCCGCGAGAATTCGCTCGGTGACGTCCGTATCGGTCATCAGGGCAGCGGCTCTGGCGATCTTCTGCCCGATCTCGTGCAGGCGCTTGATCCGCGCGTAGTCGGTCTCCCGGAAGTAGTACCACACGGTCGCGCGGTCCGGGACGACATTGGGCTGATCCCCACCGTCCACGATGACGTAGTGCGATCGGTGCTGAGGACGCAGATGCTCGCGCCGGAAATTCCAGGCGACGTTCATCAGCTCCACGGCATCCAGGGCGCTGCGCCCGCGCCAGGGCGCGCCCGCGCTGTGCGCGGCCTCGCCGCGGAAGGTGAATTGCGTGGAGACCAGGCCCGTATTGGTCACGCCGTAAGCCGTGCTGAAGCCGTCGCTGATGTGCGCCCCCAGGACGATGTCCACATCCTTGAAGAGACCGGCGCGCACGAGGTAGTTCTTGCTCCCGAGCAGCTCTTCGGCGACGCCGGGATAGAGCTTCAACGTCCCCGACAGCTGGTGTCGCTCCATGAGCCGCTTGAGTGCGAGAGCAGCCGTGACGATCACCGCCTGCCCGGCATTGTGTCCCTCGCCGTGTCCGGGGGCGCCCTCGACGATGGGCTCGTGATAGGCGACACCCGGCTTTTGCGAAGCGCCGGGAATGGCGTCAATGTCGGCGATGAAGCCGATCACGGGACGGCCTCGCCCCCAGCTCGCCATCCATGCCGTGGGTATACCGGCGACACCCCGCTGGACGCGGAATCCCTCCCTCTCCAGAATCCCGGTCACATATCGCGAGGTCTCGAATTCCTGAAAGCCCAGCTCGGCGAAGCTGAAGATCATGTCCACCATGACCTGAGTGAATTTGCGCATCCCCTCAATCGTCGTGAGCAACTCTTGCTTATACGCTTCGATCTGGCCGGATGAGGGGGACCTGGATTCCACAGCTCGTGAGTCCCTCGGCATGAAGCCCGGCCAGAGGATCGCTGCGCTCAACAGGACGAGGGAGAATCGTTTCGCTGCTCTGTTCATAACCCTCCTCCGCATTGTGATCTCCGTGGCGATGACGGCGGGATTGTAGGAGAGGAGACGGCTCCTCTGTCAAGGGGACCGCGCTCGGGCGCTTGCGCGCGTGGTGAAAGCCGGGGGAGAATATGCGATCTTGATCTCGCGCATGGAGGGAAGAGCGATGAGACGGAGACGATGGCTTGTCCTCTGGACGTGGGCGAGTCTGTGGACGTTGGGCCTCGGCGGGCTCTCGTCTCGCCCGTTGTGGGCGCAGCACGCTGAGCCGTCGGCCTCCGCGCGCGCGCCGCAGGAGCCGATCTCGCTCGGGCGAGTGCGGCCCCTCATGGTCAAGCGCGTGGGGGTGGATGTGGAGAACCTCTGGTACCTCTCGCTGCATGATGCCATCTTGAAGGCTCTGGAGAGCAACACTGAGATTCAGGTCCAGCGCACCGGCGTGCAGATCAGCGAATTCGCCCTGCGCGCCGTCGAGGGGGCATATGATCCGGTCATCTCCATCGGGACCCCTCCGCCGGCGGCAGCCCTGGCGGCGACAGGATTCGCCGGGGGCGCCGCTTCGCAAGGCTTCGGCTTCGAGTCGCGCTCGACGCCCACGGCCTCCCGCTTGCAAGCCGGACGCGATGCCAATGCCCAGCGGAGCCGAACGTTCACCTACAACTTCGGGATAAGCCAGCAGCTCCCCACCGGCGGGAGCTGGCAGTTCACCTTCTCCAATCAGCGCACGACGACCAACTCGATCTTCGCCACCTTGAACCCGCAGTTCTTCACCACGCTCGCGCTGGATTTCGTCCAGCCGCTCTGGCGGAATTTCCGGTGGAATCAGACGACGCAGCAGATCCGCATCGCGAAGAAGGCGCTCGATCTCTCCGACAGCCAGTTCCGACAGCGCGTCATCGAGATCATCACGCAGGTGCAGAAGGCCTACTACGACCTCATCTTCGCGATTCGAAATGTGGAGATCCTGCAGGAGGCCGTGGACCTGGCGCGGCGGCAACACGCGGAGAACGAACAGCGCGTGGAGGCGGGGACGCTGCCCCCGATCGAGCTGCATCAGTCGCTGGCGGAGATCGAGCGGCGGAATCAGGAGCTGATCGCCGCCATCGCTCAGGTCACGGTCGCGGAGAACGCGCTGAAGGGGTTGATCCTGCCCAATCTGAACGATCCGCTCTGGCGGGCCAATATCGTGCCGACTGAGGACATCGCCTACGTGCCGCCAGCCATTGATGAAGAGAGCGCGCTGCGGCTGGCGCTTCTGAATCGCCCGGAGGTGAAGCAGGTGCACCTGCAGAAGGAGCAGACGGAGATCGCCATTCGATACTTCGCCAATCAGACGCGGCCGGCCGTGAATCTGATCGCGCGCTACGCGTCTTTCGGATTGGCGGGGACCGAGGTGCCACCCTCACCGGAATTCCCGTTCCTCGCCGGTGGCGTGGCCGCGCAGTTCCTCGGCGGTCCCGGTCAGGCCATCCAGAACGCGTTGCGCCAGCGCTTCCGCGATGTGGCCATCGGCGTGAGCATCAGCTTCCCGCTTCGGAATCGCACGGCCCAGGCGCAGTTGGGGCAAGCGAAGGCGCAGGCGCGCGCCCTCGACTATCAGGAGCAGCAGCTCCTGCAGCGGATCGCCATCGAGGTGCGGAACGCCTTACAGAATGTCGAAGCGGCGCGCCAGAGCATCGAGGCCGCGCGCGCCGCGCGCCTGGCGCGGGAGAAGCAGCTCGAAGGTGAGCAGGAGCGATTCGCCGCCGGGATGTCCACGAACTTCCTCGTCCTGCAGTATCAGAATCAGCTCTCGCAGGCGCGGGGGGCGGAGCTTCAGGCGCTGGTCGCCTACAACAAGGCTATCGCCGAACTGCAGCGCGTGATGGGGACGACGCTCGACGTCCACAACATCCGGCTCTCGACGGACTCTCGATGAGCGAGACCTGAGACAGGGGCGCGGCGTGCAGCCCTCCGCCCCGGCTCACGGCACAAGGAGCAACTTCCCCGTCGAGCGCCGCTCGGCGAGGGTGCGATGGGCCGCCGCGGCTTCGCTCAAGGGGAAGACGCGCTCGATGTGAATCCTCACGCGCCCCTCCTGAATCCATTGAAACACCGCCCGCGCGCGCTCAAGCAGCTCCTCGCGCGTGGCCACATAGTGCATGAGATGCGGTCGCGTGAGAAAGAGCGAGCCCTTCGTCGAAAGCTGAAGCGGGTCAAGGGGCGGGACCGGACCGCTCGATTGGCCGAAGAGCACAAGCAGACCGCGCGGCCTCAGGCAATTCAGGCTCTTCTCGAAGGTCATTCGGCCGACAGAATCGTAGACGACGTCAACGCCGCGTCCCTCGGTGAGCCGCTTCACCTCGGCCTCAAAATCGCTCTGCGTATAGAGGATCACATGATCGGCGCCCGCTTCTCTGGCGCGCTGCGCTTTCTCCGGGGTCGAGACCGTGCCGATGACGCGCGCGCCTCGCAGCTTCGCCATTTGCACGATCAGAAGCCCTGTCCCCCCGGCTGCCGCGTGAACGAGCGCGGTATCGCCAGGCCGCAGCGGATACGTGCTGTGCGTGAGGTAGTGGGCCGTCATCCCTTGCACCATCGCCGCCGCCGCCACCGAGGGGGCTATCCCGTCCGGAATGGGGACCAGCCTCCACGCGGGAACGACGGCGTACTCGGCGTAGGCGCCGAGCGAGAGCGCATAGGCGACGCGATCTCCCACTCGCACCTCCGTGACTCCAGGGCCGACAGCTTCCACCGTGCCTGCGCCTTCGATGCCGGGTGTGAACGGAAGCGGATTCGGATAAAGCCCCGTCCGATGGTAGATGTCAATGAAGTTAACCCCCGCGGCCTCAATCCGCACCCGCGCTTCGCCCGGCCCCGGCTCCGGCAGCGCGACCTCCTCATAGCGCAAAACTTCCGGTCCGCCATGCTCGTGAACGCGTATCGCTCTCATGACTGGTTTCCTCCATACGTTCGTGAAGTAAAGCATGCCGGTTCCATCCGCATCAAGTTCACCGTGGCAGGCATCACTCGAACCGGGGGCGACTCGCCGGAACGCTCCTCATTCGCCTATAATAAGCCGCCGTGGTTGGAGCATGCGTGATCGAGGAGGGACGAAATGATGCCGCTTCGCCGACCGAAGTCCTGGCGCCAAGGGGTGACCCGTGGGGTCGCCCGAACGCTCCTTGAGCTGGCGCGTCAGGCGGTGGATGAGACGCGCGAGATTGAGATCGTGCGAGAGCGCGTGTGGATCTCGGGATTGCCCGGGAGTTTCGAGGGCTTCACCCTGGTGCACCTGTCGGACATTCACCACAGCGCGTTCGTGGACGCGGACTATATCGCCCATGCTGTCGCGCTCGCCAACCGTTTGGCTCCGGATGTGATCGTCCTCACCGGTGATTATGTGAGCCACTCGCGATCCTATATTGGCGGAGTGGCCGAACGGCTTGGCGACTTGCGCGCGCGCGTCGGCGTCTATGCCGTGCTCGGCAATCACGATTTCTGGACGGGCCCGGAAGCGCTCACGCGCGCCTTGCGTCGGCACGGCATCGAAGTCTTGCGCAACGCGCACACCTATGTGCGCCGGGGCGGAGAGGCGCTGGGACTCGCGGGCATTGATGACCTGACGGTGGGGGAGGACGACTTGCTCGCGGCGCTGCGCGGCCTGGATCGCCGATGGCCGACGCTCCTGCTCTCGCATCATCCGAACATCCTCTGGTCGGCCGCTCACGCGCGCGTGGCGCTCGTTCTGGCCGGACACACGCATGGCGGCCAGATCAACATCCCCTCCTGGCGACGGCGCTTGCGCCGCTATTGGCCCATCTTGCGCGGACATGGCCGATATGGGCCGACGCAGATCTACGTCAATCGTGGGCTGGGCACCGTCTTGATCCCCGTTCGCTACCGATGTCGGCCCGAGATCACGCTCCTCGAACTGCGGCGCGCGCCCGAAGCGGATGGCTCGGTGTGAGCGGCATGGGTCAAATCGCGACGCTCGCCAATCTCCTCACGCTCCTTCGCCTGCTGCTGATTCCGGCCTTCGCCGCGCTCATCCTCTATAATGATCTGCCGCGAGCGCTGTGGGTCTTCCTGCTGGCCGGGATCACGGACGCACTCGATGGCTTCGTCGCTCGGCATTTCCGTCAGCGCACGACGCTGGGGACGATCCTCGATCCCATCGCTGACAAGCTGCTGCTCATCACGGCCTTTGTGCTGCTGACGCTCCCGAATCGTGGCTACCGACCGATCCCCCTCTGGCTCACGATCACCGTCATCAGCCGTGACGTCTTCATCGTGCTCGGCGCCCTCATGCTCTTCATCGTGACGGGCTTTCGGCATTTTCGCCCTTCGCTCCCGGGGAAGGTGCACACGACGATTCAGGTCCTCACGATCGCGCTCGTGCTGGCCGTCAATGCCTGGGGGAGCGGTGCGGAGCTGCTGCGCTCCATGTACATCGCGAGCTTCACCATCACCCTCATCTCCGGGATCCACTACATCTACCACGCGGCCCGGCTCCTCGAAGAACGGTGAATCGCCGCGGCGCCGCTTCGTACATCAGATACGCCTGACGCAGCTCGCGGAATCGCTCCAGATCCGCGCGCCAGGAGTCCACGATCTCCCGAAGCGGACGATCCTCGAGAATCTGCGCGCGCAACTGATCCGTCCCGGCCAGGATGTCAAACGGCAAGCGATCGAAGACGTATTCGTACGGTGGCGGGCGCCACTCAAACCGATCGGGGTAGAGGCGATGAATCGTCTTGAGGAGAGCGACTCCGGTGAGGACGGGCTTGAACCGGTCGCGATTCAGGACGTGAATCTGGACGCCGCCGCACAGTTGCCCCGCATGTTTGTGAAACGTCGGCTGGAAGTAGCACGGGCGGAAGAAGACGCCCGGCAGCCGATACGCGCGCAACTCGGCGACCAGGCGATCAGGATCAATGAACGGCGCGCCGATGATCTCGAACGGGCGCGTCGTCCCTCGCCCTTCCGAGAGCATCGTCCCCTCGACGAGAACGGCTCCGGGGTAGACGGTCGCCGTCTCCAGCGTGGGCATGTTCGGCGAGGGGGGGACCCAGAGCAGACCCGTCTGGTCGTACCAGAGCTCGCGCCGCCATCCCTCCATGGGGATGACCCACAACCGGCAGCCGATGCCGAACGCTTCGTTGAACAGCCGCGCGAGTTCTCCGATCGTCATCCCATGCCGCAGAGGGATCGGGAACATCCCGACAAAGGACTCAAAGCCCTTTCGCAAGACCGGCCCTTCCACGTGCACGCCGCCGATGGGATTGGGGCGATCGAGCACGATCATGTCGCGATCCTCGCGCGCGGCCGCCATCATGCAGAGCGCCATCGTCCAGATGTACGTGTAGACGCGCGTCCCGACATCTTGCAGGTCGAGAATCAGGACATCCACCTCGGCCAGCATCTCCGCTGTGGGCGCGCGCGTCGCCCCATAGAGGCTGAAGACGGGAATCCCCAACTTCGGATCCCGCCACCCCTCCCATTCGATCATGTTGTCCTGGGTCTCGCCGCGCAGACCGTGTTGAGGGCCGAAGATGGCGGTGAGGCGAAGATCGGAGGCCGTCGCGAATCGCGCGATCGCATGATGCCGGTTCCGATCGAGCGAAGCGGGATGGACAATGAGACCAATCCGTCGGCCTCGCACAAGGCGTCGGTGCCGGAGAAAAAGCACATCCAGGCCCAGGCGCATCTCACCGCTCGGACGCGCGCAGCAGGCCGCGCTCCTGCAAGTCCTGGCACGTCACACAATGGCGGGCCCATGGGACAGCCTCCAAGCGCTTCGGCTGAATCTCCGCGCCGCAGGCCACGCAGATGCCGTACGTCCCTTCCTCAATGCGTTCCAGCGCCTCGTCAATGAGCGCGAGGATATACCTGTCGCTCGTACTCTGGCTGAAGAGCAGCTCTTTCAGATACGAATTCGAGGCCTTATCCGCCGGATCCTGCGCGGTGTCTTGATCGGCTTCCCGCCCGTAGTGGACGTGGCGATCCAGCGCCCGGAGCAGCTCCTCGCGCTTCTCCAGCAAGCGTCTCCGATACTGTTCGGTCTTCCTCTTCGTCATCCCGCGCCGTCTCCTCGCATGAGCGGCCGCGCTTACCTCGGATAGGGCAAGCCACAAATTATAGCAAAAGCTCGATAGATTTGCTCCAGCAAAATGACGCGCGCAAGCTCATGCGGCAGCGTCAAGCGCGAGAGCGCGAGGCATTCCTCGGCCCGCTCTCGAACGCTCTCGGCGACTCCCTCGGCTCCACCGACAAGGAAACAGAGTCCGGGCGTCCCTCCGTGCTCATGCGCGCGCAGCCACGCGGCCAGCTCCGGCGAGCTGAGCATCCGTCCACGCTCGTCCAGGAGGACGACGCGAAATCCGGGTCGCAACGCCCCCAGCAGCGCCGCGCCCTCTCGCTCACGAAGCCGCCTGGCATCGCGCTCCCGGATCGCGCGCAGCGCGCGGATTTGACACGGGACGAAACGCTGGAGGCGATGCACATACTCCTGCTCCAGCGCCGCCAAATGCGGATTCCGCGTCTTCCCGACCCAGAGGAATTCCACGTACATCGCTCCTTACCTTCAGGTGGGTTCACTCCGGTCCCCAGGGGGCACAGCGGGCCAGAGCCCCACGTCAGGGGATCGGAATCTTCTCGGCGTCGCGCCAGAGCCGTTCCAGATCGTAGTACTCGCGCGCGCTCTGCTCGAAGACGTGGACGACCAGGTCCCCGTAGTCAATCAGAATCCACTGCGCCACCGTCTCCCCCTCCACATGAAGCGGACGCGTGCCGTGCTCCTCCAGCTTCTCCAGGATCGCTTCGGCAATGGTTTGCACCTGGCGCGTGGAGGTTCCGCTGCAGATCAGGAAGTAATCGGTGAACGTGGCCACCCCTCGCAGATCGAGCGCGACGATATTGTCAGCCTTCTTCTCGCTGGCCGCTTCAACGGCCAACGCGAGGGCTCTTCGAGCGTCTCGTGCCGAAGACACGCGCGCCATTTCAGGTCGTGACCCCTTCACGATACAGGCGATACTTTTCGATGTAGGCCGCCGCTTCGGACGGGACTAGGTGAGCAATAGCCTCCCCGCGCCGCAGTGCGGCCCGAATCGCCGTCGCCGACGTCGCGTTGTGAATCCCCGAACAGAAATAGATGCGCGGACCCTGCTCTTGAACGCGATCGCGCTCGGGAACGAAGGCGCGCACCCGAGCGCGAATCTCCTCCGGCAGCCCCTCGGCGCTCAGGATGTATCCCGGACGCGGAATGACCACCAGATTCATCAGCCGCAGCAATTGGTCGTACTCCTTCCACTGCGTGAGGCCTTGAAAGGCGTCGGCGCCCATGATGAAGTAGAGCTCCGCATCCTCACCCATCCGCTGGCGGAGTTCTCGAACCGTGTCGATCGTATAGCTCACCCCCCCGCGCGCCAACTCGAGCGTCGAGACGTAGAAGGCCGCATATGGCTGCGTCGCCAACACGAGCATCGCGAATCGGTCCCAGGCCGGTGCTTCCGGCTGCCGGCGCTTATGCGGGGATTGAGCCGCGGGGATGAAATAGAGGCGATCCAGGGAGAACCAATGCCAGACCTTCTCGGCGATCTCCAGATGTCCGTTGTGGACGGGATCGAAGGTGCCCCCGAAGATTCCGATGCGCATATCGGTCAGCGGGAGGGAAGGGCTGCGACGGCCATGACTGCATTCTCCACGCGTCGAGCGACGCGCTCCAGAAGCTCGGCCACGCCCCGCCCGGTCACGGCCGAGATGCCGACGAATTCCAGATCGCGCGCGCGACAAAAGGCCTCCAGCTCGCGGACCCGTTCGTCGGACGCGATGTCCATCTTCGTCGCCACGACGATCTGCGGCTTCTCCAAGAGCCGCGGATTATAGGCCTCCAGCTCGCGGTTGATGATCATGTATCGCTCCACCGGTCCGCGCTCGGCCAGAGGCGAGACATCCACCAGGTGGAGCAGGACGCGCGTCCGCTCGATGTGGCGCAGGAACTCATGCCCCAAGCCCGCCCCCCGATGCGCCCCTTCGATCAATCCCGGAATGTCGGCGACGACGAAGCTGCGCTCCTCATCAAGTTGCACGACGCCGAGGACGGGTTCCAGCGTGGTGAAAGGATATTCGGCGATCTTCGGCCGCGCCGCTGAGATGCGCGCCAGCAACGTGGACTTGCCCGCGTTGGGGAAACCGACCAGCCCTACATCGGCCAGAAGCTTCAGCTCCAATCGCAGGCGGCGGACCTGACCCGGCTGCCCGCGCTCGTGAAATCGCGGCGCGCGTCGCGTCGGCGTCGCGAAGCGCGCGTTGCCACGCCCTCCACGCCCCCCGCGCGCGATCAGCACCCGCTCCCCCGGCGTGGAGAAGTCGTGGATCAATTCCCCGGTCTCCTGATCATAGACGAGCGTCCCCACCGGCACTCGGATCACAATGTCCTCGCCATCTCGCCCATGCCGATTGTTCCCCTCCCCATGCCCACCGCGTCCGGCCCGATACTCCGGGTTGTACTTGAAGTGAATGAGCGAGTTCATTCCGAGCGCGGCCTCCATGTAAACGTGTCCCCCTCGGCCGCCGTCGCCGCCAGCCGGCCCTCCAAAGGGGACGTACTTCTCGCGGCGAAAGGCCGTGCACCCGTCCCCCCCATCTCCGGCTTTCACCACGATCTCCGCGCGATCAATGAACATGGCACTCATGCGGAGGAGGCCCGAAGGGAACACGACGCGCGCTCATTCGCTCGCCGTCGTCGAGACCGGATAGACGCTCACGAACTTGCCCATCCGCCCCTTGTCCTCGAACCGGACGATGCCCGAGATCTTGGCATACAACGTGTCATCGCTGCCGATGCCCACGTTGACCCCGGGCTTGAAGCGCGTGCCGCGCTGTCGGACGAGGATCGAGCCTCCGGTCACGAATTGTCCTCCGAAACACTTGACCCCTAATCGCTTCCCGACCGAATCGCGCCCGTTACGCGAGCTTCCCATGCCCTTTTTGTGAGCCATAGCCTCCCTCCTTCCGGCGCGTCACGTCGCGTGAATGGCTTCCACGCGAATGGCCGTGTACTTCTGCCGATGCCCCTTCTTGCGCCGATATTGCTTGCGTCGCTTGAACTTGAACACGATGATCTTCCGCTCCTTTCCATGCTCCAGGACGCGGCACACGGCGCGTGCTCCCTCCACCACCGGGCGACCGATCCGAACCTGTTCCCCATCGCCGAGGGCGAGCACCGGCAGCTCCACGGTCGCCCCCACTTCGGCGCGAAGCGCCGGAACGCGTAGAATGTCACCCGGCGTGACGCGATATTGTTTCCCCCCTGTGATGATGATCGCGTAGGTCACACCTTTTTCCTCCGGCCTCTCAGTCTCACCGAAAAGGATACATTGTAGGAACGTCCGCCGGATCTGTCAATTTCCGCTCACAGTCGGGCCGCCAGCTTGAAGACGTTGTAAATCCCCCCACCGATGCCAATGGCGAAAAACAGCAGGAACAGCCAGGGCGATGTCCCCAACCACTTGTCCAAGAAATACCCGATCAGCGAGCCAGCCGCCACGTAAGAGACAAAGACCGTCCCCAGAGATGCCGCCACGCCGAATTTCTTGATCGTCTCTCCAGGACCGCTTTTCCACATCCCGAGAGAGATTGTACGAAGCGGACCCTGAGGGCAGCAATGGGCCGGTGGGAGGATGGTGGGCACTGGAGGATTCGAACCTCCGACCTCTCGCGTGTGAGGCGAACGCTCTACCGCTGAGCTAAGTGCCCACGGCGAAGGACAATATAGCAGAGGGCCTCGGCCCTCGTCAAACGCGCCGGGCCTGCTCCATCATCCGGAAGACGCTAACCACGTTTTCAGTGCTTCCTCCCAGAGGAAGACCCGCCCATCCTGAAGCATCACCACGCTTTGTTGTCGAGCGTTCTCTTCCGCTCCCAGGGTGGCCCGTTCTCCCGCGGCCACAGGGATCGCACGGTATCCGGCGCGGCGCAGTAGCGTCGCTCTCCGCCGCGCGCGCTCGACATCTCGCTCATCCACAACGGCAGAGACCTCAATGGCGAGCCATATTTCGGGCTTCCCCGGCCAGGTCTCCAACTTCCCCTGCACCAGAAGGTCGAGTAAGAGGACGTCTCGGAATTCTTCGGGAGAGAGCTTGGCCCTGAGCGCTTCAAGCAACGTTTCCATGGAAACGACGCGAACTCGTCGCAGCAGAGGTCCGAAATACGCCACAGCTTTGTTCTGATATGTCAGTTCCAGCACTCGGCCTCTGAGCCCGCTGACGGCATCACTCAAAGAGCTCACTCGCGAAGATAGCTCCGAGAGCTCGCTCGACATGCTCCGCTGAACCTCGACCAGGGCCGCCAGGTGCTCCTCCGTCTTGCGCTGCGCCTCGGCCAAAGCCGCCAATTGCTCCTCCACGCGCGCCACTCGCTCCTCCAGATGCCGCTGCGCCTCGGCCAGCATCCGCACCTGCTCCTCCGTCTTGCGCTGCGCCTCGGCCAAAGCCGCCAATTGCTCCTCCACGCGCGCCACTCGCTCCTCCAGATGTCGCTGCGCCTCGGCCAGCATCCGCACCTGCTCCTCCGTCTTGCGCTGCGCCTCGGCCAGAGCCGCCAATTGCTCCTCCACACGGGTCACCCGCTCCTCCAGATGTCGCTGCGCCTCGGCCAGCATCCGCACCTGCTCCTCCGTCTTGCGCTGCGCCTCGGCCAGAGCCGCCAATTGCTCCTCCACGCGCGCCACCCGTTCCTCCGTCTTGCGCTGCGCCTCGGCCAGAGCCGCCAATTGCTCCTCCACACGGGTCACCCGCTCCTCCAGATGTCGCTGCGCCTCGGCCAGCATCCGCACCTGCTCCTCCGTCTTGCGCTGCGCCTCGGCCAGAGCCGCCAATTGCTCCTCCACGCGCGCCACCCGTTCCTCCGTCTTGCGCTGCGCCTCGGCCAGAGCCGCCAATTGCTCCTCCACACGGGTCACCCGCTCCTCCAGATGTCGCTGCGCCTCGGCCAGCATCCGCACCTGCTCCTCCGTCTTGCGCTGCGCCTCGGCCAGAGCCGCCAATTGCTCCTCCACACGGGTCACCCGCTCCTCCAGATGCCGCTGCGCCTCGGCCAGCATCCGCACCTGCTCCTCCGTCTTGCGCTGCGCCTCGGCCAGAGCCGCCAATTGCTCCTCCACACGGGTCACCCGCTCCTCCGTCTTGCGCTGTGCCTCGGCCAGAGCCGCCAATTGCTCCTCCACGCGCCCTATTCGCTCTTCTGATCTTCGCTGCGCCTGCGCCAGAACTAAAAGAGCACGGGTCGTTCTCCTTTCAGCTCGTTGTTGTGCTTCGATCCATTCTCGGAAAAGTTGTGGCAGAGCGAGCAACTCATCCGTGAGCAGAAGGCGACGAAGCTCCTGCCGCCACTCCGGATGTTCTTGAAGGAGCCGGAGAAGGTCCAAATAATCTTGCGCTTCGAAAGCCATCTTCGTTCTCCTCTCGGAAGCTCCCTCCCCATCTTGTCCTCATCTGACAACACTGAGCAATGTACCACTCCCCCTTGTTTCCGTTCAAGCCCCGCGCCGGGATGACTTCGTCCTCCCCTGAGGGAACGGACGACTGGCCTCGGCGTCCTCATAGTGTGAGGACCTGTTGACCCGGTCCCCCCAGCGGTTCTAAACTATTGCTTCGAGTAAGTTCGGAGGGGAATCGGGCTGTCCGAATCGTGTGAAGATGGAAGGTGATCTCCTGTGCCGACATCATCGCGATGAGCGCTTCCAAGCTGGATGCCCTTCTTCTGACTCCCTTGGGAGAGGGGTTACTATGGGATGGCTTCCGAACGTCCCCCGCGACACTGACCGCCATGTGGGAGGGAGGGGATGAATCCGGTCACTCATATTGCAGTTGAGAAATACCAGGGACTCAGCCGGGAGGTGCTCCTCGGCTTGTATCGCACCATGCTTTTATCTCGCCGCATTGACGATAAGGAGATTCAGCTCAAGCGGCAGAATCGCATCTTCTTTCAAATCAGCGGCGCGGGGCATGAAGCGGTGCTCGTCGCCGCGGGCTTGGTCTTGAAGCCGGCTTATGATTGGTTCTACCCCTACTATCGCGATCGGGCTCTGATGCTCATGCTGGGCGTGACGCCCAAGGAGATGTTCCTGCAGGCGGTGGGCGCGGCTGCCGATCCCAGTTCCGGCGGGCGTCAGATGCCCTCGCACTGGGGATTCCGGCGCTTGAACGTCGTCTCCAGTTCCAGCCCCACGGGGACGCAATTTTTGCAAGCCGTCGGATGCGCCGAAGCCGGACGGTATTACGAGCTGGTGGAGGAGATCGCGGATCGCGCGAGCCGGTTCCATGCGGATGAAGTCGTCTATGTCTCCGGCGGCGATGGAGCGACGAGCGAGGGCGAGTTCTGGGAATCGCTCAATACGGCGTGCAACCTGAAGCTCCCCGTCCTCTACCTCATCGAGGACAACGGGTATGCCATCTCCGTGCCCATCGAGGTGCAGACGGCCGGCGGCAGCATCTCGCGCCTGGTGCGCAGCTTCCCCTACCTCCTGGTTCGCGAGTGCGACGGAACAGATGTGCTGGAGAGTTACGCGACGCTGCGCGAGGCCGTCGCATACGTGCGGCAACGACGCGGGCCCGCTCTCGTTCATGCTCATGTCATTCGCCCCTATTCGCATTCGCTCTCCGATGACGAGACCCTCTACAAGCCCGAGGAAGAGCGGGAGGAGGAAGCCCGGCGCGATCCCATCTCTCGCCTGGCGGATTTTCTCCTCCGCGAGGGATTGGCCGATGCCGAACACCTGGCGGCCATCCGCGCGGACGTGGATGAAGAGGTCGCGCGCGCGGCCGATGAAGCGCTGGCGGCGACTCGCCCCGCCCCCTCGACGGCCACGCTCTACGTCTACTCCCCTGCGGTGGACCCCACGTCCTCGGACTTCGAGACCGAGCCGCAATATTCGGGCGAGCCGAAGACGATGGTGGACCTTCTGAACGCCTGCCTTCATGACGAGATGGCGCGCGATCCCCGAATCGTCGTCTTCGGCGAGGACGTCGCCGATTGCAGCCGCGAGCAATACCTGGACAAGGTCAAAGGCAAGGGGGGCGTCTTCAAGGTCACGCATAATCTGCAGCGCCGCTTCGGCTCGCACCGCGTCTTCAACACCCCCCTGGCGGAAGCCAACATCGTCGGACGCGCCATCGGCATGGCCACGCGCGGATTGAAGCCCGTCATCGAGATTCAGTTCTTCGACTACATCTGGCCGGCCATGATGCAGATCCGCAACGAGCTGGCCCTGATGCGATGGCGCTCGAACAATGCCTGGTCATGCCCGCTGGTCATCCGCGTCCCGATCGGCGGGTATCTCCAGGGAGGCGCCATCTATCACAGCCAATCCGGCGAGAGCATCTTCACGCATATCCCCGGACTGCGCGTCGTCATGCCCTCGACGGCCGTAGATGCCAACGGCCTTTTGCGCACCGCGATCCGATGCGATGATCCCGTGCTCTTCCTCGAGCACAAGCACCTCTATCGTCAACCGTACAACCGAGGCCCATACCCGGGGCCGAACTACATGATCCCCTTCGGGAAGGCGAAGATCGTTCGCCCGGGACGCGATCTGACGATCATCACCTACGGGGCGCTCGTCCATCGCAGCCTCCTGGCCGCCGAACGGGTCAAAGAGCAATACGACCTCGATGTGGAGGTCATTGATCTGCGGAGCCTGAACCCGTACGACTGGGAGACGATCGCCCGCTCGGTGAGGAAGACGAGCAAGGTGATCGTCGCGCATGAGGATAGCCTCTCCTGGGGATTCGGAGCGGAGATCGCCGCTCGCATCGCGGACGAGCTGTTCGAGGACTTGGACGGCCCCGTGCGTCGCGTCGGCGCTCTGGATACGTTCGTGGCCTATTGCCCCGATCTAGAGAACACCATCCTGCCACAAGTTGAGGACCTGGTGAAGGCCATCCTCGATCTGGCCGAGTATTGATTCGGCCGGCCAAGCCGTCCGCATCAAGCCCGCGTGAGCAGGCGTGCGAATAGCCCAGGGCGAGCCGAAAACGAGGCCATTCGAGAGACCACCCTTCCGCATCAAGCCCGCGCGCGCGGGCGTCCGAATATAGCCCGGGGCGAGCCACAGGCGAGCCCGTTTGGGAAATGCCCTTCCGCATCAAGCCCGCGAAGCGGGCGTGCGAGTATAGCCTAGGGCGAGCCGCAGGCGAGCCCTAGGACAACGGCGGCATGATCATCCCCAAGCCCCCGAAGGGGGCGGCCCACACACGGTGTTCGCGCGGACGATGTCACGCGGAGAGAGAATTTCCTTGACTTGACTCAGACTGCCTTATATACTGGAGACCGCCGTTTGCGGCAGCGGGTGAGTTTTTCAGGAAGGGAGCGAGGCGTATGACGAAGAAACGTGCGTTCGTTTTGTTACTGGGCCTGCCGGCGCTTGGGCAGGGCGCAGTCGCCCTGGTGCCGAGCGTCATCAGCATCATCCTGCAGTTGCTGAATCTGGGCGGAGGCGGGTTGAATTTCATTCAGCTTCTGGCGATCGTCGCCGGCGTCGTCACGGCCAGTGGATTGGATCTCGGACTCGGGATCGTGGGTCTTGTGCTTCCGGCCTCCGTCTTCGTCTTCGTGCTCTGAAGCCGAGATGAGGCGGTTCGCTGAATGTCATCGGGGGGGGAGATTATGAAGACGTGGGTGCTGTTTCTGCTGCTGGTCGGGCCGTCGGTTCTGGCCCTCTCGACGGTCCTGATGCCGTATCTCGCGCTTATGCTCCTGGCGTTGATCTTGCCGGGAGTGACTTTCAGCAATCCCGCTTTGATCATCCTTTTCGTCATGCCCTTAGTGTTCATCGCCCTTTTGGGGGAGTCCGATCGGCTTCTGTTTCTGCTGTAGCAGGGGCGAGATCGAGGCGTGCAGCCCTGCGGCACAGCACGTCGGACTCCGAACGAGATGGCGCGACTCCGCGAAAAGAGAGGCGGTGAATCGGGCAGGGGCCGAGCCGCATGAGCGCCTGTTGATGCGCGCGCGTGCCGTAGCCGACGTGCCGGGCGAAGCCGTAACCGGGATAGAGCCGATCGTATTCCCGCATGAGGCGATCGCGCGTGACCTTGGCCAGGATCGAAGCGGCGGCGATGGAGACCGAGAGCTGATCTCCCCGAATGATCGCCCGTTGGGGGATGTTCACATCGGGGAGGCTCACGGCGTCAATGAGAAGGTAGTCCGGACGGGGATGAAGCCCCGCGATCGCCGCTCGCATCGCGCGCTCGGTCGCGCGCCGGATATTGGTGCGATCAATCTCCGCGGCGTCCACGATTCCGAGAGCCAGCGCGCGCGCCGTGTGCCGAATCGCGTCGTAGAGGGCTTCTCGGCGGCTGCGCGAGAGGCGTTTGGAATCGTCCAAACCCTCGGGGAGACGGTCCAGGTCAAGGATCACGGCAGCGGCGATGACCGGCCCGGCCCATGCCCCGCGCCCGACTTCATCTACGCCCGCAATGAACCGATAGCCCAGCCGTTGAAGTTCCTGCTCCAGAGCGGCCGTGCACGTTGACCGATTCCGTCGGCGCATAGCACGCCCTTTATTATCGAATTCGAGTCCGAAGTCAATCCGCACGCGAGCCCGCGAAGGGGGCGACCGAAATTAGTCCGTGGCGAGCGAAGCGAGCCCACGGTGTGAGCCCAACCCCATCCCGCCCGTGAGCCCGCGCGCGCGGGCGACCGAATGTAGCCTAGGGTGAGCGAAGCGAGCATCATGAGATCAACCCCCCTTCCACAGGCGAGCCCCCGAAGGGGGCGTTCGAGTTTAGCCTAGGGCGAGCGAAGCGAGCCCTAGGAACGAGAGGCCTCAACCAATGTCCAAGCCCGCGCACGCGGGCGGCCCATGCGGAAGGCGGAACGTGACGTCGTCCACACAAACGCGCCGTGTGGCCATGCAAATGGGCCGCCCCCTTCGGGGGCTTGGGGATGATCATGCCGCCGTTGTCCTAGGGCTCACCTTCGGCTCGCCCCGGGCTATATTCGGACGCCTGCTTCGCAGGCTTGATGCGGAAGGTGCCATCTCACTGCCTGCGGCTCGCCCCGGGCTATACTCGCACGCCCGCTCCGCGGGCTTTGTGTGGGCGCGACCCAACCTCTCGTTGTGAGATCAGCCCAATTCCCCGAGCCCGCGAAGGGGGCGACCGAAATTAGCCTAGGGTGAGCGAAGCGAGCATCATAAGATCAACCCCCCTTCCACAGGCGAGCCCCCGAAGGGGGCGTTCGAGTTTAGCCTAGGGCGAGCGAAGCGAGCCCTAGGAACGAGAGGCCCCAACCAATGTCCAAGCCCGCGCACGCGGGCGGCCCAGGCGGAGGCAGAGCGTGACGTCGTCCCCACGAATGCGCCGTGTGGCCATGCGGATGGGCCGCCCCCTTCGGGGGCTTGGGGATGATCATGCCGCCGCTGTCCTAGGGCTCGCCTTCGGCTCGCCCTAGGCTACACTCGCACGCCCGCTTCGCGGGCTTGAATTGAATGGGCAATCGTCTCATTCACATACGCGGCCCATGTGGCGGCGTGATTGGCCGCCCCCTTCGGGTCCTAGGGCTCGCCTGCGGCTCGCCCCGGGCTAGATTCGGACGCCTGCTCCGCAGGCTTTATTCGCGCCCGCGCGCGGGCTTCAAAACGGGGGTGAGTCGCCCCGAAGGCGGCTTGTCCCGGATGATGGCGCATTCACTCGGAAAGCCCGGGAAAATTTTTCACCCGGAAGCGAATTTTTTCTTGACACTCCGGGGCACCTTGTGTAATATATGCGCCGGATTGCTTCTCAACCTCGATGAAGGAGGATGGTTATGAGAAAGATCGTGGCAGGGATGGGGCTGGCGGCTCTGCCCCTTGTGTCGCTCCTGGTGAGTACCGTGCCTCAGCTCATCTTCGTGATCGCGCTCCTGCTCGGTGGCGGAAACCTCGCGGCGGGTCCAACAACGATCTTCACGGCCCTGGTGGGGATTGCCGGATTTACCGGCATTCTTGGTATTAACGTGTTCCTTGGTGCTTAGCATGGGGCGCGGTGAGTGCAAGGATTTTCAAGACCTTGTCTTGAAGGACAATATCTCTAAAGGAGGAGGGTTATGAAGAAGCTATCGGCTCTGGCTTTGACGGTGATGTCCATTCTGGGCTTTTCGACGGCGATGATGCTGCCAAGCGCGCTGGCCGTCGGCTTCCTGGTCGAGGCCTTGGGCGTGACGGTCATCTCGAAGCTGATCTCGGCGCTCATCGCCCTGGGGTTCGTCTTTTTCGGCCTCAACGCCCTCATTGCGTGAGGCGATGGATGGGACAGATGGCCTGAACGGCCACAGAATAATGAAGATCTCGTGAAAAGGAGGATACTATGAGGAAGGTTCTGGCTTTGAGCTACATGATGGGATTCTCCCTCGCGCTGGCGGTAGGGAAGGCCCTGCCGGGAATCGTGGCGATTCTTTTGTTTGCGCCTACTGGGGCGTTTAACGTCGCTGGTTTCACCGCAGCTCAGGCGTTTGCGCTTTTCACAACAGCGTTCGTATTCAGCTATTTCGTCTCGAACCAGTTCCCGACATCGCCACCGAATATAAGCAACTGGATCATGGGGCTGTGATCGGCCGCGTGAGGCGGTGAGTCACAGTACCGGTGGGGAGAACGGAGTCGGTGAAGGAGTGGGGGTGGTGCTCGGGCATTGCCCCCACCCCATCGTGCCGAGTTCTTGGAGAGGAGGGGAGATTATGACCCTTACGATTTGGCTTCTGCTTATTTGGATCATCCTCGTCGCGCTTGTTGGGCCGAAGTGATGCTCTAGGCATCGGGGTGAGGGTAGCGGTTCCCGCCCTCGCCCTGTTTGCATTCATTTGGAGTTTGTTTCCATCCCGGAAGACCTGAGAATGAGAGTGCGGGTCGAGTGTTGAGGTCGTCGCCGGAATGTCCCCGGCGGCGGAGTATTGAGCCGGTTCACAGCGAGTTCACGCCGAAGGCCGAAGCATAGCCCGGTTTGACATCACCCCCTTTCCACACAAATCCCGCGTGAGCACGCATCCCACGGACGAAGCCATCGGGAGCGAGACGAATCCGTTTTCGCATCAAGCCCGCGAAGCGGGCGTGCGAGTATCGCCCGGGGCGAGACCATTTGGGAAATGTCCTTCCGCGTAAAGCCCGCGGAGCGGGCGTGCGAATATAGCCCAGGGCGAGCGTGAGCGAGCCCTGGGGAAACGGCGGCACCATCATCCCCAAGAAATGCCATTCCGCATCAAGCCTGCGGAGCAGGCGTCCGAATCTAGCCCGGGGCGAGCCGCAGGCGAGCCCTAGGACAACGGCGGCATGATCATCCCCAAGCCCCCGAAGGGGGCGGCCCATCCGCGCGGCCACACGGTGCGTTTTGTGGACGACGTCACGTTCCGCCTTCCGCATGGGCCGCCCGCGTGCGCGGGCTTGGACATTGGTTGGGGCCTCTCGTTCCTAGGGCTCGCTTCGCTCGCCCTAGGCTAAACTCGGTCGCCCGCTTCGCGGGCTTGCATACGGAAGGAGGTTGATCTCATGATGCTCGCTTCGCTCACCCTAGGCTAAGCTCGGTCGCCCGCTTCGCGGGCTTGCATGCGGAAGGAGGTTGATCTCATGATGCTCGCTTCGCTCACCCTAGGCTAAGCTCGGTCGCCCGCTTCGGGGGCTCGGGGAATTGGGCTGATCTCACAACGAGAGGTTGGGTCGCGCCCACACAAAGCCCGCGGAGCGGGCGTGCGAGTATAGCCCGGGGCGAGCCGCAGGCGAGCCCTAGGACAACGGTGGCATGATCATCCCCAAGCCCCCGAAGGGGGCGGCCCATTTGCATGGCCACACGGCGCGTTTGTGTGGACGACGTCACGTTCCGCCTTCCGCATGGGCCGCCCGCGTGCGCGGGCTTGGACATTGGTTGGGGCCTCTCGTTCCTAGGGCTCGCTTCGCTCGCCCTAGGCTAAACTCGGTCGCCCGCTTCGCGGGCTTGCATACGGAAGGAGGTTGATCTCATGATGCTCGCTTCGCTCACCCTAGGCTAAGCTCGGTCGCCCGCTTCGCGGGCTCACATGCGGAAGGAGGTTGATCTCATGATGCTCGCTTCGCTCGCCCTAGGCCGAACTCGGTCGCCCGCTTCGCGGGCTCGCATGCGGAATCGGATCGGTTTCACACCGTGGGCTCGCTTCGCTCACCCTAGGCTAATTTCGGTCGCCCCCTTCGGGGGCTCGCGTGCGGAACGGGGTTGGGCTCGTGATGTTCGCTTCGCTCACCCTAGGCTAAATTCGGCCGCCCGCTTCGCGGGCTCACGGGCAGAATGGGGTTGGTTTCACAATGTGCATTCGCTCGCGCTCGCCCAGGGCCGAACTCGGACGACACTTCCCGAACCCGAGGCACGCGGGCACTCATCCCCACAGGTGCTGCTCATCATACTCGATCCCGTGCGCCTTCAAAAGGGCGATGAATTCCTCCTGGAAGGTTCGCCGCCGATGATGCTCCTCTTGAGCTTGAATGTATCGTCGAACGCGAGCAAGTTGGGAAGCGCTGACAGTAAACGCCCCATAACCTCTCTGCCAAGCGAAATGTGAGAGTCGAGGGAATTCGCGATGAATCCATCCGGAGGAAGCGGCCTTCACATCCCGCACGACCTGCGCCAGTGTATGTTCCTGATGGAGTCGAAGCAACAGGTGCACGTGATCGTTCGTCCCGTTGATTTCCAGAAGGTCTCCCCCACGTTCCCGGAGGATGCCGCCCAAATAAGCATAAAGCCGCCCACGCCATTCAGGGGCCAGGAAGGGGAACCGATCCTTGGTTGAGAAGACGATGTGATAGAGGAGGCTTGTGTACGATTGCGGCATAGCGTTCCTCCCCTGCCTGTGGCTCGTCAGCTGTGAGAATGTAGACGGGCAGGGCGTAAGAGTCAACCGTCTGAATAGCCTGCACGAGCAGGCGTCCGAATGCAACCCATAGCGGGCGTGCCCTTTTGAGATGATGGCTTTCACATAAAGCCTGCGGAGCGGGCATGCGAATGTCGCTCGGGGCGAGCCGCAGGCAGTGAGATGGCACCTTCCGCATCAAGCCTGCGGAGCAGGCGTCCGAGTATAGCCTAGGGCGAGCCGAAGGCGAGCCCTAGGACAGCGGCGGCATGATCATCCCCAAGCCCCCGAAGGGGGCGGCCCATCCGCGCGGTCACACACCGCGTTCGTGGGGACGACGTCACGTTCTGCCTCCACATGGGCCGCCCGCGTGCGCGGGCTTGGACATTGGTTGGGGCCTCTCGTTCCTAGGGCTCGCTTCGCTCGCCCTAGGCTACATTCGAACGCCCGCTTCGGGGGCTCGCCTGTGGAAGGGGGGTTGATCTTATGATGCTCGCTTCGCTCGCCCTAGGCCGAACTCGGTCGCCCGCTTCGCGGGCTTGCATACGGAAGGAGGTTGATCTCATGATGCTCGCTTCGCTCACCCTAGGCTAAGCTCGGTCGCCCGCTTCGCGGGCTCACGGGCGGAATGGGGGTTGGGCTCACAATATGGGCTTGCTCGCGCTCGCCCCGGGCCGAACTCGGTCGCCTGCGCGCGGGTTGTCTTGAAGAGGTGGTGAAGCGTCGCCTATAATGAGGGGCGGCTTATGGGCATTGAAGAATCCGTGCTGGAGAAGATTCGCGCGCTGCCGCCGGAGAAGCAGCAAGAGGTTCTGGACTTCGTCGAGTTCCTCTACAGCAAGAATCGTCCCCCTGGGCAGCGTCGAAGCCTTCGCGGATTGTGGGCCGATCTTCAGGTGGACATCACGGAGGGTGACCTTGCTCACGCTCGACGCGAGATGTGGGGCGGTTTCCCTCGGGAGCTGTGATGGGCTCGGTCGTCGCGGACACGCACGCCATCATCTGGTATTTGGCTGCTTCGCCGAGGCTCTCTGCGGCGGCCCTGGCCAGTTTGGAAGCAGCCTTGCACATGGGCGATGTCATTTACATCGCTTCGATCTCCATCGTCGAGATGATTTACCTGGTAGAGAAGGGGCGGCTTCCGGAAGCTGCGCTACAGCGGTTGGGTCAAACTCTCGCGGATCCGGCGGCGGGTCTCGCCGTCGTCCCGTTGGATACGGCGATCGCGCAACGAATCCGGCACATCCCGCGAGAGGTGCTCCCCGATATGCCGGATCGGATTATTGCGGCGACCGCGCTTCAGCTCGATCTCCCTCTGGTCACACGCGATCATCGGGTTCAAGCCCTGGGCATCAGGGCGATATGGTGATGGCCCCGCCGCGATCACGGAGAACCGGCGCGAACGGGCGACCGATTCTTGTCCCCTTCTGCAGGAGGCCCGTGTGCGCGGGCTGGGATTCCGATGACGTTCAAACGGATCACATCCGAACGTCTGCATGGGGAAATCCTGCACCCGTATGGGTCGCCCGCGTGCGCGGGCTTGGACATTGGTTGGGACCTCTCGTTCCTAGGGCTCGCTTCGCTCGCCCTAGGCTAAATTCGAACGCCCCCTTCGGGGGCTCGCCTGTGGAAGGGGGGTTGATCTTATGATGCTCGCTTCGCTCACCCTAGGCTAAGCTCGGTCGCCCGCTTCGCGGGCTCACGGGCGGAATGGGGGTTGGGCTCACAATATGGGCTTGCTCGCGCTCGCCCCGGGCTATATTCGGTCGCCCGCGCGCGCGGGCTCGCGCACGGAATATGGGTCGGGCTCACACCGTGGGTTCGTTCGCGCTCTTCCTGTAGCAGGGGCGTGTTGCGGATGGTGGTCTCCCTGATCCTGTGATCTCACTCCGCGCGCGGACCTTCCAGTGGGGGGCGCGCGCTTCCGGCTTCGCCCTCTCCTTTCGAGAAGGCGACAAAGCGCGTGCGCCGTGGCGCGTGCAGGAGGATCGTCGTGACGGCGAGGATGGCTCCGACTTGCCCGAGCGCCAGAAGCGTCAGCATCGGCGTCGCGTCTCGAAGGAAGAGGGCGCCGGCTCCCAGGCAGAACGCGAGCACGTAGATTGTCGCCACGGCTTCGCGTTCGGTCATCCCCAGCTCCACGAGCCGATGCGACAGATGCGAGCAGTCGCCTCGATAGATGGGACGTCCCTCTCGCCAGCGGATCCAGATCACCGAAGCCGTGTCGTAGAGGGGGAGTCCGAGCACGAGCACGGGCATGAAGGGGCCGAACCACTCGTTCCGGACCTTCTCCCCGGGGGCGACCGAGGAGGCCAGCACCGTGATGATGCCGATCAGATAGCCGATCGTCAAGCTCCCGGCATCGCCGAGGAAGATGCGCGCCGGAGGGAAATTGTGCACGAGGAAGCCCGCCAGCGCACCGATGAGCGCCGAGAGGAGGAAGCCGATGTAGACTTCTCCGAGCGAGGTCGTGATGAACCAGAGCAGCAGGCTGCAGATGAGGGCGACGCCTGTCGCCAATCCGTCCATGTTATCGAGCAGGTTGAAAGCGTTCGTGATGCCGACGATCCAGAGGAGCGTCGCCAGGGCGGTCAGCCACGGGTACGCTTGCGGGAGCGAAAGGCGCACGCCTGCCGCGACCACGAGCGTCGCGGCGACGATTTGCCCGGCGAGTTTCGCCCATGCGGGGAAGCGCGGGCCGGAGAGGTCATCGGCCAGACCCGTCGCCAGGATGATCGTCGAGCCGGCCAGGATCACCCAAAGCGTCGGCAGCACGAGTCCGACCGCGTCGAAGGTGGCGAGCACTTCGGGAGAGAGGCGATGCGCGAACTCCTGTTGGCGGAGTATCGGAAGCAGGGCCAGATGTCCGCCGATCACCAGAAGCAGCGTCAGGAAGACGGCCACGCCGCCCAAGAGCGGCTTCGGCTCTCGATGGATCTTCCGCTCGCCGGGATAATCCAAAATTCCCAAAGCGAGCGCGGCGCGACGGGCCGCCGCGACCAACGCGGTGGAGAGGATGAAGGCCGTGGCCGCGATATAGCCGTAGGCGAGTGCGTGTCCTCGACTCATGGCGTGTTGCGCGCTTCACCTGAAAGCCTGTGCCGCCTCACGAGCGTTTCCCCTCGCGGAACGACGGTCAGCCCGACTGCTCGGTTCGCGCGGCGATTGATCCAGAAAGAGCGCGATCGGTCGGCTATAGGTCGGGGCGTTCAATGCCACGCCGAGAAGCGCCGCGAGGGTCGGCGCGATGTCCGTCATGGCGACCACGGGGGCGCGAGCCCCACGGCGCACGCCTCGGCCCCAGAGGATGAGCGAGGCGAACATGTGCGGACGATCGGGCAAGTATCCGTGCGTGCCGCGGTAGTTCGGGCGCGGTGGGCGGAGGGCCTCGCCCCGATACTCTCCGCCGAAGGTGCAGAAATCGGCCGCGTCGAGGAAGAAGGCCGCCGTCGGCGCGGCGCCCAGCGGCTCCAGCGCCGATGCGTCGATCACGCGCAGAATGGGAGAGCCTGGTCGTCGCGCCCAGTCTTCAAAGAGCTGCCGCACGGTCTCGCGCACGGCCACGTTCGATGGGTCTTTCAGAAAGATGGAGGCTGAACCCCCGTGCGACCATACGGCTGCTTGCCACTCGGTGAGGCGTCCGTCGGGATCGAATTTCACCAAGCCCGCTTGCGCGAGCACGACGCCGGGGTGGAACTCGCGCTCGACGGGCATGAACCCGTGATCCGAGACGATGGCCACGGTCGTTTGCGCTTCGAGCCCGGCGCGACGAATCGCCTCCAGAACGCGCGCCACGCGCGCATCTTGCTTCTCAAGCTCCGCGTAGGCCTCCGGCGAGTGCGGGCCCGTGCGATGTTGCACGCCGTCCAGTTGGATGAGGTGCAGCAGCAGCAGATGCGGCCGATAGCGCGTGAGCAGATGCGCGGCCGCTTCCACGCGCAGATCGTCATCGTCCCAGGCTTCGGGCTTCTCCACGGCGCGCAGGATTTCCTCCACCAGGCCTGCCGGTCGCGCGTGCCGCGCCACGAGCGCCCATGCCGAGGGGCCTCCTTGCGCGGCGTTCGGGTCGAAGATCTCCGGGATGTTGTAATCAATCTCGGCCTCGACGGTGACGGGCCAACTGATCGCCGCCGTGCGCCGCCCGGCGCGACGCGCGGCGGCCCAGAGCGTGTCGCTCTGAATGGCCGAGGCCCACCAATACCATCGGCCCGTCCGCGGCGCCGTCGGCTCCTCGAAGATGCGGTTGAAGAAGACACCGTGGTCGCGCGGGCGCGCGCCGGTCACAAGCGTCGTGTGGGAGGGATAGGTCACCGACGGATACACGCCGATCACGCCGTCGGCGAAAGCGCCCTCGTTGCGCAATCGGCGCAGCGTCGGAATCTTCAATCCGTAGCGATCCGGATTCCGATAGTACTCGGGCATGAGCCCATCAATGGAGATCACGACCAGATGCGCATCCGCCGACGGCTGTTCAGGCGTCACCGAGCGCGCGCGTGGAGCCAGGGGCGCGAGAAGAAGAAGCAGCAGGGCGGCGAGCCCGAGGATTCGCCCACGACCCGGTGTGTGGTGAAGCCGGCTGCCGAATCGAGCGCGCGGAGGCCTGAGACGCGGAGCGTCCGCCTGATGAACAGGCGTTCGAGGTCGTTCCGTCATCGTCTCCCCCTGTGCTGTCGCCTTTCCATGCTCGTCTTATTTCATCGCAAGGGAAGCGGTGGAGGCAAGTCAAATGAGGGGGGCGAATGAGCGCTCGGGATGGCGCTCGCGCGCCGCTTGGGCTCATCCGGCTGCGCGCAGGCGCGGAGAAGGACATCGGCCCAGACCGGCCGATGATCGGAGGCCACGGCGTCGTGCGCGACGCCGGCATTGAGCACCTGCAGGTTTTGCACGTAGATCGCATCGAGCGTCATACGGATGAAGAACCGCCGGTACGTCCACGGGGATTCGGGGAGCGCCGGGACGAATCCGGCCTCGCGCAGCCGACGGTCCAGGGCGCGCCGATCCCCTCGGGTGAGCGTGTTCAGATCGCCGAGCAGGAGGCGGCACGGTGTGGGGTGTTGCAGCGCGCGCTCGAGAGCGGCTTCGACCTGTTTGACCTTCAACTCAACGGGCACAAGAGCCTGCACATGCAGGTTGTAGATGCGGAGGTGCACTGTGCCGATCTCGACCGTCGCTCCCAGCGCGATGCGCGGCAGATCGTGGGCGCGACGCTGCTGGGGGAGCACGAGGCGCTCGACCTCCAGAAGGGGATAGCGGCTGAGGAGCGCCAGGCCGATCTCGCGCCCCCCTTTGCGCTTGCCGGGGAGATAGACGTAGTCGAACCCGAGGCGCTCGGCCAGGAGGCGGGCGTGGCTGAGCTGACGTTCGCGCACGACTTCCTGAAGCGCGATCACGTCGGCGCGCGACAGCTCCGGGTGCGTGCGGAAGAGTTCGAGCACGCGCTGGAGTCGCTTGCCGAGATGGATGTTGTAGCTCACGATTCGAATCGTCGAGGGCGTCTCGTGGCTGCGCTCGCGGCGGAATGATCCGCGCTCGAAGAGCGCGGCTTCGGAGGGCAGCGCGTTTTGCCCTCGGCGATCCGGTGGGGGGAGCGGCGGGAGGGGCCATGCTCCCACCAGGAGGAGGCCCACGCTCAGTGCGACCGCTCGTGCGCGACGGCTCCTCATTCAGCCGTGGCGGATCAGGCGCGGCGTCGCCGTCCATCTTTCAACTGCGCGAGGAACTCCTCACAGGGGAGCGTGTTCAGGATGTCCTCGCGTCGCGCCCAGCCGCGCCGCGCCTGCGCGATGCCGTAGCTCAGGACCCGAAAGTGGCTCGCATGATGCGCATCGGAATCAATGACGAGCTTCACGCCGGCCTCGACGGCCTTTCGAATGTGCTCGTCCTTCAGATCCAGGCGTTCGGGATAGGCGTCAATTTCGAGGACCGTGCCCGTCTCTCGGGCGACGCGGATGATCTCCTCGATGTCCACCTCATAGGGCTCGCGCTTGAGCAAGAGGCGGCCGGTCGGATGAAAGAGGATGTCGGCATGGGGATGGCGCATGGCGCGCGCGATCCGCTCGGTCATCTCCTGACGCGACAGAGTGAAGTGGGAGTGGACGGCGATGCCGACGACATCCAGTTGCGCGAGCACCTCGTCGCGGATGTCGAGCGTCCCGTCCTTGCGGATGTTGACTTCGGCGCCGGTGAGGAGGCGAATGCCGCTCAGCTTCTGATTGAGGCGGCGGATCTCGGCGATCTGCTCGAGCAGCTTCGCCTCGTCCGAGCCGCGCGTCATCGCCAAGCTGCGCGTGTGATCGGTGATGGCGATATATTCCAGGCCCACTCGTTTCGCTTCGAGCGCCATCTCCTCGATGGAATTCGCGCCATCGGTCCAATTCGTTTGCACCTGCAGATCGCCGCGCAGATCGCCGTACTCGATCAGGCGCGGCAGTCGGCCCTGGCGCGCGGCTTCGATCTCGCCCCGGTCCTCGCGCAATTCGGGGGGGATGTAGCTGAGGCCCAGGGCCTCGTAGATCTCCTCCTCGGTGCGTCCGGCGATCCGTCGCTCGCCGCGGAACAATCCGTATTCGTTCAACTTCAGGCCCATCTTCTCGGCGATCCGCCGCAGGGCGATGTTATGCTCTTTGCTCCCGGTGAAGTACTGCAGGGCGGCGCCGAAGCTCTCTCGCGGCACAACGCGCAGGTCCACGTCCAGGCCGTTGCGAAGCCGCACGCGGCTGCGCGTCTCACCTCTCTCGTACACGTGCGCCACCTCGGGCAGGGTGACGAAGGCTTCCATCACGCGCTCGGGACGTCGGGAGATGATGAGCAGATCGGCATCACCCACGGTCTCCTTGCGTCGCCGGAGCGATCCCGCGATCTCCACGCGTTCGACTTCGCGCAGGGCCGCCAGGCGGGCGGCGATGTCCTCCATGAGGGGCAGGATGTCGCCGAGCAAGAATCGCCCTCGGTGTCGGCGCAGCAGCTCGATGCCGCGCAAGATGGCCGCTTCCGTCTTCTCGCCGAAGCGAGGGAGCTGTCGGATGCGCCCCTGTCGCGCCGCCTGCTCCAGCTCCTCGAGCGTGGTGATCCCCAACGCCTCGTAGAGCGCGCGGAGGGTCTTCGGTCCCACGCCCTCGATCCCCATGAGCGACGCGAGATCAATCGGGTATTTCCGCCGCAGCTCCTCGTAGTAGGACATGCGGCCGGTCCGCAGCAGCTCCTCGATCTTCTGCGCGATGCTCTTGCCGACGCCGGGGATGGCCTCCAACGCCTTCACGCCGCCGCGCGCGTACAGCTCCTGAATCGGTTCCTCCAAAGCGTCCACGGCATAGGCCGCCTTCTCATACGCGCGCGGTTTGAACGGGACGCCGTCCATGTCCAGAAGGAAGGCGATCTGGCGCAGAATCTCCGCGACGTCGCGATTGGTCATGCCGCACCTCCGCGCTCCCGCTCGATGAGCACGCGACGCAGGATCTTGCCCGACGCCGAGCGCGGGATTTGATCCACGAACTCCACGCGACGAATCTTCTTGTATGGGGCGACGCGCTCGGCCACATAGGCCATCAACGCTTCTGCGGAGACATCGGCCTTTCGGACGATGAAGGCTTTCGGGACCTCCCCGGCCTCTTCATCGGGGCTGGGGATGACGGCGGCATCGGCCACGGCCGGATGCGAGAGCAGAACGGCCTCCAGCTCGGCCGGGGCGATCTGCAGGCCTTTGTACTTGATCAGCTCCTTGATCCGATCCACGATGTAGAAGTAGCCATCCTCGTCCACGTAACCGACGTCGCCCGTGCGGAGCCATCCATCCGGTGTGATCGTGCGGGCCGTCTCCTCGGGGCGCTTCCAATACCCCTTCATCACCTGCGGGCCGCGAATCCACAGTTCGCCCAGCTCGTTCACCCCGCGAGGCGCGCCCGTCTCCGGATCCACGATCTGGCACTCGGTATTCGGGAGCGGCGGACCGACGGACGCTAATTTGATCCGCGCCGGGTCTTCGGGATTGGCGTGGGTGACCGGGCTGGTCTCCGTCAGCCCGTACCCCTGCAGGACGAGGCAGCCGAGTCGTTCGGCGCACGCGCGCGCGACGGCTTCGCTGAGCGGAGCCGCTCCCGACATGATGACGCGCAACGTCGAGAGGTCGTAGCGATCCACCAGCGGATGCTTGGCCAAGGCCAGGATGATCGGCGGGACGAGATAAGCGCGCGTCACGCCATAGGCCTGCAGGGTCTGCAAGAACGGCTCCAGCTCGAAGCGCGGCATCGTCACCACGGTCGTCCCCTTGTAGAGCATCACGTTCATGACGACCAGAAGCCCATAGCTGTGGAAGAAGGGGAGGATGCCGATGACGACGTCCTCTGCGCGCACCTGAGGGAAGGCCGCATCCACCTGGCAGATATTGGCGACCAGGTTGTAGTGCGTGAGCATGACGCCTTTGGGCAAACCGGTCGTCCCGCTGGAGGAGGGCAGCGCGACGACATCCTCGCGGGGGGAGATGGCGACCTCCGGCACGCGATCCGCGTCATCGAAGAGCTCCGTCCACGGCGTCGCGCCCGTCGCCGCTCCGATCGCGAAGACTTCGCGAACGCCTGCGGCGCGCGCCGCTTCGAGCGCTCTCTCCAGAAGCGGCGGGACCGTGAGCAGATACTTCGCCTCCGCGTCGCGCAATTGCCTGGTCAACTCTTCGACCGTAGCGAGGGGATTCACCGTCGCGGTGATCCCGCCAATGAGTGAGACGGCGTGGAAGGCGACGGCATACTCGGGCAGATTCGGGCTGTAGAGGGCCAGGACATCGCCCTTTCGGAATCCTCGTTTCCACAAGCCCGCAGCGACCCGGCGCACCGATTCGGCCAGGGCGCGATAGCCCACCGACCGACCCGTCGGCCCGTCAATGAGCGCGGCCTTCTCCCCCCATCGCTCCGCGCGCTCCAGCACAAACGGCGTCAGTGGGACTTCCGGGATAGCGATCTCCGGATATGGGCCTCGCACGATCATACGGTCGCCCTCCTCTCGGCCAGAGTATATCCCGTCGGCGTCACACGGGGCAATCCGCCGCGGATGCGGGGAGCATCGGACGAACGGTTCACAGGAAGACTCGGCTCAAGCGTTGCGCCAGCAGGCCGGCCAGTGGCGGGACGAAGAACGTCACGCCAAAGCGCAGCGCGGTCAGCGGCGCGCCGACGAACGCGATCTCCAGCGGATAGCGGGTGAAGGACCACAGTTGCCACGCCGTCAAATACGTCACCACCGTCCCCACGCTCGCTCCCGCGTGGAGCAGCACCATCGCGATGGGGAAGCTCGTATACGGCCCGCCCGGCGTCAACGCGCCGGCCAAGCATCCTATGGCGATCCCCCGCCAGCCCGCCTCTTCGGCCAACCAGCGTTGAATCCACTCCGGCGGGACGAGGAACGTGATGAGTCCCTCGCACAGGAAGGCGCAGACGACCAGCGGGAACGTCATCACGAACGTCTGCCAACTGCTGCGCAGGGCTTCTGTCGGAAGCCCATGAGCCTTCCACACGGCGGTGATGAAGAGCGCGACCGTGACGATGATGATCAGCACCGTGCTCATCCACATCATGACCCCTCCTCGCGCGCGGCGTCATGTGCGTAGGATACAGGATACCCCTCCGCGTCCCCGACGCGCAAAGGAAGAGGGGCGAACGCAACGCGCTCATCACCATGCCAGGTCCGCTCCGGGGCGCCTGCTGCGGCGAATGGCCGCCATCGCTTTCCTCAGAAGCGCGCTTGCGCTAGACTCTATCGCCCGAACGCGGGTTCACATGTCAGAACTCAGGAGGCGAAATATGTCGGAACATGAGCGACCACCGGAGGGCATGGGCCAGAGCGAGGAGCGCGCTCCTCTTGGTCCCCTGGGCCGAATTGTGGGTCTCATCTTCTCGCCGACGGAGACCTTCGCGGACATCGCCCGGCATCCGACGTGGGCGTTCATCCTGATCGTGACGATTGTGCTCTCGTCGGCCTCCCTCTTCTCCTTCCAATTCCGCGTCCCGAATTTGGAGCGGCGCTACGAGGAGTTGGTTCGGCAGAAGATCGAAGAAACGTTGGAGAGACAGGGAGCGGCCAAGCCCCCTCAGGAGGCGTTGGACCGACAGGTCCAAGTGCAGAAGCGCATCTTTCAACTCCTTCCTCTTCTCCCCATCGGGGCCATCCCGATCGTCGCGCTTTTCCTGGCCGGGGTGTTCTTCCTGGGACTGCTGCTGCTTCAGGCCGAGACGACGTTTCGGAAGACGTTCTCGGTCGTGAGTTGGTCCTATGGGGTGACGTCAAGCCTGGGGGCCCTGCTGACGCTGATCGTGCTCTGGCTCCGCGATCCGGAACTCATTGATCCGACCAACCTGGAGGGGGTGGTCGTGACCAACCTGGGAGCGATGCTCGGCCTGTCGGTGCAGAAGACCCATCCGGCGCTTTTCGCGCTCGCGACATCGGTGGACATCTTCACGATCTGGTTCCTGATTCTGACCGCGATCGGCTTCTCGGCCATCTCGCATAAGCTCTCGCGCACGAAGTCGGCCATTCTGGTCTTCGTCCTCTGGGGCGTGTGGGTGGCCGGCAAGGTCGCCTGGTATACGTACACGGCGAGGGCGTGAGGCGCCGACCAGGATGTGTCCCCCGGTCAACGCGGGCGGGGGGGTGCGCTCGCGGCCCGCATCGGCGTCCGGGGTTGACAGCAGCTACCGTTTTTTGTTATCGGCGATTTCAGCCATGAAACTCTCCGACCGGGCTCGGAAGCAGGGAGTGAGCTATATCACCGCCGGGGCGGTGGTTCAGAGCGGGCGAGCTTCCCGTCCCCGCCCGTCGGCTCCCATTGGAGGCGATCTCGATGTTGGTGACGCAGGCGTTTCGCTTTGAGCTGGACCCCAACGGCCGCGTCCGCGCGGCGCTGGCCAAGCACGTGGGGGCCGCTCGCTTTGCCTACAACTGGGGCCTGGCGCGCTGCCTGGAAGCGATCAAGCGAAGAGAGCCCATTCCCTCTGCCCTTCGGCTCCACAAGGCGTGGAACGTCTGGAAACGAGAGAACGCCCCCTGGTGGGTGGAGGTGTCCAAGTGTGCGCCTCAGGAAGCCCTCCGGGACCTGGAGCGAGCCTTCCGCAATTGGCGGCAGGGTCGGGCGGGAAGGCCCCGCTTCAAGCGGAAGAAGGGCCTGGACGACAACGCGGCGCGCTTGACCGGCGCCATTCGGATGTTCCCCCGCCACGTGCAGCTGCCCCGCATCGGCAAGGTGCGCACCAAGGAGCGGACGGACAGGCTTCTGGAGCTTCTTCAAGCAAAGAGAGCCCGTATTCTCTCGGCCACGATCTCCCGAGAGGCCGATCGCTGGTTTGTGAGCCTCACCTGCGAGGTGGAGCGGCCCGATCCCGCTGCCCGTGTTCTCCAGGACGACGACGTGGTGGGCGTGGATCTGGGTCTTGTGTCCTTCCTGGTGCTGTCCGATGGAACGCGCATCGAGGCGCCGAAGCCGATGGCCAAAGGGATGCGGTTATTGAAGCGTCGCTCCCGACGGCTTTCCCGCAAGCAGGAGGGGTCGAAGAACCATCGCAAGGCCACGCTCTGCCTGGCCCGGCTGCACCGGCGGATTCGGAACATCCGGCGGGACTTCCTTCACAAGGTCACCACGGTGCTGGCGAAAACCAAGTCGGTGATCGTGGTGGAGGATCTTTCCGTGAAGGCACTGGCTCGCGGACGTCTCTCCCGTTCCGTTGCGGACGTGGGCTGGGGGATGTTCCGCCGGATGCTGAAATACAAGTCGAGCTGGTATGGGGTGCGGCTCGTCATCGCACCGCGCGATTTCCCGTCCACCCGGAGCTGCTCGCGCTGCGGAGTGCTCGGCCCAAAGCTTTCCCTGTCGCGGCGGGTGTTTCGCTGCGAAGCCTGCGGGCTGGAGATGGATCGGGACTGGAACGCGGCTATGAATCTTCGAAACTATGGGTTGGCTGTCCTAAACAGCCCTACCGGGAGTTCCCCGGGAAGTCACGCCTGTGGAGATCCCTCTGGCGGCGGAACGGGCAGAAGCCCGGTCTACGAGTCATGGGTCGGTGAAGCAGGAAGTGGCCGGTCATTGGTTTCACCTGGCAGGGTGAAATCAATGATGATGCGCCACAGAACGGTGATCACGTTTGGGGGTGTTTGCGAGGTCGGCCCCGCTTCCCGGTCGGTTGGTAACAGCCATATTGCAGCAACTTGCGATAGAGCGTCTTGCGCCCGATCTTCAAGACGGCGGCCGTTCGGTCTCGATGTCCCCCCATGAAGTCCAGCGTGTAGAGGATGATGCGCCGCTCCACCTCATCCAGAGGGGTGCCCAGAGGGATCTCCACAATCGGTGGAGTCGCTCGCTCCCAGGATTCCCGACGGGGCACGAAGTCTCGAAAGATTTCGGGCAAACATTCGAGGGTGATCAGCGGGCCGGTCGCTCGCGCCACGGCATGTTCGATGACGGCCTCCAGCTCGCGAATCCCCCCGGGCCAGTCATAGTTGCGCAAGCACTCGAGCGCATGCTTGCTCAGCTCCAGCCGCTCGCGCCCATACTTGCGCCGGTAGAGCTCCAGGAAATGCAGCGCGAGCGGGTAGATGTATTCGGGGCGCTCGCGAAGTGGGGGCATGAGGGACTCCAGCAGGACGCGACGCTCGACCTCTTCCATAGGCGCGCCGATCTCCGACGCACCGTCGGTTCGATCGCGGCTGCGGCGCACGGTTTCCGGCAGATCGTTGACCGTGATCATGCGCCCGGCAGCGAGGATGACGGCGCGCTCGATGGCATTCTCCAGCTCGCGCACGTTGCCCGGCCAATCGTAGCTCTCCAGCAGCTCGAGGGCATCGAGCGTGATCCCGGTCACCCGCTTGCCCGACTTCTTCTGGTAGAGCTTGATGAAATGGATGACCAGCGGACGGATGTCCTCGCGCCGCTCGCGCAATGGGGGGATGTGGATCGGATAGACGTTCAAGCGATAGAAGAGATCGAGTCGGAACTTCCCGGCTTCGACCGCCTTCTGCAGATCCACGTTCGTGGCGGCGATGATGCGCACGTCGGTCTTGATGACCTCATTCCCGCCGACGCGCGTGAACTCGCCATCCTGGAGCACGCGCAGGAGTTTGACCTGCGCGCTCGGACTCAGCTCGCCGATCTCATCCAGGAAGAGCGTGCCGCCGTTGGCCTCCTCGAACTTCCCGATGCGACGCGCGCGGGCGTCGGTGAAGGCTCCGCGCTCATGCCCGAACAACTCCGTCTCCAGCAGAGCTTCCGGCAACGCGCCGCAGTTGATCTTGACGAACGGCTTATCGGCGCGACGGCTGTTGTAATGGATGAGGTCGGCGATCAGCTCCTTCCCCACGCCGGATTCCCCTTGCAGGAGCACGGTCGTCGGGCTATCGGCCACGTGCAGCGCCATCTCGACGCACTTCTTGATCTTGTCGCTCACGCCGATGATGGGGAGCGCGGCTTGCGCCCCGCGCAGCTCCTGGCGCAGGCGCACGACCTCGGCGCTCAACTGATCCTTCTCCAGCGCCAGCGCGATTTGGTTCGCGATCCCCTCGACCAGACCCGTCTCGTAGATGGTCAGGCGCACCGTCGGCGTGCGCCAAGCGAGCAGGAGCGCGCCGAAGGCGCGGCCCTTGATCAGAATGGGGACGATGAGCGCCAATTGCGCGCCGCCGAGGACCTCGTCCAGGAACGCGCGGGCGGAATCCCCTTCGGTCGTTGCCACGCGGGAGGCGCGTTTTTTGGCGAAGGCCCGTTGCAGGATCGGATACTGTTCGACGAGGATCTCCGCGGCCGATACCGTCTGAGCGGCTCGCCCCCGCACCGTATCCCACCCCAATCGCACGCCCGCCGCATCAAGCACGCCCAGGCAGCCCAGATCGGCGCCCACCAGCTCCACGGCGCGATCCACGACCAGGGCCGTGACCTCCAGGAAATCGCCGCTCCGATTGATCTCATTGGCGATCTCCAGAAGCGCGCGGTTGATGGTGGCCTCCTTCTCCTTCTCCATGTAGAGCCGCGTGTACGCGTAGCCGATAGCGACCTGTCGCGCGATGGACTCGATGAAGCTGATCTCCTCCGGCAGCCACCGATGCGGACGACGGCAGTGGTGGAGGCCGATCAAGCCCAGGATCTCCGACTTGCGCACGACGGGGACGATCAGCAGCGAGCGCGTCGCCGTCAGCTCCGCGATCCGCGCCAGCGCGGGATCCAAGCGCAGCGAGGCCGTGTCGTCTATGGCGATCGGTCGCGACAGATCCAGCCCCCGCTCCAGGGTCTGAAAACTCACCGGGATCTGCATCCCCAGCATCGAGGGGATGCTTTCGTCGGCGCGATATTCGTAGGCGATCTGCAACTCCCCACTCTGCGCGCGTGTGACCAGATGGCACCGATCCACCTCCATCAGCTTCCCCAACTCCTCGGTGGCCGCGCGCAGGAAGGTGTCCAGGTCAATGAGTTGGCTCGCCTCGGGGTTCAGGCGGTCAATGATGGCATCGCGCGCCTGATACATGCGCAAGCGCTTCTCCAACGTTAGTCCGCTGGATTCGGTGGCCTGCGACATACGCACCTCCTCCTTCGAACGAGCGGCGTTGCGAGCGCGACAGCTTGGGAAGAAGCGCTCGACCGCCGCTCAGGCGCTCCTCATGTTGAGCCTAAAGTATAGCACACCCGATCCTCGGCGAGCGCCCCGGGGGCCTTCACACGAGGAAGCATGCGACCCAGTGTTCGGGCTCGACTTCTTTCAATGGCGGTTCGGCCTCTCGGCATTCGGTCATCACGAAGGGGCAGCGCGTGTGGAAGCGGCAGCCCGAGGGGGGGTGAAGGGGAGAGGGCAACTCGCCGCGCAACGGCAGCCGCTGCGATCGCGCGTCCGGATCCGGCTCGGGCACCGCCTGCAGCAGGGCTTGCGTGTACGGATGCAACGGACGACGATAGAGCGTCTCCGTCGGTGCGATTTCGACGAGCTTCCCCAAGTACATCACGCCGATGCGCGTGGCGAGATGGCCCAGCAGCGCCAGACCGTGCGAGATGAAGAGGTAGGTCAAGCGGTATCGCTGCTGCAGATCCTGGAGCAGGTTCACGATCTGCGCCTGAATCGAGACGTCCAGCGCGGACACGGGCTCATCGGCGACGATGAACCGCGGGCGCAGGGCGAGCGCGCGCGCGATCGCGATCCGCTGCCGCTGCCCGCCGGAGAATTCATGCGGGTATCGCGCGAGCGCGTCGGCCGAGAGCCCGACCTCTTCGAGCACCTCCCGAACGCGCGCGCGGCGCTCGGCCGCCGTCCCCACGCGATGAATGCGCAGGGGTTCCTCGACGATCTCCTCGACGGTCATCCGAGGATTGAGCGAGGCGTAGGGGTCTTGAAAGATGATCTGCATGTGGCGACGCATGGCCCGCATCTGACGCGGAGGAAGTCGGAGCAGATCCACGCCATCGAAGTGCACCGCTCCAGACGTCGGTTCGATCAATCGGAGCAGACACCGACCCGTCGTCGTCTTGCCGCAGCCGGATTCGCCGACCAGACCCAAGGTCTCCCCCTCCCGAATCGTGAAGCTCACGCCATCCACGGCGCGCACCCAGGCCGGTTCCCCGAAGAGCCCGCGCCGCAGGGGGAAGTACTTCTTCAAGTCTCGCACCACGATGAGCGCCTGGGTCGTAGCCATCTCCTCCCTCATGAGGTGCGCGCGCGCACCTGTTCTCGATCGCGCGGCGCGGAGGAGGGGGGGAGAATCGGCGATCCGCGCGCGACGCAGCGCACGAAGTGGGCGGGTGCGATCTGGATCATCTCGACCTCACCCTCTCGGCAGAGAGGGCGCACCTCCGGGCACCGATCGGCAAATGGGCAGCCCGGGGGGAGAGTCAGCAGATTCGGCACCGTCCCTTCGATCGTCTCCAGCCGGCGCGGTCTCTCGCCCGAGATCACCAGACGCGGCACGCAGCGCAAGAGGCCCCGCGTGTACGGATGTTGCGGATTGTGGAAGATCTCGCGCACCGGCGCATATTCGACGATCCGCCCCGCATACATGACGGCCACTTCATCCGCCGTCTGCGCGACGATCCCCAAATCGTGCGTGATGAGCAACAGGGCGAGCCGGAAGTGCTCGCGCAAGCGCGCCAGCAGATCGAGGATCTCCGCCTGGATGGTGACATCCAGCGCCGTCGTCGGCTCGTCGGCGATCAGCAGCGCCGGCCGACAGACGAGCGCCATGGCGATCAGGGCGCGTTGCCGCAGGCCCCCGGACAGCTCGTGCGGATAGCTGCGCGCGCGGCGCTCGGGATCGGGGATGGCCACCTCGCGCATCATCGCGATGGCGCGCTCGAAGGCTTCACGCCGGGAGACGCGTTCATGCGCCAGTACCGCTTCGGCGATTTGAAACCCCACGGTGAGGACGGGATTGAGCGCCGACATCGGATCCTGGAAGATCATCGCCAGGCGCGCGCCGCGAATCCGCCGCATCTCCTCCTCCGACAGCTCGCACAGGTTTCGTCCCTCGAAGAGGATCTCTCCGCCGACGATGCGCCCCGGCGGAGGCACAAGCCGCATGAGCGAGAGCGCGGTGACCGATTTCCCGCATCCGGACTCCCCCACCAGTCCCAACGTGCGTCCCGGGGCGATCGAGAAGCTCACCCCCTCGACCGCCTTCACCACGCCGCGATCGGTGAAGAAGTACGTGCGCAGGTCTCTCACCTCAAGCATAGGGCGGCTTCAGCGAAGAGCCACCTCGCCTTTCCGAACATCCTCGTGTCGCTCACGCCGAGTCGAGCGCCTCCAGAAGTTCGCGCACACGGCGTTCGATCTCATCGCGAACCCGTCGGAAGACCTCGATCGGTTGTCCCTTGGGATCAGGGATGTCCCAGTTCACGCGAGCGCGCGCCGGGAGCCACGGGCACCGGTCGCCACAGCCCATGGTGACGACGACGTCCCAGGTCACCTCAGGGAGCGCCTCGAAGCCCTTGGATACGGCTTCGGTCAGATCAATCCCGCGCTCGCGCATGACCTGGCGCGCCAGAGGATTGACTTCTCCTGAGGGGCGCGAACCGGCGCTCCAGGCGCGCACGCGTCTGCGTCCGAGATGGCGCGCCCACGCCTCGGCCATTTGGCTCCGACACGAGTTCTCGACGCACACGAACACGATGTGCTTCATCTCGACAAGCGAATATACACGTCGGAGGAGGGTGGGGACAAGGGGCCGGCTCGCGCATTCGTAATCCCACGGGTGTCAGGCGGCACGATCATCATCAAGCCCACGAAGCGGGCGTGCGAGTGTAGCCCCGAGCAAGCCACAGGCGAGGCCATTTGGTGATGGCGTTTTCCGCATCAAGCCTGCGAAGCAGGCGTCCGAGTATAGCCCGGGGCGAGCCGCAGGCGAGCCCTTTTGGGAAATGTCCTTCCGCATCAAGCCTGCGAAGCAGGCGTCCGAGTATAGCCTAGGGCGAGCCGCAGGCGAGCCCTAGGACAGCGGCGGCATGATCATCCCCAAGCCCCCGAAGGGGGCGGCCCATTTGCACGGCCACGCGGTGCGTTCGTGGGGACGACGTCACGTCCCGCCTTCCGCCTGGGCCGCCCGCGTGCGCGGGCTTGGACATTGGTTGGGGCCTCTCGTTCCTAGGGTTCGCTTCGCTCACCCTAGGCTAATTTCGGTCGCCCGCTTCGCGGGCTTGCATACGGAAGGAGGTTGATCTCATGATGCTCGCTTCGCTCGCCCTAGGCTACATTCGGCCGCCCGCGCGCGCGGGCTCACGGGCGGAATGGGGTTGGGCTCACACCGTGGGCTCGTGCGCTCGCTTCGGGTTGAACGCCCGCGCGCGGGTTCTTGAGAGGGGCGCATCCGCGCGGCGGTTCGGAGAATCCGCCCCGGCGCTCGCTCACAGCGATTCGGGGAAGAGGCCGCGGTCGTCCAGAGGAAGGCGCGAGGTCGCATATCCGAGATGGCGGTAGGCGGCCTCGGTGACGACACGACCCCGCGGCGTCCGATTCAAGAATCCGATGCGGATCAGGTACGGTTCGTAGATCTCCTCGATCGCGTCCTTCTCCTCATTGATGGCGGCGGAGAGGGTGTTCAGGCCGACCGGGCCGCCGTGGAACTTCTCGATGATCGTCAACAACAGCTTGCGGTCCACCTCATCGAGTCCGAAGCGGTCCACCTCCATACGATTGAGGGCATATTCGGCGACTTCGCGCGTGATCCGTCCATCGGCCTCGACCTCGGCGAAATCGCGGACGCGACGGAGCAACCGATTGGCGATGCGGGGTGTGCCCCGCGCGCGGCGGGCGATCTCGCGCGCGCCTTCGGGCTCGATCTCGATCCCCAGAATGCGCGCCGAGCGCAGGACGATTTGTTCCAGTTCCTCCGGCTCGTAGAAATCCAGGTGCAGATCAATACCGAAGCGGCCGCGCAGAGGGGCGCCGAGCAAGCCCTTGCGCGTGGTGGCGCCGATCAACGTGAAGGGCGGCAGATCAATCTTGATCGAGCGCGCGGCCGGCCCTTGCCCGATGATGATGTCCAACTGATAGGCCTCCATGGCCGGGTAGAGGATCTCCTCGACGGCGGGATTGAGCCGGTGAATCTCATCAATGAAGAGCACGTCGCGCGGTCCCAGGTTCGTGAGCAGAGCGGCCAGATCGCCCGAGCGTTCGATGACCGGCCCGGAGGTCGCGCGGATCTCGACGCCCAGCTCGTGGGCGATGATGTAGGCGAGCGTCGTCTTGCCCGTTCCCGGCGGCCCGTGCAGCAGCACGTGATCCAGCGCCTCGCCGCGCGCGCGCGCCGCGCGGATGAAGACGCTCAGATTCTCCTTGAGCTTCGGCTGCCCGATGTACTCGGCCAGTCGGAGGGGGCGCAGCCGAGCGTCGTATTGCCGATCCTCCTCTGTCGGCGCACCGCTTGTGAGCGGATTTCGCTTCGGCATGTCGCCGATCATTGTAGCACAGCACGCCGCGCGGTTGAAATCATCGGCGGCGGTGGGGTATCTTGAAACCTCGCGCCATGCCCGGCACGTTGTACATCGTGGCGACGCCCATCGGGAATCTGGAGGACATCACGCTGCGCGCGCTGCGGATCTTGAAGGAGGTTGATCTCATCGCGTGCGAGGATACGCGGCAGACGATGAAGTTGCTGCAGCATTATGGCATCCGGCGGCCGCTCACCAGCTATCACGAGCACAATGAGCGGAGGCGGGCGGAGGAATTGATCGCGCGGTTGAAGGCCGGGCAGAAGGTGGCTCTGGTCAGCGATGCGGGCACGCCGCTGCTCTCGGACCCCGGCGCCGTCCTGCTTGAGCGAGCGATCGCCGAGGGGATTCCGATCGTCCCGATCCCCGGTCCGTCGGCCATCACGACGGCAGCGATGGCTGCGGGCTTGCCCGTCAGTCGCTTCCTCTTCGTCGGATTCCTCCCGGCTCGGCGCACCGAGCGGCGGGCGGAGTTGGAGCGGCTCAAGACCGTGCCGTATACGCTCATCTTCTTCGAGGCGCCGCATCGTCTCGCCGCCACGCTCGCCGATATGCGGGAGATCCTGGGCGCGCGCGCTGCCGTGCTCGCGCGCGAGCTGACGAAGGTGCATGAGACATTCGAACGCGCGACGCTGGACGTGTTGGTCGAGCGCATGACCGGAGCTTCGGTCAGAGGGGAGATTGTTCTGCTGGTTGCCGGAGCCGAGGCCATTCGGTCCGATCCCACGACCCTCGCGACGAGTGCGACGGCGCTCGCCGAGCGCGTGAAGGCCCTCATGGCGACCACAGGGCTCGATGCGAAGACGGCCATCAAGCGCGTGGCCGAGGAATGTGGCGTGAGCCGACGCATCGTCTATCGCGCCTATGTGAGCGGTTTGGAGAAGGACGGTGATGCGTGAGGCGAGGCGATCGTCGAGGGCACCTGGACGCTTCGAGCGCGGCGCCCTGCTTGGCCTCATCCTCGCGAGCGCGGTCGGGCTGCCGATCCCCGGGGCGAAGGCGCAATCGCGTGTGGCCGAACGCGCGCGCCTGGGGGCGAGCGTGACGATGGTCCTCTATCGGGCTCAGGGGCGGCGGGCCGATCCGAACCCCGAACCCATGCGCTTGGCGCAAACGTTCGATAGTCTCGATGCCGAAGTGACCTACTTGCGAAAGACGCTGGGGATCGAGCAGGTGACGCCCGTGCATATTCGTTCGGTCGGGCTCGTGCCCGGCGAGCGCTTTCAGGACGGCGTGTTCATGGGGGACCGAATACCGGGATGGGATCAGGAGCACATGGAACAGCTCGCCCAGCAGGTGATCCAACGCACGGTGGCTTTGGATTCCGTCTCTCGCACGGAGGCTTCCCTGAAGATCGCGTTGACCCATCGAGGGCGAATGATCGTGCGCGTGGACGGGGTGGAGGTGCGCCATTTCGAGACGATCCTGCTTGAGGGAACGCTCGCGGAAGGAGCGGGCGAGCCTCACGCGGTGCTCATGACGATCACGGTCACCGTGCTCCCGCTCGCTCAACTGCGGAATCGTCCGCGGGAGCTCTCCGCCCCGTGCGATGAATACGGGCGGGTGCTCGCGGTGCAGCCGGAGGATGTCTTTCTCCCTCCCGTGCTCGTTGAGCGCGTCACGCCCAAGTTCCCTTCGCGCCGTCCGATGGGGAGCATCCTCCTGGAAGGGATCGTGACGCCACAGGGGCGCGCCATCAACGCGCGCGTTGTGCGCACGTTCGATCGCGAGATGGATGCGTTCGCCCTCGACGCCTTCCAGCGCTTTCGATTCCTCCCGGCGCAATTGAACGGGCGGCCGATCCATGCGACCGTCCGCGAGGAAGTGATCTTTCAAACGGTCCCGTGAGCGGGAACGCGCACGGTCGAGATGAGGAGGGGCACATGGGCGTTCTGCGCACGCTTCTTCTGGCCGGATCTCAGAATCGGTGGTTGCGGGAGCGCGCGCCCCGCTATCGGTTCGTGCGGCGCACGGTGGAACGCTTCATTCCGGGGGAGACTCTGGACGCGGCGCTTCAGGCCGGACTCGCCTTGCAGGAACAGGGCATTGGGACGGTCTTCACCTATCTCGGGGAGAACGTCACCGATGCGCAGGAGGCCGAAGCCGTCGCAGCGCACTATGCCGACGTGCTCGCGCGGATTCGCGCCTGGCCGCAGCCGGCGGAGGTCTCCGTCAAGCTGACGCAGTTGGGCTTGGACTTGGATCCGGAGCTCTGCTCGGCGAATCTCCGGCGGATACTGGATGCCGCTGCGCCTCATCAGACGGTGTGGATTGACATGGAGTCGAGCCCGTATGTGGACATCACGCTGGAGACGTATCGGCGAGCGCGCGCCGTCTATCCGAACGTGGGGGTGTGCCTGCAGGCGTATCTCTACCGGACTGAGCGTGATCTCCTCTCGCTGCTGCCGCTTCGGCCCGCCATCCGGTTGGTGAAGGGGGCATATCGGGAACCGCCCGATCGCGCCTTCCCGCGAAAGCGCGATGTGGATGCGAATTTCTTCGCCCTGGCGCAGCGGCTTTTGGGGGAGGAGGCGCGACGCAACGGCGTGCGCGCGGCCATCGCCACGCATGATCGCACGCTCATTCGCCGCATCGCGGCGTTCGCGGCCGCGGCGGGCATTCCGCGCGCGGAGACGGAGTTCCAGATGCTCTACGGGATTCAGCGCGAGGAGCAGCAGCGCCTGGCGCGCGAGGGGTATCGCATGCTGGTGCTCATCTCCTACGGGTCTTCGTGGTTCCCGTGGTTCATGCGCCGATTGGCCGAGCGGCCGGCGAATCTCCTCTTCCTACTGCGCCACCTGCTCCTGGGGTGAGGGGGGGGAACACGCGCCCTGGGCAGCGGAGCAGGTGCGCGAACATCAGGCGCGCGGTGTCGCGCTCATTCCCAGGCCCCGAAGGGAGCGGCCCATCGCCTGACCACACGCGGTGCTCGCCTCGATGACGCGGCCCTGGTCCGCCCCCGTGGGGATCGCCTGCGCGCACTCGTGCTCATCGCACCGTGCGCACCCAGAAGGGGATGTAGAGCTGTTCCGGGATCGTCGTGCCGTCATCGCGGATGGAGATGAAGCCCTCCCATTCCCGCGTCCCCGGCGCGACCGTCGGAGCGATTCGCAGCGTGAGGGTGAATTGCCCCGTCCCACCGGGTCGCACCTGAAACGTCGTCTTGTTCAGCGTGGCCGTGATGGCCGGATCCGTGTGCGTCATCGTGAGCGCGAGCCGATAGGTCACAAGCTGCGAGGAATGGTTCTTCACGGTGAACGTCTTCGTCCGCGTGATGGTTCGCTGTACGCGAATGGCGCCGAAGCTGTGCGTGGGGGAATCCACCGTCGTCAGCACCCGGGCCAGCGCGCGCATGTCCACGATTCCGGAGCCGCGATCCATCACCCGCCGCGCTTCCAGTTGCGGTGGCCGACGCGCGGTCGTGAGAATCGCGGAGCGAATCTCATCTGGCGTCCAATTCGGGCGAAGCTGCTTGAGCAGTGCAGCCACGCCCGCCACGCGCGGGGCGGCGAAGCTCGTCCCATTGCGAAAGGCGAAGCCACTCGGGTCATACAAGGGGTCTTGCACGCCTCGCTCCACATCGGGAGGGAGGGGGAAGCGCGCCTCTCCCCGCGGATCGTCATCTTGGACGGCGGCGTAGCTGCTCAGGCCCGGAGCGACCACGTCGGGTTTGATGGCGAAGGTCGAAGCCGGCCCGCGCGAGCTGAAATCGGCCAGATGATCGGGCGCGATCGGCAAGGTCACGATCGTTTCATCGGGCAGGTCCAAAGGTCCCATCCTGATGCGCGTCGGGCGGCCCGCTCGCGCATTCGCTGCGACGAACGCCTTGAGCGCGAGGCCAGCCGTGCGCGGGAGAAAGAGCGCGGGAAGCGGCGCTCCGCCCAAATCGGGAGTCAGGAGCGTATCCCCGCCGGTTTCGCTGTTGTAGAAGATGACGGCGAGGGCTCCGGCCGCCGCCGCATTTCGATTCTTCTCCGCGAACAGGCATTGTCCGCGCTGGATCAAGGCGATGGCTCCGGCAAGCGAGCCGGCCGGTAGCGGTTCGCACGCGAGCCCGTCTCCATCGGTGATGCCGTTGTCCACAAGGTCCACGTCCACAAGATGCGCTACGATCGGCGTCTCCGGGAAAGGGGTCGCGCCGTTGCGTCCTCGAAATCCGAGCACCTCGGCGAGCTCCGAAGGCGGCGTGGGCTCTTCCACGCGCACGCGCCCTAAGGCGGAAGCGGCGGCCCCCTGATGAGCATTGGTCGTCGCGCCCACGGCGATCACCCGCTGGGCATTCGCCGGACTGCGAACCGTTCCCCCGGCAGCGTTCTGCGTTTCACCTGGTGGGGGGCCATCATTCCCGGCGGCGGCCACGACGATGACTCCTGAAGCGACGGCGTTGTTGGCCGCGCGATCCAGGGGCGCATTCGCCCGGAGCGCATTCGCCGGGGCGCCCAGGCTGAGATTGATCACATCCATGCCGTCGCGCACGGCCTCTTCAATCCCCTTCAAGAGGCTATCCAGGCCGCAGCGCGGGGCGCACACGCGATAGCTGCCCAGGAAGGCTTTCGGCGCGACGCCGCTGATGACGACCGGCCGCGCTCCGGGAAACGCCGTCAGGTCCAAGATCGCTCCGGCGGCGCAACTGGCCGCGTGCGTCCCATGCCCGGCCAAATCCTGTGCTGTTCGCAAGCGCGGGTCCAAGCGCGCCTGCTGATCTATGATGGATTGAAAGACCTTGGCGACGATGACCTTGCCGTTGGCCAGGTTCTCACCGGTGTTCGCGCGCGGGAATCCGGGCGGCGGCGTGAGGGTCGCATCCTGAAGCATCGGATGATCGAAATCCACGCCCGTATCCACGATGCCGATCATGATGCCCGCCCCGGCGTTCTCACGTCCGCCGACGGCTTGCCAGAGGTCCTCCGCTCCCATGAGGGCATGACTCGTATCCAGAGGGAGAGCGGCGCTGAGCGCGCGGGCGCGCGATTCCGGGAAGATCTCCACGATGGGAAAGATCTCGACGACTTCTGGGAACGCGGCGAGCAGAGCGAGCTTCTCGGCCGGGACGGTGAGCGCGAGGCCGTTGAGCAAGAGCGTGTAGCGGAAGTGCACAACGGCTTCGGGGATCTGCTCGCGTACTTTCGCGAGGAAGAGGTCCTGTTGACGCTGCAGATATGCCGCATAGGCGCGCGAGCGAGCGGAGCTGAGGTCCAGTTTCCCCCCGATGCGATTGTCGGGCGCGGCGGCCAGGCTCGTCGCCGCCAATCCTCGCCTCGTCCCGCGGTAAGTGGCGATCGGTTCATCCTCCAGGATGACGATCACCGCCGGATGCCCGGCGACCCGAACGGCGTGCTCCAGAGCCGCTTGCACCTGCTCGCGCTTGCGTTGAAGCGCTTCGGTCTGTCGAGCGCTCGAGCCGGTGGCGCCCGCCAACAGAAGGATCACGAGCGCGGCGATCCCGAAGCGAACTCGCTGTCCCCGCTTCATCACGTACTCCTCCGCGCGTTCTTCGCTCATGCGCATGAAAGCGCGGGGATTATACATGAGGCTTCGCGCGGTGGCGAGCATGTCGGCGGCCCATGTACAGGCGACGGTCGCGTCATCGAGGCAAACGGGGCATGTGGCCGCGTGGGCGGATGTCCCCTTTGCGGGTGGCATGATTTCGCCATCACTGTCACCGGGCTCGCCTGGAGCTACGGTTGGCCGCCTGCTCCGCAGGCCTGAGACTGCAGGGGGGAGTGGAATTCCAAGGAGGATGGCACCGGACGGGGGACCGTGCTACAATAGGCGGCTCTTTGCAGGAACATTCCTATGGAGGGGAGCCCAATGAGACGACTTCGCCTCTACGCCGCAGCGATCCTCATGCTCGCCGTCCTTCCTTGGGTCGGGCTCGCACGCGAAGCCAAGCTCGTGCGGTACCCGCATTATCACCAAGGGCGCATCGTGTTCACGTACCTGGGGGACATTTGGACGGCGGATGAGAATGGTCAGAACGTACGTCGCCTCACCGTTCATCCCGCGCGGGACATCTATCCGCGCTTCTCGCCCGATGGGCGGTGGATCGCGTTCTCCAGCGATCGGTATGGGAATCTGGACGTCTTCGTTATCCCCTCGGAGGGGGGGACGCCCAAGCAGCTGACGTTTCACTCAGCCGATGACACGGTGCTCGGATGGACGCCGGATTCGCGCGCGGTGCTCTTCAGCAGCCAGCGCGGAGAGTTCTTCATGCCCAAGCTCTATACGGTGAGCATCGAGGGCGGAATGCCCCGCAGCGCTGGCCCGGACATGGGCGTCTACGGCTGCTACTCCCCGGACGGGCGCAAGCTCGCCATCAATCGCAAGTCTCAAGCCTACTGGCGCAAATATTATCGCGGCGCATATCAGAGCGACATCACGGTGATGGACCTGGTGACCAAGCGCTTCGTGGACCTGACGGATTTCGAGGGGATGGATACTTGGCCGATGTGGGGACGGGATGGGTACATCTACTTCGTGAGCGATCGCGATGAGGGGGGGGTGACCAACATTTGGCGCGTGCCCGAGCGCGGCGGTCGTGCCGAGCGCGTCACTTCGTTCCGCAGCGGCGACGTGCGCTGGCCCGCCATGAGCGCCGATGGGCGCGTCATCGTCTTCGAGCACGAGTTCAGGATCTGGAAGCTCGATGTCGCCACGCGCAAGGTGACGCCGATCCCGCTCCAGATCGCCGCCGAGACGCAGGAGAACATGGTCGAGGTTCGCGAATTCAACTCCGAGGTTGACGACTACGATCTGGCGCCTTCGGGACGACGCCTCGTCTTCTCCATTCATGGGGAGATCTTCACCGCGCCCGTCGAGCAGGGGGATCTCAAGCAGATCACCGACAGTCCGGCGCGCGATCGTGATCCGAAGTATTCGCCTGACGGGAAATGGATCGCCTTCATCTCGGATCAGAGCGGGCGTGAGGAATTGTACATTGCCCCCGCCGATGGGTCGGGCGCGCCGCAGCAGCTGACGGATCACGATGTCCTCAAGTTCGCCTTCGTCTGGTCGCCGGATTCGAAAGAGATCGCCTACACGACATCTGATCTCAAGCTCCGCAAGGTCCATATCGAGACGAAGCAAGTCGTGGAGCTCGCGTCATCCAAATACGGGCCGATCGGCACGCCCGCCTGGTCGCCCGATGGGAAGTGGATCGCCTACGCCAAGCCCAATCACGCGCGGCGGAATGACATCTATCTGATCCCCTCCGGGGGTGGCCAGGAGCGACGGGTGACGTTCGAGCCATTCAACTACATGGCGCCGCAGTTTGCGCCCAACGGGCGGAAGATCTATTTCCTGCGAAGCGAGTCGAGCCTCTTCTCCGATCAACCCTCGGCGCAGATCTTCTCGGTGACGCTGGAGCGCGAGGAGCGCGATCCGACCGAGCCGGAGGAGCGCGCAGAGGCGACAGAAGCGGCCGAGGGAGGACCGCGTCGTTCGCAACTGCAGCGGCCGGAGCCTCCGAAGGAGATCGCCATAGATTGGGACGGACTGCGGCGTCGGACGCGTCAGCTCACGCGCATGCCGTTCGCCGTCACGAGCTATGCCATCTCCCCCGACAGTCGGACGATCGTCTTCGCGACGAGCGAGCCGGCGGGAGCGCGCACGGTGCCCGTGCTCTATTCGATCCAGGAGGATGGTCGGCGGCTGACGCGCATCACGGCCGGGACCGTGCCCGGTGAAGAGGGTGAGGAAGGCCCGCCATTCCCCGGTTTTGGTCCTGGAGGGGGGATCGGCGATCTCGCGTTCTCACGCGATGGGCGTACGGTCTTCTTCCGCGAGGGCAACGGCGTCTACTCGGTCGCACTGCCGGCGAGCGTGGCGGCAACTCAGGCACCGGGCGCTCGGGGTGATGCCCCGCGTCGGCGGATCACCTTCACCGTCAAGGTGAGGATTGATAAGCCGGCGACCTGGGCGCAGATGTTCGACGATGCTTGGCGGACGATGAAATACCGCTTCTACGATCCGGCCATGCACGGCAAGGATTGGGATGCGGCGCGCGCGAAATATCGTCCGCTGGTCGAGCACGTCGGCGATCGCCAGGAGCTGCTCAACATCATCAACGAGATGATCGGCGAGCTGAACGCCTCGCACACCGGGACGGCGCCGCCCCCGCGTGGGCGCGCGGCGAGCGTCTCGACCGGCCATCTCGGCCTCGACCTGGAGCCCGATGAGCAGGCCGGACGGTATCGCGTGACGTACATTTACGAGAACGGGCCGGCCGACAAAGATTGGGTGAAGGTGAGCGTCGGCGATTATCTGATCGCCATCGAAGGCAAGCCGATCAAAGCCGGGGACAATTACTATCCCTTGCTCAATCACCGGCTCAACCGCAAGATCGAGGTGACGTTCAACAACAAGCCGACGGAGGAAGGGGCGTGGACGACGCGCATCGAGCCGATCTCGATGGCGGCGTTCAATCAGCTCCGTTATGAGCGGTGGGTCAAAGAGCGACGCGCGTTGGTGGAGAAACTCTCCGGTGGACGCATCGGCTATGTGCACATTCAGGCGATGAATCGGCCCTCGCTCCTGCGCTTCGAGCGCGAGCTGCGGGAGAATCGGGACAAGGAGGCGCTGATCATTGATGAGCGGTGGAACGGCGGGGGGAACATCGAGCAAGAGCTGCTGGCCTTGCTCGTTCAGCGTCCCTATCAGGTGTGGCAGCCGCGCGGCACCGAGCCGACGTATCGCCCGCTCAACGGCTTCTTCGGTCCGAAGGTCGTGCTTCAGAACTGGCGCTCGGCCTCCAATGCCGAGATGTTCCCGGCAGGCTTCCGCGCCCTCGGCCTCGGCAAGGTGATCGGCACCAAGACGATGGGAGCCGTCATCGGGACCGGCTCGTATCGCCTCATTGATGGTTCGACCATCCGCACGCCGAGCGTCGGCGTCTTCCTGGCCGACCCGCGACGCACGAACATGGAGAACTACGGGGTCGAACCCGACATTTACGTCGAGAATACCCCGGAGGACAATCTGGCCGGTCGCGATCGCCAGCTCGAAGTGGCCGTTCAAGAGCTGCTGAAGGAGCTGGACCGGAAGCCCCGAACGCCACAACCGATCGCCGCGCACGGCCGCGCGCGATGAACGGTTGCCAGGGAGCTCCACGTCGGATGGGATGTGGAGCTCCCTGCCCGAAAGCCGGCGCGTCGTTCAGGGCTGGCTCCCTTTCAAGAAGCGGTCGAAGAAATCGGCCGCCGCTCGATACGCCCGAATCCAATTTCGATGCAGCAGGAAGTCGTGCACCTCATCGGGGAAGATGAGCTGCTCGACATGCGCTTTGCCCTCGGCGCGCAATCGCTGGATGAGATCGGTCGTTTCGATGAAGTCCACGTTGCGATCGTCATCGCCGTGGATGAAGAGGACCGGGGAGTACCAGAAGCGGACCGAAGCCACGGGTGAGGATTCCCAGGCCAGGCGCATGAGGTCTTGGCCCTGAATGCCCCAGCCGCCGCCTCCTTCGCGCAGGCGCGCGCGCAGCGACCAATCATGCACCCCGTGCAGATCCACGCCCGCGGCGAACAGGTCGGAATTCCGCGCCAGGCCGAGCGCCGTCAGATACCCGCCGTAGGAGCCGCCCCAGAGCCCGATCTTGTGCGGATCCACTTCAGGACGCCGCTGGAGATATTTCGCCGCTGCGACCACGTCCTGATATTCCGAAGCGCCGCGCGGCCCTTGTTGCGGCGCCAGGCGAAAGGCGCGCCCGTATCCGATGCCCGAGCGGAAGTTCACCGACAGGACGACATAGCCCTGACTGGCCAGATACTGATTGAACCCGTAGGCGCGATGGTAATACCCGCGCGGGTGCCATCCGAGGAGCATCTGCCGAATCGGCCCCCCATGCAGGAAGATCACCGCCGGTCGCCGATCGCCCGCTCGCGCAGTGGGCGGCAGAAAGAGCTGACAGTGAATGGAGAGCCCATCCGGAGCCTTCACGATCACCGGCTGTGGCTCTACCAGATGCTGTTCGGGGAAGTCGCGGGGAATCGCTTCTGGAGCGATCAATCGCACGCTGGCCGTGTGTTCCTCCACCCGTGCCGGAGCCGCTGGTCGTCGAGCCGTGGACGAGAGACAGAGGATGTACCGTCGTTCAGCCGTGATGACCGGGCTCCATTCAATACCGGTGCCGCGCGTGAGCGGTCGCAGCCCCGTCCCGTCCACATTCACTTGCCAGAGATGACGACGGTCAATGTCGTCCTGATTGGAATTGAAGACGATCACGCGGCCGTCGGGCGAGAGCGTGGAATCCTCGACCTCGAATTCGCCGGGCGTCAGGACGGTCTCCTTCCCACCGCTGACGGGGACCGAGTAAAGATGCATCCACCCTTCGTGCTCGGAATAGAAGACGAGGCGATCCGAGGCCGCCCAGCGCAATGGCTCCGCCGGATAGGTCTGCGCGAATCCCGCCGTCGCATTGGGCGAAGTCCACACCAGACGCGCCTGGCCCGTCTCCACATCGGCGACGTAGAGAGAAAACGGCAGCTCCCACTCGCGCGTGCGTGGAGGATCGGCCATCGCTCCGGGGATACGAATGAATGCCACGCGTCGGCCATCAGGCGACCATACGGGTTCGCGATCTCGATCCGCGGAGGGCGCGATCCACGTGATCTGCTTCCGCTCGAGATCGAAGACGCCGATGAAGCTGTGATCCCCCCGCGCGCTGACGAACGCCAGCTTCGTCCCATCGGGCGACCATACGGGCGATCCGTTTCGCCCACGCGCTTCGAAGAGCGGGCGCTCGCGCTCCCCTCCCGTGAGCGGCGCGACGAAGATACGCCCGCGCCGTTCGAAGACGACCAGATCTCCACGCGGCGAGATGCGCGGGTTGCTGCCCTCGGCGATCTCCCAGGTCTTCCCGTCTGCTACGCGCACGGCCATGATGAGCTGTCGCGCGCCGCGCGGATCGCTCGTCGGATTCGGCACCTCGCCCTCGCGATTGGGCGGGCCGCCGCGCACGTAGACGATGACCGAGCCATCCGGGCTGAAGGCCAGTTGGCTGAGCTCCTGCCCGTCATCCTCGGTGTAGGCCGTGACCTGCCGCGCTTTGAAGTCAGGCCCATCGGCCACCCAGATGTTGCGTCGCCCCTGCGCGTTGAAGACCCAAGCGACGCGGTCCCCCCGGGGCGCCGCGATGAGATCAGACGGGAATGGGGCACTCAGCACCGCTTCGATCGAAAAGGGCCGATCCTTCTCCTGAACCCGCGGTGCGGCGATCCCCACCGGCAGTCCCGCCACGATGAGGAGCGCACAGAAGGCGATGATCCCGAGTTCGAAGACCTTCTTCATCTCTCCCCCTCCTCATTGGCGAGGTATGACGCGCCACCACTGACGCGCCTGGTCCTTCTCCGACATCGGGCGCAATGTTAGCCGTGCCGCACGTCCAGGGTCAAGATGCGCGCGCTCTCGGACTGGAAGGAGGCTGACGCCAGGATGTAACATCCTGCGGGCCTGGAGCGTATCTTGCGAACGAAGGCCGGAATCACGGGAGAGCTGAGGAGGTCAGATCATGCGCGAGGTCATGGAGCTGTACGTCAACGGCGTCCGGCACCGCCTGGAGGTGGAGCCCAATCGCAGCTTGCTCAGCGTGCTGCGCGAGGATTTGGACCTGACCGGCACCAAGTACGGTTGCGGCGAAGGGCAATGCGGCGCGTGCACCGTGCTCGTCGCCGGGCGGGCCGTGCGCTCGTGCACGACGCCGGTGCATCTGGCCGCCGCCACGGCCAATCACTTCGCGCGTGAGACGGCAATGGATGAACTGGCTCACCTGGTGGGGATGGATCCGCTGGAGTTCCGGTTGAAGAACCTGAAGGACGAACGATTGCGCGCAGTGCTCGAAGCGGCCGCGCATCGCTTCGGCTGGGGGAGGACAAAGGCCGCACCTGATCGCGGGGTGGGACTGGCGGCCGGATTCGAGAAAGGGGGATATGTGGCGACCTGCGCGGAGATCGCCGTGGATCGCACGACAGGGGAGGTGAAAGTCCTGCGCGTCGTCACGGCCTTCGAGTGCGGCGCAATCCTCAATCCCGATCATCTCACCAACCAAATCGAAGGCGCGATCGTGATGGGCTTGGGGGGCGCCCTCTTCGAAGCCATCGAGTTCGAGGATGGCAAGATCCTCAACCCGCGCTTCTCGCGCTATCGCGTCCCTCGCTTCAGCGATCTCCCCCAGATTGACGTCGTTCTGTTGGATCGTCGGGACCTGCCTTCAGCCGGAGCGGGCGAGACCCCCATTGTGGGCATCGCTCCGGCGATCGGGAACGCGATCTTTCACGCAACCGGGGTGCGGTTGCGATCGCTCCCCCTGGTGCCCAACGGGTTGAAGGGAGAAGCTCGCCTCCATCGAGGAGAGTGAGGGCGAGAGGAAGACTGCGCATCTTGGGGAGGAGGAAGATGATGAAGAAGCGACCGATCTTCACCCTCGCGCCGCCGGTACTCGTCCTCTTGAGCTTCGGGAACTTCCCGGCTTCTCATCCGGCTCAAGAGTGGGCGCGACGGCGACTGGAAGCGTCGCCGCGCCATCAGGAGTGGGTCACCATCACGCGTGAGAAACGCGTGGTTCACGCGTTCGTCGTTTATCCCGAGGTCAAGACGAAGACGCCGGCGATCATCGTCATTCATGAGAATCGTGGCCTGACCGATTGGGTGCGGGGGATGGCCGATCAGCTGGCCGAAGCCGGATATATCGCCATCGCTCCCGATTTGCTCTCGGGCATGGCGCCCGGCGGAGGGCGGACGAGCGACTTCCCCTCGGAGGACGCCGCTCGCGAAGCGATCTCGAAGTTGCCGCCGGACCAAATCCTGGCGGATTTGGACGCCGTCGCCGACTACGCCGCGCGATTACCGGCGTGTAATGGGAAGGTCGCTGTAGCCGGATTTTGCTGGGGCGGAAGCCAAGCCTTCCGTTTCGCCACGCACCGTGCGGATCTGGCGGCCGCTTTCGTCTTCTACGGCACGGGGCCGCGGGATCGAGAGAGCCTGGCGCGCATTCGCTGTCCCGTCTACGGATTTTACGGTGGCAATGATGCACGGGTGACGGCGACCGTGCCGGAGACCGCTGACCTCATGCGACAACTGGGCAAGACGTTTGAGCCCGTCACCTACGAGGGTGCTGGGCATGGATTCATGCGCACGGGGGAAGAGCCCAATCCCGCAGAGGCGAACCGAAGAGCACGCGATCACGCCTGGGCCCGCTGGAGGGAGTTGCTCAAGAAACTCTGAGGTTGCGGCGATCATCTCGCGAGCTTTTGATAAGGCCCGCTTCGCGGGCGCGCGTGTCTCACCCGTGGGCTCGCGCTCGCTCCGGACTCATCTCGAACGCCCGCGCGCGGGGGTCGTGGGATCGAGAGGTGAAGCTGGCGTCATCGGGTCTCCAGTGCGCGTCCCAAGTGGGCCATGAGCACGGCGTAGATTTCGATCCCGTCCCAGAAGTTTTGGATCCGGAGGTTCTCATTCGCTCCGTGTTGATTGTTGTCGTGGTTGACGATGGGCACACCGATGACGGGAACGCCGAGCAGCTCTTGGAAGAGATACATGGGGATGCTGCCTCCGAGCGTCGGCATCTTCACGATGGGCGCGCCGATGGCCTCTTCGATGAGGTGTACGAGCGCGCGCGAGACGGGCAAATCCATCGAGGTGCGCGCCGGCGGATACCCCGGCCCCCACGTGAGCCGCACGAGCTTCGGATATCGGCGCCGCTCGTCGAGGCTCGGCGCGTGCGAGATGATCGTGAAGCCCTGACGGCGAAGGTACTCCTCCACGCGTCGGCGAACACTGTCCGGCGTTTGGTTCGGCACGAGGCGGAAATCAATCGAGGCTGTCGCTTCCGTAGGGATGGCGTTCTGCGCCGTCTCGCCGACGTGCCCGGCGCGCAGCCCGCGCACGTTGAGCGCGGGCGCCATGATGAGTTCGACGAGGGATCGGCCCTCACCTTCGGACCAGGCGAGCCCCAGTTCATGCCGAAGCTGCGCATCTATATCCGGCGCTTCGGCGAGCGCGCGCCGTTCGCTCTCGGTGAGCGGGCGCACGTCGTCATAGAATCCGGGGATGCGAATGCGTCCGTTCTCCTCGCGCCAACTCGCCAGCAGGTGCGCGAGGATGACCGCGGGATTCGGCGCCCAATTCCCGTAGTGGCCGCTGTGCAACGGGCGCACGGGACCGTAGACGGTCAGCTCCAGGTCCACGATCCCTCGCGCTCCGAAATAGACCTGCTGGCGTCGCGTCTGGTGCACCGGTCCATCGCACAGGACCCACGCGTCGGCCTTCAACCGATCGGCGTACTTCTCGAGGATCGCGCGAAGGTGAGGTGAGCCCGCCTCCTCTTCGCCCTCGAAGAAGAACTTGAGGTTCACGGAGGGCGGAATCTGGGCCGCGCGCAAAGCATCCAGGGCCACCAGGAGCGCGAGGATCGGCGACTTATCATCGCTCGCCGAGCGCGCGTAGAGGCGCCATTCACCGGGAATCGGCGTGGGGATTGAGGACCACGGGACCTCGCGCCCCCCCTGTTCCAGCGGCGCATCGCGCAGAATTGGCGTCCAGGGGTCACCCGCCCATTGCGTGGGATCGACCGGCTGGCCATCGAAGTGCGCGTAGAAGACGATCGTATGTCGCGCATTCGGGACGAGGAATTCGCCGTAGACGGCCGGAGGGGCATCGCCCGCGGTGAGGATCTCCGCGCGGACGCCCCGTCGCTCGAGCATCGCGCGCAGGAATTCGGCATTTCGGCGAATGGCCTCTCGATCCGCCGCCAGATTGGGGATCGAGAGGAATTCGACCAGTTCGCGCAGGATTCTCTTCTCGTGAGCCAGCCGATACGTTCGCACGCGTTCGCGCGTGGCTTGCGGAGTTCTCTCTTCGGCCGACAAGCGTTGGCCCAGTGCGAAGCCGAGCAGAAGAAGGAATAGCAGAATGAGTCTGCCCACCATCTCCCGATTCTTCATCGCGTCTCCTCCTGCAATGGCGAGAGGCGCCGCGCGCGGCCCCTTCGACGGAAGCTCACAGTAACCGTGCGCGGACGCTCAGATTCGGCAGCGGCGCGCGATAGAAGCCCGCCTGCCTTCACTGCAGTTGAGCCGATGAGCCGGGGACCGCTCGCCACGGCTCGAAGCGCCCACCGAGATATTTCGCCAGGAACTCCTCGGCGCGACCGAAGAAGTCCAGCCGATTCTCGGGACGGGCGAACCCGTGCCCTTCATCGGTGTAGACGACGTAGGTGACCGGGACATTCCTGGCGCGCAACGATCGGACGATCTGATCGCTCTCGGCCTTCTTCACGCGTGGGTCATTCGCCCCGTGCCCGATGAGCAGCGGCGCCTTGATCTGATCGGCGCGGAAAAGCGGCGAACGGGATTTCAGGAACTCCTCGTCGGTCTCCACCCGGCCCAGACGTTTGTCGAAGATCGCCTTGATAGGGGCCCAGTAGGGGGGAATTGAACGTAAGAGCGTGACGAGATTGGACGGGCCGACGAGGTCCACCCCGCAGGCGAATTCCTCGGGGGTGAAGGCCAGGCCGACAAGCGTGGCATAGCCGCCGTAGCTGCCGCCCATGATGCACACGCGCTTGGGGTCGGCGTAGCCTTGCGCGACGGCCCAGTTCTTGCCGTCAATCAGATCGGTGTGCATCTTCCCGGCCCACTCGCGATCTCCGGCATTCAAGTAGGCCTTCCCATATCCGGTCGAGCCGCGGAAGTTGACCTGCAGGACGGCGTAGCCGCGATTGGCGAGCCATTGGACCATCGCGTTGAAGCCCCACACATCGCGCGCCCACGGTCCGCCGTGCACGAGCAGGACCATCGGCAAGCGCTTCGGCTCGACGCCTACCGGGAGCGTCAGGTAGCCGTAGATCGTCATCCCATCGCGCGCCGTGAAGGAGATGGGCTGCATCTTCGCCAGCCGATACCGCTCGAGCGCCGGTTGACTGCTGAAGAGCAGGCCGAGCCGCCGCGTCGCGCGTTCGTAGATGTAGTAATAGACCGGGCCGTCGTCCACGAGATACGAGACGACCCATGTCCGATCCTCGCGGTCTCGACTGACGACGCTGAAATCGCCGTCACGCTCTTTCCGCAAACGCTCGAAATCCGCGCGCAGCGACGGATCCAGCACCTGCCACTCGCGACGAGCGCGGATGAACTGCACGGCTTCCAGGTGTCGCGTCTTCGGATGGATCATCACACTGCTCACATCGTACTGCGGATCTTCGGCGATCACCTTCGTCTTCTTCGTGGCGAGATCCACTTCGATCAGGCGCGCGGCATTGGCATCCACGCTGGAGATGAGCCAGAGACCGCGATTGTCCGGCGTGAACCCCACGATCCCTCCGAAGGTCTCCTCCGGCCCCCAGCGCAGGAATTCGCGCCAGGGGGATCGCGCATCCTCGCGTATGCGGATGAGCATCCCCCCATCCGGGGTGAAAGCCGAAGCCGCTCGCACCTGAAGCCGATGATCCACGGCCCAGCCGGCGACATCCCCCGGATTCTCCGTGTCCAGCTCGGCGGCGCCGGTCTTCAGATTGATGCGGTACACATCGTGGAACCGCCGATCGCGGCGGTTCAAGGCGACGAGGATCTCGTCGGGGAATTGCGGATCGGTGGCGATCACTTGCGCCTGCACGCCTTCAAATGGCGTCAGATCGCGCGTCGTGGCCGTTCGCACGTTCGTCTGATAGAGATGCCAGTTCTCATCCCCATCGCGATCCTGGAGGTAGAGGATGTGCTCGCTATCCTCTTGCCAGAAGTACACGCGGATGCCTCGCTTGCGATCCGAGGTCACGACGCGGTCGTCGGTCTTGCCGATCGTGCGGACCCAGACGTTGAGCACGCCCTCGTGCGGCGCCAGATAGGCGAGCTTCGTCCCATCTGGGGAGATTTGCGGATTGACCCGTTCGGGATTCCCAAAGAGGACCTCGCGCGGGATGAGCGGCGGAAGTTCCAGGGCGCGCGCCCCCCATCCGCTCAGAGCGAGCGCGAGGCTCACAATGGCCGGGATCATCATTCGATAACTCCTTCGCATCGTCTCCCTCCTTTTCAGAGATGGTGATCCGAGCGCCTCAGGATTCGGATCGGCGCCACTCACTCTTACGTGAGTGGAGAGCCCGAGGTTCCCCGCCCGGCTATCGAGCGTAGTACCCGCGGCGCGCTTTCACGCGGACGCCGGGACGAAGGACCTTCACGCGAATGGTGCGCCATTTTCCATCGCGCGTCGCGTTGGTCGGGCTGTAGGCGAGACTGTAAATCGTGCGCAGCTCATCGGCGATGCGTTGGTAGACGCCTTCCAAGTCCTCGACCGTATCGGCTCGATAGAGGGTCCCGGCCGAATGCTCGGCGAGCGCCAGCAGTTGTCGCCGGGCGACGGCATAGCTCATGGGGCTCTCGCGCCGCTGGCGCACGACCACCTCGTACTCCGTGTCCAAGTAGATGGGATAGATGAGCACGTCCGACTCTTGAACGCGTGCCAGCAGCTCCTCGAACGTATGATCCGTCGGATAGAGCCACGGCTGTCGAATCGAATTATCCACCCCATCGGTCATGACGACGATGGCTCGGCGTCGTCCGGGCCGTCGCTCGACTTCGGTGAGCACGTGCCAGAGCGCATCGTAGAACGCCGTCCCACCGCCTCCGCGAATCGCCTGAATACGCTGTTTGAGCAGGACGCGATCGTTCGTGAAGGGCGCGATCGGATAGACGCGACGCGCGAAGGCGAAGACGGCCATACGATCGTCCGGGCCGAGCATGTCCACGAAGGCTTGCGCCGCTCGCCGAATGACGCCGAGCTTCGATTCCGTGCTCCCGCTGACGTCCAGAAGCAGCGCCAGATCGAAGGGCGCCGTGACCGGAGCGAAATGCGTGATCTGTTGCTGCACACCGTCTTCGTAAATGACGAAGTCTTCCTTTCGGAGATCGGCCACGGCCTTGCCATATTCATCGGTCACGCTCACGTTGACATTGACCAAGGGGGCTTCCAGCGTGATGGCGTCTCCGGTGTCCTCCGAACGCGTCCGGCGTGGCGGAAGAGGGGATTCCTCACTGGGCTCGGTGCGGAGGCTCGGGCGAGCGCGCGGGGACGCCGGTTCCTCTGCGCGTTCGAGCTGCTCACGCGGTGCCGGAGCGGATTCCGTCCGAGCCAGAGACGGCGAGGGGGACATTGTCGGCGGGAGCGCCAGCAGGCGGATGTCCCCGCGCGCGGTCTTCACCGTGAGCGGGCGTCCGCCGCGCCCGAGCTTCCCTTCGATCGCATGGGCATCGAACTTCCCTCGAACCAGGATCGGGAGCTCTGATTGGATCGCCCCTTGTGGGGCGAAGAGCGCGATCTCCGCGTCGAAGTTCGCCGGGAGGTGGAGCGTGACGTTGCCGCCGGTGGTCTCGATCGTCACTGCTCCCGGTTCGCCGGAGACCTCGATGAGACCATCGGTGGATTTCAGCTCCAGAGACGTCCCGTCTGGAACGCGCAGCCGCGCTTCGAGGCGAAGGTGCGGGGCAGCGGGGATGAGGCACGTGAAGGCGTCCGCCGATGTGCTGAGCGAGATGAGCGACGGGCGAAAGGCGCGAGCACCGGCGAGCGGGCGCACGTCCAGCTCCACCCGCGGGCGCGACCACGTCTCGACGCGAATGCCGCCGGAGAGATTCTCCACGCGCCCCCTTCCCCCGATCGGGAAATCAAAAGCCTTCTCCAGCGAGGGGATGACGGTATGCCGACCCGATTGCCGAGGGAGACCTTCGGCGGGCCAGAGCAGGAGCAAGAGCAGACACATCGCGCGCTGAACGCTTCGGCTCCTCATCCGCTCCGACCTCCTTTCCCCCTTCCGCGAATCCCTCACGGGGGAGGATGAACCCTCTCTTTGGATGCACCGCCTGGCAGGCGCGTTGAGGGGGAGGAGCATCGCTTTGAGGACTCGGATCGTGGATCGAGCGCGTCCTCTCATCTCATCCCCCTTTGCGGGCACGAGCCGGGATCGAACGTGGTCGCTGTGGATTGAGCCACTCGTTCAATCCATCGCCCGCGAAGTTGAAGGCCAGCACGGTCACCGCAATGGCGAGGCCGGGGAAGATGACCAGATGCGGCGCGGTCGTCAGGTAGGCGCGCCCGGAATCGAGCATCTTCCCCCAACTGGGCATCGGCTCCTGAACGCCGAGGCCGAGGAAGCTCAAGCTGGCTTCGGCGAGCACCGCGCCGGCCACGCCGAGCGTCGCTTGCACGATCAGCGGTTGCACGACGTTGGGCAGGATATGCCGCAGCAGGATGCGCGCATCGCTGGCGCCCATGGCGCGCGCCGCGTGAACGAAGTCCAACTCCTTCACCTTCAGGACCTGACCGCGGATGAGCCGCGCGTAGCTCACCCAGCCGATGATCGAGAGCGCGAGGATCAGGTTGCCCACGCTGGGGCCGAGGAAGGCGATCATCGCCAGCGCGAGGAGGATGCCGGGGAAAGCCAGCAGCGTGTTGAAGAGGAAGCCCGAGATGATCCGATCCGTCCACCCTCCGTAGTAGCCGGCCAGCGCGCCGATGATCGTCCCCACGCCGGCGCAGATGGCGACGACCGTGAGCCCGACGCGCAGGGAGACGCGCGCGCCATAGAGCAGACGGGAGAGGACATCGCGCCCGAACTCATCGCGCCCCATCGGGTGCGCGCGCGAAGGCGGCTGGAGCCGAACCCTCAGGTCTTGCTCGCGGATGTCATGCGGCGCCACGTGCGGGGCCAAGAGCGCGATCGCGAGCAGCGCGATGACCAATCCCCATCCGATCTTCCCCGTCCAACTCATGGTCATTCCACCTTGATCCTGGGATCGAGCACGCGATACAGGAAATCGGTCGCTGTGTTGACGACGATATAGGTCAGAGCGATCACGAGCAGACATCCTTGCACGAGCGGATAATCGCGCGCGGCGATGGCCTCGATGGTGAGCGTGCCGATCCCCGGCCAGTTGAAGATGCGTTCGGTGATGATCGCCCCACCGAGCAGAACACCGAACTGCAGCCCCACGATGGTGACGACCGGGATGAGCCCGTTGCGCAGGACATGGCGATAGAGGACTATGCGCTCGTCGAGGCCTTTCGCCCGCGCCGTCTTCACATAGTCCTGCCGCAATTCCTCCAGGACGCTTGTGCGCACCAGTCGGGTGAGGATGGCCGCCAGAGCGGTCCCGAGCGTGACGGCCGGAAGAACGAGATGAGCGGGCTCGCCGAAGCCCGACGGAGGAAGCCATCCGAGCTTCACCGAGAAGAGGAGGATCAGCAGGGGGCCGAGCGCAAAATTCGGAAGCGCGATCCCCAGAAGCGCCAGAAGCGATGCCGCGGCATCTCGCACACCCCCTTGATGCCGAGCCGCCGTCACGCCCAGCGGGATCGCGATCGTCACGGCCACCAGGAGCGCCGCGACGGCCAACTGCAGCGTCGCCGGGTAGCGCGAGAGGATTTTCTCGGCGACGGGCCGCCGATCCACGAACGTCACGCCGAGATCGCCACGCACGACGTGCATCCAGTATGTCACGTATTGCTCCAGCAGTGGCCGATCCAATCCGAACCGGTGGCGCATCTCCGCGACTTGCTCGGGCGTCGCCGTCTCCCCGAGGAACGCCAGGACCGGATCTCCCGGGACCAGGTGCAGCAGCAGGAAGACGAGTGTCACGACGGCCCAGACGACCGGAATGACGAGCACCAGGCGACGGAGGAGTATCCCCATGATCTCCTTCATGCGCCAACCCTCCATGCGGCGGAGAATGCCACGTGCGCGAGGCGCTTCGGATGAGATCCCATCGTCTGGATCGCGATCATCTCTTGTCCTCCTCCGTGAAGGCGAGGGCGAGCTCGAGGGGGCCAAGTGGCGACCGACTCTCGCTCCACAACCCTTCCGGGCGAAGCGCCGAGACGCGAAGGGCAGGGGGCCATTGAGCGACGAGCTGGCGCACCATGTCCGCATTCGACGCGGGGAGGGGAAGGGCCAACTCCCGTGTGATCCATTCGAGCGCTCGGGACACCGCGCGCGCCATCTCCTCCTGCTCCAAGGTCACCATGGTCTCGAAGCCCGAGATCGCTGCGGTCGCCAGGCGCGCGCGCACGACGGGGTCTTCGCCCGCCGTCTCTCCCGCTTCGCGCGCCAGGATGACCCGCTCGATCTGCGCGGGGTGGCCGATGAGGAGATGGCCTTCCAAGAAAGCGAAGGCGCGCTCCGGATGCGCATCGGAGCTGAAGAGCCGGACGCCACGCACGGAGCGTTCATGCACGCGCGCCCCGGCGTGTTTGAAGTGCTTCCCGATGAGCGCGGCGACCTTCGGGGCGTCTCGCACTTCGATGATCAGCAGCAACGTCGGATCACCCGTGTCCACAACGGCGAGCCTCGATCCGAGCGCGTCGGCGATAGTCTCATCCGTATCCCATCCGAGAGCGCGACGCATCCGCGCGAGCACGCCGTCGAGAGCGAGGGTGATCGGTGGCGGAAGTCGCGCCCGCAGCGTTTCCTCAAGCGCTTCGGCCAGCCGTGCGGCGTCCCTCCAGCGATATACGGTGAAGTGGCGAACGCGCCGGGGGATGAGACGCAAGATGGGCTCCTCCGCCAGAGGCGCCGATGCGGACAAGATCGGCTCGTAGCGCTTCACCAGATCTCGATCGAGATCCAGAACGGATCGGGTGATGACTTCCCCATCCTCGAAATCGAGGGCGAACACGACGGTGAGGGAAAACGCCTCCAGGAGAGCGCGCGCGAGATCGCGCTGAAGAGGAGAGGTGGTGTTGGGGAGCGAGCGCACTCCGAGGGCGAGCGCTTCGCCACTGGCCCAGCCCCAGATGGGACTCGCGCCCGCGCGCCTCCACCACGAAGAGGGAGACGTGTGTTCCACGGCCTGACGCAGATGGGGCATTCGCGGATGCGTGTGAAGCGAAGGGCGCTGCCCCTCGGCGGTCTCCACAATCGCGCGAATGACGTCCGGGTGCGTGGCCAGAATGAGCACGCGCTCCCGCGCGCTCCAGAAGAGGCCCTTCTCGGAAGCACGGGCGCGGTAGCCGACAATAGGCGTCCCCCCGTAGGTCGTTCGCTCGATGGTGAATGCGCCATACGCGCGATGGGCGAGTGCGGCGACGTGCCGCTCCGCGAACCGGCGAAGCGCCTCATCGGGCCATTCGGTCATCCACAACAGGGCGAGATGCGGACGGAGGGTATCGCCTGTCCAATCCAGTCCTGTGACCACCAGCGCCATCGGCGAGCGAAAGAGCTCCAGCCATTCTCCGAGATCAGGCGTGCGCAGCACCGTGCGCACCGCTGGCTCGTTCGCATCGCCGATCAGATCGCGCCAGGCCCGCGTCGCGCGCCACCCGGTGAGGACCCGTCCGGGATCGCTCACTTCGAGATAGAACAAGGCCGTTTGCGGCACCAGCTCCGTCAGCGCGCGCCGCTTGGCGATCGCGTGATGGAGGAGCAGTCCAACAGATCCGGCGAAGAGGACCGCGATCAGGATGCCCTTCCAGCGAGAGGGGCGGCGCGGGCCGTCCGCATGAGGAGCGCGCTCGCGGTCCGCCCCGTCCCTTCGCCACGTCCAGAGCTGGCGGAACGCGCGCGGAAAGAGGCTCACGGACTCGACCCGTGCTCCCCCCATCGCCTCGACCGTACGCACGGTTGATTTCTCCCTGACCGCTCGTTATTATAGCGGCGAGCGTCTGACGATGTGGAGCGCGCGGCGCCATGAGGGAGAGAGTGCGCGTGATCATGTATTCGAGGCCGGGATGTCATCTCTGTGAAGAGGCCGAACGCGTCCTCGCGACCGTGGAGTGCGCCGACCTCTTCGATCTGGAGATCATCAATATCGAGCAAGATGAAGAACTGCGCCGCCAATATGGAGAGCAGATCCCCGTCATCTTCATCGCCGGGGTCAAGGCGTTCACATATCGTGTGGATCCCCGGGAGTTTTGTCGAAAGCTGCGGCGACTCGTGGCTCAGACGAGGTGACATGATGCGAAGAAAAAAGAGGGATGCGCTGCTGCTCATGATCGCGATGGCGGTCGCCGCATGCTCGACGCGCTCCTCCACGACGCCGGGGTCTCAGGCGACGCTCGCTCCGACGGCGTTCAGCGGCGAACGGGCCTTTGAGCATGTCCGCCGATTGGTCGAGTTGGGGCCACGACCTGTCGGCAGCGAGGCGCATGCGCGCATGCGCGAATATCTCCGCGCCGAATTGAAGGCGTATGGTCTGACCGTGTGGACGGACGAATTCCGCGCGCGGACGCCGCTCGGAGAGAAGCTGATGGTCAACCTCGTCGCCGAGCGCAAGGGAGCGAGCGACGGGGTGATCATCCTGGCCAGCCATTACGACACGAAGCTCTTCACGGACTTCTCCTTCGTCGGCGCCAACGACGGGGGATCGAGCACGGGCGCTCTGCTGGAGCTGGCGCGCGTGCTCGCCGCGCGCTCGGAGACGCCGCGCTACACGCTCTGGTTCGTCTTCTTCGATGGCGAGGAGGCTTTCGTCTCCTGGTCGGCGACGGACGGTAAATATGGGAGTCGGCACATGGTGGAGAGGCTGGAGCGGGATGGGCAGCTCTCTCGCATTCGCGCGGTCATCCTGCTCGACATGATCGGTGACAAAGACCTGGACATCCTGCGCGATGCGTACTCGACCCGCTGGCTTCAGGACATCCTCTGGGAGACGGCGCAACAGCTCGGCTACGGGCGCCACTTCACGGATCGGGAGACGTTCGTGGACGATGATCACGTCCCCTTCCTGCAGAAGGGGATCCCGGCGGTGGACCTCATTGACTTCAATTACGGGTTGTGGAACCGGTACTGGCATTCGGCCCAGGATACGCTCGACAAGCTGAGCCCGCAGAGCTTGAAGATCGTCGGAGACGTCGTCCTTCGCGCGCTGCCTCGGATCGAGGCGGCGCTGGCCGCCAGTGAGAAGAAGTGAGATGGGGAAGCGCATCGCCGTCATCCCGGGCGATGGGATTGGCGTGGAGGTGACGCGCGAGGCCGTGCGCGTGCTGGAGGCCGTGAGCGAAGTCTACGGCCTCGCGCTGGAGATGGTGACCTTCGATTGGGGAGCGGAGAAATATCTGCGCGAGGGCGTCGCCCTCCCCGAGGGCGCCGTCGAGATGTTGCAACGGGAGTACGACGCGATCCTCGCGGGCGCCTTCGGGGATCCGCGCGTCCCAGATCACCGGCATGCGCGGGAGATTCTGCTCGGCTTGCGCGTGCAGTTGGACTTGTACGTGAATCTGCGTCCGGTGAAGCTGCTCGATCCGCGCCTGACGCCGCTCAAGGGACGAACGCCGGAGGAGATTGACTTCGTCATCGTGCGGGAGAACACCGAGGGCGCATATGTGGATGTGGGCGGCGTCTTCAAGGCGGGGACGCCCGAGGAGGTCGCCCTCCAGGAAGAGATCACGACGCGGCGGGGGACCGAGCGGATCATCGTCGCGGCGTTCGAGTACGCGCGCGCGCGAGGGCGGCGGCGCGTCACGCTTGTGGATAAATCGAATGTGTTGCGCTACGGGCACGGAGTGTGGCAGCGCGTGTTCTGGGAGGTCGCCCGGCGCTATCCCGAGATCGAAGCCACGCATCAGTACGTGGATGCGATGGCGCTGCTGATGGTGCAGGACCCGGCTGCCTGCGATGTGATCGTGACGACCAACATGTTCGGCGACATCTTGAGCGATCTCGGAGCCGCGCTCATCGGTGGATTAGGATTGGCGCCTTCGGGGAACATCCATCCGGGGCGCGTCTCGCTCTTCGAACCGGTGCACGGGACGGCGCCGGCGCTGGCGGGGAAGAATGTGGCCAATCCGATGGGCGCGATCCTCACGGCGGCGATGATGCTGGACTATCTGGGAGAGACGACGGCCGCGCGCGCGATTGAGCAGGCGGTCGTCGAGGCGATTCGAGCCGACGAGGTCACGCGCGATCTCGGCGGCTCGCTCTCGACCGAGGAGGTCGGGCGCGCGATCGCCGCGCGCGTGCGCGCTCATGCCTCGTGAGCCGGAGAGGGGTGAGGCCGTCGCGGGTCTCACCTCAGGGGGAGACTGCGGAGGAGGGGGGCGATGCGGAAATGGCAATACAAGACGCTGGATTGGGGAGAGCTGAGAAAGCTCGGGGCCATCGTGACGGGGAAGGATTTCGTGGATGAGAACGTGGATGCCGGGTTGAATAAGTTGGGCGAGGAGGGGTGGGAGTTGGTCGGCGTGTACGTGGATGGCTTCGTCGTGCATCGCTCGCAAAAGAGCATTGATATTGTCTCGATCAGCCGATACGTCAAGTTCACCTTCAAACGGCCCGTGGAATGACGATGGCCGGACGCTCCTCGCCCCGTGGGGCGCAGCGTGAGCGCGCTTCGCCGGATGGGCGTCCCGTCGGGCGCCGACGCCTCTGCATATGCCGTTCCTTCATCTTCCGGAAGGAGACCTGTATTATCGTCGTGTGGGAGCTGGGCCGCCGGTGGTCCTGGTCAACGAGTGGCCGTTCTCCCATCGGTATTGGGAGCCGCTGGCGGATCGGCTCGGGCGCACCTACAGCGTCATCGGATTTGATCCTCGGGGTCTCGGGCGCAGTCGGGTCTTCCCGCCGACGGCCGCATGCGATGTGGAAGCCCATGCCGAGGATCTGCATGAGCTGATCACTGCGCTCGGACTTGGTGAAGTCCATCTGGTCGCCCATGCGCTCGGCGCGATCCCCGCGGCCTTATGCCTGCAGCGTCATCCGCAGGACGTGCGCACGTTGGCGATTCTCACCCCCTCACTGGTGCCGGGACGACCGCAGGCTCTGGGAAAGTACCTCACCGCCGCGCAACTGCTGCTCATGTTGAAGGACTTGGCCGCTGTGCCGCTCCTCCGCAACCTCATCTTTCGGCGATATGCCCTCGGGCGCCTCCCGAAGGCGTATCAACAGCTCCTGGCCGAGGACCTTCTTCATGTGGACGTGCGCGCGGCGTGGGAGCTGGTGCATTCGGCGACGGAAGAGATCATCCTGCGCCGATTTCTGGAGGCATTGGTCATGAGCGCGCGTCCGGTGCTGCTGGTGGCGTGCCGAAGAGACGCCTGGAGATCGGTCGAGGCGGCGCGCTGGCTCTTCGAGCGCCTTCCGGCGGGAATGTTGGTGACCATGGCCACTCCGGCTCATTTCCCCATGCTCGAGGCCCCCGAGACCTTGAGTCGCGTGCTCGCGGAGTTTTACAGAAAGATCGGCGCGTGATACACTGATTCAAGCGATGGTCGCGCGGGAGAACTTTTGAAACTCGCTCCCCCACCAGGGCGTAGTGAGAAGCGGTGGGATCGAGCGTCGAAGGGAGGCGAAGATGCCGGACGAGAAGACATGCGCGGGCGTGACGCCGATTGAGACCTCCCGTCGTCTTCGGGAGATGCGGGTTTTGGTCGTCGCCGGGACGGCGAATCGTCAGGCCGAACTCGGTCGGGTGATCGAACGGCTCGGCTGTCAGGTGACGACGGCGGATTTCCTGCACCTGGAGGGCCTCCCCCCTGAAGGCGAAGCGTTTCATCTGGTGGTCGCCGATCTGGAGCGGGAGACCATACCTTTTGGGGGGAGCCTCGCGCAGCTTGATCCGCAGAAGATCATCGCGCTGATTCCCGAAGCCTGGCCGGAGCACGGGATGCGGGACCTGGGGGTCGCCGTCGGTCGCTATGTGATCAAGCCGGTTCACCCGGAGGAGTTGCTGCAAGCGGTGCGCGATCGGTTGGAAGTGGTCGCGTTACAGGAGACGACGGCGCGCTTGAGCGCCGAATTGCGCGCCCGGTATCAGATCGAGGACCTCATCGGCGTCAGTCCAGGGGCGGAGACGCGTCGGGCGTTCGTTCGAACGTTCGCGCATGTGGCGCATCCGCTCTTTCTCTCCGGGGAACGCGGCGTGGGTAAGCAGCGGCTCGCGCAGACGGTCCACTACAGCGGTCCCTGGGCGATGACGCCCTTCATCCTCGTGGATACGGCGCACGTGCCGGCGAGCACCTTGTCGGGATTGCTCTTCGGCGATGCGGGATGGGCTGGAGATGAGGCGCTGTCGCTCGGTCGCGGGATAACGACTCTGTTGAGCGCGGGGACGGTTTACATCACGGAGGCTTCGTTCATTCCCCTCCCGCTTCAGTACCGCCTGGCGGCGATGATTCGAGAGCAACAGGGGGTCGGGAGCGAGGCCTTGGAGGTCCCGTCGGGGCTGCGCTTCATCTTCGGGAGTCAGTGGGCGCCGGAGCAGTTGCGGCGCAAGGGCTTGCTGGTCGAAGACCTCTATCAGGTGATCCGAGACGCGCACCTGGCGATCGAACCCTTGCGCGCGCGTCCGGAGGACATCCCGTATTTCGTGGACTACTTCGTAGAGCGCATCTGTCAGCGGCAGCAGCGAGAGCGGCGCGTCGTGACCGAAGCCGCGCTTCGTGCGCTCGCGCGCCACACGTGGCCGGAGAATGTGGACGAGCTGCAACGCGTTCTGGAGGTGGCCGTGCGGCGCACAAGCCCGCAGCCGATTGACGTCATCCACTTGCCCGAACCGATCGGGCACCCCGCGCCCCGCGTCCCTCAGGTTCCCTTTCCGGAAGAGGGGATTGACTTCTACGAGGTCGTGGAGGAATTCGAGCGCCATTTGATCGCAGAGGCACTTCGGCGAACCGGAGGGAATCAGCGGCGTGCGGCGCGACTCTTGCGCTTGAAGGAGACGACGCTGGCCGCGATGCGGAAGCGTCTGAGGGTCGAGTTCGATCGTCCGTGACGGCTGATGAAGCATCGTCGGGACATCGCTCCAGAGACACCGCAGGCGCCCGAGCGCGCGCCGGAGGAATTCCCGTGTCTTCTGGAGCAGCGTATCCGACCGGATCGGCGATATGTTCGGATCGGCTTCGCGCTGACGCTCCTTCTGCATGGCTCGCTCTTCGGATATGCCCTTTACGACTCCTATCGCGCGCTCTCTTCCTGGAGGAGCTGGATCGGTCTGGAGATTGTGAGCGAGCCGGGAGGATGGCGGGGCCTTCGGCTCCCGGATCGGATCCTGCTCGGGACGCCGCTCTACTATCCTCCGGGGTTGGTCGCCTCGTCGTCGGAAGAGGCCGCGCGACGTCGCGCGCAGGAGCGACGCCGGCGCGAGGAGGCGGCGCGCCGTCTGCGCGAGCACCTGGAGCAGCGGGCGAAGGCGAACGAAGCGGAGTCTTCGCCGGAGCTGCCGAAGACATGGGAGGAGTTGGAGCAACGGGTCAGAGCCGAGGCGCGGAAGTTGAACATCGGGCCGATCCGCGAGGCCATCGTTGAGCTCTATCGCGCGAAGCAGGAGGGACGCCTTGCGTTTCAAGACATCACGGTCGCCATCTCCTTCCGCGTGCAGCCAGATGGACAGCTGACGGACGTCGCGCTCGTAGAGCCCTCGGGCATCCCTCAGGTGGATGCGGCGGCTTTGATGATCGTCGAGGAGGCGAGTCGAGCGCGCATCCTCGCCCCGCTCTCCATCGCGCGTTCGGTGACCGTGAAGCTCATCATCGCTGAGATGACTGAGTTGCGCTTCATCGCCGTCTCACCGTCGGAGGCGGGAGCGGCGCAGCTCGTCAGCCAATTGAACGGCTTGCTCGTGCTCGCGCGGTTGAACGCCGGCAAACTGGATCCTCAGGCGGCGGCGATCCTCTCCCGATTGAGCATCACGCAAGAGGGGCGGAACGTCATCGCGAGCGTGAAGATCCCGCGCGCCGAAGCGACCGAGATGTTGAAGAGCCGGATCGGATCCGAGGAGTGACGCGCCGCGCGCCGGCTCATCCCATCGGAAGCCGGGTTTCCACATGAGGGCAGGCGATGAAGACCATCATCGAGCCGTTCCGCATCAAGGTCGTCGAACCGATTCGGATGACGACGCGCCAGGAGCGCGAAGCCTATTTGCGCGAGGCCGGGTACAACCTCTTTTTGATCAAGGCCGAGCATGTCATCATTGATCTGCTGACCGATAGCGGCACGGCGGCCATGAGTTCCGAGCAGTGGGCGGCCATGATGCGAGGGGATGAATCGTATGCCGGGAGCGCGAGCTTCTATCGGTTCGAGGCCGTCGTGCGCGACATCTTCGGGTTCAAACACGTCATCCCCACGCATCAGGGGCGAGCGGCCGAGCGCATCCTCTTCTCGATCCTGTGCCGGCCCGGTCATATCGTGCCGAGCAACACGCACTTCGATACGACGCGAGCGAACATCGAATACGTGGGCGCCGAGGCCGTGGACCTGCCGATCCCCGAATTCTACAAGCCCTCGGTCGAGCATCCGTTCAAGGGGAACATGGACACCGAAGCCTTGCGCGCGCTGATTCGACGTGTCGGGCCGGAGCGTATCCCGTTGGTCATGCTCACGGTGACGAACAATTCCGGCGGGGGGCAGCCCGTCTCCATGGCCAATATCCGTGAGGTGAAGGCCATCTGCGTCGAATACGGGATCCCCCTCTATCTGGATGCCTGCCGCTTCGCCGAGAACGCCTACTTCATCAAGCTCCGCGAAGAGGGGTACGCGCACAAATCGGTGCGAGAGATCGCGCGCGAGATGTTCTCTTACGCCGACGGGTGCACGATGTCGGCGAAGAAGGACGGGCTGGCCAATATCGGCGGCTTCCTCTGCACCAATGACGATCGCCTGGCGCAACAGGAGAAGGACCTGCTCATCCTGACCGAGGGATTCCCCACGTACGGAGGGCTGGCCGGCCGCGATCTGGAAGCTATCGCCGTGGGATTGCAGGAGGTCCTCGACGAGGACTACTTGCAATATCGCTTCGCTTCGACGCGCTACTTGGGGCGACACCTCACCGAAGCGGGCGTGCCGATCGTGCAGCCACCAGGCGGTCATGCCATCTACATTGACGCCGGAGCGATGCTCCCGCATATTCCACCGCTGCAGTATCCGGCGCAGGCGCTCGCCGTCGAACTCTATCGCGAGGCAGGCATTCGCTCGGTCGAGATCGGCTCGGTCATGTTCGGTAAGCGCGATCCGCGGACGGGGGAGGAGATCCCGGCGCCGATGGAATTGGTGCGGTTGGCGATCCCGCGCCGCGTCTACACGCAGAGCCATATTGATTACGTGATCGAGGCGATCCTGGAGGTCTACAAGCGGCGCGAGACGATTCGCGGCTATCGCATCCTGTGGCAGGCTCCCTTCTTGCGCCATTTCACGGCGCGCTTTGAGCCCCTCTGATCATCGGGCGAAATACCCGGGGCGAGTCCGCACCCGCGCGCCCGCGCGCGCGACGCGCACCTCAATGCGCCGCCAGCTCCCGTCGCGCTCGGCGCGCGCTGGCGTGTACGCGAGGCTGTAGATCGTCCGCAGGTCCGCGGCGATCTGCTCATAGACGCCCTCCAGTTGGCTCACGTCTCGAACGCGATAGAAGCGCCCTCCCGAGAGATCGGCCAACTGACGCAGGTGCTCTTCAGCCACGCGCGTGGCGGCGCGCACCTGCTCGCGTCCGGATTCATGTAGTGTGGCCGCCAGCTCCGCTTCGTTCTCGAACATGATCGGATAGATCAGCGCATCGGACTGCAAGACGCCGAGGATCAGGTCTTGAAATCTGAGAAAAGAGCCGGGGCGTCGCAAGGGGTCATTCCACAGCGGTGTGCCCTGATAGGCGAAAGAGCTGTCGCGCCCATCGGTGAGGACGACCAGCGCATTGCGTTGACCGCGAACCGGACCGAGCACTTCCGCGAGCGCATATCCGATGGCGTCATAGAGCGCCGTGCTCCCCAGAGGGGGGACGATGTGCTCCAGCGCGCGCCGGACCTGATCGCGATCCGGCGTGAGCGGCGCGATGACCTCCACATCGCGCGCGAAGAGCAGCAGGGCGATCCGATCCTCCGGACGCATCACCTCGAGGAAGCGGAGCGCGGCCCCTCGGATCGCCTCCCATTGCCCCCGCGTGCTCCCACTCACATCCACCAGGAGCACGAGGTTGAAGGGGCTCGTCTCCACGGCGAAATGGCGAATCTGCTGAGGGACACCATCCTCCCAGACGGTGAAGTCCGCGGCCGTGAGCCCGCTGAGGACTTTGCCCTCGGCGTCGGTGACGCTCAGCAGGAGATTCACCAGGGGCGCTTCCAATCGGATGGCCTCTTCCTCCTCGACCGAGGCCGTCGGCCAGGCGACCGGCCCCTCCGCCTCGACCACGCGCGCCAGCCGTGGCTCCAGGGCGCGCAGCGTGGCCCCCAGGACGCTCTGCCGATTGCCGGCCAGCGCGCGCGCGGCGCGCGTCATCGGCTGCGGGGGCAACATGCCGATGATGACGCGGCCTGGCGCCATCGGCGGTCCAAGCTCCACCCATCCGTTGAGGGTGCGCACCTGGACGGAGAGCTGACCCTGACCGATCTTCCCCGCCAGAACAGCCGGGGGGGGCGTTGCGCTCGGCGTGGATGAGCGGGGGAACACCGGGTGCGTCACCCGCGGGAGCGCGGGTCCGGCATAGCGCACATATCCCTCCGTCCAAACCAATTCGGCCTTGAGGTCCTCGGTGGGAATGCCCAGGATGACGTCCCCACTCATCGTCTCCACGCGCACCTGGCGGGGTCGGCCATGCACCTGCACCGTTCCCTCCTCCGTTCTCGCTTCCAGCCGCAGGCCCGGTGGGACCGTCAGATAGACATCGAGCGTCTGATCCTCGTTTCGGGTCGCGCAGCGGAGGCTCGCCCGGTCCGTGCCCACTTTGAGGCGCACCATCTCCTCCGCGATCGGGAGATTGCTCTCGACGCGCAGGACGATCCGGTCGCGGGAACCCTCGCGAATGAGAATCCGTCCGTGCGGATTCTCGATCTTGAGTTCACCGAGCGGCGGGAGCCGCTTCTCGAAGACGGCCACGCGGGGAATCGGCGCCTGAGCGGCAGCGCCCCCTTCTGCCCGTGGCGCACCAAGAGACAACGGGAACCCCTGAGAGGATTTATTCCCCCACAAGAGTCCCGTGATGAGCCACGCGCTGAGGATGACCCGTCGTGCGATGATCGCTCGTCCTCCCGGCCCCCGAACCGCCGCGCTCACGGCTGGCTCACCGGGGCATAATAGCCGCGCCGAGCGTGCACCTTGAATTTCTTGCCCCCCTCGCGAGCGACCTCGATCTTAATGCGCCGCCACTTCCCATCGCGGCTCGTGTTCGTGGAGATGTACCCGATGTTGTACTGCTGGCGCAGTTCGCGCGCGATCGTCGCACAGACGGCTTCGAGCAAGGACGCCCCCATGACGGTGAAATGGCGACCGCCCGTCAGCTTCGAGAGCTGCTGAAGGATGGCGATCCCCTGCTGCTCGAAGTAGGTGTTGTAGAGCGTCGGATCGGGCGTCCCGATCGTGTAGATCTGCACGTCGGATTCTTTCAGCAAGCGCGAGAGCGCACCGTAGCTGTAGCGCGAGCTATTATCCTGCCCATCGCTGATGACCAGGAGCACGCGTTTCCCGTGCCGGGCGTGGCGCAACTTCAACACGCCTTCGTAGACGGCGTCAAAGAGCGCCGTTCGACCCTGCGCGCGGAGGAAGGGGAGATACGTGAGCAGGACCTCCCCGTCGGTGAAGTCCGCCAAGAGCATCACCTGCTTATTGAAGGCGATGGCGAAGAATTCATCCTGCGGATTGCTCCACTCGATGAAGCGACGCACGGCCTCACGCAAGCGCGCGATCTTGCTCCGCATGCTGCCGGAGACGTCCAGGATGAGCCCCACGCTGATCGGAATGTCATCGGTGCTGAAGAACTTGACCTGCTGCGGGACGTCGTCCTCGTAGACGGTGAAGTGGTCCGATTTCAGCCCTGTGACGAAGCGGCCCAGTTGATCCGTCACGCTGATGGAGAGCAGGACCAGCTCCGATTTGAGCCGAATGAACTGCTCCTGCAGCGATTGATCCGTCGCGGCCGCCGTCCTCGTGGCTTGACCCGAGGCGCTCTGTGATTCGGCGGACGTGGCCTTCGGAGCGTCCGATGGCGCCGGCCGATCTCCCGCCGAGATCGAAGGCCCCATCGGCAGAAGCAGGAGTCCGACCGCTGTGCACACGAGCGCCCGCCATCGCCTGAACATGAAGGGTGAGACGGCTCCCCTGACCCTTGGGCTCATCGTTCCCTCCTTAGTTCCGGTCTTTTGCTTTTCAACCTGTTCCGGCGCGGACTCCTAATGATAAAGACAATCATGAGCCCGCGCAATAGGAATTTTCGCCGACCCGCGTCTCACCGGGGCATCGGCCCCGAGCCGGTCAGAAGCAGGGGCGCGACCCGCGCTTCTTCCAGATCCAGGCGGCGCAGCGCTTCAGCGAGCGCTTGTTGCAGGAGCGCGAAAAGATGAGCGTTTTCGAAGGGCTCGCCCTCGCCCAGAGGGCCTCGAAGCAGCAGCTCCCCTCGCTTCCGTCCGCGCCCATCCGTTAACGGGAGATGCACGCTCCAGACAGGGGTGGAGTCATCCGAGGCCGTGCCCTGAGGTGCTGAGAGCACCCAGCGGCATTCGGGCCGCCCTTCCCATCGAAGCTCGGCGACATCCACATCGCCGAGCTCGAGCAGCCGCGCGAGCGCTGCGCGCAACTCGTTCGGCGCTTCGGCCTGTCGCACCTGCGCGATGGTGCGCCGCCACTGGATGTTCTTGGCCAAGACGCGATGATGTCGAAGCGCTCTCCCCGCCGAGTGGAGCAGCTCCTGGAGTTCCGGATACCCGAGCGACTGAATGAGGAAGAAGACTGCGGCGCCGAGGATGAAGAGAAGAACGCCCATGAGCTTCCCTTGAGGATTCAGGAAGAGCAGGCTGAACAATCCGCACGCCGCACACGCCGCGTAGAGCAGGATCACGACCTGCCGCCGGGTCAGGCCGCGCCGCAGCAGCATGTGATGAATGTGCTCCAGATCGCCCTGAAAGAGCGGGCGTCGGCCGAGCGCTCGGCGCATGAGCGTCCAGAGGGTGTCCACGATCGGCAAGCCGAAGGAGACCAGGGGAATGGCGACGGCGACGGCCGTCGCGCTCTTTTGCGAGCCCTCAATGGCGAGCGCGCCGAGCAAGAATCCCAAGAAGAGGCTCCCGGAATCACCCAGAAAGATCGTCGCCGGCATGAAGTTGTACCGGAGGAATCCCACGATCGCTCCGGCGAGCGCGACCGTGAGCAGGATGAGCAGGGGTTGCTGGTGAAAGAGCGCGGCTCCCAGAAGCGTCAGCGTGGCGAACAGCGCCGCGCCGGCCGAGAGTCCGTCCAGGCCATCAATGAGGTTGAAGGCATTCGTGATGCCGACCAGCCACAGCAGCGTGAGCGGCAACGACAGCAGGCCGAGCTCGATCGTCCCCCCCCACGGATTCCAGATTCGGGTGATCTGAATGCCGGCGGCATACAGCATGAGCGCCGCCGCACTCTGCACGGCGAATTTGATCCGCGCATCAGCGCCGCGCAGATCATCGTACACGCCCAAGAGGAGGATGAGCGTGCTCGGCAGTAGGAGCTTCGCGATCTGCGGTATCTGCGCCCGAAAGTGCCGAGCGACTTCATTCTCCACGGCGAGCGATCCGGCGAGCGCCAGCAGAAACGCCGCGTAGATGGCGAGCCCTCCGAGCCGGGGCGTCGGCCGGTCGTGAATCTTTCGCGACCGATCCGGCCGGTCGAGGACTCCCCAGTGAGTCGCCAGACGGCGCACCAGAGGTGTCAGTGCCAGGGAGAGCCCGAGAGCCAGAAGGAAGAGCGCCAAATACGTCTTCATCGCCTCGCCCGTTCGTTCGGCGCGTTCGCGCCGACTGCTCGCGCACGTTCGGTCACACAGCCGCCGATCGGCAGCTTCATCACCCTATCACTGCGGGCTTTCGATGTCAAATGAAAATCGGGAGCGGGCTCCGGCGATTCGTCCGGCCCGCGCGGGTGTCGCGGGTACCGTTTCCGCGATCCGTTTGGTATCATACGTGTCTTGATCTCGCGCCTGGAGCCGCCTGTGATGAGCGTGAGTTTGGAGACGATTCGCAGCTTGTGCAAGCGCCGGGGGTTCGTCTTCCCCTCATCGGAGATTTACGGGGGGATCGAGAGCATCTGGGACTATGGGCCCCTGGGCGTTGAGTTGAAGAACAACATCAAGCGGGCCTGGTGGCGCGCCGTCGTCTATGAGCGGGACGACATCGAGGGCCTGGATGCCGCCATCTTGATGAACCGGCTCGTCTGGAAATACTCCGGCCATGAGGAGACCTTTTCCGATCCACTTGTGGACTGCCGCGAATGTAAGCGCCGGTTCCGAGCCGATGACGTGCTCGCCGAGTCATTGGAGCGCGCGACGGAGCCCGTGCTGAGGTCCCTTCAGGAGGCCACGTCCCGGGGCGCCGAAGAGATCGCGGCGTTCTTGAACGAGGTCGAGCATCGGGAGAGAGAACGCGGGCGCACGTATCCGAGCCGATGGGCGTTGGCCAAGGAGGTGTTGAAGGATCCCGAATATCAGGAGCAGCTTCGACGTCGCGTCGAGCAGGCGGTCGGGTCACTGCCGCCGCTGCCGCCCGATTCCGATCCCTTGCGGACGTGGATCGAGGTCATCGAACAGGTGAGGTCGCAGCTCGGCGAGCGACTCGAGGCGATTCGAGCGATCGAGGCGAGTTTCGGGCGGACCTACGAGTCCGAGCAACAGCTCCTCCAGCAGGCGCTCACCACCTATCGGTCGTGGACGACGGATGTCGTGAAGGCCTCCTGGAGCGAGCTGTTCGTGCGGTTGAATGAGCGGAAGGCGCTCTGGTGTCCGCAGTGCGGGGCTCGGGGGGCTTTCACCCCACCCCGGCGATTCAACCTGATGTTCAAAACGTTCATGGGGCCGGTTGAGGAGGAATCGGCGCTCGTTTACCTGCGGCCTGAGACGGCGCAGGGCATCTTCGTGAACTTCCTGAACGTACTCGGGAGCGCGCGGCGGAAGCTGCCCTTTGGGATCGCGCAGATCGGCAAGGCCTTCCGTAACGAGATCACGCCTGGGCAGTTCCTCTTCCGCGTGCGGGAATTCGAGCAGATGGAGATCGAATACTTCGTGCCCCCTGGGGAGGACGAGCGGTGGTTCGAGCACTGGGTCGAGGAGCGCTACGCTTGGTACCTTCGTCTGGGGTTCCGTGCGGAGAACCTGCGCTGTCGGGAGCAGTCGCGCGAGGAGCTGGCCCATTACAGCAAGCGCACGGTGGACATCGAGTATCGGTTCCCTATGGGGTGGGGGGAGATCGAGGGCATCGCCAATCGCACCGATTACGATCTGCGCGCGCACTCGAAGGCCGATCCGCGAAACGAGCATTCGACGGACGATCTCACCTATTTCGATCAAGCGGCGGGCGTTCATGTCACGCCGTATGTGATCGAACCCTCGGCGGGGGTGGATCGCATCTTCCTGGCCCTTCTCTGCGATGCCTATCACGAGGAGATGGTGCGCGGGGAGAAGCGCGTCGTGCTGCGGCTGCATCGAGACCTGGCGCCGATCAAGGTGGCCGTCTTCCCCCTGTTGCGCAATCGGAGCGAGCTGGTCCAGTTGGCGCGGAGGATCGTGGCGGATGTGCGCGCTGTGGTCCCCGGGCGCGTCGTCTACGACGACACGGCCTCGATCGGGCGGCTCTATCGGCGTCAGGATGAGATCGGCACCCCCTATTGCGTGACCGTAGACGTGCAATCGCTCTCGGACGAGCAGGTGACCGTCCGCGATCGCGATACGATGCAGCAGCTGCGCCTTCCTATTGCCCGACTCCGCGAGTACTTCGCCGAGCAATTTCGGCGAGAATCGTCGCTCGTGGGCTGAGGCGGAGCGCCGCGGACATGACGACGAGATTGGATGTCCCGGAGCCGATTCTCGCGCTCTGTCGCGCCATTCGAGAGGCGGGGGGGCGCGCGCTGCTGGTCGGCGGGGGGGTGCGCGATCGGCTCCTCGGCCTCCCGTGGAAGGATTTCGATTTGGAGGTGTATGGATTGCCTGCCGACGCCGTGAAAGCCGTGCTCGAGCGCTTCGGCGAAGTGAACATCGTGGGCGAGAGCTTCACCGTCTACAAGCTCCGCCTCACCGGATGGGACGTGGACGTGAGCCTCCCTCGCCGGGAGACCAAGAGCGGGCGCGGGCATCGGGGATTCCGCGTCGTGGGCGATCCCTCGTTGCGGATCGAGGAGGCGACGCGGCGGCGCGATTTCACCATCAATGCCATGCTCTACGATCCGCTGACCGACGAGGTGATTGATCCCTTCGGCGGGCGCGCCGATTTGGAGCGACGAATCCTCCGCATGGTGGATGCGCGGACGTTCCCGGAGGATAGTTTGCGGGTATTGCGCGCCATGCAACTGGTGGCGCGATTCGAATGCACGATCGAGCCGGAGACGCTCGCCGTCTGCCGCTCGATGGATCTCTCCGATTTGCCGAGCGAACGCATTTGGGGGGAGATGGAGAAGCTCCTGCTTCTCGGGCGGCGGCCCTCCCTCGGGCTTCAAGCAGCGCTCGATCTGCTCATCATTGACAAGCTCTTCCCCGATCTCCGGTGGCTCGTCGGATGCCCGCAGGATCCGATCTGGCATCCGGAGGGCGATGTGTGGACGCACACGCTGCTGGCCGTGGATCGGGCGGCGGAGCTGGTCCGGGAACATCAGTTGCCGAAAGAGAAATGGTTGACGGTGATGCTCGCCGTACTCCTGCACGACATCGCCAAGCCGCTCACGCTCAAGGAAGAGAACGGGCGCATTCGCACGCCTGGCCACGAGGAGGCGGGCGTCGAGCCGAGCCGGCGCGTGCTCGATCGGTTGAACGTACACACGATCAACGGCTACGACGTGCGCCATCAGGTGCTGGCGCTTGTGGCTCATCATCTGAAGCCCGCGCAGTTTTACAAGGATCGCGAGCGCGTGACCGATGGCGCATTTCGGCGCCTGGCCGCGCGGTGTGATCTGGAGCTGTTGTATCTGGTGGCGAAGGCGGATGCGCTGGCGCGCGGGCCGGCTTCCAGCTCGGAAGCCGAAGAGTGGTTCATTGAGCGCGCGCGCCGCCTGGGCGTGGAACATGCGCCCCCCAAGCCCATTCTCATGGGACGCCATCTGCTCCAGTTGGGGATGAAACCCGGGCCCGAGATGGGACGCCTCTTGCGCGCGGTGTACGAGCTGCAGCTCGATGGGAAGGTCACGACCCTGGACGAAGCGCTTCGCGTCGCCCGTCAGTGGCTCGAGCAGCGATCGTGAGGCGCGGACGGCCTGCTCGGCGCGTCCCTCCCATCCGCCGCGCGTCCCGTGAGCGGATGGCTTGAGCGCTCCTGATAAACTCTGCTACAATCGCGTGGGTCATCATCGCGCCGGAGGGCAGCATGGGGAAGGTCGTAGTCGTGCAGCACGCCGCGTGCGAGACGCTCGGGACGATCGCCGATGCCCTCGAGGACGCCCGACTCGAGGTCGAATACGTTCGCGCGTTCGCCGGGGAGCCGATCCCCACGCATCTGGATGAAGCCGTCGGTCTCATCCTCATGGGCGGACCGATGGGGGTGTACGAGCAGGATCGGTATCCGTTTCTCGTCGAGGGGATGCGCCTGATCGAGCACGCGCTCGCCGCAGCGAAGCCGATTCTCGGCGTATGCTTGGGCAGTCAATTGCTGGCGGCGACGCTCGGCGCTCGCGTCGTGAAGGGACCGCAGAAGGAGATCGGATGGTTCCCCGTTACGCTCACGGATGCGGCACGTGCGGATGCGCTCTTTGCAGACACGCCGTCGTCCTTCATCGCCTATCATTGGCATGGCGACGTGTTCGATTGTCCCTCGGGGGCCGTCTCGCTGGCGCGTTCGGCGCTGACCGAATGTCAAGCCTTTCGCTATGGGACGAACGCCTACGGATTGCTCTTTCATCTGGAGGTGACCGAGCCGCTCATCGCCGATATGGTTCGGACCTTCGCCGGAGAGCTGCGCGAGGCGGGCCTCTCCGGCGAGGAGATCCTTCGACAAGCCGAGCGCCATGTGCCCGACCTCAGGCGAATCGGGCAGACGGTCTTCCGGGCCTGGACGCACCTCCTGAAGACGTGAGGCGGGGATTCCTTCCGCTGAGGAGGTTGACGATGAACACGCGACCTCGTGTGTGGAGACGCCTCGGGAGAATCGCGCTTTGGACCGGTGGTTTGGCGCCCTTCATCTTCGTCGGCGGAGTGGCGCGTCCGGCGCAAGACGATGTCGTTCGCGTCGGGCCGATCGCCGCGCGGCCCGGCAGCGTCGTCTCGGGCATGATCGAGGTTCCGGCCGCGACCGATCCCGGGACGCAGATCCCGGTGACCATCGCGCGGGGGGAGCGACCCGGTCCCGTCCTGGCCCTTGTGGCGGGGAATCATGGCTACGAGTACGCGCCGATCCTGGCCCTACAGCGGGTGCGGGCGCAGCTGGATCCGAAAGCCCTGCGGGGAACGCTCATTCTCGTGCATGTCGCCAATATGCCCTCATTCCTGGGGCGGACGATCTATTACAGTCCGGTGGATCGAAAGAACCTGAATCGCGTCTATCCCGGCCGCCGAGACGGAACGCTCTCGGAGCGCATCGCCTATGCGATCACGACCGAAGTCATCGAGAAGTGCGACATGCTCGTTGACCTGCATTGTGGGGATGGGAACGAATCGCTGCGTCCCTATGTCTACATGCCGGTCACGGGCGACCCTCGGATGGATGCCGCTGTGCGCGAGATGGCGCTCGCTTTCGGCATCGAGTACATCGTCGTGGATCGCGATCGGCCGAGAGATCCCGCCGCTTCCATCTACTGCGCGACGACGGCCATAACGCGAGGCAAACCGGCGATCACGGTCGAATCGGGGTATTTGGGCACGACCGATTCGGAATCCATCGAGCGGATCGTGCGCGGCGTCTTCAGCCTCATGCGCCATCTGAAGATGCTCGAGGGCGCGCCCGAGCGCGTCGCGCATCCCGTCTTCCTCGATCCGACGCAGGTGGTGACGAGCCCGGCGACCGGGATCCTCTCCCCGAAGGTGGAGCGCGGTCAATACGTGGCGGCCGGGACTGTGCTGGCCACGATCACGGACTTCTTCGGTCGAACGATCGCCGAGGTGCGCGCGCCATTGTCCGGCATCGTGCTCTACATCGTCGCCACGCCACCGATCACGCAGGGAGAACCCGTCGCCTTCATCGGTGCTGTCGCCTCCTCGAGGTGACGCGCGGCCCTGTGGGAGAGCGCGTCTTCACGACGCGAATCAGATGCCGTGATCACCCCTCGGATCAGGTGGGGGAATTCCCCCGGCCTGGAGGGAAATCCCGCATGCTCCTGCGAAGCCGATCGCGTGTCGAGGGGAGATAACCATTCGAGGATGCAAAACATAAGTGCGACAGGATGTGAAGCGGCACGACGATTGCAACGCTTCGAGGAAAAGCCGCCGTGAGATCATGGGAGGAGATATGGAGGCGGTGAAGGGAAAACGCATCCTCATGGTCATCGCCCCGGAGGACTTTCGGGATGAGGAGTTGTTCACGCCGAAGGGGATCTTCGAGGCCGAGGGGGCGGAAGTGACGATTGCCTCCACGCGCTTGGGGCTGGCGCGCGGGATGCTGGGCGAAAGCGCTTCGCCCGATCTTCTCATCGCCGAAGCGCGCGCCGAGGACTATGACGCCATCGTCGTGGTCGGGGGGATGGGATCGCCGACGCACCTCTGGGCGGACGAAGCGTTACATCGGTTGCTCCGGGAGGCTGACGAGAAGGGGAAGATCATCGGCGCCATCTGCCTCTCGCCGGCGGTCCTGGCGCGCGCCGGTCTGCTGCGCGGACGGCGGGCGACCGTGTACGTGACCGAGGAGTCCATGAGTGAGCTGCGCCGCGGGGGCGCGCATTATCAGCAGGTGGACGTCGTCACCGATGGGCGGATCATCACCGCCAGTGGGCCGCACGCAGCCGCCGAGTTCGGACGCGCCATCGTGGCCCAGCTCGTGGGCCGCTCAGTCTGACGATGAACGCGCGACGGATTCGACGAGAGGCGTAAGGCGCTTCTCGACATTGGAGCTGCGCGCGCAGGTGGCGTCGTTCAGGGGACTCTGCTGCTGTGGCGCAGCGGCTCCTGCGGCATCAGGACGCCCGAGGAGAGGCGTCCTCAGAGGATCCATCCCCCGCCGATGACCAGATCATCCTGATAGAAGACGGCGGCCTGGCCCGGCGTGATGGCGCGCTGCGGTTCATCGAAACGCACGAGCACGGAACCGTCCGCGCTCGGTTCGATCGTCGCCGAGGCCTCCTGGTGCCGGTAACGGATCTTCACCGTGACGCGCAGGGGCTCGCGCAGCTCGGCGATGGCGATCCAGTTCGGGTTCACCACGCGGAGCGTCTCCCGGTAGAGATCGCGCTCCTCGCCGACGATAACGCGGTTGCGGGCGACGTCCAGATCCACGACGTAGACGGGACGTCCCAGAGCGATGCCGAGGCCACGCCGCTGGCCGATCGTGTAGCGGTGAATTCCCTCATGGTGGCCGACGACGCGCCCGTCGGTCGTGACGATCTCGCCACGTCGCGGTCGAGGGAGCGTCCGGCGCTCCTCGGCCAACGGGTCCTCACCGTCCAGCACCAGACCCGTCTCGACGTACTGCTCGACGAAGCGAACATAATCGCCATCGGGGACGAAGCTGAGGTCCTGACTCTCCGGCTTCTCGGCCACGGGCAGGCCGAACTCGCGAGCGAGACGTCTGACCTCGGCCTTCGTCAGATGCCCAAGAGGGAAGAGGGCGCGCGCCAGCTGCTCCTGCGTCAGCTCGAAGAGGAAGTAGGACTGATCCTTCTGCCGGTCCACGCCACGTCGGAGGAGGAAGCGGCCCCGCGTCGCATCCCACTCCAGGCGCGCATAATGTCCGGTGGCCACCCGCTCGAAGCCCAACTGCTCGGCGAAGCGGAGGAAGGTCGCGAACTTGATCCGCGAGTTACAGGGGACGCAGGGATTGGGCGTGCGCCCGCGCAGATAGTCCCGAACGAAAGGGAGGACGATCGTCCGCTCGAACTCCTCTTCGAGATTGAGGACGTAGAAGGGGAAGCCCAGATGCGCGGCGACGCGCCGGGCGTCGTAGATGTCATCGAGCGAGCAGCAGCGCGAGGGCAGAGGCTCCCCGTTCGGCCCCGTGAAGCGGCGCTGGTTCCAGAGCTGCAGCGAGAAGCCGACGATCTCGTGCCCCTCGCGCTTCAACAGGGCCGCCGCCGTGGAACTGTCCACGCCTCCGCTCATGGCGACGGCAATGCGCATCTTCACGCCCATGTGTCCCCCGGTTGTAGTAGCACGCCTTCTGCAAAGATGCTATCATAGCAGAGGCTATGTGGGAAGTGGCGGAGAAATATCGGATCAAGAGAGAGCCGTTCTATCTGCCGACGAACAACGAGGTGGAGTTGTTCACGGCAGCGTATCATCAGAAGCTCCCGGTGATGTTGAAGGGCCCGACCGGATGCGGCAAGACGCGCTTCGTGCAGTACATGGCGTGGCGACTCGGACGACCGCTCATCACCGTCGCCTGTCATGAGGACCTCTCAGCGACGGATCTGGTCGGCCGCTTCCTCCTAGAAGGGGAGGAGACGGTCTGGCACGATGGGCCGCTGACGACGGCCGTGAAGATCGGCGGCATCTGCTATCTGGACGAAGTCGTCGAGGCGCGCAAGGACACGATCGTGCTCATTCATCCCCTCACCGATGATCGGCGTATTCTGCCCATCGAGAAGTTGGGGACGCTGCTGGAAGCGCCCGATGAATTCATGCTCGTCATCTCCTACAATCCCGGCTATCAGAGCGTGCTCAAGGACCTGAAGCAATCCACGCGGCAGCGCTTCGTCAGCCTGGAATTCACCTACCCCTCCTTCGAGAACGAGGTGCGGATCGTCATGCACGAGGGCGGTGTGGACGAGGAGACGGCGTGCGATCTGGTGCGCATTGGGCAGAAGGCGCGGAACCTGAAGGGGCATGGCCTGGAGGAGGGCGTCTCCACCCGCTTGCTCGTCTACGCGGCCCAGCTCATTCGGAGCGGCATCCCACCATACGAGGCGTGCGAAGCCGCGATCATTCAGACGGTCACGGACGATCCGGAGATTCAGCGCAGTCTGCGCGAGATCGTGACGACGATCATCTGAAGCGGCGGGGGGATCGCGGGCGCTATGGATGATTCGATGCGCAGGGCCTTGGAGAAACAGTTGAGGGGGGTGACGCCGGAGAAGGCCGAGCATTTGGTGGGGCGCATCCTGAAGCTGCCGGCCGATCGCGCTTTCCTTCTGCTGGAGACGGGATTGGGGCTGGCGGCCACCAGCGTGCGTGCGGCCGCCGAGTTCGTGCGCGTCGCTCCGGAGGTGGGGATGGCGCTGGACCCGGAGAGCCTGAAGGTGTGGGGGGAGATCGGTCGCCGCCTGGCGAGCGTGAATCCGGAGAGCGCCATCGCGTTCTTCCAGGTCAGTCCCTCGGTGCTCTCAGCGCTCCCGGCGCGTCTTCGGCGCGAGCTGCTGCTGACCGCTCATCGGCAGTCGTTGATCTCCAGCACTGTGGCTCTGGACGGCTTCCGGGCCGCGCCCGAGCTGGTGCGCGCGATCGAAGATGAGGAGTTGGCCGCGCGCGTGTACGCCATCGCCGGGGAGATCGCTCGCCGCAGCGCGACGCAGAGCGCGGAATTCCTGACGCGCGCACCCGAGGTGATCGCGCGCTTTCGCCGTCAGCATCCACCCCGAGCGCACGCCCGCGATCTCTCGGACGCAGCCTCGCGCCGGTTGCTGGAGCGGGCGCTCACGCTGGCCGCTCTCTTCGCGGAGAAGGCCGGGGGACTGGCGACGGAATTCCTGTCGGCCTTCTCCCGCATGCCGAGGACTCATCGCCTCGAAGATCACCTCAAGGTGCTCGATCACACGCACGCTTTCCTGGAACGCGGCGGCGGTATCGCCCTGCACTACTTTCATGTGGCCGCGCGCGTCCTCACCGTGGCGGGGGCGGACGCGCTCGCCCGATGGACAGACCTGACCTGGAGGATCGCCCTGCAGGACAATGCCGCCGTGTATAACTTCCTGAAGCTCACGCCACGCGTTCTGGAAGCGCTCGCACAGCTTCAGACGAGGACGTCGGAGCCCCTCATCCCTCGGGTACTTGAGGTCGTACGCCGGGTGAGCGAACGCAGTCTCGTGCTGGGGATTGAATGTTTCCGCTCCAGTCCCCGCGCCTTGGCCTCGGCCACGGTGGAGCAATTCGTGCGGTGGGCCGAAGCCGGATTGGCGTTCTCCCCCAAAGAGAGTCGCCGCGCGCAAGCCTACTATGCCTTGGAGACGAAGGCGAGCCAACAGGCCCTTCAGCGAACGGCCGGAGGCCTCACGCTCGATCGGGTGAGTCAGACGTTGCGTCTCTACATTCAGGCGATGACCGGGCGCTCGGTGACCATTCAGCCGTTGAATCATCTGCCCGATCGCGTGGAGGTGAACGACGGCAAGACGATCTATTTGCCGGCGGCCATCTCGGAATTCGGGGATGAGGAGGCCGATTTCAAGCTGTACAAGGTCTTGGCCGCTCATGCCGCGGGGCAGATGGAATTCGGCACCTATGCCGGCGACTCGCCCGAGCTGCGGACCCTGGCCGACGAGTTGCGGCGGGAGTATCGGGCCTCCGCCTCCGAGCGTTCGACTGACTCCATCACCTTCTCGACGATCCTCGCCCTCATGCCGGATCGCGAGTGGGCCGAACGCGTGTTCACCACGATCGAGAACGGGCGCATTGATTTCCTCCTGCGCCATCACTATCGCGGGTTGCGTCGGGATCTCGATGCCGTGCGCCAGTGGATGCGCGCGCGACGGCCGCCGCTGGAGGAGCTGTCCCCTGCCGATCGCGTCCTGGAGCTGCTCTTTCGCTTGGCGCTGCTCGGGGGGGTCTCCGATGACGTGCGCCAGCGGTTCCCGCAGCTGGTGGCGTTTCTGGAGAACGTCCTGGATCGGTTCGTCCGGAGAGTGGAGGCGACGGTCGCCGATAGCTTACGCGCCGCGCACGTGATCCTGCGGTTGCTTCAGGCCGAGGGAGCGGCGCGCAAGGCCGAGACCTCCTCAGAGGGGGCGAGTGCCGAGGACTCACAAGCTGCAGCCGAGCCGGAGATGGGCGAGCAGCCCGTGCCGCGCGCACTCACGGAACGTCAACCTCATCCGGCCGATCGCCTGGAGCCCTTCAACTTCTGGATCCGACGCCACCACGATCCTGAGCGCTTCGAATGGGAGCATCTGCAGGATTCTCCCTTCGCCGAGGAGCTGGAGCAGCAAGAGCTGGAGCCGGGAGATCAGGCGTTCTACTATGAGGAGTGGGATCATGAGTTGGCCGATTTCCGCACGGCCTGGTGTCGGGTGATCGAGCGACCCGCGCGGCGCGGCCCGCGACACTTCGTTCAATCCGTGCGCGCGCAATACGGGCCGATGATCTCCTCGATCCGGCATCAGTTCCAATTGCTGCGCCCCGAGGCGTTGCAGAAGATCCGAGGGGAGTGGGACGGCGAAGAGTTCGATCTGCAGGCGGTGATTGATTATGCGCTGGATCGTCGCACGTCCGGGCGCGTCTCCGAGCGGCTCTACGTGCGGCGGTTGCGTCGCCAGCGCGATGTGGCCGTCTCGTTCCTGCTGGATATGTCCAGCTCGACGGCGCGCACGGTCGCCCCACGTTCCGCGCGCATGGGAGCCCCGCGCCCGAGCAAGCGCATCATTGACATCGAGAAAGAGGGTCTGGTGCTCATGAGCGAAGCCCTGGAGGCCGTGGGCGACCGCTACGCCATCCAGGGCTTCACGAGCGAGGGCCGGCACAATGTGAAGTTTTACATCATCAAGGACTTCGATCAGAAGTACTCGCCCGAGGTCGAGGCCCGCATCGGCGGGATCACCTATCAGAATAACACGCGCTTGGGAGCCGCCATTCGTCATGCGACGGCTCGCCTGGTACAGCAAGAGGCGCGCACGAAGCTCCTGATCATTCTGAGTGACGGTCGTCCCTACGATCACGACTACGGCGATGCTCGCTACGCGCGCGAGGATACGAAGATCGCCTTGCGACAAGCGCGCATGGCGGGCGTCATCCCCTTCTGCATCACCATTGACCGCGAGTCCGAGATCCAGCTCCGGGACATGTACGGAGAGGTCGGGTACACGATCATTGATGACGTCCTGAGCCTGCCGGAGCGACTGCCGGGCATCTACCGCCGCCTCACGCAATGACGTCGTGCGGACTCTCCCCCCGCCGCTCGCGCGAGCCGGAGCGCCGAGGGTTCCGAGAAAAAGTTGTTGACATTTGGCGGGAAAAGGATTATAAGATAGGCCAAGATGTTGTGGCTGATCTTTGATTGTGTACAAGCGCAAGGTGACCACAGGATCTTGTGGTCGCTGAAAATCTCAGCAAGGAGAGGGAACGATGGCTAAGAAGGCGACAGCCAAGAAGACCGCTGCGAAGAAGACCGCAGCCAAGAAGAAAGCTGCGGCGAAGAAGACCGCGAAGAAAGCCGCGAAGCTGACGGCGCGCTCCTCGGCGGCGAAGTTCGCCGCCAAGAAGAAGGCCGCCGCTAAGAAGACCGCCAAGAAAGGAGGCAAGAAGTAAGATGCCGGCCAAGAAGAAGGCGACCAAGAAGAAGGGCGGAAAGAAGTGAGCGCTTCGGGCGCATCCGTCTCCGCGACGGATGCGCCCGCGAGTCGCTCCGTGTGCGGCTTTCTCGCGCCTCAGAAGGGATGGGTGATCCATCCCTTTTTTCGTCCCTGCCCCCACATGCGTGGGGGACGATCGAGACCTCGGCTTTCTCCTCAGAGTGGGATAAAATGGTGGGGTGTACGAGCGCGCGAGGGAGGAGAGGCGCATGAAGCTCTTCGTCACCGGTGGTGCGGGATTCATCGGCTCGAACTTCATCCGCTATATGCTCGAGGCGCACCCGGATTATACGATCGTGAACTTCGACAAGTTGACCTACGCGGGGAATCTCGACAATCTGCGGGACGTGGAGGCATCGCCTCGCTATCGGTTCGTGCGAGGGGATATTTGCGATCTGCCGGCGGTGCTCGCCGCGCTGGAGGAAGGAACGGATGTGCTGGTGAACTTCGCCGCCGAGACCCATGTGGATCGCAGCATCGAGGAGGCCGCGCCGTTTGTGCGGACGAACGTCCTCGGCGTGCAGGTCCTGCTCGATGCCGCGCGCGCGCGTCGCGTCGGGCGGTTCGTGCAGATCTCCACCGATGAGGTGATGGGGAGTCTCGGCCCGACGGGCTATTTCACCGAGGAGAGCCCCTTGCGGCCGAACAGCCCCTATGCCGCGAGCAAAGCGGCTGCCGAGCTGCTGGTGCGCGCCGCTCATCGGACGTTCGGCATGGATGTCCTCATCGTGCGCGCGGGGAACAACTACGGGCCGTATCAGTTCCCCGAGAAGTTGATCCCCCTGATGATCACCAACGCGATGGCCGATCTCCCGCTCCCGGTCTACGGCGATGGCCGGCACGTGCGCGATTGGATTTACGTCGAGGACTACTGCCGCGCGCTCGATCTCATCCTTCATCATGGGCGAGCGGGGGAGGTCTATTGCGTGGGGGCGCGCGCGGAGCGGACGAATCTGGAGGTGGTGGAGCTGATCCTGGCGCTGTTGGGCAAGCCGCGTTCGCTCATTCGATTCGTCGAAGATCGTCCGGGGCATGATCGGCGCTACGCCATTGATCCGAGCAAAGTCGAGCGGGAGTTCGGCTGGCGGCCTCTGGAGACCTTCGAGAGCGGGCTCCGCAAGACCATCGTCTGGTATCAAGCGAATGGCGCGTGGGTCGAGCGGGTGCGCAGCGGCGAGTATCAGCAGTACTATGAACGGATGTACGGACGGCGGAGGGTGATCGGATGACGATGCGCGTCCTCGTCACCGGCGCGGGCGGATTGTTGGGACGCTATGTCGTGCGGGCGTTCGCGCGCGCGGCGTCGGTCTGGGCGATGCGGCGGGAGGACCTCGATGTGCGCGATCGTCAACAGGTGGAGCGTCTCGTGCGCGAGCTGCGCCCTCAGGTCGTCATCAACTGCGCGGCGCTCTCGAATGTGGATCTGTGCGAGCGCGAGCCCGAGCTGGCGTTTCAGGTGAACGCCGAGGGGCCGCGCCATCTGGCCGAAGCGTGTCGGGCGGTCGAGGCCGAGCTGGTGCACATCAGCACGGATTACGTCTTCGACGGGAGCAAGCGCGCGCCGTATACGATCGCCGATCCGCCGCATCCGATCAATTGTTATGGCGCCTCGAAATGGGCCGGCGAGGAGGCCGTGCGTCGCGCGTGGGCGCGGCATTACATCATCCGTCCGGCTCGGATCTTCGGTCTCGGGGGAAAGAACTTCGCCAGCACGCTCCCCGAGTTGCTGCGGACGCAGCCCGTGCTTCGCGCGATCGTGGACGAGGTGGGAGCGCCGACGTATGCCGCGGATCTGGCGGCGCGCATTCTGGAGATTCTGGCGCGAGGACGGCCTGGGACCTATCACGTCACCAACCGTGGCGTGTGCTCTTGGTACGAGTTCGCCTGCGAGGTCGCCCGGCGCATGGGATGTGACCGGGTGCGAATCGAACCCGTGCGGAGCGCTGATCTGGAGCGTCCGGCTCGGCGGCCGCTCTATACGGAGCTGCGCTGTCTGCTCTCGGAGCAGCTCGGCCTCCCGCCGCTGCGTCCCTGGTCCCTGGCGCTTCGTGATTTCCTGGAGGAGGTGAAGCGCGATGAGTCGCTATGTTGAGGAGCGCCCGTGGGGGAAATTCGAGGTCCTGGAGAAGGCCGATCACTATCAGATCAAACGGATCACCGTGAACCCGGGGCATCGGTTGAGCCTGCAGTATCATCACCATCGGACGGAGCACTGGGTGATCGTCGCCGGATCCGGGCGCGTGACGCGCGGAGAGGAGGTGATCCCGGTCACGGCCAATCAGAGCGTGGTCATCCCCAAGGGCGCCCCGCATCGCATCGAGAACACGGGGACGGAGCCGCTGGTGTTCATCGAGGTGCAATACGGGGAGTATCTCGGCGAGGATGACATCGTGCGCCTGGCCGACGATTACCATCGTGTTCCGGTCGCGCCAGCCCCTGAGGGCGCGTCTCAGGAGGCGTCGTGAGGGAATGGATGGATGCGCTCCCGCCCACCCTCGCGCGCGCCGTTGGTGAGACGCTCGCGCGGTGGGAGAGGAAGCGCTTTGTCGAGCGGCTCTGGGCGGGCGATGTCTCGCTCTGGACAGGTGATGGTGAGGATCGGTGGCTCGGCTGGATGCACATTGTCGGACAGGAGCGCGCGCGCGCCCGGATGTTCGCCGCCCTGGGGGAGAGCGCGCGTCGCGCCGGATGGCGACAAGTGCTCTTGCTCGGCATGGGGGGATCGAGTTTGGCGCCGGAGGTCTTCGCGCGCACGTTCGGTCCGGCGGCGGGAGCGCCGGAGCTGCTCGTACTCGACTCTCTGGATCCGGCTGATGTGCGCGCGATCGAGGAGCAGCTCGATCTGGCGCGCACGCTGGTGATCGTCTCCAGCAAATCCGGGACGACGCTCGAATCGAATCTGCTGCTCGACTACTTCCTCGATCGGATGAAGCGCGAGGTGGGGGCCGAACGCGCGGGGGGACGGTTTGTGGCGATCACCGATCCCGGGTCCCCGCTGGCGGAGATCGCCGCGCGCGAAGGGTTTCGGCATTGCTTCTACGGCGTCGAGACGATCGGCGGGCGATACTCGGCGCTCTCGGTTTTCGGGCTGATCCCGGCGGCTCTCCTGGGGGTGGACGTGGAGCGGCTTCTGGGGCGAGCCGAGCAGATGGTCCGCCGTTGCCGTCCCGGCGTTCCGATCGCGCAGAATCCCGCTGTCGTCCTCGGCGCGATCCTCGGCATATCAGCTCACGCGGGGAGGGATAAAATCACGGTGCTCGCGTCGCCAGACTTGCATCCCCTTGGCGCATGGCTCGAGCAATTGCTCGCCGAGTCCACGGGGAAGGAGGGACGAGGTGTCGTTCCCGTGGAGGGCGAGCGCGTGGGCCCCCCCGAGGTGTATGGTTCGGATCGTCTCTTCGTCTGGTTCTCCCGCGAACCCGATTCATCGGCGCCGCCTCATCTGGAGCGGCTTCAGGGCGCCGGGCATCCCGTGCTGCCATTTGCCCTCTCCGACCTCTATGATCTCGGCGCGGTGTTCTTCCTCTGGGAGATGGCGACGGCCGTGCTCGGCTCGATCCTCGGCGTGAATCCGTTCGATCAACCGGATGTCGAGGCGAGCAAGGCGAAGACGCGCGCCCTGGCGCGCGCGTATGAGGAGACGGGGACGCTCCCGAAGCCGGAGGAGGTCTTGCGCGAGGGAGAACTGCTGCTCTTCGCCGATGCGGAGAACCGACGGGAGCTGGAGGCGCGCGCGCGCGAACGCTCGCTCTCGGCCTATCTCCGCGCGCACCTCGGGCGATTGCGAGAGGGCGAGTATTTCGCGCTTCTGGCGTACCTGGGGAGGAGTCGCGCCCATGAGGAGCGGCTTCAGGCCATTCGACATCGCGTGCGAGATGCGCGACGCGTGGCCACATCGCTCGGTTTCGGACCGCGCTTTTTGCATTCGACGGGACAGCTCCACAAGGGGGGACCGAACACGGGCGTCTTCCTGCATGTGATCGGTCACGATGCGGAGGATCGAGCGATTCCTGGGCGCCCGTACACGTTCGGCCTCATCAAGCGCGCGCAAGCCTATGGCGATTTCGCCGTTTTGGCCGAGCGCGGACGCCGCCAACTGGGCGTGGAGATCGAGGGCGATGTGGAGGCTGGACTCTCCCGCCTGCAGGCAGCGATCGCGCGCGCCCTCACCCCATGAGGGCGGCGTCATCTCGACCAGCAGACGGCGTCTCCTTCTGCTTCGCCTCTTGCCAGAGGCGGTCCATCTCCTCGAGCGTGCTCTCCTCGGGGGAGCGGCCCTGTCGGCGCAGCTCGCGCTCGATGTAGCGGAAGCGCTCCTTGAATTTCCGATTGGCGCCTTTGAGAGCCGTCTCGGCATCCAGACCGAGCAAGCGGGCGAGGTTGACCACCATGAAGAGGAGATCACCGATCTCCTCCTTGAGCCGCTCGCGCGCCTCGGGCGTCGTCGCCAGGGCGTGTCTGAGTTCGGCGACCTCTTCCTCGAGCTTTTCGAAAGCGCTCGCGGCATCGCCCCAATCGAAGCCGACGCGGGAGGCGCGCTCGGTGAGTTGCGTCGCCTCAAGGAGAGCGGGCAATCGCGTCGAGACGCCGTCGAGGATGGAGGATTCCGTCATCCCGCGCTGCGCCTTCTCCTGGCGTTTGATCTGCTCCCAGCGGCGCAAGACGTCCTCGCTCGTTCGGGCCGTCGCCTCGCCGAAGACGTGCGGATGGCGGCGCCTCATCTTCTCGTGAACGTGCGCGATGACGTCTTCGATGGTGAATTCTCCCCGCTCTTTCGCGATCTTCGCATAGAAGACGACTTGGAAGAGGAGATCGCCGAGCTCCGCCTTCATCTGCTCGACGTTGTGCGTCTCGATGGCTTCCAGCAGCTCATAGGCTTCCTCGAGCGTCATGGGAGCGAGCGTCTCGTAGGTCTGCTCTTTGTCCCACGGACATCCGTCAGGGCCGCGCAGCTTCTCGACCAATTCGATGAGGGCCTCAAACGGTACGCGTTTCATAGCCGGTTGTCCTCCTTGGGCGGGGTCGCGCCGCTTCTCCGAAGGTCAGGAGAGGAAGATTCGGCGATGGCGCGCAGGAGGATACGAGCGGCGCGCACCGCTGCTCCCCCCTCGCCAAGTCGTCCTCGGAGTTCGGCCAAACGCCTTTTCATCGCATCGCGTCGCGTCGCGTCCGCGAGCAACTCTCTCAGTGTCTCCGCCAGCCGCTCCGGCGTCAAGTCCCACTGGATGAGCTCGGGGGCGATGCGCTCTCCCGCCAGCAGATTCACCATGCCGAAGGTGTTCACGTGAAGGAGGGGGCGGATCAGGAGGTAATTGATCGCGCGCGCGCGATAGACGACGATCATCGGCGTTCCCAGCAACGCCGCTTCGAGCGTGGCCGTGCCACTGGTGATGACGGCCAGATCCGCGTGCGCGAGCGCGTTGTAGGTCTCGCCTTCGAGAACGCGCATCAGAGGATCGAGCCGCGTACCGATCTCGGACGTCGGAGGGCCGACGCGGGCACCTCGCCTCTTCTGAAGCGCGCGATGGATGAGCGCCCAGGCCATCTCCGGACGAATCGTCGGTGCCAACGGGATGAGGAATTGCGCGGGGACGTGCGCCGCGAGGGCGCGCGCAGCGCGCACCATGATAGGGAGGATGCGCTCGACCTCGGTCGGACGGCTGCCCGGCAGCAGGCTGATGAGCGGATGATCCGGTCGCAGTCCGTATTTCTGGCAGAACGTCGTGCGGGAGAGCGTCGCGCGCACCACGTCCACCAACGGATGTCCGACGTATTCGGCGGCGATGCCATGGCGGCGGTAGAATTCGACCTCGAAGGGGAGGATGACGATGAGCCGATCCACGTAGCGTCGGAGCGCGCGCACGCGATACGTGCGCCAGGCCCACACTTGCGGCCCGATGTAGTAGATCGTGCGCAGACCCAGGCGCTTGAGCGGGCGCAGGAGCTTCATGTTGAACTCCGGCCAGTCCACGAGCACGACGGCGGCCGGGCGGCGCTCGCGCGCCAGGCGCAGGAGTCGGCGATAGAGCGCGTGGAAGCGCGCGAGAGCGCTGGCGATCTCCAGCGGCCCGATGATGGCCGTCTCCGAGATGTCGGCGAGCGTCTCGGCCCCTTCGGCGCGCATGGCCGGCCCCCCACAGCCGAAGATGCGGAACGAGAGATGGGGAGCTTCAGCTTTGAGCGCGCGCATCAATTCGGCCGCCCGCTGATCGCCGGAGGCCTCGCCGGCCACGATCATCAGAGGGAGCGTCGTCACCGCTTCGTGCGCGCCGATCCCGATGCGGTCTTCGAGGCGAAGATCGCCTCGATGACATCCTGATGGATGCGGATGCGGCCGTCGGCGATCATCTTCTCGCGCAGCGTCTCCAGATAAGCGCGGTAGAACTGATCGCGCTTGGTCGAGAGCAGGCGATCGCGAATGGCCGCGCGCTCGGCGTCGAGCTTGGCTCGATCGGGTTCGGTGCGTTTGGTGATGCCGAAGACGATGAAATCCTTGCCGATGCGCACCGGTCGGGGAGCGACGCGCGAGACCTCCAGGGCGAAGGCCATGCCCTCCAGTTGTTCCGAACGCTCCAGGTCCGGCAGGAAGGTCCCGCGCTTGAACCCTTCTTGAGTCTTGACGTCGAGCTTCTCGGCAGCCGCGACTTTGCGCAGGGCTTCGACCGTGGGCGCTCGCGCGATCAACTGCTCGGCCAGCTGGCGGGCGCGCTCGATGGCCTTCTGCTCCTGGAGCTTTCGGATCACGCGATCCTTCACGTCCTCGAACTGGGGCGTCTTCGGCCCGCGCTTGGCGATCAGTCGCGGGATGGCGTACCCGTCGCTCAAGTAGATCTTGCTCCCGATCTGGCCGATCTCATCCAGTTCCGACGCGGCGCTGGTGAAGCCCGAGGCATAGGCGCCGAATTCGGGCAATTCCTCGCCGGCGGCGAAGAAACCCGTGCGTCGGATCATCTGCTCCGGGGGCAGATTCCCCAACTTCGGAGAGAACTCGGCCGCGACGCGGCGCAGGTCCTTCACCTCATCCAGGCGCTTTTTGATCTCGTCGGCCAGCTTGGCGGATTCATCGCGCTGCTTGCGCTCGCGGATGCGCCGGATGAGTTCGGCCCGCACCTCGGCCAAGGGCTTGCGATGCCAGCGCGTGACCTTCAGGATGTAAAACTTCCCCTCCTCGCGGATCGGCTCGGTCACATCCTTCTGGAAGTCGCTCAGGCTGAAGACGCGTTGGCGGTAGGACGTATCCTTGGGATCCTTCTTGACGAAGCCGAGCCGTTTGCCGCCGAGTTTCCGAAAATCCTCGGCCGGCGTCTTCTCGTCGCCGCGCGCGCGCTTGACCAGATCCTCAGCCTGACGCCGCACCTCGGCCTCGTTCTGCTCGGTGAAGGGCAGCTCGATCTGGCTCACGTCGGCGCCCGTGGTATGCTCGGACTTCGTCCGCTCGTACTCGTCGCGAATCTCCTGTTCGGAGACGGTGACGGGGATGCGCGCCATGGGGATATGGAGGTACTCGACCTGGCGCTCGATCTGCGTGATGGCGAATTCCCCGCGATGCCGCTCGAAGTAGGCGCGCGCCTCGCTCTCGCTCACGGAGATGTTCGCGCGCAGATCGCTCGATTTGATGACGAGGTAGGCGAGATCCACGGACGTGTTCTCGCGGAGGAACTCCTCCTCGATCTCGCGCGGGCTGACCTGCAGAGCGGCCGTCAGATGGTGGCGCACCTTCTCCTGAAGGATCGAGCGGCGGAGATTCTCCTCGAACTCTTCGACCGTCTGCCCGCTCTGTTGAACCGCGCGGAAATAGCGCTCCCGGCCGATGAATCGGCCGCTGGCATCGCGGAACATCGGCAGGAGGGCCTTGAAGACCTCCTCATCGGTCGCCGACAGCCGCAGTCTCTTGGCCAAGAGGAGGACGAGTCGGTCTTCGATCAGCTCGTTCAGGATCGTCGAGCTGAAGGGTTTGAGCAGCGTCGGATCGTCCAGGCCGCGACCCAGACGGGATTGGGTGAGGCGGGCGAGGGCCGCTCGATACTCCCCGGCCGTGATCTTCTCCCCCTCGACTTCGGCGACTACGGTGGCATCGGTGATCTCACCGAGGCCGACCGCCCTCCGGTAGATGGCCTGGCCGATGGGCATGTAGAGGATCACCAACCCCACGACCATCATGAGGGCGACCACCACGAGCAAGAGATTTCGGGCGCGTTGTCTTTCGCTCAAGAACCTCAACATCTCGTTCCCCCTCCGCGTTCGGAGACCTTGAATTGTAGACCGAGACCCCGAGGGGAGGCAACGGGAGGGGGGAGAACCCAGGCGGCCGCGCCGAGAGCTGTTGAATGTCCGGCGGGGGTGTGTTACATTGAATGCCTGAACGAGCATGTTTGACAAGACCTGAGGCGGCGTAGAGGGATAATGGGTGCGTTCTCCATCTTTCGATGGTTCTCGAGCGATCTCGCCATTGACCTGGGAACGGCCAACACGCTGGTCTACGCCAAGGGCCGGGGGATCGTCGTCAGCGAGCCTTCGATCGTCGTCGTCAACAAGGTGACGCATAAGGTGGAGGCCGTCGGCCGCGAGGCGAAGGAGATGTTGGGACGGACGCACGCCAACATCGTGGCGATTCGCCCGATGCGCGACGGCGTCATCGCGAATTTCGAACTGACGGAGGCGATGCTGCAGAACTTCATCCGGAAGGCCCACAATGGGCGCTCCTGGGTGAATCCCCGCGTGGTGATCGGCATCCCGAGCGAGATCACCCAGGTGGAGCGGCGGGCCGTCATTGATGCGGCTTACCGCGCGCGCGCCAGCGAGGTCTATTTGGTGGAGCAGTCCATCGCGGCGGCCATCGGCGCCGGGTTGCCCATCACCGAGCCCATCGGGAATATGATCGTGGACATCGGCGGGGGGACGACCGACATCGCCGTGATTTCCCTCTCAGGGATCGTCTACTCCCGTTCGATTCGGATCGCCGGCAATGAGATGGACGAGGCGATCATTCAGTACATCAAGAAGAAGTACAACCTGCTCATCGGCGAGCGGACGGCCGAGCAAATCAAGATCGAGTTGGGCTCCGCCTGGCCGTTGGAAGAGCCGCTCTCGATGGAAGTGCGGGGACGCAGTTTGATCGAGGGGGTGCCCAGGACGATCACCATCACGGATGAGGAGATTCGCGAGGCGCTGGCCGATACCGTCTCCACGATCGTCAATGCCGTGCGCGTGGCCTTGGAGCGCACGCCACCGGAGCTGGCGGCTGACATCATTGATCACGGCATTGTGCTGGCTGGCGGGGGGGCGCTCCTGAAGGGGTTGGACAAGCGCCTCATGCAGGAGACGAGCGTCCCGGTCATCCTGGCTGAAGATCCGCTGTCGGCCGTCGTCCTCGGAGCGGGCAAGATGCTCGACGATATTGATCTGCTCAAGCGGGTCTGCACGAATCTGGAGCGTCTGGAATACTGACATGGGCAAGCCTCCGAGGGGACGATTGGTCGTCATCGTCTTTCTCGTCCTGACGAGCGGACAGATGCTGCTGATGTCGGCGCAGGCGCGCCACCCGCAGTCGGGGGAATCGTTGCTGCGCGTCTGGTCGGTGACGGCTGCCGCTCCCCTTCTGTCTTCGGTTCATGCGGTCTTCTCGCGGATGGAGCGGTTGTGGGAGAGCTATGCGCGAGTGGGCGCGATCGAGCGGGAGAATCGCGCCTTGCGCGAGGAGGTGGCCGAGTTGCGGCGCGAGGTGGCTCGACTTCGGGAAGAGGCGCGCGAGGCCGAGCGCTTGCGGCGACTCCTTGACTTGCAACAGGCGCTGCCGGTGCGCACCCTCGCCGCGCGCGTCATCGGGCGCGATATGAGCGTGTGGTTTCAGTCGCTCATCGTCAATCGAGGGCAGCGCGATGGCGTGCGCTCGGGGGCAGCCGTGATCACGCCCGAGGGATTGGTCGGGCGGGTGATCGAGGTCGGCCCTACGGTCGCCCGCGTGCAGCTTATCACCGATGAGCGGAGTGGAGTCGGCGCCGCGATCGGCGTCTTGGAAGAGACGCGCGCCGTGGGTGTGGTGGTGGGGAGCAATGAGGCGCTCTGCCGCATGCGCTATGTGCCCGGCAGTGAACCCGTCCGAGAGGGCGAGATGGTCTACACGACCGGCCAGGACGGCATCTACCCGCGTGGTCTGCCGATCGGTCGCGTCGTCGCCGTGCGGCGCGGATCGGCCATGGTCTCGCATGATATTTTGATCGAACCGGCGGCGCGGCTCAGCCGTCTGGAGGAAGTCCTGATCCTCTTAGAGCGTCCCCCGGAGGTTCGGTGGCCCGCATCCTGAGATGACCGAAGTGCGACTCCCGCAAGAGGGGGTGTGTTTGGCGTCGTCTCCAATGCCAGAGGCCTCTTGCCCAGCGTGGCCTCGAAGTCCCGGGTGAGAGGACCCGCATCGTCGCGTGCCGCTACGGTGAATTCGACCAAGATCGTCATCGTGGTCATCGTCGCGACGCTCGTGCAGTTGATCATCTCGCGATATGTGCGCGTCCTGCGCCCTGTGGACGTGATTCTGATCGTGACCGTGTATGTGAGTTTCGCGCGAGATCCCGTGCGCGCGATGCTGGTGGGGGCCAGCGCCGGCCTGCTTCAGGACGGCTTCTCCGGCGGGATCGTCGGAGCGCAGAGCCTGGCCAAGACGGTCGTGGCGCTCCTTGTCTCGCTCGTGAGCATTCGGGTCGCCCTGGATCACCTCCCCTTGCGCCTGGTCGCGCTGGTTCTGGCGGCGGCGTTGCACACGCTGATCTATCTTGGCCTGCACCGGCTTTTTGGACAGAATTTAATAGGAAATCCCGTGTGGCCGACGTTGCTTCGAGACATGGGGGGGCTGGCCGGGATCAACGGAACGGCAGCCCTGGTGCTCTTCGGCCTCTTGGATCGGGTCTTCGCCGAGCGGGAGCGAACGTTCGGTCGGACAGCTCGGCGCCGACGGTGACGCCATGGCGAGTCGGAGCGGGGACTTCTTCGAATGGGCGAAAGAGGCGGCCGCCATGACCGACCGCCTCACGCTCCTGCAATATCTGCTGCTTGTGCTCTTCATCGGCTTGGGCGTGCGCTTCTGGTCGCTGCAGGTGGTGCAGCACGAGCGGTATCTGCGGGCGGCCGAGAACAATCGGATTCGCCTCATCCCGATTCCGGCGCCGCGCGGAGCGATCCTGGATCGGCATGGGCGCGTCATCGTGGACAATCGTCCCACGCTCAGCATCATCCTCAATCGGGAGGAACTGCGGGCTCGGGGACGGAAGCCGCACGAGCTGGTGGAGGAGTTGATCGCTCAGGGGTTGGCGCTGGATCGGGAGAGCGTTCGGCAGCGTTTGGAAGCCATGGCCACGCAGCCGGCTTATTATCCCGTCGTCCTGAAGGAGAACGCGACGCCGCAGGATGTCGCCTGGGTCCGGGCGCGGCAGATCGAGTATCCGGAGTTGGACATCATGGAGCAGCCGCAGCGCCGGTATCCACATGGGACGTTGCTGGCGCACGTGCTCGGCTATGTGGGTGAGATCACGCGCGAGCAGCTCGCGCGGCCGGAATTTCGGGAGTATCGGCCAGGTGACATCATCGGACGCGCGGGCGTGGAGCTGGTCTACGATCGCTGGTTGCGCGGGCGCGATGGCTATCGGCGCGTGATCGTGGACAGCACCGGGCACGAGGTCGGCGAGATCGAGCGCGTGGACCCGATCCCCGGGCATGACATCAAGCTGACGATTGATCTCGATCTGCAGCGGGTTGCCGAAGAGCAACTCGGGGGACGGCGCGGCGCCATCGTCGCCTTGAATCCGCAAAACGGGGAGATTCTGGCGCTGGCCAGCCATCCGACCTTCGACCCCTCGCTCTTTGCGCAGCGCATCAATACTCCGGAGGGGCGAGCGGAATATCGCGCCTTGCTCGCCGATCCGGAGCGCCCCCTCTACAATCGGGCCATCCAGGGGATCTATCCGACAGGGTCCACGTGGAAGATCTTCGTCGCCGCAGCGGCTCTGGAGGAGGGGCTCATCACGCCCGAGCATTCGACGTTGCCCTGTGGTCGTGGCCTTCAGGTGGGGAATCGGTTCGTGCGCTGCTTGGGGTCGCACGGGATGCCCGATCTGCATCGGGCGATTGTCGTCTCCTGCGACGGCTATTTCTATCGGTTAGGACTGCGGCTCGGCATTGATCGCATGGAACGGTGGGTGAAGCGTTTCGGGCTGGGGCAACGTACGGGCATTGATCTGCCGGATGAGGTGGCCGGATTCGTGCCGAGTCGCGCCCTCAAGGCGAAATTCAACCCGCGGGACCCGCGATGGCGGGATTTCGATACGGTGATCGCCTCGATCGGGCAGGGATCGGTGGCGATCTCCCCGCTGCAATTGGTTCGCGCGATCGGCGGGATCGCCGTCGGCGGAGTCTTCCACACGCCGCACGTCTTCAAGGAGGCATTGGGACCGGGCGGCACGGTTTATACGGCGGATCGCCCCCTCATCGTGCCGCTTCAGAAGCGGACGGTCGAAGCGCTGCGATCGGCGATGTGGGGTGTGGTGAACGAGGGAGGTGGAACGGGCGCTGCCGCGCGGGTCGAAGGATTGGACGTCTCGGGCAAGACCGGCACGGCGCAGGTCGTCGCCAAGGAGCGAGCGGGGGAAGCTGCTCATCTGCGGGACCATGCGTGGTTTGTGAGTTTCGCCCCGCGCGACGATCCACAGATCGCCGTGGTCGTGCTCATCGAGAATGTGGGGTTCGGAGGACGATTCAGTGCGCCCGTCGCTCGCGTCATCTACGAGACGTACAAGGAGAAGTACGTCCGCGCGAGCGAGATCGCGGCGGTCGTTCCTCCCGCTTCCGAGAAGCCTTCGCGCGAAGGCGCGCCAGTCGTCTCGCCTTCGCCCGTGACCCTTGAGGCGGCCCGCCGTCGCTCGCCGCTTGAGGTGTCGAACCGACGATGACGACGTATCGGCAAAGGCGGCGGTTCCTTCTGGACTTCGATTGGTGGCTGCTCGGAGGAGCGCTCATTCTGGCCCTGCTGGGGGTGGTGGAGATCTACAGCTCGCAGCCGCAGGAGGAGTTTTGGAAGCGGCAGCTCTGGTGGCTGGGCATCGGGCTGGTGGCTATGTTCGTGACGGCCACGGTGGATTATCATCGAATCCTCCAGGCCGCGCCGTTCGTCTATGGGGCGTGTATATTTCTCCTTGTCCTGGTCCTGCCCTTCGGACAGGAGGTCTATGGGACGAAGGCGTGGTTAGGCATCGGGCGCTTCAGCATCCAGCCCTCGGAGTTCGCCAAGATCGGGACGATCCTCATGCTCGCGCCGTTCTTGGCCGAGCGATGGGAGGAGCATCGGAAGACGAAGCATCCCTACCTGACCATGCGCGAAGTGCTCGCCGCTTTGGGGATCACGGCCGTGCCGGTTCTTTTGATCTTGTTGCAGCCGGATGTGGGGACGGCGTTGACGTTCTTCCCGATCGTCGGCGGGATGCTCTTTGTCGCCGGATTGCGGCCGCGCCTCATCGCCACGGGGGTCGTGGGCGTGGCCGTCGCGCTGAGCCTCGGCTGGTATTTTCGCCATCATGTGCTGAAGCCGTATCAGGTGCAGCGCATTGAGACGATCGTTCATCCGGAGCGCGCCGATCGTCGCGGGTACGGGTATCAAACCTATCAATCCATGATCGCCGTGGGATCGGGCGGGCTCACCGGGCGCGGCCTCTTTCGCGGGACGCAGAGCCGGTTGCGCTTTTTACCGAAGGCCTATACGGATTTCATCGCGGCCGTCGTCGCCGAAGAGCTGGGATTTCTGGGCATGCTGGGCGTCCTCGCGCTCTACGCTTTTCTCCTGCTGCGGGCGCTCAATCATGCGAAGTTGGCGCGGGATCACGTGGGCACACTGTTGGTTGCGGGAGTCGTCTCCCTGCTGGGATTTCACATCCTCATGAATCTGGGCATGATCGTGGGGCTCGTGCCCGTCATCGGCATCCCGCTGCCGTTGATGAGCTATGGCGGATCGGCCCTTGTGGCGACCTTCATCGGCCTGGGGCTGATCGCTAATGTGCGCTTGCATCGGTATGTGAATTGATGCCGCCGATCGGAGGGGGAGAAGGGTGAGAGATGGAGCCCAAGGAAGAGTCGGCGGCGAGATCTTGACGTTCGGAGGGATTTCGACGATGGCGAAGGAGATGATCATCAGCTCAAACAACTTCGAACGAAAGATCGCCATCCTCGAAGATGGCGTGCTCGCGGAGTACTACGTCGAGCGAGTCGGCGAAAGCCAGGGGATCGTCGGCAACATCTACAAGGGGCGCGTGACGCGCGTTCTGCCGGGCATGCAATCGGCGTTTGTGGACATCGGCCTGGAGCGGGACGCCTTCCTCTACGTCTCCGATGTCATTGATCTGGAGGAGCTGGACATCGAGTTCGAGCCGGTGGCTGAACCGGCGCCTGCTCCGACGATGAAGCCGGAATCACCGGCGGGAGACGAGATGGAGGAGATCCTCGATGCGTTGACTCAGCCTGTGGCGTCTCCGCCCGAGCGGCCGCGCGAGACGCCGGCCGCGCCTGTGGAGGAAGAGCGCGAGCTGTCGGAGTTGGTCGAACATCTGGTCGAGGATCTGCCGCGGGCGGAAGCCCTCGAGGAGACAGCGGCTGCCCCCGAGGTGGATCTCAAGGAGGCGATCTTCGACGAGAAGATCACCGAGGCCATTCACGCCGAGGAAGAGCGTGTTGACCTGACCGAGCCTCGCGAGTCGGAGCCGCCGGTGGAGGAGTCAACGCCGCGCGTCGGTTCGATTCACGCGCCCCGTGGGGGAGCATCGCGATGGCAGCGCATTGTGGATGATCTGCCGGAGCCGTCTTCGACTGCGCCCACTTCTGCCCCTGAAGGAGAGGAACAAGCCAGGGAGGCTCCGGCCGCAGGACCGGAGGTCTCCTCGCACGGAGCGAGCGCGGTCGCCTCATCGGCGGAGGCGGCTTCGGAGTCAGAGGAGACAGCGGCGTCGAGCGAGCCGGAGGATCCCCCCCTTCCCGATGCGGAGGCCTCGGTGCGACATCCGCGTCTTCGCGCGTCGTTTGCCGCGCGGCGGCGCGTGCGGCGTCGGCGCTCCGGACGCACGAGCGCGGCGGACGCCGCCGGCGGTGAGGAGCGCGTGGAGTCGAAGCCGACGATCACCGAATTGCTCGAAGAGGGGCAGGAGATCCTGGTGCAGATCGCCAAGGAACCGATCGGCACCAAGGGCGCGCGCGTGACGACGCACATCACGTTGCCGGGGCGGTATCTCGTCTATCTGCCGACGTTCGAGCACATCGGCGTTTCGCGACGGATCACCTCCTCGGCTGAGCGCGCGCGATTGCGTCGGCTCGTCAGCGAGCTGCGCGCGCGACAGAAGATCGCCGGGGGCGTGATCGTACGCACGGCAGCCGAGGGGTGCGGCGAAGCGGAGTTGCTCGACGATCTCATGTACCTCTATCGCACCTGGGTGGACATCCGCACGCGGGCCGAGCGCATGCGCGCGCCACAGCTCGTGCATCGCGAACTGGACCTGGTCGAGCGCATCCTGCGGGATCGCCTCTCGGACGACTTCACGGCCATTCGCGTGGACGACGAGGACGATTACGCGCGCATCGTCAACTTCGTCGCGCGCTTGCAGCCGCGATGGCTCAACCGCGTGAAGCTGCACACGCGGCCGACGCCGATCTTCGAAGACTACGGCATTCAGGCCGAGATCGAGAAGGCCATCCGTCCGCGCGTGTGGCTCAAGTCGGGCGGCTACATCGTCATCAATCAGACGGAGGCCCTGGTGGCCATTGACGTGAACACGGGCAAGTTCGTCGGTAAGACCAATCGCTTCGAGGACACGATCACGCGCACCAACATCGAGGCGGCGCGCGAGATCGCCCGCCAGATTCGTCTGCGCGATCTCGGAGGGATCATCGTCCTTGACTTCATCGACATGGAGGAGCGGAAGAACCGGCAGAAAGTCATGCAGGTGCTCGAGGAAGAGTTGCGGAAGGACCGCGCGCCGACGAAGATCCTCCAGTTCAACGATTTCGGTCTGGTCGCCATCACGCGCAAGCGCGTCAAGCAGAGTCTGGAACGGACGCTCTGCGAGCCCTGCCCGTATTGTCACGGGAGCGGACTGGTGAAGTCGCCGCAGACCGTCTGTCTGGAGATCCTGGATGAAGCCAAGCGGCTGGCGCTCGCGCAAGAGGTCGAGGACGGCAAGGAGGCGATCCTTCGCGTCCATCCTGAGGTGGCGCGCGCGCTGCGGGAGAAGTACCCGAAGCTTCTCGAAGCGGTCGAATCTTATCTGGGGGGCAATGTGACGGTCAAGGCCGATCCCTTGATCCATCAGGAGCAGTTCGACATCGCGTTGGTCTGAGGCGCGGGGTCCGCGCGAGCCCGAGAGTCGCGGGAGGACCCCGCGTCTCGCCAAATGGAGGCCGGAGAGGGAAGCTCCTCTGGAGGTCTTCGAGGTTCCGTGTTGAAGTCCCTCTGCGGCTGTGGTACGCTTAGGCCGACCACACGGCAGGTGAGGCCACGTATGGAGGGAAGAGGTATGAATCGGCGGCTCATCTTTTGGGTCCTTCTTCCTCTCGGCATGTGTCTGATGAACCCTGTGGTGGTCGCCGCGCGGCAGGCGCAAGCGGCCTCGGCCGATCTCACGGGCGTCGTGCTCGATCCGCAGGCGCGCGTGGTCGTCGGGGCGACCGTGACGATCCGAAATCAAGCGACGAACCTCTCGCGCACGGCGACGACGGATGAGGCCGGGCAGTTTCGATTCCTCGCGCTCCCCCCCGGACGGTATGAGGTGACGGTCGAGGCGCCCGGGTTCGCCAAGGTCGTGAATCCGAACGTCGTCCTCACGGTCGGACAGAGCGCCGAACTGAACGTGCGTCTGGAGGTCGCGCGCTTGGGCGAGGAGATCACCGTCGAGGCGGGGACCGAACTCATCGAGCGCACGCGCACGGCCGTGGTCGAGACCATTGATCAGCGGCGGATTGATTATCTGCCGATCAATGGGCGGAACTATCTCTTCTTCGCGCTGACCAGCTCGCTCGTGACGCGCGATAATGCGCCGGCCATCGGCCCGGCCCCCACCTCCGGGCTCAATTTCGGCGGACAACGCGCGCGGGGCAATAACGTGCAGGTGGACGGCGTGGACAACAACGATAACTCCGTGAACGCCGTGCGCGCCACGGTCTCGCAAGAGGCCGTGCAGGAGTTTCAGATCATCGCCAACAGCTACAACGCCGAATTCGGGCGCGCCACCGGAGGGGTCATCAACATCGTCACCCGTTCGGGGACGAACGAAGTGCACGGGAGCCTCTTCGGATTCATCCGGCATCGTTCGTTCCAGGCGACCAATGCCTTCGCGACCGAACCGGATCCACCCTACACGCGCGTGCAGGCGGGGGCGACGCTGGGCGGCCCCTTTGTGCGCGACCGCCACTTCTATTTCTTCTCCTATGAGACGACGCGACGACAGGAGACCGGATTCTCCACGATCGGGCAGGGGAATTTCGATCTCGTCCCGGTGACCTTCGGTGGGGCGACGGGTCTGCTGACGCGCGAGCAAGCGGCGTTCGTCGCGAATCCCGCGGTGCCGGAAGCCCTGCGGGCCGCGTACTTCCGAACACTGGCGGCGGCTTCGGCGACGGCGCTCTTCGGAAGCCCCATGGGGCCAGGCGGTCCGCGCGTCTTCCCGACGGGCGTTCCCTTGCCGCGCGGATTCCAACCGCTTCGCCCGTTGGGTGAGGATTATCCGATCTCGCAGCAGGTGAGCTTCTATCTGGCCAAGTTCGACCATCAGCTCTCGCCCGCGCACAAGCTCACGACGCGGCTCTCGGTGACGCCGAGCACGACGACCGGGGTGCAAACGACATCGCAGAATCAGCCCTTCGGGCAGAACGCCTTCTCGCGCACGGCCATCGAGCAGTTCCGCGACCTGGCCTTCGCCGCGCACCTGACGAGTATCTTCGGCGGCAATGTCGTCAACGAGGCGCGATTCCAGGCGGCGCGTCGCGGGCTCGGATTCAAACCGCAGAGCACGCAGGTCGCGGTCAACATCGCCGGATTCGCCTTCTTCGGGCAGGAAGCGTTCTCCCCCTTGGATCGCGTGGAGAAGCGATTCCAGTGGATGGATAACCTCTCGCTCGTGCACGGCTCGCACAGCTTCAAGTTCGGGACGGACATCAACTATCTCCCTCTGCGGGCCGATTTCCAGCTCTACTTTGGCGGCGTTTACAACTTCGGGCCGTTGCCGGCCTCGGTCCTGGATCCGAATCTGCGGATCGCCCCGCCGCTGACGGCCGTGCAGGCCTATGGACTCGGTCTGCCCCAGAATTTCATCCAAGGATTCGGCGATCCGCACGTGGCGGGCTCGAATAAGACGTTCGCCGTCTTCGGTCAGGATAGTTGGCGACCGCGCGCGAATCTGACGCTCAACTACGGCGTGCGGTATGAGGTCGAGTTGACGCCGTCGCTGCCGCCGCCCACGCCACTTTCGGCCGAGGCCGAGCGGGTGTTGGGCTTGCTGGAAGGCATCGCGCGCGATTACAACAACGTGCAGCCGCGATTCGCCCTGGCGTGGGATCCGACCGGAAGCGGGAAGATGGTCATTCGCGCCGCCTACGGGATCTTCCATGACAAGTCGTTTCTGGCGACGTTCGCCAACGCGCGCATCGCCAACGGGACGCGCCATCTCGTGCTGCCGATCGGGGCGCCCGGACCGACGAGCGTGAATGCGGCGTCGCTCTTCCAGGGGGTGCTCAGTTTCCCCGGCTATCTCCCCGCCGAGCAGCGGTTCGATCCGAAGGCCCCGGCCTTCCAGACGCAAGAGGGCATCTTGCGGGTCAGTCCGCTGCTGCCCTTCATGCTCCCGACCTCGCGACGGAACGTCCTGCCCTATGCGCAGCATGCGAACCTGACGATCGAGCGGCAGCTCGTCTCGGATACGAGCGTGAGCGTCGCCTATCTCTTCGTGAAGGGGACGCATCTCAATCGTCCGCGCGAGATCAATCCGCCGCTCGTTCCGTTGCTGCTGCGGAACCGAGATCGCGCCGTTCAGTTGGGGCTCGCGGCACCGGGGACGAATCCGCTGCAAGTCACCGTCTTCGATCCGGCGGGCGGTGTCGTCCCGACGGCTTTCTTCAACTTCTTCCGTCCTTCGGGGCCGAACTTCGCTCTGCTGCAGCGCGTGGGCATCGGTCGCGAGCAGGCATTGCAGATCGCGCGCGCGCTCGGCTTGCCCCAGGGGCCGGGCGTCTTCATCCCCTACGCGCAGATCATCTTGCAGGAGACGGCCGGCAGTTCCACGCATCACGGCTTCTCGCTCAACATCAACAAGCGCTACAGCCGGAACTTCCAGTTCCTCGTGAGCTACACCCTCTCGAAGACGATCGACGATTCGACCGATCTGCAGTCGCAGCTCATCCCGCAGGACAGCTTCCGCGCCGATCTGGAACGGTCGCTCTCGAACTTCGATCAGCGGCATCGCTTCGTCCTGAGCGGCGTCTTCCAGAGCCCATATCGGCATTCGGACAGCGGTTTCTGGAGAAAACTGCTGGCCGATTTCACCTTCGCGCCGATTCTGGAGTTGTCCTCGGGGCGACCCTTCACGATCTATCTCGGACAGGACAACAACTTCGACACGAGTCCGTATAACGATCGCCCGAACCTCATCGGTCCGCCGACGCGCGAGCGACCGTTTGGCCTCTTCGCTGTCCCGCCCGAGGGGCAGATCGGAAATCTCGGACGGAATACGGGCATGCGTCCGGGGTTCGCCAGTCTCGACCTTCGGCTCACGCGCGCATTCTTCCTCACCGAGCGGTGGCGCCTGGATGCCATCTTCGAGGTGTTCAACACGTTCAATCGCGTCAACGTGAGCGACGTGAGTAACAACTTCCTGACGGCGGGACAGCCGACCTCGGCCTTCGATCCGCGCCAGATTCAGTTGGCGTTGAAGATCGTGTTCTGAATGGAGCTCGGTCAGTGGGCGATCGAATCTCACCCGGGGCGAGTCTCAGGCGCGCCCTCTTGATGATCGCTCATTGTCCGAGCAGTGCGGAGACGAAGGCGTCCAGGCGATCAAGCGGCTGATAGCCGCGGATGAGCCGACCGTTGATGATGAGTGTGGGGGTGGAATCTACGCCCGAGCGTTCGGCCAGGAGAATATCCTGAGCGAGTCGTCGTTGGATCGCCGCATCGCGTTCGGCGCGTTCCAGATCCAGGCCATAGCGCTGCGCGATCTCCTGAATGCGCTCTCGCGTGAGCGATTCTTGCGCGCGCCAAATCTCGTGCGACCAGGCTTCGAAGACGCCGCGACGGTGCGCGTCAATGGCGAGCCGCGCCAGCAGGCAGGCGAAAGGATGGGCCGTTTGCGTCAAGCGGAGATTGCACGATCGGTCGAGCGGATAGTGCCGATAGATGACGCGCACCTGGCGCGGACGACGCGCGAGGAGTTCTCGCAAGGCTTCTGTCTGTAGCTTGCAGTAGGGGCATTGCAGGTCCGTGAAGTAGACGATCGTGATCGGCGCGCTCGGGCTTCCGAAGACCGGGCTCAGGGCATCTATCGCCGTGAGATCAGGCGCTTCGGAGACGGCGGGCGTTCGTTCCAATGCCCGCCTCGATTCCGTGGGCGTCGGCGGCGCCGGGCGTGCGTACCAGTTCAGGGGAACGATCACCAGAGCGCCCAGAGCCACCGAAGGCCAGAGCGGACGCCAAATCGCCCCTGTGGGCCGAACCGTGCGCGCCTGCTGCAGCAGGCGAATCCCGAAGATGAGCAAGCCGAGATCCGCGATCCAACTGACGGCGCAACCCAGGCACAGCGCGCGAAGGCGCACCAGGGAGACCGTCGGCAAGACCACTGCCCCGATGGCGAAGGGGAGGATCAAAAGCGCCGTCGAGAGGACGTCGTCCGCGGGGGCGCGTCGCGAGCGCTCACGCTGGGCCGAGGAGAATCGGCGCATGATCCACGTGGCGTGCGCGATGATCGCCGCATACCCCCCTGCTCCCCACACCGCGAGCGGCAGGCCGAAGAGCCGACTCCAGGAGGAGGCCGCCACGCGATCGCAATTGACGAAAGCGCTCACGTTGCAGAGCGCCTGGTCGCCGGCTCCGGAGAGGAAGAGCTTATAATGCCATGTGAGATAGAGCGCCGAGAGCAGTCCCAGGGCGGCCGAACGTCGGATCCACCGATAGTTCCTGAGGAGCGCGCCGACATCGAGCGAGGTCTCCAGGCGCGCCGTACGCCCATGCGGACGCGCCGCCTGTTGCTTCTTCGATTTCATCGGAGGCAGAGTATAGTGATCTCGCCGCGGCTTTTCAACGCGCGGCGATAGCTTCCTCAGGAGGACGGAAGTGAGGCGTGCGCCAGAGCCAGAGGCTCGTTCCGATCAGCAGGCCGGTCACCAGGAGGCCCCCTTCCGGACCATAGCTCCCGCCGGTGAGCCACGCCGGACCTTCTTGAGTCGCGCGACAGAGTGACGCACCGATGCGTTCCTGGATCCCGCTCACCGTCAATCCGTAGATGGCGCTCATCGTGAAATTCCATCCGGCGTGCAGTCCGATCGGCAGCCAGAGCCGACGCGTCTTCAGATACGCGATCGAGAGCCACACGCCCGCCAAGACCGTGTTGCAGACGCCGAGCGTGGAGGCGTTCGGATTCCCCGCATGTCCGAGCCCGAACAGCAACGAGGGCGCGCTCACGGCGATGGCCGGATGCACATCCAGAAGCAACGTCTGCAGGGGGTATCCGCGAAAGAGCAGCTCCTCAAAGGCGGCGGCCACGTTGAAGAAGAGGAGGGCGGCGAGCATTCCCCGAATCGTCTCGCCAAGGGGGCGCTCCTCCCAACTCAGGTGCAGGCGGCCGAGCAGTCCCGCGGCGAGAACGAGCGCCGTCATCATCCCCGCGGCGAGGCCGAAGCCGACGAGGTATTCCCACCATCCGCGCGCTCGCCACTGAAGGCCCAAACTGCGAAAGGGGCGCCGATCGAGCCATCGGAGGCAAATGGCCGAGGCCGCGAGCGTCCCGCCGATCAGTGCGCCGTAGGCGAGCAGGTGAACGCCGAGCGCTTCTGCCGGGGCGCTCGGCCCATCGCTCATCGGAGTGACGTCCGTCAGAGCACCGTAGAGCGCACCGAGGATGACCCCTCCAAGCGGGCCGAACGCGAAAAAGAGCGCGAAGAACACGGAGGCGCGCCATCCGGCCCGCACGCGCCCAGCGGCATTGAAGAGGATCACCCTGGCCGTCATCGCGTCTATACTGGAGCAACGGGAACGGGCTGTCAACGTGCGGGAAGGGGCTTCGTCGCGCGGGCGATTTGTCGAACGCGCATTGGTGCTGTAGGCTATGTGAGTATGCTGACACCGCGGGCCGAAGCGTTGATCCAGAGAGCGCGCGTGGCGCGCTTGGCGACGGCCAGTCCGGAGGCCGAACCGCACGTGGTGCCCATCTGCTTCGCTTACGACGGAGTGGCGTTCTATTCTGTCCTCGACGCAAAGCCCAAGCGCGTCGCCTCTGAGCGCTTGAAGCGCGTGCGGAACATTCGCGCGAATCCGCGCGTCGCTCTGCTCATTGATGAATACGACGAGGAATGGAGCCGGCTGCAATATGTGCTCATTCTGGGAGAGGCGGAACTGCTCGCTTCGGGCGAAGAGCATGCGCGCGCGCTGGCGCGACTTCGGGAGAAATATCCGCGCTATCGGGAGATGTCGCTGGATGCGGCCGTGATGATCAAGATTCGACCGCGTCGGGCGATCTTCTGGAGCGCTGCCGAGGCCCCGTGAGGCCTCCTTGAACTTCCCCGCGCGGGCGCCTACACTACGGCTCTTTGAACGATCAGGGAGGAGGGGATATGGAGCGTGCCGCGACAGCCGCATCGGACATGCCCCTGGAGGAATTTCGGCGATTCGGGCATCGGCTCGTGGAGTGGATCGCCGAATATTTGGCGGAGATCGAACGATACCCGGTCTTGGCGCGGGTTCGGCCGGGAGAGGTGCGCGAGCGCTTGCCGGCGCATCCGCCGGCCGAAGGGGAGTCGTTCGAAGCGATCCTGCAGGATTTCGAGCAGATCGTGCTGCCCGGGATCACGCATTGGAATCATCCCGGCTTCATGGCGTACTTCGCGATCACGGGGTCTGGACCGGGGATTCTCGGTGAGCTGCTCGCGGCCGCGCTCAACGTGAACGCCATGCTGTGGAAGACGTCGCCAGCGGCGACCGAGCTGGAGGAGGTCGTGCTCGATTGGCTCCGGCAGATGCTCGGGCTGCCGTCGGAATTCGAGAGCGTCATCTACGACACGGCCTCGATCTCCAGCCTCTGCGCGCTGGCGGCGGCGCGCGAGGCGCTCGGGCTCCAGGTGCGCGAGCGCGGACTGGCCGGACGGGCCGATCTGCCGCGCCTGCGCCTCTACATGTCCGAGGAGGCGCATGCCTCCATCGAGAAGGGGGCGATCGTGCTCGGCCTGGGGCAGGCGGGGGTGCGGAAGATTCCAACCGATGACGCTTTTCGTATGGACGTGCGCGCCCTGGAGCGCGCGATCGCGGAAGACCGGGCGGCCGGATGGCGACCCTTTTGCGTCGTGGCGACCGTGGGGACCACGTCCACGACGAGCATTGATCCGGTCGTGGAGATCGCGCGCGTGTGCGCGCGCGAGGGACTCTGGCTCCATGTGGACGCCGCGTATGCGGGGGCGGCGGCGATCGCGCCGGAGTTTCGCCATGTCCTGGACGGGTGCGAGCGCGCGGATTCGCTCGTCGTCAATCCGCATAAGTGGCTCTTCACGCCGATTGACCTGAGCGCGTTCTACTGTCGGCGCATGGACGTGCTGCGGCGCGCCTTCAGCCTCGTGCCCGAATACTTGCGCGCGGAGGAGGAAGGGGTGCGGAATCTGATGGACTACGGGCCGCAACTCGGGCGGCGTTTTCGCGCCTTGAAGTTGTGGATGGTCATCCGCTACTTCGGACGGGAAGGCCTGGCCGCGCGCATCCGGGAGCATGTGCGCCTGGCGCAGCAGTTCGCCACCTGGGTGGATGCCGATCCCGATTTCGAACGAATGGCGCCGACGCCGCTCAGTACGGTATGCTTCCGCGCGCGTCCGCGGTCGCTCGCGGCATCGGAAGCTGATCTGGATCGCTTCAACGAGGCCCTGCTGGAAGCCATCAACGCCACGGGCGAGTGCTTCCTCTCGCACACGCGGGTGCGGGGACGATTCACCTTGCGTCTGGCGATCGGGAATCTGCGCACGAGCGAGCGACATGTGCGCCGCGCGTGGGACGTGGTGCGCGCTCACGCGGCGCGCTTGCACGCCGAGTGGGGCTCGGCGTGACCTGAGCAGGAGGGAGAAGATGCTGTCGCTGGATCATCTCCGACAGCTCGCCGTGAAGACGGAGACGCGCATTGTTCAGCTCGTCGTGGATGGGCTGGGCGGATTGCCGAATGAGACAGGACGCTCAGAGCTGGAGGCCGCGCGCACGCCGAATCTGGATGAGCTGGCGCGGCGGGCCCTCTGCGGTCTGGCCGATCCCGTCGCGCCGGGGATCACGCCCGGGAGCGGACCGGGCCATCTGGCGATCTTCGGCTACGATCCGCTCCGATGGGAGATCGGGCGCGGTGTGCTCGAAGCGTTGGGCATCGGACTGGAGTTGCAACCGGGCGATGTGGCCGCACGCGGCAATTTCGTCACGCTCGACGGCACGGGCGCGATTGTGGATCGGCGCGCCGGTCGCATCTCGACGGAGCACTGCGTCCGGTTGTGCGCCCGATTGCAGGCGGAGATCCGCGAGATCGAGGGCGTGGAGGTCCTCATTCGTCCGGTCAAGGAGCATCGCTTCGCGCTCATTCTGAGAGGGGAGGAATTGGGCGAGGCGGTGGACGATACGGACCCGCAGCGCGTCGGCCTGAAACCCAAGCCCGTCGTCGCGCGCGATGAGGCCTCCGAGCGCACGGCGCGCATCGTGCGGCGCTTCCTGGAGCAAGCCTTCGAGATTCTGGCCGACCAGCATCCGGCCAATGGAGTGACGCTGCGCGGCTTCTCGCGTCGGCCGGACATCCCCCCGATGGCGGAGGTCTTCCGCCTCACGCCGGCGGCCATCGCCACCTATCCCATGTATCGCGGATTGGCGCGCTTGGTCGGGATGCAGATCATCGAGACCCCCCCCGAGGAAGATCTGAGCGCGCTCGCCGATCGGCTCCGCGAGAACTTCGATCGCCACGACTACTTCTACGTGCACGTGAAGAAGGCCGACAGCTACGGCGAGGATGGGAATTTCGAGGGGAAGGTGCACGTGCTCGAGCGCGTGGATGAGATCCTCATCCCCGCGATCCTCGCGCTTCGCCCTGATGTTGTGGCGATCACCGGCGATCACAGCACGCCTTCGGTCTTGAAAGGCCATAGCTGGCACCCGGTCCCCTATCTGCTCTACGCGAGACATCTGCAATCGGACGACGTGACGGAGTTCAGCGAGCGCGCATTCATGCGCGGGGGCCTCGGACGCTTTCGTCTGGTGGAAGGATTGCCGCAGCTTCTGGCGCACGCGCAGAAGCTCTTGAAGTACGGCGCTTGACGGTGGGGAGAGGCTGTGCTAGCTTGCCAAATCCGTTGGAGCGCAGATACACGGGAGAGTGGGGAGCGCGAACGTGGTCGCGACGCAACCGAGACGATCGCCGCTGCATGCGATGCATGAGGCGTTGGGCGCGCGGTTCACGGAGTTCGCCGGGTGGCTCATGCCCGTTCAGTACACGGGAGCCATCGAGGAGCATCTGGCCGTGCGCACGGCCGCCGGCCTCTTCGATGTGAGCCACATGGGGCGTTTGGAGGTTCGCGGTCGCGACGCTCTGACCCTCATTCAAAAGGTGACGTGCAACGATGCCGCGCGTCTGCGCGATCATCAGGTGCAATATTCGGCGCTCACGACCGAGCGCGGGACGTTCGTGGACGATCTCACCGTCTATCGCTTCCGCGAGGATCATTTCTTGCTCTGCGTCAACGCGGCGAATCGGGAGAAGGACCTGCGGTGGATCCGGCAGCATCGGGAGGATGAAGAGGCGGAGGTCTACGATGTGAGCGATCAGATGGCGCAACTGGCCCTTCAAGGGCCGGCGGCCACCGAGATCCTCCAGCCGTTGACCGATGTGCAATTGGATCACATCCGCTTCTACTGGTTCGAACAGGGGGAGGTGGCGGGCGTCTCCGCTCTCATCTCGCGGACCGGATATACAGGGGAAGACGGGTTCGAGCTGTATATCCCCGCGGCGTCGGCCGAATGGGTGTGGAATCGGCTGCTCGACGCCGGGCAGAGTGCGGGGATGAAGCCCTGCGGTCTGGCGGCTCGGAACACGCTCCGGCTGGAAGCGCGCCTGCTGCTGTACGGCCATGACATGGATGAGACGACGACGGTGTGGGAGGCCGATCTCGGGTGGATCGTGAAGCTGGAGAAGGGAGACTTCATCGGGCGCGAGGCCCTGCGGCGGCAAAAAGCGGAGGGGCTGCGGCGTAAGCTCGTCGGGTTCGAAGTCCTCGATCGCGCTCCGGCGCGCGAGGGATACCCCGTCCTCATCCACGGTCGCGTCGTGGGGCAGGTGACCTCAGGCAGCTATGCACCGTTCCTCCGGAAGAACATCGGGTTGACGTATCTGCCCATCGAGCACACGGCGATCGGGACGAGATTCCATATCCGCGTTCGCGGGCGCGAGGTTGAGGCGGAGGTCGTGCCCACGCCCTTCTACAAGAGGCCGAGATAGGCACGGCCTCATCGCGTGAAGATCGTGGGGAGGGAGGATGAGGATGGCGACATATCCTGAGGATTGCCTCTATACGCGAGAGCACGAATGGATCCGCGTCGAGGATGACGTGGGGGTGATCGGCATCACCGATTATGCGCAGGAGGCGCTCGGCGACATCGTCTATGTCGAATTGCCGAGCGTGGGCGATCACTTCAGTCAAGGTGAGCCCTTCGGCAACGTCGAATCGGTCAAGGCCGTGAGCGAACTCTATATGCCCGTGAGCGGAGAGGTCGTGGAGATCAATGAGGACCTGGCCGAGTCCCCGCAGCTCGTCAATGAAGATCCGTATGGCGACGGATGGATGGTGAAGATCACGCTCTCGGACCCGACCGAGCTGGAGACGCTCATGTCCGCCAGTGAGTACGAGGAGTACGTGAAGGAGGAGCGGCAGAAGGAGAAGTGAAGCGCTCTCCCGGAGTGGGGTCCCGGGCGCGCCGGGGGCGACGATCAGAAGAAGCGCCAGAGAGGATGGGCATGCGCTATATTCCGAATTCGCCGCAAGAGCGAGCCGAGATGTTGCGGGAGATCGGCTGCGCGACGATCGAGGAGCTCTTCCGCTCCATCCCGGAGAAATTTCGCTTGCGAGAGCCGCTGCGCCTCCCTGCGGCGCGATCGGAGGCGGAGCTGCTCGCCTTCTTTCGCGAGCTGGCCGCGCGCAATGCGGCGGCGACCGAGTACGCCGTCTTCCTCGGCGCGGGCGCCTATCACCACTTCATCCCCTCGGTGGTGGAGGTGCTCATCTCGCGCGCGGAATTCTTCACGGTCTATACGCCCTATCAGCCGGAGATCGCGCAGGGGACGCTGCAAGCCCTCTTCGAGTACCAGACGCTCATCTGCCAACTCACGGGCATGGAGGTCGCCAATGCCTCGCTCTATGACGGTTCGACGGCCTTGGCGGAAGCTGTGCTCATGGCCGAGCGCCTGACCCATCGGCGCGAGATCCTCATGGCGCGGAGCGTCCATCCCGAATATCGAGAGGTCGTCCGCACCTACACGCGGACGCTCGGCCTGAACGTGCGACTGATGGAGTATGATCCGGAGACCGGCAGTCTTCAGGCACGGACTGTAACGCCGAGCGCGGAGACGGCCGCCGTCATCGTTCAATCGCCCAACTTCTTCGGCGTCATCGAGGATCTTGAAGCCATCGCCGCGCGCGCGCATGAGGTGGGGGCATTGTTCATCGTGGTCATCACCGAGCCGATCAGTCTGGGCTTGCTGCGTCCGCCGGGAGAGCTGGGCGCCGATATCGTCGTCGGCGAGGGGCAATCCTTCGGTATTCCGCTCAGCTTCGGCGGCCCGTCCCTCGGGATCTTCGCCACGCGCGAACGGTTCGTGCGGCAGATGCCCGGACGCATCGTCGGTCAAGCTTTCGATGCGCAGGGGCGGCGTGGGTTCGTCATGACACTGGCCACGCGCGAGCAATACATTCGACGCGAGAGGGCGACCTCCAATATCTGCACGAGCCAGGAGCTGTGCGCCATCATGGCGGCCATCTATCTCTCGACGATGGGGCCGCGCGGATTGCGCGACGTCGCTGAGCAGAACGCCCAGAAGGCGGCCTATCTGGCGCGCGAGATCGCGCGGCAGTCGGGATTCCGCCTCCGGTTCTCCGGATCGCACTTCAACGAATTCGTCGTCCACTCGGAGCACCCCGTCGCTCTGGTCCTCGAGAGATTGCGCGAGCGGAAGATCCTGGGCGGTCTTCCCCTGGAGCGCTATTATCCCGAGCTGCGCGAATGCTTCCTCGTCTGCGTGACGGAGGCGATCCCGCGCTCGGCGATCGAAACCTACGTGCGCGTCTTGGATGAATTATGATGGTCACACCGTGTCAGGTCACTCGAGATGAGGTCCTGATCTTCGAGCGCTCTCGACCTGGGCGGACAGCGTATAGTCTGCCTCCGCTCGATGTCCCCACGGTCCCGCTGCAGACGTGGATCGAGTCGCGCTTTCTGCGTACGGATCAGTTGGCCGGCTTGCCCGAAGTGAGCGAAGTGGACGTCATCCGGCATTTCACTCGACTCTCGCGCTGGAACTATGCCGTGGACCTCGGGATGTATCCGCTCGGCTCCTGCACGATGAAGTACAACCCGAAGGTGAACGAGCGCGTGGCGCGACTGGAGGGGTTCGCGCAGCATCATCCGCTCACGCCGGAGGAGCTCTCGCAAGGGAGCCTGGAAGTCCTCAAGAAGCTGGAAGAACTGCTGTGCGAGATCACGGGCATGGCAGCCGGATGCTTGCAACCGGCCGCGGGGGCGCACGGGGAGTTGACGGGTCTGCTGCTCATCCGCGCGTGCCTGGAGGCGCGTGGGGATGCCCGCCAGAAAGTCCTCATTCCGGACTCCGCGCATGGGACCAATCCCGCGAGCGCGGCCATCTGCGGCTATCGCGTGCAGACGATCCCCTCCACCGAACGGGGCCTCATTGATCTGGAGGCGCTTCGTCGCGCGGCCGATCGCGAGACGGCTGCCCTCATGCTCACCAATCCCAACACGCTCGGACTCTTCGAGGAGGAGATCGAGGAGATCGTGCGCATCGTGCATGAGGCCGGGGGATTGGTCTACATGGACGGGGCGAATATGAACGCGCTAGTGGGGATCGCTCGCCCGGGCGATATGGGGGTGGACGTCATCCATCTCAACATCCATAAGACCTTCTCCACGCCGCATGGCGGAGGCGGCCCCGGAGCCGGCCCTGTCCTCGTGACGTCGGAGTTGGAACCGTTTCTCCCCGTGCCGCGCATCGTGCGCCGTCCCGACGGGACGCTGGCGCTCGATTACGATCGGCCGCGCTCGATCGGACGCGTGCGCGCCTTCTACGGGAACTTCGGGGTGCTCGTGCGCGGCTTGAGCTATATCCTGACCATGGGTCCCGAGGGCTTGCGCGAGGTCGCCGAGACGGCCGTCCTCAATGCCAATTATCTCGCGCATCAGCTGAAGGACACGTACGAGATCGCCTATCCCGGTCCCGTCATGCACGAAGTGGTCTTCTCGGACAAACGGCAACGGGCGTACGGGGTGCGGAACGTGGACATCGCCAAACGCCTCATTGATTACGGCTTCCATCCCCCGACGATGTCCTTCCCCCTCATCGTCCCCGGAGCCCTCATGGTCGAGCCGACCGAGACCGAAGGCCGCGAGGAGTTGGATCTGTTCATCGCGGCCATGAAGGCGATTGATCGCGAGTGCCGGGAGAATCCGGAGCTCGTGCGCACGGCGCCCCATCAGACGCGCCTCGGACGCTTGGATGAAGTTTCAGCCGCGCGACGTCCGGTCTTGCGGTGGCGTCCGAAGGAGTCGAGCGCGCCATCGGGGTCACTGTCGGAGGAGCGCGTCGCGTCACCCGAGCCCTGAGCGTTCGGCTTCAGGAGAGCGTCAGCTCGGATTCCTCCTCGCGATGCCGCGCCAGGGAGATGCCGAGTAAGATCACGGCCGCCCCCACCAGCTGCTCCGCGCTCGGGCGTTCATTCAAACCGATCCACGCGACCACGAGCGCGATCGCCGGACTCAGGTTCGAGTAGATGGCCGTGCGCGTGCTCCCCAGGTGTTTGACCCCGTAGTTCCACGCCAGGAAACAGAAGACGATGGCGCCGAGCGCGCTGAACAGCAGCGCCCCCCACGCCGTCGGGCGAATCGCCGCCCACGATTGGGCGCGCAGCTCCGGAAGCGAGATCGCCACCAGGGGAATGGTCCCCGAGATCATCACCAGCAGCGTGCTCTTCAACGCGCCGTAGCGATGAACGTGGCGCTTCAATCCGATCGTGTACAGGGACCAGCACACGGTCGCCACAAGCAGCAGCACATCGCCCAGCGCGCTCTGGTGGGGCTGACCGTCGGCTCCGAAGGGGGGACGAAATCCCCGCAGACGGCTCCAATCCTCGCCGACGATGAGGGCGATCCCCAGCAGCGACAGCCCAATGCCCACGGCCGTCCGCCGGGTCACTCGCTCTTGCCCCCGCACGGCATTCAAAAAGGCGACGACCACGGGCGTCGTCGCCAAGATCAGGGCCGCTGTGCTCGCGCGCGAGCGCGCCAGGCCCTCGATGAAGGCCACCTGATAGATCGTATTCGCCAGGATGCCCAACGCGATGAGCGCGCCGAGGTCTTCGCTCTCGACGGCCCACGTCCCTCGCCGCAGGCGAAAGAGCAGGGCGAGCGTCGCCGACGCGAGGATGAATCGCAGGGCGTTGAAGCTCAAGGGGGAGAAATCCTGAAGGGCGATCTTCACGATGGTGAAATTGACGGCCCAGACCGTGGCCATCAGGGCGAGCAGCCCATCCACCCAGTTCAACCGGTTCCGCATCACCGTCCTCTCCCGCGCATCCGTTTCGTCAGGCGTTCGACGCATTCTATCAACGTGCGCGCGTTCGCGACAGCGTAGCCGTGGAAGTCATTGTTGAAATACGCGTAGACGTCGAGTCCCTCCGTATGCCAGGCGCGAATCCGTTCGGCGATCGCGCGCAATTGCGTCTCCTCATAGGCGGACGCGTAGAGGGCTCCCGGCCCGTGAAAGCGCAGATAGACGAAGGGCGCCGTCACCACGTCGGCCGTGGGATACCGCCCGCCGGAATCGGCCTGGCAGAGGGCGATCTCATAACGGCGCAGCACCGCGTAGGCCTCCTCCTGCAACCACGTCCGATGTCGCGGCTCAAGCGCATACCGAGTGCGCGGGCTCTCACGGCGAAGCTCACGGAGGAACCTCTCCACGCGGTCCGGATCGAAGCGCAAGCTCGGGGGGAGTTGGATCAGGACGACGCCGAGCTTATGTCCGAAGCCCGCGATCATCGCCAGGAAGGTCTTCAACGCCTCCTCGGCATCGCTCAGCCGATGCCGATGCGTGATCCGACGGCTCATCTTGACCGAGAAGATGAAGTCCTCTGGCGTCGCGCTCACCCACCGTCGTACGGTCGTCTCCTTCGGCGTGCGATAAAACGTGACATTCAGCTCGACGGTTCGAAAATGGCGGCTGTAGAACTCCAGCCATTCGGACGCGGGGAGGTCCTCCGGATAGAAGAGGCCCTTCCAGTGGGCGTAATTCCACCCGGATGTGCCGATCGCGATGCGACTCATGATGAGGACTCTCCGATCACCGAGAGCATGCGTCCGGTGCGATCGGTGGTCTTGGCGTCGCGCCGATACGAGAAGAAGAGTTGCGGATGACACGCCGTGCACAGCCCGCTCGTGAAGATGCGGGCGCGCGACAGCCCGCACGCGAGCAATTGATGGATGTTGGCCTGCACCAGATCCAGGCGCGCCCGGCCCGAAGCCGTCGGAGCCACGATCACCGCTTCGGCGTAAGGGAACTCCCGGCGGAATGGCTCCAGCACATCGGGGCCGACTTCATAGCAGCAGGGACCAATGGTCGGGCCGATCGCCGCATAACAGTCTTCCGCGCGCGTCCCGAAATGGGCGACCATCGCCGCCAGTGCGCGCTCGACGATCCGTCCGAGCGTGCCGCGCCATCCGGCGTGAACGGCCGCGCGCGCGCGCGTCCGGGGATCGAAGATGAAGATCGGCGCGCAATCGGCCGTCTGAATGCCCAGCACGACCTCGCTCGAGCGCGTCACCACAGCATCACCGATGGGCGGAGACTCCGACCACAATGCTCCCTCTGACGGGTCGAAGACGAGACAGCGATTCGTGTGTCGCTGTCGCAGCGTGATCAGAGGACGATGGGCCAGGCCCACGGCGGAGAGGAAGGGGGCGAACATGTGCTCGAGGCGGCGTCGGCCATCGGCGCGCGATTCGCCTTGCAAAGGGCCTTCACGTGCGGCATGCTCTTGCTGAGACCGCGTGCTCGTGGCCACGATCACGCCGAAGACGAGCAGAGGCGTGCACACGAGGTGAGAGCGGCCATCACGCGTGCTGAGGTGAAAGTCGCGCATGATCGTCGGCATCGGCATAGACGTCGTGGAGATCTCGCGCATCGAGGAGACGATCGCGCGGTTCGGCGACCGCTTCCTCCGACGCGTCTTCACGCCGGCGGAGATCGCCTACTGTCAGCGCGCCGCGCATCCGGCCGAGCGCTTCGCCGCGCGCTTCGCCGCCAAAGAGGCGGCGCTCAAGGCGCTCGGTACTGGCAAACGCGGTGGCATCCGCTGGCACGACGTGGAGATTGTACCATCGCCGAGCGGGCAGCCGCGAATCGAATTGCACGCTCGAGCCCACGAGCGCCTACGGGCTTTGGGCGGGCGTCGCGCTCACGTCTCACTCTCGCACGGTCGCGATCTGGCCGTCGCCCAGGTCATCCTCGAGGACTGAGATCTCGGCCGGAGCTCGGCGCGGGCGATGGGGGCGTCGGAGCACACCTTCGGATCACCGCCGCTCACCTTCGCCGTCCTCTTCATGCTCTTGCGCTGACGACGAAGACGGCTTACACTCATTGGCTCCCAAGAGGAGACCTGCACATCGCGGCGAAAAAAACCTTCGATGGAGAGGGATGTCGTGAGCGAACGCCTGGGAATTCGAATCGGCGCTCTCCTCCTCACCCTGATGGGCGCCAGTGTCGTTTCCCCTTCTTCCGTCACACAGGAACGTGAAACGGCTGAGCCGCGCGGCTTGCTCTTCCCCGGTGAGGAGCGTCATCTGGCCAATATTCGCCAGCTCACCTTCGGGGGCGAGAACGCCGAGGCCTATTTCTCCGCCGATGGGAAGAAGCTCATCTTTCAATCCACGCGCCCGCCGTTTCTGTGCGATCAGATCTTCGTCCTCGATCTGGAGACCAATGAGGTGCGCCTGGTCAGCACGGGGAAAGGGCGGACGACCTGCGCCTACTTCTTCCCCAAGGGGGATCGCATCATCTACTCTTCGACGCATCATGTCAGCCCGGACTGTCCTCCATCTCCTGATCGCACCCGTGGTTATGTCTGGGCGCTCTATGATGGCTATGACATCTTCTCGGCCCGCGTGGACGGCTCCGATCTCCGACAGCTCACCCACACGCCGGGTTATGATGCCGAAGCGACGATCTCCCCCGATGGGAAGAAGATCGTCTTCACCTCGATGCGCGACGGTGATCCGGACATCTACGTCATGGATGCCGATGGACGCAACGTGAAGCGCCTGACGCGCACGCCGGGTTACGATGGTGGCGCCTTCTTCTCCCCCGATGGGAAGCGCATCGTCTATCGCGCCCATCATCCCCGGAATATGGCTGAACTCGCCGATTTTCACGCCTTGCTCAAGGGGGGAGCCCTCCGCCCCATGCGGCTGGAGCTCTACGTCATGGACGCCAACGGCTCGCGACAGCGCCAGATCACCAACAACGGCGCAGCCAACTTCGCTCCCTTCTTCCATCCGAGCGGCCGACGGATCATCTTCTCGTCCAATCATCACGATCCTGCGCGGCGCAATTTCGACCTCTTCCTCATCAACGACGATGGGACGGGACTTGAACGCATCACGTTCAATCCGACTTTCGACGGCTTCCCCATGTTCTCGCCGGATGGACGGAAGCTCGTCTTCGCCTCCAATCGCAACGCGCGAACGCCCGGGGAGACCAATATCTTCATCGCCGATTGGATCCCGTGAGCCGGCTTCTGGCGCGCGATGCTGACGCGGCAGCTCACGCGCGTGGAGCGAGCGATGCGCTCGCGCGATGCGTGGCGGGCCTCCGACCCGAGGACGCCGTTCGGAATATCCTCAGGCGCAAAGCCGAGCGCGAAGCCGGGCAGTTGAAACCGGTCTCACAGAAGACGGCCCTCATCCTGCAAGGCGGTGCCATGCGCGGGGTCGCCAGCGCTGGCGCGATCATCGCCCTGGAGCAGCTCGGATTCACGCGCGCCTTCGATGCCGTCTACGGCGCTTCGGCCGGGGCCATCAACGGCGCGTACTTCCTGGCCGGACAGGCTGCTTTCGGAACTTCGATCTATTATCAGGACATCGCCAATCGCCGCTTCATCAACCTCTGGCGCCTTCGGAAGATCGTGGACATGGACTTCCTCTTCGAAGAGATCATCGCGCGCCGGAAGCGGCTGGATCTTCGGCGCGTGCGCGAGAACCCGACGCCGCTCGTGATCGTCGCCACCGACGCGCTCACCGGACGCGAGGCCGTCTTCTGCAGCCATGACGAAGAAGTTGATCTGCTCACCGCCCTCAAAGCCAGTGCGGCCCTGCCTATCCTCTATCCGCATCCGGTTCGCCTTAAGGATCGCTTGTACGTGGACGGCGGAGTCGTGGACGCGATTCCCATTGAGCGGGCCGTGCGCGACGGCTGTACCGATCTTCTTGTCGTGCTCACCGTCCCCAAGACTCATCGGGCTCAGCCGCCCAGCGCGCTCGAGCGCGCATTAGCGGCGCGGTGGCTCCGTTCCATCAGCCCGGATCTGGAGCGGGCCTTCCTCCAGCGGCATGAGGCGTACAATCGAGCCCTCGATCTCGCCCTCGGTCGCCGCGCGGTCCCGGCCAATATCGTCGCGCTTTTTCTTGATGCTCAGCTTCCGCTTCGCCGTTTGACCACAGACGTCCATCTCCTCAAGCGAGCCGCCATCGAGATGGGGCGCCTCACCCTCCGGCTCTTCACCGGAGCTGACCATCAGCCTCTGGAACTGCTGCACTTCCTGAAAACCCCACCTGGCTGAGGTGATCAACTCCAGCGCGAAGTCCGCACAAGCGAGTGTCCGAATCTCGCCTGGGGCTGAGCTCGAACGCCTCCTTCGGAGGCTTGGATATGGAATCGGGGTGGTCTCGCCACGAGGATTTGCTATCCCCCACCCCAGGTGGGATGCTTCACGGGGACACAGGACGCGTGCTGCGGAAGACGCCGCTGCCTTCCGTTCCGGCGTAGAGCACTTGGCGCGCGTCGAGAGCGAGCGCGCGAACCGAGAGATTGGTCAGGCCGACGTTGAGCGGCGTCCAGCTCTCCCCGAGATCGCGAGATCGAAAAACGCCCTGGGCCGTTGCGGCAAAGAGTTGACCGCCTGCCGCGCTCACGAGGGCGCGCACATCAAGGTCGGTCAGGCCGGTCGTCACGCGTTTCCATTGCGGCTTCTCCTGCACAGGCGTGCGAAAGATACCGCGCGCCGTCGCCGCGAAGAGCGTCCCATCTGAAGTCACCACCAGGGCTCGAATCTCTTGTCCGCCCACGCCGGCGACTCCCGAGAGTCCGTATCCGCTCCACCTTCGACCATCGTCCGTCGAGCGGAAGACGCCGCTCCTGGTTCCCGCGAAGATCTGGCCATCGGGGCTGGAAGCGAGGGCGAGGACGCGACGTCCGAACAGTCCCGAACGTCTCCATGTCCCCCCGCCATCCTCGGAGCGGAAGAGACCGAGCTGCGTCCCGACGAAGATCGTGCCGCTGGGCGCGATGAGAATGGCGTAGATCGGCAGATTCGCTAATCCGACGAGCGTCCACGTCTCGCCGTCTCGCGAGAGGAAGAGCCCAAGGGGCGTCCCGGCCAAGAATGTCCCCCCGCGCGTCACGGCGAGCGCCAGCCCATCAATCGTCTGCGGGAACACATGGAGGTAGCTCTGGCCCTGATCGCGAGAGAGAAAGAGCCCGTTTCCGGCCGTCCCCGCCACAAGCGCGCCATCCGGGCGGACGGCGAGCGAGAGGATGACCGAGGCGATCACGCCCCGATTCACCGCACGCCAACTCGTCCCGCCGTCGGTCGAACGGAAGATACCGGCCCCCAATGTCCCAGCCAGGAGCATTCCATCATCGGTCGGCAGGATTCTGAAGACGCGCAAGCTCCCTAATCCGGTGCTCGCGCCTTGCCAGCTCTCGCCACCTGCGGGCAGGCGAAAGATGCCGCTTCGAGCCGTTCCGGCAAAGAGGGTGCCGTCCGGAGCGAGCACCAGGGAGAGGACCTCCAGATTCCCCAAGCCCTCATTGACCGCTCTGAAGTGCTCGGCGTCATCGGTCGAGACGAAGACGCCGCCGCCGAGCGTGCCGACGTAGATCGCATCCTCAGGCGTGATGACGACGCTCGAGATGTTATTGTTGAGCAGGCCGAGATGAAACGTGTAGCGCCAGCTCCGCCCCTCATCTTTCGAGCGGTAGAGCTCGCCATTAGTCCCGGCATAGATCCAGCCACGGGAATCGCGGGCGAAGGCGCGCACGTCGAAAGCGGCGACGCCGAAATTCGCCTCTGCCCAACTCTCCCCCCCATCGGTGGAGCGAAAGATGCCGCCGAGTGTGCCCGCCAGAATGTAATCGTCCGTAGCGAAGAGGGCTTGCACGGTGAGATTCTTGAGCCCCCTGTTCACGGCCGTCCAGGTGGCGCCGCCATCGCGCGAGCGATAGATGCCTTGGCCAAAGGTCCCCGCCAGAATATCGCCCGAGGGGGTGACAGCCAAGCTCAGCACGTGAGCACCGAGGACGCCCAGCGGCGTCCAGGTCTCCCCGCGATCATCCGAGCGAAAGACGCCGCCGCCGAAAGCTCCGGCGAAGATCGTGCCCGTCGGGCTGAGGGCCAGTGAGAGGATCGTCCCCCCCTCCGGCCCCGTCGTCGGCTCCCAGAACGCCAGTTGCGCGGGGGCCGTTCGCCCACCGAGGGGAAGAATGACGCTCAGAATGAGCAGCGCGCCGAGCGCTCTGTTTGTCGTTCGCATCATCCTCTCGCCCCGTGTTGATGTCTCCCGCTAGGGAATAGAGCACGGCGCGCGCTTTGTCAAGCGGAGGCGGAGGGAAAATTCCATGCAACATTTCGCCCCCCTTCGGGAGTCGAACCCCACGGGATCAACAGGAGAGGACGATGACGAGGGGTCGCACCATGGAGGGATCTCACGCGATGTTTGTGGACTCATGGGCGAGACGTGCAGGGGCGAAGCGAAGGGCGCTTGTCGTCGCGTGCGTGCTCGCAGCGCTTATCGGCGCGCGTCCGATCGGGGCGGTTGATGAGGAGCGGCTCGTTCCCCGGGTGACGATCGCGCCGGACCTCTTCCCGGCCGGGGACGAAGTGCGCGCGCTCGTCTGCATCAGTAACGCGAACGGGCGGGCGACGGCGTCGTTGCAACGCGGCGATCTGTGGCGCATCACACCGGATCGCTCGCGCCTGCTGCTCGATGGCTGGATCATCCGCGTGCACATCGTTTCAGAGCGGATGCGTCCGGAGGATTGGCTCGTGCGCGTGGACACCGTGGAGAATGCGCTCGAATTCCATTATGCGGGCGAGCCGAGATCCTTCCGATCGGACGAGCGCGTGTGCGCCGAGATCACGGCGTTCACGTCGGTGAGCGTCGGACTTGTGCGCGTGAGCCTCACGGCGCCTCGCGATCCGACGCGATATGATTCGGCATCGCCGGAGCCGGTGTTCGTGAGCATCGTGGATTTCCCCACGGGTCCTCCGGGACCGCCCGGGCCAGCCGGGCCGGCTGGACCGCCGGGCCCCCCGGGGCCGCCCGGGCCGGAGCGCGTCGTCATCTCGGCTGAAGGAGCGCTTCCTCCGGGGGCGATCATCTTGGGGCGACCGAACGATCCTGGAATTCTCGCTTCAGGCTTTTCGGAGATCGGGCGCTCGGCCATCGAAGCGTGGTTCCCCACCTCGACGACCAACGCGCCCAGTGGACGCAGCGGTCACACGGCCATCTGGACCGGCACGGAGATGATCATCTGGGGGGGGAGCACGCTCATCATCGGAGGCTTCACCAATACCGGCGCGCGATATGATCCGGCCACGGACACCTGGCGGCCGATTTCGACCACCAATGCCCCGAGCCCTCGAAGCAACCACACGGCCATCTGGACCGGCACGGAGATGCTCATCTGGGGGGGGATCGGGCTCCTCGGCCCACTCAACACCGGCGCGCGATATGATCCGGCCACGGACACCTGGCGGCCGATTTCGACCACCAATGCCCCGAGCCCTCGAAGCAATCACACGGCCATCTGGACCGGCACAGAGATGATCATCTGGGGGGGGAGCGACAGTCGTGGCCCTCTGAACACCGGCGCGCGATATGATCCGGCGACCGACACGTGGCGACCGATCTCGACGACGAACGCGCCGAGCGCGCGCAGCAATCACACGGCCATCTGGACCGGCACGGAGATGATCATCTGGGGCGGTGCCGGCAGCGGGGGGGTGCGCACGAATACGGGTGGGCGATATGATCCCCGCACTGACAGTTGGCGCCCTGTGAGCACGACGGGCGCCCCGAGCGCGCGCAGTCATCATACGGCCGTGTGGACCGGATCGGTCATGATCATCTGGGGGGGGATCAATAACATTGACTTCTTCGCCAACGGTGGCCGGTACGATCCGGCGCGCGACAGTTGGACAGCCGTGAGTACGGCGAATGCTCCCGATGGACGGAGTCAGCACACGGCCGTTTGGACCGGCACGGAGATGCTCATCTGGGGCGGGACCAACCTCAACGGGGCACAGAGCTCCGGAGGCCGATACGACCCGCGCGCGAATGCCTGGTCGAGCTTCACCAGCTCCAATGCCCCGAGCCCGCGCAGCGGCCATACGGCCATTTGGACCGGCGCGGAGATGATCATCTGGGGGGGGATCGGTCCGCTCAATACAGGCGGACGTCTGGGCTTCCTCTCCTTCTACCGCAAGAACTGAGTGAGCACCTCGCCCTCCGTTCGGGGGCTTCATCGGGCGCGCGCCTTGTGAGGCCCCCGTTCCCGCCTTTCGGCGGGTGACGAGGGCGTGTCCGGTGAGATCGAGCCGCGACCACGTCCATTCGGCGACCCGGTGGCACCTTCATGCGCGAACCGGCTTATGGTACACTCATGCCGATGATGCGGGGCACACAAAGGGCACTTCGGCGTGGAGAGAAGATGGTGGGACGGATCTTGAAGGGCGTGCTCATGATGGGATTCGGTGCGAGCGCGCTTGTCCTGGGACAAGCGACGGGCGAGCGCTCAGCGGCTGAGTACGTCGAGGAGGTGCAGCGGCTTTTGCGCGAGGCCGGTCGCGCCGATATCGGCGAGAAGGAAGCCGCGGCGCTCAGGGAACGCGCTCGGGAATCGGCCCGGCAGTATGCGGCGCGCTTGAAGGATAAGGCGAAGGGGAGCGAGGAGCGGTTCCAGCTCGGTTATCTCTACTACCTGGCCGGTGACGTCGAGAACATGGTGGCCGTCTTTCGCGAGCTGATGCGGGATCGGACCTTGAGCGAAGAGGATCGGCAGCGCCTCCGCCTTTACCTCATTGAGAAATACTGCGAGAGCGGGCGACTTCGCGAGGCGGAAGAGGAGCGCGCGGCCATCTCGCCCGAAGCCTTCAATGCGAAGGAGGTGATGGCGGCGGCGGCGATGCGCCTGGCGGTGGCGTACACGCAGGCCGGACAGTTGGAGCAGGCCGTGCGCGCCCAAGAGGCCGCGTATGAAGCGGCGCGCTCGAGCGGATTGGTCCCGCTCACGTGGAAGACGGCGCGCGCCCTGGCCGAGCTGTATGCCGCCTTGGGGAGAGTCGGCGAGAGTCGCGCGCTCCTGGCACGGCTGAAGGACGAATTGCAGCGGCAACTCCTCTGGGCCGAAGGAGAGGCGGTGCAGACGCTCACGCGCACAGTCTCGCAGATCGAGAGCACACTCGCGCAACTGGAGCTGATCGGCAAGCCCGCGCCGGAGATCACCGTCGTGAAATGGATCGAGGAGCCGCCGACCCGATTGGCGGATCTGCGGGGACGCGTCGTCGCGCTGGAGTTCTGGGCCGCTTGGTGCCCCGATTGCCGGGGGATGATCCCGCATCTGCGCGCGTGGGCCGCGCGCTATGAGAAGGACGGCTTGAAAATCCTCGCGGTGACCCGATACTACGGCTTCAACGGGCGCGAGGTCGGGCGCGCGTCCAAGGAGGAGGAGGAGCGATTCCTGGCCGAATTCAAACGCTTGCGCGAGCTGCCCTACGGCACGGCCATTGATGAGGGACAGCGAAGCTTCGAGACGTATCACGTGACGTGGGTTCCCACGATCGCCATCATTGATCGCGCGGGTCGGATCCGCTATATCTTCACTTGGAACGAGAATCCGAGCCTGTGCGAATGGATGATCACGCGCGTCTTGAGCGAATCCACTTCGGAGGACTGAGGAGGTGAGCGCCGATGCGCGTCCTTCTGAACGGGGAGGAGCGGGAGATCCCGGATGGCCTCACCATCTCGGGGCTCGTCGAGCACTTGAAGTTGAATCCGGAGCGGATCGCCGTTGAGCGGAACCGCGAAGTCGTCCCCCGCGCGGAGTGGGCGGCCGTGCGAATCCAAGAGGGCGATCGGTTGGAGATCGTGCACTTCGTCGGCGGAGGCACCTGAGGCGTGTCAGGCGCGCTCCCTCTTCTGACACTCCCGGCAGACACCGAGCACCTGCACCGTGTAATCGAGAACGCGCCAGTCTCCGATGACGTCTCTCGGCAGTTGCAACTGTTCGAGCGCTTCGGTGGAGAAGTCCTCAATGGCGTGGCACTTCACACAGATGAAGTGGTGATGGCGCGTCCGATTGGCATCGTAGCGCGCCGTCTCATGAAGCGGCGTCACCTTCGAGATGAACCCCTCCTGTTCCAGCGTCTCCAGCGTCTTATAGACCGTGGCGAGAGAGATCGTCGGGTACTGGCGCCGGATGCGCTTGTAGATATCCTCGGCGCTCGGATGCTGCCTGGACGTGATCAGCGCGTGATAGATCGCGAGCCGCTGCGGGGTCACGCTCAGACCGCGCGCGCGACAGTGCTCGACGAACTGCGCCATCTTGGTCTTGATCGTCTCATCCCTCGCCGACAATGTCTCTCTTCCTCCAAGAGTGATTCTTCGATGCGAGGAAAAATTAAACCCCACTGAGGCAGACGCCGTCAAGAAGGGGGGTCAGGGGATCTCGACCTCCGGTTCGGCGTCACCCGAAGGCTCCATGGGCTGCAGGGCGCGCCGGGCGAAGGTGAGGAACCCCGTGTGCCCGATCATGCGCTCGAACGGGCGCGTCTTTCCCGAGCGGACCAGGAGATGACGAAGCAAGACTTCGACCGTCTCGATCATCACGAAGCCTTCAGCCTCCAGTGTCGCGACCATGCGCTCGACCTGATTGAAGGTGGGAGAAATCGAAGCCAAGCGCCCGCCGCCGCGCAGGGCGCGCCGAGCCGCGGGGACGCCCTCCCAGGGCGAAGGGAGATCGAGCAGCACGACATCCACGGCCTCCTCATCGAAGCCTTCGGCGACGTCGCGCACTTTGAATTCGACCAGATGGGCGAGCCCCGCGCGCTCCACATTCGCGCGCGCGACCTCCAGGAATCGCTCCTCGCGATCGTAGGCGTAGACTCGGCCTGTCGGGGCCACGGCCGTCGCCAGACAGATCGTCGCGGCACCCGAACCGACGCCGCATTCGATGACGCGCATGCCCGATTGCACGCCGGTTTTGACGAGAATCAGGCCCGCGTCCTTGGGATAGATGATCTGCGTCAGCCGTCGGACCTTCATCATCCGATCCTCGAGCGTCGGGTCCAGGACGACGAAGGGTTGGCCGGTCGAGCTGTGGACGATCTCTCCATAGCATTTCCCGAGCACGTCGGCGTGGCGAATCTCCCCCGCATGTGTCCCCAGCTTTCCGCCTTCGGCCAGGGAGACCAGGTAGGTCTTGCGATCGGGGGAGTAGAGCAACACGAAATCTCCAGGTCTCAGCCCTTCGTTCCGCATCGTCTCCCATCACGGTCACGGGGTCTCGCGCGGGAGTTCGCGGTGGAAGATGTAACCGAGCGTTTTGTAGATGAGCTTCGCCACGATGAAATTCGAGGCCTCATGTCCCGGCATCGGGCAGAGTTCGGTCACGTCCATGCCGACGATGGTTCGCTGCTCGGCCACCTGACGAATCAGGCGCAGCGTTTCCGACCAGGAGAGTCCCCCGGGCTCGGGCGTGCCCGTCGCCGGGATGAGCGAGGGATCCAGACCGTCCACGTCAATCGTCAGATAGACCCGTGGGCTCAGGCGCTCGATGACCTGGGGGATCCATTCTCGCGGGTCATGGAGGTCTTTGGCGAAGAACGTGGTGACGGGGAGCTGATGCCGAGCGCGCGCTTCTTCGAGCGAGAGGGCGCGGACGCCGACCTGGACGACCGGACAGATCTCGACCAGGCGCGCGGCGACCGAGGCGTGACTGTATGGCGTACCGTCATAGCTCTGGCGCAGATCGGCATGCGCATCAATCTGCAGCACGCTCAGGTCGGGATAGCGTTCAGCGAAGGCCCGGACAATCGGGCTGGTGATCGAGTGTTCGCCGCCGAGCGTGCACAGGAACTTCTCGGTCTCCAGCCATCGGCGCGCTTCATGATAGAGCCGTTCGATGACCTCTTCGAGGGGAGCGTTGACCGGAGCCGGGGGCAACGTGTGAATGCCGAGGCGATAGACTTCGGCCTCCAGCTCTTCGTCGTAGAGCTCCAGGTGGCGCGAGGCTTCGATGATGGCATGCGGGCCGAGCGCCGTGCCCTTCAGGAACGTTGTGGTCGCTTCAAAGGGCACGGGCCAGATGAGGATGCGCGCCGTCTCGAATGCCGTGTATTCGTCCGGCAGACCGCCGAAGGTGAAGTTGAGTTCCGGAATGCTCATCTCACCGCGTCCGAAGCGAGAGGGCCAGGGCGAGGCGGAGATGCCCTCATCGGCTCCGCCGTCGGGCTCCCCTTCACCTCATGGATAGTTGACGCGCAGCTCGCGCCCCATGATGAAGGTGGGGCGGCGTCGCACCTTCGCCTCCCGGATCGCCCCTTGAGCCAGCGCCGTCACCAGAAGCGGCATGGCGATGGTCGTGTCGCAATAGACGGTGACGGTTTGAGCGCCTTTAGCGATGGCGCCCCAGCTCTGCGCCTCCTCGAAGGTCGAGCCGGAGACCGTGCCGAAGTACGGGGGATCGGTGATGACCTGGATGGCATAGTGATGGCCGCGCGCGTTGGCCTTGAGCATGGCCGCCGTGGTCTCCGCCTGCTCCAGGAAATGCTTGGGGCTGCCCCCATCGAAGCAGATGATGCCCGTCCTCGGCGCTCGGCTCACGATCTGCGCGATCTCGATCACGTCTTGAACGATATCGAAGTGGAAGACCGTCTTGCGCTCGACGCGGCTGACGGCCAAACCCACGGCGATCGAGGAGTCCGCCACCGCCGGGCAGAAGATCGGCACCTTCGCCTTGTAGGCGGAGGTCAGGATGCCGTCCTCCGTCGCGATCTCGGCCAGCTCGCGCCCTAAAAGGTAGAAGAACTCGCGCGTCGAGTAGGGGCGGCTCAGGTCCAACTGCGCGATGAAGTTGCCGATCCATTCGTCGGCTTCGCGGAATTCGACCTCGCTGGCCAGAGTATCGTACATGCGGTCCACAAGCGCTTCCTGCAGTTCGGCGTCGTCCACATTCGGACTCCCGATGTAGTGGTAGCGCCCGAGCGTCTCATGCAGATCGTGGAAGAGATTGGTCCCTGTGGTGACCAGGACGTCAATGAAGCGATTTTTGATCAAGTAGGCCACAAGACGCCGCATGCCCGCCGGAACGGCCCACCCGGCCAGCCCCATGAGGATCGTCGCATGATCGGCGAGCATCTTCTTCCAAATGTTGCGCGCCAGCGCGAGGTTCCGACCCTGGAAGGAGATGCCTTCCATCTTGTCGAGCAGGCCGGCGACGGACCGATCCCGATCAATCTGAATCGGGCGCGTGGGCGTCGTCAGGAATTTCGCGCTCTTGGTCTTGCGAATGACCATCATAGCCCTTCATTCCAAGTAGGTGTATTTTTGCGCGTAGGCATGATATCGTTCTCGCACGTCAGCCTCCTCCTGATCGGAGAGATGTCCGCGCTTGAGAGCGTGCGCGAGATTGCGCTGGAAGCCCTCCAGCAGGAACGCGCGGTCGTACCGAGCCAGCGTGAGCACGTCCTCCAGACGGTGTCCGGGGATGATCCGCTGGACATGAAAGCCGCCGTCCTCATCAATGAGGATGTGGGCTTCATTGAGCGTCCCCAGGAGATTGTGGAAGTTCCCCATCGCCTCCTGATAGGCGCCGACCAAGAGGATGGCCAGATAATACGGCTCGTGCGTGAAGGGATGGACCTCGAGCACCTCCTTGACGTCTTTCACATCCACGAACCGATCAATGATGCCGTCAGAATCGCAGGTCAAGTCCACGAGCGTCGCCGCCTCCGTCGGCGGCTCGTTCAGCTTGTGAATCGGCATGATGGGAAAGAGGTGATCGAGGGCCCAGGCGTCGGGGACCGCACGAAAGACCGAGAAGTTGCACAGATACTTCGCCGCCAGCAACTTCTGCAACTCCTCGCTCTCCTCGCGGAAGGCCTTGGAGTGGCGCGCGAAGTGCTCCACGCGATCGAGAATCTGCCAGAAGAGCACTTCGCCCTTGGCGCGATCCTCCAGATCAATGTAGCCGAGGTTGAAGAGCGTCACCAGTTCATCCTTGTGCTCCAGAGCATCATGGTAGTACTCGCGATAGTTCTTCGAGTTGATGTGATCCCGCAAGTCGCGCAGCTCCAGCACGACTTGCGGATCATCCTCATCCACATCCGTGGGCGCGATCTCATCAATCACGGTCTCGATCTCATCTTGCACGTTGACGATGACCATAGCGTGGTAAGCCGTCAGGATGCGCCCGGATTCGGTGACGATGATCGGCTCGGGGACGTTCTCATCGGCGCAGATGCTGGAGATCGTGTAGACGACATCGTTGGCGAATTCCTGCATCGTGTAATTGGCCGAGGACTCGAACGAGGAGTGGCTGCCGTCGTAATCCACCCCGATGCCGCCGCCGACGTTCAGGTACTGGATGTCCACGCCCATCTTGCGCATCTTCGCATAGACACGGGCGGCCTCGCGGATGGCGTTTTTAATGCGGCGAATGTCGGTGATCTGCGATCCGATGTGGCAATGCAGCATCTTCAACGTGTCCAGGAGCCGACGCTCCCGGAGCTGCTTGATGACCTCCAGGGTCTCGGTCGTCGTCAGACCGAATTTGGCCGTCTCCCCGCCGGATTTCTCCCATCGGCCGCTGCCGCGGGAGTAGAGCTTGACGCGGACGCCCAGCCGTGGCCAGTGCGCCGATTGGGCCGCCAGACGCAGGAAGATGCCCAGCTCGTTCAACTTCTCGATGACGACGAACGTCTGTTTGCCGATCTGACTCGCCAGAAAGGCCATCTCGATGAAGGCCTCATCCTTGAAGCCGTTGCAGACCAGCAGCGAGTCCGGGGACTGCTCCAGGGCGATGGCCGCATAGAGCTCCGCCTTCGTCCCCACTTCCAGTCCATAGTCGTACTTGCTCCCTTCTTGCAGGAAGGCCTCCACGACATCGCGCCGCGGATTCACCTTCATCGGATAGACGGCCCGGTGTGCCCCGCGGTAGTCGAATTCGCGGATGGCCTGAGCGAACGCCTGATGCAGTTCGCGGATCTGACTGGCGATAATCTGCGGAAACCGTAACAACAGGGGAGGAGCCAACCGGCAGCGGGTGATCAGGTGGTCAACAATGGCCTTTACGTCCGCCGCGCGCGCCCCGTTTTTCGTCGGTCGGACCGTGAGGTGGCCCAATTTGTTGATCCCGAAATAGCCTGCACCCCAGTTCTCAATCCCATAGGTCTGAATGGTCTGTTCGGTCGAGATTTTGCTCAATTCCGTCCACCCTCACCTCGTGTTTCCCGACGTTCAAGCAAGGTAATGTAGCAGAAGTCCTTAGCCAATGTCAAAGCCTTTTTTCGGGAAGGGGGGTGGGATGAGTTGTTCTCCGTAACGGTTTGTCATTGAGTGACTTGTGGGCTGAAGCGAGGAGCGGCCCCTGGCGGCCTATTCCACGAGCGTGGAGACGACGCTGCGGAAGACGCTGCCCGTAGCCGTCCCGGCAAAGAGCCGCCCATCGTCCGGCTTCAGCGCCAGCGAGAGGACATTTCGATCATTCAGACCGGCGTTCACTTCCGTCCATGTCCGCCCGCCATCGGTCGAGCGGAAGACGCCCGCGCCATACGTGGCGGCAAAGAGGTGTCCCTGCGCGTTGGCGAGGAGCGAGAAGACGATGGCATCGAAGCGGAAGTACCGGACCCAACTGCGCCCGAGGAGCCGATAGATGTCGCCGTTGAAGGTCCCAGCCAGCACATGCCCCTGCGGTGTCACAAGGAGCGCCGTCACCGGGACGTCGTCCATTCCGGCGCTGATCTCTGTCCAGGTGGCCCCCTGATCCGTGGAGCGGAAGACGCCGCCGCCAAATGTCCCGGAGAGCCGGAGCGCCCCTGTCCCGGCATAAAGCTCGCCATTGGGAGCGACAGCTAACGAGAGCACATAGGGGTTCTTCAGCCCATTGCTCGCACGAGTCCATGTTTGTCCACCATCGGTTGAGCGGAAGACGCCTCCCGGATTCCTCGGCAGGTCCCAGGTCCCGGCGTAGAGGATACCGCTGGAACGATCCAGCGCCAGACACACGATGTGGGGATTCCGTAGGCCGGTGTTGACCGCCCTCCAGGTCTCCCCTCGATCATCCGAGCGGAAGACGCCACTGCCTCCGACCGACAGGCTCCCGGTGCCGGCGAAGATTCGGCCCTCGGGGTCTATGACGAGGGAGCTGATATAGGGGTGGGTCAGCCCTTGATTGGTGGGAGTCCACGTCAGCCCCCCATCTTCAGATCGGAAGACACCCCCGCCATCAGTACCGGCGAAGATCACTCCATCCTGGGTCACAGCAAGCGCTTGAACAGGGTATGTCGCCGGGCCACTGGTCGTCTGCCAGAAGGTCTCTTGGGCCACACTCAGTGGAGCCAGAGCGATCGAGAGCGCACATCCTCCGAACACGAGCCATCGCTGCATCGGGCACCTCCTCAGCATCGAGATCCACGGCGCTTCATGGCCTCCCATTAAATATCCGAATCCGCCCACGCTGTCAAGCAGAAAGTCCTTCGGCACCGGGGGGCAACGAGGCGGACCGTATTGCGCCGCGCGGGGGGTGGCTCGATCATCCGCTGAACCTTAGCGAGGTGGGCGATGGCCTGCGACTTCGGACGAGCCGAGGGCGCCTCTTGTGCGAACTCCGCGCGGATGCCCGGCCGTGGCCTGGGGACGGGCGCGAGCGATCCTTCGTGGCGTTGCTCCTTCTGCACGGAACACACCACCTGGAGCGAGCGCTGCGAGCCCCTGGACACGGTGAGCTGGCGCTGGAGAACGCGCGATCGCCTCGGTCAGAAACTCACGCGGAGGCCGAGCTGAAGGGCGCGGGGACCGCCCGTGCCGAAATATGGTCCGGCTTTGAGCGTCGGCTGGCCGAAGTGAAAGACATCGGGTGGAAGGATCTCGCCATTTGGTCCGAACCGACCCGCGTCGAGCGTGGAGGTGAAGCCTCCGAGGTTGGAGATGTTGAAGAGGTTGAAGACCTCGACGAGCACCTCCAGGGCGTAGCGCTCGCGGAATCGGAAGGTCTTGGCCAGGCGCACATCCTGCGAGTGGAAGGAATCGCCGAAGGTGAATCGCGGCGGGAGGACGAGTGGGGGGATGGGGGCACCATGCGCGTCCTCGCGCCCGGCGAATTCGCAATTGAAGCGTTCGACGAGCCGCTCCAACTCGGCTCGGCTCGTCCCGCGACCGAGGGAATTGATCTTCAATCCGGGCAGCGTATCGCCGAACGTTCCATCACCGTTGAGATCAATATTGCCGCGCACTCGAGCATTGAGCGGCGGGGAACTGGCGGAGACGGCGATCAGCGACGCGCGCAATCCCCACGGCAGATCCACGATGGCGCTCACTGTGAGCCGATGGCGCGCATCGCGATCCAGCGGTCCGCGATACGCGAACCAATCGGTCAGGTCCTCGGTGGGGAAATATCCGGTGAGGCTGGAGAGCGCATAGGAGACCGTGAATTGGTACCGGTGCGAGAGCCGCTTATCGAGTTTCAGCAGAAGGGCCAGGTAGCGCTCGCGTCCACTACTTTGATAGATGCTGATCGGCCCGTTGGAGCAGAGCGCCGTCGGATCGGTCGCTTGCGCGCCCAAGCAGCGGGGGATCACGGCTCCGCCTCGCGCTTCGGCCCGGTTGTAGAGATTGCGATCGGTCTGAAAGAGCGTGTGCCGACGCAGTCGCAGCACGACATCGGCCGAAAGTTGCATCTGGTGGGGGAATTCGCGTCCGATCCCCAGACTGATGTGTTCGGCGTAGGCGACTTCTAAGTTGGGATCAAGCAGGTCTGAACCCGTTTTGAAGAAATCCAATCCGGTCACTCCCGAGCGTCCCAGTTCGGCGATCCGACGCTCCAGTTCCGAGAGTTGGAGCGCGAGGACTCGGAGGAATTGCTCGCCCGTGAACTTCGTCGGGATCGAGGTGAATTGCAGCGGTGCTCCCAGTGGGGGATTGATCTGGTTGAGCGGCGGCAGAAGTCCCGGGACCTGTGGGAATGAGAAGGGATTGCGGAAGAACGAGCTGCTGATGGGCACGCGCCCGGTGCCGAGCGGCCCAATGATCCCGCGCTCGGTCAAGCGGGTGACGAATAAGATGGTGTCGTAGTAGCGCCCCGCGCCGCCCCGCAGGACCGTTCGCCCCCTTCCGTCAATGTCCCATGCGAAGCCGAAGCTGGGTGCGAGATTGTCCTTATCTTTGCCCGGAGGATCGAGCCGTCCCACCAGCGGCCCGAGAAGCGCCGGCTTCGGCAGATCGTGATTGAGCAGATTCGTCTCGTATTGATACGAGAGGCCATAGGTGAGAGTGAACCGGCGACGGATCGTCCAGGAATCCTGCCCATAGATGCGCACGCGATGATTGCGCCGGGCGCTGGCGGCGCGGAAGGGCGGCGGTTGCGAAGGATCCCCCAGGCCGACGAAGGCGACGGCCAGCGGCAATTGCAGCATCTCCGCGAGCGTTGGCGCCCTGTCCGGTCGCGTGAAGATCGGCGGCAGAGGGATCGCGAGCATGTTACGTACGGTCGGGGGCAGCGGCACCTGCGCGACCAGCTGATTGACCAACTGCACATTGCGCGGATCGTGGAGCACCAGAAGTCCCGGCTCCAGGAAGGCCCACCGGCCGCGCCCGTTGAGATACTCCCATTCGCCGCCCCACCGCAGCCGATGGGTCCCCCGTTGCCAGTAGACATTGTCCGTCACTTGGACGCGATCAATGAGGCGATCTTGCGGGGCATTGAAGCTGTTGCCGAAACGGAGATTGCTGCCGTCCACGCGCACTTGCGGCCCTCCGAGACCAATACATCCGAACCGGGCGGGCGGACATTCTCGTGCCGTCGGGAGGCGGTTCTCATTGCGAATCCGGTGGTAGGTGACCCGGAGATCGTTGAGCAAATCCGGCTGAAGGAGGCTCACCAGTCCGACTTGCGCATTGTCATCGGCATTTCGGTTGACGCGCCAATTTGAGGGCAGCGTGTTCACGTCATCAGGGGCGAAGGCGTGATTGTCATCTCGGCTGTAGCGGAAGAACACGCTGTGCCGATCATTCACGCGAACGTCGGCGCGCGCCGTGGCGACCCACCCGTCATAGGGGCTCTCAGCGACTGTATCGAAGTAACGGAAGCCCTCCCATCCCGTGTGAACAATTGAGAGGGCAGCGTCTTGATTCAGCCACTCCACATTCCCGAAGAAGAACGCCCGATTTCGGCGGAGCGGTCCCCCCAGCGATCCACCGTACTGCGCGCGGCGAAAGAACGGGTGCGGATGGCGGGGGTCGCGCGCGAGGGTGGGGAAGGCGGCCAGATGACGATCGCGATAGAAGAGGAAGCCGTTGCCGTGCCACTCGTTCGTCCCCGAGCGGGAGACGATATTGATGGCGCCGACTGAGGTGATGCCGGTCGAGAGATCGAAATTGAAGGTGGAGATTTGAAACTCCTGAATCGTCTCGGTCGAGAAGTTTTGGCCTGCGCCTCCGGTGACCGGATCCACGATGTTGCCTCCATCCACGGTGAGGCGGGTGAGCGAGGCCTGCGCGCCACCGATGGAGACATTGAAGAGGTTGTTGAATTGCCCAGGATTGGAGACGGTCACCGCGACGCCCGGCTCCAGCATGGCCAATTGCAGGAAGTTGCGACCATTGAGCGGGAGGGCATCAATCTTCTCGCGCGTGATGACGCCATCAATCGTGTAGTTGACGCGATCCAGACGAGAGGGTTCAGCGACGACTTCAACGGTCTCACTCATGGAGCCCACCTGGAGTATGACGTCGGCCGAGGCCGTCGCTCCGACCCGGACGAGCACGCGCTGCACCGTCGGCGCGAAGCCGGGAGCCTCGACCCGCAATTCGTATTCGCCCGGCGGGAGGTGTTCGATCCGATAAAGCCCGTCCTCGCGACTGCGCGTGCGACGCATCTCGCCCGTGGCTCGATTCGTGAGCGTCACCGCGGCGTGGGGGATGAAGTCGCCGCGCTCATCGCTCACAAAGCCTTGGACGGAGCCCGTCGGCGTTTGCCCCCATCCCGATCCAAGGGGGCCTATCAGTATCAGTAGGCTCATGCGCAGCGCGAGCGTGACTTGGTTCCGCATATCGTCCTCCACCGCTTCGGCCAGCCGGATCCGCACTGCCAAGCAGAGTAGAGAGCCTCTGAAGATTTGTCAAGCCGAAAGTCATCAGGCAAAGGAGCTTGCTCCTGCGGGCGGCGAGCACGAGCGTTCGAATTTGGTCGGTCGCGAGCCTGGCGCTCGAGGCGACCCGCTCCTTACCTGTACCCCCCACGTCGGCTTCGCGTAGGCCTCGCTTGCTTTGGCAGGAGCGCCGGTGTTAGATTATGCTGAGGAATATGTTGACACGTGATGAGCTGATCCAGTGGATGAGGACTGAGCTGCCTCGGCTTCTTCAGGAGGATCCGGCGTTCCGCGCGCAGGTGATCGGCATTCTCAGCGAAGCGCTCGTCTCCAAGGGGGAGCTGACGCGTCTCTTGGATGAGCTGCGGGCGATGCGCGAGGAGTCTCAACGGCGGTTCGAAGCGGCGGATCGGCGGTTCGAGGCGATTGTGGAAGAGCTGCGGGCGATGCGGGCGGATTTCGAGCGACGGTTCGAGGAGGTGGACCGGCGGTTTGAGGCGGCGGATCGGCGGTTCGAGGCGATTGTGGAGGAGATGCGGGCGATGCGGGCGGATTTCGAGCGGCGGTTCGAGGAGGTGGACCGGCGGTTTGAAGCGGTGGACCGACGGTTCGAAGCAGCGGATCGGCGGTTCGAGGCGATCGTAGAGGAGTTGCGGACGTTGCGCTCGGATTTCGAGCAGTGGGTTCGATTCAGCCAGCAGGAGTTCGCGGCGTTGCGGGTGCGGGTGGCAGAGATGGGCATCGGATTGGGGTCGCTAGGATTACGCATGGGCCAAGGTTTGGAGGAGGTGATTCGCCAAGTGATCGAGAGCTTCTCCGGAGCAGGGCCTCTGAAAGCGGCGCGGCTTGTGCTCATTGACGAAGCGGGAGAGTTGTATCAACCTGGAGCGCGCGTCGAGATTGATGCGCTGGTGACCGATGGGCGGAGATTCCTCGTCGAGGTCAAGAACTACGCCAAGACGGATGAAGTCTGGGCCTTCCATCGTAAAGCTCGGTTCGCTGAAGCCAAGTTGGGAGAGACATTCGAGAAAGTGCTGATCGCTCCGGCGGCGACGGCCTCGGCTGTCGCTCTGGCCAAGCAATTGGGGATCATCTGCTACACATTTCGTGCCGCGGAGTCGCGGGAGACATCGGAGTGATCGAGAGAGCCTCAGCTTGCAAACGCTCCTGCGAGGCATTGGGGGAGGCGCCGAGAATTCGCGGGGGGATCATCCCGCGGCGTCCCTCGGATTGATCGGAGGCACGCGCGGCTGTGCACGTGCTCTCCCCGTGCACGGGCTCATGATCGGGGCGGCCGATGGGGGGACGTTCCGTGAGATCGTTTCCGCCTTCCGCACGACGCCGCCGCTCATCCTTAACCGGTCTGACTTTCGCCGCGCTCATGGGGCGTGCGGCGTAATGCTCCCGGCATGGCAGGCTGCTCGGCAGGCGCTGGCTCTGGCGGTGTGAGGGCTCTGCAGCTTGGGATCGGTTGCGTATAATTCAGAACCTATGCACATCGAGCGAGGGAAGTGGCCGAGGAGAGATCCGGAGGAGATCGCGCGGGATTGGGCGGCGCGTGGCTTCTCCTGCGACGTGTGGACGGATCCGCCCGGTCGGCGCTGGGAGGATTTCGTGCACAGCGTGGATGAGCTGGTGACGCCGCTCGATGCGCCGATCGAAGTGGAATGGGAGGGGGAAGTGGCGCAGCTTGAGCCCGGTGATGAATGGTTCATCCCTCGCGGGACACGCCATTCCGTGCGGAACACGAGCGGTCGGACGGCTCATTGGCTTTACGGATACAAACGTCGTTGAGCGCGAGACACGCGTGCTCAAACGCGGGGATGTGGCCGCACGGTCGGCTCGGGCCGTAATCAGGCACAAAGCGTCAGGCGCGGATGCGCTCCCCACGCGCGCCGTAGAGGGTCTCTTCTAGGAGGAGGGAGCGCCCTTGCCGCCTCGCATCATCCGCGCGCGAGCGCGGCGACGCGCGCGTTCTCCTCAGGAGGTGATGTATCCTCCTCTCGTTTGGGGGCGTGCGGGTTTGGTACAATCTTCCCTGCCTATGACGGAACCAAGACGGGCGTCCGTTCAAGCCTGGGTCGTGATTCTGAGCCTCTCGGCGGTGACGCTCATCGCCTTCATGGTGCTGTTGTTGTTGGGGGTTTTGCGAATTCCCCCGACGGATGTGGTGAGCGCCGACGAGGCGCTCGTGCTCTATCTGCTGACGGCCTTCAACTTCGTCGCCTTCTCGGTGTTCGCCTTCATTCTGGCGCGCAATCTCTTGCGCTTGTGGCGGGAGCGGCGGGCGCGCCGGCTCGGCTCGCATTTGAAGGCGCGGCTTGTGCGCTATTTCATCCTCATCTCGATCCTGCCGCTTGTGTTCCTGGCCATGTTCTCCTATCTCGTCATCAATCGGACGCTGGAGAAGTGGTTCGGCGAGCCCTATCGGAACATCGTTCGGGAGTCGGAGAAGCTCACGCGGACCTATTGGGAGGATGAGGTCGCCGACTTGCGGGCGGTGGTCGAGCAGCTCGCGCATCGGGTGGAGAGGGGGGAACGGGAGTTCGCGATCGAGGTGGGGCATCCCAAGGTGAAGCGGATCGCGCTGGTGGAAGCCTCGCGCATGCAGGTTTGGGGGGAACCGAATGTCCGAGTTCCGGCCTCGGTCGAGGAAGCGTGGGCGGCGGCGATCGAGGCGGTGCGCGCGCGTCGTCCATCGGAAGCTTCGCTGACTGCTGCTTGGGATGCGCGCTTCCTCATCCTCGGGCGTCCCGTGGCGCGGGGTCCTGCTGAGGGCGTCGTCATGCTGGCCGAGATCCCGCCGCAGATCACCCGGTTGATGGCGACGATGTCGCGGCAGCAGGAGGCGTATGAGCAGCTCCATCGGCGGCAAGGACAGACGCGGCGGGTCACCCTGCAGGTGCTCGGTGTGATCACGTTCCTGCTCCTCTTCGCGGCGACGTGGATGGGCATGTATCTGGCCAAGGGGATCACCGAGCCGATTCAGGCGTTGGCTGAGGCGACGCAGCAGGTGGCGCGAGGGGATTTCTCGCGACCGGTCGTCTGCATGGCCGAGGACGAGTTGGCGATGCTCGTGGAGTCGTTCAATCGGATGATCGCGGAGCTGGGGGAGAATCGGCGTCGTCTGGAGGAATCCGCGCGCGAGCTGCGCGCCATGAATCTGGCTCTGGAAGAGCGACGGCGATATATCGAGACGGTGCTGGAGAGCCTGAGCACGGGCGTTCTCTCTTTCGAGGAATCGGGGCGCATTACGACCGTGAATCGGGCGGCGCGCGAGATCTTGGGGATCAGCGAGCCACTGCCTTCGGGGACGGCGACCGATTTGTTCCGCGCTGTTTTCGGAGAAGCGCAGGCGGCGACGATCGAAGAGGTGATCGGGCGCGCGTCGAGAGAGGGCTGGGCGATGGGGGAGATTCAATGGCCGACGCCGACGGGGATGCGACAGGTGATCCTCACCGCTTCCTCGTTGCGAGACTCGGGGGGGGAAGGACGCGGCGCCGTGCTCATGTTCGAGGACGTCACCGAACTGGTGGATGCTCAGCGTCAAGCGGTCTGGAGTGAAGTGGCTCGTCGCATGGCGCACGAGATCAAGAATCCGCTCACGCCGATCCGGCTCTCGGCCGAGCGCATCGCCAAGCATCTGCTCGGCGATTCGAAGGCGCTCGCCGAAGAGCGGTATCGGCGGATCGTGGCCGAGGGGACGGCGATCATTCAGAGCGAGGTCCAGACGCTGCAGCGGTTGGTGAATGAGTTCGCCCAGTTCGCGCGCCTGCCGGAGACGCGACTGAGCGAAGGGGAGATCAACGAGGTGGTCCGAGCGGCGCTTCAACTGTATGACGGTCGCTCGGAAGGGGTCCATCTGGAGGCCGAACTGGCCCCGGAGGTGCCGCGTCTTCGTTTTGATACCGAGCAGATCAAACGGGCGCTCGTCAATCTCATCGAGAACGCATGGGATGCGCTCGAAGGCGCGGAGGGGGAGAGGCGCATTACGGTGAGCACGCGCTATGTCCCGGAGCGCCGATGCGTCCGCGTGAGCGTCGCCGATACGGGGCCGGGGATTCCGCCGAACGCGCGACCGCGGCTCTTCACCCCCTACTTCTCGAACAAAGCGAAGGGGACGGGATTGGGATTGGCCATCGTGCGGCAGATCGTCGTCGCGCACGGGGGGACGATCTGGGTGGAGGATAATGAGCCGCGCGGCGCGCGCTTCGTCATCGAGCTGCCCGTCCCTGAGGTCGAAGGAGCTGAGGAACGGCGCTATGGCGCACTCGATCCTGATCGTGGATGACGAGGAGAACATCCGCCAATCGCTCACGTCCATCTTGGAGGACGAGGGCTTCGTCGTCGAGGCCGTCGAGAGCGGCGGGGCGTGCTTGGCGGCGTTCGAGCGTCGCCCTTATAGCTGCGTGCTCTTGGATATTTGGCTTCCCGATATGGATGGGTTGGAGACGCTCCGACGCGTGAAGGAACTGGCGCCGGACGTGGCCGTGGTGATCATCTCCGGGCACGGGACGATTCAGACGGCTGTACAGGCGACCAAGCTCGGCGCTTTCGATTTCCTCGAAAAGCCGCTCTCGCTGGAGCGCACCCTCCTGACGGTGAAAAACGCCATCGAGCAGAAGCGCCTGGAGCGCGAGGCGCGGGAGCTGCAGGCGCGTCTTGTGCGCGATTACGAGATGATCGGCGAGAGTGTGCCCATGCGCGCGCTCCGGCAGCAGATCGCGCTGGTGGCGCCGACCGATGGGCGCGTCCTCATTTACGGGGAGTCGGGGACCGGCAAGGAGCTGGTCGCGCGCGCGCTGCATGCGGCCTCGCGGCGCGCGGCGAAGCCGTTTGTCGAGGTCAACTGCTCGGCGATCCCGGAGGAATTGGTGGAATCGGAGCTGTTCGGGCACGTTCGGGGCGCGTTCACCGGCGCGATGACGGCGCGGCAGGGGAAATTCGAGTTGGCCGATGGCGCCACGCTCTTTCTGGATGAGATCGGCGACATGAGCCTTCGAACGCAGGCGAAGATCTTGCGCGCGCTCGAGGAGGGACGGATTCAACCGCTCGGCAGTAACGTCTGGATTGACGTGGATGTGCGCATCATCGCGGCGACGAATAAGAACCTCCCTCGGCTGATCGAGCGCGGCGAATTTCGCGAGGACCTCTTCTATCGGCTCAATGTGATCCCCTTCGTCGTCCCGCCGCTGCGCGAGCGCGTGGAGGATATTCCGTTGCTCGTGGACCACTTCAATCGGAAGTTCTCTCGCGCCTATATGCGCACGCCGAAGGAGTTCACGCCGGCGGCGATCGCGCGGCTGCAAGAGTATCACTGGCCGGGGAACGTCCGCGAGCTGCGCAACATCATCGAGCGCATCGTCATCATGTGGGCGCGTCCGGTTGTGGACGCCGACGATCTGCCGCCGCTGCTGGGCGATCCGACGGCCTTCGCCGAGCGGGCCGAGTATAAGACCTTTCAGGAGGCCGTCGAGGCGTTCGAGCGGCAGTACATCCTGCAGAAGCTCGCCGAGCATCACGGCAACGTCACGCGCGCCGCGGAAGCGATGGGTGTGGATCGCAGCCATCTCTATCGCCGCATGCGCGCGCTCGGCATCTCGCCCTCCAGACCATGAGCGATCGCGCGTGGCGAGCTCTGTTCCTGGTGGGGAGGAATTGACCTTGCCCGCGGTCACCGGACTCGGGTACGCTTTACTGCGACAATATCCCAGACGCGAAGGAGAGACAGTATGGGGAAGAGAAGCGTGATCCTGGGGCTCGTGGTGAGCCTCGGCATGGTGCTCGCGGCATCGGCCGCGCGCGCACAGGCGACCGCGACGCTCGTCATCACATGCGTGGATGCTGCGGGGCAGCCCCTCAAGGACGTGAACCTCACGCTCATGAGCCTGCAAGTGCAGAAGGTCCTCGAGGCCAAGAGCGATAAAGAGGGGAAGGCCGTCTTCAAGAAGCTGGATCAGGGCGCGTATCGCGTCATCGGACGGCGCAAAGGTTACGAGCCGACCTATCGGGAGCCGATCACCGTGGTCCCCGAGCGGGAGACGGCGGTGACGCTCCAGTTCCAGGCCGGGGAGGTGACCAAACGACTCTATTTCGAGGATCCGGCCCTCATCCAGCAAGCGCATCAATTCCTCCAGGATGGACTTCAAGCGCTGCAGCAGCAGCGATTCGCCGAAGCCGAGGAGAAGCTCGCGCAATTTCTGAAGATCGCCGCCTTCAACGCTGAGGGGCGCTTCTGGTACGGTGTGGCTCTGGCGCAGCAGCGGAAGTGGGATCAGGGGGAGAAGGAGATTCGAATGGCTGTGGAGCTGAATCCGAACGAGCCGCGCTATCGGGAGGTGCTCGATCGGCTCTCGGCATTCCGCGCCCAGGATGAGCTGCATGAGGCCGGCCAACGGGCCATGCAGAATCGCGATTTCAAGACGGCCATCGCCAAGTTCTCCGAATTGCTCGCGCTCCAGCCGGAGAATACGGACGTCCGGTATAATCTCGCCCTCGCCTACGCCAATGACGGGCAGTACGACAAAGCCATCGAGATCATTGATGAAGCGATTCGGCGGAAGCCCCAGGAGGCGGAGTATCAGCGGTTGAAGAGTCAGATCCTCGAGCACAAGGAGTACGCCACCATCCAGAAGGCGAATCAGATCCTGGCCGAGGGCGATCAGCTCCTGCGCGAGGGGAAGTATCAGGAGGCGTTGCAGAAGTACGAGACGGCGCGTGGCATGATCTCGCGCGAGGAGCCCTCGATCTGGTTCGCCATGGGCCGATGCTACGTGGGCCTGCAGCAGACGGACAAGGCCATCGCCGCCTATCAGAAGGCCATTGAGTTGAATCCGCGCAAGCCCGAGTATCATCAAGCCCTCGCCTTGCTCTACTTGAACGCGGGGCGTTTGGATGAGGCCCTTCGCACCTACGTGGAAGCGTATCGGCAATTGGGCGAGCCGGTGGACGAACGCCTCTTTGAGCTGGGGCAACGGCTCATCCAGGAGAATAAGCTCGATATGGCGGCGCGGGTCTTCGAGCGGGTGATCGAGTTGAATCCGAACCATGCGGAGAGCTACTACGAGCTGGGGGTCTACAACTTCTACAACGCCGATAAGGGACGAGCACGCACGCTGCTGACTAAGTACGTCGAGATCGGGAAGGATCCGAAGCATCTGGAGGACGCCAAGAATATCCTCGCCGTGATGGAGCGGCAAGCGCGACCGCGACGGCGATGAGCGGTCACCCTCAGAGGATGGGCAAGGGGCGTTCCCGAGTCGGTGGAGGGAAGACGTCGTCCAAGGCGGCGAGATCTTCGGGCGCGAGCGTCCATCCAACGGCTTCGGCATTCTCTCGAACATGCTCGGGGCGGCTGGCCTTCGGGATCGTGAACACGCTCGGTCGTCGCGTGAGGAAGTTCAAGGCCACCTGATAGGGCGTCTTCCCGTATTTCTTCCCGATCTCGGCGAGCACGCGTCCGCCGCGACTCCGGGGAGAGGGGAAATCCCCGCTGCCGAAGGGCGAATAGCCGACGATGGCGATGCCTCGCTCCTCGCAATAGGGGAGCAGACGATATTCGATCTGGCGCGCCTTCAGGTGGTAGCAGACCTGATTGCAGACGATGCGCTCGCGCGTGAGGGCGCGCTGCGCCCGTTCCAGCTGCTCGACGGTGAAGTTGCTCACGCCGATGAAGCGGATCTTGCCGGCCGCGACTAAATCCTCCATGGCGCGCATCGTCTCCTCGATCGGATGGCGATCGCTCCACCAGTGGACGAGATAGAGGTCGAGATAATCGGTCCGCAATCGGCGAAGGCTCTGTTCGCACGCGCGGATCGTCCCCGCGTAGGAGGCGTGTTCGGGAGAGACCTTGCTCACGAGGAAGACTTCATGGCGACGTCCGGCGATCGCTCTGCCGACCAGCTCTTCGGTGCGTCCGTTCCCGTAGATCTCGGCCGTGTCAATGTGCGTGAGGCCCAGGTCCAACCCCAGACGGAGAGCCTCGATCTCCTCGCGCTCGCGCGAGGGGCGTTCCCCCATGCGCCACGTCCCCTGGCCGATGATGGGGATCTGAACGCCGGTTCGGTCCAATTCGCGCGTGAGCATACGGAGTTTCCCCTGGTGGCGCGCTTCCGAGCGACGGCGATCACCACCACCCTAATTGCCATCGCGCCGCTTCGCTCATCCGATCCGGCGTCCATGGGGGGTCCCAGACCAGCTCCACCCGCGCGTCGGTCACGCCCTCCACACTCCGCAGCTTCGCCTCCACCTCAGCCGGGAGCGAGAAGGCGACCGGACAGCCCGGCGCCGTCAGCGTCATGCGCACGGTCACGGCGCCTTCGGCCGTGATCTCGATGTCGTAGATGAGGCCGAGATCGTAAATATTGACCGGGATCTCCGGATCGTAGCACGTCCGGAGCACCTCGATCACACGCTCCCGAAGGTCCGTCGAAGCGGCGGGCTCCGACGCCTGAGGCTCAGCAGGCGTCTCCGCCCCCGGTTCCGAGATCCTGGTGAGGTCGTCCATAGGTATCCCTCCCCGCAGTCGGCGTCATTCGGTCGAGACCATCTCCGCCTTTCGTTCCAAGGCGGCGCGCAGCGTATGCCAGGCGAGCGTCGCGCATTTGACGCGCACGGGATATTTTCGCACGCCCGCGAAGATGGCCAGCTTCCCCAGCTCGGGAGACGCCGTCTCCGGCTCTGTGCCCGTGAGCAATTCATGAAAACGCTCGAAGAGCGCCTCGGCCTCCGCGCGCGTCTTCCCCTTGACGCTCTCGGTCATCATCGAGGCCGAGGCTTGTGAGACGGCGCAGCCCTGCCCCTGAAAGCGAATGTCCGCGATCCGATCGCCCTCCATTCGAAGATACACGACGACCTTGTCCCCGCAGAGCGGATTGTGACCGACGGCGTGATGATCCGCATCCTCCAACACGCCGAAGTTTCGCGGCCGCTTGCTGTGGTCGAGCAGCACCTCTTGGTAGAGATCGCGCAGGTCGTTCATAGGTCGAACACCTCCCGCACCTTCTGTAAGGCCGTCACGAGGGCGTCCACTTCCTCCCTCGTGTTGTAGAGGGCGAAGGAGACGCGCGCCGTGGCCGGGACGCCGAAGCGCTCCATGACCGGCTGCGCGCAATGATGACCCGCTCGAATGGCGATCCCCTCATGATCGAGGATGGTGCCGATGTCATGAGGATGGATCCCCTCGAGCGTGAACGAGAGGATGCTCGCCTTCTCGCGCGCCGTCCCGATCAGGCGCAAGCCGGGGATCCCCGAGAGGGCTTCGGTCGCATAGATGAGCAGATCGCGCTCGTGGGCGGCGATCGCGTCCAGGCCGAGCGCCGTCACGTACTCGATCGCCGCGCCCAGGCCGATAGCGCCCGCGATGTGCGGCGTCCCCGCCTCGAATTTGTAGGGCAGCCGATTGTAGGTCGTCTTCTCGAACGTCACCGAGCTGATCATATCCCCCCCGCCCTGATACGGGGGCATCGCCTCGAGCCACTCCGCCTTGCCGTAGAGGACGCCGATCCCTGTCGGCCCGTAGAGCTTGTGCCCGGAGAAGGCGTAGAAATCGCAGTCCAGCTCTTGCACGTCCACCTTCAGATGGGCGACCGCTTGCGCGCCGTCGAGCAGGACGGGGATGCCTCGCGCGTGCGCGAGTTGAATGACCTCCCGCACGGGCGGGATCGTCCCCAGCGCATTCGAGAGATGCGTGATGGCCACCAGTCGCGTGCGCGCCGTCAGGAGTCGTTCGAACTCGTCTAAAATCAGCTCCCCCTCATCGTTGATCGGCGCCACGCGCAGCCGCGCGCCCGTCTCCTCGCAGAGGATCTGCCAGGGCACGATGTTCGAATGGTGCTCCATGGCCGAGATGAGGATCTCATCTCCGGCGCGAACGCGCGCGCGGCCGAAGCTGTGCGCCACGAGATTGATCGCCTCGGTCGTCCCCCGTACGAAGATGATCTCCTCCTCAGAGCGAGCGTTGAGAAATCGTCGGACGGTCTCGCGCGCGCGCTCGTAGGCTTCCGTCGCCCGCTGGCTCAACGTGTGTACGCCCCGATGCACGTTCGAGCAATCCTGCTCGTAGAAGCGACGGAGCGCTTCCAGGACGGGGCGCGGCTTTTGCGTCGTGGCCGCGTTGTCCAGATAGATGAGCGGCTTCCCCTGCACCCGTTGGTGCAAAGCGGGAAAATCCTCCCGCACGCGTCCCACATCGAAGGGACGCTGAGGGGTCGGCGAACACACAGGGTCCACAGCCGAACTCATAGCATCTCCGTGAGCAGTTCTCCTTCGGGCCATTCCATCAGGACCCACTCTCCGATGCGCCGCCGCAGCGGCTCGAACGCGATCTCCTGAAGGATGTCCGAGGCAAACGCATAGGTGAGCAGCTCGCGCGCCATCTCGGCATCCAGGCCGCGCGCGCGGCAGTAAAAGAGCGCGTCCTCATCGAGATGTCCGATGGTCGCCCCGTGGCTGCACTTCACATCATCGGCCAGAATCTGCAAGCGCGGATTCGTATTCACGAGGGCCTCGGTCGAGAGCAAGAGGTTCTTGTTCACCTGCCGCGCGTCGGTCTTCTGCGCCCCCGGACGCACGAGGATCGTCCCATCGAAGACGCCTCGCGCGGCGTCGTCGAGAATGCCTTTGTAGAATTCGCGGCTCGTGCCATGCGGCGCCACATGCTCGATCACCGTGTGGTGATCCACGAGCTGCTGATCGCGCACCCAGTAGAATCCGTTCAGCGTGCATTCAGCCCCTTCGCCCTCTAGAATCGCCGTGATGTCGGTTCGCGCCAGCGCCGCGCCAAGCGCCAGGGAGAAGTCTCGGACGTTCGCCATCCGCGCTTGCACGATGCGCACGGCCGCCATGTGGAAGGCCGCGCGGCTCTCGCGCTGCACCTTGTAGTGCTGCACGACGGCATTCTCCCCGACGATGATCTCCGTGACGGCATTGGTGAAGTGGAGACGGTCGTCGAGGCTCACATAGCTCTCGATGATCGTCGCCTGGCTGTTCTCCTCAGCCACGATCACATTTCGCGGGTGGACGACCATGGGCTCCCCCTGGCCGAGGGCGAGGAAGAGCAAATGAATGGGTTCGCGCACAACCGCGCCGCGCGGGATGCGCACGAATGCGCCATCGGTGAGGAAGGCCGCATTCAGGGCGATGAAGGCGTGCGAGAGCTCTTCGACGGGTCGCCTCAGATACGGCTCCACCAGATGCGGCGCCTCCTGCAGCAGCGCGCGTATCCCGCGCGCGAAGCATCCGGGGGGATGACCATTCGTCGGGACTTCCCCCACGAAGTGCCCATTCGCGAAGACGAGATGGTGGGCTCCCCACGCGCGATACGGGGCGAGCCAGTCATCCTCGAACGGGGACGCCGGAGCCGTCGCCACGCGGAACGAGGTGCGAAGCAGGGGCGCGATATTGGTGAACCGCCATTCCTCTTGGCGCGTCGTCGGGAAGCCCAGGGCTTCGAACCGCGCGAATGCGGCCTCCCGCTGTGCCCGCATCCACGCGGGCTCGCGCGCGCGAACGATCTCGTTCCACGCCGCGAAATGCGCCCGATAGCGCGTCGTCTCGTCACGTCCGCTCGACATAGCTCTCCTCAAGTCCGCACGGAGCCGATCGCCTCCTCGGCGATCCAGCCGTATCCCTTCTCCTCCAGCTCCAGGGCCAACTCCTTCCCGCCCGACTTCACGATGCGACCATCGTAGAGAACGTGCACGACGTCGGGAGTGACATAATTGAGCAAGCGCTGATAGTGCGTGATGAGGATGATGGCCCGATCCGGATGGCGCAGGGCATTGATCCCTTGGGCGACGACCCGAAGGGCATCAATATCCAGCCCTGAATCCGTCTCGTCCAGGATCGCCAGGCGCGGTTCGAGCAAGGCCATCTGGAAGATCTCGTTCCGTTTCTTCTCACCCCCGGAGAAGCCATCGTTCACCGCGCGCTGGAGCAGGCTCTCGTCCAATTCGACGAGCTTCGCCCGCTCGCGGGCCAGAGCGAGGAATTCCATGGCATCCAGTTCGGGCAAGCCCCGAGACTTGCGGACCGCGTTCACGGCAGCTTTGAGGAAGTAGAGGTTGCTCACGCCCGGGATCTCGACCGGATACTGAAAGGCCAAGAAGATGCCCCGGCGCGCGCGCTCCTCGGGGGACATCCGCAGCAAGTCCTCCCCCTCGTAGAGGACTTCCCCTTCGACGATCTCGTAGACTTCGCGCCCGGCCAGTACCTGCGCCAGCGTGCTCTTGCCGGAGCCATTTGGCCCCATGATCGAATGGACCTCTCCGGCGCGCACCGTCAGCGTGATCCCTTTGAGGATCTCCTGCCCCTCGATGCGGACGCGTAGGTTCCGAATCTCCAAAAGCGCTGTTCCGTTCATCCCACGCTTCCCTCCAAGCTGATGCCCAGGAGTTTTTGCGCCTCGACGGCGAATTCCATCGGCAGCTCGCGGAGCACCTCCTTGCAGAAGCCGTTGACGATCATCGAGACGGCGTCCTCGGCCGAGAGGCCGCGCTGACGGCAGTAGAAGAGCTGCTCCTCACTGATCTTCGAGGTCGTCGCCTCATGCTCCAGCTGCGCCGTCGGCTCATGCACTTCGATGTAAGGGAACGTATGCGCGCCGCACTTGTCCCCCAGCAGCAGCGAATCGCACTGCGAGTAGTTCCGCGCACCGATGGCGCCCTTCATGATCTTGACCATCCCGCGATAGGTGTTCTGCCCATGACCGGCCGAAATGCCCTTGGAGATGATCGTGCTCCGCGTGTTCTTCCCGATGTGGATCATCTTCGTCCCCGTATCGGCCTGCTGATGATGATTGGTCACGGCCACCGAGTAGAACTCGCCCACGGAATTGTCCCCGATCAGGATGCAGCTCGGATACTTCCACGTGATGGCCGAGCCGACCTCGACCTGCGTCCAGGAGATCTTCGAGTTGCGCCCCAGGCACTTCCCTCGCTTGGTGACGAAGTTGTAAATCCCCCCGCGCCCCTCGCGATCCCCCGGGTACCAGTTCTGGACCGTCGAGTACTTGATGGTGGCGTTGTCCAGGGCGATCAGCTCCACGACGGCGGCATGCAGCTGGTTCTCATCCCGCATCGGGGCCGTGCAACCCTCCAAGTAGCTCACATACGCGCCTTCATCGGCGATGATGAGAGTGCGCTCGAACTGCCCCGTCTGCGAGGCATTGATGCGGAAGTACGTGGACAATTCCATCGGGCACCGCACCCCGGGAGGGACGTAGACGAACGACCCGTCGCTGAAGACGGCCGAGTTGAGCGCCGCGAAGAAGTTGTCCGTGTACGGCACGACCGAGCCGAGCCACTTCCGCACCAGTTCGGGATGCTCCTGCACGGCCTCCGAGAAGGAGCAGAAGATGATGCCCAGCTCCGCCAGCTTCTGCCGAAACGTCGTCGCGACCGAGATGCTATCGAAGACAGCATCTACGGCCACGCCCGCCAGCCGCTCCTGCTCCTCCAGGGGGATGCCGAGCTTCTCGTACGTGCGCCGGATCTCCGGATCAATCTCGTCCAAACTCTTCGGCCGCCGCTTCGGCGCCGCGTAGTAGCGGATCGCTTGATAATCAATGGGCGGATAGGTGACGTTCGCCCATCGCGGCTCCGCCCCTTCCTCCACCAATTTCGCCCAATACCGATACGCGCGCAGCCGCCACTCCAGCAGCCACTCCGGCTCGTTCTTCTTGGCCGAGATCATGCGAATGATCTCTTCGTTCAACCCCGGCGGGAACAGCTCCTCCTCCACCGGCGTGACGAATCCATACCGGTATTCCCGATTGACCAGCTCCTCGATGATGTTCGTCGGCGTCGCCATACCCCTCTCCTTCCAAACCTCACTAAAAAGTCATGATTGCGCGCAAAAAAACCTCAGACGATGATGAAGCTCGATCGCCCCGTTTCCATGAGATTGCGCTCGACCTTCTGCTCATCGTGGAGCAAGGCCGAGAGGGGGATCCGATCGAGCATGCTTTGGATGTAAAAGGCCACGCGCCAGAGCGGTCGAATGCCGCAGTTGTTCACATGGACGCAACAGTCCAAATTACCCGTGAATTGATTGCAGATTTCGGCATCGGAGACGAAACCGCCGAGCGCGCGGATGATCTCCCCGAGCGAGATCTGCTGCGGGGAGCGACTCAGGCAATAGCCTCCGCTTTGTCCGCGCACGCTTCGGGTCAAGCCCGCGCGGCTGAGCAAGTGCAGGAGCTTCTCCACATAGGCCGCCGACAGACCCTCGCGCCGCGCGATCTCGCGGACGGTCAAAGGTTCCCCCTCGGGCTGCTGCGCCAACTGCAGCAGGCAGCGAAGGCCATATTCCTCTTGCGCCGTTATCCGCATGTCCTCCTCTCAAGACGGCATGGTTAAGTCTGCCAAAACCTGACTGATTTGTCAAGTTTCGCCGGGCGTGCGAGGACTTTCGACGATCAGCAAGGAGAAGGCTCGAATCCCCTCGCGCTTGTCTTCCGACGGCGTCGTCGGTAACATTACTCCTTTCGCGTGGCGCAGGATGGGAAGTCGCGCGGGTCGGGCATGATTTACGAGCGCGTTACGGAAGAGCTCAAAGAACGGTTTCGGGAGGCGTGGGCTGTCGCGGTGCTGACCGGTGCGGGGATCTCGGCCGAGAGCGGCGTGCCGACGTTTCGCGGAGGAGGAGGAGCGGCCGTCTGGAGGGGGATGCCGGTGGAGAAGATCGCGACGCCCCAGATGTGGCGTGCGGATCCGGTCACCTTCTGGCAGTGGTACGCATATCGGCGGGAGGTCATCGAGCGGGCTGAGCCCAATTCTGCGCACCGGGCGATCGCGGCCTGGGAACGGCAGTTTGAACGGCTCACGGTGATCACGCAAAATGTGGACGGGCTACATCAGCGCGCGGGGAGTCGCAATGTCTTGGAGCTTCATGGCAGCCTCTGGCGCGTGCGGTGTCCGCAGTGCGGATTGAAGATGGAGGATCGGCGTGTGCCGCTGCCGGAGATTCCCCCACGGTGTCCTTCCTGCGGGGGGATTGTGCGTCCGGATGTTGTTCTGTTCGGGGAGGCTGTTCCGGAAGCGGTGTTCTCGCAGGCCGTCGCCGCGACGGCGACGTGCGATCTCTTCCTCGTGGTCGGGACGTCGGCTGTCGTCTATCCGGCGGCCGCGCTTCCTGCTCTGGCCAAGCAGAATCGCGCGTTCGTCATCGAGGTGAATCCGGAGACGACACCGGTCACGGAGATCGCGGATGTGACGATCCTCGGCCGTGCCGGAGAGATTCTGCCGCGCTTCTCCCCTGAGGAGAATGGGGGGGGATGATGGTGCGCACGCTCTATTTCGATTGCTTCGCGGGAGCCAGCGGCGATATGATCGTGGGCGCGCTGCTCGATCTCGGTCTGGATTTCGAGGCGCTCACGGGGGAATTGGCCAAGCTCCCGCTTCAGGGATACGAGCTGCGGCGGCGCGAGGTGCGGCGCGCGCATCTGCGGGGCACGAAATTCGACGTGGTGATCGAGGGGGAGGATCACGCGCATCATCATGAGCCGGGACATGCGCATCGGCGGCTGGAGGAGATCGTGCAGATCATCCGATCCTCGGCGCTCTCAGCGCGCGTGCGCGAGCGCGCCGAGGAGGTCTTCCGGCGATTGGCGCAAGCGGAGGCGCGGGCGCATGGGTGCGCCGTGGAGGAAGTCGCGTTCCATGAGGTCGGCGCCGTGGACTCGATCGTGGATATCGTGGGCGCGTGCGTGGGGGTCGAACTTCTGGGCATCGAGCGATTCCTCGCCTCGCCGGTTCATCTGGGGCGAGGATTCCTGGGGTGCGCGCACGGGCGGTATCCGGTCCCGGTCCCGGCGACGGCCGAGTTGCTCAAGGGAGCGCGCGTGTATACGAGCGACGTGGAGGCGGAGCTGGTGACGCCCACGGGGGCAGCTCTTTTGGCGACGCTCTGCGAGGCCTTCGGTCCGCTGCCGGAGATGCGCCTGGAGGCCATTGGTTACGGGGCGGGGACGCGGGACTTCCCCGATTTCCCGAACCTCTTGCGCGTGATGTTAGGGGAGACGCACGCCGTCGAGGCGACTGTGCGGGAGCGCCTTCTGGTGATGGAGACCCAGTTGGACGATGCCAGTCCGCAGATTCTCGGATATGTCCTGGAGGCGGCGTTGCAGGCGGGTGCGGTGGATGCTTTCGCCGTCCCCGTGGTGATGAAGAAAGGGAGGCCGGGGACGTTGCTCGTCCTTCTGTGCCGACCGGAGGATCGGGAGGCCTTGCAGGCACTGCTCTTTCGCGAGACGCCGACGCTCGGCGTGCGTTTTTATGAAGTCGAGCGGCGGGCGCTCTGGCGAGAGATCGTCCCGGTGGAGACGGTTTATGGGACGATCCCCGTGAAGATTGCTTCTCTGGGGGATCAGGTGGTGAACGCGGCGCCGGAGTTCGAGGCGTGCCGACAGGCGGCCGAGCGCCATCGCGCGCCGGTGCGCGAGGTGATGCTGGCGGCGCTTGTCGAATTCCGGCAGCGCTCCGGCGCGAGAGGGGGGCGATGAAGACGTTCTACGTCACCACGCCCATCTACTACGTCAACAGCTTTCCGCACTTGGGGCACCTCTACTCGACTTTGGTGGCCGATACCCTGGCGCGATACAAGCGGCAGTGCGGCTATGAGACGTTTTTCCTGACGGGCACGGACGAGCATGGGCAGAACATCGAGCGCATCGCGCGCGAGCGCGGGGTGACGCCCCAGGCGCATTGCGATGAGATGGCCGAAGCCTTTCGGCGCATGATTCGCGATTTCGGCCTGGAGCCGAGCTACTTCATTCGCACATCGGACGCGTATCATCAGCGTGGGGCGCAGGCGCTCTGGCGGCGGGTGCGCGAGGCCGGATACATCTACAAGGGGCAATACGAGGGGTGGTTCTGCCCGGCCTGTGCGGAGTTCAAGGAGGAGGAGGAGCCGGGGCGTCCGCCCCTGTGCGAGTTGCACGGTCGTCCGGCCGAGCGCGTGGCTGAGGAGAGCTATTTCTTCCGCCTCTCGGCTTTTCAGGATCGGCTCCTGGCCTTCTATCGCGAGAACCCCGAGTGCGTGCGTCCGGTCGCGCGGTACAACGAGGTGGTGAGCTTTGTCCAGAGCGGATTGAGGGACCTCTCGATCAGTCGGGTCTCCGTGCGATGGGGGGTTCCCGTCCCCGAGGATCCGCAGCACACGATGTACGTGTGGTTCGATGCCCTCTCGAATTACATCACGGCGCTCGGATGGGGGAATGAGGGGGAGCACTTGCGCGCGGCGGGCGTGAGCGAGGGTCCCGTCTTCGACCGATATTGGCCGGCCGACGTGCACATCGTGGGCAAGGACATCTTGCGGTTTCACGCCGTCTACTGGCCTGCGTTTCTGATGGCGGCGGGCTTGCCGCTGCCGCGCACCGTCTACGCGCATGGGATGTGGCTCTCGGGGGGGCGCAAGATGTCCAAGACGCTCGGCAACGTCATTGACCTCGATGTGCTGCGTCGCTTCTTCTCGCGCGATGCCGTGCGCTACTTCTGCCTGCGCGAGATGGTCTTCGGCGAGGATGCCGACTTCACCTACGGGGCGCTGATTGAGCGCACCAATGCGGATCTGGCCGATGGGTTGGGGAATCTCGTCAGCCGCACGCTCACGATGGTGCAGCGGTTCTGCGATGGGCGCATCCCGGAGGTGTCGGCGCGAGCTTGGGGAGGGTATGAGGAGGAGCTGCGCGCGGCCGCCGAAGCGACGATCCGCATGTTCGTCGCCGAGTTCGATGCGTATAACTTCAGTCGAGCGCTGGAAGCGGCCTGGGGATTGATCGCGCGCGTGGACAAATATCTCTCGGACATGAAGCCATGGGACCTGGCGCGTCGTCCCGAGGAGCGCGCGCGCCTGGAGACGGTGCTCGCGCTCGCTGTGCGCGTGTTGCGCGTGCTCGCCGTTTTGCTCGCTCCGGTGCTCCCGGAGACGATGCGCGCGCTGTGGCGGCAGTTGGGATTTTCGGGAGAGCCTGCTGATGTGAATCCCCAAGAGCTTCAGGTGGAGGCGCCCATCTCGGGCGTGCGCATTGGTGAAGTGCGTCCGCTCTTCCCGAGGATGGACAAGGAGAAGACTATGGCCGAGATTGAGAAGCAGCATCGGTCAGAGGGCTCGGGGCCCTCCTCCGCGTGGATCACCATTGAGGATTTCGCGCGCGTGGATTTGCGCGCCGGGACGGTGGTCTTCGCCGAGAAGGTCGCCGGAGCCGATAAGTTGCTGCGACTGCTGGTGGACATCGGGGAGGCCGAGCCGCGGCAGGTCGTCGCGGGGATTGCTCCCTACTATCGGCCGGAAGAGCTGGTGGGGCGGAAGGTGATCCTCGTGGCGAACTTGCAACCGCGGAAGGTGCGGGGGATCGAGTCTCGGGGCATGGTGCTGGCGGCGGTCGTCGGGCCGGAGGAGCGCCCGGTACTGGCCGGATTCACCGAGGATGTGCCCAGCGGAAGCCGTCTCCGATGAGCCTCTTCGTGGATTCACACGCGCATGTGAGCGCTCCGGAATTCGATGCGGATCGGTCGGACGTGCTCGCGCGAGCTCGCGCCGGCGGCGTCGCCGTGATCTTGGACGTCGCCGTGAGCGGACCGGAGCCCAGGTTCGAGATGGCGCTCGCCCTGGCTGATGCCTATCCGGGGATCTACGTGGCGCTCGGCGTCCATCCGCACGATGCGAAGACGTACACGCCGGACCTGGAGCGACGGCTGCTGGAGCTGTCCGCTCATCCGAGGGTCATCGCCTGGGGAGAGATCGGGCTCGACTATCATTACGATCACTCTCCGCGGCCGGTGCAACGCGACGTCTTCCTCCGTCAGCTCCACTTGGCCGAGCAGCGAGGATTGCCCGTCGTCATTCACTCGCGCGAAGCGGAAGCGGATACGCTCGCCCTCTTGCGGGAGCATGCGGGTCGCGTGCGCGGTGTCCTGCATTGTTTCACGGGGAGTCGTCAGATGGCGCGCCACTGCGTGGAATGGGGACTGTACATCTCTTTCTCGGGCATCCTCACGTTTCGGAACGCGTCGGCGTTGGTGGAGATCGCGCGCGAGCTGCCGCGCGAGCGCGTCCTGATCGAGACCGACTGTCCCTATCTGGCGCCTGTCCCCTATCGCGGGAAGCGCAATGAGCCGCTCTTTGTGCGCGAGGTCGCGCGTCGGCTGGCCGAGATCTGGGGAGAATCTCCGGAGGCGGTCGGACGACGGACGGCCGAGAATTTTCGAGCGCTCTTCGCCGAGCGGGTGGATCTCACCATCTCTCCGCCGATCGAGAATTCCTCGGGCGAGGATGTCGGGATATGTGTTCGGAACGGGAGATCGCCCATGCGGACCTCATCCGAGGCTTGAAGCGATTCGCGACGCGACGGGCCTTGTCTCGTTCCGATTTCTATCGGCGGCATGCCGAGCGGCTGCGCGCCCTCCTGGAGACGGTCCAGTGGTATGTGAATGAGGGCGTGCGCCCGCGCGTGCGCGCGTTCTTGCGCGCCGTGCAATGGAACATCGAGAAAGGGAAGAATTTCGATGGGCTCGTGCGCGCGCTCACGATGCATCCCCTGCTGCGAGAGGCCGACCTGATCTTCCTCAACGAGGTGGATCAGGGGATGAACCGCTCGGGGAATCGCAACATCACCAAGGACCTCTGCCGCTGTCTCGGCATGCACGGGGTCTTCGCGCCCGCCTATCTCGAATTGACTAAAGGCGTGGGGGCGGAGCGCGAGCTGCCCGGAGAGAACACCACGGCCTTGCAAGGGAATGCCATTCTCTCCCGCCATCCCATCCGTTCGGCGCGCATCCTCTCGCTGCCGCAGTGCTTCGAGTATTTCGAGTTCAGCGAGAAGCGCTTCGGTCGGCGAATCGCGGTGGTGGCGGAGGTGGAGCTGCCCGGAGGGCGCGCGCTGCGCGCCGTATGCACGCACCTGGAGACGCGGACGACGCCTCGGGGGCGGGCGCGCCAGATGCGGGCGATCCTGGAGGCTCTTGATGCGGAATCGGTGGAGCTGCCCGTCCTGCTAGCGGGGGATTGGAATACGAGCACCTTCGCACGGGGCACCCGCTGGCGCGCCCTCCGCAGTTTGATGCGCATTCTCCTCTCCTCGGCCGAGCGCATGCAGCAGGAGTTATGCCATCCCGATCGCGGGCGCGAACCGTTGTTCGACCTGCTGCGGCAGCGCGGGTATCACTACCGCGAGTGGAACGATGAGACGCCCACGCACGTCCTCCCGGTCGAGGTGGCTGAGGACGCGCACTATGTGCCGAAATGCTCGCATGCGTGGGTGATCCGCAAGTACCAACCCTACGGATGTCGGATCGGCCTTCGACTCGATTGGTTCGCCGCGCGGAACTTGCGGGTGCTTGGCGAAGGTGAGATCCATGACGGGGAGTCCGGGATTTCGAGTGTGCGTCCGCAGACGGTCTCCGAACTGATGGATCAGGGGCGTCCCGTCTCGGACCACGCGCCGATCGTCGTGGATGTGGCGCTTCCCTCTTGAGGGGAGGCGTGCTACACTTGCCGGGCAAGGGAGGGGCGATGCGGCGGCTTCTCGACGTGGGACGCGATCTCTCGCTCGTGGCGGGTGCGCTCATCGTCTTCGCCCTGAGCGCTTCGGTGACGATGTATCTGATGATGCGCCAACCGGTCGTGCGCACGCCGGCTCTGGTGGGCACGCCGCTTGCGGAGGCGAGACGTTGGGCCGAGCGCGCGGGCTTGACGCTGGAGGTGAAGAGCACGCTGCATGACGATCGCTATCCGGCGGGGGTGATCATCGAGCAGTGGCCGCCGTCGGGGATGACCGTCAAGCGCGGGCAGCCGCTGCGCGTCAGTGTGAGCTTGGGGCCTCGTCCGTCCCAACCGTCGGAAGCGCCCGCGCGCAGCGCTCCATCTGCCGGTGAGCCGGCTTCGGCGGTGGAGGGAGGATCGGAAGGATCAACCGCGACCCGACCACTTTTGCTTGATGAGGAGCGCACCTCCCCGATGTCTTCCGCATCGCCTTCGGGCTCGGCTCGGGAGCGCGAGCAGAGTCCCGAAGGAGCGGCTGAACACCCTCTGCGGAGAAGGCCGGAACGATGATTCAGATCGCTCCCTCCATCCTCTCGGCGGATTTCGCGCGCCTGGGCGAGCAGATCGCTCTGGTGGAGCGGGCCGGCGCCTCGCTCATTCACATTGATGTGATGGACGGGCGCTTCGTCCCCAACATCACCGTCGGGCCCTTGGTGGTCGAGGCGGTTCGCCGCGTGACGGCATTGCCGCTGGATGTGCATTTGATGATCGTCGAGCCGGACCGATACCTGGAGGATTTCGCGCGGGCCGGGGCGAACTACATCTCGGTGCATTTGGAAGCGAGCCCGCATCTGCATCGAACGCTCGCGCGGATTCACGAATTAGGCTGTCGCGCGGGCGTCGCCCTGAATCCGGCCACGCCGCTGTGGGCGGTGGAGGAAGCGCTCGAGTACGCCGATTTCGTCTTGCTCATGTCCGTGAATCCGGGATGGGGAGGGCAGCAGTTCATCCCCGCCTCGCTCGCTCGCGCGCGGCGCCTGCGCGCGATGATTCGGGAGCGCGGCCTCCCGACGCGGATCGAGATGGACGGGGGGATCAGCGTGGGGAATCTCCTCGATGTCCTGGAAGGAGGGGTCGAGATGGTCGTCGCCGGATCGGCCATCTTCCATGCGCCTGACCCTGCCCAAGTCGTCGCGGAGATGGTAGAATTAGCTCGACGTTTCGAGAGGCGAACGACATGTTGAGGGGCATCATGATGGGCAAACGGCAGATCGCGATCGCGGCGCTCGCTTTCGTCGCCCTGCTGGTGGGCGGATGTGGTCGAGGGAAGAAGGTCGTCCTGGAGGAGGCGCGTCCCGGGCGCGATAAGGAGCTGTTCGAGCAGGGGCTGACGGAGCTGAGCAAGAATAAGTTCATCGTCGGGCGTCTGCTGCTGCAGACGCTCATCACGACGTATCCGGACAGTCCGTATCTGCCGATCGCCAAACTCGCCATCGCCGATTCGTTCTATCTGGAGGGGACATCGGAAGCGCTCGCGCAGGCCGAGGTCGAATACACGGATTTCGCCAATTTCTTCCCCACGCACCCGCTGGCCGATGATGCCCTCTTGCAGGTCGCACTGGCGAAGATGCGGCGCATCCAACCTCCGGATCGGGATCAGAAGCCGACGCGCGAGGCCGAACGCCGGTTGCTGGCCGTCCTGCAACGGTATCCGAACACGGATCGCAAGGATGAGGTGCAGCAGTGGCTGAAGGTCGTTCGAGAGATCCTCGCCGAACACGAGATGTATGTGGCCCGCCATTATATGATTCGCGAGCGTCCGCGGGGGGCGAAGCGTCGGTTGATGACGATCGTCGAGCGCTACCCCACGTACTCCAAGTTCGATGAGGCGCTCTATCGGCTCGGCACCGTCCTCTTCAAGGAAGAGGAGCCGGAGGAGGCGGCCAAATACTTCGCGTGGCTCGTGCGCGAGTTCCCCAACAGCGAATATCGGCGTCAGGCCGCCGAGATGCTGGAGCGCATCGGCAAGCCCGTGCCCGAAGTGGATCCGGCTGAGATCGCCCGCACTGATGGATCGGTGAACAAGGGCTTCCTGAGCGCGATGTGGGGGAGGGTGAAGACTGTCCTGGGGATTGTGGACCTGGATGTCCCCAAAGAGGGCGTACTCCTGAAGCGGGGAGAGACGGCTGAGGAGTTGATCGCGTCGGCGACCGCGCTCCTGCCGACGCAAACCGTTGTCACGCCGCAGGCCACGACGGTGGTCGTCGGACCGGCAGCTCCGGCGGGTGCCAGCGGCACGGCCCAAGGGCGGCAGGAGTTGCGCATCGGCGTGACGTCCGGCTCCGAAGCATCAGCGTCTGGTGGAGAGAAACCCTCCGACGCCAAGGGCAAGGAGAAGAAGGAGGACAAGAAGAAGCCGGAGAAGAAGTGAGATGGGGGTCGGTCTGGACCGCGACCACCACGAGGGTTCGAGATCGCTCGCGCGGGCCAGATGAGCAGTTCGCCCGTGCCAGCGCTTCTCTCACAGGGGATCAGCCGATGAAGTCGCGCGCGATCCCCGATTTTTTTGAGGGAGGATGGTGATGCAGGAGCTGCCCAAGGCCTATGACCCACATGAGGTCGAACGGCGATGGTCTCGGATTTGGGAGGAGCGCGGATATTTCCGGCCGGAAGCTCGGCCCGAGGGACCTCCGTTCGCCATCGTGCTGCCGCCGCCGAACGTGACCGGGCATTTGCATATCGGGCATGCGCTCAATCATACGTTGCAAGATGTGGTCGTGCGCTGGCGGCGCATGCAGGGGTATCGGGTCCTGTGGGTGCCGGGGACGGATCATGCGGGGATCGCCACGCAGGTCGTGGTCGAGCGGGAATTGGCCAAGGAGGGGGTGACGCGCCAACAGCTCGGGCGCGAGGCGTTCGAGCGCCGCGTCTGGCAGTGGCGCGAGCGGAGTGGGCGGACGATCCTGCAGCAGATGCGGCGCGAGGGGGTCTCGGTGGATTGGACGCGCGAAGCCTTCACGCTCGACGAGCCGCGCTCGCGCGCCGTGCGGGAAGCCTTCGTCCGGCTCTATGAGGAGGGGCTCATCTATCGGGGCGAGTACATCATCAACTGGTGTCCGCGCTGTCAGACGGCGCTCTCGGACCTGGAGGCGCCCAAGTGCGAGGTGCGCGGGCATCTCTACTACATCGCCTACGCGCTCGCCGCAGGGGCAGATGAACGGGCCCTGGTGATCGCGACGACGCGTCCGGAGACGATGTTCGGCGATACGGCTGTGGCGGTGCACCCGGAGGATGAACGGTATCGCCATCTGATCGGTCGGACGGCGATCGTCCCCCTCGTGCATCGGGAGGTGCCGATCATCGCCGATGCGCGCGTGGAGCGAGAGTTCGGGACCGGCGTGGTCAAGATCACGCCCGCTCATGATCCTGTGGATTTCGAGATCGGGCAAACGCATGGGCTGCCGCGCCTGATCGCCCTCGATCCGCAAGGGCGCCTGACGGAGGCGGCTGGGCCGTTCGCCGGCCTGGACCGATTCGAGGCGCGACGGCGCGTGGTGGAAGAGTTGGAGCGCACCGGGCAACTCGTGCGTATTGAGGAGCACACGCACGCGGTCGGGCATTGTCAGCGGTGCGAGACGATCATCGAGCCGCTCGTCTCCACGCAATGGTTCCTTCATGTGAAGCCGCTCGCCGAAGAGGCCATCCGCGCCGTCCGGGACGGGCGCACGCGCATCGTGCCGGAGAATTGGGCGAAGGTCTACTTCGAATGGCTGGAGAACATTCGCGATTGGTGCCTGAGTCGGCAGCTGTGGTGGGGGCATCGCATCCCCGCGTGGTATTGTCCGGAGGGGCATATCACGGTGGCGCGTGAGACGCCGGCAGCGTGCGCCACCTGTGGGCGCGCGGATCTTCGGCAAGACGAAGACGTGCTCGATACGTGGTTCAGTTCGGCCCTCTGGCCCTTCTCGACGCTCGGATGGCCCGAGGACACCGAGGATCTGCGCACGTTCTATCCGACGTCCTTGCTGGTCACCGGATTCGACATCCTCTTCTTCTGGGTCGCGCGCATGATGATGCTGGGGCTGAAATTCATGATGAATCATCCCTCGCGGGCGCGCGCGCTGGATCCCGACGCCGTTCCCTTCCGCGTCGTGCTCATTCACGGGCTCGTGCGCGATCCCTATGGGCAGAAGATGTCCAAGACGCGCGGCAATGTCATTGATCCGCTCCAGATCTTCGAACACTACGGGACCGATGCCGCGCGCTTCACGCTGCTGGCCTCGGCGGCGCCCGGCAACGACATCTCGCTCCAATATTCGAAGCTGGAGACGTACCGGAACTTCTGCAATAAGATCTGGAACGCCGCGCGCTTCGTCCTGATGAACACCGACGAGGCGGACCTCGCGTCAGCGTCCGAGGGAGTGGCGGTGCCGCTCTCGCTCGCCGATCGGTGGATGGACAGCGTCCTGCATCGGACGATCGCTGAGGTCACGCGCGATCTGGAGGAATTCCGGTTTCATGAGGCCGCGCATCGACTCTATCACTTCTTCTGGCACGATTTCTGCGATTGGTATCTGGAATTGAGCAAGGGCGCGGCGACGGCGCCCGAGGATTCTCCCGCGCGACGGGCGGCGCGCCGGCGTCTCCGCGAAGTGCTGGAGACCTCGCTGCGGTTGCTTCATCCTTTCATGCCCTTCATCACCGAGGAGTTGTGGCAGCGGCTGCCGCATGAGGGGGAGACGATCTGCCTGGCGCCCTATCCGACGGCCGATCCCGCGCGAATTGACCCGGTGGCCGAGCGAGAGATGGAGACGATCATCGAGGTCATCACCCGCGTGCGGAACATCCGCGCGGTGATGAACATTGATCCCGCCGAGCGCGTGCGGCTGCTCGTGCGCCCGGTGACGGTGCACGCGCGCGCTCTGCTTGAGGAGAACGAGGACTCGATTCGCCGATTGGCGCGCGTGGAGCGGATCGAGATCGTCCCGACGCTCGATGGCTATCGGCAGGTCGCGCGCGATGTCGTCGGCGAGCTTGAGCTGGCGGTGCCGCTGGAGGGCGTGATTGATGTCGAGCGGGAGCGGGAACGACTCCGCCGGACGGTCGAGAAGTTGGAGAAGGAGCTGGAGCAACTGGAGCGTCGTCTGGCCAATGCGGACTTCCTGGAGCGAGCGCCGGAGGACGTCGTGCGAGAGACGCGCCAGCGGCACACGGAGGTGAACGAGCGTCGGCAGCGCTTGCTGACCATCCTTCAAGGGCTGTAGGACTCCGGAGCTTTTCCGGCGCGAGGAGGACGCGATGCGACTCAATCCCTCCGATCTCTTCAAACTGGCGGGAGATTTCCTGGCCGAGGACGTCGGTCGGGGCGACATCACGACCGAGGCCGTCGTCCTGCCCGGCGTGCGAGCGCGCGGCCGATTCATCGCCAAGCAGGAGCTGGTCGTCGCCGGATTGGAGGTCGCCGATGCGGTCTTCGCCGTGCTCGACTCCTCGGTGGAGATCGAGGCGTTCGTGACCGATGGGGATCGCGTGCGCGCGGGCGAGGTCTTCGCGCGCGTGGATGGGCCGGCCGAGGTGCTGCTTATGGCCGAACGCACGGCGCTCAATCTCTTACAGCATCTCTCGGGCATCGCGACGTTGACGCGCGCTTTCGTCGAGGCTATTGCCGGAACCCGAGCCCAGATCGTGGATACGCGGAAGACGCTTCCCGGCCTGCGCATGCTCCAGAAATACGCCGTGCTCGTCGGCGGGGGGCGCAATCATCGGTTCGGACTCGATGATGGCATCCTGATCAAGGACAACCATATCGCGCTGGCCGGAAGCGTGCGCACGGCCATCGAGCGCGCGCGCAAACACGCTGGGCACATGCACAAGATCGAGGTCGAGGTCTCCACTATGGACGATCTGCGGGAGGCCCTCGAAGCCCGGGCCGACATCATCCTGCTCGATAATATGTCGCCGGAGATGGTGCGCGAGGCCGTGCGCCTGATCCGCGAACAGGCGCCGGACGTGCTCGTGGAGGCCTCCGGGGGCATCACGCTCGAGAACGTGCGGGCCTATGCCGAAGCAGGCGTGGATTTCATCTCCATCGGGGCGTTGACCCATTCGGCGCCCGCCGCCGACATCAGTCTGAAGCTGACGACCCTGTAGCCATCCCGTTTGATCCCACAGCGCTTTCACCGGGTGGGGAACGTCCGGCTTCTTCGTCGCGGGATTTCGCCGTAACCGGAAGGCCTCCTCCGAACGTTTTACAAGGCGTAGTCCTGCGGGAGGGAAGGTATGCGGCGCGCAATCGGGATGATCGGCTTGGCCTTAGTCCTCGGACTCGCGGGGGCCGGACGTTCGGAGCAGACCCGGCCGCCATCGGCGAGGCCTCAGCGGGACGGCGCTCCGATTCTCCCCGTCACGGCCGCGGAGCTGCTTGAGCGCGTGCGCGATGGAAAGGCCCGCGTGACGGTCGTCAATCTCTGGGCGACGTTCTGCCAACCCTGCGTCGAGGAATTCCCGGACTTGCTCCGTCTGGAGAAAGCGTATCGGGATAAGGGCGTGCGCGTCTTCTTCGTCTCGGTGGACTTCGATTCGGAGCTTCCGGCCGTGCGCCGATTCCTACGCCAGCAGGGCGTGGATTTCCCGACATTCCTCAAGGCTCAGGACGACGACACCGCCTTCATCAATACGCTCCATCCGGAGTGGTCGGGCGCCCTCCCGGCCACATTCGTCTACGACGCCCAAGGCCGATTGCGCCATTTTCACGAGGGCAAGGGAGATTTCGCCCTCTTCGAGCGATTGATCCAAGACGTGTTGAAGAATCCCATGTGAGGAGGTCGGTCTATGAAGCGATTCATTTCCGTCGGGATCGCCGTGATGGTCGTGGCGGTGATCGCCTTCGCTCAAAGCATGCCGAAGCTCAAGCCCGGAGACGCGATCCCGTCTTCGGTCGTGAACGTCAAGATGCTCAACGTCAACGGGGAGCGGCTCTCCATCGCCGATGTCAAAGGGCCCAAAGGCACGCTCGTGATCTTCTCCTGCAACTCCTGCCCGTGGGTCAAGGCGTGGGAGACGCGCATCGCGGAGGTGGGCAATTGGGCCCAGAAGCAGGGCATCGGGGTGATCATGATCAATTCCAACGATCCGACGAAGAGTCCTGAGGATAGTTACGAAGTGATGCAGCAGCGGGCCAAGGAGCGGGGGTTCGCCTTCCCCTACGTCGTGGATGCGACCAGCGATGTGGCGCGCGCCTTCGGGGCCACGCATACGCCCGAATTCTTCCTCTTCGATGCGGCGGGGAAGCTCGTCTACACCGGCGCGCTGGACGATAACGCCCGCAATCCGGAGGCCGTGCGAGAGCGGTATGTCAAGAACGCCATCGAGGCGCTCCTGGCGGGCCAGCCCATTCCGGTCGCCCAGACCAAGAGCATCGGCTGCACGATCAAATTCCGCGAGCGCACCTGAAGGGCCCGTGAAGCGGGATCACGGGGAGGGCGACGGCTCTTCGGGAGCGGTCCCAGTTGCCTTCGTGAGGTGAGAGGCGCGAAGCTCATCCATCAATGTCCCCTCCCAGAAGGGGACGCCGACGAAATATGCGGCGCGGCCGATGACATGAGCTGCGATCGGCGCCGTCAGGAGGATGAAGGCGATGGTGGCCAGCGCGCGAGCCGAGATGCCGAGATCGCCGTAGTAGAGGGCGACGGCGACGAGGATCAGCCCGGCCCCGAGTGATCCCGCTTTCGACGTCGCATGCATGCGCGTGAAGAGGTCAGGCATGCGGATGAGGCCCACGGCCGCGATGAGCATGAAGGCCGCTCCGCCAAGCAAAAGTCCGGCCACGAGGTACGCACTCATGGTGTCCCTCGTTTCCGCACGTATTGCGCGAAGGCGATGGTGCTCAAGAAGGAGATGAGCGCCAGGAGAACGGCGATGTCCAGGAAGACCGGGTTTTGCACGGCCAGAGCGTAGACGGCGCTTATCCCCACGCCGAGCATGGCCATGAAATCCAGGGCGATGACGCGATCCGGCAGTGTCGGTCCTCTCAACAAGCGGATGAAGGCCAGAAAAAGGGCCAGCAAAAGCATGCTCAGAGCGAGCCAGGACGCGCCCTGCGTCATCGTAGCACCTCCAGGATGCGCCGTTCAAACCCCTCCTTCACCCTGCGGCGCACGGCATCCGCATCGTCAATGTACATGACGTGAATATAGAGCGTGCGCCGGTCTGGAGAGACCTCCAGGCTGAGGGTTCCCGGCGTCAGTGTGATCAGATTCGCCAAAAGAGTGATCTCGACATCCGTGCGGAGATCCAGAGGAATCCCCACAATCCCCGGACGCATGTGGTGCGTCGGCGTAAGCACATCGTAGGCCACACGCAGGCTGGAGAGGATCAGCTCCCACAGGAAGAAGAGAACGAGACCCAGCACATGCGGGACCTTGCGAAAATACGGCGAAGGGCCTCCGATGGCCCGATGCGCGAAGAGCAACGCGCCGTAGCCGAGCACGAGCCCGGCCAGGAGGTTCCCCGGCGTGAAGCGCCCCGTCAGCACGACCCAGGCGAGGGCCAACAGGAGATTCCACACGAGGAAGGTCATGGGCGACCCCTCTGCATAGTGGAGATGTAGAGATCGGGATTCCGCAGTTGCTCGGCGGCAGCCTCGGCGAGCGCGAGCACCAGGTCCGCGCCCAGGCCGATCATCACCGTCAGGATCGCGAGCCCGGCGCTCGACCAAAAGCCCAATCGCGACATCATCCCGATGCGCTCGGTTACAGGTGAGATGGGCAGAGCGTGGGAACCCCCAGCGGGAAGGTCCTCCCTCATGGGTTTCCAGAAAGCCTCCGCCCAAATCTTCATCATCGAGAGCAGGATCAACAGGCTCACTCCGAGAGCGACGGCGACGATCCCCCACTGCCCCGCGTGCAGGCCGGCGCGGACCAGAAGCAGTTTCGCGAAGAATCCCGAGAGCGGTGGCAGGCCCGCCAAGGAGAGGGCGGAGATCAAAAAGAGCACGGCCAGACCCGGATGCGTTCGATAAAGACCGCCGAGCCGACTCAGATCGAAACTGCCATGCACGGCGTGAGTGAGGCCGCTGACGAGGAAGAGGTTGGTTTTGACGACGATGTGGTGGATGATGTAGAAGATCGAGCCCGCGAGCCCGGCCGTCGTGGAAAGCCCAAGTCCCATGGTCATATATCCGATATGGCCGACGATGAGGAAGGAGAGGATGCGTCGGAGTTCGCTTTGGGCGATGGCTCCGAAGGCACCTGTGAGCATCGTGAGGGCGGAGAGCGCGAGGATCACCGTGGGGATCGTATGCCCATCCTCGGGGAAGATCAGCGTGAAGACGCGAAGGAGCGCATAAACGCCCACCTTCGTGAGCAGCCCGGCGAAAACGGCCGAGACGGCGACCGGAGGGGTATGGTAGGAGGCCGGGAGCCAAAAGAAGAGGGGGAAGATGGCCGCTTTGATCCCGAAGGCCGTCAGCAGCAGAAAAGCGATGGACCTCGTGACCCCCGACGACGCGAGGGGACGAATCTTCAGCGCGACATCGGCCATGTTCAACGTCCCCACGACCCCGTAGAGTAGCCCTATGGCCGTCAGAAAGAACGCCGAGGCCATCAGATTGAGCGTGACGTACTTGATCGCTCCCTCCAGCTGGGCGCGCTCTCCACCCAGGGCCAGGAGAACGAAGGACGCCATGAGCATGACTTCGAACCAGACGTAGAGGTTGAAGAGATCGCCCGTCAAAAAGGCGCCGCACACGCCCATGAGGAGAATGTGAAGGAGGGGATAATAGCCGAAGGCCTCGCGCGCCGGGTCTATGTGCGCGAGCGCATAGAGGGCGACGGCGAAGCCGATCACCGCGGCCAGCACGACCATGATCGCGCTCAGCAGGTCCGCAATCAGCGTGATGCCGAAGGGCGCGGGCCAGTTCCCGACCCACGTCGCCTGGGGCCCCTGCTGCCACACGCTCTTCAGGAGTTCCAGGGAAGCCAGGAGCAAGGCGGCTGCTCCCGCAATGCCCAGTCCGCGCTGCACGGTCCGCCATCGCCAGGCGAAGAGCCCGAGGATCGCCGTCGCCAGGGGGATCGCGATGGGGAAGATGAGCCGCATGGAGCGTCTCTCCGGGCATCACGTGTCCGTCGTCTTCAGGTCATCGAGGTCATCCGTCCCGACCTTTTGATATGCGCGATGAATGAGCACGAGCGCGAAGGCGAGCACGCCGAAGCTGATGACGATGGCCGTCAGGATGAGCGCCTGCGGGAGGGGATCCGCAAAGGGAGGGGGGACGCTCGACTCACCTTCGGGGACGATCGGAGGCCGAGCGCGAACCAGGCGGCCCATGGTGAAGATCAGCAGATTGCTCCCATTGGCGAGGAGTCCCAGGCCGATGATGAGCTTCACGACGCTGCGCCGCAACAGCATGTAAAGGCCCGTCGCGTACAGGCTTCCAATGACGATGGCCAGCAGTAGTTCCATGCTCACTCCTCCGCGAGCGTCAGAATGATCCAGAGGGTGACGCCGATGACGACCAGGTACACGCCGACGTCGAAAAGCAGCGGCGTCCCCAGCTCCAGATGGCCCACCTTGATCCAGCGCCCGGTGAGAAAGGGGGCTCCCGTGAGCGGCCCCACCAGACCACTGCCGAGGGCCGTCAGGAGTCCGGCAGCGATCAGTCCTCGTGGAGAGAGGCGCAGCAGCCGGTGCGCCGCCGTCGCCCCATACGCTAAGGCGTAGAGCGCCACGACGGCCGCCGCGACGAGTCCTCCGACGAACCCTCCTCCTGGCGCATGGTGGCCTCGCAGAAGCAGGAAGATCGAGAACAGCAACAGCAGCGGCAGCAGCGCGCGCACGGCTACGCCGAGGATCACCGAGGCGCGTTCCCACTCCGGGGAAGGGACAGGCGCGCTCTTCCGATGAACGTCGGAAGGATGCTCGATGCGATCCCTGCTCATCCTCACTCCTCCAGGCGCAAGCGCATCAGCGCATAGACGCCCAGGCCGGCGAGGGCCAGGACGGTGATCTCCCCCAGCGTGTCCAGAGCGCGGAAGTCCACGAGGATCACGTTCACGACGTTTCGCCCATGCGCTTCCGGCACGCTCTTATGGACGAAGTACTCGGAGATCACATTCGGCGGTGACATCTCCAGGACGGAGAGCACGAGCGCGCTCACCACACCGCCTGCGAGGGCGCTCACCACGACATCGCGCGCTCGCGCCCATCGGCCCGAGAGCGTGGCGAAGCGCGGCAGGCGATAGAAGACGAGGACGAAGAGAATGACCGTGAGGGATTCGACCATGAACTGCGTGAGGGCCAAGTCTGGGGCACCGAAGATCATGTAGAGCAGGGCGATCGCGTAACCGACGACGCCGAGCGCAGCGATCGCCGCCAATCGCGAGGTGAAGCGAACAGCAGCGAGCGCGGCCAGCGGGATGAGCAGAGCCAGTCCGACATCCAGCGCATGTTCTGGTGCGGACCTCCGAAGCGCTATCCCATCCGCGCGCGTGAGGAGCGGGTATCCGACGATGCCCACCGTCCACGCGATGATCGTCAGCAGATAATAGCGAAGGTGACCGCTCTGCAACACCCGCGTTTGAAAGCGGGCGAGAACGTAAATCCCATTCAGGAGGGCGGCATATCCCGCCGATGGGGTGAATCGCGCCAAGGCTCTGGGCACCGCGAGAGCGCGCACGGTTCCCCGTCCAATGTACACCCCTACTCCCCCGGCGATGGTGAGCGCGCTCAACAGAAGCGTCGGGTTCAGACCATGCCATGCGGCCAGATGAGTGCGGACGGGTTCACCAAGGGTCGCCGTGATGGCCGGATTCAGCACAGTCCGCTCGACGCTCGCGGGCCAGAGCCCGATGATGGTCCCGCCGAGGCCGAGCAACAGGGGGCCAAGCCAGAGCGACCATGGGGCTTCATGGAGAGACTGGAGCTCGATGCGCGCTCGTCCGAAGAAGGGGCGCACGCCCATAAGACCGGCGACGGCGACAAGCGCCATGCTCGCGAGCACAGCATTCCCTAAAAGGAGGAGCGGCCAGCGTGGAGCCGCTCGCAGAGCTTCATAGAAGAGCTCCTTGCTGAGGAATCCGAGAGAGGGCGGAAAGCCGGCCAGCGATGCAGCCGCCAACACGGCGGCCACCGTCGTGATGGGCATCGCCCGTCGCAATCCGGCCAGGCGTTCCGGCTCGCGCACACCCGTCTCGTGATCCAGGATCCCCGCGATCAGAAACAATGCGGCTTTGTACAACGCGTGAGCCAGCAGAAACACCATCGCGGCCGTCACTGCCGTCGGCGTCCCTATGCCCAGCAGCAGTGTGAGCAAACCGAGGGCGCTCACGGTCGAGTACGCCAACAGGCGTTTGGCCTCACTCTGACGCACGGCCAGCAGAGCGCCGAGGCCGAACGTCACCGCGCCGACAGGAACGATCGTCGCGCCCCAGAGATCCATCGTCCCGAATATCGGCTGCAGGCGCGCCAGCAGATAGACGCCCGCCTTCACCATCGTCGCCGAGTGAAGGTAGGCGCTCACGGGCGTTGGCGCCTCCATCGCGTTGGGGAGCTAGAAGTGAACGGGAAACTGGGCCGATTTGGTGAAGGCCCCCAGCAGAATGAACGCGAGCGCCCATTGGGCATGTGGGTGGACGATCAGCCGCTCCCTCTGGGAGCGCCACTGGGTGATCTCGAACCCTCCTCCGATTTGTCCGAGCAGGATCCATCCGGTCAGCAGGGCCAGTCCGCCGGCGCCCGTCACCAGGAGCGCCTGGAGCGCCGCCGATCGTGCGCTCTCCCGCTCATGCTCGAATCCGATGAGCAAGTAGGAGCTGAGGCTTGTCAGCTCCCAGAAGACGAAGAGCGCGAGCGCGTTCTCCGCCAGGACGAGGCCGAGCATCGAAGCCATGAAGCCGAGCAGGAACAGGAAGAATCGGCCTCGATGTGGGTGTTCCTCCAGATAGCGCGCCGCGTAGAGGAAGATGAGCGCCCCGATCCCGCTGATGAGTAGGGCGAACAGGACGCTCAACCCATCCAAATGGAACGAGAGGTGAACGTCGAGACGAGGAATCCAAGGGACCCTTCGGAGGAAGGTCTCTCCGCGAGCCAGAGCCGGCACGAAGCGAAGGAAGAAGAGGAGGAGACCAAACGGCACCAGCGCCCACATCCATCTCCATCGCTTCCCCAGTCGGCGATCCAGCCATGGAGCGAGAGGAGCTAAGAGGAATCCGGAGAGAACCGCCAGCAGGACATCCATCGCTTCAACTCACGCCGGCGCGAGGCGTGGCCAGAGTCTCCTCATCGAAATACAGCTCCGTCTCCGAGAGGGCGCATTCTCCGAGGATCGTGGGCTGCGGCGGTGCGACCGCCTCGATGCGGAAGAACGAGGAACGGTACCAATCGCGGTCGGGCAGGTGCCCCTCGATATGAAAGAGCGACATCATGGCATAGCTCGCGTAGAATCGTTCCCACCGATTCTCGCGCTCGGGGTAGAGGCTGAAATCGCGCAGGACGTCCGTGATGACGAAGTTCATTCGGAGCACGAGCTGCTGAAGGCGGTGCCATTTCGAGAGCGAGGCCTCGAGCGTCGTCAATCCGAAGTAGCCGGCTGCGTAGCGGCCGCGCAGACTGGCGGCCGCCCGCGAGAGGAACAACTCGAATCCCGGCACGGTCTCCACCGGATCGGTGACGAAGACGTCGAAGCGCTGGGTGAGATCCGGCGGAAGCGGACGCCGGATATCGAGGGGGCGGAACTCGATGGCGAATCCCTGCTCGCGATTCGCGCGCTCGATGAACGCGCCCAGGCGTTCGTCCACGTCAATGACCACGATGCGGCGGGGCAGTCCGGTCACCGCCAGAGCGACGCTGACCAGGTCGTCGTCGCCGATGAGCACGATCTCACGATCGGCCACGTCACCCATTCGATGCATGAAGGCGACGCGCGCCACGGCGTCTTCCGGCCGCATGAAGCCCTGATCATATTCGGCCACCGGCAGCGGGCGCTCCTCGGTCAACTCGCGAAAGCGACGCCACCACGCTTCGGGGAGACGAATCCCTTTGCCCTCACAGGCGGGACAGGCCCCGCCTTCGTCTTCCACTCCGACCAGCGCTCGACTGGCCTCGCGTCCCCGTTCGGTCAGGCGAATCTCCACCCACCGATCGCCTGACCGTTCGATCCACCCCTCAGCGTGAAGACGTTCGAGAGTCTCCCGCAGTTCGCGAATCGAATAGGGCCAGCGGCTCAGGATGTCCCACAAGCTCCGCTGACCGTCTCGTAGGATGGTGAGGAGAATACTCCCAGGCTTCTCCATGACACGCCCCGATCAATGATCTTTCGATCCACCTCCACCGGAGCCAACTCCTTGCAGATCGCCTCGAACGCGCGCAGGGCCTGCTCTTCGGAGCTGCAGCTGAAGATGTCCAGCGCGATGTAGGCCTCTTCCGGCCACGTGTGCACGCTCACATGCGACTCCGCCAGGAGGACGAAACCGGTGACGCCGAAGGGATGAAACTGATGGAAGGAACTGGCGAGGATCTTGAAATCGTGATCGCGGAGAATTTTCAGCAGGAGTGGCTCCAGATGTTCGACGCGGCTGAGGGTTTGACGATTGACACCATACAGCTCACCGAGGATGTGAATGCCGATGGCCATGTTCCTTCACCCTCCTCGAATCGGAATCGTGATCACCTCCTTCGTTCAACCAACGAGAGGCGAACCCGAAACGTTCAGGTTCTCCTCCCTGCCGGCCACATGATTCGGCAAGACTGTTCAATATAGTCACCACCGGCAAGAAAATCAAGGGCTTTTTGCGGCGAGCGACTTTTTGTGGTATTCTGAGTCAAGGTGCAATTCATGAGGAGGCGCGCGTCCGATGATCCGCTGTCGCCGGTGCGGGATGGAGAATCTGGAGGACTCAACATATTGTGACGCATGCGGGGTGAGCCTGGCGTCGGACGCTGAGAGCGAGCAGGCGACGCCTGCAGAGGGGGCGGTGGAGTCACCGAAGCCGAACGCGCGACCCTCCGGACGCGCGCCCACCGAGAGGCCGCCGATGGTCTCTCCGGCCGAAGGTGCGGCGCTTCCAGACCGCTCCCCTCCGGATCGCCGGCCGCGAGCGAAATTGGTGCTTGTGCGCGGCGGTCGTGTCGGCCGGGAATTCCCCATCTGGGAGTCGGAGGTGATGCTCGGACGGTGGGATGCCGAGCACGGGATCTTCCCCGAGATTGATCTGGACGAAGACGATCCCGAGGCCAAGGTCTCTCGCCGCCACGCGCGCATCTTCTATCGGGAGGGGCGATTCTGGATCGAAGATCTGGGGAGCCTGAACGGGACGTTCGTGAATCGCGGGCCTCGGCTCCACCCGCATCAGCCCGTGCCGCTGCGGCACGGCGACGAGATCATCGTGGGGAAGACCTTCTTGCGATTTCTCATCGAAGGGATATGAAGTTCTGCGCGCGGTGCGGATCACCCGTTCACCCGGAGGATCTCTTCTGCGGCGAATGTGGGGCGCGGCAAGTCTTCTCCGGCTCATTCGGGGAGGCGGAGGGCGGGAGGCCGGGAGCTTTCGCCCCGCTCGCAGAGTTGCCTCCTGGTGCGGTCTTACGCGGGCGCTATGAGATCGTGCGGCGGGTCGGGGGAGGGGGCATGGGGAATGTCTATCAAGCTCGTGACCGCCATCTGAATGGCGCCGTGCGGGCCGTCAAGGAGATGATCGAGATGTTCTCCGATCCCGCACTTCGGGAGAAAGCCATCCTCGACTTCCAGCGCGAAGCGCGGCTTCTGGCCAGCCTCCGACACCCTTCGATCCCGATCATCTACGACCATTTCGTCGAAGGGGGGCGGTACTATCTCGTCATGGAGTTCATCTCGGGAGGGGATCTGGCCACGCGGCTGCAGTTGGTCGGCGGACGTTTCGACGAGCTGACCGTCACGATGTGGGCCATTCAGATCTGCGATGTGCTCGATTACCTGCACACGCGGCAGCCGCCGATCATCTATCGGGACCTGAAACCGGCCAACATCATGATTGATCCCGGAGCCAATCGCGTCGTCCTCATTGACTTTGGGATCGCGCGCGTCGTCGCCCCTCAGGAGAAAGGGGTGACGGCCGTCGGCACGATGGGGTATGCGCCGCCGGAACTGTTCTCCGGGCAGGTCGAGCCGCGTTCGGACATTTATTCGCTGGGCGCCACGATGTTTCATCTGCTGACGGGGGTGGACCCGCGCGATCAACCGCTGCTGATCTTCGACTTCACGCGGAATCCGACGCCGCGCCAATACAATCCCGAGCTCACGCCCCAGATGGAGCGCCTCCTCATGCGCGCCGTCGCCTATGCGCCGGAGGATCGGTTCGCCTCGGCGCGCGAGATGAAGAGCGCGCTGGAAGAACATCTGGCCTTCCTGCGCGAGCAGTGCGGCGATCGTCTGGAGCACGCCTATCGCATGGCGTTCGGCGATCTCGTCCGCCGTGCGGGATCGGAGGTCGCGCCTCGCCTGGACGTGGCCGTGGGGACGGTCTACTGCAGCTATTGCGGGGTGAGCATTGGAGCGGACGATCTCTATTGCGCGTACTGCGGCGCGCGTCAACCGATCGAGGTCGAGCCCATGCGGGCGAGCGCCTATCTGTTCATCTTCGATCCGCGCTCGGGGGAAGTGCGGGCGACGCAAGCCTTGCTCAAGGAGTCGAATCTCATCGGTCGTGCCGATCCGATCTCCGGCGTCTTCCCGGACGTGGATTTGTCCCCGTACGATCCGGGGGCCACGGTCTCGCGCCGGCATGCGCGCATCTGGCGGGCGGAGGGGCGATATTGGATCGAGGACCTGGCGAGCGTCAATGGAACGCTCGTCAACGGTCGCCGGGTGCTCCCGCCGCGAACCCCGCAGGCGCTCCGCGATGGAGATCGCGTGCAGATCGGCGGGGTGTCCCTGCTTTTCCGGCATGAGGGCGAGTGGTGACGAGTCATTGTCCGCGATGTCACACGCCGCAGCGTCCGGGAGCGAGATTTTGCCGAACCTGTGGCGCGCCGCTGGTGACGGCAGCCGCGCGCGCAGTCGAATCCCCCGCCGACCCGACGATTGGCGCCTTCAATCCTCGAGAGCGCGCGATCCCGATACCGTGGCAGGAGGTGGAATCTCCTCCTCGCGCGGGCGGGCGCGTCCCGGCACCCCTGATGGTTCGACTCGTGGCGTTCTTTCTCGACCTGGTGTTGCTTCTGGGGGCGATGGGAGTGACCGTCGTGGGGGCCGTCGCCCTTCGAGGGCGGCTCCTGCTGGCGGAGCTGGCGATGTGGAGCGCGCTCGCAGCGTGCTTGGTTTTGCTGGTGAACCATCTTATACTCTGCAGCGTGCGCGGGCAGTCAGTGGGGATGGCGCTTGTGGGGATCCAGATCGTGCGCGCCGATGGCCAACCCCTCTCTTGGGGACGTTCGCTCCTGCGCCATACGCTCGGCTATGGGCTGGCGGCGCTCCCGCTCGGACTGGGGTTCCTCTGGATGCTCGTGGATGGGCAGGGACGAGGGTGGCATGATCTGCTGAGTGGGACGCGGGTCGTCACGGAGGCCGATGATGGTGAAGCTCAAGGTGTGTTCGCCGGGTCGAGCGCCGATCGTCGTTGAGATCCGGAAGCGGCGGATCGTCATCGGGCGTTCGGTGCGCAGCGATCTCTGTGTGGACGATCCCTTCACCTCGCGCGTGCATGCGGAGCTGCGCGAGGAGGGGAAGACGTGGTGGGTGACGGACTTGGGGAGCGCCAACGGCACGTATCTGAACGGCGTCCGCATTCGGGGGACGGTCGCGGTCGCTGCCGGCGATCGCCTTCAGGTGGGGGAGACGATACTGGAGCTCCTCCCTCATGCTGAGCCGATCTCTGGCGCCGAGGTCCCGATGGACGAGCTGGGGACCGGCGACGTGATCGTCGCGCGCCCGGAGACGTTGACCTCGACGTCATCCGCGAAGCGTCCGCCGCTGGCTCCCGAGATTGTCTCTCTGCTCGATGCGGCGCGTTCGGTTACCGTGCCCGGATTGCCGCCTGAGGTCGAGCGGAGCAAACGACTGTTGGCGGTGCTCACTCAGGTCGGCCTCGCCTTGCTCTCTCCACTCTCGCTCGATGAGGTGCTCCGGCAGATCGTCGGTTTGGTGCTGGAGGCGGTCCCCGCCGAGCGCGTGTTCCTCTTGTTGCGAGGCGCTCAGGGAGAATGGTCGTGCAAGATCGCGGGCTATCGCGGACAGGAGCCGTCGGTGGTCGAGCAGATCGTGCGCATCAGCCGTTCGATCTTGGAGGAGGTCGTCGAGCGCGGACGCTCGGTGCTCACCTTCGATGCGCAGACGGACGAGCGCTTCCGCCAGCGCGACTCGATTCTGCTGAGCGGCATCCGTTCGATCATGGCCGTTCCCCTGCTGGGGAGTCGGCGGGAGACACTCTCGCCGGTCGTGGGGATGATCTATGTGGACAATCCGATGAATGCGGGCGCGTTCACCGAGGAAGATCTGCAACTGCTCACGACCGTGGCGTCGGTCGCGGCGATCAAGATCGAGAACGCGCTGCTGCTGGAGCAGCACCTGGAGAATGAGCGGATCAGGCACCAGTTGGCTCAAGCGCGCGATCTGCAATTTCAACTGCTGCCGGTCGCGCCGCCCGAGGTGGAGGGGTACGATCTGACGGGCATCAGCTTCCCCTGCTACGAAGTCGGCGGGGACTACTTCGACTTCATTCGCGGGCCCGAAGGGACGTTGCTGCTCGCCCTGGGCGATGTGTGCGGCAAGGGGATGGATGCGGCGATGCTCATGTCGGCGCTGCATGCGAGCGTGCGCGCTCAGGCGCGCTCGGCGGCCTCGGTCGCCGAGATGATGGCGGCCATCAATCGCTATCTCTGCGAGACGACGGCTCCGAATAAGTTCGCGACGCTCTGGCTCGCGCGGTTGAATCCGCGCGCGCACGAGTTGAGCTACACCAACGCCGGGCATAACCCGCCGTTGCTCATGCGCGCGGACGGATCGGTGGAGTTCCTGGAGACGGGAGGAATTCCCGTCGGTATCCTGGAGGAGACGGTGTACGAGGAACAATGCCTCCGGTTGGAGCCGGGAGACGTGCTCGTCCTCTTCAGCGATGGGATCAGTGAGAGCGCGAACGAGCACGGGGAGGAATTCGGCGTCGCGCGCCTGGTGGAGGTCGTGCGGCACTCCCGCGAGCAGCGCGCCGCCGCTCTGCGCGATCGTATTGAGGAGGCCCTCAGCCACTTCCTCGGAAAGGCTCGCCCGGCCGATGATATGACGCTGCTCATCGTGAAACGGACGGCGTGAGATGGAGACGCTCGCTCTGTCGCTCATCCCCTGTGTCCTGTGGCTCCTCTGGTTCTGGTTTCAGGACTGGTACGATCGGGAGCCGCTGCGCACGATCCTGTGGACGTTCCTGCTCGGCGCGGTGGCGACGCTGCCGGCGATGGTCTTCAACACGGTGGGCGCCCTGGTGCTCTCGGGGCTCTTCGGATCGAATCTCGCGGGCGAGTGGCTCATCCTCTTTCTCGTCGTCGGCCCGGTGGAGGAGGCGGTGAAGCTGTGGGCCGTCATGAGCTACGCCTACCGCCGGCCGGAGTTCGATGAGCCGGTGGATGGCGTCATCTACGGGGCCGCAGCAGCGCTGGGGTTCGCGGCGGCCGAGAACGTGCTCTACGTGAGCCGATTCGGCAGTGAGATCTTCATCGTGCGGGGCATTCTCTCCAATCCCGGGCATGCGTTGTTCGCGGCCTTCTGGGGATTGGCGCTCAGTCAGGCGAAGATGCTGCCCAATGTCGGAAGCGTGCGCGCGCGCACGATCGCTCGGGGGTGGATGAGGGCGGCGCTGCTGCATGCGCTGTTCGATGCGCTGCTCTCGGCCGGACAGCACGGTCTGCTGCCGAACGCTCTGGTGCTGGGGATCGTCGCGCTCCTCATGCTCACCATTTTCGCGTACGTCGAGGTCCGAACCGTGCGACATGTCGCGCGCTCACCGCATCGGCAGGGGACGATGCTGCTCACGGGCCTGGCGCCTTGTTCGAACTGCGGGCGCGTGGGGGCGATCGGACAGGCGTGCGCTGCGTGTGGCGCGCGGATTCCCGAGCGGGAGATGCGCGTCTGTCCCGCGTGTGGAAGAGAACAGCGCGCGGACGTGACCGTATGCCTCTCCTGCGGGGCGAGCCTGCTGCCCGCGACGTCACCCCCGCGCGTGCATCAACCGCATCTGGTGCAGGTGCTGCCGGACGGTCGCGAGCAGATCGCATTCATCCTCGATCGCCCCGTGGTCACCGTGGGCAAGACCCTCGATAACCATTTCGTCATTGACGATCCGACCGTCTCCAAACATCATGCGAAGTTCGTCCGGCATCCGAGCGGCAGTTTCGTCGTCGTGGATTTGGGGAGCACCAACGGCACGTACGTCAACGGACAGCGCGTGCGGGAGAACTTGCTGCGAAACGGATTCGAGGTGCGCTTCGGGCGCGCCCGCTTCATTTATCGAGCGGTGGAGAGAGCCGCTCCCCTCACGGGAGAAGAATCTCCACCGTCGCGCCTCGACCCACGCCCAGCGCTGTAGCGGCGGATCCCTCTCGGACGGCGATCTCCACGCGGCCGGTGCTGCCCACCAGGGCGAAGAGTTCCCTCGGGGCCGCCTCGTGATAGTGCGTGCGCAGGGCGGACACCTCATGACCGTTGACGAGGAGTCTCCCTCCCTGGCGCAGAGCTTCCAGGGGGACATCGCGCGCCGTCACGTTGGTGATCAGGTTGCCGAAGCGGTCCACGTGAATGACCTGACCGCGCCATCGCTTCTCGTCAAGGCGTTCCACGCGAGGAATCGGCAGGCGCATCAGGTCCGAGACTTCCGGCCCGAACTCCGATGGGGGCACACCGCGCGCGAGCCACGCCGCGACCGGGGCGAAGACATCTCGTCCGTGAAATGTCCGGCTCACCGGATGGCGGAAGAAGCGTTCGGCCGTGATCTGGATGGCGCGCTGCAGCGACTCCTGCTCCACGACGAGGGTGAAGAGCCCATTGTCCGGACCGATGAAGAAATATCGCGCGGTCTCGATGAGCACGGCGCGTCGCTCGGAGCCGACGCCCGGATCGACGACGGCCACGTGGATCGTGCCCTCGGGAAAGGTCGCGTAGCAGTCGGCCAGCGTCAGAGCCGCCGCGTAGATGTCCTGGGGGGGGATCAGGTGCGTGAGATCAACGATCACGGCCTCGCGATGAATCGAGAGAATGACCCCCTTCATCGCCCCGACGAAGAAATCGGCGAGGCCGAAGTCGGTCAGGAGCGTGATCACCCCGCTGGGCCGCACGTTGCACATTCTAGACGGAGGCGGCACAATTTTCCATATGCGGCGTGTGTATCTGGACAATGCGGCGACGACGCGGCTCGACCCCGAGGTGCTGGAGGCCATGCTCCCGTATCTCCGGGAGGAGTATGGCAATGCCTCGTCCGTTCACGCCTTCGGGCAGCGAGCGCGCGCGGCCGTCGAGGAGGCGCGCGCGCGCGTGGCCGAGTTGATCGGTGCCGATCCCTCGGAGATCATCTTCACCAGTGGCGGGACGGAGTCGGACAATCTCGCCCTGAAGGGGATCGCGGAAGCGCATGGGCACCGGGGGCGACATCTCATCACCTCGCAGATCGAACATCCGGCCGTGCTCGAGAGCTGTCGGGCCTTGGAGCGGCGCGGCTTTGAGGTGACCTATCTGCCCGTCTCTCCGGACGGGCTCGTGCGCATCGAGGACGTTCATGCCGCGCTTCGCCCCGACACGATCCTGATCAGCGTCATGCTCGCCAATAATGAGATCGGCACGATCCAGCCCATTCGCGAGATCGCCGAACTCGTCCGGCGCGTGCGCGCCGAGCGCGGTCAGCCCTATCCGTATCTCCACACCGACGCCGTGCAGGCCGTGGGGAAGATGCCCGTGCACGTGGATGAGCTGGGGGTGGATCTGTTGACCTTCTCCGCGCACAAGATTCACGGCCCGAAAGGCGCCGGGGCCCTCTATCTGCGGCGCGGGGTGCGCCTCGTGCGCCAGATGGACGGCGGTCATCATGAGCGGGATCGGCGCTCGGGGACGGAGAATGTGCCCGCCATCGTTGGCTTCGGACGAGCGGCTGAATTGACGCGCCAGCAACTTCCCGACCGCATCCGACACATGCGCGCACTGCGCGACATGCTGGAGCAAGGGATCGAAGAGCGCATCCCCTTCGTCCTGCGGAATGGCCATCGCGAGCAGCGGGTCCCGAACATCTCCAACTTCAGCTTCCAGTTCCTCGACGGGGAAGCGCTCCTGATCCGGCTCGATCTGCGGGGCATCGCCGTCTCGACGGGCGCCGCGTGCTCCTCGGGATCGCTCGAACCTTCGCATGTGCTCCTGGCGCTCGGGCGCCCGCGCGATCTCGTGCAAGGGAGCCTGCGGTTCTCCCTGAGCAAGGACACCACGCGCGAGGAGATCGCCTATGTGCTCGAGGTCCTCCCAGAGGAAGTGGAACGGTTGCGCGCGATGTCCCCGCAGTACTTGGAGCGCCTGGCGGCACGAGATCCCTGACGCGCGCGGCTCCTTCGGCTAGTGGGCGTGGACGATCCGCACCGGCAGGGTGCCGGAGAATGGCGTCTCGGCCACGAGCACCCCTCGCAGCGCATATCGTCCGGCAGGCAGAATCCCCCGATCCGAACCCGGCAGCGCGAACGTCGCCTCGTAGACGAGCGAATCTCCAGGCTTCACGGTCTCACGGCCGAGCACGGGGAGGAAGATTTTGCCTTCGGACCAGCGAAAGACGACCTCCCCTCGCTCATCCTCCAGAAGGAAATCGAACCGTTGCGAGCTGAGGAAATCGAGCGCGAGCGCTTCGGCCGATTCGTTCGTGAGTCGGATGCGCGCGCGCACGGTGGGCCCGGGGATCACGGGAGGGCGCGGAGGCATGAGGTTGTAGACGTATTCCAGCCGATCCGCGCTCACTTCGAAAGCGATGCGATCCGGCCGTGCCGCGCGCTTCGTATCCGCGAGCGAGAATGCGATCAGGAGAGACAGTCCGATGAGGATTCCCACCCCAAGCGGAGTGCCCTGTACAGCTCGGAACAGCGAGCCCAGCGGATCGCTCATCTACGTCAACCTCCATTCCCGCAGGATCACGCGGCACGTGCAAAAGCGCCCGAGTTGACAGAGGGCGAGGCGATCGGCCGTGAAGGAGAAGGAGGCGATCGGCTCGGTCACCACGCCCTTGCCCAAGGTGATATGTGGGAAGTAGCGCGCGCCGGAAGCTTGCGCGCGGTAGTTTCGGACCCATTCGACGTCGCGCGGTCGAGGTGGTTCGTCGCCATCGGCGAAGGCTTCAGGAGGTCCATCCCCCTCGTCAAAGGGCGCGAGCGCGTCCATGAGGCGCTCATGTAACCGTTGCAACTCCGGATGCGGCGCGATGACAAACTGCACGGTCTCGCCACGGGCTTCGACCCCGGAGACCGTGAGCGTCATCGGAGAGAACCCCTCAAGCTGCGACTCCACGACCGCGAAGATCTCGGGCAGGCGCGAGCGTCGGACGAACTGCTGAAGGAGCGTGATGTGCGGCCAGTGCGTCTCGTCGAAGCGAAACCCTCCCTGACCCTGCGCCCACAACATCGCGTTCACGGCCTCGGCCCGCTTCTGAACGTCCTCCGGCAGCAGAAACGCGACTCTATGGCAATGAGCGATGCCTCCATAATCCTCGCGGGGAGTTTAGCCGATCTTCAGAGCGAAGGGAAGCTCAGTCTGAGAAAAAGGATGGTGGGGATGAGAGGACTTGAACCTCCACGGACGTAACGTCCACAGCGTCCTGAGCGCTGCGCGTCTGCCAGTTCCGCCACATCCCCACCGCAGTTGCCGGTGTATATCTTAGTGAGGATGCCCGCGGGCGTCAAGCCAAGCGGTGGCCCCCTGCGGGCGGCCTCGCCGCTCGCCCGCGGGGGGCCAGGCCAGCACCTCACCAGTTGATCCGCGCGCCGAATTGCACGATCCGCGGATCGTACGCACCATTGTGGCCACTGATACGCCCGAAGTTGACGCTGTTGATGTCGGTCGTCGGGGCGCCGAAGCTCACTGCATTGAAGAGGTTGAAGAACTCGGATCGGAACTCGAAAGTCACCGCCTCGGTGATGCGCACGCGCTTGAGCAGGTTGAAGTCGAAGCGCCAGTATCCGGGCGTGCTCAGAACACCGAAGCCGAGTGAGCCCAGTCGCCCGGGCTGCGGATTGGTGAAGATGCTCGACGCGGCGCGCCCATCGGGCCCGATCAACGAGGGATCGAAGTAGAAGACTCCGGAGCCCGTCTTGCGCACTCTCACCAGCTTCTTCAGGTCCTCCACCGTCATCCCGATGAGGTCCACGGTATTGCTGCCCGAACGGCCCACACGGTTGATCGTCCCGCGCCCGGAGAAGATCGAGAGCGGCTGCCCCGTGTAGGCGATGAAGATGCCGCTCATCTGCCATCCGCCGAAGAGCTTGTCCACCCAGCCGCCCGTGTTCAGGAAACGTTTGCCCGAGCCGAACGGCAGCTCGTAAATGAAGTAGGCATTGAACCGGTGCCGGGTGTCAAAGTCCGCGCGCCGGTACTCGTATCGTGGATGGCGCAGGCTGATGAACGCCGCGAAGTTGGAGCCAGAGCCTTCGAAGTCCGTGAGCGCCTTGCCGAAGGTGTAGTTCGCCGTGAATTGCAGGCCCGCGGAGAAGCGCCGGCGCACTTCCACCTGAAGCGAATGGTAGTTGGAGGAGGAGCCATTGGTGATCACGTCAGAGAAGAACGCCTCGGGATTGACCACGAAGAAGTTGATCGGCAGATTGCCGCGCGGACCGGTCAGCGCGTTGAGGAAGTTCAGGAAGAGCTGACTGGCCAACTCTCCAGCTTCGTTCTGATCCAAGCGGAGGATGAAGGTCGAATTGCCGAAGCCCGAGGAGAGTGGCAGTCCGGCGAACAGCGTCTCGAAGATCGGCAGCGGCACTTGACCCGGCAGGCCTTGGTTATCAAAGCGCGCGCCGCGGCCCTGTGCCCGGCTGATCGCCAGATTCCGCTGCGCGTTGAGGAACTCCTGCAGGAAGCCGTTCTCGAAGATGTTCGTCTCATTGAGATCAATACCGCGCCAGAGCTTCACCCCGCGATTGCCCACGTAGCTGATCTCCAGGGCCAAGTTGGGCGTCAGTTCGCGCCCGTAGCTGAGCGACCACGTCTGCACATACGGCGTACGCAGGTTCTCGGCGAAGCCGAAGATGCCGCTGCCTCGATTCTCGCGGAAGTTCTCCAGTTGCGGAATCGGCACACGGAAGGCCGGAATGGCTGGCTTCGGCCATCCGTTGCGGAGCGAGGTGAAGTTCGCGCCGCCTTGAATCCCCTGAGCCGCCGTCGTCAGCGAGATCGTCTTGGTGAACCCCTGGTTGTTCCCCAGCGCGTTCGTGATCACGCTGACGCTCTCCAGGGAATACGCGATCGAGTAGCCGCCGCGGATGACGCCCTTGCCCGGTCCACCGAAGAAGACGCGCGTGAACCAGTTCCGTCGCTCCGGCGACCAGGCGAAGCCGAAGCTGGGGGCGAAGTTGTTCAGGTCCTCATTGTAGAACTTCCGCCCATTGGAGGAGCCGGCCAGATCGAGCATCACCGGCGATCCGGTCATCACCCCGGGGCGGAAGAGATTCCCTTTGCCGGAGACGCCAAAATATGCGGCCTCGCCGCCCACGGGCTGAAGCGCCAGCCGGTTCAGCTGATCGGGCACCGTCATGTATTCGTACCGGACCCCGTAGTTGAGCGTCAGGTTCGGCCGCGCGCGCCAGGAGTCGGAGAAGTAGAGGCCCCAATACCGCTGCCGGATCCGGTGGCGGAAGAATTCGCCCTCGACGAAGCCCGACTGCGGATCCTTCACATTGAAGGTCTGCGAGACGCCCGCGATTTGACCGATCAGGATCGCGTAGACGTTCTGCGCCAAGGTGCGCGTCGCCGAAGTGCTCGCCGGGAAGGCCGCCGTCGGCAAAGGCGAGGGATTCGCCGCATTGAAGCCGATGGTGAGTGTCGGGACCGTCCCGGTCGTGTTCGCCGTCTGGTTGCCGACGATGGAACGAAAGTCACCGCCGAAGCGGAGCGTATGTCGGCCGCGAATCCAGGCGAAGTTGTCGAGCCATTGGAAGTTCGAGGTGTTCCGACCACTGGTGATCCCGATCAGATGCGGGTCGGTGATCGTGGGGAAGTCCACCCAGTAGAACTTTCCGCCCAGCTCGAAGGCGTCGAATTCCCGCCCGAAGATGACCGGAGCTCGCTGGAATCCGAATCGCGCCTCGTTCACCTTATTGGGGCCAAAGGTCGAGCGGACGGCGAACGATCCGGTCGAACGCCACGAGTCTTGAAATCCCCCCTTCATGCCGGGGAACATGGGCTCGAAGCCATTGAGGGTGTCATTGTCTGTATCAAAGCGGACCAGGTGATAGATCGCTTCCGCCGTGTGCGTGTTGTTGATCCGCCAGTCCACGCGCCAGCTCGGTCGAATGACGCGGCTGAACGTCGGGACGTTCCACCGGAATCCCCCCGTGACCAATCCGTCGCCGATCTGGAAGTTGTTCGGCAGCGGATACCGCTCGTTGATGATCCGCATGATGAACGGATCGGGGCCGATCCCGCCCGCCTGGAACAGGTCCACCGTCCGAATCTGCCCGCTCGTGTCGCGGTACCGGAAGATCCCTCGGCGCGCCTCCTCGGTCAGCACCGTCCGATTGCGCGTGACTTCACTGGCTGTGGTCGTGATGTCGAGCGAGGTGAACATGAAGATCTTGTTCTTCACGATGGGGAAGCTCGCCCGCCCGCCGAACTGATTGCGAATGAGCTTCTCGCGCGGCGTGCCCGTCAGGTTGTTGAAGAACGTGTTCGCGTTCAGGACCGTGTTCCGGTGGAATTCGAAGAGGCTGCCGTGAAATTCGTTGCTGCCGCTCGGCGTCACCAAGCGGATGAAGACCGCTCCGCTTCCGGTCGCCGAAGCATCGGCCGTGCTCGTCGTGATGCTGAACTGCTCGACATTCTCCACCGTCGGCGAGGAGATGATGAAGAATCCGTCGCCCGAGCGGAGGAAGTTGTCCTGCACGTTGATCCCATCTTGCGTGATGTTGATGACCGATTGGCGCAAGCCGTTGATTCGCGACGCGCGCTCGCCTCCGGATGTCGTGACCCCCGCCGAGAGCGTCGCCAGCGTGATCGGATTGCGCGCGACCAGCGGCATGTCCAGGATCGGACGCCGACTGATGACGGTCGTCAGCTCCTGACTGGTCTTGCTGATGACCTCCTCGCCGGTGGACGTGACGGTGACTTCTTCCACAACTCCCCCGACTTCCAGTCTCACGTTCACCGAAGCATAGACGGCCACATCCACGCGAATGTTCTCGCGCACGAACTTCTTGAATCCCGGAGCTTCAACCGTCAGCGTGTACGTGCCGACCGGAAGAACGGGGAAGATGAACACACCTTGGGCGTCGGTCTGCGTCGTCCATTTGGCATTGGTGGCGGTATTCACCACCTCAACCTTCACCCCCGGCAGGTACGCCCCCTGCGGGTCTTGAACGGTTCCATCCAGTCGTCCCGTATTGGCCTGTCCCCAGATGGTGGGGAAGAGCCCGAAGACCAGAAGGAGCGAGCTCACCACGATTCGTCTCAGCATACCCTAAGCCCCCCTTAGTTCGATTCTCACCGCTCTTTTCGGCTTTTTGATCTAGCAAGTATCGTGCCAAGGCTCTCTGTGAAGCTTCAGCTCCGAAAAATCAATGACTTAGCAAGGGGCCCGTCTCTCGGGGCTTCCAAATTTTCGGAAAAATCTTCCAGAAATTTGGAAGCTTCCGAGAATTTGAAGCTCAGCGCAGGGGCCCAGAGTCGTGAGGGGAACTCAGGGTGCACCAATGGACGCGCTGGACGAAGAGGTCGGGATATTGGGTCTTGAGCCATTCGTGTCGCTGCCGGTGGCAACTGGTGATAATGATCTGGTGCTCGCGCGAGAGCTCGCCGAGCAGAAGGCGCATGAGTCGCGCGAAGCGCGCATCATCAGAATTGGCGAAGGGTTCGTCGAGGATGAGCGGCAGGCGACGATCGCGCGAGAGGTAGCGGCTGACAGCGAGGCGCGCGATCAGGCTGAGTTGCTCGCGCGTGCCGAGCGAGAGCTGCGAGCGAAGCTGATTCGTCTGCAGGATGTCGTCCCGTTCCCTCAGGGCGACGCGCAGCCGCAGCTCCCGATCGAAACGGAGAGCCGCGTAATCGGTCTGGAGGGTGCGGAGCAATTCGCGGGAGATGTCCGTGAGGGCTTCGGCCCACTGATCGTGAATTTCCCGCGCGATCCGCTCGAAGACCTCGAGCGCGTACTCGACGGCCCGTTTGAAGTTTTGGACGCGCTCCAAATGCTGCTTCAAGTCCCGCTCCTGTTCGAGGAGCTCAGGGCGCCGCTTCTCATGGCGATCGAGTATGGTGGCGATTTGCATTTGGAGTCGCTTCAGTTCTTCATGCCGGGCGCGCTCGTGCGCACTCCAGTGTTCGGCTTCGCTCGCATACTCCTCGGGGGAGCGTTCGGGCACATGGGCAGTGAGCCCGGGATCCTCAGCTTCCCGCCGGCTGAGGCTCTCGCGCACGCGCGTGCGCTGCTCGAGGAGGACGGGAAGCTCGGGAAGTGTCATCAGGTCTCGTTCCACCTGTTCGAGCTTTTGCTTCACGCGTTGTAGGTCATTATAGCGATGGACACCCTCCCGAAAGCGCGCGACCGCCGCTTCTATGTCCTCCAGCGAGGGAATCGTCTCCGCGGGATCAACGGCGTGGGCCTCCCGGAGCAGGGCGAGGATGCGCTCGCGGTATTCCTGTTCCTCTCGGAGCACGGACTCTTGTTTGGCTTCCTCTTGAGCCAGCTCCTTCTTAAGCTGCGCCCGCTCGTGCTTGAGCCCGAACGCGCGATCGAGATCTCGGATCAAGCGTTCGATCTCCTCCGGAATCGGTTCGTCGCTCGGGCGTCCGGCTCGATCCAGAAACGCGCGGAGCTGGTCTCGCTTCTGCTCGAATTCGCGCTCGCGATCGCGAAGGGTCGAGCGCTCAAGAAGCAGAGGCTGCAGTTCCGCCGTCAAGGCCTCCAGCCGCCTGCAGGCGTGCGCCAGAGCCTCCAACGACTCCAATCCCGTCCGGGCGAGAAGCGGACGCACCTGGTCCTCAAGCTGCGCGCGCTCGATATGCAGGCTCTCGATCTGCTGCTGAAGGCGATCGGCTTCCGCTCGAGCGCGCATCCATTCCTGCCGGCGGTGCGTTCTGGCGGTGCGGCGCAGGGCGAGCCAGAGACCGAGCAACAGTGCCGTCAGAAGGCCGGGCAGAATGCTCGCGCGATCGAATCCGAGAAGGAAGGCGATCGAGGTGATGATGCTCCCCATCAGCGTAAGGATGAGCGTGCGTTCTGCCCTTCGGCGCGCGCGATCGCGCTCTCGCTCGATCTCCGCGCAGAGCGCCAGATGTTCCTCCCGGCGTTCTTCCGCGAGGCGGCTCTGGCGCTGGAGATCGCTCCGGCGCGCCTCGGCTTCGAGCGCGCGCCGACGCTCCTCCAAATCGAGGGCGCCCACTCGCTCGCGCCATCGCTCGAACTCCTCCAGGTGAATGCCACGCTCGGCGAGTCGCCGCTGCTCGGCGTGCACTTTCTGCCGCCCTTCATGAATCTTCTCGCGAAGCTCTTTGTACTGCTCGGCGAGCACGACCAGTTGCTCGCGATCTGCTGGAGCGAAGGACGCGAGCGGGCCGAATCGCTCCTCCTGCTCTCGGATCTCGGCATCTCGGCGACGCGCGTGTCCGAGCCGCTCCTCGAGCGCCGCGCGATCGCGCGCGATCTGGCGCAGAGCGCCCATCCAACTCTCCAGGTTCGCGAACTGCGCCGCCGGGAACGTCTCGTAAGGCGCGAGCGCTTCGTATTCCTGCCGCAGGCGATGTCGTTCCGCTTCGAGGCGCTCTCGTCGCTCGCGCGCGCGTTCCAGCTGCTCATATTCGGCGCGTTCGCGCAAGTAGTGCGCGAGCCGCTGCCGTGCCTGCGCCTCTTCGATCTCGCGCTCCAGAGCACCGATTCGAATCAGTTGTGGTTCAATCTGGCGGCGCTCCTGATCCAACCGCTCCAACTCCTCACGAATGCGCTCCAATTCCGCCTTCGCGCGCTGGAGCTCGGTATTAATCATCAGCGGCCCTCTCCCCATGCGCGAGGCGGGGAATTCCTGAAGGGCTTTCCTCAAGGCCCTTATGGCGTCGGCCGCCGTCCGATCCCCGGCCTCGGCATCGGCGATCTTCTGAAGCTGCGCGGCGAGGTCGCTCAGATCGGGAAGCACTTGAAGCGCCGCCTGTCGAACGAGGCACGTGTTCACGAACTGTTCGCGAGAGAGCCCGAGGAGAATCTCCCCGATCTCCTTCCGCTGTTGGGTGAACTCATTCGTGATCTCCTTCCCTCCTTCCGAGAGGTTGAAGACCCGCGGGTGGCTGCGGTGGAAGTCCCTGAGGATGCGCAGGCGGGTCCAGCCATGCTGATCGAGAACGCGCACATCCAAGCTCACCTGATATGATCCGCCATCATCGGGGCGATACGCCTCGCGCTCGGCGAGCGCATCCGGCGTCGTGCGCTCGCGAGGAGGGAAGCCGTAAAGCGCAGCCACGATGGCCGCGACGATCGTGCTCTTGCCGAATTCGTTCTCCTCGATGAGGAGGTTCACCTTGTCGGGGTCGAAGACGATCGCACAATTCCGCAGCTTCCCGAAGCCGATCAGATGCAGGCGTTCGATCTTCATGGTCGCGCTCTCTCCTGATGGGCGCGCGTCATTCCTCGTAGATGGGCTTCACCTCGCCCTGGATGAGCGCATCGAGGCCGTAGTGGAGCACCCGGTCAAGAAACGCGCGTTCCTGCGGATCGGACGTCGCCGTGATGCGCCGCCGCATCTCTTGGATGAAGCGACCCTGCGTCGTGCGCGGATCGGCCGTGTCCAGATCGTACGCCGGACGCGTGCGATCGGCGAGGGCCAGATGGAAATACTCGTGTTGCAGATCTTCGAGGATGAGCGTCGGGCGAAGGCCCCGCGGAAGCCGTCCCTGCACCCGCAGGAAGATGATGTCCGAGGCCGTGGCGCCACGCTCGCGCAGTCTCCCGATGACGCGCTCGCGCAAGCCGCTTTCGGTCTCAACTCCGGTCACATCCACCTCCACGTCGTGGATCATCCGCTCATCCACGCGAATCTTCTCCATCGCGAGGAGGCCGTGCTCGCCGATCTCCCCGAGCAGGGCGTAATGAGGACCGGCCTCCGAGAGATAGCGACCGGCGAGACATCCGGTGTAGACGGCGCGCACACGCCCCTTCGCGTCGGTGATCTCGGCATAGTGGTGGTAATGGCCGAGGGCCGCGTAGGAGAAGCCTTGCGCGAGCAGCTCCTGGCGGGAGAATGGGGCTGTGAACATCTTCTCCTGCTCAAAGCGGTCGCGCCCGGCGTATTCGATCCACGATCCGTGAAAGAGCAGCACGCTTATTGAAGCTGAGGGACGCGGAATCGGAACGCTCAACAGCCGCTCTTCCAAAGGCACGTTGCGCACGTGCGCGCGTCCGGTGACCGTGACCTCCGGGCGCGCCGGATGCGGCACCGTCCTGAATTCGGCCGTTCGGAAGATGATGACGTTCTCCGGCCAGGAGCGCCCGTTGCGCGCGCGCAGGACCTCGTCGGAGTAAAACGACGTGGGCGAGCAGAAGTCGTGATTGCCGGGAGCGATGAAGACGGGGATGGGATCGAGCGACGCGAAAGCCTCCAGGACGCGCGCGACGGTCTCGGCCGAGATCGCCTCGTCGTCCCAGAGATCGCCGGGGATGAATAGAGCCTCGACCTTGTGCTCGCGGGCGAGGCGGCAGGCTTTCTCCACCAGCTCCGTGAGCTCTCGGCGGCGCTGCTCGCGCTTCTCCTGGGGCCAGGCCAGTTGCGAGCCGGTCAATCGGGAGTCCAGATGGACGTCGGAGAATTGCAGGAATCGAAGCCTGACGACCATGTCGGCCTTCTCTCGCGCGATGCGGCGCCTCGCCCGAGGCCTCCGCCCCTCATTTCACGCTGATATTGTAGGCTTTGATCTTGCTGTTGAGCGTCGTCGTGTTCATCCCGAGCAAGCGCGCGGCGCGACTCTGATTGCCGCCGGTGATCTCCAGGGCGCGCCGGATGAGGCTGATCTCGAACTTGGCGACCTCATCGTAGAAGGAGATGCCCTGCGCGATGGGGATGTCCCGCGCCAGATCGTCCGTCCTCACGCGGTGCAGAAACTCCTCGGCCGCGCGCGGATCGAGGATCTCATCGGGCAGACAGTCGAGCGTGATCCGATCGCCGCGCGCGATGATGACGGCCCGCTCGATCACGTTCTCCAGCTCGCGCACATTGCCCGGCCACGGATATTCCTCCAGAGCGCGCAGCACCTCCGGATCCAATTCCGTCGAGATGTTCCGATGGTTCTCGGCATTGAACTTTCGGATGAAGTGCTGGACCAGCGGCAGGATGTCCTCCTTCCGCTCCCGCAGCGGCGGCAGATGAATCGTGATGACGTTGAGCCGATAGAAGAGGTCTTCGCGAAAGCGTCCCTCGCTCACGGCCTTCTTGAGATCAATATTGGTGGCCGCGATGATCCGCACATCCACCCGCCGCGTCGTCGTGTCGCCGACGGGCGTGAACTCGCGCTCCTGGATGACGCGCAGGAGCTTGGCTTGGATGTCGAGGCTGATGTTGCCGATCTCATCCAGAAAGATGCTGCCACCGTCGGCGATCTCGAATCGGCCCTTCTTGGCGGCGATGGCGCCGGTGAAAGCCCCTTTGACATGGCCGAACAGGTCGCTCTCCAGAAGCTCCGGGGAGACATTGCTGCAGTTGACGGCGACGAATTGGCCGGTCTCCGCGCGCGGACTCATGAAGTGAATGGCGCGGGCGATCAGCTCCTTGCCCGTTCCCGATTCGCCTTGGATCAGCACGGTCGAGCGCGTGGGGGCCACCTGCGCGACCAGATCGAGGACCTTGCGCATCTTCGGACTGCGCGCGATGATCTGGCGAAGAGCCGATCCTTGACGCAGCGTCTGACTCAGGATGCGGCGCTCCTCGTCCTTGCGACGGCGGCGAATCCCGGCCTCGACCACCTGTATGATCTGATCGTTCTGAAACGGCTTGCGGATGCAGTTGAAGGCCCCCAGTTGCCAGGCGGCCATCGCCGTCTCGAAGGTCGCATAGGCCGTGATGATGACGACCACGGCCTCGGGATCAATGCGCAGCAGCTCCTGCAGCGTCGCAATCCCCCCCATGCCGGGCATAGAGACGTCGAGCAGGACCAGATCATATGGGCGTTCGCGGAATTTCTCCAATCCCTCTTCGCCCGTGCGCGCGGTGTCCACGCGATAGCCCTCGGCCGTGAGCAGGCTCTCGAGGACATCGCGCATCACTTCCTCATCGTCAATGACCAGGATCGTCCCCTTGCGACCCATAGCGTTCTAAATGGTAGCACAAGGTGCGAGCCGAGCAGAATGGGCGTGTTCGGTGAGGGGGATGGCGCGCGCGTCTTTCCGAGGAGATCAGTCTCCGGCCGCCACGGCTCTCTCCGGAGCCTCGCCGAGGGCGCCTGAAGCGCGCCGAGCGTCCAGAGCGGGCAGCACGATGGTGAACCGTGTGCCGCGACCGACCTGGCTCTCGACGAAGATGCGCCCGGCGTGTTCCTGGATGATGCCGTAGCTGAGCGCCAAGCCCAAGCCGGTCCCCCGCCCCACGCCCTTGGTCGTGAAGAACGGATCGTAAATGCGGGCGATGTGTTCGGGGGGGATGCCCACCCCCGTGTCCTCGACATCCACGCAGACCTGACCATCGCTCAGATATGCCGCCAACGTGAGCCGTCCGCCCTCGGGCATGGCATCGCGCGCGTTCAGGATCAGGTTCATGAAGACCTGCTGCAACTTCGTCGCGTCACCGAGCACCGGCGGCAGCTCCTCGGCATATCGTCGCACCACCTCGATGCGCGTATTGCGCAATTGGGGTTCCAGAAGCTGGAGCGTGTCGTCGAGGACTCTTCGGATGTCCAGCTCGCTCACCGTCGGGCGCTCCATGCGCGCGAAGTTCAACAGGCTCTGGACGATCTGTGACGCGCGCAGCACCTGCGTCTCGATCTTCTCCAGGAGCGCGCGACGCGGATCGGTCGGGGGGAACTGCTTGAGAAGCATCTGCGTGTAGCTGGAGATTCCCGCCAGCGGCGTGTTCACCTCGTGCGCGACCCCGGCAGCCAGCAGGCCCAACGAGGAGAGTTTCTCCCGTTGCTGCAGTTGTTCCTCAAGCCGCACGCGATGCGTCAGGTCTTCGAGGACAAGCAGTGATCCCGAGGGCCCGCCCGAGCGCATCCAGAGCGGGATGAGCGAGACATTGAGGACGAGATCACGATCCTCACCCGCGCGCCAGCGGAACTTGTAGATGTTTCGCGCCTCGGGCACAGCCCATCCGTAAGGATGCGTGACGTCGCGGAGCGCGCGGATGAGATCCGCATCCAGAAGCTCCTCGATCGGGCGGTCGAGCGCTTGCGGACGCGGGATCCCCACGAGCGCCTCTGCCGCCGAATTCCACATCGTGACGCGCCCTTCAGGCGTGAGGGCGATGATCCCCACGTTGATGGATTCGATGACGCTCTCGCTGAACTCCTTGAGTTGGGCCAACTCGGCGGCGCGACGGGCCTGCTCGCCGTAGAGAAGGCTATTCTCGATGGCGATGGCGAGGTATCCGGAGATGACGCGCAGCAGCCCGACATCCTCCGAGGTGAGAAGCGGCGCCTCCACGGGCCGACCGAGCGCCAGGATCGCGATCGGCCGATCGTGAGTCAGGCAGGGGACGAAATACTGCAAATCATCCACGCCGCGCGCGAAGGTCTCCGGGAGCCAAGGGGTCACCTCGCGCGCGAGGACGCCGCTGCGGCCGCTCTCGGCCAGGACGATCCGTCCGAAATCCGGGGGCAGCTCCAGATCCGCCGCCGACACGCCTCGGGAGAAGGCGAGGCGATATCCCACCGGCGTTCGCGCATCCTCGATGAAGATGGCGATCTTCTCGACCGAGAAGATCCGTCGCAGACGCTCCGCTGTTCGCTCCAACAGGGCGTCCAGATCCGTCGTCGCCGAGATCGTGCGGATGAAAGCATCGAGACTCCGGCGGGCGCTATATCGCTCCCCATAAAAGAGCCGATCCATGCGCTCCATGAGCCAGTTCTTGATCGGCGCGAAGAGCATGGCGATGGCGAGCACGCCGCCCACGGTGACGGCCTGAATGAACCAGGCTGGCGCATTCGGCACCAGTTCGGTGATGAGCGTCGCCCCTTTGCCCAGAATGATCGCATAGAGCGCGGCCACCGACGCCGTCGCCAGGAAATGAACGAAACTGCGTCGCACGATCACGTCCACGTCCATCAGCCGATACCGCACGATCGAGTAGCCGAACGACAGAGGGATGAAGATGAGCGGGCCGATGGCCAGCGCTTCGACGACCGGAGAGACATTCGGGGTGACGAAATAGGCGTAGAGTTCGTAGGCCGTGAAGGGAAGGATGCTCACGCCGAGTCCCCAGACGATCCATTTCATCTGTTGTCGCAGCAAGGGGGTCTCGGCCTTGAGGAACGTGCGGACCAAAAGGCCGCCGCCAGCGAGGAAGCAGCCGATGAATTGAACGAGCGCCGCCGTATCCAGATGCGCGCGCAACCGCAATACCGATGCGGTGCGAGGTCGCCAGCCGGCCGCCAACGCGATCTCCAGGGCCAGCAGGATCATGGCTGGCACGTAAATGGCCACCGTGGCGGCGCGCCGCTGCCGCACGATCTGCCGCCGCAGTGGAAACAGCGCCGCGAAATGCAAAAAGAGCGGAGCCAGAAGCAGGAGCGCGGCATTATCGGCCAAGAAGATGATCCAATCCAACCGATCGAGCGTCTCCGTGAAGCTGTAGAGATGGACGACGAAGGCCATCAAGCAGATCAAGTAGAAATGGCGCACATACGGAGCCCGCCCCTGCTTGAGCAGCACGTAGAGGCCGATCACCAAGTAGACGACGCCGATGGCCGCCAGATAGAGGCCTCGTCCGAGCTTGTGCGGCTTGGCTACTAATTCGGGGATGTCCGCCACCCACGTCGAGCGATCCCCGTAGACATTGGCGCGTTCGATGAGGTAGGAGATCGGGGCTCCGATACCCGCCGCCTCGAGATAGATCTGGACGTCACTGGCGCGCGCGACGGCGTCGAAGGGGGAGCTGCCGCTCAGGCTGATCCCCACCAGGCGATCGCCTCGGCGCACCCCCGCTCGTGCGGCCGGACCCTGGGGATCCACAATAGCCGCGACGATCCCCTGAGAAGAGTCCGCCCATATCACCCCATCATATGGGATTTGAGGCCGCTTGAGACGAGAGTGGAGGTTGAGGGTCCCCAGCAGGACCAATGCGCCGGTCACAAGCAGGAGGAATATCGTTTGTCGGCTCAACCTCCTCGGCATCATCACGGGTTATACAAGCAAATCCCGTTCCGCGGAACGCACGGTGGAAGTAAGCACTGAATTTTCAGCCTGTTCCCTCAAGAAGGGAGACGCTGGGGCCTCGCCAAACCTTCCATTTTTTCGGAAACTTCTTCCAGATTTTCGGAAGCTGCTGCCGCTCATGCTGCGACCAGAGCCGGAGACTCAAAGCGTCAGAAGCGCAAGGCGAGGCTTCCCCGAATCGAGCGAGGAGCGCGGACAAGGAGGATCCCGCCCCCCTCCGCGCGCGCGTTCTGGGGCCATGCGATCAGATTTCGCGCTTCAATGATGGCCTCCCAACGACCCGGCAAAAAGGCGACGCTCGGCAGCTCCTGAGCGATGACCAACGTCAAGCCGGGATCAAGAGGGGGCAAGTGAGGAAGGCCGTCTTCCGATGGCCACTCCCACACGGGAGCAATCAGGACTGAGAGGAGGTGAGCGGGAAGGCTATAGAACGGGTCTGCATCCGTCGCGCTCCATCCTCGCGCGGCGCGGAAGTGAGCCGCCACGCGCGTGCGGGTGCGGGCGAGCGTGGCGTCCACGCGTCCGGCCAGGAGGTGAAAATCGCGAGGCGAGAGGGCGCCGACCGTCTTCTCGGAAGGCGACAACCGTTCAGCACCGAAGGCGTAGCCGACGGTCGCCCTCACCGAATCGCAAAGCGGGCGAGTGTAGAGAATACGAAGGCCATGACGGGATCCGATCCCTGCAGAGAAGACGCTCGCGCCGCGGTTCGCTTGTCCCAACTCATCACTTGGGCTCGCATTTTGAAAGATCGCAATCTCCAGCTTGTGCTGCGCTCCGAGAGCGCGTTCCAGGCCCACTTGCCAGTGATGTCCCCCGTCCATTGGGCGGCCATCCCATTGGAGGTGAGGCCGAGCGGGATAGGGCGCCGGGAGCGCAGCGCTTCCGCGTGTGAGATCGGCCTGCACTTCCTGAAGCGATGAGAAGTCGGCCTTGATCCGCGTGTGTTCGGTGAGAGCCCATCGCAGGCCGAGTCGGGGGAGGGTCTCCCAGGAGGCGAGCCCTCGCGCGCGCGTTCGCTGCACGTCCAGGCCGTAAGTGAGCGAGAGCGCGGAGGCGACGTCCCAGTGATCGGCGATCCGAAACGCCAATTGCCGCGCCTCATGTGGCCATGCCGGGGCCGCGCGCCACTCGGTCGCGGCGATCGCAGCATTCAGGCGATGGGACTTGAACGGCTTGGCCGCGGCTTCCATCTCCCATCGTCCCGGATATCCCCCCCATCCCGTTGTCTGCGCGGCGATGGCGAGCGCCAGCCGAGGGGAGAGCTCTTGCGCGAGGGCGAAATTCATCGCGCCGCCCGAGGCCACGCGCCTCCGATCGCCGCGCAGAGATCCACTGGTGATGGTCACATGCCCGCGCCACCGGCCATCGAGGACGCCGACGAGCACGCGCTCTTCCATTTCGCCATTCTTGTTGAACCGCAGGACATGACGACGCGAGGCGCGAACGGCCCATCGGTAATCATCGCGATCTTGGCGGCGTTCGGCCAGGGTGTCCGTCCGCCGCAGCTCCAAGTCGAAGCTGAGGATGACCTGCGGCTTGATCTCGACGATGTGGGCGGCGGGGAGAAAGCCCCGCGCTTCTGCCCGCACGCGATATGAGCCCGGAGCCAGGTTCTTGATGAGATATTTGCCGTCCATTCCCGTGCGCAGCGTCTTCACTGGCTGGTCCGACGCATTGGCCGGCAAGAGCCGCACGATCGCGCCGATGACCGGATTCCCCGCCTCGTCGAGGACGGCGCCCATAATCCCTCCCGAGGGACGAGGCGGCGAGGAGGCATTCGCGAATACGCTCAGAAGAACGAACACGCACGCGACGGCCGGAAAGACGCGCGACGGTCTCATATTCACCCCCTTTCTCGGAGCACTCCCCCGATGACAGGCTCGCGCGCCTGATCGTGTGGAGTCTTCGCGAAGACGACGCGCGGGCGATGTCGAGCATTCCGGTCGGCCATCATAACCGGTGAGATTGTGCCCGATGGCCCGACGGCCTGTCAAGCGCGTGGGCTTTTTCTGATCTCGTGCGCTTCCGCCCCCCGCTTCCGCCCCCCCCGCGAGCCTCCGGCACTTATTTCGTCGTCTCCGGCCATCGCGTTTGATAGTGGCACTCGGCGCAGTAGGTGATGATTCGGCCAAAGAGCATCACGGCGAGCATTGCGTCCTTACGATCGGCTTGGTTCTTCACCGACTGCGTATCGCGCGCGAGATTGCGCGAGATGTTCGCCAGATCAGCGTTCGTCTCCAGCTTCGCGTACTCCTCGGCGAGCCGGATGAGTGTCGCCGCATGCGCGCTCAGTTCTTGAAAATCCGTATCGGTGAACTTCGCTTCGATCGCTCCGGTGAAGATCTTCTCGTGCAGGGCCCGATAGGCGTGCCCCATCTCGACCATGTTCTCCTTCTTCGAGCGTTGTCCCGGCGGATCCGCGCTCAGCGAAGCGCGCCCCGCGGGGATCCCGATGAGCATTCCGACCACAATCCACCCGACCACCGTCCTCATGATCATCACCTCCCCACGGCGTTCTCGGGGCTAGTGTAGCATATCTGCGAAGAGGCTTCCGCATGCGGGGGGAGCAAACGATGGCTCTGCGCGTCACTGGAATTGCCCTTGCCAGAGCCGGCGAAATCGGGTATAAGGGACAATTCAAGTCTCGCGGCACTCTCGCGTGGAGGGAGAAGCATGGCATATACGATTGCAGAACCGTGCATCGGCACAAAGGACACGGCCTGCGTGGATGTCTGCCCGGTAGATTGCATTCACCCGGGGAAGAACGAGCCCGGATACGACATCGTCGAGCAGCTCTACATCAACCCCGAAGAATGCATTGACTGCGGCGCGTGCGTGCCGGCCTGCCCGGTCGAGGCGATCTTCCCTAACGATGAAGTTCCCGAGAAGTGGGCGTTCTACATCGAGAAGAATGCCGATTACTACGCGCTCTCGGCGGCCGAGTTTCAGGCCAAGTGGAATTCGCCGAAGCCGGAGTGAGTCCGGGCGCATCACGAACATCGGCGTCTGAGCGGGCGGGAGGGAGCACTCCCCTCGGAGAGGCCAGTGGAGGACGTGGCCTCTTTCCGAGCGTGAGCGGACGCCGAGATGCTCTTGTCTGAATCACAGAGGGCGGAGTCCCAGAAGGACCTCCAGCAGTCGAATGGCATCGTGAGCCGTGATGATCCCATCGCAATTCACATCCGCTCTGGGTGTGGGCGGTGCTTTTCCTTGAAGGATACGCAGCACCAGTTGCAGGTCCTGCCGATCGAGACGCCCGTCTCCGTTCACATCTCCGGAGTGTCCGCACGACTGTGAGCCGATGCGAAAGGGATTGCTCTCGGCCAGGGCGAAGCCCACTTCATTGAAGGCGAGGACCGCGAGGCGCGCGGATTCGGTGGGAACGTCGGGGACGATCCAGAGGAAGCTTCGCGTCTCGGCCGGGAGCCCGCTCGCGATCGGCTCCGGGAGCGCGCCCGCGCGGGGGAAGAAGAGAAGGTCGAAGGAGGTCGCCTGAGACGCGGTCCAGTGGATGACGATCGGCTGACCGGGGCGGAAGGTCTCCCCCCCTCGGGGGAAACGCACCGTCGCCGTCGGATACGAGGGGGGGACGATCGTGGATTCCGCGGAATAGATCCAATCCCCCAAGCGCGTCCCATCTCCATCGGCGGCATTCCCGGTCGCGTAAAAGGTGACGGGACCGACATCGTGCTCAGGCGCGCGCCAGGCGAGGGTCCACTGCGCGCGATCCGGTTGTCCGGCGAACGTGCCGGCGCGCGTGTGTTGGACATACAGGCGTCCCGTGGGCCCTATGACGATCTGCGTGTGAAGGGGGTCTGTGAGCACAAATTCTCCGGCCGGTTCGAGCGTGTTCGTCGCGAGCGCCGTCAGTTGAAACCCCCAACGGCGCTGTCCCACCTGTTCGAGTCTCACGGTGATCGGCAGCGTCTGGCCCAATTCATACCGAGCCGGATGTTCGAGCCTCAACTCGCCAGGTCCGCGATCGGTCTCTTCGCCGAACGAATCGTGACATTCCGTGCAGGCGCCCTCACCCGGGGCTTGCGTGAATCCAGGAGGTGGGCCCGTTGAGAGCCCGAAGCCGACCAGCCCCACCGCCATGATGAAGCCGAGGGCGACAAGGTGAATACCATATGCGCGCTTGCTCATTACTTATGCGCGGAGTCCGCGGCTGATGTGTCCCCGGCTTCGCCAGCGGCCGTTCAGGCTCGGATGACATCCAGAAGCTCGAATGCGCCGCCCAGAATCTCTCGCGAATCCACGCGGAACCACCGCTCCAGGATCGTCGCGTAAGTCGAGCGGAAGTCGATCGCGCGGGCGGAGAACTTCGGATCACCCAATCCGGGATTCAAATCCTCCGCGCGCAGGCTCGGATGCTCGCCCACAATCCCCCCCTTGACGCGCGTCCCGATGAGGAATTGTGGTCCCACGGTCCCGTGATCGGTGCCCTGATTCCCATTCTCGAGGACTTTGCGGCCGAATTCCGACCACGTCATCATGAGGACGCGGTCATCGAGTCCGAGCCGCACCAGATCCGCGTAGAAGACGGCCACCGCCTCCGAGAGGCGCGAGAGCAACGTCGCGTGCGGCGTCGCTTGCGACTGGTGCGTGTCGAACCCGCCGATGCTCACATAGAGGATGCGCGTGCCGAGATCCGCTGCCAGAATCTGCGCCACCTGTTGCAACGCGCGCGCCAGGGGATTCTGCTGGTTGTACGTGATGGAGGGGTCAGACGTGTAGCGCTGGACGCCGGACTGCAGCATCTGGACGCTCTCGTACGTGTCGAGCGCGATGAGCCGAATCTGCTCGCGAAGCACGTGCTCGGGCGCTGTCTCCCGATTCAGCGCCAGGAACGTCCGCATCTTGTTCTCGTGGTCGCCCGGCGGCTGCGTTCGGAATTGATAGTTGGCCACATTGCTGATGGCCGGCACAAGGACCTGCTCGGCGCGGAGTGTGAGCGGGAGCCGTCCTCCGGCGAGAGAGATGGCCAACAGGGGATTGTCCGCCGAGGGGAAGGCGACGTCCAAATAGTCCCCGAGCCAGCCGGTGCGCTTCATCCCCTGCGGGTCGGCCGTGTGCCAGATGTCTTGCGAGGCGAAGTGCGAGCGATTCGGGTTCGGATATCCCACGGATTGAATCACCGCGACGTGCCCCTGAGCGTAGAGGTCCTTCAGAGGCGAGAGACTCGGATGAAATCCCACGAGCGTTCCGGCCGCGTCCGTCCCAATAGGCAGGACATTCTCTTCCGGGATGGCGAGCGTGGGACGATACTGGCGATACAGAGAGGCCGCCGAGCCGGTGAGCGGGATCACCGTATTCAGCCCGTCGTTTCCTCCATCCATCTGGATGACGACGAGAATGCGGTCCACAGGGCTGAGCGCAGCCGCCTGCGTCAGGACGCTCTCGGAAGCGGCTCGGACTTGGCGCAGGAAGGCTTGCTGGCCGAGGCCCACGCTCAACAACGTCAGCCCGCTCTTTTTGATGAATTCGCGACGCGTTGTCTTGTTCATCGAAGCCTCCTCAGCAGAGCTGAAAGTCCGGGGCTGCGAGCATGAGGTGAATCAGCCCGCGGATCTTCGTGGTCGCGAGGGTGCTCGGGTTCACGTCCGGGATCGGGGCCTGGAGATAGGCGATGAGCGCCTCGCGCGCTTCGGCCGAGGGCGGAGCCGGCCACAGCCACCTGGCGAGGGTATCCACGACTTCGCCATATCGGTTCTGCTGCATTGCCTCCTGCAGCCCCGCTTGCGCGATGAGCCGCGCCAGATCTATTCCCCCTTGGGCAACCCCGAGCGAGAGCACATCGTTGGCGAAGTTGAAGCGCGCCAGGACCGAGGTCGTGGTGATCCACGCCAGGCCCTCTCGCCAACCGCTCACATCCGGAGGGGCGAAGAGCTGTTGCCCCATCTGGATCATCGCGTTCTGGAGCAGGCGCATCGCCGCGGATGATAGCTGGAGCCCATCGGGGCGGCCAGTGGTGCGGTCGAAAGTGAGCAGCCGCATGAGGCTCACCACATACTCGGTCGGGCTCTTGATGCGCGCGCGGAAAGCCCGCTCCGAATAGAATGCTTCCGAGACAATGTTGCCCGGCGTGAAGATCGTCCGCAGCATATTGCGGATGTTGAAGGGTTCCTCCCCATGAGCGCCATCGAAGACATCGGCCAAGGCGTTGATGATCTCCGGCTCCGGATCCTCATAGCCGAAGAATGTGAAGAGCCGATAGCCGAGGAACCGTCCGACGGCGCTCTGTTTCTGCCCGGGATTCCGATGGCGCACGATGTTGTCGAAGATGAAGTCGGCGTTGGTGCCACCGCGCTTGCCCAGGTGTTCATAAGGACCGAAATCATGCCGCTGGGCGTCGAAGAAGAAGACGCGAGGGAAGGTGAACCCTGCTGCACGAGGAAGGACGCGCCATCCCGTCAGCGCACGAGAAGCCTGTCGGATGTCGCGCTCGGTGTAGTTGGGGACTCGCGCCACGACGTCTTCCACACCCATTGAGAACAGCTCATGAAGCTCACGCGCATAGTTCTCATTGCTGCCGACCTCGCTGTTCTTCTTCACGTTGAACTGGTTGTCGAGCCAATAGAGCATGGCCGGGTCCTTGCTCAGGTACTCCAGCATGCGGCGGAAGTTCCCCACAGGGAACGGATTCCCCGGCGCCGGCCTCAGCAGTCGCCCCGTATCCGGGTCGAAATTGCCTCGGAAGTTCTCATTCTGCAGGTAGATTTGCTGCCAGAATTCCAGACCCGTGACCGAGGTCGCAAACAGCCCATGCCAGAAGAGGACCATCTTCTCCTGCAAGGGTCTTGGCGTCGTCACCATCACATGCAGCCACCAGCGCGTCAGCTTGTTCAGGAAATCCCCTCGCATCCGATTGAAGTCATCTTGAGAGAGGTCCAAAGCCGCCAGGAGCTCCGGATCCGGGGGGACATCCGGGAACTTCTCGAAGTTCAGCAAGTCCTCGACGGTCGCCTGAAGACCCCGTGCCGTCGCAGCTTCCACCTCATCGGGATGGGCCGTGAATCCGGCGCGACGAAGTAGGTGCGCGATCTTGTCATACTCGTCTAAAGGCATAACGTCCTCCTCAAACCTGACCTCACCACGCTCGCTTAGAGAGACGAGAAGCGGGTCGAAAAAGTTTGAAAACTTTCTCGACCGCAAGTAGCACGGCGCCCGAGCTAGGCCGAGGACGGCGCTTCGGCCGATTCCTCCCGACGCGGTTCGCCCGAGGCGCTCAAGATGGCCGTCTTCAACGTCTTCGCAATGCGGAACTTCAAGACAGCCCGGGCCGGGATCTCAATCGGCTCTCCCGTCTTCGGATGCCGCCCTGTGCGCGCCTTCCGCTGCGAGAGGATGAGCTTCCCAATCCCCGGGAGAGAGAAGATCCCCGTCGTCTTCACCTGCTCGGCCGCCAGCGTCTCAAGCTCTTCTAAGATCCGGCGAGCCGTTGCCTTGCGCAGCTCGAACTTTTGCGCCAGATGCTCGGCCAGTTCCATCTTCGTCAATCCTCTGCCTTTCCCCTTCATAATCACCTCCTTGGGGGGCTTCTGCGTTCTGTCCGATACGCTGCAGAAGCCCCATGGCATCGCAGACCTCGACCACGCGGATTATATATCAAGGAGGCGAAAAATCCCCAAGGTTTTTCCAAGTGAGCCGAAGGCCTTCGCCCCACCCAGACCGGGTGGAGACGACCGCCTCAACCCCGTTCCAGTTGCGTCGGGAGGCCCGCTCTCGACTTATTCTCCTTCGGCGCGCTCGGGGATGGAGCAGATAGTCCACCGCTCGGCTTCTGAGGCCCGTCGGTGACGTTGACGCCCATTGCTCCGATACGGGGGGTCGCCAGTCTCCGACTCCGGGCTCGCAGACCCCGTGCTGTGGATCGGAGCCTTCTCGACTTTGGCCTCAGATGGTTTGCCGCCTTGAAGGCCTTCGATCCCGAATCTGTTGAATTGCCGGATCCACATCCGAACGCGGCTCTCGTGCCGCCCGATCCGCCGCGCAATATCCGGTGCCGAAAGCCCATCGGCCGAAAGCAGCACGATCCGGGCTCGAAGGTAGTGGTCTCGCGATGGGGGATTCTTGATCCACTCCTCTAATATCCTCCGCTCCTCGGGAAGCGGTTGCCGGGCGAAAGTCGGTGTCATTGCTTAACCTCCTCGATTATTTAGTTTAGTTTAGTTCATGATCTAGCACGAAGGCATAGTATACGATTATTGACCAAAAAGTCAAGCTTCAAATTTTACGTAGCCGTCAGACTATCTATGTGAATTGAAAGGGGAGGTACGACTCCGGGCCAGAACGGGAGGATATTCGGAGGGCAAGGGGGCGCGCGGTCATGTGCTCCCTGGTGGGAAGGGATTGTCGGTTGACTTTCGGCCAGTTTTTCTGTAGGCTCTTGGCCGTTGCTTCGGAGGGGCTCCGGAAACCTCTGTGAGGTTCCGCCTCATAGTGGGAATTGGAGAGCCGCGGGAGCAATGGAAAATTTTGGGAAAGGAGTGAGAGGCAAGCGATGCGAGAAACAGGGCGCGTCAAATGGTTCAACAATAAGAAAGGGTATGGGTTCATCGAGCGTCAGGAAGGCGGCGATGTCTTCGTCCACTACACGGCGATCAAGGCCGAGGGATTTCGATCCCTTGAGGAGGGTGAGATTGTGACTTTTGACGTCGTGCGCGGGCCGAAGGGCTTGCAGGCTGAGAACGTGGAGCGGCTGAGGTAAGGCTCCGCATCTGTCCTTAGCCCTGAGCCGATTCGGCTCAGGGCTTTTTTTCTGTGAGCTGAGTGGATGGTCACGTCCCGTTCATGGCCCTGAGCCATCGGTCGAGTTAAAGACCGTGAGCGGTGGGCTTCAGTTTTTTCCTTGGTCTCGCCTATAATCTCCCCTCTTAAACCGCACTATGGGGAGGTGCCGATGGTGAGTCGCTTACCGGAAGGCATGGTTTTTGTGGCTGAATCGGGGGGGATTGAGGAGTACCGCATGTCGAATGGGATGAAGGTCTTGCTCTCGGAGCAGCGAGCGGCGCCTGTGGTCGCCTTCATGGTCCTCTACCATGTGGGATCGCGGAATGAGGCGGTCGGGTATACGGGGGCGACGCATCTTCTGGAGCACATGCTTTTCAAAGGGACGCCGACGTTCAATGCGCGGCGGGGGACGGCGATTGCGACCGTATTGCATCGGATCGGGGCTGCCTTCAATGCGACGACCTGGTTCGATCGGACGAACTACTATGAGGCCGTTCCCCGCGAGCACCTGGAGCTGGTCATGCAGCTGGAAGCCGATCGCATGCGCAATGCCCTCATCCTGGACGAGGATCGGGAGCAGGAGCGCATTGTCGTGCGGAACGAGCTGGAGCGGGGGGAGAACGATCCACTCAATGTCCTGGAGATTCACACATGGGCGACGGCCTTTCGCGAGCATCCGTATCATCATCCGACGATCGGGTGGCGGAGCGATGTCGAGAACGTCCCGACGGAGCGGCTTCGGGAGTTCTACCACACCTTCTACTGGCCGAACAATGCGACGGCGATCGTGGTGGGGGATTTTGATCGGGAGCAAGTGTTTCGTTGGCTCGATCGGTATTTCGGAGTGATTCCGTCTTCGCCACATCCGATCCCCGAGGTGTACACGGTGGAACCGCCACAGGAGGGAGAGCGCCGGTTCATCATTCGGCGGGCGGGGGAGGTGGGCGCCCTGATGCTCGGCTATCATACGCCGGAGGCGAGACACCCGGATATTTATCCGTTGGCCGTGCTCGCGCGACTTCTGGCCGGAGGGGTGACGACGCGTCTCTATCAGCGGCTTGTGGATGGGGAGCTGGCCATCAGTGTGCGGGCGTTGGCCTCGCATCTTCGGGATCCCGGGCTTTTTGAGATCACGGCCCTGTTGCGACCGGGTGTCGAACATGCTCGGGTCGAGCGGGCGATTCGTGAGGAGATCGCGCGGCTGCAAGACGAGGGGGTGAGCGAGGCGGAACTGGAGCGGGCTAAGAATAAGATCGAGGCCGACACCTTTTACGCGCGCGATGGAGCCTTGCATTTCGCCTTCGCCCTGGGAGAGGCCGAGGCGAGCGCCGATTGGCGCTGGTTCGTGGAGTATGTCCCGAACGTGCGGCGGGTCTCGGCGGAGGACGTACAGCGTGTCGCTCGAACCTATCTTTATGAGGACAACCTCACGGTCGGGTGGTTCGTCCCGAAAGATACGGGGAGGAGCGTGGGGGGGACGTCGAAGGGCGACGTCGCCTCGCTTCATCGTCCGGCATTCTTCTCGACGCCGTCGGAGGCAACGGGCGGAGATCCGGCGCACCCTCCGTATGGACGGCCCTTTGCCGAACGCACGGTTTGCTTCTCCCTCCCCAATGGGGTTCGCGCAGTGGTTCTGGAGAATCACGCGAATCCGACGGTGGAGATTCGTGCGGCGCTCTTCGCGGGCCGGGCCTTCGAGCCGATGGAAAGGCCAGAGGTGGCGGCCGCGACGGCCTCCATGCTGATGCGTGGGACGGAGCGGCGAAGCAAGCTGGAGATCGCCGCATGGCTTGAGGATGTCGGGGCCGAGATGCATATTGGCGCGAATCGGTTCCTGGTCATGGCGAGCGCGACCTCACTCAGTCACGATGTCGGACGCGTGCTGGGGACGTTGGCCGAGGTGTTGCGAGAGCCGGCCTTTCCCGAGGAGGAGCTGTCGAAGCTCACGCTGCAGATGATCGGTCAGATTCGGCGGAGCCAAGAGAGCACGAGCGTGCGCGCGTTCGAGCGCTTCTCGCAGCTCATCTACGAGCGATCGAGCCCGTTTTATGAGCGCCCGGCCTCTGAGCGCATAGCGAGCCTGGAGGCGATGACGGTCGAGGAGGTGCGCCGCTTCTACCGCGCGCATTATGGCCCGCGCCATCTGGTGCTGGTGGTCGTCGGGGACGTCAGGGCCGAGGAGATCGGGCGGCAGATCGAGCGGGAATTCGGCGATTGGTGGGCCGAGGCGACGACGAGCGAGGACCCGCGCGCACGGTGGGCGCGGATGCCGCGCGCGCCTTTGCCCGAGGCGTCGCGTCGCGAGGTCATCTACATGCCGGATAAGGCGAATGTGGACATCGTCCTCGGGCATGCTGGGCGACTGCGGCGCACGGATCCGGACTATCTCGCGGCGATCATTGCCAATGCAGCGCTCGGATATTCCACCCTTTCCTCCCGCTTGGGCGTGCGGGTGCGGGATCAGGAGGGGCTCACCTATGGCATCGTCTCGCGCTTTTTTGAGCCGAGCTTCCTGGACGGACCATGGGCGGTGAGTGTGACGGTCAATCCGGAGAACGTGGAGCGCGCTGTGGCGTCCACGCTGGACGTGCTCACCCGCTATGTGGCCGAGGGGATCACACAGCAGGAGTTGGAGGATGAGAAGTCGGCCTTCGTGGGATCATTTCTGGTTGGGCTCGGGACCAACGCCGGGATTGCGGCGCAGTTGCTTCTGGCCGAGGTCTTCGGGTTCGGACCCTCTTATCTCGATCGCCTCCCGGACGACGTCCGCGCGCTCACGCAAGACGAGGTGAACGCGGCGATTCGCACCTACTTTCATCCGGAGCGGCTCATCACGGTGATCGCTGGGGAATATCAGGCGTGAGGGTCCCCCCTTGGGGGAAGGAGGCGTAACCGGGACCTCTTGGCCCAACGTACTACGGTTTGGGAACCAAGATGGCACAAGCCGAGTTGTATAGGGCGTGGTGGCGGAGACGCGCAATTCGGCGAGCGAGCTTGTGCCCGACGACGAGGAGTTGGTCGAGCGGAGTCTGGCGGGCGATGCGGAGGCTTTCGAAGTGCTGGTCAAGCGCTACGGTCGGGCTGTCTACAACGTGGCCGGGCGGTTCTTCCGCCAGCCGGAGGTGCGGGAGGACATCACGCAGGAGACCTTCCTGAAGGCCTATCAGGCGCTGCACACATATCGGCGGGGAGCCTCCTTCGAACGGTGGCTGATGAAAATTGCGGTGAATGCGTGTTATGATGAACTCCGGCGGATGAAGCGGCGGCGGGAATTCAGCCTGGCGGATCTGGCCGAGGACGAGCGGACGTGGTTGGAAGAGGCATTGGCGAAACCGGCATTCGAAGTGTTCGAGCAGCAGCAGCAGAGCGAGGACGCGGCGGCCGTGGCCGAGAAGCTGCTGGCCACGCTCTCGCCCGAGGATCGTTTGGTCATGTTGCTGTATGAGCGCGATGGGCTCTCGACGGCCGAGATCGGCGACCTGATGGGCTGGTCCCGATCGAAGGTGAAGATCCGGCTGTTCCGAGCGCGTCGCGCATTGGATAAACGGTTGCGCCGCCTGTTGCGGGCGGCGCGGCCCACGTCGGCGGCGAAGGTGCGAGCTGAGGAGCCGCCGTCCCGAAGGGCTGAGGGAAAATGACCTGCCGGGATATTCGACGGCATCTGAGGGCGTGGGCTCGGACGGGAGTCGGGGATCCCGCTGAGCGCGAGGCGATCCGGGCGCATCTCCGGCAGTGTCCGAGCTGCGAAGAGCAAGCGCGCTTGTGGGCGCTCAAGCGCGTGCTGCTGCAGGCGACCCGAGCGGATGCGGCCGATCCGGCTCCCTCCCTCTACGCGCGTGTGAGCGCGCAGCTGCGGCGGCAGCGCGCTCGCGCGGTCTTCTCTTTCTGGGAAGCCGTGCGAGCGTTCTCGGCGAGCGTCGCCCTGGTGGCGATGATCGTCCTCATCCTCTTGGTCGGCGTGAACATTTACGTTCATCAACAGATTCCGGGCGGGCGTCGGGATTTCATCTCGGCACTGATGGAGCGGAACTTCTCCGAAGCCGAGCGCTTGGTCTTCGCCGGGGAGGAGGAGCTGAATCCGGATAGCGTTTTGAGCGCTCTGGTGGCCGAGTCGCGGGAGTCGAGATGACGTTTCGAAATGGCTCATGGCGAGCCCGCTTAACGGTCTTGGGCGTCTTCGCGCTCGGGGTGGCCCTGGGCGCCCTGGCGATGGAGTTTTATCAGCAGAGTGTCCGAGGACGGAGCTCCGCGGGGCCGCCGCCGCGCGGGGAGAGCGCGCGCGAACGGCATCTGCAGTATCTCGTCAAGGAACTGGGGCTGACTCCAGAGCAGACCGAGAACGTGCGACGCATCCTTGATGAGACGCGGCAGGAATTCCTGCAACTTCGTAATGAGATGCGACCGCGATTTGAGGAGATTCGGCGTCGCTCGCGTGAGCGATTGCGCGCCGTGCTGACGCCGGAGCAGCAAGCCAGGTTTGATGAGCTGATGCGGCGCATGGATGAGGAGCGGGAGCGTCATCGTCGAGATGGGCCAAAGGAGCAATGACCCTATGGTGGTGGAGAGAGTGAAAGCATTGGTGACGAAAAAGCGGATGGTGATTCTCGTGCTGGCCCTCGTGGTCATCGTCGGTGGGATTCTCTCGCTGACGGTCTTCCGACAGCGGGCGGCCGCGAGTGAGTTCTTCACCGCGCCTGTCGACCGCGGGCCCGTGCGCAATGTCGTGAACGCGACGGGGACGGTTCAAGCGGTCGTGACGGTTCAGGTGGGGAGTCAGGTCTCCGGGCAGATTCAAGCCCTCTATGCGGATTTCAACTCCGTCGTCAAACGCGGGCAGCTGCTGGCGAAGATTGATCCGCGCAATTTCGAGGCGCAGTTGGAGAACGCGCGAGCGAATCTGGCGGCGGCCGAAGCCCGGGTGCGCACCGTAGAAGCTGAGTTGAACACGCAACGGGCGAATCTGGCGGCGGCCGAAGCGAATCTGGAAGCCGCGCGCGTCGCCATGGAGAACGCCAATCTCATTCTGCGCCGCTATACGGAGCTGGCGCAAAGCGGCGTGCTCTCGCAGAACGAATACGACAACGCCAAGGCGAATGCCGATTCGGCGCGGGCTCGATACAATCAGGCGCTCGCGGCGGTGCAGCAGGTGCGGGCGCAGATTCGCGCCACCGAGGCGCAACTGGAGCAGGCGAAGGCTCAGGTCGAGCAGGCGCGCGCGGAGGTCAATCGCGCTCGGGTCAATCTGGAGTACACGAACATCTATTCGCCGGTGGATGGGGTCGTCATCTCGCGCAATGTGGACGTCGGTCAGACGGTGGCGGCGAGCTTGCAAGCGCCCACGCTCTTTGTCATCGCCAACGATCTGACGAAGATGCAGGTCCATGCGAATGTGGATGAAGCGGACATCGGGAAGATCTCCGAGGCCGTGGATGTGCGCTTCACCGTGGACGCCTATCCCAACGACACGTTCATCGGGCGAATTCAGGAGATTCGGCTGAACCCGCAGACGGTGCAGAACGTGGTGACGTACAGCGTGATCATCGCCGTGGACAATCCCGACCTGAAGCTCAAGCCGGGGATGACGGCCAATATCACCATCACGGTAGATCAGCGGGAGAACGTCTTGCGCGTGCCGAATGCGGCGCTCCGCTATGTGCCGCCGGGCGTCACGCGGGAGCGGGTGATGGAGCTCCTGCGGCAGGGACCACCGCTTCGACCGCCTCAGTCTGCTGAGGAAAAGCGAGCTGAGTCTTCATCGGCGCCTCCGGGGCGTTCTGAGCGGGCGCCGGGCGCGCGTCCTCAGGCCGCGCGGGAGCCGAGTCGGGCTTCGGCGGAGATCCCCGGGCTTTCGCCGGAAGCAGCGGCTTTGGTCCGGCAATTGCGTGATCCGAATTTGGCGCCGGAGGAGCGGCGCGCGCTCCTGGAGAAGATGCGCGCGTTGCCCGAAGCCGAGCGGCAGAAGATTCGTGAGAGTTTCCAGCGCTTTCGTGGCGCGGGTGAAGGGCCCTCGTGGGCTTCGGCTCGATCGGGAGGCTCGCGCGGCTCGGCTTCTTCGGTGACGCTGGCGCCGGGGCAATTGTGGGATCCGGCGGAGAAGCTGCGCTTCCCGGCACCGCGTGAGACCAGTCGCGTCCGTCCGGCCATTGTCTGGGTGCTCACGGCGCAGAAGAAGCCCGAGCCGCGGCGGGTCCTCCTGGGCATCACCGATGGGGTTTACACGGAAGTCGTCACGGGGGAGGTGAAGGAGGGGGATCAGGTCATCATCGGCGATACGTCGCAGGCGCCCGCGCAGCAGCCGAGTGGCCCACCATCGCCCTTTGGTCGGCCCGGAGGATTCGGTCCGCCACGGCCGGCTGGCGGCATGCGCCGGTGAACGAGTGATGGGGACGTTCGCGCGAGGCCTCGCCGGAGCTCCTGCGAGGTCACTTTCATGAGGAGGAGGAGCTTGGTCGAGACGATCCAGAGAGAGATTTGGCATCGCAAAGAGGACGAGAGCAGCGTGCGGTTGCCCCCGTACGCGCCGAATCAGGTCATTCGCCTGGAGCGGGTGCATAAGGTGTACAACACGGGCGAGGTCGAGGTTCACGCGTTGCGGGGGGTCTCGCTGGTGATCGAGCGCGGGGAGTTCGTGGCGATCATGGGGCCGTCCGGATCGGGGAAATCCACACTGATGAACATCCTGGGGTGCTTGGATCGCCCGACGCGCGGGCGATACTTCTTGGAGGGCGTGGACGTCTCGACGCTCTCCAAGAACGAGCTGGCCGACATTCGCAATCGGCGGATTGGATTCGTCTTTCAGGCGTTCAACCTGGTGCCGCGTACGTCGGCCCTGGAGAATGTGGAGCTTCCGCTGCTGTATGCGGGCGTGCCGGCCAAGGAGCGATGGCGGCGCGCGCGCGAGGCTTTGGCTGCCGTGGGACTGGCGGATAAGGAGAGGAGTCTTCCCAATCAGCTCTCCGGTGGTCAGCAACAGCGTGTGGCCATCGCTCGCGCGCTCGTCAACAACCCCTCGATCATCCTCGCGGATGAGCCGACCGGGAACTTGGACAGCCGGACGTCGGTCGAGGTGATGGAGATCTTCCAGCGTTTGAATCGGGAGCGGAATCTGACGATCATCATCGTCACTCACGAGCACGACATCGCGCAGTATGCCCGGCGCATCATCCTCTTCCGCGATGGGCGCATTCGACACGATGTGCCGGTGGAGACCCCGCGCGAGGCGCGTGAGGTCTTGGCGAGTTTGCCGCCGGAAGAGGAGGAGGGAGACGCGTATGAGGATGTGGGCTATTTTGAAAGTGGCCTTCCGGGCCTTAGGACGGAATAAGCTGCGCTCGACGCTCACGATGCTCGGCATCATCATTGGCGTCGGGGCTGTCATCGCCATGGTCTCCATCGGTCAGGGGGCTCAGGCGATGGTCAAGGATCAGATTCAGAGCATGGGGACCAACGTCATGTTCGTCTGGGCCGGGAGCCGGATGTGGGGTGGTGTGCGCTTGGGCGCCGGAGCGGCCGCCACGCTCACGGCCGAGGATGCGGAGGCGATCGAGCGCGAGATCCCGCTCGTCCGGGCGGCCTCTCCGATCGTGCGGGCTTCGGCGCAGGTCGTCTTCGGGAATCAGAACTGGTTCACCTCGATCCAGGGGACCAATGAGAAGTTCCCCACGATTCGGAATTGGCCCGTGCGGGAGGGCGAGTTCTTCAACGAGGGCGATGTGCGCGCCGCCGCGCGCGTCGTCGTGCTCGGCAAGACCGTGGTGGACAACCTCTTTCAGGGCCTCAGTCCGGTCGGACAGACTATTCGCATCCGGAATCTGCCTTTCCGCGTGATCGGCGTCCTCGCTCCGAAAGGGCAGTCCGTGATGGGGCAGGATCAGGATGACGTCATCGTCATGCCCTACACGACGGTGCAGAAGAAGCTGCTCGGGCAGCAGATCCTCTCGGTCAATGCCATCATGATCTCGTTCGTCTCGCCCACGGCGGCGACGGCGGGTGAGCAGCAGGTGACCGAACTGCTGCGGCAACGCCATAAGACGCCGCCCGGGCAGGACGATTTCATGGTTCGGAATATGACGGAGATCGCCGAGGCGGCCGAGCAGACCAATCGCGTGATGACGCTGCTGTTGGGCAGCATCGCCGCCGTCTCGCTTATTGTCGGGGGCATCGGCATCATGAACATCATGCTCGTGTCGGTGACCGAGCGCACGCGCGAGATCGGCATCCGTATGGCCGTCGGCGCGCGCCCCGGCCATATTCGCATGCAGTTTCTGACCGAATCGGTGGTCCTCTGCCTGATGGGGGGGATTCTCGGGCTTCTTCTGGGCGTCGGACTCTCGGTGGGCATCTCGCGCGTGCTCGGCTGGCCGACGCTGGTCTCTCCGCTCTCGATGATCATCTCATTTGGCTTCGCGGCGGCCGTGGGCATCTTCTTCGGGTATTACCCGGCCCATAAGGCCGCTTCGCTCGATCCCATTGAGGCGTTGCGCTACGAATGAGATGGTGGCCGGGGGTTGACGGCAGTTACCGTTTTTGTTGTCATCTATTCCGGCCATGGAACTTTTCGAGTTGAATCTCCGGTTTTACGTGGGTTGGCCGTCCCGGACGGCCCTACCGGGAGTTCCCCGGGAAGTGACGCCTGTGGAGACTCCTCTGGCGGCGGCAGCGGTCTCCTCAGACCGGTCTACGAGCCATGGGTCGGTGAAGCAGGAAGTGGCCGGTCATTTGTTTCACCCGGCAGGGTGAAATAAATGATTATGCGCCACAGAACGGCAGAGGCGGGTGCGAGCTGTTGTCCAACGTGTCGCTTGCGCGCGCGTGCGCGTCGGCGGCCGCGTGGTCGGAGAGATCGGGCGCGGCCTCCTCGTGCTGCTTGGCGTCGGCCGGGAGGATACGGAGGCCGACGCGGATTACCTCGCCGAGAAGATCGTCCACCTGCGCATCTTCGAGGACGAGGCGGGGAAGATGAACCGTTCGCTTCTGGAGGTGGGCGGGGAGATGCTCGTCGTCTCGCAATTCACCCTTTACGGCGATTGTCGGCGAGGCCGACGCCCCTCGTACGCTGAGGCCGCTCCTCCGGAGCGCGCGCGCGCGCTCTATGAGTACTTCATCGAGAAAGCCCGCCAGTATGGCCCGCGCGTGGAGACCGGGATCTTTCAGGAGATGATGGACGTCGAGCTGGTGAACGTCGGCCCGGTCACCCTGCTTCTGGATAGCCGCAAGCAGTTTTGAGATCGCGTGACCTCACCCGACCCCTTTCTCCGAGCGGTGGTGCGCGCGCGAGAAGTGTTCGTGCACGATCCGCCAGTGACCGTTCTCTCGATGGAAGACGTGTGTGCCGCGTCCGTGAATCTCGCGCCGGTGCGGGCCATCGCTCAGGATGACCGTCCAATAGAAACTCACGACCGCCGTATCGCCGAACGCCTGAACGAGCGGCTCCGAGATTCGGTATTCGACGTGCTCCGCCTGTCGAAGATAGTACTCAAACGTCTCGCGCAGCGCCTCCAGTCCCTGGACGCGTTCGTGCCGCGTCGAGGAGAATCCCACGATCGCGGGGGAGAAGCTGGCGAGCGCGGCGGGGACATCTCGGCGATTGAAGGCGGCGACCTGTCCCTCCTCTAGGGAGAGAAGCTCGCGTTCGAGGTCAGCGTCGGCCATATCCCCCCTCCGGTCACGAGTCTTCATCCGATGATTGTTGTAGCACGAGATGCGAATGGGGGGCAATCGCGGATCGTCCTTCGCTTCTCCGAGTGGAAGTGGTACACTTGAAGGCCCCTCTCGGAGGGGCAACGCGCTCGGTCGGTGGCTCATCCAACTGGGCTCGGATGGGAAGACTGCAGATCAAGGAGGGGATATGGCGCGAAAGACGCTCGATGAGTTGCTTTTGGGAAGATCGCTTCCGAACGAACCTCAGGAGGGGGCATCGCCTGCGGAAGCGAGACGTCGCCTCTGGCCGCTTCTTGCGGGAGCCGTTCTGATCTTCGGCGTCGTGGGCGCCCTGCTCTATCTGATCTACGACCTGAGGGCGACGACGCGGCAACTGCGCGCCGAGTTGAACGAGACCAATCGGGACATGGAGGTGGTGCTCAAGCGTTTGGATGATGCTGACGCGCGCTATGCGAATTTGAAGGCGCAACTGGAGGTCACTGCGGAGCACATCGGTATCACGGAGAAGGAGCTGCAACGTGCGCGCGCTTTAGCCGCCGAGATCAAGCGGGAGCAAGAGCAGCGGGTCGCTGCGCTTCAAGCGGAGCTGGCGCGAAAAGCGGAGGCGGCGCAGCTCTCGGCCTTGCAAGAGGAACATGCGCGTCGGATCGGCGCGATCACCGGCGAGATCACGACCGTCAAAGGCGACGTCTCGGCCACGCGCCAGGAGGTGGAGCGCGCCAAGCAAGAGATCGGGAGCATTCAACTGAAGCTCAGCGAGTATGGCACGCTCATCGCGCGCAATCGCGAGGAGCTTCAAGAGCTGCGGCGCCGCGGCGAGCGTGAGTATTTCGAATTCGACATCACGAAGAAGAGCGGGTGGCAGCAGGTCGCCGATATTCGGATTCGGCTGACCAAGACCGATGTCAAAAGGCAGAAATTCAACATCGCGCTCTACGTGGGCGATCGTCAGGTGGAGCGCAAGGATAATCTCATCAACACGCCCATCCAGTTTCGCGCCGAACGGGGGACGTTACCCTACGAGCTGGTCGTCAACGAGGTGAAACCCGATCGCATCATCGGTTATCTGGCGGTGCCGAAGGATCGCGCGGCGGCTTTGCGCCCGACGATCACGCGGTAGCCGGACGCGAGGGCGCCGTGAGCGCACCGTGACGATTGCGGGGAGGGGATCATCCCCTCTCCGTTGGGAAGTATTCGGACCAGCGCCGGTCCACCAGGCGCACGATGTCCTCCCTCATCTCGAGGGGGCGCGGATACCCCTCCTTCCACGTCGCGTCAATGGCCATGCGTCCGCGATACAGGGGACGCGCTCCGACCAGGCGCATCTCTTCGCACAGCAGATCGCGGGCGGGATCGAAGCGGGTGAAGATACCCCACAAGAGATTCTCCTCATCCTCGAGCCGCACGTCGGGACTGACGGCGATCAGGATCCTCACAGGGCCCAGGGTCGGAGCGCGCACCAGGTCCTCCAGCACGGCGCGCGCTTCGCGCTCGATGGTGAGGACGAGCACCCCCCCGTCCAATGCGCGGTGCGCGAGGATGCGCCGATCGAGCGTTCGCGGATCGGTGACCTCGGTGGGCGGCGGGCTCTCCCGAATCCGCTCGCCCGTGGCGTCGAGGATGAGTTTGCCGCCGACGTGGGGGACGAAGGAGGTGAAGTCGAGCGTGTCCAGCGGAGCCGTCGGCAGAAGCAGCAGATGCTGCTGCGGGTCGAAGCGGAACCACAGCTCGCGCAGCAAGGCCGAGAAACTCCGGCAGTTCACATCCTCCCGGACTAGGATCATCACCTTCGTGAGCGCCAACTGCCCAAGTCCCAGCAGCGCGAAGGCCGTCTTGAGCGCTTCCTTCGGATGGCGCTCTCGAAGGGAGACGCCGAGCAGATTGTGAAACCCGGCTCCCGGAAACGCCCAGAGGTCCACGACGTTCGGATTGAGGAGTCGCACGAGCGGGCCGATCATCTCGTTGGCGGCGATGCCGAGATACTTGTCCTCCTGAGGTGGCTTGCCCACGACCGTGGCCGGGTAGATCGCGCGACGACGACGCGTGATCCGGTGAATCTGAAAGATGGGGAAGGGGGCGGCTTCCGAGTAGTGGCCGAAGTGATCGCCGAAGGGGCCCTCCATCTGGCGTTCATAGGGAGGGACGATGCCTTCGAGGACGAACTCCGCATGAGCCGGAACAAGCAGCGGGATCGTGCGGGCTCGGACCATGGGAAGAGGTCGGCCACGTAAGAATCCGGCGAAAGCGATCTCGTCGAAATCCTCCGGCAAGGGCAGGATGGCCGAGAGCATCAGCGCGGGATCGCCGCCCAAGATCACGGCCACGAGCAGCGGACGGCCCTCGCGCTCGGCCTCCTCGTAATGCGCGCGGCCCCCCTTGAGGCTTTGCCAGTGCATTCCCGTTCGATCGCGTTCGAAGACGTGCAGACGGTAGAGGCCCAGGTTTCGCCGATGCGTCTTCGGGTGTTCCGTGAGCACGAGCCCAAACGTGATGAAGCGTCCGCCGTCCTCCGGCCAGCATTTCAGGATCGGGAGCTTCCAGAGGTCCGGCTCCTCGACGATCTCTTGCACGGGCGCGCGTCGCACGCGGCGCGGGCGCATACTGAGCGCTCGACGAAAGAGTGCGCGCGAGCGCCAGAGGCCGCCGAAAGTCGGGGGATTCAGGTGTTCGAGTGCGCGAAGGAGCTCCTCACCGATCTCGGCCGGTTCTCGCCCCAAGGCCCATCGGATGCGCTCGGCCGTCCCGAACAGATTGATGACGAGGGGGAAGGCAGCGCCTTTGGGTCGCTCGAACAGCAGCGCGGGGCCACCCTCGCGAACCACGCGCTGCGCGATCTCGGTCACCTCGAGGACCGGGTCCACTTCGACGTGAACGCGGACGAGCTGTCCGCGCCGCTCCAGGAAGGCGAGAAACGCCCCCAGGTCCTCGAATCGGCCTCCTCTGTGATCCGAAGCGCTCCGCCCGAACATTCGGTTTCACAATGTACACGAGGGATCGGCTCACGGGAAAGGCGCGGAAGATTCTCTATGGGCGCCATCGAGAGGATTCGTGACCTCTCCCGTGCGTCCCTCTTGCGGGTGAGGAGGCGCCCCGAACTTCCTCTTTACGGCGCACGGCGTTTGGCCTAGACTAGGGGCGCATGCGAAGACGTGCGTGCGGGAAAGGAGGAAGCGGTATGAAGTGGTCGCGATGGATCGGAAGTGCGCTCGTTGGAATTTGCGTTCTCGTGAGCCCGTGGTGGGGAACGTCGCCCCTGGGGCGTCCGTCACAAGTGCCGACTTTTCCCGAGACGCTGACCGTCGAGGGGAAGAAGGCTTACATCGTCATTCTCAATGAGCCTCCCCTCGTCCGGTACGAGGGGGGGATTCGGGGATTGGCGGCGACCAGTCTCCGCGTCGCTCCGCGGAATCGGCGCGAGGGGAAACTCGATCTGCAATCGCCGGCTTCGGCCAATTACCTGAGCTATCTCGAAGCTCGGCAGACGGTGTTCACCGAGCGACTCAGGCAGCGCGTGCCCGAAGCGCAGTGGGGCTATGCGTATCGCATCGTCCTGAACGGCGTGGCCGCGCTGATTCCCGAGGATCAGGTGGAGGAGGTCGCGCGGTGGCCCGAGGTCGCGCGCCTGGCGCCCATTCGGCCGAATCGGTTGTTCGCAGAGCCGGTGACTCCGCCGCCGCTTGATGTGAGCAATCCTTTGATGGGCGCGCCGGCGCTGTGGGAGGCAGTCGGGGGGCCGGAGAACGCTGGGCGGGGCATCAAGATCGGGATCATTGATAGCGGCGTGGACTTCAGCAATCCCATGTTTCATGATCCGACGCTGGTGCCGCCGCCCGGATTCCCCAAGGGTGATCTCACGCTCGCCAACAGCAAGGTGATCGTGGCCAAGGTGATCCCGTCGCTGCAGGATCTCAACAACAGGAATGTCAATCCGGGGCATTTCACGGCTCAGGATCTGGTCGGGCATGGGACGCACGTGGCGGCAGCGGCGGCGGGGAATTTCGTGGACCTGCGCGGGACGCCCGGCGCGCGGCCGGTGACGTTGAGCGGCGTCGCGCCCAAGGCGTTCATCGGGAGCTATCGGGTCTTCGCGCCGAATGCGGCCACCGACAACGTCGTCAAGGCCATTGAGGAGGCCGTCGCTGATGGGATGGATGTCATCAACATCAGCTTCGGCAGCATCTCGCTCGGCCCTTCGGAGGAGCCGGACCCGCAGGTGGAAGCCGTCGAGAACGCCGTCGCCGCCGGGGTCATCGTCTGCGTGGCGGCGGGCAATTTCGGTCCGGATCGCGCGTCCATCTCCTCGCCGGGGACGGCTCCGAGCGCCATCACCGTCGGTGCCGTGACCAATGCGCACGATGGGTTCACGCCGGGGCAACTGCGGGTCGTCCAGGTGACTTCGCCCGAGCCCCCACCGAACTTCGTGCGGATCGTGGGCGTGCGCGCCAATCGGTTTCCGGACTCGCTGGTGGTGCCCGTCGTGGATGCCGATCTCCTCGATAATGGGCGATTGGATGGCGGCGGATATGGATGCAATCCCCTCCCCTCGGCGCTCGTGCGGGATCGCGCGCTTCTGGTTCAGCGCGGCAATTGCCTGATCCTCACCAAGGCCTTCAACGCCTGGGTGAGCGGCGCCGCAGCGCTCATCATCTACAACAGTCAGGAAGCGGGTGATGTGATTGACGCCGTTCCGCTGGCCGGGCAATTTCTGCCGACGCTCTTTTTGCCGCGTTCGAGCGGACTCGCGTTGAAGAACCTCGTGGCGACGAATGCGACCAATGGGCGGGAGACGATCATTGCGCTGACGCCGGCGAGCGAACCGCTCGTCTTCGAGCGGCAGCCACATGTGTTGCTGGAGCAGAGCTCGCGGGGGCCGACGCCGACGCGCCTGCTGTTGATCAAGCCCGATCTGGTGACGATCGGAGGCGGCAGCTACGGCCCGGCCCAGGACGACGATCCGCGTGGCGAGAATCGGTTCCCGCGCCCGGATCCGGGTTCGCTGCAACCGACGTTGTACGATCCGAGCGGCTATGTCTTCACCTCGGGGACCAGCTTCGCCGCGCCGCGCGTGGCCGGGGCTGCCGCTTTGCTCAAGCAACTTCACCCGGATTGGTCGCCCGCGGACATCAAGGCCGCGTTGATGACGACGGCGGCGCGTCCGACGGGACTCAACGAGGTGGGACTGGCGCGCGTCATGGATCGCGGCGCGGGCCTGGTGGATCTGGAAGCCGCGCGGCGCGTGCTCACGCTTGTGGATCCGCCGAGCCACAGCTTCGGTTCAGTCGTCGTGGGGACGCCGACGACGCTCATTCGCGAGTTCGTGATCAAGAATCGTTCCCAATCGGCGGCCACCTATACGATTCAAGCGGCGCTGTCACCGCCGGCGCCTTCTTTCCTGAAAGTGGACGTCTCACCGACGCAGCTCACGGTGCCGGCCGGAGGAACGGGGACGTTCACCCTGAAGCTCACGATTGATGCCGGCTCGATCACCAACCGCATTGACAGTGAGGGATTCGTGCTCATCGCCGATGGCGAACAGACGACGCCACGGCCACTCTATATCCCGTTCTGGATTCGGACAGCGCCGCGCTAGGTCGCATGGGGATGTGGGGGATGGTCCTGGACGCCGATCGAGGGGCTTCCCTCAGACGACGATGGCGGTCCTGGGGAGCCTCTCGCCGCACCGGCGGGCGTGCGGAGCTGCTCTTCATTCTCCTGATCGGCGTCTCGCCGGGGATCTCGATGCCCCCAGAGCGCGAGGCCCCGCGCGTGTTCGGAATCGAAAACGGGCGCGCCTGGGGGCGGGAACCGAACGGGCCGACATTCCAAATCCTCGCGCGTCGCATCATCGAGCCGCAACCGCTCGATATTGAGCATTACGGGCTGCAGCTCACGCTCTTTCCTGAAGAGCGTCGCCTCGACGGTCGGGTGACGATTCGCGGCCGCGCGACGGCGCCTGTTGATGAGGTTCGGATTGATCTGGTCACCACGCTCGCGGTCGCGCGGGTGCTGCTGGATGGCGCGCCGGTTCCATTCATCCACGCGGAGGATCGAGTGCGCGTGCCGGTGTCGCTCGCTGCGGGGCGGGCGTTCACTCTCGTGATCGAATACGGCGGGCGACCGACGCCGGTCGGGCGATTCCCCAGCGGGATGTTCTTCAGCTCCCATTCGGGATTTCCCGTCGTCGCGACGCTCAGCCAACCCGACGGCGCGCCCACCTGGTGGCCCTGCGTGGATGATCCGGCCGATAAGGCGACGGCGGACCTTGAGGTCACCGTCCCTCCGGGGTATGTGGTCGCCTCCAATGGACTCTTGGAAGACGTGCGCCCCCATCCCGATGGATGGCGCACCTACGTGTGGCGAGAGCGGTATCCGATCGCCACGTATCTCATCTCGATCGCGACTACGAACTTCGTGGAATTCTCCGACGTCTACGTGGCGCGCGATGGCACGGCGATGCCGCTCCTCTACCTCGTCTACCCGGAGCATCTGGATCGCGCGCAGCGCACTTTCCCGGTGACGCGCGAGGCACTGCGCCTCTTCGCCGAGCTGTTCGGCGAGTATCCGTTCCTCGCCGAGAAATACGGCATGGCCGAATTCCCCTGGGGCGGAGCGATGGAGCATCAGACGATGACGAGCATCGGATCATCCGCGCTCATGTCTGTGGATACCATTGTGCACGAGGCCGCTCATCAGTGGTGGGGGAACATGGTGACGCCGCGCACCTGGCACGACATCTGGTTGAGCGAGGGGTTCGCCACCTACGGCGAGGTCCTCTTCCGCGAGCGGATGTACGGGGCCGATCCGGGACAGCTGTTGCGACAGCGGGATGACGGCCTCGCTTCCGGGCGGCTGCGCGGAACCGTGTATGCCGAAGACGCGACGGATCCGTTTGACGACATTCCCGCCATCTACACCAAAGGCGCGTGGGTCGTGCACATGCTCCGGTATCTGCTCGGCGAGGATCGGTTCTTCGCGGCGCTGCGGGAATACGGACGGCGTTTCGCCTATGCGAATGCGAGCACGGAGGATGTGCAGCGCGTCTTCTCCGAGTTCTACGGCGCGTCGCTCGAATGGTTCTTCGAGCAATGGGTCTATGCACCGATGCGCCCGATCTACGCCTTCGCGTGGTCGGTGCGGCCAGAAGGCGCGGGCTATCGGCTTCGTCTGTCGCTGGAGCAGCGGCAGACGCATCTCGTTCCGAGGCGAGATCCGACCCGGCCGCCCATCTACATCATGCCGGTGGAGTTCACCCTTCGCTATGTGGATGGAACGATGGAGGTGAGGCGCGTGTGGAATCAGGCGCGCCGCGAGGAGTTCACGTTCCTCCTGGAGCGTCCGCCTGTGAGCGTCACCTTCGACGAACGCGGGTGGATCTTGAAGGAGGCCTCACAGGAGAACCCGAGAACGCATTGGGACTTGTCGGATCCCGTTCGCGCGGCGTGGACGAGATTGCCTTGACAAAGTGTGAGCTCTGCCGATATACTCACGCGCGCTTTTTCGCGGAGATCGGCTGAGGACGTGGGACGGATGGCCGTAGTATTGGAGACGCCAGTTGAAGAGCTGCGATTGAGGCGCTATCACCTGATGGTCCTCCTCTACTTCGTGGGTCTCTTCCTGGCGCAGTATGCGGTGGCCTATCGCTATGCGGGCGCTTTTCCCGCCGAATGGCGGGGCCTGTTTCTGATGACGGTCGTCATGTTCTTTCTCTTCCAATCGCTCTTCATGGTGGCGGTCGTTCCCCTGGGGATGCTGTTCATCTACTGTTGGCTCTATCTGATTGACATCCGGGCGCGGGCGCGCAGCCTCTACGCGATCGTCGCCACGTCGCTCCTGCCTTTCCTCGTGCTGCTTGGGCTGATCCTCATCTATGTGGTCGCCATCATGGATGTGCATGTGCCGCCGACGTCAGACATTCAGAAGCTCAACGAGTTGATTCGCGCTGACCTCATGAGTAAGCGCTTTCCGGTTCGGGGATTGGGTCTGGCGGCGGCGATCCTGAGCGTCCTCATTTGTGCTTATCAGATTCGGCAGCGGCTCGGGCTCAGCGGGCTGCTTCGGCAGCGAGTGCGCAGCGGGCCGACCTGGCTGCAACGTGTGGCCGAGCGCGTGGACTTGAGCGTGGTCGTCGCGCTCCTCATCCCGTTGACGTTTGTCGGATCATTGTACGCCTTCAATCGGGTGGGGAGTGCGCTCGCGGGGAATGTCTGGGAGAAGCTGAACCTGCCGATCCCACCCCCGCAGTGATGTCTCATATGAGCCTGCTCTTTCCGAGCGCCGAATGGGCGCGCGCCTTTCGCGAGCAGATCAACGCCAGTTCCGCGTATCGGGAGTCGGCGGCCGATTGGCGCGCCGGGCCGATTTGCTTCGTCGTTCGCTTCGGCGAGGAGAAGACCTATCTCCGGCTCGATCTCCATCAGGGAGAGTGCCGCGCGGCGGACGTGGTCACCCCTCAGGAAGGAGAGAGTGCACCGTTTCTCATTTCGGCCGAGTACGAGGATTGGAAGCGGCTCTTGCAAGGACAACTCGATCCGGTGCGGGCGATCTGGATGGGGAAGTTGCGCGTTCGCGGTGATCTCTCGCTGCTGCTGCGCTACATGCGCGCGGCTCAAGCTCTGCTGGCGTGTGCGGCGCGCGTGCCCACGCGATTTCGGGACGAATCGTGATGGAGCTGAAGGAGGCACATTCGGGCGGGTCGTGTCCGGCGACGAGAGGAGAGGAGATGAGGCGAACGGCAGAGCGTCTTCGGGCTCATGTTCAAAGCGTTCGGGCGCGGACGCTCTCGGTCCTTCGCCGCATCCCTCCGGATCGGATGACGTGGCGGCCGGTCGAAGGGATGCTCACGCTGGGGCAACTGGTGCGGCATCTGGCTCAGGCTGAGATGATGTGTCAGGAGGTCGTGAGGGGGCGTTGGGATTTGAAGCAGCTTCTGGCCGTGCGTCGCGATCTGGATCTGATTGAGGCGACCGGTCCGGCCGAGAATCTCATGGCTGAGTTGGCGCTCCTTGAGGTGACGCATCGTGAGACGTTGGAGTTGCTGGGGACGCTCACGGATGAGGATCTCGCCCGTTCGATGAACGGGCTCGCCGGTCGCGTGACGCTGTATGACGTGATCCTGGGCCTCTGCGAGCATGAGGCGCATCATCGCGGGCAGATCGTCGCTTATCTTCGCATGCTCGGCATCGAGCATCTGTCCCCCTGGGGATTCTGACCAAAGGGTGTGGCTCCTGCGCTCCCCCTCGGGTGCTCTTCGAAGGTGAGTCCCCTGCGCTCTCGATCTTGTCCTCTGCGGGTAGAGGCGGTATAAGATAAGAGGCATCGAAGGGGGGTAAGGATGTTCACGCCACCTTCAGACGTGGAGCGAGAGGAGCGGCGGCGACGATGGCAGGTCCTCGTGATCACGGCCATTGGGTTCGCCGTGATCGGGGGGCTCATCCTGTATTGGAGCGCGCGGCGCACGACGTCGGGGCCGGCCGGCCCTGGGGGGACGGGGCTGACCGGGTTCGTATCGGCGGGCTCTCCGGAGTTCGAAGCCTATCGCCGATTCGTGACTGTGGAGAATCAGGAGGCGACGCAGGCGCAAAATCTCATCGGGCAGAAGCAGGTCGTCGTCTATGGGTTGCTCACCAATCGGGGGTCGCGCACGCTCACGGGGGTGCAGGTTCGCGCCATCGTCTACGATATGGAGAATCGGCCTGTGGCCGAGCGCACGGCCTTCCCGATCCCGCGTCGGAGACCGAGCTTGGGGCCGAATGAATCCATGGTCATTCAGGTCAATGTGGACAATGTCCCGCCCAAGGCTGAGCTGGCGCGGTTTGAGATCGTGGTCGAGGGGTTGCGGTTCCAATGATGGCACTGGGCTCGCCCCGTGAGCGCGACCGCGCGCCTTTCGTCCGCTTCTCCTCGCGGGCAAGGAGCAGGCTATGAGGAGAACGTCGGCTTTTTCCTTCGGGATCGTGAGCATCGGGGTGATGCTCGCTCTCGCGCTTTCGATTGGGGGACAGCGGCGATCCGCCGCACCGTCGGCGCGGCGCGCGCCGGGTCTGTATGCCATCTTCGAGACGAGCATGGGGCGGATCGTATGTCGGCTCTTCGAGCAGGAGGCGCCCAAGGCCGTCGCCAATTTCGTGGGCTTGGCGGAGGGGACGAAGGAGCACATTTCGCCACGGACCGGGCGGAAGATCAAGAAGCGATTTTACGATGGCCTGATGTTTCATCGCGTCATCCCGAATTTCATCATTCAATCGGGGGATCCCACGGCGACCGGTCGGTATACGCCGGGCTATACGTTCGAGGATGAGATTCGCCCGAATTTGAAGTTCGACAAGCCGGGGCGTTTGGCGATGGCCAATCGCGGGCCGAACACCAATGGGAGTCAGTTCTTCATCACCGTCGCGCCGGCGCCGCACTTGAACGGCAAGCATACGATCTTCGGCGAAGTCGTCGAGGGGTTGGACGTCGCTCGGCGGATCGCCAACGTCCCGCGCGACGCGACGGACAAGCCGATCCGCCCTGTGCTCATTCAGAGGGTGATCATCGAGCGGGTGAAGTGAGCGCGCATTGCCCGAAAGGAGGTGAGCAGGCGGCGCGCGGCTCTCATGGGGAGCGCGCCCGCAGTGAGCGTATGCGATTCGCCAGACTCGTGGACTATTTCGAGCGGCTGGAGGCGACGACCAAGCGGCTGGAGATGTGCGACATCTTGAGCGAGTTGTTTCGCGAGGTGGGGGCGGAGGAGATCGCCCCGGTCGTCTATTTGCTGGAAGAGCAGTTAGCGCCGCCTTTTCGCGGCATTGAGATCGGGATGGCCGAGAAGCTCGTGTTGCGCGCCATCGCGAAAGCCACGGGCGTCGAGGAAGGGCGCGTGACGACGCTTTACAAGAAGTTGGGCGATCCCGGACTGGTCGTCGAGCGGCTGCTCGAACAGAAGAAGGAGGCGTCCGCGCGCGGGAAGCTCACCGTCCTCGCCGTCTACACGCGCTTGATGGAGATTGCGGAGCAGACGGGCGAGGGGAGCGTCGAGCGAAAGATACAGGGGCTGAGCGATCTATTGGCGGAAGCCGGGCCGAAGGAAGCGCGCTATATGGCGCGGTTCGTCATGGGGCGGTTGCGCTTGGGGATCGGTGATCCCACGATCCTGGACGCTCTCTCGAAAGCGGTGGCGGGAGATCGGAGCTTGAGGCCGGAGTTGGAGCGGGCCTACAACCTCTGTTCCGATCTCGGATTGGTCGCGCGGACGCTTCGAGAACAGGGTCTGGATGGGATTCGCGCCTTTCGGGTCCGCGTCGGCCATCCGATCCGTATGGCTCTGGCCGAACGGTTGCCCACGGCTGAGGAGATCATCCGGCGGCTCGGGCGGTGTGCCGTCGAAGTGAAGATTGATGGATTTCGCTGTCAGGTGCACAAGCAGGGGGATACGGTGGAGATCTTCTCTCGAAATCTCGAACGCACGACGCCGATGTTCCCGGACATCGTCGAGGGGGTGCGGCGGCAGGTGGCCGCGCGCGAGGCGATCTTCGAGGGCGAGGCCGTCGCCGTGAACGAGGAGACGGGCGAGATCTATCCCTTCCAGGTCACCGTTCAGCGCAAGCGCAAGCACGGGGTCGAAGAGATGGCGCGCGAATATCCACTGGTGCTCTACGCCTTCGATCTGCTCTACAGCGATGGCATGGACTATACGCCGGAGCCGTACGAGCGACGGCGAGAGGCGTTGGAGCGAATGATCCGCCCGGGCGATCGGCTCAAGCTCGCCGAGATGATCGTCACCGATGATCCCAGGGCCGTGGAACGGTTCTTCGAGGAGAGCATCGAGCGCGGGCTGGAGGGCATCGTCGCCAAGCGGCTCGACGCGCCGTATCAAGCGGGCGCACGCGGCTTCCATTGGATCAAGCTCAAGCGCTCGTACAAGGGCGAGCTGAGCGACACGCTCGATGTCGTGCTGATCGGCTATTTCCACGGACGCGGATCGCGGGCGCGACTGGGCATCGGGGCGTTGCTCGGCGCTGTGTACGATGAGGAGAGCGATACGTTCAAGACGATCGCGAAGATCGGGAGCGGATTGAGCGAGGAGGAATGGGTGCGGATGCGCGAGTTGCTCGATCGCTCGCGCGTGTCGCATCGTCCCGCGCGTGTGGATTCGCTCATTGAGCCCGACGTGTGGGTGGAGCCCCGCTATGTTGTGACGGTGCTGGCGGATGAGATCACGAAGTCGCCGGTCCACACCTGCGGCAAGCGCGACGATGAGCCGGGCTATGCGTTGCGCTTCCCCCGCGTCGTCGGCTGGATTCGGGAGGACAAGCGGCCGGAGGATGCCAACACGGTGCGCGAGGTGCTGGAGATGTACGAGATGCAGAAGCGGGTGAAGCTCGCCGGATGATTCGGCCGAGCCATCAAGCGCGGGGGATTTGGCGGGGTGAGCTCTCCGTGCACCTTCCGATACCTCTTCGTCTGACATGCATCCCCAACGCGCACATCACGTGGTGAAGCTTCATCGTGAGATCTCCCCGACAGCCGCGCGGTGGGGAGTGGTCTTCCTGACGGGCGTGGGTGTGGCTCTCGCGCCCAGGCCCGAAGAGATCGCGCGCGAGTCGTGGCATCTGCTGGCGATCTTCCTGGCGACGATCGTAGGGCTGATCGCGCAGCCGATGCCGGGTGGGGCGATGGTGCTCCTGGGCGTGCTCGCACTCGCCATCACGGGAACGATGTCCGTCGGTGAGGCGCTCGCCGGGTATGCGGATCCCATCGTCTGGCTCGTGCTGGCGGCCTTCTTCTTCGCGCGCGGGATGATCAAGACGGGGCTCGGGCGGCGCATCGCCTTCCTCTTCATTCGCGCCGTGGGGCGACATTCGCTCGGCTTGGGCTATGCGCTGGCGGCGACGGACATGGTGCTGGCGATGATCATCCCGTCAAATGGCGCGCGGTGTGGGGGGATCCTCTTTCCCATCGCGCGGAGCCTGGCCGAAGCCTATGATTCGCGACCCGGGGATTCGGCGCGCCGGCTGGGCGCGTTCCTCATGGTCCTCGTCTATCAGTGCGAGGTCATCGTGTGCGCGATGTTCTTGACCGGACAGGCCTCCAATCCCTTGATCGCGAAATTCGCCGAGCAGGTGGCGGGCATCTCGCTCTCCTACGCGCGTTGGGCCGTGGGGGCGATCGTGCCCGGCGTGCTCTCGTTCGCGCTCATTCCCGTGCTCGTGTATCGGTTGTTTCCGCCGGAGCAGCGGCGCACGCCGGAAGCGGCGACCTTCGCCGAAGCGGAGTTGAAGCGCCTGGGGCCGATGTCGCGCCAGGAGAAGGTGATGCTCCTGGTCTTCCTCATCGTGGCCGCCCTCTGGATGACGATGAGCTGGCACGGAATTCATTATGCCGTGATCGCGCTCCTGGGGATTGCGCTGCTGCTCCTCGGGGGCGTGTTGAGCTGGGAGGACATCATCTCCGAGCGCAGCGCCTGGGATGTCTTCCTCTGGTACGGGGGCCTCGTGCGCATGGGCGGCGCGTTGGGCGAGACCGATCTCACGCGACGTTTCGCGGAGGCGGCAGCGGCTGTGACGGCCGGGTGGAGTTGGTGGGGAGCGCTGCTCGCCCTGGCCCTCATCTACTTTTACGCGCACTATGGGTTCGCGAGCATCACGGCGCATGTGACGGCCATGTACATCCCGTTTCTCGTCGTCGTGCTCGCGGCCGGAGCTCCGGCTCCGCTGGCCGTGCACGCGCTCGCTTATCTCTCGAACGTGATGGCCGGACTCACGCATTACGGGACGACGCCGGCACCCATTTACTTCGGCGCGGGATACGTCGCGCAAGCGGTGTGGTGGCGGCTTGGGGTGATCGCCTCCTGGGTGAATCTGGCGATCTGGTTGGGCATTGGAGCCGTGTGGTGGAGGGTGCTCGGCTGGTGGTGAGGTCGGCGCGCGACGGTCTCCGCCCTCGTGCGCGGATGGGGGCTCTTGGTCAGGTCGCGCGGGCGTGCGGGTATCGGCTCACCGATTGGGGTTGCCCAGCGCGCGAGGCTTCGCTACGTTTTCACGTGAGCGCGGCGGGATGGATACGATCACGCATGGCATGATCACTCGGGTTTTCGCGAAGGCGGTTGTGTCGGAGCCGCGCGGGCGCGATCTCGTCCTGCTCGCCACCGTCTGCAGCGTGCTGCCGGATATGGACATCCTCTTTGGGGCGGGCGATCCGCTGGCGTCGCTGCAGAACCATCGGGGGATCACGCATTCGCTTCTCGGAGCCGTCCTGCTGGGGTTTCCCATCGCAGCGCTCGCTTATCACCGAGTGCCGCACGCGCTCTTCACGCGGTGGCGCGGCGCGGAGGGTCAAGTCGTCGTCGGCAATCCCCATGGGCGCGAGGACGCATCGCTCGGCTTTTGGGCGTTTTACCTGGCGAGTGCCCTGGGCATCGGTTCGCACATCTTCTTCGATCTCGTGACGTCGTACGGAACGATGATCCTGCAGCCGTTCTCCGATCGGCGGTTCAGTCTCGACCTCTGGTTCATCATTGATCCGTACGTGTGGCTGATCCTCGGCGTGCCGTGGCTGCTTCGGCGCGCATTCGGACGGCGCGCGTGGCGAGCGGGATGGGAATATCGTGTCGGCGCCATGCTGCTGGTGGGGTATGTGGGACTCGCCGCGTGGGTGCAGATGACGGCGCTTCGGCGGCTGGATACGTGGGTCGAAGCCGAGGGTCTCTCGGTCGTGACCATGGGCGCGATCCCCGTCGCCTTCTCGCCTCTTCATCGAAAAGGCATCGTCATGACGCCCGATCGCGTGTACGACATACCCGTTCGAGTCCTGCGGGCCGATTTCGGTCCCATCGCCGTTCATCCCTCGCCGTTTCGCACCGACGATCCGTTCATCATCCGAGCGTGGGCGACGCCCGAAGGGAAGCGGTATCGCTGGTTCGCCCGCTTCCCTCTGGCGATGCGCCGCGAGGAGGGAGGACGACAGCGCGTCATCCTCTACGACTTGAGATTCGAAGGGCGATTGGAGGATCTGGATGCCGTGGGGCGAGCGATCGCGCGCGCGCTCCTTCGGCGCTGGCCTGCGCTGACGGAGCGAAAGCGGCAGGCTCTGGAGGTCGTCTTCGACACGCGCGGGCGGATCGAGCGGATCGGGTTCGTGCGCTGAAGGACGCCGATGTCCATCCCGATGGGCGAAGCGAAACGGCCCGTGACCGAAGCGCTCGTGCGCCGGGGGAGGCCCATTGCGTACAAGATCAAGGTCCGGCCGGAGGATTTTCAAGTCACGGAGATCGTTGATCTCATCCCCTCCGATCGGGGGCGGTATCGCCTCTATCGCCTGACCAAGGCCGGATGGAATACGACCGACCTCTTGCGCCGATTGGCGCGACGGTTTGGGCTTCCTTATGACGCTTTCTCCTACGGGGGGCGGAAGGATCGTCACGCGCTCACCACGCAGTACATCACGATTCGCGATGAACGCGATCTCTCGCTCACCGAGTCGGCGTTCGCGCTCCACGCCCTCGGGTGGGTGGACGAGCCGATGACTCCCGAATTCATCCGGGGCAATCAGTTCCGCATCACCCTGCGGGCGATGCGCCCGGAGGAGGTCGCGCATGTGGAGCGCAATCTCCAGACCGTGCGGGCCTACGGTTTGCCGAATTACTTCGACGACCAACGCTTCGGCTCCTATGATCGAAAGCGCGGTTTCATCGCAGAGAAGCTCGTGAAGGATCAGTGGGAAGAAGCGCTGAAGATCTATCTCACGCTGTGCTATCCGGAGGAGAGACGAGCGGCCAAGGAGCGCAAGCGCTATTTCCTGGAACATTGGGGGGAGTGGGACGCCTGCCTGAAGCAGGCGAAGACGGTGACCGAACGTCGCCTTTTTCGCTTCCTGCAGCGGCGCGGGGGGGATTATGTGGGGGCCGTCAATCTCATCCCGCGCGAGGAGCTGGCCCTGATCCTCTCGGCCTATCAATCGTTCCTCTGGAACGAGATGGTGCGAGAGATCGTGCGGGAGTGGGCCTCCCCGATTCTGGAGGTGCGGGGTGTCGTCACGCGGTATGCCTTCTATCTGACGCTCTCGCGCGAAGCGCTCGAGTACTTGCGTGAACTGAAGCTCCCCACGCCCGGCCCCGGCGCTTCTCCGCCGGATCCTTACGCCGAGCATATCTATCGGAAGGTCCTGGAGCGCGCGGGGATCACGTCGGAGAAAGCCCTCGCGCTCAAGAAACTCAGGCGCGCGTATATGAAGGCCGTCCCGCGTGATGTCCTTCTTTTTCCCGAAGGCCTGGAGATGCTGGAGGTGGCGCCGGATGACCTCTATCCGGGCCGCGTGAAGGCCGTGCTCCTTTTCACGCTGCCGCGCGGAGCCTATGGCACCATGGTGCTCAAACGCCTCACCTTGCGCGTCTCCGATTCGTGCGGCCGACCCCTTGCATGAGCCGAGATCGGGCGTCGAGCTCGCCGCCCTCAGGTTCGCATCGCCCTCATGCGGATAGGGAGGACGTCCACTGCGGCGGCGTGGGCGTGCCGCGCACCTTTTGCCAGAACTCTTGAGCGATCTTCACGCGTTCCTCATGCGTGCGCCCTTGCTCGAGCCGCTGGAATAGCTCATGCAGGAGCTGCTTCCGCCGTTTCATCTTCCGATGCCAGCGTTGTCGCAGCTCTTGTGCGCGCGTTCCGGCTCCCATCGCTCTTCTCCCTCCTTCGGAACATGAAGCTCACGCCTTGAGGGGAGGACCGATCCCGAGGACGAGAGTTATAGACGATCTCCAGCGCCGTGTCAAAATCTGGGCGCGGGCCTTCGTCTCAGCCCGCCGAGACATCCGCACGCCCGATCCCTTGAAGTCAGGCGATCGCCCTGTCGTCGGACGTGAGCCGCTCTGACTGAGCTTGAGAGCGAGGGGATGACCTACGGTGAGGTCGGCGCTCTTTATGAGGCGCGCAGGATCTCGCGCGCGAGGGCGTTCTGAGGGTCGCGGCGCAGGAGGCGTTGGGCCCATATGCGGGCTTCTCGTTTCTGACCGCTGCGCCAGAAGGCCTCCGCCAGTCCGAGATAGCTCTCCAGATGCAGAGGATCGCGATCCAGAGCTTTTTGAAATTGCTCGCGGGCTTCGCGAAACTGTCCCGCCTTCAGGAGGAAGAGTCCGTAATTGTAGAAGGCCAGCGCCTGATCCGCGTGATCGCGCGCGATCTCTTCAAAGAGGGCGCGGGCGCGCGTGGTCTCTCCCAGCTCGGCGTGAATCATCGCCAGAAGCGTGCGCGCCTGGAAGTCATGTGGATCGGCTTCCACGCTTCGGCGAGCGAAGGTCAGCGCTTCCGCCCATTCCCCTTGTTGAAATCGGATCATGGCCAGGTGAAACAGTGCGCGGCCATTTCCCGGATCGAGCGCGAGCCATCTCCGGCAGGTCTCCTCGAGCGCCGCCAGCTCGTTCGCTCCGGCCAGGCAGGCCGCGTATTGGCTCAGGAGGCGGAGATCTCCGCGTGTTCGTGAGGTCCGGTGGGCCGGTTTCTCCATGCTCTCGCGCAGGAGCGCCAGGCACGCGTCGTAGCGGCGTTCCTCCTCGTACCACGCCGCCAGGGCGAGTCGCGCCTCGAGGTTCTGCGGATCGTCCCGCACCAGTCGCGTGTAGAGAGCCTCGGCTTCGATGCGATGTTCGCGCGTGCGCGCGACGCGTCGCAGTCCCGCCAGGGCCTCAGCCGCGTGGGGGTTGCGTTCGATCGCTCGCCGATATTCGTGAAAAGCTTCGGCGAAGCTCTCGGCGCGCTCATACATGCGCCCTTTGTTTTGAAAACTCTCCCAGGTCGCGCGCCGCAATACATCCTGGACGGCTCGAGGCGGGGGCAGCGTGCGCGGGAATTCCAGAAGCGCCTGCACGTTCGATCGGCTCGTCTGCGCGTGCATCGCGCGCGGGCCGGAGAACTCCAGAAGGGGAAGGTCGTCCGTGTGCAGTGGAGCTCCCCAGGCGAAGCGCGCGAGATCCTCGTCGTGCATCACGTAGAGGCTGAGCAGGGTGTAGAGGTCCACGATGCCCAACCGGTGAAGATCCGCTCTCACCTCGGCTCGGGAGAAGTTCCGCCCGATGCGCTCAAGATCCAGATCGAAAGCCGGGTCCTGAGCGCCGATGAGGAGGAGGTCGTTCTCATTGAGCGCCCAGAGGAACGTCCGCGGGAAGACAGTGTGAAACGTCCGCAGCAACATCTTCAAGTCCGACAAGGGCATGTTGTACGCGTGGAACCATTGACAGACGAGTCCGCGCTCGGTCAGGCGCGCCCGCAGGAGATGGAAGAATTCGCGGGTGAAGAGCGCGCCGACGCCCGCGATCCAGGGATTCGAAGGCTCGGAGATGATGACGTCGTAAGCCTCTCGGGTGAACAGGAGGTAGCGGCGCGCATCGCCGAGGATCAGGCGCGCGCGGGGATTGTCGAGGACGCGGTCGTTGACGTGCTCGAAGAATCGAGCCGCGCTCACGACTTCGGGGGAGATCTCCACGACGTCCACGCGCTCGAGCGGGTACAGGAGGGCCGTGCCGGCGGTCACGCCGCTCCCCAAGCCGATGACGCACGCGCGTCGGGGCCGCTCGGCCAGAAGAAGGGGCAAATGCGCGAGCAGTTTTTGCGTCAGCATATCGGCGCCGCCATCGCTCGCATCCACTTTCCCATCGAGCGAGAGTTGATGCTCCTCTCCCACGCGGCGGACAGCGACGGTCGCCATCGCGCCCTCTCGGTAATAGAGCAGGTCGCCGCGATGCGCGATGACGTCGGCATCCACGCTGGCGTAATACGGCGCATACTTATAGAGCCCGGCCGAGAGCCGCTCGACATCCCAACGCGGGAGGAGCGCGAGGGTGAGCAGGAAGAGTCCGAGGGTCCCCATGCCGAAGCCCAAGCGGAGGCTCCAGCGCATCGAGAGCTGAAGGAGGAGGAGCAGACCAATCCCCGCGTTGAGGGCGATGCCGATCCAGAACGTGCGTTCGGTCCCCACATTCGGGATGAAGAGGAAGCCCGTGAGCAGCGCGCCCGAAACGGCGCCCGCGGTATTGGCGGCCAGGACCCGACCCACGTGTCTCCCGATCGTTCGCTCCTCTCGCACGGAGAGTTTGACGATCACGGGGAACGTCGCGCCCGAGAGTATTGTGGGAACGATCAAGAGGCCGGCGATCATCATCGCCTGTAGCAGTTGAAGCCGCGCATAATGATCGGCATGCGCCTGCACGATCTCACTCACAAGAAGCGGCAGGCGATTGAGGATGGGGAGTGTCGCAGCGACCGAGAGCCCAAGGAGGATGTAGAGACCGGCGAGCCACGCCGTGAGTCTCACGGGACCATCGGCGCGTTCTCCCCACCGATCACTTCGCGAAGCGAGCAACCGACTTCCGAGGGCCAGGCCCGAGATGAAGACCGTCAGCATGAGGCTGAAGGCGTAAACGGTCGGCCCCAGCAAGAGCGCGAGGACCCGCGTGTACGCGACTTCGTACAGGAGGGCCGTGAATCCGGAGAGGAAGATGACGAGCGGGAGCAATGAGGGGGATCGAGAACGCCTCGTGCCGTTGGAGGGTATCTCGGCGTGAGGCGCGGCTACGCGGGGGACCTCCGCATGGTCTTCGGCGGAGACCGCGCGCGCGCAGACGAGGGCGATCAGGGCGACGAAGATATTGATCGCCGATGCCAGGATCTGCGATCGGTGCAGACCGAGCGCGGGGACGAGCAGAAAGCCGCTGCTGAAACTGCCCAGAGCCGCGCCCAGGGTGTTGACGGCGTACAATCGGCCGATTTCGCCGCCCAGGCGTTCGCCGCGTCCTCGACCGAAGAAGACGCTCAACACCGGGAAGGTCCCGCCCATGAGCATCGTGGGAGGGAGCAGAAGCGTCGCGCCGATGACGGCTTCTGCGAATGCGAGGGTGTGCGGAGACCCCATGTGGCCGAAGGAGACCAGCAGCGTTTCGATCCGAGATCGGCTTCCCGGCAGCGCGAGTCCCCAGAGCCCAATGCCGAGCTCCATGAAGGCGTAGACGCGCAGAGTCTCCGAGGGACCAGGCCATCGCTTCGTCCATCGCCCGAACAGGTAACTACCGAACGCCAGCCCGCCCATGAAGACCGCGAGGATGAGGCTCGTGGAGAAGAGCGTGTTGCCCAGCATCAGCGAGAGCGCGCGCATCCAGAGGACTTCATAGAGAAGGCTGCAGAATCCCGAGAGCAGGAAGCTGACGAGCAACGCTGTCTGCACGCGAGCCGCGCGGTTCGACATAGCTTCGGCGCTCGGAGTCTACCCGACAGGGAGACCGGGGGTCAATTCGGTCCGGGCCCCACCAAGGCATCCCCTCGCGAAAAAAATCCTGCTTGCCCTCCGACGGAGGATGTGATATAAAAGCGCCGCGTTTGAGCTCAAACTAAGGAGGGGGTAAGGCATGAGGAAAAGGTGGCTCGGTCTCGCACTCGCTCTTCTCCTCAGTGCACCGTCCCTTCCGCTGTTCGCTCAGGAGATCACCGGTCACATCAACGGACGCGTCACGGATGAGAAGGGCGATCCTGTTCCCGGAGTGAAGGTCACGCTCGCGAGTCCCGTTCTGATGGGCGAGCGGACGACGACGACGAGCGAACTGGGGACGTATGCCTTCACGGCCTTGCCGCCGGGGCTCTATACGCTCAAGTTCGAGGCGTCGGGGTTCAAGACGCTCATCCGAACGGACATCGAGGTTCGCGTAGGCTTCACGGCCACGATCAACGTGAAGCTGGAGGTCGCGGCCATCGAGGAATCGGTGACGGTCGTCGGGGAGACGCCGATTCTGGACGTCTCAGCGACGCATGTGGGCGTGAACTATACGGAGCGGCTGCTGAAGGAGTTGCCCACGGCGCGCGATATCTGGGTGACGCTCGCCATGACCCCGGGCATCACCATGATCGGTCGGCACGATGTCGGGGGAGCGACGGCGGGGACGCAGACGGCGTACCGTAATTACGGCGCGCGCGGTCAGAACTGGCCGAACGTTGACGGGGTGATCACGGCGGAGGGCTCGGAGGCCGCGGGCTTCTATTACGACTATGGCGCGTTCACGGAGATGCAGATCGTGGCGGCATCGAATAGCGCGGAGGTGCCCGTGCCCGGCACCTTCATCAACACGGTCATCAAGACCGGCACCAATGAGTTTCACGGCGATTTCTACGTGGACTACGAGCGCGAGGGGTGGAATTCCGACAACGTGAAGGGGCGGAGTTATCGGTTGCCGACGGGCGTGAGCCTCCCACTTGTGGACATGGGTATCCCCCGCGCGGCGAAGATCAAGCTCTACAACGATTGGAATGCCAACGCGGGCGGGCGGATCATCCGCGACAAGCTCTGGTGGTTCGCCTCCTGGCGCGATCAACGCAATCACGCGGGCGCACTCGGTTGGGTCTCCCCGAAGGGGGAGAAGGATCTCTTCCCCACGCGCTTGCAGAATCAGACGATCAAGCTGACCTATCAACTCACGCCCAAGAATACGATCCACTGGTTCGCACAAGGGGGACGAAAGATACAGCCGTATCGCAATTGGTTGGCGCCGGCGCCGGATCGGTTCACGTCCCCCGATGCCGTGGCGAATCAGGATTCCTGGTCTTGGGCGGGGAAGATTCAATGGGTCTCCACGCTCACGCCGAAGGTGCTCTTGGATGTGAACGTGGGGCACATGGGCTACGATTGGCCGCAGCGGCCCTACAGCAATCGCCCGCGCTATCGCGACTTCAACAACTTGCTCTTTCAGATCGGCCCGCCCGAGGGGGCGTTCTTCTTGAACGAGCAGCGGCGGTGGCAATGGCAAGGACATCTCTCCTGGCGCGTGGACAATTTCCTGCGCGGGAGCCATAACCTGAAGTTCGGCGTCTGGCGGCTCTTCGAAGCCCGACGGCGAACGGAATATGGCGTGTGGGCCGGCAACGCGCGAGATGTCGTCTACTGGTTCCGCGGCTGCACGGGCGTGGCCCCCAATCTCTCCTGCGATACGGCGACGCCGGTGGAGATTCGCCAGTACAACTACCCGTGGTTCTTCCACCACGGCCTGCACACGACCTCGGTCTTCGTCCAGGACGGATGGGAGGTGGGGCGGCATGTCCGGCTCAATCTCGGGATGCGGCTGGATAGCTACCGCAATTTCTGGCGCGATCAGAAGCAACCGGCCGGGCGCTTCCAGCAAGAGCATGTGATCCCGAAGAACGACGACGTGCTCAGTTGGACGAGCGTCGCTCCACGACTCGGCTTCGTGTGGGACGTGTTCGGCGACGCGAAGACCGTGATCCGCCTGAGCTACGGGCGCTATTACTTCAATCCGAGCACGGATATTGTGGCGGCGGTGAATCCCTCGACGCTCACCTACAAGCGGTTCGCGTGGAACGATAAGAACGGCGATCGGGATTGGTCGCCCGATGAGCTGACGTTGATCGCCATCGTCGGCGGGCAGAACCGGACGCTCGATCCGAACGTCAAGCATCCCTATACGGACGAATTCACGGCAGGGATCGAGCGCGAGCTGATGCGCGATCTCTCGGTGCGCTTCAACATCGTGCGAAAGTTCGAGAGGAATCGGTGGACGAGCTTCCCGCTGCACGCGCCCTTCTCGACCTACGCCGTGCCCGTGACGGTGACCGATCCGGGGCGAGATGGGCGGGCCGGCACGTCGGACGATCGTCAGATCACGCTGTACGACATTGATGACGCGGCGCGGCTGGCGAACCCGCGCTTTCTCATCGCGACGAATCCGGCCTATCAGAACAACTTCACGGCCTACGAGATCGAAGTCTTCAAGCGGATGTCGCGGCGATGGATGCTGATCACCGGCTATACGGTCGAGAAGCTCAACGGTTGGACCGAGGGGATCAACGATCAATATCCGACCAATCCCAACGCGCTCCTCAACAGCGCGCGCCATACGTGGGAGTGGCTCTACAAGCTGCAAGGGATTTACGAGCTGCCGTGGGGATTCCAGTTCAGCACGGTCTTCAAGCACCAGCGGGGAGATCCCTATCGTCGGACCTTCGCCGCGACGCTTCCGAAGTTGCGAACCGTGACCGTCTTCGCCGAAGGGTTCGATTCCGGCTTGCGCTTGCCGAACGTCAATCTCTGGGACCTTCGGATCATGAAGCGGTTCCGGATCGCCGAGCGGCATCGGGTGGACGTCATGGGCGATCTCTTCAATGTGCTCAACGCGAACACGCCGCTGGAGGTCGTGACGACGACGGGCGCGCGCTTCGGGCAGCCGACGCGCATCTTGGGACCGCGCGTCTTTCGCCTGGCGTTTCGATATTCGTTCTGAATCCGCGAGCCCATCGGTCGCTCGAGCGGGCGTGAGTGGCCGATGGGGTTCGCCCGATCAGAGTTATGGCAGCGAGAGCTGTGTCATCCCCCATCGGTCGAGGACGGCTCCGCTGCCCGATTTTTTTCGCACTATCCTCGCCATGGAGGGAGAGACGATGAAGATGACACGGAAGGAATTCCTGGAACTCACCGGACGAGCGATGATGGGGGCGATGGTCGCCCCCGATTTCTTCCATTTCCTGGAAGCGCCGCGCGGCTTCATCGAGGACATCCTCGAATCGCCGCGCGTGAAGAAGATTCACAAGTACATCGAGGATCACAAGGAGGAACACATCGCCAAGATCCAGCGCGATCTCCGGCAGCCCTCGGTGAGCAGTTGGAACATGGGGATTCAGGAGATGGCGGAGCTGATGCGCGAGTCCTTCAAGGAGTTGGGGTGCAAGGAGGCCGAGTTGGTCAAGACCGATGGCTATCCGGGCGTCTGGGCGTGGTATGATGCGGGAGCGACGAAGACGATCTCGACCTACATGATGTACGACACGCAGCCCTTCAATGAGCGGGAGTGGTCCTCGCCGCCGCTGGCGGCGAATCGGGTGAAGATGGACCCCTTTGGCGAGGTGATCATCGCTCGCGGGGCGATCAACTCCAAAGGGCCGAACCGCATGTTCCTGAATGCCTGTGAGGCGATCATCGCGTGCGAGGGGAAGTTGCCCCTGAACATCATGTTCACGTGCGATGGGGAGGAGGAGCAGGGCAGTCCGCACTTCCATCAAGTGCTCGCGCCCTACATCTCCCGGCTCAAGACGTGCCGGGCGCACTTGAGCGCCGGCCCCTCGCAGAATCGGGATGGATTCGTCAACATGTATCTGGGCAATAAGGGGATCGCCTATGTGGAGCTGGAGTGTCACGGCCGATACTGGGGGCGCGGACCGCAGCGCATGCCCATCCATTCGAGTCGCAAGGCGATCCTGGATAGCCCCGTGTGGCGGTTGGTGAAGGCGCTCTCGACGATGGTGGATGAGACGGGGAACAAGATTCTGATCGAGGGCTACTACGATGCCATCGTGCCCCCTACGGAGGAGGAGGTGATGCTCGTCAACACGTTGATCGCGCGATTCGGTGAGCGCGCCCTCGCCTCCGAGCGGGAGAACGTGCGGGTGTGGATGAACGATTGGTCGGCGGCCGAGGCGATCTGGCATCTGGTCTTCGACACGACGCTCAACATCAACGGCATCTGGGCCGGATACACGGGGCCGGGCTCGGCGACGATCCTGCCGGAGAAGGCGGCCGTGAAGCTAGACAGTCGGCTCGTCCCCAATCAGGTGATTGATGAGCAGATCGCGCTCATCCGGCGGCATCTGGATAAGCATGGCTTCAGTGACATCAAGATGACGAAGCTCGGTGGCGGCGATGAATGGTCGCGCACGAGCGTGCGCGCGCCGGTCGTGCAAGCGGTGCTCGCCGTCTACAAGCACTATGGCATTGAGCCGGCGATCTGGCCGCGCTCGGCCGGCTCGAGCCCGCAGGCGCAGTACACGCGTCCACCGCTCAATCTCCCCGCCTGCTCGGGAGGCCTCGGCCACGGTGGTCGCGCGCACGCGATTGACGAATATCTGGTGATCGAGGGGAACGATCGCGTCGCGGGGCTTGTCAAAGCCGAGCAGTCTATTGTAGACATCCTCTTCGCCTACGCCTATTGGCCGGAGTAACGGGGAGAGGGGATCGGAGGGACGGTCTCTCGCCTGAGGGACCGTCTCCCTCCGTGAAGTGTTCGGATCAAACGAAGGAGGAGGGGAGATGAGGATCATGCTCATAAGGCTTCGACGATGGATCACCGCGTTCGTTCTCTTCGTCCTCGCGGTCGGTGGAGCCTCTTGGATCGTCTCGCGGTCGGTAGCCGCTCAGGATCGCGCGTCGCGCTTTGATCCGAAGCTGTATCAGGCGATGCAGTGGCGCTTGATCGGTCCGTTTCGCGGCGGACGCGTGACCGCCGTCGCGGGCGTGCCGAGCCAGCCGATGACCTTCTACATGGGCGCGACCGGGGGCGGCGTCTGGAAGACCGAAGACGGAGGGATGACGTGGCGGAACATCTCCGACGGGTATTTCAAGACGGGTTCAATTGGCGCGATCGCCGTGGCCGAGTCGGATCCGAACGTCATCTACGTCGGCACGGGCGAAGCCTGCCCGCGCGGCAATGTCTCGCACGGGGATGGGGTGTATAAATCCACCGATGGGGGGAGGACGTGGGTGAACGTGGGGTTGCGCGATACGCGCCATATCGCGCGGATTCGCATCCATCCGCAGAATCCGGACCTCGTCTACGTCGCGGCGCTCGGGCACGTCTTCGGTCCCAATGAGGAGCGGGGGATCTTCCGTTCCAAGGACGGGGGGAAGACGTGGGAGAAGGTCCTCTTTGTGGACGACAAGACAGGGGCGATTGATCTCGCTATGGATCCGACCAATCCGCGCATCCTCTACGCCGCGTTCTGGCAAGTCCTGCGTCAGCCGTGGACGCTCATCAGTGGTGGCCCCGGCAGCGGCCTCTACAAAACGACCGATGGAGGGGACACGTGGACGAAGCTGACGACCGGGCTCCCGCAGGGGATCAAGGGGCGCATCGGCGTCGCCGTCTCGCCGGCGCGGCCCGATCGCGTGTGGGCGATCGTGGAGGCTGAGGATGGCGGTGTCTTCCGCTCCGATGATGGGGGTCGAAGCTGGCGCCTCGTGAATAAAGAGCGAAAGCTGCGTCAGCGGGCCTGGTATTATTCGCACATTTATGCCGATCCGAAGGATCCCGATACGGTCTACGTCCTCAACGTGCAATTCTTCAAGTCCATTGACGGTGGGCGGACCTTCGACATCACCATTCGCGCGCCGCATGGGGACCATCATGATCTCTGGATCAACCCGAACACTCCGCAGATCATGATCAACGGCAACGATGGGGGGGCCAATGTCACGTTCAACGGGGGACAGACCTGGTCGCCGCAGAGCAATCAACCGACGGCGCAGTTCTATCGCGTGGCCGTGGACAACCGCTTCCCCTACTACGTCTATGGCGCGCAGCAGGACAATACGACCGTCGCCATCGCCAGCCGCACGACGGGACCGGGGATTGATCGGCCCGATTGGTATCCGGTCGGCGGCGGCGAGAGCGGATATGTGATCCCACATCCGCAGGATCCGAACATCGTCTATGCGGGCAGCTACGGAGGGCTCATCACCCGGTACGACCATCGCACGCGGCAAGCGCGCAACATCACGGCCTGGCCGCAGACGGCCGTCGGCGAAGCGGCCAAGAATTTGAAGTATCGCTTCCAGTGGAACGCGCCCATTCTCATCTCGCCCCATGATCCGAAGGTCATTTATCATGCGGCGCAGGTGCTCCTGCGATCCACCGATGAGGGGCAGACGTGGCAGGAGATCAGTCCCGATCTCACGCGCAACGATCCGAGCAAGCAGGAGTATTCGGGCGGACCGATCACGCGGGACAACACGGGCGTTGAAGTGTACGGCACCATCTTCGCGCTGGCGGAATCGCCTCGGCAGGCGGGCCTCATCTGGGCGGGCACCGACGACGGACTCGTGTGGGTGACGCGCAATGGGGGGAAGAATTGGGAGAATGTGACGCCGCGGGAGCTGCCCGAATGGGGAACGGTCAACGCGATCGAAGCCTCTCCACATGATCCGGCGACGGCCTACATCGCCGTGCATCGCTATCGGCTCGACGACTATCGGCCCTACATCTTCAAGACGAACGATTACGGGAAGACGTGGAAGAAGATCGTGCGGGGTCTGCCCGAGAACGACTTCGTGCGCGTCGTGCGCGAGGATCCGGTGCGGCGCGGTCTGCTCTATGCGGGGACGGAGACGGGCGTCTACGTCTCCTTCGACGATGGCGAGACCTGGCAATCGTTGCAGTTGAATCTGCCGGTCGTCCCCATTCACGATCTCGTGGTGAAGGACACGGATCTGGTGGCGGCGACGCATGGGCGCTCGTTCTGGATCCTGGATGACCTGACGCCGTTGCGCGAGCTGACCGATGCCGTCGCGCGCGCGGACGTTCATCTCTTCACGCCGCGCCCGACCTATCGCCTGGAGGGGGGCAGCGCCGATATTCCGGGCTTGGGGAAGAATCCTCCCAACGGCGTGATCGTCTATTACTATTTCGCGCGGAAGCCCGAGGACGAGGTGAAGCTCGAATTCCTGGATGCGCGGGGACGCGTCATTCGGACCTTCAGCAGTCGCGCGCGTCCGGCGGAAGCTCCGCCGGAGCCCATGGCGGAATTCTTCGGCCAGGCGCCCCCACAGGAGCGCGTCCCGGCGGAAGCGGGCATGAACCGGTTCGTCTGGGACTTGCGGTATCCTGATCCCGTGCGCGTACCCGGAGCGGTCACGTGGGGGAGCGCGCGGGGGCCGAAGGTCGTGCCCGGCACGTATCAGGTGCGCCTCATCGTTGGCGGACAGACGCTCGTGCGCTCCTTCGAGGTGCGGAAGGACCCGCGCGTGGCGACGACGCAAGAGGAGTTTCAGGAGCAGTTCGATCTCCTCCTGCAGATTCGCGACGCCATCAGCGATGTCCATGACGCCGTGAATCGAATTCGCGATGTGAAGCGTCAACTGGAGGAGCTGACCAAGCGCTTGAGCGATCATTCGCAAGGGAAGGCGCTCGTGGATTCGGCCCGCGCGCTCCAGCAGCGACTCACGCGCCTGGAGGAAGAGCTGATGCAGACGCGGAACGAAGCGCCGCAGGATCCGCTCAATTTCCCGCCCAAACTCAACAATCAATTGATCACGCTCTACGGGGCGGTGGCGAGCGCCGATGCGCGTCCGACCGCGGCCGCTCGCGCCCGCTGGGAGGAGCTGAAGGCTCAGGTCGCTCGGCACCTCGGCGATCTGCAGCAGGTGTTGGAGCGGGATCTCGCCGAGTTGAACCGGCGGATGCGGGAGGCGGGCATTTCGCCGCTGTTCGTCACGGCTCCGCGCCGCTGATTCGCGCGCAACCTGACGCCGCTCCTGAGGCATCTCCCGCGCGATCCCCGCGGGAGATGCCTCTTATGGGGGTCGAGAGGCCCCGGTTGCCTTTCCCCACCATCTGTGGTAGCTTTGCCCGTTCAATGAGCGGGAGGACCGTGATGCGTTATGCCGAGGATTCTCATCACGAACGATGACGGGATTCATGCGGAGGGGATTCGGAAGCTGGAGGAGAAGCTGCGCGCCGTGGGCGAGGTCATCGTCGTCGCTCCTTCACATGAGATGAGCGCGGCGTCGCATGCGCTGACGCTCGCTCGCCCGCTGCGCATTGATCGCATTGACGATCATCATTTCGCCGTGGACGGGACGCCGACCGATTGCGTGACGCTCGCCATGTGCGAGATCCTGCGCGAGGCTCCGCCGGACATCATCGTCTCCGGGATCAATCACGGGGGGAATCTCGGCGATGACGTGCTCTATTCGGGGACGGTCGCCGGCGCTCTGGAGGCGCTCGTCTACGGGCTGCCCGGAGTGGCCATCTCGCAGGTGGGGCGCGGGGAGGTGGATTTCGAACCGGCGGCACATTTCGCCGCGATCCTGGTGCGCCGGATCTTGGCCGAGGGGTTGCCGGATCGCACGGTCTTGAACGTGAACGTCCCGCGCGGGCTGATTCGCGGCGTGCGCTTCACGCATCAGGGCACGCGCGTCGCCCGCATTCGCATTCATCACGGAGTGGACCCGCGCGGCCGCCGCTACTATTGGATCGGCGAGGAACACGCCGAGTGGAATCATGAGGAGATGAGCGACTACGAAGCCATCCGGGAGGGGTACATCTCGATCACCCCGCTGCACAATAATCTCACCAATTTTCGCGCCCTGGAAGCGCTGCACGCTTGGGCCGCGCTCACCGATGAGTTCGCTCTCCCCGAATCGAAACGGTGATCCCTACGCGCGCGCGCGCCACCGCATGGTCGAGCGATTGCGCGAGCGGGGGATTCGCGACCCGCGCGTCCTGGAGGCGATGGAGCGCGTCCCTCGCCATCTCTTCGTCGAGGAAGCCCTCTGGGCGCGCGCGTACGAGGATCATCCTTTGCCGATCGGTTATGGGCAGACGATCTCGCAGCCCTATATGGTGGCGCGGATGACCGAGCTGTTGGAGGTCAAGCCGGGAGATCGCGTCCTGGAGGTGGGCGCGGGCTCGGGCTATCAGACGGCGATCCTCGCCACCTTGGGGGCGCGCGTCTACGCCGTCGAACGCATCCCGGAGCTGGCCGCGCGCGCGCAAGCGACGCTCGAAGCGTTAGGGATCACCCAGGTCCTGATTCGCGCTTTCGATGGGACGCTCGGATGGCCGGAGATGGCCCCGTTTGACGCCATCTTGGTCGCGGCCTCAAGCCCCACGGTCCCACCGCCGTATTTGGAGCAGCTCGTCGTCGGAGGACGTTTGGTGATGCCCATTGGCGACGAGACGTATCAGCAGCTCATGCGCTTGATCAAGAGAGAGCGCGAGCACACGGTTGAGTGGCACGGTGGCTGCGTGTTTGTCAAACTCATCGGGCAATACGGATGGAAGGAATGAGGGACGCGGACGAGAGGATCGTCGCCGAAGAGCGCGCCGAATCCGAGGGGGCAACGCCGCCAATTGCTCCCGTGCCCCTGAGGCGACGCGCGTCTCTGAGCGGTCGCTCTCTTGTGCGAGGCCTTCGTGCGAGCCTGCGTCGGCTCTATGACTGGACGCTCCATTGGGCGAAGACGCCGCAGGCCGTGCTCGCCCTCTTCGCGATCGCCTTCGCCGAGTCCTCGTTCTTCCCCATCCCTCCGGATGCGCTCTTGATCGCGATGGTCGTCGCGACCCCTCGGCGCTTCGCGCGCTATGCGGCCGTGTGCACGCTGGGCTCGGTGCTCGGCGGGATGTTCGGATACTTCATCGGATATGCCTTCATGGAGACGCTCGGATGGCGCATCATTGATTTCTATGGCGCGCGCGCGCTCTGGGGCGAGTTTCAGGCGAAGTATCAGGACTATGGGCTCCTGTTCCTCGCCATCGCGGCCTTCACGCCGATCCCTTACAAGGTCGCGACTATCGCCTCGGGCGCGACGCAGATTGATGTCCTGGCCTTCGCGCTGGTCTCTGCGCTGGGGCGAGGAGCGCGATTCTTTCTGGTCGCGGGGCTGCTGCGCCTGTTCGGGGAACCGATTCGCGCGTTCATCGAGCGCTACTTCGATGTGCTCTCGCTTTTGTTTGTGCTCTTGCTCATCGGGGGATTCCTCACCCTGGGCGCCTTGCGATGAGCGTGGTGAGCGCTCGCAGTGCGCATCCTTCACGGGCGGGGTGCTCTCCCGGACGTCGGTTCGAGCGCTTTCCCCATGCGGAAAGCGTCCATCTCGCCCAGGTAATATCCCTGAATCCGCTCCAGCACCCGATATCCGTGCTTCTCGTAGAAGCGAATCGCGCGGCGGTTGTCCACGGCCGTTTCGAGGAAGATGAAATGCGCGCCCGCCTGGCGCAGTCGCCGCTCCGCCTCCCGCAGCAGGAGGCTGCCGATGCCTCGCCCCTGCCAGTCGGGGTGCACATCTATGGTCACGAGGTGTCCGATGCGAGCCCCCCGGCGTCCGGCCTCCAAGCGCGCGATGAGGAAGCCGATGATCCGGTGCTCGGGTTCCTCGACGACGATCGTGAACGTTCGACGATCGGCGATGTAGAGGCGCATCTCCTCGGCGGTGTACGCGATGCCAGGGGGGAAACACAGCCGATCAATTTCACAGAGGCGCGCGAAGTCTTCCGGTCGGTAGTCGCGAAGGATCATCGGTAGAGGCCGGTCGCCCGGATGTATGCCTCAACTGCTTCGGGGACGAGCGAAGCGATGGGGTCCCCCCTTCGGATTCGCCCTCGGACTTCCGAGGCCGAGATGGACCGCACTTCTTCAGAGAGTTCCAGGCAGGCGATGCGCGAGCTGTATGGCGCTACATCTTCCTCTAAGAGCCGCTCAAGCGCTGCGCAGGTGAAGGAGCCTCGGGCGGCGACAATCATACGGCTCGCCGAGAAGAGGTCTTCGAGCACAGCCGCGCGATCTCGATAGGGCTTGTAGTAGCGTCCGAGGTAGCGTCCCTGGCGATCGAGCAGACGCTCGAAGGTGTCCGAGCCGACGAGGAAGAAGATCTCCGACGTCGCATATTCCTGCCGCAGCGGCAGGATCATATCCACGAAGAAGGGATGACTGACCACGCCAATGGCGATCGCGGGATCGGCCCCGAAGGTCGCCAGAAGCATCGCCACGCGGTCTTCGAGCGCCGCCTCGTACACGCGCTTATCGGCATTGGTGAGGCCGGGCAGAAGCGCGATCTCCTCCAGATCATACTGCTCGCGCGAGCGCCGGATGATCTCGACATGAGCCCGCGTCGGGGGGTTGAACGAAGCAGGAAAGACGCCGAGCCGAGCGGGCGATCTCCCAGCTCGGCGAACCCACGCGATCGTGGGGGCCTCAGCACGCGCGAGGGTCGCGATGGCTTCACGCGCGCGTGTTCGCCAGTGTTCGACCTCGGGCGTCACCATGCGTCACCGTCCCGAAGGGGTACCACCCGGATCCCCGAAAGCGCGCTCCCCGTTGACGGACCGACCGGGGAGCTCGCGAGATCAGGAGCGGGCGGACTTGCGAGGACTCTTCGTCTTCCGTCGCACCAGACGCTTGAGTTCGGCCATGAATTCGGAGACGTCTTGAAATTCCAAGTAGACGGAGGCGAAGCGCACGTAGGCGACCTTGTCCAGTTCTTTGAGCCGCCGCATGATCAGCTCGCCGATCTTCTGCGTGGGGCGCTCCCGATCCGGAGAGGTGCGGACGTAGGATTCGACCGCGTCTACAATGGCTTCGATCTTGGCCATCGGGATGGGCCGCTTCTCACACGCCTTCAGGATCCCCGCGAGGACTTTTTGGCGATCGAAGGGCTCCCGCCGCCCATCCTTCTTGATGACCATGTAGGGGATCTCGTCAATGCGCTCATAGCTGGTGAAGCGGCGGCCGCATTTGAGGCACTCGCGACGGCGTCGGATCGAGTCGCCCTCGCGTGATTCTCGCGAGTCCACCACGCGATCTTCCAGGTGTCCGCAAAATGGGCACTTCATGGGTGACAGCTCACCTTCGGCCGGTATGGGCCGCCACTCCCCCTTCGACTTCCCCTGAGGTCGGCTCGGCGAGCGCCGTCTCCGCCATCATCAGCTCTCGGAGCGTCGCCCAGGAGAGCCCTTCGCGCCGGAAGAAGCACGGGCTCACCAGTATGGCCGGCCCAAAGCTCACCAGGTGCATGATCAGCGCCATACTCGCCGCCTTATTCTTCTCGATGCCGAGCCCCATGAGCCCCAGCATCGTCATCGTGTGGAACGCTCCGGCGGACCCCCCGGGCGTCGGCACCAGAGAGCCCACCATTGCGAAACCGATGACAAATATGACGGAAGCAGTCGTCAAGCGCAAGCCGAAAGCGAAGGCGACCAGCCAGAAGCTCAGGACCACAAGCCCCCAGGTCAGGATCGTATAGACCACGATGCGGGCGAGCGCTCGCGTGTCGCGCAGGGTCGAGAGCCCCTCGGCCAGATGGCGGAGGAGATTGAGGATGGGCTGACGGAGCTTCCTCGGCAGTCCGAGCGAGCGCCGCTCCAGGACGTCCAAAATCCCGTCAGCCTGAGAGCAAAGGGCCGACAGTCCCACAAGGCCCAGGATTGAAAGCGCCAGGGCCGCTCCTGCAAGGCGTGCGAACGCGGCCGGCGGCCGCTGGAGATCATCCGGGCCGGAGACAAAAGGGAGACTGAGCGCGAAAGCCAGTGCTACAGCGAGCATATCGCAGATGCGCTCGAGGAGGATCGTGGCGATGGTGGCACTTGGGCGGATTCGCTCGCGAAGGCTGAGGACCAAAGGACGCGCCGCCTCTCCAATGCGCCCGAACGCGAAGATCATGGAGAAGCCGATCACTGTCGCGGCTATTGTGTTTCCGAGCGTGGGCGAACCTATGGGCGCCAGCAGAGCGCGCCATCGAAGGGATCGCGTCAGATAGGTCAGCAGAATCGGGAGAACGGCCAGAAGGACGACGGGCACATTCACGCGCCGAAGGCTCTCTCGGATCAGCGACCAATCCAGCCGATGCCAGAAAGCGCCCAAGAGCGCGACGGCCACAGCCGTCCACAGCAGGAATGTGCGCCATCGTCCTCGCATGATTCGATCGGCGCTAAGGCTATCCGAATCTTCGCGGGGCGGTCAAGCGCGGTCGTCTCGATGCCCGCTCCCCTGATCCACTCATTGACAGGGGGGCAGGAAAGCCGTAAGATAATGCCGGTGCGAGGGGAAGCGGCGATGACGAAAGCGGACATCGCGCGGGCGATTTACGAACGGCATGGGGGACTTTCGACGCGGGAGGCGACGGCCCTTGTGGATTTGATCTTGGAGATCATCAAAAGCCGACTGGCCCAGGGACATAAGGTCTGCCTGGGACGCGTGGGCGTGATGGAGGTCGTCGAGCGCACGTCGCGCCGGGGGCGTCCTCCCTCTGGGGGCAAGAAGCCCACCACGCGCGTTTTGATCTTCCGACCAGCCCGGGCGCTGCGGGCTTGAGTCCGAAGCCCGGAAGGCCTTGAGCGACAGGTATGAGCCAGCGGAGGGGGATGAGATGCAACCTGTGAAGGCCATTCCGGATAAGCTCTATTTCAAGATCGGCGAAGTCTGTGAGATCACGGGCGTTCAACCCCATGTCCTGCGCTATTGGGAGACCGAATTCCCGCAATTGGCGCCGGAGAAGAATCGCGCCGGACAGCGCGTGTACAAGCGGCGGGACATCGAGCTGATCTTGAAGATCAAGAAGCTCCTCTACGAGGATAAGTTCACGATCGCCGGCGCGCGCAAGCGCTTGGCCGCTGAATCGCGGTTCAAGCTCCTCTCCTCGGAAGCATCACCCGATGTGACCGAGAGCGCGAGTGAAGGGCCGACGCCGCCGGTCTCTCCCCGCGTTTATCAAGTCCTCCGTGAGGTCAAGCGCGGGTTGGAAGAGCTATTGGCAATGCTGAACCAAAGTGATATAATCGCTTCGTCAAAGTGAAGCGAATGGGACTCGATTGAAAGAGGATTGCGACAGAGGATTGCGACGGGACGTGGCGCAGCCTGGCTAGCGCGCTTGCTTGGGGTGCAAGAGGTCGCCGGTTCAAATCCGGCCGTCCCGACCACTTCCCTTCCCCTTACTCCCGCGTGATGAATTCTCGTTCCAGGGCCTGAAGCGTCTCCACGATGCCCGTGTACGCCAGCTCCGTATGTGAGGCCATTGTCGGTCCGATGAAACCCTGACGTCGCCACTCGTCGGCCTTGGCCTGAACCTTCAAGCGCGTCTGGTCCCAGACGGGCCCGCCGAACATATCCACACATTCCTCGGCGAAACGCCCCTCAGCATCCATGGAGAAGGCCAGGCAGGAGACGATGGGCAGGCAGAATGGTCCGGTCACCGGTGTGTTGATGGGCACGGGCATGATGGGCATCACGTGCGAACCCCGGGCATCGCCGGCGACGAAGTGTCCGAGCATGAAGGGCTCGACGATCTCCTCAGGGGCCGGAAAGATGCCTTGCGTGCGGACGATCGCCACCGGATCATCCTTACCCGTGTATCGGCCGGCGATATTGTGCAAGCGCGTGGCCGAGACGGCGACGATCTGCTCATCGGGCTTGTAGCGTGAATGAATCGCCTCGACGGCGAACCGATCCGGGTTCTGCAAGAGCGTGGCCACGTCCCAGATGCGTTCGGGGACATCGAGCCGGATGATCCGATCCTGATCCTTGGCGTCCATGTCAATGATCGTGAAGGTGAACCCTCGATGCATCTTGGGATTGAGGAGCAATCCCCCGTTGTGCATAGGATCGCAGAAGGCGGCGTAGAGGGGATAATTGTACGCGCCCGGACTGCACTTGTCGGCGGCGAAGATGAGGAACGCTTCTGCCGGACGATCCTTGCTCTGCGGATCCCGCTCGAACTCGATCTCGGCGACAGCCGGACCCGCCCCGCGAATATTCCCCGAGGGCGCATCCACCAGCAGGTCTTGTCCGGCGCCGTAGAGCCCTTGTTTGCGCGCGACTTCAGTCGCCGCCAGGAAGCATTCCCAGGCGAAACGATGCACGGTCGGTGCCCCCACCCCATGCGTGTGGCTCATGATGAGGGCGATGTCATCGCCCGTGAACGTGACCAGCCCGTCAATGAGCAGACCCTTGGCGGAGCACGCCGATCGCATCATCTCCCGAACGGCGTGAAGCATCCGCTCAGAGGGACGCGTATGTCCACCAATAGATCCGACATCGGCTTTGATGACCGAGAGTGTGACTCTCATGGCCTCTCCCCTCCCGAAGAACGTTCATCGCCCAATCTCCGGATCCTCATCACACGTAATCCGGGAGCTGCTATTATAGCATCGGGGTTCCTGTCGGGGAAACGCGCGTTCATCCGCTGAGCGAGAGCGGGTTGAAGCGCGTCTGGTCATCGTAGACATCCAGCCCCTCGACTCGCTTCAGGAAGGCGACGATCGCATACGTGGCGGGCGTCGCGATGGCCTCATAGAGCGACTTCACGAGCCATTGAGTGAGGAAAGCGCGCAGCAGGGCTTGAAGTGGGATCGTCCCGGCGAAGGCGAGCGTCAGAAACAGCCCCGAATCCACGGCTTGGCCGACGAGCGTGGAACCGATCGTGCGCATCCAGAGCCAGCGCCCGCGCGTGACGATCTTCAGCCGGGCGAGCACGTAAGCATTGGTGAACTCGCCGAAGAGATAGGCCAGGAACGAAGCCACGAGCAGACGCGGCGTGTAGCCGAGGATGCGTTCATATGCCGCCTGCCCATCCCAGAACGGTGCCGGAGGCAGGATCTGCCCGATCCAGATGGCGATGACCGTCAGGAGATTGCAGAAGAAGCCGAGCCAGATGACGCGCCGCGCCTGACGATAGCCATAGACCTCCGTGAGGACGTCGCCGAAGATATAGCTGATCGGGAAGACGACGACTCCGGCCGGGACGATCCAACCGCGAATCTCCACGAGCTTGACGCCCGTGATGTTCGCCGCGATCAAGCAGGTGATGAATCCGGCGGTGACGAGGACGAACCAGATCGAGTATCCGCGCGCGAGGTCAAGGTCAAAGCTTGAACCGCTTCTCATCCGATTGTCCTCGGGTCAATTCTCGCAGCAGCTCTTCCGCGCGACGTCGCTCGCGCTCGCGGCTCTCGCGGTCCAGCTCGAAGCTCACGCGAAGATGGTCACCGGCCGTCACCCCCGGCGGCAGATAGCGCATCGGAATGTCGAAGCGGATGCGATCATCCTCGTAGAGGTAGCACACGGCGATGTCATCTTCGATCCGATCCACGACCAGCTTCATACACCTGCTCCTTCGGCGCGCTGTGTCCCGGCTTCACCGGAGAACGTTCTCGCGGGGCGAAGCTCTCGGCGCTTGGCGCGACGATTCCATCGGGAGCGGAGAGCCCGCGCGCCCGTCACGCGGCGCCCAGGGCGAAAGCTCCTCGGCCCGGAAGCGCGGGCGTCGTCCGCGCCAGAGGCCCTCGGCGGCCACGGCGCGCTCGGTGTGAATCTCATAGCGGTGCCCATCCGTGCGCAGCACGATCTCGCCTTCGAGATCGGTCCGATGCAGCTCGCGCACCCAGCGGCGCAGCCGGTTGAGCGTCTCCGGCGCCGGATGGCCGTACTCGTTCTCCGCTCCGCAGGAGATGATCGCGACCTCGGGGCGCACGCGCTCCAGGAAGGCGGGCGTCGTCGAATGGCGCGATCCATGATGCGCGACCTTGAGCACGCGCGCTTGAAGCGGCGCCGTCGTCCCGTCCTGTTCGAGGAGGCGTTCCTCGGTCTCTCGCTCGCTATCTCCCGTGAAGAGCATGGAGAACGCGCCATACTGCAGCCGCGCGACGATCGAGTTCGCATTCTCGTCGCTGCGCGTCCCCCGAAGCCGCGTGGGGAAGGGGGCTAGGATCGAGAGCGTCACGCCCGTCCCGATCTCGAATTCCTGCCCCGCCTCGGCGACGACGAATCGAATCCCCTTCTCTCGGATCTTCTCCAGCATGCGCGTGTACGTGCGCGTCGGATAGGGCTGGCCGCTGTCCAGGAACATGCGGACGGGGATGGCATCGAGCACCGCCGTCATGCCGCCGATGTGATCCGCATGCGGATGCGTGGCGATGACCAGATCCAGTTGCGTGACGCCGTGTCGCGCGAGCACCTCGCGCACGCGATCGGCCGCCTCCGGAGGACCGGCGTCAATGAGCACGGCCTTGCGCTCCGGGGTGAGGATGAGGAAGCTATCGCCCTGTCCGACGTCGAGCGCGACGACCGTCAATCTCCCCGTCTCAGGAGGTGACGGACGCCGCCCGATCTCCAAACGATGGAGCAGGACGGCGGCGATCAGCAGCAGAATGCTCAGAAGCAGCAACAGGAGCGTTCGACGAGGGGTTCTCGCCGGTGCGGCGCGCGCTCTCGGTTGTCGGGCCATATGCGCCTCAGCGCTCCGGCGTCAGGACGGGGCCGGCCGTCGCCGACTGGCCCACGCACCGGATGCGACGCGGCTGGTATTCGGGATCAATTTCGGTCGGGTAGCGGCCCGTATAGCAGGCGGTGCAATAGCGGGTATCCTCCGGATCCCCGCACGCGCGCAGCAGCGACTCGTAGCTCAAGTATCCGAGGCTCTCGGCGCCGAGGAAGCGACAGATCTCCTCGACGGACATTCGCGCGGCGATCAGCTCGTCCGTGCGCGGCGTGTCAATCCCGTAATAACAGGGGGCGATCGTCGGCGGACAACTGATGCGCACGTGAATCTCGCGCGCGCCCGCCGCGCGGATCATCTGCACGATCTCGCGGCTTGTCGTCCCGCGCACGATCGAATCGTCCACGAGCACGACGCGGCGATCGTCCAGCAGCTCGCGCACGGGATTGAGTTTGACCTTCACCCTCAGGTTTCGGATCGCGGCTCGCGGCTCGATGAACGTGCGCCCGACGTAGTGGTTGCGCACCAGGCCGAAGACCAGGGGGATTCCCGATTCCATCGAGTAACCGATAGCGGCTGCCACCCCGGAATCAGGGACCGGGACGACGACGTCCGCCGAGGCCGGATGTTCGCGCGCCAGCAGTCGTCCCAGCAGGTAGCGGGACTGACTCACGGGCCGACCGAAGACGATGCTGTCTGGGCGCGAGAAGTAGACGTGCTCGAAGATGCATTGCGTCGGGCGCCGTCGCGGAAAGGGGAAGAGCGAGCGCCGACCCGTTGCATCTACGACGATCATCTCGCCCGGTTCCACATCGCGCACGAGCGTGGCACCGATCAGGTCGAAGGCGCAGCTCTCCGAGGCGAAGACCGTCGCCCCATCGAGAGTCCCCAACAGCAGCGGTCGAAAGCCGCGCGGATCGCGGACGGCGATCAGCGCCTGAGGCGTCGCAAAGAGCATCGAGTAAGCGCCCTCCAATCGGCTGAGCGCTTCGACGATCGCCCCCAGGAGATCGCGCGCGCGCGAACGCGCGATGAGATGGAGCACGACCTCCGTGTCGCTCGTGGATTGGAAGATCGCGCCCTCGCGCTCCAACTCCGCGCGCACGCGCAGCGCTTCGGGCATGTTGCCGTTATGACAGACGGCGATCTGCCCACCGTGAAAGCTGACGACCATCGGTTGCGCCTCGCGCAGGCTCACTTCCCCGGTCGTCGAATATCGCACGTGGCCGATGGCCGATCGGCCCGGCAGCGCGGCGAATGTCTCCTCGCGGAAGACATCGCTCACGTATCCCATCCCCCGAACCACATGCAGGCGCGCCCCATCGGAGGTCGCGATGCCGGCCGATTCCTGCCCGCGATGTTGCAGGGCGTAGAGGCCGTAATAGGTCAGGCGAGCCGCTTCCTCATGGTCGAAGATCCCGAAGACGCCGCACTCTTCGCGGAACTTGTCCTCGCTCATGGCCGACCGCCTCTCAACGCCTTGCTTTTATTACACGCGCTCGGAAAAGTCAATGGCGCGGCTCACACACGAGCCATTTCGGAGTCTTCTCCAGATTCGCTCAACGCTACGGGCAGACTCGGACACCGCGCGTTCTTCGGGATGCTCTGGGAACCGCCGTGGCCCATTGATGGGCGCGCAGAGCAGCTCGTCTGGCACTCGTTGGAGAGCGGCGAGCGTCCACCTTCGGGATCCGTGACGCGCCGAGACCGGGGCTCCGAAGATCCCCCCTCCCCACGGGAGCCGCGATACGCGAGTCGGACGCCCATCCGGCGCGATAACCCGCGATCCATGAGAACCTCGCGCGCGCTCACGATTCCGCGTCTCGCAGGGCGACGATCACCTCGCGAGCCCGCGCGCGCGCCCACGCGTCGGCCTGCAGCACATCCTCGATCGTGCGCGGCTCCTGCGGCTCGTGTTCGCGCATCACGCGTTCGATCACCGTGGCGATGGCCGGGAAGGGAAGGCGATGCTCCAAGAAGGCCTGTACGGCGATCTCGTTCGCGGCGTTGAGGACGGCAGGCATCGTCCCTCCTCGCTGCAGCGCCTCATAGGCCAGGCGCACGCAGGGGAAGCGCTCGAAGTCCGGCGGATGAAAGTCCAGATGCCAGACCGAGGAGAGATCGAATCGCGGCAGCGGCGTCGGTCGCCGATCCGGGTAGGTGAGCGCATACTGGATGGCATACCGCATGTCGGTCGGTCCCAACTGCGCGAGAATGGAGCCGTCCACCAATTCGATCATCGAGTGCACGATGGATTGCGGGTGAATGAGAATAACGATCTGCTCCGGTGCGAAGCCGAACAGCCAATGCGCCTCGATGACCTCCAGCCCCTTGTTCATGAGCGTCGCCGAATCAATGGTGATCTTCGGCCCCATGCGCCAGGTGGGATGCTGCAACGCTTGCTCGGGCGTGACGTGCGGGAGTTCGGTCGCCGGGAGCGTCCGAAAAGGCCCTCCGGAGGCTGTCAGGATCAACCGCGCGACATCGCGGCGTCGAACCCCTTGCAGACATTGGTGCAGGGCATTGTGCTCGCTGTCCACGGGCAGAATTTCGGCGCCGCTGGCGACCGCTTGCTCGGTCATCAAGCGACCGGCCATCACGAGCGTCTCCTTGTTGGCCAGAGCCACGCGTTTGCCCTGCTCCAGAGCCCGATAGGTGGGCAGAAGGCCCACGGCGCCGACAGTCGCCACGAGCACGATGTCCACATCCGGCTGGGTCGCGACGGCGACAAGCCCTTCCGGTCCATGAAGGATCTGCGGGCGCCGGGCCGCACCCCGCCGATCGAGCTCGGCGTCCAGCTCGGCCGCTGCTTCCGCCGTCGCCACCGAGACGAGACGAGGCGAGAATCGAACGATCTGATCGGCGAGCCGCGCGACATTCCGGCTCGCGGCCAATCCGATCACACGGAAGCCCTCCAGGTGTTCGAGCAGCGCAAGCGCGCTCGTGCCGATCGAACCTGTCGAGCCCAAGATGGCGATGCGCTTCGTCACAGCCCCCTCGCCGCTTCTGCGGTTTCGCGCCTTCGAGGAGCTCCCTCTGCCACAGGCGATCCGAGCCGATCATGATAGGAGAAGTCGGCTGTAGATGTAAATGATCGGCGCGTTGAAGAGGATGCTATCGGCGCGGTCCAGAATCCCCCCATGACCCGGGAGCAGGCGTCCGGCATCTTTCAGGTTCGATCCGCGTTTGAGCATGGATTCGACCAGATCGCCGATCTGTCCAATCGCGTTCAGGATGAGCGCGAGCCCGATCGCGTGCGCGATCGGCAACGCTTCGAAGAACCAGAATTTCCCTCCCAGGGCGGCCAGCACGCTTCCCAGTACCCCCCCCGCAGCCCCCTCGACCGTTTTGCCCGGGCTCACACGCGGCGCCAGTTTGTGGCGCCCGAAGGCGCGCCCCACAAAATAAGCCGCCGTGTCGCCCGCGAAGATGATGAAGAAGAAGAGCGAGAGGAGCCGAGCCGCCATCCTCGCGTCCACGCTCACGCGCAGGAGGATGAGGAATCCCAGACACACGGCGACGTAGAGGACGCCAGCGACCGTCACGGCGCTCTCGGGCAGCACCCGCTCGAACCGCTCCACCGTGAAGAGCGAGAGCGCGAGCGTGAGCGCCAGCAGCAGCAACAGGCCTCCCACGATCAGCAGCGCATGCTGCTGGTAGAATCCGAAGAGGACGACCAGGGCCGTGGCATATCCGAGCCCGCGATCGCTCCGATACCCCGCGCGCTCAGCCAGGGTGTAGAACTCATGCAGGCCGATGAGCGTCCCGGCGACGACCCACCCGATCAGATAATATGGGCTTGAGGCCCATAAGGCGAAAATGAAAAAGGGCAACAGAACGAGAGCCGTGAGCACTCGCGCCATCGCTCTTCCTCCTCGCGCCTTCCCATGGGATCTCCACCAGACGATGGTTCAGGAGAGCGCGGCCGGGGAGCGCTCGACCGCGCTGAGCCCTCCATAGCGCCGCTCGCGCTTCTGGTATTCAATCAGGGCCTGAAAGAAATGGGCCGGGCGAAAATCGGGCCAGAGCGTCTCGGTCACATAGAGCTCCGTATAGGCGATCTGCCAGAGCAAGAAGTTGCTCACGCGCATCTCGCCGCTGGTTCGAATTAAGAGGTCGGGATCGGGCAGATCGGCCGTCTCCAGATATCGCGCGATGAGCGCCTCGGTGATCGCCTCCGGTGGCAGCCCGCTCTGGCGCGCATCGTGGTAGAGGCGGCGGAAGGCGTCCACCAGCTCCGTGCGTCCACTGTAGTTGAGCGCGACGACCAGTTGCATTCGCCGATTCGCCGCGGTCTCAACCATGGCCCGATGCAGCTCTTCGCGAATCGTCTCTTCCAGCTCCTCCCACCGCCCGATGATGCGCAGACGGATGTCGTGACGCTTGAGCGTCTCCAACTCTTTGCGGAGGAATTCCCGGAGCAAGCTCATGAGCGCTTCGATCTCCTCCTGCGGCCGCTTCCAGTTCTCGGTCGAGAAGGCGTAGAGCGTCAACACGGGGATGCCCAAGCGAGCGGCCGTCTCCACGATCCGACGCGCGGCCTTGGCGCCCGCGCGATGGCCGACCACGCGCGGCTTCCGCCGTCGCAGCGCCCAGCGCCCATTCCCATCCATGATGATGGCGACGTGCTGGGGGAGACGCTCGGGACGGATCTGCGTGAGGAGGAGCGCTTCGCGCGAGCCGGGTTTGATGACCCCCTCGAACTTCTTCTGCAGATCCTCCATCGAATCACCCTGGAGGGCCATCGCTTGGCCCCCGGTGATCTGCGCGGTGCGCGATCGCTCGCCTCACCGACGGATGCAATCTTAGTAATGGACGCGCAGCAGCGTCAAGCCCTTGGCCGGAAAGGTCGGACCGGCCCTTCGCCGATCGCGCGCGTGCAGGATGTGCTCCATGTCCGAGGCGCGCCAGCGTCCGCGTCCGATCTCGCAGAGCGTGCCCATGAGCGTGCGCACCATGTAACGGAGGAAGCCGTTGGCCGTGATCTCCAGGTGCAGCAGATCCCCCTCGCACCATAAGCGCGCTTCGTGGACGCGTCGCACCGTCGTCTTCCCCGCGCGCTCGCGCGTGCCGAAGGAGGCGAAATCGTGTTCGCCGATGATCGCCTCGAGTGCCTCGCGCATGGCCGCCAGATCGAGGGGGAAGGGGAAATGATGCGCGTAGCGATAGAGGAAGGGGCTGAGCACCGGTCCGAGACAGAGGGTGTACCGATATGTCTTCGACACCGCGCTATAGCGGGCGTGAAACTCCGGCGGGACGAACTCCACGGCCATCACGCGCACGTCCGGTGGGAGATTCGCATTGAGCGCGCGTTGCCACTCGGCTTCGGACATCTCGCGCGTGAGGAAGACGCTGGCGACCTGCCCGTGCGCATGCACGCCGCGATCCGTCCGTCCGGCGCCGTGCACGGTCACGGGACGATGCTCCAGACGCGAGAGCGCGTCGGTGAGCACGCCCTGGACCGTCCGCGCCTCAGCCTGAATCTGCCAGCCGTAGAAATCAGTCCCGTCGTACTGCAGGAGGAGCTTCACGTTTGGCACGCCCCCCTCCTTCCGCATCGCGTCTGTCGCAAGCGCCCGAAGTGAGGTCGTCGTCCCGTCATGCGAGGTAGCGACTGCCCGGTGTCGTCAGCGGCAGACCGGCAGCGCACAAAGGGCATTCGTCCGGTGGGTATGTGGGCAGCTCCACCTGCAGCAGGGCGCGCAGCGGCACACCAAAATAGAGCGCCCTGCCGCTGCGATCAATCAACGCGCCGACGCCGACGACTCGCCCCCCTGCGGCGTGAACCAGCTCGATCACTTCGCGCGTCGAGCGTCCGGTCGTGATGACGTCTTCGACGACGAGCACGCCTTCGTCGGGCGCGATGGTGAAACCCCGGCGGAGCGTGAATCGCCCCTCTTCGCGCTCGGCGAAGATGGCGCGTGCGTCCAGGTGCCGCGCGACCTCATGCGCGACGAGGATGCCGCCGATGGCCGGAGCGATGACCGTCTGAACCGATGCATCCGCGAAGGCCTCGGCCAATCGCGCGCCGAGCGCCGTGGCGATCTTCGGATATTGCAGCACGAGCGCGCACTGGATGTAGCGCGCGCTGTGCAAGCCCGAGGAGAGCCGAAAATGGCCCTCCAGAAGAGCCCCGGCTTCCCGAAAGAGGCGTCCGATGTCGTCTGTGCTCATCCCGTCGTCTCCTTCAGAGGATCAGCCTCGCGTGGAGGAGAGGACGTCGCGCCTCGCCGCTCTTCCTCTGTCGCCAGCGGGGCGGCCTCTTCTTCGCCCCCACGGGCGAGCGCGGTCGGGGGAGAAGGGGACGTTGGAGGGGTCACCCGAGGAGCCGAGCGCAACCGCTGGGCGAGCCGATCGAAGAGTCCGCCGAGCAAGAGGGCCACGTCTTGCTCCGGAGAGCGAACGGCTGGGCGCGGAGCCGATTCGCTTCGTTGCTGAATCGCCTTGCTGTAGGCGGCCGTCGCCCCCTCGAGGTCTCCCTTGATGTAGAGCATCCGCCCCAACTCATTGTAGGCTTCGGCGAAGACGCCCTGGCGTTGAGCGATGGCCTTCTGGAACGCTTCGATGGCCCGAGCGACTTCGCCTCGGCGCGCGTGCACACGTCCCTTTTGGTAGTAGGCTTCGGGGAAGACGCCGCGATTGGCCGCGATCGCCAGGGAGAATTGATCCAGAGCCAGATCGAGCATTCCCCGACGGCTGTAGAGCAAGCCCAATTCGTAATGAGCCTCGGGGAAGCTCTGCGGATGAGTGGCGCAGACCGTGTGCAATGCGGCGATGGCTCCCTCCACATCGCCTTGCGCGGTCAGAGCGCGCCCGAGCCAGTAGTGCGCTTCCGGGAAATCGCCCTGCTGCTCAAGCGCCGTCTGGAACTCGCGGGCAGCCGCGGCGTACTCCCCCTTCTCGTAGAGTGCTTTGCCGAGGTCGAAATGCGCTTCAGGGAAGGGGCCGCTCTTTTGCTCCAGCGCCTGGCGCAGCTCCCGGAGCGCCTCCTCCAATTGCCCCCGGCCGAGCGCGAGCACCCCCAAATAGTAGTGCGCTTCGGGATCGTTCGGGTGAAGCTCCAGCGCTTTCCGGAATGAGGCTTCTGCCTGCTCCCATTCGCCCGCTTGCAGCAGCACCAGACCCAGGTTGTGATGGAGCGCCGGATCGCGCCCGCCCGTTTGCTCCATCGCCTGCCGATAGGCCTCGATGGCCCTGGCGATGTCCCCTTGTCGCACGTAAGCGTTCCCCAAGTTCCACAGGGCTTCGGGGAAACGCCCGCCGCTTTGTTCGATCGCCGTGCGATAGGCCGAGATCGCCTCCTCGATTCGCCCTTGAGCGAGGAAGACGTTCCCCAGACTGTAGTACGCCAGGGGGAACAGCTCACACTGCGCGATCGCCTGACGGAGCGCTTCCAGAGCCACATCCAACTCTCCGTGCTCGAGGAGCATGACGCCCAGGCTGTAGTAGGCCAGGGGGAACGCATGGGGCTCGACTTCGATCGCGCGGTGAAAGGCGGCGCGCGCTTCGGCCACTTCCCCGCGTTCCCAGAGGGCGAGGCCGAGCCGATAGTGCGCTTGACCGAAATCGGGCTTGTGCTCGATGGCGGTGCGATAGGCGGCGATCGCCTGCTCCAGGTCTCCGCGCGCGAAGTAAGCGTTGCCGAGATCGTAATACCCCTCCGGGTATGGGCGTCCCGCCGTTTGAATCGCCGCCTGGAAGGCGACGATGGCGCGCTCGATCTCGCCCCGATCCAGAAGCGCCACCCCCAGATCATGATGCGCGCGCGAGAGATCGGGCTTGAGCTCGAGGGCGCGCTCCAGAGCGCGGATCGCCTCGTCCAGCTCGCCATTCAGATAGAGCGCGACGCCCAGGCCATGATGTGCGTGCACGAAGTCGGGGCGGAGCGCGAGCGCCTGCCGATAGGCCTCGATGGCGTCCTCCACGCGCCCGACGTGCAGCAGCGCGCGCCCCAGGTGATCGTACGCCTCGGGGAACTCCGGCTGCTGTTCAATCGCCAGGCGCAGACTCTGGATCGCGTCTTCCCACTCTCCGGCATCGAGCAGGGCGCGCCCCAGATGATAGTGCGCCTCGGGGAAATCGCTCCGCGCGCGCACGGCCTGGCGGAAGGCCTCGATGGCTTCCGGAAGCGCGTCCGTCCCTTTTTGTTGGAGCGCGCGCCCGAGTTCCAGGTACGCTTCCGGCCACGGCGTCGGACGCGCCGCGATCGCGCGCCGATAGGCCTCGATGGCGTCCTCCAACTTCCCCTGCGCGAGGAGCACGAGCCCCAAATCGCGCCATGCTTCCGGGTACGGCTCCTGGCGCTGACGGATCGCCGTCTGGTACGCGTCAATAGCTTCGGCCAGGTCACCACGGCTATACGCGATGCGCCCCAGCAAATAGTATGCCTCCGGGAAGTGACGCTCGCGTTGCTCGATGGCCGTTCGAATCGCCTCGTGGGCCGCCTCCAACTCTCCGAGCTCCAAGAGCGTGCGGGCCAAATTGAAATGCGCGTTGGGGAAGTGCGGATGTTCGGCGATCGCTTGACGGAAGGCGTCGGCCGCCGCCTGCAGCTCGCCTTTCTCGTGCAGTACGCGCCCGAGGTTATACTGCGCGCGGGGGAATGTCCCCCCGGCCGCCTCCAGCGCTTGGCGAAAAGCCGCAGCCGCTCGGTCCAGGTCCTTTCGGAGGAAGAAGAGGTGCCCGAGCTCGTACCAGCTCTCGGCCACCTCATATCCTTGGGCGATCACGTGCTCAAGATGCGCGATAGCCTCTTCCAAGCGTCCGGCGCTGGCGAGCGCTCGCGCCAGCTCCAGCTCCGCTTCGGGAAAGTGCCCCTGTCGCTGTTCCACGGCGCGGCTGAGAGCCGCGATCGCCTCCTCATACGCGCCCTGCGTCGCATACAGGCGGCCGAGATCGTAATACGCCCTGGGGAAGAAGGGATTCTGTTCGATGGCGCGATGATACGCGGCGGCGGCTTGCTCGACATCCCCTTGCTGCGCGAGCAGCAGTCCGAGTTGGTGATGCGCCGCGGCGAAGTTCCCCCCGCGTTGGCGAATGGCCGTCTCCAGGGCTTCACGCGCGGCCTCTAGATCCCCCTGCCGCAAATACGCGCGCCCGAGGTTGAAATAGGCCTCCGGATGATTCGGATTCACCTGAAGCAGCGCGCGGAAGGTGGCGATCGCTTCCTCCAGGCGCCCTCGCGCCAGCAATGCTCTCCCCAGCTCGTACTGCGCTTCGGGATACACACCCCCGCGTTGTGCGATCGCCGTGCGAAAGGCCTCGATCGCTTCTTCCAGATCGCCTTTCCCCATCAGGAGCCAACCGAGCTGAAAATGGATGTCCGGACCGTGCCCCCCGGACTGCTCGATGGCCGTGCGATAGGCCGCGATCGCCTCCTCGATGCGTCCGGTGTGCGCCAGCGCGAACCCCAGGTGAAAATGGGCGCGCGGGAAGATGCCGCCGCGTTGCGCGATCGCCTGCCGAAAGGCTTCGATCGCTCGCTCGACCTCCCCTTTACCGAGGAGCGCCAGCCCGAGATTGTGATAAGCGCCGGGATGGTTCCCACCCGTTTGTTCAATGGCGCGCTCATAGGCCGCAATGGCCTCTTCGAGCTCGCCGCGCCGAGCCAGCGCCATCCCCAAATAATAGTGCGCTTCCGGATATTGCGGCTGTTGCTCAATGGCCGTTCGAAACGCGGCGATCGCTCGCTCCACATCCCCGGCGTCATAAAGGGCTCGGCCCAGCAGGAAATAGGCTTTGGGGAACCGACCTTGCTGCTGCTTGATCGCCGCGCGAAGGGCCGTGATCGCCGCCTCCAGCTCCCCCCGCTGATAATGGTGCTGCGCCTGGTCGAGATAGTGCTGAGCGAGATAACCCGTCATGATCCCCCTCCTGGCGCTCCGGGTCTTATTCCCGAAAGTGGAAGAGCACGGCTCGACTGCCACGAAGCCAGACGAGAAGCGGAGCACTCGTGGGTGCTCCCATTCGCTTCGCCCGGACGATCTCTCGACCGTTGAGCGCCAGCGCCACTTCGTTTCGATCCGCCACGAGCGTGAGCGCCCAAGGTTTGGATAGGTCCGGCGGATCATTGAGCGGCTCCAGCACATCCTCTCGCGCGCCGATGAGGCGAACGGGGCGAACGCTCCAGGCGGAGAATTCGCGCGCGCGCTCGAGCCGAAAGCCGAGCGCTACATCCCCTGATCGGAAGAGGAGGACACAGTGCCGTTCGGTCGAGGGCGGAGCGAGCGCCAGCTCGAAGGTGAGCCGAGGGGGGACGTCCGCTCGGAGCAGGCGTTGGATCGGTTCTCCCTGAGCGTGAAGCAGGAGAGCCTCGCGCATTCGATCGAGCCACGCAGCTCCGTCGCTCCGGGAGAGCGCCTGCTGCCACAGGCGGCGCGCATCTTCCAGGCGACCGAGGCGCAGTGCGTACAGCTCGGCGAGCGCCTCCAGAGCCTCCGGGAACTGATCGCGCCGCTGCTCGAGCGCCAGGCGCAGCTGCTCTTCCGCCTCCTCATAGCGTCCGACGGCGGGATCGGCGAGGACCAGGGCCAGGTCATATCGAGCCTCCGGGAAATTCCCCTCGCGCAAGAGGAGAGCCGCGCGTAGTTCGGCGAGCGCCCGCTCATAGTCGCGCACGCGATAGAGAGCGCGCCCCAGTACGTGACGGGCAGTCGGATCATTCCCCCCACGCTTGGCGAGCGCTGTCGAGAGCACCTCGATGGCCATCGGGGCTTCCCCCCGCTCCAGGAGCACGCGCCCGAGCACGAGATAGGCTTCTGGAAAGAGGCCGTTCTTCAATCGAATCGCCCGCCGGAGTTCCCGCAGGGCCAGCTCATACTGCTTTTGCAGAAGGAGGATGCGCCCGACTTCGAGCAGATCCTCGGGATTCTCCCCCGCCCGCTCGAGCGCCTCGCCGAGCACCCGCTCGGCTTCCTCGCGCCGCCCCTGACGCAGATACAGCTCGCCGAGAGCCGTGGCGGCGGCGATCAAGCGGCCGCGACTTTGTTCGAGAGCCGCTCGAAAGGCGCGCTCGGCGCCCTCGGCATCCCCCTCCTCCCACAACACGCGTCCGAGCTGAAGCTGCGCTTCCGGGAACACGCCGCCCGCTTGTTCCAGCGCCAGCAGGACTTCGCTCTTGGCCCCGGCGATCTCCCCCTGATCCAGATAAATGAGGCTCAGCAGATAATGCGCGCGCGCATTACCCAGTGCACTCCCGGCGATGATCTCCCGCAACAGTCGAGCAGCACCCTCTCGGTCCCCCTCCTCGAACAGGCGCCAGGCTTCTGAGAGCGGATCGTAAATCGAGCGCGGCGCGGGCGGAGCGGCGATGGCGGGTGGCGGCGGAAGGGGCGGCCAGTTGGTCAACCACCGATAGGTCCGATATCCCAATCCGCTCGCGCCCACCAGCAGGAGCGCGCTCGCCAGCACTACCCCCCATCGGGGGCGGATGAGACGAGCGGTGGACGCCGCGCTCTCTTGAGGGCGCGTGGGGTGAACCGGAACCCCTTCGGCCGAGGTCGGGCGCGACGGAAGCCGCACGGTTCGTCGTCCCGCGCTCGCGCGCACCGCGCGCTCGAACTCCTCCGCCAATTCCCACGCGCTCTGCGGCCGGGCCGCCGGATCCTTGCTGAGTGCGCGCCGCACGACGGCCTCGATCTCCGAATTCACATCCGGCCGCAGCGCTCGAAGCGGCGGCGGCTCCTCGTGGACATGCTTGAGCATGACCTCCATCGGATCTCCCTCGAAGGGAGGACGTCCCGCCAGCATCTCATACAGGATCACGCCCACGCTGTAGATGTCCGAGAGCGCCGTCGGGCTCTTCGCCTGACATTGTTCGGGAGAGGCGTACTCTGGTGTGCCGATGAAGACACGGCGCGAGATGGGGTCTCGATCCCGCTTCTGCTCATCCACCACCTTCGCGATGCCGAAGTCGAGCACCTTGACGTAATCCCTCTCCCCAGCCGCCTGCTGCAAGATGATGTTGTCCGGCTTGAGATCACGATGGATGATCCCTTGAGCGTGCGCCTCGGCCAACGCCGAACAAATTTGCGTGAGGATGCGCGCCGCGCGCGTGGGCGAGAAGGGGCCTTCGCGCCTCATCACCGTGGTGAGCGTCTCCCCCTCCAGATACTCCATGAGCAGGTAGACGACTTCGTCCTCGCGTCCGCAATCAATGATGTTGATCGCGTGCGGGTGCATGATGCGGGCCGCCGCGCGCGCCTCATGCAGGAAGCGTTCGACGAAGCTCGGATAGGCCGCCAGATCCTCCAGCAGGACTTTGAGCGCGACCACCTTCCCCGTCACGACGTTCCGCGCGCGGTAGACGCTCCCCATTCCCCCTTGTCCGATCTTCGCTTCGATCTGATACTTGCCCGCGATCGTGCGTCCCAGCAGCCGATCCGGCTTGGTCTCGTCCATCGGTCCGGTCATTCGCGCGATGCTCTTGCCTGATCCCCTCTCTTGCCGTATCCTGATAGGCTTTATCTTATCGCAAAACGAATCGGATGCAAGCCATTTCCAGCCAGGGAGGTGAGCGGATGCCGAGACTCACGCGTCGCCATTTCGTGTTGAGTGGAATGACCGCCCTCGTCTCCACGCGGATGCGATCCACACGGGCGCAGTCGCGAGTGCCGAATCGGCCGCTGGCGATCGCCAGCGCCAATCGCGTCACCTTGCCCGACGGCACGGTCTATTACAACGGGATTCGCGCGACGGCGCGGGCGTTCGAGCTGATGCGCGCCGGGAGCGATCCCCTGGATGCCGTGATCGCCGGCGTCACGATCGTTGAGGATGATCCCAACGATATGAGCGTCGGATATGGCGGCTTGCCGAATGAAGAGGGTGAGGTTGAATTGGACGCCTCAGTCATGCACGGACCGACGGGCCGCTGTGGCGCCGTCGCGGCCTTGCGCTACATCAAGAACCCCTCTCAGGTCGCGCGTCTGGTCATGGAGGAGACCGATCACATCTTGCTCGTCGGCGAAGGTGCGCTGCGGTTCGCGCTCTCGTTCGGCTTCCAGAAGCAAGACCTCTTGACCGAACGCGCGCGCCAGGTGTGGCTCCAATGGCGACGCGAGCGCAGCGAGCGGGATCACTGGATGCAGCAGAAGCTTCCCGGGGCGTTGCGCTCGGCGCTTCAGACTCTGGATGGGACGCACTTCACGGGGACGATCAATTGCCTGGCGATCACCGAAGCGGGGGATCTGGCCGGCGTGACCACTACAAGCGGCCTGGCCTTCAAAGTCCCCGGGCGCGTCGGCGACTCCCCGATCATCGGGTGCGGCCTCTACGTGGATAATGACGTCGGGGCGGCGGGCTCGACCGGATGGGGCGAGGATAATATTCGCGTCGTCGGCGCTCACACGGTCGTGGAGAATATGCGGCGTGGTATGAGCCCGCTCGAGGCGTGCCTGGATGCCCTGCGGCGCATCGTCAAACTCTACGGTGGACGGCCCGCGCATCAGGTGAATTTCTACGCCCTCAATAAGAATGGTGAGTACGCCGGAGCCGCCATCTTCAAGGGGGCGCAATTCGCCGTCACCGATGCGCGCGGCAGCCGCGTCGAAGACTCCGCTTATCTCCTCGAGCGCCCGCCGCAGTGAGTCCGCGCGATCGCCGACATCACCGGGAGCAGTGAGCCCACCCGTCAGCCGAGATGCTCGCGGAGGACTCGCACCAGGTCCTCAACCTGAAAGGGCTTCTCGATCACAGGCCTCTGGATCCGATCCAGAAAGGCGCGCGTTCGCGGATCCACAAGGTCTCCAGTGAGGAAGATCATGCGCTCGCGCATCTCCGGCCACTTCTCGGCGATCTCTTCGTAGACCTCTTGTCCGCTGAGACCCGGCATCTTGAGATCGCAGAGGATCAGGTCATAGGTGCGATGCCGTAGTTTCTCCAGTGCTTGAAACCCATCACTCGCGGTATCCGTGTGATGTCCTTCCGCCTCCACGAGTTTCTTGATGAGGTCCAGAAGAGCTGGCTCGTCCTCTACGAGAAGAAGGGACCGTGCCGAGGAGGAGGGTGGGGGGAGGGTTGGCGCTGGCTCCACATGGCCTGCATCGTCCTGGTCAATCGGGAGCTCCACGATGAAGGTCGCTCCCTGTCCCGGTCGGCTGCGAACGTAGAGCCGGCCTCCGTGTTCCTGAACAATGCTGTGAGAGATCGAGAGGCCCAATCCGGTCCCCTGCCCGACAGGCTTCGTCGTGAAGAAAGGCTCGAAGATGCGATGGATGATGGCCTCGGGGATTCCCGGCCCATCGTCGGCGATCGCGATGCGTATCCAGCTCTCTGAACCTTGGCGCGAGTGCGCCCGAGATTCCGAGGGAGAAAGGCATTGCGTGCGGATGGTCAGGCGTCCTCGCCCGTGCGCTTCCAGCATCGCCTGTTCCGCATTGATGATGAGGTTGAGGAGGACCTGTTGCAGTTGGGAGCCATCGGCGGGGATCGGAGGGAGATTGGGGTCGAACTCTTTGATGACCTCGATGTTGTTCACCCGCAGGTGATAGGCGCGAAGCGCCAGCGTGCCCTCGATCAGATCATTGATCTTCACCAGAGATCGCGCATGCTGTTTCGGTCGGGCGAACGTGAGCAGGTTCTGCACAATCCGCCGCGCCCGCAGCGCGGCCTCATAGATGGCATTCAGACCACTGGCGAGAGCGGGGGGGAGGTCCGGCTCAACCCGCATCAACTCGCTGTATCCGATGATGATGGCCAGGGGATTGTTCAATTCGTGCGCGACGCCGGAGATGAGCTGTCCGAGCGCCGCCATCTTCTCCGACTGGAGGATCTGTTCGCGAAGCGCCTTCGCCTCGCTGACGTCGCGCGCGATGACCAGCAGGGAGGGCTGGCCTTCGTATTCGATCGCGCAGGCATTGATGTTGACGAAGATGTGACGCCCATCTTTGCCGATCAGGACCACATCATGAGGTGTGCTCGGCTCTCCCGGCTTGCGGAGGAGGTATTGCGTTCGCACCAGCTCCCGATAATCGTCGCGCACGAGATCCAGAAAATCCCGCGCGGTGATCTCTTCCGCGGAGTATCCGAGCATCTTCAAGCCGGAGGTATTGCAGTAGCGGAAGCGTCCCTGCTGGAGGATCGCCACAGCGTCCGCCGCGCTCTCGATGATCGCCCGAAGTTGTTGCTCCGAATGGTGCAGCCGCTCGGCCTGCTCTCGCGTGGCCTCCAGCAAATTCGAGACCTCACGATAGAGAGAGGCGTTCTCCAGGGCGACGCCAATGATATTCCCCACCGAATCCAGGAATTGGTGAGCGTCGGCATCCCACTCGCGGGGGCGGCGATGCGCCAGGACGAAGACGCCCAGGATATTCCCCTTCGACTTCAAGGGAATCAGCGCGTGGAAGCGAAATCCCTCCCGCCGGAGGAGGCGACCGATCACTCCTTCCATGGGCTCGCCGATGACGGAGGTCCTCTGACTCAGGACACGGGAGAGGACAGCATCCTGTGGCCCCACATGTTGAAGAGGAGCGAGCGTTGTCGCCTGCAGCCCCCGGTGCGCCAGCAGGCGAAAAGCATCCGAGGGAAAGTCCCTCAGCAGGATAATCCCCGCGTCCAGCTCCAGCAAGCGCAGGACCTGATCGAGAGCCAGAGGGAGCGTTCGGTTCACGTCGAGCGATTGGTTCACAGCCGTCGCGATCGCGTTCAGGGCCACCAGTTGCTTGTTTTGTTCCAAGAGGCGGCCGGCTCGCCGGAGGATCCGCTCATGGGGTTCATGAAGCAGAGCTCGGGCATCGGACGGCGAATGGGCATTCATCCTCTCACTCCCTCCCACAACCGGCATCCTCATTGAGTGAGGGCTGCGAACGCATCGATGCGTCCGTATCCGAGTCCGCTACCTACATAGATGGCGGTGTTCAGGACCCGGCTGGGATCGCGCCCGAGGGAGAGCACAAGGGCCACGGTCCCACTGACGAAGGGCGCAGAGAAGGACGTCCCGCTCCACCAGGCGTATCGCCCTCCCGGATATGCGCTATAAATATTCACGCCCGGCGCGCACAGATCCACGAAGGCTCCGTAATTCGAGAAATCGGCCTTGCGATCCTGCGGATTCGTCGCCGCTACGGCCCATACCAGCGCCTCTTCTGACGCCGGGAATGGTGGTGTGCTGCTATTGTCGTTCCCCGCCGACGCGATGAGCGTGACCCCCTGTTGCGCGGCGAACTGCAAGGCCTCTCGGATCGCCCGCGAGGGCGTGGAGAGGCCAAAACTCATGTTGATCACCTGAGCCCCCCGCATCGCGGCGAACCGGATCGCCTTCACGACGTCGGCAGCCGTGCCCACGCCATCTGACGTGAACGCCCGCATGGGCATCAGCGTTGCCTCTCGCGCGACGAGCGCGACAATACCAGCGACCATCGTCCCATGACCATAAGCCGGACCACCTCCCTGTTCCACAGGCGTGCGGTCTTGATCCACAAAGTCATAGCCTTCAGTGAGCCTTGTGAAAACCGGATGCGTGGGGTCAATTCCTGTATCAATCACCGCCACGGTGATGCCCTCACCTCGCGTGATGGTCTGCGCTTGCTTCAGACGCAGCAGTCGCGCGGCGTATTGATCAAAATACTCTGATGGGGAATAGCCATCGACGAAGGCCTGGCTCCGCTGATCCACGAACGCCTGGCTTCGCTGATCAAGCTGGAAGATACGCAGAAGGAAATTCGGCTCTGCCCATTCCACAGCGGGATCGCTCTTCAAGAGGGCGAGCGCTTGTGGGACTCCCAGCAGCGGAGGCAAGCCCAACCGAAACGTATTCGCCTCCAGCCGATCGAGGATCGTAAATCCCAGGCGTTGCACCACAGTCTGGATGTCCTGTCCGGGTCGCACCTTGCAGAGGACCTCTCCCTCGCGATACAGGGCGTTGGATTGAGCGCGCACAGGAGGTCCGAACAAGATGGACCAGTGCGAGCCACTCAGGCTCCAGAGCACCGTCAGAGACCAGATGAGAATCCAAACGCTACGGCGCACTCGCGTGATGTGATATCTCATCGTTCATCCTCCTCATCGGATTCATGCCCGGCCCCCATCGGGCTTAGAAGGGCGCTCCGATCAAGACGAACGGCGCCCAATAATAGGGATGCTCGTATCTCGCCCTCACGGCCAGATGCGCGTTCCGCAGGGCCGCGCGCTTGCTGAGTCCCTGCTGCCACCCTGCGTAGAAGTATCGCATGAAAGTCGCCGTCGAGCGGTCGCTGACCGTCCATAGGCTGGCCAGGAGGGAGGGAACTCCCGCGTAGAGGAAGCCGCGCATGAGTCCGAACAGCTCATCGCCAGGGAAGATGGCGTTCATCCCGGTCTCGCACGCGCTCAAGACCACCAGTTCGGCTCGCAGCGTGAGGTTGAAGATATCGTAAAAGTTCAGCCACCCGTCCTTCAAGCGCAAGGCCGAGAAGAGCGGATTGTCCGGTCGAAAGAGGCCATGGGAGGCCAAATGCAGGACGCGGCCCGATGGCGCCGCGCGTCGGAAATTCTCCAACGTGGCGGCTTCTCCAGTGAGGACAAGGGCATCCGTCCAGATCGAGGCGAGCTCGGCGACCTCTTCCCGAACGAAGGGGGTCGCCTCGTCCCATACACCGACGATCACGGCCGGTCCTCCGCGCGGCCGCGTCCGAGCTTTTTGCACGCAGAGCCGATAGACGCTGGCGCTCGGACAATAAGAGACCTCTCGTTGGTCCGCCAGATACTCCCGCCCATTCTGGAGCGCATGGAAGGGGACATAATGAAGGAAGCCCGAAGGCGCGATGATCACCCGCTCCCCTTCGAGGGCCGATTCGATGGGCGCGATCAGCGCCTGATACAATTCGCGGAGGTAGTGATTGACGAGCACGGACATGTCCTTGAGATGGGCTTGCGCGTAGCGCTCGCCGAGAGCGAACTTCCGAAGAGCGAATCGCAATTGGCGCAGCAGGGGAGCAACGCGGTCGGCCTCGGCGATCTCCGGAAAGACGGAGATCTCATCCCGGGTGAGGATGAAGGCGCCGATCTTGCCTCGGGCGAGAAAGTATTCCAGGAAGACGTCCTCCTGGAGAACCTCTTGCACCTGCGGTGCGGAGACATGAGAGGTCACGCGCAGATCCGCGTATTCGGCATCATACATTTGCAGCTGGTGACTCAGCCGCCTCAGCTGCCGCTCTCGCCGACGGATCTCTCGCCGCAGCTCCTCCTCGGCGGGCGCTCGGCGGCGCGTCGGGTGGAGCTGCTGTTCCTGAAGCCGATTGAAGAGCCAGTTCAATTCCTCGCGCACGCGATTCCACTCTCGGTGGAGCCTCTCGATGCGCGGCTCTCGTCGCTTACTCTCGATGCGCTGTTCGGCCGCCAGTAGCTCGGCCAGGGCTCGCGCCTTCGCTGCCTCGACCACAGCGAAGGCTTCCGCGACCTTCTCCGGCGTCCCGGCGCGCAAGCAAAGCGCCGTCAGATCTTCATACACGCTGAGTTTATCGCTCACGAACGTGCACCGATACTCATCCACGCGAATGTGGCTGCGCAAATCCTCCAGGTGGGCAATCGCGCGCCGATACGCGCGATATGCCCGCTCTTCGTCTCCCTTCTGCTCGAGGACCGCTCCGAGAAGGTGCCATCCTTTCTGTTTCAGCTCTAACGCGTCTCGCCCACGGATACGGTTCAGAGCGAAGCGACAGAAGCGTTCCGCGTCCTGCACGTCTCCTTTCGCGAGTTGAATCCTGGCCAGCTGCAGTTCGGCGGAGGCGACCTTCGTCACAAGCCCCTGTTCCTGAAAGAGCGCTCGGGCTTCCACGCCGAGCTGCCAGGCCGCTTCCCACTGGTTTTGAGCAATGAGCACTTCGCTCAGATAGAGGTTCGAGAGGGCGCACCAGACGAAATTGCCCTCGGCGTGGAATCCTCGGCGCGCCTCTTCTAGAAAATGCGCGGCAGCCGAGAGATCGCGGCGGTGGGCGGATGCGAGGCCCAGATACATCTGGGCCTTCGCGCGCTCATAGTTCATCTTCAACTGTGCGAACACCTCGGCTGCCGAGCGGGCGGACTCCCCCGCATCCTCGTAGGCGTTCAGATGGAGATAGATCTCGGCCATGTCCAGATCACACAGCGCCGCCAGCACCGCGTCGCCCGATTCTCGGGCGCGGACTTTGACCTCGGCAAATTGTGTGAGGCTCTCGTGGAATCGCCCGCGCTGGAAAGCGAGCCAGGCGAGGCTATAGTCCACCTCATTCACCATGTTGGAGAAGCTCAACTTCTCGTAGATTCGCCGAGCCTCCTGGTAAGAAGCGAGCGCGCGCTCGAATTCGCCGAGCGAGGTGTACTGGTTGGCGCTATTGAAATGCGTGAGGGCGAGCCCCAGTTCGTCGCCCTGCTGAAGGAAGATCTCGCGCGCGTATTCGTAAAACCGGAGCGCCTCCCGATAGCGATCGAGGCGGTGGTAGATGTTCCCCACGTTCGTTTCCAATTGAGCCAGCAGGAGCGACTCCCCATGTCGGCGGAAGACCTCGCGGGCCCATGCCGCGACCGCCAGCGCGCGCTCGTAGTCGCCCCTGTACATCAGAACGTCCACTTTCGCCCGAGCGATCCGCGCGGCTTCGACCTCTCGTCCCAATTGCCGATAGATCGCTTCCGCGCGCTCGTAACAGTCGAGCGCCTCCTGATACTGCCCGGAGAAATGGCGGGCGAGCGCGCATGCGTGAAAGGCGAGCGCCGACGCTGTGGGATCTTCGCACGCGGCCGCCAAGACGCGCGTGGCTTCCGCGACGCGCGTGGCCGCCGAGATCTCCATGCGGATCAGACGAGCGACCTCCTCCTTGAGCTGTCGGATGAGCGAGAGGGGGACTGATCGCTCAGGCGGGAGGAGATCCTCGATCTCTTCCCCCGCGCGCAGACGCGCGAGCACGTCTTCGATCCAAGCCTTCTTGTCCTCCATCACAGGCTCCAGCGTCCGCATAGGTCACCCTCGCAACTACGGCAAGCCTTCCTCTGTTTGAAGCAGCGCTTGAAGCCCGGTGATGTGAATCTCGTCCCCTTCGCGCTGCAGTCGCACGTCGTAGATTCCTTCGGGGATCCCCTCGAGGACGAAGTCCCCCATCGGATTGATCTTCGCCGTGCCCACCAGCTGATCATCCCGCCACAATTCGACGATCGCCTCACCGAAAGGGGGGATGCCCTCTCCACACGGGAGCACTTGCCCCAACAGGTCCACTCCGGGGGTGGTCTCCGAGCGCTCGATCAGCAGATCGATCTCGTAGGCACCGGCTCGATATAACATCTGCCGCGAGGATGGATCTATGTGGCGAAGCCCGAGCAGACGGCTTTCGGCAAAATTATCTATAACGAGGAAGGCCAGGATGCGCGAGATCCGGCTGGGTGAGGGGTCCTTCAGCCGCTGGCGAAACAGGACGACGGCATGACGAAAAAGCCATTCCGGAGGGTCCAGAAGGCACGGATTCGTGACCACCTCCAGAAGGTCGCGTAATCGGCTCATCTCCCGGTGGCAACGGACGCATCCGGCCTCAACATGTCTCTGAACGGCTCCTCTCTTGTCCTCGGACAGCTCGCCTTGCAGGAGATCGAGAAGCTCATCAAGGGTCGGACACGCCATGTTCTCCTCCCCGTCATGTTCTCCTTCCCTCTTTATATGTGCCGCCTTGTGGCGAAAAGATGCACCTCCGCCTAAAATCCCAGCCGCTTCAGGGCGTTCACGAACCGCCTCAAGCACCGCGCGCGCATGGGACCGATGCTGGAAGCGGCGAGCCCGAGCTCTTGAGCGATCTCAGCATATGGCTCCCTCTCGTAAAAGAGAAGGGTCAGCAGGCGACGACAGGGTTCTCCGATCTCCTCCAACGCTTGTCGAACGAGCTGTTCGCGCTCCAGCCGCTCGATCTCTTCGAGCGGCAGAGGGGCAGCGTCCGGTTGCTGCAGGAGTTCCTGTCGCGCCTGCTCCAAACTGATCCACTCGGGACGTTGCCGTCGTTGCACGCGAGCGCACTGTCGGATCGTAATGGTCGCCACCCATGAGCGGAATCTCGTCTCATCCTTGAGTTTGTGGAGGTTCTCCAAGATCACCACACAGACGGATTGGAACACATCGGCGACGTCCTCGGGGGGTAATCCCGCTTTCCACGCGAGGGAGTAGATCAAGCGTCCGTATCGCTCCAAGAGCGCGATCCACGCCTGTTCCTCTCCCTGCAGGCACAGGGCGATGAGGTCTCTATCGGTGAGACGCCGGTATGCATCCGGTGCATGTTCCATAGCGTCGTGCTCCATCCTGAGTACCCGTCTTCTGGACGGAGAGCCTCAGTATAGCATCCTGCGAGGGCAGCGCAAATGAGCGGGTCATCGCGCGAGTGGGCTCTGTAAAGGGACCGCGCTTTTTGAGCGGCGCGCTTCCGAGAGCCGCGCTTCGTACGGCGTCCACCCATGCTCAGGATATCGGCGGCGACAGCATCAGTTGGCGGCATCCCCTCGGGGGTTGGAGCGGGAGCGCACGAGTCGCAGGAGTCTCCCGCGACCGCGCGTCAGGTCTGTCGCTCGCGGCCTCATCGGCGCGCGGCAAGAGGGTGGATGCGCAACTCCTCGACGTTCCAAAGGAGGAAATCGGGGATGAGGCCGGGTTTGAGGTTCTCCACATGGGCCTTCGCCGCGACGATCAGATCGCGAGCCACCAAGTAAATGAACGGTACGTGCTCTGCCATAATCTCCTGCACCCGATCGAAGAGCGCCTTTCGCCGTGCGGGATCGAATGTGCGCATCTGTGCGTCCATCAGTTCGTCAATCTGTCGCTCCCATGCGGTGGCCGGAGCCTTCTGCCGGGGATACCACCAGTGGCTCGTCCCCCAACTGGGAAGGACATTGTTGAGAGCCGAGGGATCCGTGTCCCCGAGCGCGAGCCCCAGCAGTCCGGCTTCATAGTCGAAGCTTTGTTCGAGGCGAGCGAACAAAGATTTCGCTTCCAGAGGTACGAGCTGGACGTGAAGGCCCACTTTCCTGAGATCCTCTTGGATCATCAACCCGAGGCGTTCGCGAATCGGATTTCCCGCTGTCGTCACAATAGTGAAGGAGACGGGGTGTCCCTGTCGATCTTCCAGCCGCCCATCACCATCGCGGTCGGTCAGTCCCATCTCAGCCAGGAGAGTGCGGGCGCGAAGGGGATCATACGGATAGGTTCGCACCCTCGGGTTGTACCAGGGGCTTGAGGGGGGGACCGGTCCCCACACCGGAGTCGCCTTTCCTGAGAAAAGGACCTCGACCAGGGCCTGACGATCAATGGCGAAGGCGATCGCTTGGCGGAATCGCACGTCTTGAAACCACGCCCGCTTCCACGGGGGAATGCGCGGCGCTTGCGGGTTCAGGTTGAACCACAGGACTTCGGAGATGAGGCTCGGACCGAGATCATGCACACGAACAGCGCGCGCCTCCACCTGAGGCTGCAATCGCGCGGCTTCCTCCGGCGTGATCGGAGCCAGAAGATCCAGCTCTCCTTGCTGGAACTTCAGGAATCGGGTGTTCCGATCGGGCACGATCAGGAAGAGGAGTTCATCCAAGTAAGGGAGCCGTCGCTTCTGCGCATCGCGCTTCCAGTAGTAGGGATTGCGCACGAGGACGGTCCGTTGTCCGGGCACATACTCCTTCAACATGAAGGGGCCGGCGCCGACGATTTCCGATGCCGGTGTGGAGAGTCCCCACGCTGAGCGGAAACGCCCCTCCCGATACGGCCGCTCCAGGCGATGTCGGGGCAGGATGAAGACCGCGTCAAACACGCGCTCTATCGGGGCATAGGCATAAGGGAGTGTGAACGTGAGCGTGAGCTCATCCTCGCGATGGATCGTGATCTTCCGCCCCCCAATTTTCAATAGGTCGGCCAGAGCGTTCGGCACGTTCGGATCATAAATGACCTCGAACGTGAAGAGGACGTCGTCGGCTGTGAGTGGATGCCCATCGGAGAAGGCGAGTCCGCGCCGGAGCCGGAGGATCAGTTGCGTTCGATCCTTCGAGTAGCTGAGCGATTCGGCCAGTTCGAGTTCCGGCCGGCCCGTCTGCCGATGGATCCGAATCAGCGGAGCCATCAGGCAACTGAGAACGCTCAAGCTCTCCTGATCGTCCGCGAAGAGCGGATTGAACGTCTTCGGCCCTGCGGCCTGGGCGACTACCAAACGCCCCCCCGATCCCCCCGAGGATGGTGGAGAAGGAGCGCGATGGCAGGAAGCCGTCACGCTCACAAGCAGAAGGATCCCCAGTCGAGTGATCCCCGCGCTGTTCATCTTTGTCTCGCGCTAGCTTTGCACAGTAGCATTATACGGCGAGATCGCGCGCGTTCAAGGAGGCGAACGATCATGTGGGTTCTTGTGTTGCGGCGCAGCATCCAGGCGATCGGATTGTTGATCGCTCTCTCTTTCGTGACTTTTCTGGCGCTGGCCCTCACCCCGGGGGATCCGCTCGCCCAAATGGAAGGGCGTCTCTCCCTCTCTCCGGAAGTGCGCGAGGCGTGGCGCCGGCAGTGGGGATGGGATCAGCCTGTCCTGGTTCGATACGGAAGATGGCTCGCTCAGGTCGCGAGGGGGCACCTTGGGTATTCGATCGCGTACCAGATGCCGGTCTCGGAGGTGATCGGTGCGCGTCTGGGGGCGACGCTCTTGCTCACCGTCGCGGCGAGCGTGATCGCGTGGGGAGTCGGTCTTCCGCTGGGGATCGTCGCCGCTCTTCGAGCCCACACCTGGATTGATCGTCTCCACGCGGTGCTCATGACGGTGGCGTTAACGACGCCCCGATTCTTCCTGGCCTTAGTCGCGCTCCTTTTGGCGATGGTGACGGGATGGTTCCCCTTGGGGGGCCTTCACTCCCCGGGGATCGAAACGGCGCCCGCTGTCCCGCGGATCCTGGACGTGATCCATCATCTGGTGCTCCCGGCGCTGGTGCTCAGCGTGCACCCTCTGGCTGTGATCTCCACCCACCTTCGGGGCGCGCTCGTGGAGGCTCTGCAGGCGGATTTCGTACGCACCGCTCGCGCCAAGGGACTTCCGCCGTGGGTCCTCCTGTGGCGGCACGCACTGCGTCCGGCGCTCGCTCCCGTGATCGTGCTCCTCGGTTACTCCATTGGGAGCCTCCTGAGCGGCTCCGCGGTCGTCGAAACGGTCCTGGCCTGGCCCGGACTCGGACAGCTCGCCGTCGAGGCGGCATTGGCCCGAGATCCAGATGTCCTCATGGCCGCCGTTCTCGCGAGTGGAGCCGCATTGATGTTCGGAAATGTCACCGCCGATGTGCTCCTCATGCTGAACGATCCGCGCGCGCGCATTGAGGGATGAGCTGATGGCTTCTGCATCAGGTTTCCGTCGGATATGGGCCCATCCGCGGGCACGCCGACTGTTGGTGGCTGCTCTGGGCGTTTCGCTGCTGGCGCTTTTGGCCGGATTTATCGCTCCGTATGATCCCCGGACTCAGGATCGAGAAGCCGTGAAGATGCCACCACATCGGTTGCGCTTTCGTGATGCCGAGGGGCGTTTTCATTTGCGCCCCTTCTTTCACCCCTGGCGCATTGTGGATCGGGCGCGCTGGCGATACGAAGAAGACCGATCGCGCCGCTATGAGCTGGTGTTCTTCGTTCGCGGGGAGCCAGCCCCGCTTTTCCTCGGCGTGAGGACCTCGTGGCATCTCTTCGGGGTCCGCTCTGCTCCTTCGGCGCGCCGAGCAGGTGTCTTCAATCGAGAGGATCGGGAACGCCCCCTGCGCTTTTATCTGCTGGGCGCGGACCCGCTGGGACGCGACGTTTTCTCCCGCCTCGTTCACGGCGCGCGCCCCGCGCTCTTGATCGCTGCGTTGAGCCTGGCCGGAGCCTTCCTCATCGGATTCGCGCTTGGGGGTCTGGCCGGATACTACGGTGGGATTGGAGACGCCGCGCTGATGCGTATCGCTGAGCTGGTGGAATCCGTTCCCATTCTCTTCCTGCTCTTGGCCTGGCGCGCGGCCCTCCCACTGCAACTCTCGGTCGAGGTGAGTCTCTTCACGTTGGTGGCTCTCTTTGTGCTCGTGAGCTGGGCGGCAGTCGCCCGGATCACTCGCGGATGCGTGCTCTCGTTGAAGACGCAGGACTTTGTCCTGAGCGCGCTCGCTCTGGGAGCGGGTCCGGGGTGGATCTTGCGACGTCATCTCCTACCGAATGCGCTCACGCCCGCGCTCATTCAAGCGACGGTCATGCTCCCCAGCTTCCTCTTAGGAGAAGCCGCGCTCTCCTTCCTCGGACTCGGCGTTCCCGAACCCGAGCCGAGTTGGGGGAATATGTTGACAGCCGCGCGAGACCTCTCTGTGCTCTACGCGCATCCCTGGCTCCTCGCTCCGGGATTCGCCATTTGGGGACTCGTTCTGCTCTTCACAGAGCTTGGCGAGGCCGTCCGCGCCGCATCCGATCCCCGCGATTCACACTCGGCGCCGCTCATGTGAGGCCGTCGCTGTTCTCTTCCCTCGTTCGGCAGCATGAGGCCTCGTGGGTCCGGACGTTGGGGGGCATCTCATCTCCTGCTCTCTCGTGCGGGAGGGACAGTCGCCCCTTTGAGGTCGTTGGCGCGGGCGGGGTGGATGCTTGACAAGGAGCGGACCGAAAGCGTAGTATCCCGCAGGGAACTCGCGCGAAGGGGGATGTGTTGAACGCGCCGAATGCGGTGACATTGCTCAGAATCTTCATCGTCCCGCTGTTGGTCGTCGTTCTGCTCACGCGCGTCTCGGAAGCCTGGTTTGGCGTCTCGCAGCGGTTGTTGGGCGTGGCCATCTTTCTGGTGGCGGCCCTCACGGATTGGTTGGATGGATTTTTGGCGCGCCGCCGTCGTCAGGTCTCTCCACTGGGCATGTTGCTCGATCCTCTGGCCGATAAGCTCCTGATCTCGGCGGCATTGATCGCGCTGGTGGACAATCGGCTCGCGCCGGCCTGGGCCGTGGTCATCATCATCGGGCGCGAATTCGCCGTGACGGGCTTGCGCAGCATGGCCGCGCACGAGGGGTTGGTGATCGTTCCCTCCCGGGTGGGGAAGTTCAAAATGCTCGCCGAGGTCGTCGCCGTCGCCTTGCTCATCCTGAGCATGACCGATGAGGGGGGGCCGCCGGTGACGCCCTACGCCGTTCCCGTCTTCTGGGAAGCCCCGGCCTTCGTCCACGTGCTCGCGCGTTTCTCCGAGAGCGGGCATCTCTCGGCGCAGGATCTGCGCATCTTGCTCTACAGCGCGGGCCGCGCTGTCCTCTGGCTCGTCGTCGTCTCTTCGATCTGGTCCATGTACGGCTACTTCCGGCAGTTCTACACCTTCGTGCGTGCGTCGGCGCCATCACGCCAGCAGGTCACTTCGGCCAGTGAAGATGCGGTCGCGCCGTCGTCCGGGCGAAGGCTCCGATGATTCACCTGTGGAAGAAGAGGCCCCAGTAGCTGTTCACCATCCAGTGCAGAAGGGCTGCGATCGTCACCTTTCCCGTCCGCATGTAGGCGAGTCCATAGAACCATCCGGCGATAGTCGCGAGCACGACGTACACCCAGACCGGTTGATCGGGATTGTTGGCGTGAGCCAGGCCGAAGATGAGCGAAGCGAGCGCGAGCGCTCGGAGCGGATGCGCGCGGAAGCGCCGAACGAGGAGATTTTGGATCACGCCGCGGAAGAGCAGCTCTTCCGGGAGCGCGATCAAGAATGCCGTGCCCAGCAGAAGGACGCCGATCTCCGAAAGCGGTCGCATCCTCGCCGAGGAGGCGGCGAACCCGGTCGGAATCGCCAGTGGGAGGGCGAAGAACACCACAAAGAGCGCGAAGTACACGAGGGCGCGCCTCACGTCCTCTCGCCCGAGAAGGAACGTGTATCCGATGTCCAGGCGGCGCACGGCGAGGAAGAGCACGAGCAACCAGGTCACGCCGATGAGCTTATCCAGGCCGATGCCCGGTCGTCGGGGGATTTCGGCCAGCGGCAGCCACTCGAATTCGATGGGGAACCAGAGGGCCAGAATGGCGAGCGCGTCCTGCCAGGTGAGTCCCTCCTTCGGACGCCGCAGCGTGAGCGAGATGGCAGGGAGTGAGAGATACGCTGCGCACACCCCTATGCTTCTCCACTGGAATTGGCCGAGTCCGAAGGCCACAAGCGCCACAAGCGTCGTGAGGGCGAGCGCGAGGCCGAAGACGCGCGCGCGGCGGATCGCATCGCCCGCGTGGAGGAAGGCCGCGAGCCGCTCCCGCACGTCCGCGAGGCCCAGCAGGAGCATGGGCCAGAAAAAGAGCGCGAACGCGAGAAGCGCTCCAAGGCGGACGCGCCAGGACTCGTCCCTCAAGGTATAGAGGGAGAACACCGCCGTCGTCACGAGGATGAGGAGGAGCACGATCCGTCTCTCTGGCGTCGTCGAAGGCATCGGCGTCACGTCCGTTTCAGCAAGCGTTTGGCTCTCGCCGTCTCGCCCCATTCCTGATAGAGCGCGGCCAAGCGCTCGCGCAATCGCGGCGCTTTCGCGCCGAGCGCCTTGATCCCTTGTTCCCCCACGCGCATAGCCCGATCCGGGTAGTTCGTCGCCAAGTAATGATCGAACAGCTCCATGTAATCCTCTTCGGAGACCAGGCTCTTATGCCGAGCGGTCTCGTACTCTTCGATTCGACCTTCGAGGCGGCAGAGCCGGGCGAGCAGGGCATACGCGCCGGTATCCGACCCGAGCCATTGCTCCTGCAAGACGGTGATGGCCTCCGCGCGTCGGCCCCAGCGTTCGGTCAGCTTCAGCAGCGCCGGCTCAAGGAGCGCGCGCGCAGGGACGCGCGCCATGAGGAACAGTTCGGTCAGAGCGCGCACGAAGGATGTCGCGAGTTTCGGATCGCGTCCGAAGGCCTCGGCGTGGTGCTCGATGAGTTCGAGCGCGCGCGCGATGATGGGCGTCAGCTCCGCATCCGGCCGATGCCGACGCACCTCGAGCGCGCGCTGAAGCGTCTCACGCGCGATCGCAGCCGCAGGGGCGGGCTCAAAGGTCTTCGCCCATACGAGCAGATGCGCGATGCGCTCTTGGTTGCGCCGAAGGCCTTCTTGGGAAGCCCGCAGCATGCCGCGAAACAGGTGCGCGATGCGCGCGGGGAGATGCTCCGGGCGCAGCGCCTCTCTCCATCGGTGAAGCGCCTCTTCGACCGCGCTGTTGGTTCGGCTCTCGTCACAGAGCACGTCGCGGAGGATGTCGGCCGGGACCGTCTCCAGCCACATGGCCAAAGAGGCGGCGCGATCATCCGTGGGCCTGCCCGGGCCGATCTCTTCGCGCCGATCGAGCCACGCGAAGAGGGCGGCCACCACGTGCTTGCAGACGCCCCAGCTATATGGGCACGAGCAATGCGAATACAGCTCCTGGTCTTCGATCCATATCTCCACGCGGTACGCGCGCTTCTGCTGGCCGCGGACGCGCGCCTGCAACCGATCCTCGGCCACAAGCTGCAGCTCGCGGACGCGGCCGCCGCGATAGTAGCTCCGCCCGCGTTCCAAGATGGCATCGCTGCCCGCGTACCATTCAACATCCCGGTGGCTGAGTGTCCAGAAGTCCGGCATACATCTTCCGGCCTGTTTGACCCGTTCGTTCGGCCATTGGTATTGTATGTCATGGGTATGCGGGCGGAGAAGTGGATGACCAGCATCGGGCGACATCGCGGGTGGGTGCTGATGATCGGCGGGATCGTCGCGCTGGAGGGGATATTTCCGGTCCCATCTCACGGGGGCGCTTCCGTTGGGCAGCAGCTCGTCGGGCAAGTGACCGAAGACGCGATGCGGGGCATGGCGGAGCTTCAGGCGCTCTGCTCGCGCGGGAGGGAACCCTCGGACGCCGAGCTGCACTCCGTAGAGCGGCGGCATCCGAACACGAAGGCGGCGGCGCTGGCGCGACTGCTGCGGGGGTATCGGAAGTACGCGAATCGGGAATACGCTGCGGCGGTGGACCTCCTTCAAGATCCGCGCATTCCGACCCGGACGCGGCTCGGGGATTACGCGCTCTTCTACGTGGCCAAGAGTCTTCTGGCTCTCGGCCGCGCGACGGAGGCCGAGGCGCAGTGGATGAAGCTCTGGCATTCTTATCCGAATTCGATCCACGCGCGCTCGGCGGTGCTGGAGGCGGCGCGTTCGGCGCTCAATCGCCGGGATGCGCGCGCGGCGATCCAGTATCTGACGCCTCTGGCGGAAGCCGGAGATGTCGAAGCGCTGCTTGTGCAGGCCGAGGGGTATGAGCAGCTCGGTCAACGAGAGCGCGCGATCGCGCTCTACGAGCGCATTCACTTCGATCTGCCGCCGGTGCGCGCCAGTGCGCGCGCGCGCGCGCAGTTGCTGCGCTTGGGCGTGGCCGTGGATGAGGTGGCGCGCTATCCGCTGGAGCGTGTGCGCGGGCGCGCCGATCGGCTCTACGCGTCCGGGGCCTTTGAAGAGGCGGCGCGGGCCTATCGAGCGCTGCTTGCCGCCTTCCCCGAGGCGGCGCGCGACGACGCGGTGATGCTTCGCTTCGGCATCAGTCTCTTGCGCAGCGGGGCTGTGGGAGAGGCGATCGCCACGCTCGCGCGCGTGAGCGATCGCGCCGCGGCGGAGCTGCAGGCGGAGGCGCTCTATCATCTGGCCGAGGGCTATCGGCGGCTCGGGCGCGTCACCGAATTCTTGGAGACCAGTCGGCATCTCGTCGGGCGCTATCCATCGAGTCCTTGGGCGGCCCGCGCCCTCTTCTCGCGCGCCCAATTTCACTTGAGAAACGGAGAGCGCGAGGCCGCGCTGGAGGCGTTCGAGCACCTCGTTCGCCTGCATCCCGATTCCGAATTCGCTCCGGAAGCGCTCTGGGCGATCGGATGGGATGCCTATCGTCGGCGGGCGTACGAGCGGGCGGCGACGACGCTGCTTCGGATCGTCGCGCGACATCCCCACGCAGAGGTCGTCGCTCAAGCCGCATACTGGGCGGCGCGCGCCGAGGAGAAGCGGGGACAGAGCGCGCGCGCGGCGCTCCTCTACGAGAAGATCGTCCAGCGATACCACGATGCCTATTACGGACAATTGGCGCGGCAGCGCGCCGAACGCTTGAGCGCTCGGGGCATTGCGCCTGTGGCGCCACGACCGGCGCGGCGGCAGGGGGAGGTGGCCGCGAACGATCCGCTCTTTGATCAAGCGGTGACGAACCTGCGTCCCATTCGCGCTCCGGAAGAGACGGCCGGACCGACGACGCTCGAACGCGTGGAGAGGGCCGTCGAGCTGCGCGTGATTCGACTGGATGAGCTGGCGCTCGGCGAACTCACCGCTGCTCAACAGGAGGCGCCCGCGTCCCCGCGCGTGGCCCTGGAGCTGGCTCGCCTTTGGCGAGATCGCGGCGATCCTCTGGCGGCCATCAACGCCTTGCGGCAGGCGCATCCCGAATATGCCGCCTATCGCGGCGATGAAGTGTCGGAGGAGGTCTTCCGCTTGCTCTTCCCCCTCACCCATTGGGAGGTGATTCGGCGGAATGCGCGCGCGCAGGGCCTGGACCCGTATGTGATCGCCGGGCTGATCCGTCAGGAATCGGGATTCCATCCGCGCGCGCGTTCGGTCGCCAACGCGCGCGGGCTGATGCAACTGATCCCTTCGACGGGACGATTGGTCGCGCGGCGATACGGTCTGCGGCGCCTCTCTCCGGAGCGGTTGTACGATCCGGTCTTGAACATTCGCTTGGGAACGGCATACCTCGCCGAACAGCTTCGGCGGTTCGGGCGGATCGAATACGCCCTGGCGGCTTACAATGCCGGACCCGCGCGCGTCGCGCGATGGCTCACGGAGCTTCCCACCGAGGAGATGGATGAGTGGATCGAGAGCATTCCGATCGCGGAGACGCGCCAGTATGTCAAGAGCGTGCTCCGCAACGTGGCGCATTATCGCCGAATCTACGGCGCATCCTGAGCGGCGATGATTCGTTCGCATGTCCTCGGTTTTGTGTTCTCGGCGCTCCTCTTGCCCAGGGGGGGAGAAGGGCAGCCCCCGCGCGCGCCTTCGGAGAATCCGCGCGTGCCGGCGCGGCTGGTGATCTCCACGCTGCCGGAAGCCGTCGTCTTCCTCAACGGCGTGCGCCGGGGGACGACTGATGCGCGTGGGATATTGGCGCTCACGGTGGAGCCCGGAACGTACACGCTGCGGGTGAGCAAGCTCGGGCGTCAGGAGGTCGAGAGGCGCGTGCACCTTCAGCCTGGGGCCGCCCGACGGCTTGTGCTCTCGCTCCCACCGCTGCGGGATCGCGCCGAGCGCCATCGTCAGCAAGGCGATGCGTGGCGCGAGCAGAAGCTCTTCGCGCGCGCCGTCGCCGAATATCGGCGGGCGATCGCGCTGAGGGGAGGGAGGTTCCCCCGCGCGCGGCTGGGACTGGCGCGCGCGCTGCTGGCGCTCGAAGAGCACGAGGACGCGTTGCGACAAGTCCGACGGGCTCTTGCCGAGAGTCGGACCCCGTTGCCCGAAGCGCACACGCTCTTGGGGAACATCCTCCGCGCTCAGGGCTTGTATGAGGAGGCGATTCGCGAATATCGCGCGGCGCTTCGGCACGCGGGCGGTTTCTCTCCGGAGGCGCATGCCGGCTTGGCCCTCGCCTTGGAGGAGATCGGAGAGACCGAAGCCGCCATCACCCACATGCGAACGGCGATCGCGCAAAATGCGGACACGGAGCCGATCCTCTATTACCTCCTCGGCAATCTCCTGCTCGCGGCCGATCGTCTGCCTGAAGCCATCGCCGCGTATGAGGCGTACCTGCGATTAGCCCCGCAGAGCGAGACGGCGCCGGCGGTCCGGTCGCTCGTCGAACAGCTCCGTCGAGAACTCGCGTCACAGGAGCAGCGATGAAGCCGTCGGCCGACGACATGCGGGTCTTCGAGCAGGTGGAGGATGCCGGAGCCGGGCGCGAAGCCCTCAGCGCGTGTCCGAGCGTCGTCATCCTGGGACGCCCCAATGTCGGGAAATCCACGCTCTTCAATCGCCTCGTGGGCATGCGGCGGGCGATCGTGGGGGATGAGCCGGGGATCACGCGCGATCGGATCCACGGGCGCGTGCGCTGGCGCGGCCGCGAGTTCGAGCTGGTGGATACGGGGGGGTTGCTCCCCGATGAAGCGGCGATCATTCCGGCCAGCATCGTGCGCCAGGCTGAGGCGGCCATCGCGCGCGCGCATCTGCTCCTCTTCGTGGTGGATGTGCGCGAAGGGGTGACGCCGCTCGATGAAGACCTGGCGCGGCGCTTGCGCCGCTTCGGCAAGCCCATCTTCCTGATCGTCAACAAAGTGGATGCCGCGCGCTGGGAGGCGCACGCGGAGGATTTTCGGCGCCTCGGCTTCGCGCGCGTCTTCCTCATTTCGGCCGAACACGGGCACGGCATCGGCGAGCTGCTGGACGCGATCCTCGAGCTCATCCCAGCTCCGGAAGCTGTGGAGACGCGCCCGGATGAGATCCGTCTCGCCATCATCGGGAAGCCGAACGTCGGCAAGTCCTCGCTTGTGAATCGGCTGCTCGGCACCGAGCGCGTGATCGTCGCGCCCACCCCGGGCACGACGCGCGACGCCGTGGACTCGGAGTTGGAGTTCGAGGGAACGCGCTTCCGCCTCATTGATACTGCCGGCATTCGCCGGAGATCGCGCGTGCTGGAACAGACCGAGCGCATCGCCGTGCTCATGGCCGAGCGTCATATCGAGCGGGCGGATGTCGCCGTGCTCCTGATTGATGCGACCGAGGGGCCGACGGCTCTGGATGCGCGCATCGCGGGATTCGCGCATGAGGCGGGGAAGTCGCTCATCATCGCCGTCAACAAGTGGGATCTGGTTCCGCAGGATCCCCAGATGGCCGCGCGGATGGAGGGGGCCATCCGCCTGCGCTTGCGGTTCCTCGATTACGCGCCGATCATCTTCATCTCGGCGCTCACGGGTCAGCACGTCACGCGCGTTTTGGAGCTGGCCGTGCGGGCGCACGAGGCGCGCCATCGGCGCATCCCGACGGCCGAATTGAACCGCTTCTTCCAGCAGTTCGTCGCCGAGGCGCGGGCGACCACGCGCCATCGGGGAGTGCGCGTGCAGTACCTCACGCAGGCGGGCGTGGACCCACCGACCTTCGTCCTCTTCCTCAACTCGCGACGCGAGAAGCTGGAGGCCGCCTATGAGCGCTACATCGAGAATCGGTTGCGCGAGCAGTACGAATTCTTCGCCACGCCGATTCGCATCAAGCAGCGACTCAAGGCGTGAGCCTCGATCGCAGCGGAGAAGAGCGCATGGAGGGCAAGCGCGTCAGTGAGAGCCAGGTCGTCCTCAGCCAGATGATGCAGCCGGAGCACGCGAACACTCTCGGGAATGTGCACGGCGGATGGATCATGAAGCTCATTGACGAAGCGGGGGCGATCGTCGCCTCGCGCCATGCGCGAAAGCCCGTCGTCACGGTCGTCGTGGATTCGATCCGATTCTGCGCGCCCGTGCATGTCGGCGATCTCGTGCATGTGCGGGCCCGCCTGACGCAGGTGTGGCGCACCTCGATGGAGGTGGAAGTCGAAGTCGAGGCCGAGGCGCTGCTCACCGGAGAGCGTCGCGTGACCTCGACGGCCTATCTCGTCTACGTCGCCCTGGATGAGGCGGGGCGGCCGACGCCTGTTCCCCCTCTGCTTCTCGTGGACGAGGAGGAACGCCGGCGCGCCGAGGAGGCCGAGCGACGGCGCATCGAACGTCTGGCCCGACGGACGGCCGAAGATGCGCTGCGGTGAGTGGGCTACGCCCCCTCCCACGCTCTGATTCTCCCCGCGCCCGCTGCTTGCTCATCTTCCGCCGTCTTCGATAAGATCACACACTCCATCACGCGGGGGGCTCGCGATCCGAAGGGCCCTCCGCGACATCTGCGAGGCGAGGAGGGATGCGTATGGAGACGAGATTGGTCGAATATCGCGTGGAGGACGGCATCGCCATCATCGAGCTCTCCGATCCCCCGGCGAACACCTACACCTACGAGATGATGCGACAGTTCGATGATGCCATCCTTCAGGCGCGGTTTGACGACCGCGTGCATGTGCTCGTGGTCACCGGAGCGGGCGATCGGTTCTTCTGCGCGGGCGCCAATATCCGCATGCTCGCCGAAGTCACGCCGCAGTACAAGTACTATTTCTGCCTGCATGCGAACGAGACGCTGAACCGTTTGGAGAACACGCCCAAGCTGGTGATCGCCGCGCTGAACGGGCACACGGTGGGCGGGGGGTTGGAGATCGCCCTGGCGTGCGATCTTCGCATCGCGCGGAAGGATAGTGGGAAGATCGGGCTGCCCGAAGTCTCGCTCGGCGTTTTACCCGGCACGGGGGGGACGCAGCGATTGGCGCGCCTTCTGGGAAAGGCGCGCGCGCTGGAGTTGATGGTCACCGGACGCCTGATGACCTACGAGGAGGCTCTGGAGATCGGGCTCATCCATCACATCTTCCCGAACGAGAACTTCATGGCGCACGTCCTGGACTACGCGCGCCAATTCCTCCCGCCGCGAAAGGCCAGCCGCGCCGTCGGCCATATCAAGCGCGCCGTTCAATCCGGATGGGAGATGTCCTTCCACGATGGATTGGCTCTGGAGCGCGAGCTGCAGCAACTCCTCTTCCAGAGCGAGGACGCCCGAGAGGGGCTCACGGCCTACGTCGAGAAGCGCGAGCCGCGATTCCAGGGGCGATGAGGCACCCTCGATGCTTTGACAGCCAACGCCGCGCCTCCCTACAATGGCGCGCGTGAGCGCGGAACGAGCGGCGGCGTTCGAGCGCGCGCGTTCGGGGATCGGCTTCTTCGCCGGTCCCCTGGTGTTTCTTCTCATCCTCCTGCTGCCGACGCCATCGGCCTTCTGGCGCGAAGCGGAGGCGCTCATCGCCGCATCTCCGGCGGCGCCGGAGGTCGCGCAGCTCGCCTTCGGCATGAAGGTGACGCTCGCTCTGCTTCTGCTCATGGTCATCTGGTGGGTGACCGAAGCCGTCCCCATCCCCGTCACCGCATTGCTCCCCGGCTTCATCCTTCCGGTCTTTCAGGTCGTCGGCGTTCAGGGGGGGCAGGTGGTGGAGCTGAACGCCCGCGCCGTGCTCGCTCATTATGCCAATCCCGTGATCTTCCTCTTCCTCTCCGGATTCCTGATCGCGGGCGCCATGCAGAAATGGGGAGTGGATCGGCGCATCGCCCTCTGGATCTTGACGCGCGGACGCGCGGCCAAGAGTCCCGATCGGGTCCTGCTCAGCCTGATGGGGGCCTCGGCCTTCATCTCCATGTGGGTCTCCAATACGGCGACGACGGCCATGATGCTGCCGATCGGTTTGGGCGTGCTCTCGCGCGTGCGCGGCGCGTCCTCGAACTACGCGCGGGCGATGATGTTGGGTATCGCCTATGCGGCCTCCATCGGCGGTGTGGGGACGATCATCGGGACGCCGCCCAATGGCATCGCCGTCTCCATTCTCCGGCAGCAGAACATCGCGCAGCTCCATTTCCTGGAGTGGATGAGCTTCGGCGTCCCCTTCGTCCTCGTGGGCGTTCCGCTGGCCTGGCTCGTGCTGCGCGCGCTCTTCCCCTGTGACGTCACCTTCGATGCGGGGGTCGGCGCGCTCCTGCACGAGGAGCGCGCAGCCTTGGGGCCGTGGGGGCGAGGCGAGAAGCTGACGCTCGTGGGATTCCTCCTGGCCGTGGTGCTCTGGACGACCACCCCCTTCTGGTCGCTCGTTCCCGAGATCGGTCGCCGATTGTCCGGGCTCGATGAGCACATGATCGCTCTGGGCGCCGCGATCCTCCTGTTCCTCCTGCCGGTGGATTGGTCCTCGCGCCGGTTCGTCCTGCACTGGGAGGATTCCCGCTACGTGGAATGGGGGACGCTGCTGCTGTTCGGCGGAGGGATTGCGCTCTCCGATGCCATGTTCAAAACGGGATTGGCGCGCGTGCTCGCCTCGGAATTCGTGACGCTCTTTGGGAAGCCGGCTCCGGTGGTGCTCGTCCTGCTGGTGGTGATCTTCATGGAACTGCTCACCGAAGTGACTTCGAATACGGCGGTCACCTCGATGATGGTGCCGATTCTGATCTCGATGGCCTCAGGGTTGGGCGCCGATGCCCTCTCGCTCGTCCTCCCGGCGACGATCGCGGCCTCGATGGCCTTCATGCTCCCGGTGGCGACGCCGCCGAATGCGCTCGTCTACGCGACGCGGCGCGTGACGATCGCCGATATGCTGCGGGCGGGCATCGTCCTAGACCTGGTCACATGGCTCTACATCGTCGCGTTCTTCTACGGCTATGTCTCTGTGGTCCTCGGGCTCGTCCGCTTCTGAAACGCCATCGCTATGACGCGCGACACGCGTTCAGGCCGAGCCATCGCGAGAGCCGGTGACGATATTTCGCCACGAGCGCATACAAGGCCATCTCCAGGAGAAGAAGCGGGGGCAGAGCGTAGATGGCGAGCACGAGAAATCGCCAGGGGAGGAGGTGAAAGAAGAACGCGTTGATCCCGAAGACGCCGCCCCAGACGCGCCCGCGCCGGGTGATGACATAGAGGCGTTGGGCGCATCGTTCGGGAGTGAGGCCGACGCGCGCGAGCGCTTCGGCCGAGACGGCTTGATAGGGGAGGAGGGTGAATCGCCCGCGCCGATCGCGGCCGCGCGCCCAGTGAGCGAACGCCGTGCAGAGGCCACATTCTCCATCGAAGAGCAGATAGCTCGTAGCGCCGATCCTCAGGAGGCCGGTCCCCTCCTCATTCGATCGCTCCGCGCGCGCATCGCGCGGCAGTGGGATGTCGGACATCGGGATCGCGCGCATCTCACTCCTCGCGTCAGGCGAAAAGCTCCGCCCTCCTGCTCCCCGTGAGCGAATCGGCATCCCGCACCCCTGTGCGCCGAGCGAGACAGCCCAGGAAGGATCGGTTCGAGTCGGATGGCGGACTGGGCGATTTCGGCGGCTCGTCTTCGGGGCAAGTCTCCTCTTTTCGCAACCGCGGTCGCTTGCGCTCTTGCTCCTTCTGCTGCTGCATCGCCTCTTGAGACAGTTTGCGCAAGCGCTCTTTGATCCGGTGGAACTCCTCGCTGTCGGTGATGTAGTCCTCGCGCGGCGGCAAGAAGGCGAATTCCCGGAAGCTGTGGATGATGCGGTCGGCGAAGGCCGGATGCGTGCGGAAGAAGCTCGTCCCTCGCGCGTAACCGTGCTTGCTCGCCATCTTGTCGAAGAAGGTGATGAACGCGCGCGGATCGTAGCCGCTCTTCCAGAGATATTGCGCGCCGAGCTGATCGGCCTCCAACTCGAACTCCCGGCTCACGCCGAGCAGCTTCAGCTCGATGACCAGCCCCAAGCCCGCGAATCCGTATTCGAGCAGATAGTACGTGAGGAGGCTCACCACGCCGCCCGTGGCGATGTAGGCCGCGATCTGCGCCGCCTGGTAGAGGATCGAAGCGATCGTCGCGCGCTTCATCAGGCGCGCACTGTGGCGCGCGGCCGCGTGCGCGATCTCGTGGGCGATGACGCCCGCCAATTCCGACTCGGTCTCCGCCTCGAGCACCAGTCCCGTGTTGATGAAGAGGAATCCGCCCGGCAGGGCGAAGGCGTTCACCTCATCCGTCAGCAAAAGCTGCGTCTTCACCGGGACGCGCAGATCGGAGTTCCGCGCGATGTGCTCGGCCAGGTTCCGAATGTAGGTCTCGATCTCCTCGTCTTTGAATTCGGGCGGCATCAGGCCCAATGCCTTCAATTCGCGAATCGCGTCCTCGCCCATCTTGATGTCCTTCTCCTGGCCCTTGCCGACCTCGCGGAATCCGATGTCCTCCACATCGCCGTAGGGCCGCTGCCGCGCGCGTCCCAGCCTGATCTCTTCCTCGATGCGTTTTTTCTCGGGAGGCCAGCGCGTGAGCAGGTCCAGTTTCGCCTCCTTGTTCTCGTACGTGACCTCGACGGTCTTTCGCTCGAGGGCTTCTTTCTCAACGAGCTTCTTGCGGAGGCGCTGGATGTGGCAGTGGATCTCGCGCCGCTCTTTCGCGGTTTGCGGGTCATCGCGCGAGGAGCGCCGGTTCAGCTCCGAGAGCTTCCGACGCGCGGCCTCGATCTGCTGGCGCAGCGCCGCGATCTCCTGCTTGAGCGCGGTGAGCTTCTGCTCCTTCTCCTTCTCGAGCTGCTCGCGGAACGCTTCGATCTCATTCTGGCGGAACGCATACTGCTCGGCGATCGCGAGGACGTCCAGATACGGTTTCTCGACGATCTCCGCCAGGGAAGGCGGAGGCCCGGCCCGATCCTGCGGGGCCGATGCGCTCGCTCTCGCGCTCTCGACGGGCAGGCTCACCAGGCTGAGCGCGAGCATCACGGCCGCTGCGAGGATGCGCTGTGTCCATCCCTTCATTGTGTTCTCCTCCTTTCCCATCTTTGGGATGCGCTCATGGGCCACTCGGGTTCCCTCCTCGGCGACTCCTTCGCTCCCCGATCAGTATAGAGCGAATTCCGCGCGCGCCCAAGTCATTCCTTGGAGGCGGCTGATTCGGAAGCGGTGGAGATCGGACGACTCCATGCACGATACCACGCCCACGCCCATCCGATGTGGATGAGCGCGAGGAGGGGGATCCCCAAGAGCGTCCAGGCGCCGAAGTCCTTCCACCAGGTGGCGATCAGCAACGCGGCCAGCGGCACGCTCGACGCGACGCGAGCCGTGTAGGCGATCACCCGATGGGGATCGGCCCAGGGCGTGGGCAAGCGCGAGAGCTCCAAGTGCTCTCGGATCGGCTCGAGCGCGCGCTGCGTGACGCGCGACAAGCCCGCGAGCACCACCACTCCGATCGCGGAAAGGAGCGCGCGCTCCATCGGCGAGCGCGCGGCGAGCGCGCCGAGCAGGAGCAGGGCGATCGCCCCCGAGAGCAAGAGCCAGCGAGCCGTTCCACATCGCGCGCGCGACGTCGCTCCGGCATTCGCCGTCACGGACCACAGCGTCATCGGCCGGAGTGTGATCGAGATGAGCATGCCGGCGAAGGCGATCGGTCTCGGAATAAAGCGGTGCAGGAGGCGATAGAGCGCTCGGGTGTTCTTCATGAAGATGGGCGCCAGAAGGGTCATCGCGAAGACGTACCATCCCGTGAATTGAAAGAGGTCCGAGCTGATGAGTCCGAGCTGCTGCCCGAACGCCGCGTAGAGGAGAGCATACTCCCCGCGCGGGATCATCCCCGCGCCAATCGCCAGCGCCACAGGCCCGGAGAAGCCGGCCAAGAAAGCGAGCGAAGAGGTGACCACCAGTTCGGTCAGGATGGAGAGCGGGGCGATCAGCAGAACCAATGGGAGGACACGTCGCAGGCTCTCCCCCTCCAGCATCGTCCCGAACGTGAGGAAGAACAGGGCGAGGAAGACATCGCGGAATGATTCCAACCGGCTGTAGATGCGCTCGCCGAGATCGCTCTGGCGTGCGGGAGCGATCATGCCGAGCAAGAACGCTCCGGCGGCCGGAGCGAGGCCGAAGAGCGACGCTCCGACTCCCGCGAGGGCGATCAGCGCCAGCCACAACAGGGCGAACAGCTCCTCCGATCGCACGCGCAGAGCGAGGGTCAGAAGGCGGGCGAGGCCCCTGCCGCCGAATCCGAGGATGAGCGCGTAAAAGGCGATCGCCTTCAGCAACGAGATGAGGGCCGGCGATGTGCGCGCGCCTTCGCCGGAGAGCCCCGCGAGCACGCCCAAGTAGAGCACGGCGATGAAATCCTCGAAGATCATGATGCCCATGAGGGCTTCGGCCTCGGGGTTGGCCGTGCGTCGCCATTCGATCAAGAGTTTGGCGACGACCCCACTGCTGCTCATGGCGACGATCCCCGCCAGAAATGCGCGTTCCATCAGGCTCCATCCGAGCGCGTATCCGACCAGAAAGCCCACCGAGAGGTTCGCCAATAGCTCCCCTCCGCCGATGAGCAAGACCGCCGCGCGCACGCGCCGGAGGCGCTCCAGGGAGAATTCGACACCGAGGAAGAACATGAGCAGGACGATGCCCAGCTCCGCGAGCGTTCGCATCAACGCGGCGTCGGCGATGACGCCGAGGGCGTGAGGACCGAGCACGGCTCCGATCAGGATGTAGCCGATGATGACCGATTGGCCGAGGCGGACGGCGAGCCACGCGCCGAGGAAGCCGAAGAGCAGGAGCAATCCGAGATCGCGCAAGAACGAAGATTCCGGCATGCAGCATCCACTTCGCCGTCTGGGGCAGCGATCCCCTTGTGCGCAGGGAGCGTATCCGCTCGCCTCAGACGGCCGTCTCGATGAGTCGGCGGAAGGCGTCGAACCCCTCCTGCTTGCCGAGGACGACGATTGTGTCTCCGGCGCGCAGGACCTCATCGGCCGGAGGATTCGGGACGCTCTCCGGCTCACGAATGATGGCGATCACGGAGACGCCCGTCCGCTTTCGAATCTCCAACTCGCCGATGCTCTTGCCGACCACAGGGGAGCGCGCATCGAGTCGGAACCACTCGATGCGCAGCTCCTGAAGGACGACCTCCAAATTCTCCACGGCCTTCGGTCGAAAGAACGCGCCGGCGAGAATCGAGCCGATCTGTCGCGCTTCGTCGTCCCTCAGTTCCACGGCGAAGAGGGGATCGGACTCGCCGCCTCGATAGATGTAGATCTCGCGAACGCCGCTGTGGTGAATGACGATCGTGAAGCGGTCGCGCTCGTACGTGGTGATCTCATACTTTCGCCCGACGCCGGGCAATTCGACTTCGGAGATGACAGCCATAGTGCCCTCCTCATCGCCTCATGGCCTTCTCGACCTCCCGATCGTTCACGCTCGGGGTGGGTGGCGCGATCCCCTCGGCCTCCTCCCTCCGCGAGTGCCACAGCGGGTCGGTCTGCGCGCGAATCTGCTCCTTCAGGCGCGCGTAGCCCTCGACGAGGATCGCCTTCTGCTCCTCGGTGAGCGCGGGCGTGCCGGGCGCCACATGATCGCTCGCGATGATCCCCTCCCGATAGAGCACATGTTTCATGCCGGCGATGAGCTTGAAGACCGGCCGCCCGCTCTCCCAGAAGGTGCAGAGGCGCTCGAACGCCCCAAGCAGCGACCGATAGCGGGACATGAGCGGCTCATCGCCCGCCGCGCAGACGCGCCATGCCTTCTGCCATTCGCGCGGGAAGACGTTCGCCGGACCCGCGACGACGCCGATCGGCAGAGCGTGATGCAGGAGGTAGAGGTTCCAATACTCGCGGAGCTTTCCCAGCAGGCCGCGCGTGGGCCGGAAGAGATCGAAGATGAGCATCGCTTCGCCCACGTAGATTCCGAAGGCGCCTCGCTCATTGAAATGCAGCGCCGCTTTCGTGTAGTGGCCGAGCACGCGGCGCGGGGCGGTGACCTTGATCCCACGAACGTAGGGGAGACGGCTGAGTCGCTTCACATCGCGCGTGCGGATGTGGGGGATCGTGGGATGAACGGCGATCTCCGCGTTGTCATAGAGGAGCAACGGCAGCTCTCTCCCTTTCCGTTCAAAGAGCGGCGTCACCTCGCGATGGAAGAAGGTCACGACATCGCCGATGTCCTCGATCGAGAGCGGGGCGATCACTCCCGCATCCGCGCCCAGTTCCAGCGCCCGCTCCAGGCCGACTCGTGTTTCGGCGCGCGTTCGCCCCGTCACCCCCACCCACACTTCGATCGGGGGCCGTCCCAAACGACGGAGCTGCTCGTTGATCGTCCGTCGCTCATCGAGAGCGACGACGATGAGCCGTTCCCGTTGCTCCATGGGGATTCGGTTCCATTCGCCCGTCGTCCCCAGGATGAAGAGGACATCCGCCCCGAACCCCGATTGGACGAGGTAGCGCAGGAGGCGTCGCTGATCGGCGTCCAACAGGCGCCCCCCCTCATCCAGGATCGTGAGGACGGGGATGCTCAAACCTCCTCGCGGGCGATCATCCTTCATGGCCTCCTCCACGAGCGCGCGGGCGGATCGCCCTCTCGGTTCGGGAAGCCGAGCGGCGCTCCATCGGCGGGGTCACGCGCGGCGTCGGAGCGTATAGAGGTAGAGCGCCGCCAGCGTCTTCCCGTCGCGGATCTCGCCCGCGCGCACTTTCTCATACACGGACTCCCAGGTCAACGGGACGACCTCGATGAGCTCGTCGCTATCCAACTGTTGCGCCGCCGGGCGCAAGTCTTCGGCTTGAAAGACGTGCATGCGCTCATCGGTGAACCCGGGAGCGGTGAAGAATTCCCCGAGCCGGATCAAGCGACCCGCGCGATACCCCGTCTCCTCCTCCAGCTCCCGATGCGCGCACGCTTCCGCGCTCTCGGCCGCGCGATCGAGCGTCCCGGCCGGAAACTCCCACAGGACTTCGCCCACGGCATAACGGAACTGGCGGATCAGGAGGACGCGCTCCTCATCGAGCACCGGGATGATGACGACCGATCCGGGATGACGCACGATTTCGCGCATCGTCTCGCGCCCGTTGGGCAGGCGAATACGATCCACGTCGAGGGCGACGGCCCGCCCCGTGTAGATGCGTTGCGTGTGGAGTCGTTCTTCGCGCCACTGCTCAGCCATACGCCTCCTCTTGAGCGCCGCTTCGGCGCGCGCACGATGGAGTCGCGCGCTGCAGAGCGGCCTCGTAGACGGATTCGATACGACGCAGGATCTGCTCCCGATCGAAACGCCGTCGGACGGCTTCGCGCGCGGCTTGGGCCAGGCGCGCGCGGAGCGCCGGGTCCTCCAGAAGCTCGCGCACGCGATCGGCCAATGCCGCCACATCTCCGGGAGGGATGAGAAAGCCCGTCTCCCCGTGGACGATGATCTCGGCAGGGCCTCCGGCAGCGAAGGCCACGACGGGCACGCCGGCCGCCATGGCTTGAATGAGCGCGAGCGAGAAGCCCTCCCCCTGCGAGGGGAGGACGAAGAGATCGCTCGCCGCCCACACCGAGCGCAAGTCTTCCACGTGTCCGAGAAAGCGCACGCGAGCCTGAAGGTCGAGCTCGCCGACCAGCCGTCGCAGCCGGGCTTCGAACGCGCGATGTTTCGGCGAGGCCGCGCCGACGATGACGAATTCGCAATCGTCCCGCCACCGACGGAGCAGATGCGCCGCGCGCACGAATTCCTCCTGTCCTTTGGCCGGGGCCAGGTGGCCCACCGTCGTGATCACCAGCGGTCGCGTGAGGCCCAAACGCGCGCGCGCCTCCGAGCGTTCGGGGAGCGGCATCAGGTCCTCGCGCCTCACCCAGTTGGGGATGGTCACGACCTGCGCTTCGGGCAGGCCGAGCCCAAGAAGCGTTCGCCGCACGAATTCGGAGACGGCGATGATGCGATCCGCGCGCCGCAGGATCGCGCGATACACCGGATTCCGCTTCAGCGGGAGATAATGATGTCGCGTCACGATCGCGCGCGCGCTTCCGGCCCACATGGCCGCCAGGATCGTCGGCAGATAATCGCGCCCCAAGTGCGCGTGGACGATCTCAATGGCGTGCGCGCGCAGCAGGCGACTCAGTCGGTACGCCGAGACGCCGTCCAGCGAATTCCGCAATGGCAGAACGTGCGTGGCCGCCACATGCGCGCTCACGCGCTCCGGCAACGGGCTGCCGCGACGCACGGCCAGATGGACTTCGTGTCCGCGCTCGTGGAGTCCCGCCACCAGGTCGGCGACGTGAAGTTCGCCGCCGCCCATCCCCATCGCTGAGCACACCTGAAGAATGCGCATCGGCTTGACAAATCCAGGGGCAACCATACACGATGCCTTCGGTATGTGGCAAGAGAGGCCGTGGGGGATCGCTCCTGAGGGGGAGCCGCTTGTCCTCCTCCTGCTGGCGGCGTTCCTCTTCGGGCTCGTGGTGGGCAGCTTCCTGAACGTCCTCATCTATCGCGTCCCGCGCCGCCTGTCCATCGTTCGACCCGGCTCGCAGTGCCCGCACTGCGGCGCTCGAATTCGACCGCGCGACAACGTCCCGCTGCTCAGCTTCCTTCTCCTGCGGGGGCGATGCCGCTCTTGCCGACAGCCGATCTCGTGGCAGTATCCGGCCGTCGAGCTGGGGACGGCCCTGCTGTTTGTGCTCCTTGTGTGGGAGCGAGGATGGGGATGGGAGCTGGTGCCGGAGGCGCTCTTTGTGAGCGCGCTCATCGCCCTCGCCGTCATTGACGCGCGCCATCGCCTGCTGCCGGATGCCATCACCTATCCGGGATTCGTGCTGGCCGTCGGCTTGCGCGCACTGGTGCCTGCTGAGCCCATCGCTGGCGCGCGCGGCCTTGTGGAGAGGCCTTCGGGCAATCCGCTCTCAGCACTTCGACACTTCGTCTTCGATCACGCGCTCGGCGCGGGCGCGCTGCTCATCCTGATGAGCAGCGCGCTGCTCCTCATCCTGGAGCGCGTGGATTACCGACTGCTCGGTCGGAAACTCGAGGGGGTGGATCAGGCGCGTTCGCAGAAGGACGAACCGTCCGCTCCTGCGCCTGATCCTGCAGCGACGCGCATCGAAGGGTCGTCTGATGCCATCGGGGCCGGTTCGGAGTCTCCCATGTCGAGCGCGGGGATCGGGGGGGAAGACGCCACCGGTGGGTATCCTCGCGATTCTGAGCGGAAAGACGCATGGTCGCCCGAAGGGGTGGCGATCGTCGCCGCAATCGGGCTCGCGGGAGCCTTCGTGCTCCGTGGGCTGCACGATCCGTCCTTCGCCCTCTCCGGCGTGCGCGCGGCTCTTGGCGCTCTTGAGGGCGCCGTGATCGGAAGTGGCGTGCTCTGGCTCTCGCGCCTCGGCTATTATGCCCTGCGCCGCCTGGAGGGCGTGGGGTTCGGCGATGTGAAGATGCTGCTCATGATCGGCGCCTTCCTGGGATGGGGGGAGACGCTGCTGACCATCTTCCTCGCCTCGCTGCTGGGTTCCGTCTACGGCGTGACGCTCATGCTCCTCAGGCGCGAGCGTAATCCCACGCTGCCCTTTGGCTCGTTCCTCAGCTTGGCGGCGCTCGTCATCCTGCTGTTTCTCCCCTGAGGCTTCGGCTTCGAATGGGCGAGGCCACGCCCTCCGAACCCACTGGGTTGAGCGCATGCGGGGAGTGTTGTCCAGCGAGGGGAGATGCGCGCCCTTATGGATCGGGCTCGAGCCGAGCCAGAGAGACAGCTCAATGTGCGGCGAGCACGCGCAGGGCGAAGGGCAGACCGTAGGCGTGCGTCCAGCCGAAGACGCGCAGTCCGTGCGTGAAGCTCCACAGGGGACGACTGCCATCGGGATTGCGCGGGAGATGACTCGCCTTCTCCAAAGCGACGAACAGTTCGCGTTGCGTCCAGGTGTCATCAATCGGGCGAGGGAGCGGATCCATCCTCATGACCTCAAGGCGTCGCCGCAATTCTTCCAGGAAGCTGGGCTCGCCCGTCAGGTCATAGCCCACGACGAGACTGTGAATCGTCGCCAGGTAGGATTCCATCCCGTGGCTGAGCGGGGGGACATCGCGCACGCGTCGCGCATGGCGCACGAGCGCGGCGCGCACGGCTCGATCTCCTGTCCGATCGAGATATCGCGCCAAAGCATACGAGGCGTAGTTTTGAGCGTACCCGTAGCGATCCATGACCAGACTCCCCCCCTGCTCGCGCTCTTGCCACATGAGCATGCGCGCGATTCGTTCTCTCAACTCGCGATGGTAGCGTTCGTCCTGGGTCGCTTCCCACACCTCGAGCAGATTCCACACCGAGAGATAGAGCCGACGCCCGGTGAGATCGTGCTCCCCCCAGATGCGTTTCAAATACGTCTCCGCCGTTTGAAGAGCCACGTCCAGGCCGCGATGGTACCCGGCCACGTAATAACTCGCGAGCCATCCGGCCACCCAGACATGTGCGCTCAGAGCGCGCGACCAATGCTGCATGCCGTGTCGGCGCCCGATGCCGAGATACTTCGTCCCCGGCGGCCGTTTGAGCGTCTGCCAGAAGTCGAGCGCCGAGTTCGTGTCCCCGTAGTACTTCGGATCGGTCGGCCAGTGCGTGTTGTCCACGTCCATCGAATGGCGGCTCGCTGCCTCCGCAGCCAGGTGAAATCGGCGATCCCCCGTGCGGAGAAAATGGAGCCAGAGCATGAAGTCCACGGCCGGCTCGTTGCACACCCAGACGTCCCACTTCTGGCCGTCGAAGTTCCACTTCCCATCGCCGTAGTCGAACATCCCGAACCAGGGCACCCATCGCTGGTTGAAGAGCCACCACTCGAATTTATAGTCGAGGGCGCGTTCGAATTCGGGGAAGCGTTCCGCGCGCGGAGCGAAGCGCCCGTAGACGCCGCTCTCGGCGTACCAACTCGGATCGGCGTGCGCGATCGGCGGATCCAGGACGTAGCTCATCGTTCGCGCGATCTCTTCCGAGGAGGCGTCGCCTGTGTGGAAGTAAAGGATCAACTCGCTCGTCTTCGCCAATCCTTGCGCCCAGTTCTCCACCGTTCCCTCGGAACCATCCTCATACTCCAGCTCGCTCGACCAGCGGGCGAAGCTCATCGGTTCGACGCGCGGCGACCAGAGGAACGCCGTCAGGCGATCCGGCGCTTCCCAGCGGATCTCTTTCGGGTACTCTTCGAGCACGTGTCGAATCCCAATGGCGAGGCCCCATCGTTCATCCGCGAGGCTCAGCCATCCGTCGGCGCGTTCCGCCCGAACGAGCGTTCGATCGTCCACATCGAGGTGCGCGAAGAAACCCTCCAATCGCCGATCCGGCGTGGATTCGGGAACAGGAGGCATGCGGGTCGGTTTCGGCCCGGATTGCAGCAGCGAGACCTGACGCACCGCCGGTATCGGGCGCGCGAGCACGCGGCGGGTGCCCTCTTGCCACCATCGGCCTTCGCGATAGGCCATCTGCAACCGTCGCCGTGGCGAGAGGTTCACCCGGAGCGCCAGACCGGCCGCCGCGATGCGATCGTTCGGCCGCGTCCATCCGGGATCGCCCGGCTCTTCCTGACGGATCCGCTCGCCCTGCGTGGCGACGTGCGCGTGTTCCCCCTCTTGCGGTCGGTGGTGATCAGGAACGCCCGTGTAGACGAACGTATGGAGGACGCGAAGATACGGCTTCCCCGCATAGGCATGAAGGCGCATCACGAAGGGGGCCGGATGGTTATCGGCGCGCGCGTAGCGGTATTCGCCCTCAATGCGCACGATGGCGTGAAGCGGTCCCGATCCCTTCTCGACGACCGTGCGCGTGATGAAGGCGCGCGAGGGGTCCAGGCCCGCATCATCGAGGAGGTCGAGGAACGATCCGCGTCCGACCGGCCCTTCGGCGATCACATCCGACTCCTCGAATCCGTTGCCCTCGAGGTCTAATTGCACGCGGTGCAGGAATCCCCCCTCGCCTTTTCGCGCGAGGATGCGCAGCGGTCCCGTCGTCACTTCGACGAATCCGCGCTCCCCTTGATTGTTCACGATGCTCACGCGCGCGCCTCCAGATGCAGTGCGTCGAACTCCGGGGCCGTACTCGACGAAGTACTCGGTGGTGGCCTCGGCGAAGAAGAAGACCCAGGCCCATCTCACGCTCTCATCCGCCGGCTCCCACGTGCTCACCTCCGTGATCTGCGAGGGGATCTCGCGACCGTCTGGCGTGAGGACGCGCACGTGATCGGGCGAACGCAGGGCGCCTTTAGGAAAGGGAAGGCCGAAGAGGATCGGCGCACCCTCCTGCGGCCGCTCGATGCGAATGCGCACGCGCTGGGCGATCGGTGCGGGGCGGATCGGTGATCCGTCACTGATGCCCGCGTGCACCTGAGCGAGTATGAGGATCGCCGAGATCCAGACCCTCATCTCCCCTCTCTTCAGCGTTCGGTCCGGCCGGCGTAGAGCAGATTCACGAAGAGGCGGATGGCGCCGGGCACGCCGGCCGGCAGTTGCCGAAAGAAGGCGTAACCGGTGTAGATGTACGTGCCCGCTCCGTATCGAGCGCGCAAGAGGCCGCCCCTGAGCGGCGGCTCGCCCGGATCGCGCGAGGCCAGAAGCGGCGTGAACCGCTCATCCCAGGCCTCCATGAAGTAGAGGCCGCGCTCTTGCACCCATCCCTGAAAGTCGCGCTCGACGATGCGATTCGGCCAGCGAAAGAGCCGATCTTCCGGAGCGAGGATCTCGACCGGCGCGTCCTCAACGCTCACGCGTCCGGAACCGAGCGTCGCCGGATAAGGTGTGAACCGTCCCGCGTTGAAGACCGCGATGTTCTGATTGTATTGCACGATGAGCGTTCCCCCGCGCTCGACGAAGTCCAAGAGCCGCCGATTGTGGTCCCGCACGTCCGACCGCACATCGTAAGCCCGAATGCCGAGGATGATCACGTGGAAGCGATCGAGGTCCCCGCGCGCGAGCTGTTCGGGCGTGAGCAGCTCCACGTTCAGCCCGAGTTGCGCGAGCACGCGCGGGATGTCGTCCCCGGCGCCCATGACGTATCCGATGCGCATCTCACCGGGCGGCACACGGACATCCACGACGTGGAGGCGAACCCGAGCCGGCTGGCAGAACGGGAACCAGCCGATCTCACGCCGTCCGAGGATCGTGCACCCTTCGCGGTACGTCCGCCCTTGATATTCGGCGATGGCCGTCACCTCAGAGCGACCTTCGCGCACGTCCCCAGGCGTGAGCGTGAAGGTGACGCTCTGCACTTCTCCCTCGCGGGAGAAGTCGAGCGCGTGCGCCGCGGGCTCAGCGCGCCAGTCCGGCGGTGCCTCAAGACGCACCCTGACGCGGGCTCCGCCGATCACCTGGTTGCGCACGCTCACCGTCACCGGGATCGCTCGAGGAGCAGACGCGCTCTGAACGACGGATTCCGGGTGAACATGAACCGAGAGCGGAGGCCCGATGACGAGCGGACGGTGCTCCTCACCATACATCGGGTCCACCACGCGCGCGCGGGGAATGGCGGCGATCTCGCCCTTCAACTCCTCGATCGCATAGATCGCGCGAACGCGCAGCGGCAACGGTGGCAGCGGAAGCGTCGCATACTCCGGGACGTCAAGCCGAAGGATCGCTTCCGTCGGCGGATCCTCGCGCCGCCAGTACGGGCGCGTCCACAGGGAACGCGGGATGTCGTGAGGGATCGTCACCTGATACTGGACGAGCGCGCTCTCGTTAGGACCCAGCGACCGGAGATCGCGTCGAAGTACGGTGACGGTGAAGTCCGGGGGCGCTTCGCATCGGATGTCCTCGGCGCGCACGCGCTCACGCCCGCGATTGACGAGGCGCGCCGTCAGCGTGAACGTCTGCCCTGGATAGGCCACTGCGAATGTCTCGCGCGGACGCGAGAATCCGAGCGCACCGGCTCGCTCCGCTGGGACATCGCTTGGCGCGTCCACCAGCGCTTCGAGCGTGAGCCCGAGCGCCAGATTGATCGCTCGAAGGCATTGCGCGCGCTTGGTCCGCAAGGGGACCAGGACGTTCTGCCGCGCGGCGGGGGAGAGGGGCGCGCGCTCAAGACGCGCGAGGAGATCGGTGAGCGTCGCCAGACCGCGCAGCAGGGGATGAGCGACGCGCTCCGGATGCTCAGGGGTGAGCGCGGCCATCGCTTCGGCGATGCGCTCCTCCAGCTCGCGCAAAGCGGGGCGGAGCCACGGCACCGCGCGCTCTTCCGCGCCGAGTCGAGCGGCCAGTCCGGGCAAGCTCGTGTCCAGGCCGTCGAAGACGCTCTCTTCCCGACGATCGCCCGGTCGCGAGAATGGCATCCGCGTGGCGGCGAGCCGATAGTACGCGTACCGATCTCCAGCCGGGACGACGACGCCGCCCGCTCCCTGCGTGAGCTGCAGGCTCAACCCCCTCATGGCGAGTTGCGCGTACGATTGACCGAGCGCGGGATCATAGGCTCCCGTGTTGAGTCGCAGCACATCGCCTTCATCCGCGCGCACATTCCCCACATAGAGCTTGTACGGCGACCAGGGGAGCCATCCCGCCGCGATCTGCTCCGGGAAGCGGCGCGGATCGCCCGCCGCCTCGAACGCTTCGCGCGCGAGCAGACCTGCGGCTTGGTGCTGGCCGTGCCCATCGCGGGGCGCTCCCTGAAAGCGCGCCACGATCACATCGGGGCGAAAGGCGCGAATGATGCGCACCATGTCGGCGAGCGCCGTCTCGCGTCCCCGCCATTTCTCGAAGGTCTCCTGAGCCGTTTTCGAGAAGCCGAAATCAGCGACGCGCGTGAAGCGCTGGCGCACCCCATAGTGCGCGTCGGCCGAGAGCAGCTCCAGCGTGCGCAGCAGCCCCAGGGCATCGAAAAGCTCCGGGCCCGTCTTATTCTGTCCCCCCTCGCCCCGCGTGAGCGTGAGCAACATCACTTCGGCGCCCAGACCGCGCGCCAGCAGCGTGAGCATCGCGCCGTCTTCGTCATCGGGATGGGCCGTCACATGCAGCACTCGCGCTGTCGTGCGCAGTTTGCGCAGCGCCTGCACAAGCCCCGCCAGACCGAGGTCTTCGCTCGGCTTCGGGACGATCTCCATCCACGGCTCATCGTCGTCCACCTCCCACGCGGCAATCTCTGGCCCTCGGAGGCCGGGCGCTTCCCGCGGAAGCGGCCCCGCTCCGACACGGAGCATCGCGCCGAGGACGAGCAGGGCCACCCACGCCCGATGAGGCCCGCGAGCCATCGAAAGGCCGCCCGTGTTCCGTCTCATCCTCCTCCCCCCTCAGACTGGCCCCCGCAAGGGAGGGCGCGGTGAGATGCCGGCATCACGTCCTCTCGTCCCGGCATCTCACCGAAGGTCTCACGCCCGCTCGTTCAGAAGTTGAGCTTGAAGCCGAGCTGCAACTGCCGCGATTCGAGCGCTCCCGCGCGCGGGAACCGCTGCGGGAGGGCCGAGACCAGACTCCCATCGGCGTTCACCGCCACCGTCGTCGTCAGGTCCGTGATGTTCGGGTGATTGGTCAGGTTCGTGAACTCGGCGAAGAACTCCACGTTCGCGCGCTCCCCCAGCCGCACGAAGCGCGAGTATCGAAGGTCGAGGTTGAAGTGGTTCGGTCCATCCACCGTGTTGCGCCCGATGAAGAGCGGACGATCCATGAGCACGCGGTCGTTGTTGAGATCGCGATTGGCCAGGATGTTGAACGTGTCGCCGCTGTCGGCGCTCAGGATGAAGCTCACCTGATTGTCGTTGAGGAGGGCATTCCAGAAGCGGTTCGAGAACTCCACCCTCGGCGCCAGGACGCCATTCACGTAGAAGATGTGCCGGCGATCCGAGAGGGAGTTGCCGCGATCGCGACGCCGATTGGTCGGGTCCGAGAGTTGGACGTTGCTGTCGAGCACGTTCACCTCGGGCGCGTCGTCAATGGCGTGCGACCAGGTGTAGGAGGCGGTGAACTGATACCCGCGCGAGAAGCGCTTGATCAGTTGCACGGTGACGCCATTGTAGTTGGAGTTCCCCACGGATTCGGCGAGGAAGACGTTGTCGAAGTCGGGGAAGCGTCGCGTCTGCGGATTCACCGCCGTGTCGAAGACCGGTCGCCCATCGGCCAGGGTTCGGATCGGGTTGATCGGATTGATATTCCGCTGCACGGGAATGCGCGTCCCCTTGGCGAAGACGTAACTGAGAACGACGGACATCTCGGGGGTGAGCGCCCGCTCGATCTGCAGATTCGCGTTGCTCGAATAGAGATTGGCGAAGTCCGGCGCCACGGCGTTGATGCTCACGCGCGGGAGCGGAAAGCCCGCGGGCAACTGATCGAACGTCTGCGGGAAGGCCGGCGCGAAGGGACTCGTCCCCGAGACCGAGATGTCGCGGAAGCGCGGGTTCCCGTTGTTCAGGAGCGCGAGCCGATAGAAGTCGAGCTTCGGGAAGTCATAGTAGATCCCCGCGCTCGCCCGCACGACCGTCTTGCGCTCCCGTCCGATCCCGTACGAGAGCCCGATGCGCGGCGCGAAGTTGTTCGTGTCTACGTTGAAATCGCGCGAGAGTGGCAGCGGGGCCGTCGGATCCGGATCGGGCACATCATACAGCTCATAGCGCACGCCGTAGAGGAGCTTGAGGTTCTGCGTCACGCGCCAATCGTCCTGCCAGAAGGCCCCCCAGAAGACGGCGCGCTCGCTGATCTCCGGATTCCCGATGCGCTGGCGGAAGGTCGTGTAGCTTCTCGGATTCGTCCCGTTGACGGCGCTCAGGTAGGCATCAATGTTGGGGAAGACGTATTCGGCGAAGAGCGGCTCGCGTCGGAAATCGCCGTAGGTCGTCATCGCGAATCCGAATTTGAAGGCGTGATTGCCGCGAATGAGCGTGACATTGTCCACAAGGTCCACGCTGGTCTGGCGGAAGCGCTGGCCATCATCGGTCGGTCCGCCGAACTGCGCCACGCCCGAGATCGTGATGGCCGGGCCGCGGACGGCGTTCTCCGGATTGGCCGTGCGGAAGAAGCGGCGCCGCGCGTACTGGAAGCGCAGCTCGTTGATGGCGCGTGAGGAGATCGTCGAGGTGAGCTGCGTCGCCACCGAATCGGCCGCATCAATGAAATCCGTCGAGCGCGTCACCGAGAGGAGTCCGGCCGAGAGCGCCCCGCCGATGTTATTCGGCGAGCTGTTGCGGAAGAGGTTGTACCGGGCCATGAGGCGATGGCGCTCGGAGATCGTGTAGTCACTGCGCGCGATGAAGAAGTTGACCCGTTGCGAGGCCGGGACCACGCCGATCTGCTTCGGCGTCAGTCCGATGCGCGCCGCATTCTCCGGGGTGATGGTGATCGGGCGCGGGATGTCGCGCCGCGTGAATTCATACGCGCTGAAATAGTGGAGCCGATCGCGTCGGATCGGACCGCCCAGTCGCGCCGTCACCGTATCGGCCGCGAAATCGGGCTTCGGCTGCGTGGGCGACAACAGCGTGGGGCGCGCCGAGAAGGACTTGCGGCGGAAGCGATACCCGGCCTCTCCATGCACCTCATTCGTCCCCGAATCGGTGATGGCGTTGTAGACGGTCCCCGTCGTCGTCCCGAACTCCGGAGCGAAGCCGTTGTTGACGACCTGGATCTCGCGGATGAAGACTTCCGAGATCGGCATCAAGCGAATGCCCGCGCGATCGGCCTGCGTGTTCGTATTGCCGTCCAGTTGGTAGTTGATCCGGTCAATGAACCCGTTCGTGTTCACCTTGCGAGGCACGCCGAATTCGGGATTGGGGCGCGCGCTCACCCCCGGCTGCAGGAGCATGAAGTTGTAGATGTTGCGCGAGACCAGGGGCAGGTTCCGCACCTCTTGCGTCGAGATCGTGTTCCCGTGCTCGATCTTCCCGATATCGGCCACGGGGACATCGGCCGTGACCGTCACCGCTTGCTCGATCTGTCCGACCTCCAGCGTGAAATCCACGACGGCCGTTCGCCCGGCCGTGAGGACGATGCCCGAGCGCACGGCGCGTTTGAAGCCCGCAGCTTCCACGCTGATCTCATAGCGACCCAGTGGCAGAAGCGTCGCGCGGTAAAATCCGCGCTCGTTCGTCGTCAGCGTTCGGGCGTAGCCCGTGTCCATATTGACGATGCGCACGGTGGCGCCGGCGACGACCGCTCCCGAAGGGTCCAGGACGATCCCCTCGATGACGCCGTCGGTCGCCTGCGCCTGCACGAGCAGCAACATCGCCAGAACGATGCTCTTCATAGCCCCCTCCTTTGTTAAAGCCGCGCGACCAAATCGGCGAGTTGTCGTTCGACCAGTTGCAACGCCGAGAAGATCGCCCCGTAGAGTTGCGCGCGATCCTCCAGGGCCGAGACGACGACCGCCGGTTTGGCCGGAACGGTTCGCGCGATGGTCTCACGAATGGGCTCGGTGAGAAGCTCTCCCGCCAAGCTCACACCTCCCCCGAGCACGATCATCTCCGGATCTAAGAGCGTGGCCACGTTCGCCGCGGCCGCACTGATGTAGGCCGCGATTTCATCCACGAGCCGTCGGGCCGTCTCGTCACCCCGACGGGCCGCCTCGAAGACCGCCTTGGCGTCCGGGGCACGGGATCGCCCCAGGAGCTGGCGGGCGCGCGCCGCCATCGCCGGTCCGGAGGCGCGCATCTCCAGAAATCCCAGCTCGCGGAATTCCTCGCGAATCGCCTTCGGATCGAGGAGCATGTACCCGACTTCTCCGGCGGCGTGCGTCGAGCCGCGATAGAGTTCCCCGTTGATGAGCAGGCCCGCTCCGATTCCCGCGCCGATGGCGATGAAGGCGACGTTTCGGAGCCCTCGCGCGGCTCCGCGCCAGCTCTCGCCCAGCACGGCCATGTTCACATCGTTATCCACGTGGACGGGGAGGCGCAGCGCGCTCTCCATCAGCTCGCGGAGCGGGACATCGCGCCAGCCCGGGAGATTCGGGGCATGGCGAACGATCCCGCGCTCCACGTCGGTGATGCCGGGAGCACCGATGGCCAGCAGTCGCACATCGCGCCAGCGCACGCCGGCCGTCTTCACCACCTGACGGCTGAGCGTCGCGATCTGCGCGACGATGGTGCGGACATAGGGCGGAGACTTCCGCGTCGGCTCCTCCGCGTGCGCGAGGAGATCGCCGTTGAGATCGGCCACCGCGACGCGCACGCGCGTCCCTCCGATGTCGGCGCCGAGCACATATCCGAAGCGCGCGTTGAAGCGCAGCAGCGTCGGGCGACGCCCACCGCTGGAGTCCCCGACGCCCTCTTCTCGCAAGAGCCCCGCGCGCAGCAGCTTCGCCACCAGGGCCGAGACCGTCGGCGGACTCAGACCCGAGCGGCGCGCCAGCTCGGCGCGCGAGATCACCTCCGAGGCGCGCGCCAGCCGCAACAGCGCGAGCATGTTCAGTTGCTTGAGGAGCCCGTGATTGGCCGGGCCCATCGCCTCCGCCGCCTGCTTGTGCCCGTGCCCGCCCATGACTTTGTTCGGGAACATAATAAACTTCTCCTCGCCCATGTCAAGCCCGGATCGGCGCAGCCCGATCAGGGGAATGGCCACCTTGAGGAGTGGGCGGAAGAGGCGGAGCGTGACGCCGTCTGCACGAACGCGGCGTGCGACCACACGGATGGGCCGCCCCCTTCGGGGGCTTGGGGATGATCATGCCGCCGTTGTCCTAGGGCTCGCCTGCGGCTCGCCCTAGGCTAGATTCGCACGCCTGCTTCGCAGGCTTGATACGGAAGACGCCGTCATCAAATGGGCTCGTCTTTGGCTCGCCCTGGGCTAGATTCGCACGCCCGCTCGCGCGGGCTTTGTGTGGGCGCGACCCAACTCTCGTTGTGAGATCAACCCAATTCCGTGAGCCCGCCCGCGCGGGCGACCGAATGCAGCCCGGAGCGAGCGAAGCGAGCCCACGTTGTGAAACCGATCCCCTTCCACATGCGAGCCCGCGAAGCGGGCGTTCGAGTTCGGCCCGGGGCGAGCGGAGCGAACCCACGTTGTGAAACCAATCCAATTCCGCATGTGAGCCTCCGAAGGGGGCGACCGAATGTAGCCCGGGGCGATCGCGAGCGAGCCCAAGGTGTGAGTCAACCCCATTCCGCATGCGAGCCCGCGAAGCGGGCGACCGAAATTAGCCTAGGGCGAGCGAAGCGAGCATCATAAGATCACCCCCCTTCCACAGGCGAGCCCCCGAAAGGGGCGTTCGAATTTAGCCTAGGGCGAGCGAAGCGAGCCCTAGGAACGAGAGGCCCCAACCAATGTCCAAGCCCGCGCACGCGGGCGGCCCATGTGGAGGCGGAACGTGACGCCGTCCCCACGAACGCACCGTGCGACCGCGCGAATGGGCCGCCCCATCGCGGACCGGAGGCTCCCCCTCACCCCCGCTCATGGACAGCCACAGCCCGGCGGCGTATTCGCCAGATTCTGGTCAACGATCGAGAAGATTCGCGTGGGCGGAGACACCCTCAACGCTGCCGTGCCCCTTTGCATGGTCAGAAGAATCAACCCCTGCATCAGGTTCCCACCGACATTCCGGAAAGCGATGTACCCACTACCCGACTGCAATGAGAACTGGCCCGTGAAGGTCCCCGCCGAGGTCACAAAGCAATAGGTGTTGTTGGTTCTCAACTCCAGACAGTTGCCACTGCCCAGATCATCACGGAGCGTGAAAAGCAGCGGTGGACCTGACGGCGGCGCTTCAAAAGCCCCCGCATCGCACAAGGGCCCTTGCGGGCGGCTCACCCCCCGCTGGTCGGTGCTGACCGGGCTACTACTCAAATCCGTGCAGTCCGTGACCGCATCAATGGCGGAACTGCCCGAGCCCAGCGCGTGGGTCTCGGTGGGTCCGCCGTTGTTGGCCAGGGGCTGGAGGTTGAGCTGGGGAGAGGTGACCTGCGTGAAGCCCGTACAGCTTCCGTCCGTCGCCAGGTTCGCGCCGGTGGCGTTGAAGGTACCGCCCGCAAGCGAACAATTCGCGCCGGTCGGCGCGGTGTTATTGCCCACGATCGAGTTTTTGATGTTGAAGATGCCGGAGATGACTCTTATCCCCCCCGCGCCTGACGTACCTGCGGAGTTATTGGCAATGGTGACGAAACTGGCATTCACCGTGCCCGCGTTCCAGATGCCGCCAACGTCATCTGAACCGGTACCGCTGCTATTGCCCGAAATCGTCGTATTGGTGAGATTGAGCGTGCCAGAATTATCAATAGCCCCGCCATCATCGGCGCTGGTATTTCCCGACAGCGTGCTGCCCGTGATGGTCACCGTGCCGCCTAAGGCGTTGCCGATACCGCCGCCGAAGCTGAGGGCGCTATTTCCCGAGATAGTGCTGTTGGTGATGGTCACCGTGCCGCGGAAATTGTCGATGCCGCCGCCGACGTCGGCGCTATTTCCCATGAGCGTGCTACCTGTGATGGTCACCGTGCCGACGAAGTTGTAGATGCCGCCGCCGACGTCGTCGGCGCTATTTCCCATGAGCGTGCTACCCGTGATGGTCACCGTGGCGCCATTGTTGAAGATGCCGCCGCCGGAGTCGTCGGTGCCAGAACCATCCGCGCAGCCGTTTCGCACCGTCACGTTTTGCAGCGTGAGGTTGCCTCCGCCCTGCACATGGAAGATGCGGAATTCGTTCTGCTCAGCATTGCCGTCGAGGTCGCATCCGAACCCCATTCCTGTGCTCCGCTGGATCGTCGCCCCGTTGCCTTCAATGGTGATCTGGCTCGTGATGTCCAGATCGTCATTGTTCGCCCCGGAGTCGGTGGCATGCCCTCCCCCGTCGGCGTCGAGCGAGAGCGTGTAGGTCTCGCCCGACTGAAGGACGATGGTGTGAGGGCCGCCTCCCAGGGCGTTGGCCTCCATGATCGCTGCACGTAGCGTGCATGTGTGGACAAAGATTGTCACATCCCCTTCAGAAATCGTATATATAGCCTCACATTTACCATCCCCTGGATTAGAATCTATAAGGTCTCCTCCAAATGGAGGCTCGAGGCCTCCCAACCTATCGTTCGGGCACGGGTTGAAGGGCTCGACATCTGGCCAGTCCGCTCCGCACCGCGCAATCACATGTTGCTCGAATTGCTGCTGCTCAAAGCTATCAATCCCTCCCGGCCAGGCGTGACTCACCGGTTCCATAAGCACAAGCACGCCCACCAGCGCCCTCTTCGCCAAACACTTTCTTTCGCTATCTGCCGCCGAAGATTTCCCCATTGCCCTCATGTCCATTACCCACCTTCCTGTTAAAAGTCTCGCCAGAAAATTTCCTCTTAGAATCAGCTTTGACCACGGTGCGTGTTTTGGCATACTTTCTCACCTCCTTATTTTTGAAGTTTACTCGATTGACAGCAAAGTCTGACGACCTACCGCTCGAAGGAAACTTTCCCTCTCTATCCTTCTCACAGAAGCCATTGCCCTCGCTCTCACGGGCTCTTCCAGAAAATCAAACTCCGGCTTTATAGTGCCGTTGTCCTCGACTTTTAACATGAACGCCGCTACTGCAAAGATCAGAGACTCGCCCTTGTGCCTTACGGCCAGTACTGTATCTTCGTGCCACCCGATGTCGAGTTCGAAGTCCGGAGAAGTTTTCGCTTTAAGAATTTTTAGAAGCTCCCCAGTTATTTTCACGGCATTTCCCTGGCTGTGGTAAAAGCTGATGTTTATCTCCCTGGCTCTCAGTTCCCCTGAGACGAAGAAGAGTTTTTTAATGTCGCGGGATTTCGCTTTACACGCCTTCAGTGCGGTGCTGGCGGGCAGGTAATCAACCCCTCGGGACGTTACTGTCCCAAACCCGAAGGACACTTTGTCGGTACCCTTGATGATCATCCCTATGCTCGCTTGGAAGACCCGATTCAGGATAGGAGCAGCAATATCCAGACCGACCTTGTCCGTGAGATACCCAGAAACCTCCGGATGAATACCTTCATTCGGACTTCGTAACAGGCGGTCTATGCCATTGTCTGGGCAGTGGGCCAAGTCTTTGACGGTACCTATGCGGCGCCACTTGCCGTCAACCTTTGCGAGCAAGACACCCAGCAGGCTGCCGGATGTGGCCAGTTTTAGGGGAGCATAGCCAAGGTCATTGAGAAACTTTGTGAAAGGGTCTTTGCAGATCATCCTGGACCTCCTTTCGGTTTGTTATGGCTTTTCAAACAGGCTCGCGTCAGGAGAAAGATCACCAGGTAGGCCAACCAAAGAGCCAGGCCGACCCCCACCACGATGCCGACGGATTTATCCATGCCGGATATCCTTCACCTGTTCCGCCTCTGGTGGACCGACGTCGCCGACGCTGTCGTTGCAGTCGCCGGCCTCAAAACGGTCCCCGAAATTTTTCGCCTTCGCCGGGATCATCGGAAACTCCCGGCCTTTCGGTTTTCGGATCCATCGTCAAGATTAAGATTGCCTCTGGGCCGGGAGAGCAATAATTCCTCCGGACGGTATAGACATCCCTCGACCGAGGCAAGAGCTCATCGGCTCCCGGGAACGTCGTCCTCACCAGCTATGGCGCTTGGGCTGCCCCTGAGCAAGCTTTGTCAGAGCCGCGTGCGTTCTGGCGTTCGCTCCCTCACCACCAGGGCAACGTCCGCATGAGCGGCGGCACAGACTCCGGCGTCGGAGTCCCTCGACACCCTCAAGGACCTTCGCTCATTGTTTGTTTCAGATGGAATTTTGCAGGGGCGTCACCCATCATGTCCTCCCTCGATGAGTTTCGACCACCCGACGGCGCCTATTTTGCCCTTTTTTTTTTTCGCCCTGTCAAGAGGAAAATTTCCAGACCAGTGCGGCGCCCGGCCGCCTTGGACGAACGCGCGGCGCCCGGAGATGGCGAAGGGGTGCGCTTTACAACGGGGGGCGACTCGATTTACCATGCCGGAGGTATGACGAAGGTGGGCATGGTCAGTCTCGGCTGTCCGAAGAATCTCGTGGACAGCGAGGTCATGCTGGGGCTGCTCGTGCGCGAGGGGTTCGCGCTCACGACGGAAGCGGCCGAGGCCGATATCCTCATCGTGAACACGTGCGCCTTCATTGATCCGGCCAAGATGGAATCCATCGAGACGATCCTCGAAATGGCGCGCTGGAAGGCGCACGGGCGCTGCCGCAAGCTCATCGTCACCGGCTGCCTGGCCGAGCGCTATCGCGAGCACCTGCAGCGGGAGTTGCCCGAGGTGGATGCGCTCGTCGGGACGCGAGAGATCGAGCGCATCGTCGAAGTGTGCCGCGACGGCGAGCGGGGAACGACGACCCGATCGCGACGTCGCCTTCCGATCCTCCCCCTGGCGCTCGCCTCTCGGTACGTGGAGGATGCGGCGCGTCCGCGTGTGCTGGCGACGCCGCCCTTCTCGGCGTATCTCAAGATCGCCGAGGGGTGCGATCACACGTGTTCCTTCTGCATCATCCCGACGCTGCGCGGGCCGTTTCGCAGCCGTCCCCTGGAATCCTTGCTTCGAGAGGCGGAGGCCCTGGCCGCGCGCGGCGTTCGCGAGCTGATCCTCATCGCGCAGGACACGACGCATTACGGTGCGGACTTGGGGATGAAGGAGGGCTTGGCCGCGCTCCTGCGGGCGCTGGCGCGGATTGAGGGGATTCGATGGATTCGCTTCCTCTACGGCTATCCGAATCACGTGAGCGAGGCGGTGATCGAAGCCGTCGCTTCCGAGGAGAAGGTGTGCGCCTACTTCGATATCCCCTTTCAGCACGCGAGCGCGCGTCTGTTGCGCCTCATGCGTCGAGGGGGGACGCGTCGCTCGTTCGAACGTCTCGTGGAGCGGATCCGGCGCCGTATCCCGGACGCGACGCTGCGGACCACGTTCATCATTGGATTCCCCGGGGAGACGGAGCGCGATTTTCGCGAGCTGCTCGACTTCTGCCGGACCGTCGAGTTCGACTACGCGGGAGCATTCCTCTACTCGGATGAGGAGGGGACGGCGGCCTTTGGCTTGACCGCGAAGGTGTCTCGGGAGGTCGCGCGCGAGCGCTTGAGACGGTTTCAGCGCGAGCAAGCGCGTATCGCTTCTCGGCGGAGCCGTCGGTGGATCGGCCGAACGGTCGAGGTTCTGGTGGAGGGGAGCGTCGAGGGGGAGGCTTCCGATCGTCGTCCGCGCGCTTCTCCGAGGCCGCCTCTGCTGCGGGGGCGGATGGCCGGACAAGCGCCGGAGATTGATGGCCGCGTGATCCTCGATCCGGGGGATGGGGTAGAATCGGCCCTGGAGCCACGACTTCCTCAGCCGGGGGAATTCGTCTCGGTCGAGATCGTGGACGCCATCGGGTGTGATCTGATCGGGCGGGTGTGCGCGCCCGGGGAGGCTTCGCGATGAACATGCGCGCGGCTGTTGCGAGCCTCGCTCACGTTCGGCGTCTCTCCGAAGGCGGCACGGCATCTCTGGCCGATCGCGTTGCGTGGTGGATCGCCGCCGGTGGGGGAGCCGGTCTGGCGCCGATCGCTCCCGGGACAGTTGGGGCTCTTCTGGGACTCGGACTCTTCGCGCTTGGCTCCTGGTTCGAGCGCGCGCTGGGCGTCGTTGGGGTGAGCTGGATCATCGCCGGTGTTCTCTTGGGCGTTGGCACGTGGGCGTCTTCCCGAGTGGTGCGGCTCTCGGGAATGGCGGATCCTCCGCAGATCGTGGTGGACGAGATCGTCGGTCAGTTCCTCGCGCTGCTCTTGAGCGTCGGTGGTCGTGCCCTCTTGCGAGGAGCCAGCGAAGGATCGGTGTCGTGGCCGGGATGGGGGATGCTGTGGGCGAGCTTCGGACTCTTTCGCCTCTTCGACATCTGGAAGCCGTATCCCATTCGGCGAGTTGAACGGTGGAAGGGGGGGATGGGGGTCATGGCGGATGATGTGTTGGCGGGGATCTGCGCGGGACTCGCGACCGTTCTCCTAGTCGAGATCATCCCGTGAAGGAGGGTCGAGGATGCAGCCCATACGACCGCGACAAGCGGAGATCATCGCCGTCGGGTCGGAGCTGCTGACGCCCTTCCGCGTGGATACGAACTCCCTCTGGTTGACCGAACGGCTGAATGCGCTCGGGATCGAAGTCGCCGTGAAGATGATCGTCGGCGACGACGAATCGCTCCTGGAGCGCCTCGTTCGCGAGGCCCTGGCGCGCTCGGAGGTGATCGTCGTGACCGGCGGATTGGGGCCTACGGAGGACGATGTGACGCGCAAGGCGCTCGCGCGCGCGCTCTCGCGGCCCTTGGTGCTCGATGAGCAGGTTCTGGAGCGGATTCGAGCGCGCTTCGCCCGTCGAGGACTCGCGATGCCGAAGATCAATGAGCGGCAGGCGCTCGTGCTGGAGGGGGCGGTCGTCTTGGAGAACCGACATGGGACGGCGCCGGGGATGTTCGTGGAGCAGGAGGGGCGCGCGCTCGTCGTGCTGCCGGGGCCGCCGCCGGAGATGCAAGCTATGTTCGAGAGCGAGGTCGTGCCGCTGCTGGAGCCGCTCGCCGGCGGCGTGAAGATTCGCCGTCGCACGCTGCGGATCGCGGGTCTGAGCGAATCCGCCGTGGATCAGGCGATCGCGCCCATCTACACGCAGTACGCGAATCCACAGACGACGATTCTGGCCACGACCGGCGGGATCGAGATTCACCTCACGGCCAGCGGGGTGACCGAGGAGGAGATCGAGGCGCGGCTCGATGAATTGTCGGATCGCATCGAACAGGCGCTTGGCGCGCGGGTCTTCACCACGCGCGGCGAATCCTTGGAGGAGGTGATCGGCCGCCTCGCTCTGACCAAAGGCTATACGATCGCCGTCGCCGAGAGCGTGACCGGCGGCCTCATCGCCAAGCGCCTGACCGATGTCCCCGGAAGCTCACAGTACTTTCGCGGGGGGATCACCGCCTACTCGGATGAAGCGAAGCGCGCGCTCCTGGGGGTTCCAGCGGATATGCTCGCCACGCACGGAGCTGTCAGCGCAGAGGTTGCCGAAGCGATGGCCCGACGCGTGAAGGAATCGTTGGGCGCGACCGTGGGCGTGGCCGTCACGGGAGTGGCCGGACCCGGAGGGGGAACGCCGGAGAAGCCCGTCGGTGTGGTCTTCATCGGTTTGGCCGATGATGTCCATGTCGAGAGCCATCGGCATTGGTTTCCGGGGGATCGCACGCGCATTCGAGAACTGGCCGCTCAGGCGGCCTTGGCGCTCCTGTATGAGCGCTTGTTGTGATATGTCGAGATCCGCGGGCGGATTCATGCCCTCTTCGAGGTCGGGCGCGCGGCGACTTTGACGCGCGCCGGTCGCAGCAGGCGATCGCCCATCATGTAGCCGCGCTGATATTCGTCAATGATGGTGTTCTCCTCATATTCGTCGGTCGGCTCGACAGCGAACGCTTCGTGGCGCGTGGGGTCGAACGGGCGTCCGAGCGTCTCCATGGGCCTGACGTTGAAGCGGGCGAGCAACTCCAGCAGCCGACGATGGATCACGGTGAGCCCTTGCAGCACTCCATCGAGATCGCGAAGCCAGCGCGCGGCTTCCAGGGCGCGCTCGAAATCATCCACGATGGGGAGGAACTCGGTCAGGACTTCGACAAGCGCCTCCTCCCGCATGCGCTCCCGCTCGCGCTCGATGCGCTTGCGATAGTTCTCGAATTCGGCGGCCAGGCGCAGCAGGCGCTCGTAGAGCGCTTCTCGCTCCTGCCGAAGTCGCGTGATCTCATCCTCCGGCGCAGGTGCGGCCTCCGGGCGGTGGGCGTCGAGGACCTCCCGACCGATCTCGCGAATGGTGGCGCTCAACTCCTGCGCTTCCGGTTCCGAAGATCCCTTGGCCTCGTGCTCCCGATCGGTCTCACGCGGGCGCACGGGATACTCCGCAGGCGCCTCCTCGTGATGCTCAACGAACCGGATCGGGATGCGACGCGCGTTCGGTTTCTCCATCTCCTCCTCCAGCGGGCGAAGATCACGCTCTAGACTACCACCAGCTCTGAGGGGCTGTCAATAATCGGGACCCTCGGCATCTTGAAGCGCGGAGGCGAGACGGCTCCTCACTCGCCTTGCACCTCTCGGACGAGTTGGTGTCCTCAAGGCGCGATCCGCAGACGGATCATGTCGGCCAAGGAAGGAGCGGTCTCGCCGTCTGAGTCACGCAGCGAAAACAGCGTGCGGGTTCACCACCGAGGGGATCGGCCCGATCCGCGCGGGGGACGGCGTCCCCCCCGGGAGGGCCCGCTTCCTCGATCATACCCGAACTGGTTCGCAGGGCGTTCCGGTCGAGGTCGAGCTTCGTTCACGATCAGGGTGCGGCCTTCGTATTCCCGCTGGTTCAACTGGCTGATGGCGGCTTCGGCCGCTTCGGCCGAGGCCAATTCGACGAATCCAAATCCCCGAGAGCGTCCGGTGATGCGATCGGTGATCACGTGGCTGGAGAGTACGGGACCAAAGGGCCTGAAGAGGTCCTCCAAGTCCTGACTGGTCACGCTGTAGGGCAAATTCCCGACATACAGTTTCACGGACATACAGTCTCCTCTGCAGTGTTCTTCTCAGAAGCCGCCGGGGGCAGGGCGGAAGATAACGCCACGGCCTCTTCGCGCTCTGCGCGCGGGGATTCTGAGTCTCACTTGCCTTCGGAGTATCGAGGCGTCAGGCCCTGTTCAGACGACACCTGCGGATACTTCGCCGACAAGCTCCGCATCGCAAACATCACGCCGCACATGCGAAGGTGTGAGTGTACCTCTGATGCCGCGGTGAGTCAAGCGGGAAACGTGGCGCGGGCCGGCCCAGCTGCGAAATCGCGCCGGGATGCGGACCTCTCGCATGCGGCGTTGGATGATCCGGCGGCGACGCTCGACGCGCTGCGGATGCTTGGTCGGATTGTACGTCTCGCGAGGATTCGGGATGATGGCGGCCAGAAAGGCCGCCTGCTCCGGCGTCAGGCGCGCGGCCGAGACGCCGAAGTACTGCCGCGCTGCCGCCTCCGCTCCGTAGATCCCATCCCCCCACTCGATCACGTTCAAGTAGAGCTCCAGGATGCGTCGCTTCCCAAGGAGCAGCTCCAACTCCACGGTGATCACCGCTTCGTGGAGCTTGCGGATCGGGTGGCGCGCTGTCGAAAGGAAGAGGTTCTTCGCCAACTGCTGCGTGATCGTCGAGGCGCCGCGCACGATCTCCCCCTCTTCGAGATTCTCCCGGAGCGCTTCCTGAATCTGCTCCCAATCGAACCCGTGATGGATGAAGAATCGGGGGTCCTCGCCGGCCAAGACGGCGCGCACAAGATGCGGGGAGACGCGCTCGTAGGGGATCCAGATCTGCACGCGCTTGGGCGTCTGACCGCGCGCTCGCGCTTCCTCGGCGCGTTGCCTCATGAGGGCCGTCATCTCCGGATTCGCGGATCGCAAGCGGACGATGCGCACGAGGATGGTGCTGTGGTAGAGCATGAGGCCGAGCAGCAGGAGTCCAAGCGCTCGGCGGATCCACCGTCGTCCCCGGTGATGTGCTCGCCCCGACGGCATCGGCTCACACTCAGCGCGCGTCCAGACGACGTTGTAGCACGAGCGCGGCGCGGAAGGCAAAGGATTGCTCTCGCTTGACAAGCTTGGGAAGCCGGGCCTACCATGACTTACTTTGCGGGATGCGAAGGATGTCAGCGCAGATGAAAAGGCACGAGCGCCTCTCGATCATCTTCGCGGTTTCCGAAGCCGCCCCGTACGCGAAGACGGGCGGTTTGGCGGACGTCGCGGGCGCTTTGCCGCGGGCCCTGGCGAAGCTGGACGTGGAGGTGGCGGTCATCCTCCCGCGCTACCGCGGAGAACGGGCTGGGGCTGTCGGTCACTGCGTGACCGAACGCCTGACCGTCCCCTTCGCCTTTGGGACGAAGACGGTCGCCATCTACGCGGATGAACACAAGGGCGTGCCCTTTTATTTCGTGGATGCGCCTGAGTATTTCGATCGTCCGGGCATTTATGGCCCGAATCCCGACGAGGAGTATCCCGATAACGTCGAGCGCTATGCTTTCTTCTCGCGCGCGGTGATCGAGTGGGCGCGCCAGCGCGAGCGCCCCCCGGATCTCTTCCATTGCAATGATTGGCAGACGGGATTCATCCCACTCTATCTCCAAACGGCGTATGGCGCCGAGCCCTTCTTTGAGCGAACGCGGACGCTCTTCACGATCCACAACATCGGGTATCAAGGGCTCTTCTCCCCGACGCTCCTTGCGCGGTTCGGGCTCCCTCCGGAGGTCTATCGGACCGAAGGGGGGATCGAGTTCTATGGCTCGGCCAGCGCGATGAAGGCCGGGATCGTCTTCGCCACGGCGATCTCGACCGTGAGCCCGAAGTATGCTCAGGAGATTCAGACGCCGGAGTATGGACAGGGTCTGGACGGGCTGCTGCGCGCGCGCGCGGCGCGACTGGTCGGCATCCTCAACGGCGTGGACTACGAGGAGTGGAATCCGGCCACCGACCCGTTCATCGCGGCCAACTACTCGGTCGAGGCCCCGGAGGGGAAGCGCTTGTGCAAGGCCGATCTCCTGCGAACGTTGGGACTCCCCGAAGACCTCGATCGTCCGGTGATCGGCTCCGTCTCCCGATTGGTCGCGCAGAAGGGCTTCGACCTCGTGCGCGAGGCGGCCGAGGGACTTCTCCACACCGGCATCGCGTACGTGCTGCTGGGGTCGGGCGACCGCGAGCTGGAGGAGTTCTTCCGTGACTGGCAGCGGGCCCATCCCGATCGCGTGGGGGTTTATCTGGGATTCCACAACGAGCTGGCGCATAAGATCGAAGCCGGAGCCGATATGTTCCTCATGCCCTCGCGCTACGAGCCCTGCGGGCTCAATCAGATCTACAGCCTGAAGTACGGGACCGTCCCCATCGTGCGCGCCACCGGCGGGCTCGACGATACGATCCAACCGTTCGATCCGACGACGCGATCGGGCAACGGATTCAAGTTCTTCGAGTATCGGGCCGATCGGTTGCTCGCGGCCGTACGCGAAGCGCTGCGCGTGTACGCCGATCCCTCGCTGTGGCGGGCCTGTATGGAGAACGGCATGCGCGCCGACTTCTCCTGGGAACGTTCGGCCCTTCAATATCGGGAGCTGTATGAGCGCGTGATCGCCGGAGCAGGGCCCTTCGGAGAGCCCGCCTGAGGCGAGCAGAAGGAGCACACGATGCGGTCGGAGGGCTTCCGCCCAGTATCTCAGTTTAAGGAGGGAGACGCCATGGCCGGAAACATCATCGAGGTCACCGATGCCACGTTCCAGACGGAGGTTTTGAATTCGCCCATTCCCGTGCTGGTGGATTTCTGGGCCATTTGGTGCGCGCCCTGTCGTGTGATCGCTCCCACGGTCGAGCAGATCGCCGAGGAATACGCCGGGCGCCTCAAGGTCGCGAAGATGAACGTGGACGAGAACCCCATGACGCCCGCCCGCTACGGGATCAAGGGGATTCCCACGCTCATCCTCTTCAAAGACGGGGAGGAGAAGGATCGCATCATCGGCGTGACCGCTAAGGAGAACATCGTCCGCATGTTCGCGCCTTATCTGGGAGGGGTATGAGGAACGTCGTCGTCGTCGGGGCCCAGTGGGGCGACGAGGGGAAGGGCAAGATCGTGGATTGGCTCTCGGCGCACTTCGATATCGTCGCCCGGTATCAGGGGGGGCATAACGCCGGACATACCGTTCAGGTCGGAGGGCGGCGATTCGTGCTTCATCTCATCCCCTCCGGCATCCTCCGCGAGGAGAAGGTGTGCGTCATCGGCAACGGCGTCGTCGTGGATCCTGAGGCCTTGCGGGAGGAGGTGGCGATGCTGCGGCGGGAGGGCATCTCGGTGGCGCCCGGGCGGTTGCTCGTGAGTCACCGCGCGCATGTCATCCTGCCCTATCACCGGGCGCTGGAAGCCGCCCTGGAGCAACAGCTCGGGGAGCAGCGCGTGGGGACGACGATGCGCGGCATCGGGCCGGCCTACGAGTTCAAATATGGACGGCGCGGCTTGCGCGTCGGCGACCTCTGCGAGCCTCAGCGCGCGCGGGAGAAGATCACGGCGATCGCCGAGCACGTCAACCGGATGCTCCGCGTCTTGGGCGCCGATCCCATTGATCCACGCCCGATTTGCGATCGGTATCGGGAGTTGGGCGAGCAGATCGCCCCGTTTGTGACCGATACGGCGTATTACCTGAACCGCGCCATCGCCGAGGGACGAACCGTCCTCTTCGAAGGCGCCCAGGGCACGATGCTCGACGTGGACCACGGGACCTATCCCTTCGTGACCTCCTCGCACGCTTCGGCTGGCGGCGCCGCCGTGGGCACGGGCGTCGCCCCCACGCGCATCACCGCCATCTTGGGGGTCATCAAGGCCTATACGACACGCGTGGGCGAAGGGCCTTTCCCGACGGAGTTGCAAGACGACATCGGACGGCTCTTGCAGCGCGGTGGAGGAGAATACGGGGCGACGACCGGACGCCCGCGTCGCTGCGGCTGGTTCGATGCCTTCGCCGTCGCCTATGCCGTCATGCTCAACGGTTGTACGGCCCTGGCGCTCACCAAACTCGATGTGCTCGATCCATTGCCGGAGATCAAAATCTGCGTGGGATACCGGCGTCGCCGACGAACCCTCGCCGAATATCCGGCTTCGTGCGAGGAGCTGCGCGAATGCGAGCCGATCTATGAGACGATTCCGGGATGGCAAACGTCAACAAGCGGACTCACCCGATACGAGGAGTTGCCGCTCCCTGCCCGACGCTATATCGAGCGCGTGAGTCAACTGGTCGGATGCGAGATCTCCTTCATCTCGACCGGCGCCGAACGAGAGGAGATGATCGTCGTGCCCGGACGCGCCGTGGCCCGCGTCCTGGCGTGAGCGTCCGCGGTCCGACGCGAGACCGTTCTTCAGTCCTTCAACGCCCGAATCGTCTCTCTCCAGAAGGCTTCATCGTCCAACGGGCGCGGCGGACGCAGCCCGTAGAAGACTATGCGGTCTGCGATCCCGCGGTATCGCTCGCGAAGCCGTTCGGCGATCTCCTCCGGGGGTGCCACGACGGCAAAGGTGTGCAGCATCTCCTCGGGGATTGCGTCGGCCAGTTCCGACCATCGTCCGGCAGCCGCCAGGGCGCGCAGCCGATCCGCATGCTCGGCGAAGCCGTGCAGCTCCAAGAGTACCCGATACGTGGGCGTCGAACCGTAGAAGCCGATCTGCGAGCGGGCGAAATGCCGGCTCTCCGCCCATTCCTCGGGGCCTCGACCGGAGGCGATGATCACCGTCACCACGATCTCCAGCGCCGAGCGGTCTCGGCCGGCTGCGCGCCATCCGGCTTCCAGCTCCGGCAGCACCAGCTCGCGCACGTATCGCTCCGAATGAAGGGGATGCACGTGCACGCCATCGGCCACGCGACCAGCGAGCCGCAGCATCGCCCGGTTCACGGCCGAGATGTAAATGGGCGCATCGGGGTAGGGATTCGGCTCGGGCGTGAAAAAGGGCGTCATCAACGTCAGGTGATAGTGCTCGCTGCGGAAATTCAAGGGAGTGCCCTCACGCCATGAGGCCCAGATCGCCCGCACGGCGGCAATGTAGTCGCGCAGCCACGGCACCGGAGCCTTCCAGGAGAGCCCAAATCGGCGCTCGATATGTCCCTTCACCTGGCTGCCAAGCCCCAAAATCATACGCCCCCGCGCCAAACGCTGAAGGTCCCAACCGATATACGCCATGACCATCGGGCTGCGCGGGAAGGCGATCGCTACGGCTGTCCCCAGCGTGATCCGCTCCGTGTGCTCAGCCGCCAGCGCGATCGCCAGAAACGGATCTCCACCCGTTTCGCCAAACCAAAGACCATCGAAGCCCAATGCTTCCACACGTCGCGCCAGCGCCGGAACTGCCTCAAGAGGCATTCGCGGGACGATGAGATCAACCTTCATCACAACCCCTCCTGACTTGACGATAGGCCACAAGCGGCGCATGATACCATGCCATGGTGGTGCGGTCCAAGGGAGAGCGTATGGACGTCCGAAATGCATCTTTTGGGCAAAAATGACCAATTCATTTCGCCATGCGTGGGAGTTTTTGTGTCTTCCAGGCCGGAAATTTAGAGGCTCATTGGGGATTAATGTGTCAAAAGTTCCCGTTTGGATGTCCCTCAAGTCGAGGGCGGTGTCTGGGTAATTGCAGGAAATAGCTTGACTTGGATCAAAAGCGAGCGCAGAGCTTGTGCTTCAGGGCACGGGATTTGCTTAAAGATTCATGTACGCCAAGAGGGATGGGTTGTATGGGAGCTTCGGGATGGAGGGATGTGTATCAGCGCGTGAGGGCATGGGCGGAGGGGACGTCGTTTGTCCTGGGGATCTTCGGGGAAGCGATTCGGTCCTGGCGCGAGCTGCGGATGATCGTGAGGGGGTTGCTCTGGACGGATCATGTCGTGTTGGCGCATTTGATCGTGACGCGGCGCTGTAATCTCTCCTGCGGCTATTGCAACGAGTACGATCGGGTTTCGGCGCCGGTGCCTGTGGATGTCTTGCGGCGGCGGGTGGACAAGCTGGCGGAGTTGGGGGCGAGCATTATCACGATCAGTGGGGGAGAGCCGCTCTTGCATCCGGAGTTGGAGGAAGTCATCCGGCACATTCGGCGGCGAGGGATCATCGCCGGGTTGATCACGAACGGATATTTGCTCACGCGCGAGCGGATTCGGCGGTTGAATGAAGCGGGGTTGGAATATTTGCAGATCAGCATTGACAACGTGGAGCCGGACGAGGTGTCGAAGAAGAGCCTGAAGGTGCTTGATCAGAAGCTCGTGTGGTTGAAGGAGTTGGCGCGCTTCAAGGTGAACATCAACACGGTCCTGGGCAGCGGGGTGCGCAATCCCGAGGATGCGCTGGTGATCGCGCGGCGGGCGGTCGAGCTGGGATTCTCCTGTTCGGTGGGGGTGATTCACGACGAATGGGGGCGGCTGCGACCGCTCTCGGAGCGCGAGCGGGAGATCTTCCTGGCCGTGCAGAAGCTCGGGAAGTGGAGCTACAGTCGGGTGAACCGATTCCAGCGGAACCTGGTCGAGGGCAAGCCCAACCGATGGCGCTGTCGAGCAGGCGCTCGGTATCTCTATGTCTGCGAGGATGGGTTGGTGCACTACTGCTCGCAGCAGCGGGGGTATCCGGGGGTGCCGCTGGAGACCTACACGCGGGAGGATATGCGGCGGGAGTATTTGACCGAGAAAGCCTGTGCGCCCTACTGCACGATCTCCTGCGTGCAGCAGGTGGCGGAGTTGGACAACTGGCGCGATCCGCAGACGCTGGGGGTCAAGGTCTGGCGGATGCCAGTCTCTTCGGTGTACGAGGTGCGGCGCGCCGAATGAGGGCGGCCGCCCCGGTTCGGGAGGTCTTCACGGAAGGAGGGGACGAGGTATGCACAAACCGATCAAGTACGTGGAGAAAGCGTTGACCTACGTGGCGCGCGCGGCGTGGTTCGTCTTCGAGCGGTTGAATCGCATTCGGCCGAATCCATCATTCACGCCGAAGTGGTCGGATCGGCCGCTCTTGAAGTCCTATGAGAAGGTGAAGCCGCCGCTCGGATGGCCGCGCACGACCGATAGTCTCTGTCCCAAGTGCGTGCCGGAGATCCGGCAGCAGATCCTGGACGGGAAGCTGCCGGTGGACATCCTGCGGGAGGAGCCCGTCGGGCAGATCAAGGCGCAGATCATCGAGCGGGATGGCAAGATCTGGATGGTGAAGGATTGCCCCAAGCACGGGCATTTCGAGGACCTCATCTCGATCGATCCCGAGTTCACGCGCCATCTGGAGCAGGCCTATCCGGGCAGCGACATTCGCGCCCATAACGATGAGCGCTTGCACAATCACGGCTCGAGCACGATCAAGTACGGGCGCGGTGCGGTTCTCACCATTGATCTGACCAACCGCTGCAACATGATGTGCGATCCCTGCTTCATGGATGCGAATCAGGTGGGGTTCGTGCACGAATTGAGTTGGGAGGACATCAAGAAGCTGCTCGATGATGCGATCACGCTCAAGCCGAAGCGACAGCTCTCGGTGCAATTCTCCGGGGGGGAACCGACGCTCTCGCCCTATTTCCTGGATGCCATTCGCTATGCGCGCAAGTTGGGGTACAACAGTGTGCAGGCGGCGACCAACGGCATCGAGTTCGCCAAGAGCCCGGAGTTCGCTCGCGCGGCGGCCGAAGCCGGTCTGCGCTACGTCTACCTGCAGTTTGATGGCATCGGCAATGCGGCCAACGCGCATCGGCGCGTCGGCAACCTCTTCGATGTGAAGCTGCGGGCGATCGAGAATCTGCACAACGCCGGTGTGGAGATCATCCTGGTGACGACGATCGTCAACGGGATCAACAACGAGCAGGTGGGGCGGATCGTGCAGTTCGCTCTGGACAATCCGAAGAAGATCGCCTTCGTCGCCTTCCAGCCGGTCTCCTTCACCGGGCGCGATGAGGAGATCAGCGATGAGCGGCGCATGGCGCAGCGGTACACGCTCAGCCATCTCGCGCATGATCTCAAGAACCAGTTGGGATTGGGCGAGCCCGCGCGCGATTGGTTCCCGCTCTCGTTCGTGAGCACGTTCTGCGACTGGTCTGATCTCGTGCACGGGCCGCAGGCGGATTGGGGGCAGGTCGGATGCGGCTGCCATCCCAACTGCGGCGTCGGCATGGCCGTGATGGTGGATAAGGAGACGCGCGAGGCCGTCCCGGTCACGGCCTTCCTCAATGGGGATCAATTGGCCAAGGACGTCATGAAGATCAACGATGCGGCGCGCGGCAAGTGGCTCTCGATCCTCGGCATGGCCCTGGCGCTCATGAAGAACTACGATCCGTTCAAGGCGCCCAAGCACTTCAAGCTCTGGGACCTGCTGGTGAAGTTCGATAAGTCCTTCGGGGCCACGGGCCGCAACTACGGCGATGTGAGCGGCAACCGCACGCGCGAGGACATCGAGCGGCGGCGACGCGATCGCTGGAACTTCCTCTTCATCGCCGGCATGTGGTTCCAGGACCTGTTCAACTACGACTTCCGGCGGACCGAGCGGTGCATCATCCCCTATGCCACGCAGGAGGGCGAGATCTCCTTCTGCGCCTACAATACGGGCATCGGCTGGCGGAAGATCGTCGAGAAGATGCACATGACGGCGACCCTCTCGAAGTGGTATGAACAGCACGGACGGCATGAGATCTTCGCCGGCGGCAAGAGCGTGCCCCTCTCCAGCACGGAGCATTCGCTCCTGGTGCGAGAGGAGTTGGTGACCACGGACGTGCAGCATGATCTGGAGCGGCTGGGCATCCCGAAGAACGCCCGCGAGGAGAAGCTCTGGCGGCGTCGTCTGAGTAAGGCGGAGAACGAACAGATGGCCCGCCTCTATCGTCAGCTCGTGCTCAACGAGCCCGTCGAGCCGCTGGTCCAGTTGAAGGGCCTGAAGAACAAGACGCCGAACGTCGGTGTCGGCGTCGGCGATTGATGTCGAGGGGGGAGGGCTTCCCCCGAAGGGACCCTCCCTCATCTCAGGATTCGGGCAGCGAGTGGATCGTCCGATCCGACGAGTGGGCCACCTCTGAGGACCAGGCCGTCTCTTCTTCTGCCCCGCGTCGAGTCCCCGGCCACCTTGTCACCTCGGGATGGGGATGGACTTGTGGCGGCGCTCTCGGCGCACGCTCACTCTTCGATGGGACATCGAGAACATCGCCGATAACGTCTACGTCGTGGCTCGCCGGAGCCTTTTCACACCGGGGCAGTTCGCGCTCCCGCGTCAGGTATCGGCCTCGTTGAGGTTCTCATTTTGAGAACGGACTGGCGGCGCCTCGACGGGAGAGCCTACGGCTGGTTACCAAAAAGTGCCTACTTGACGCGTCTGCCGATGGGCTTACACTGAAGGGCGGATGAGGTCGAGGAGGTGAGGTCATGTCGCCAGTCGCCGTGTTTCGCCTCTTTTTGGGGCTTGCGATCGTCGTGGCGGTGGTCTTCTTGCTCGTGGCGCGGAGCACGCAGCGCGTCCGAGAGGTGGATTACAAGGCGGCGGGTCAGGCCCGAAAGGTCTTCTTCTTCACGCTCACGGGCGTTCTGACGGCTTTTCTGGGGATCACGCTGCCGCGCATGCCCTATCCGAGAGAGGGCGTCATTCCCGATCGGGTCGTTCACGTCGTGGGGAAGCAGTTCGCCTTCGCGATCTCGGAGACGCCGATCGAGACGGACGCGCAATGGGAGGAAGTCACATCGTTCGCACCTCCGGTTCGGATCCCCGTCGGGAGTCTCGTGGAGTTCCGCGTGACGAGCTTCGATGTGAATCACGGGTTCAGCGTCTATTCCCCGCAGGGGCAGCTTCTGGCCCAGACGCAGGCGATGCCCGGATACGTCAATCGCCTGCGCCTGCGGCTGAACGAACCGGGACGATATACCGTCCTCTGCCTGGAATTCTGCGGTTCGGCGCATCATCGGATGCGCGGGGTCTTCTTCGTGGAGTGAAGGAGGGAGGTATGGCGGACCAAGTCGTCGTGTCGCCGGTGTGGTCAGGTGTGGAGCAGCAGCGATGGCGTCGTCTGACGGCGACGTGGATGCTCGTGATGTTGCTCTTGTTCCCCGTTCTCCTCTTGCTCGGAGCGTTCATGCGGATCGTGCAGGCCAACTGGCTGCCCACGCTGCTTCCGGAGTGGTTCTATGCCGTCATGACCTTGCACGGATTGGGGATGGTGGGGACGTGGTTCGTGGGGGCGATGGCCGCCGTGAGCTACGTCCTCACGCAATATGTCCGTCCCAGCCGGGCGATCTCCTGGGGGACGTTAGCGGCGACGGTACTGGGCGTTCTGCTGCTTCTGGTCACGACACTGGTCGGGCGATTCGGCGTCGGCTGGTACTTCCTGTATCCGCTCCCCTTCTATCCGGCGGGCGTGTGGCCTAACTGGGCGACGTGGATGTTCCTCTTCTCCCTGGCGATCCTGGGCGTGGGCTGGACGGTGTGGGCCGTGGACCTGTTGCGGGCGATCGCCCGCTCGTATTCGCTGCGGGTGGCCCTGGCGTGGCACTATATCCGTGGGAGGACGGAGCCGGAGGTTCCTCCTGCTGTCCTGATCACCACCGTCAGCCTCATCTCGGCCCTCGCGGGTTTCCTCGCCGCCGTGATCATTCTCGTGCTCTCGGTGCTGGAGTGGGCGGGGACGGGGTTCACCAACGACGCGCTGCTCATGAAGAACCTGATCTTCTTCTTCGGGCACGTCCTGGTGAACATCACGATGTATCTGGGCGTGGTTCTGGTCTACGATGTCCTCCCTCGGTACAGTGCGCGTCCATGGAAGACCAATCGCATGGTCGCCATCGCCTGGAACACGGTGCTCTTCTTGGTCCTGTTCGCCTATTTCCACCATCTCTACATGGACTTCGTGCAGCCGCAGTGGGTACAGGTCTTGGGGCAGGTGGCGTCCTACTTCATCTCCGTCCCGGCGGCCGTTGTGACCATCTTCAGCGCGCTCGTGCTCGTCTACGGGGCGTCCATGCGGTGGACGCTCAGTTCGATCTTGATGTATCTGGGCGTCATGGGGTGGGCGATCGGTGGGGTCGCGGCCGTCATTGACTCGACCATCGCCGTGAATCTGCGATTCCATAACACGCTCTGGGTACCGGCGCATTTCCACACGTATTACCTGATGGGCGTTGTCCTCATGCTCTTGGGGTTTGCGGCTCATTTCGGGCAGGAGGTGAGCCAGCAGTCCGAGAACGGTCGGCTCACGAAGATCATTACGGCGCTCTTTGTCATCGGGGGGTATGGCTTTCTCCTGATGTTCTATCTCGGCGGCGCTCATTCGGTCCCTCGGCGCTATGCCGTGTATCCGCAGGAGGTCTTGCAGGGAGTTGACTACGCTCGGATCGCTCTGGGGTTCATCGCCCTCCTCTTTCTCGGCGTGGTGCTCTATCTCTGGGAGACGGGCCGGCGATGTCTCTTGGCCTTTCGCACATCGCCGTGAAGCGTGCACTCGTCCGAGCGCTTGGGATCCTGGTGGGGGTGCTCATTCTGCCCTCTCCCCTGTGGGCTCAGGTCGTGGGGGAGAAGACTGATCGCCCGCCATCGGAGGGGCGGTACCTCTACCGATCCGTCCCTGATATTCCGATCCGGTCTGAACCTGTGGGGATGACATTGCTCTCGGCGTTGTGGCGGGAACGGCCGCTCCTTCTGACGCTCGTCTTCACGCGATGTGCGGGGGTGTGTTCGCCTATGCTTCGCTCGCTCAAAGCCGCGGCCGCTTCCGTGGGAGGGGCCGGACGGGACTACAGAATCCTTGTGTTGAGCTTCGATCCACGGGATACGCTCTCGGATATGGCCGAGCTTGCGGACCATGTGGGCGTTGCGGGAGATCCGGCCTGGATCTTCGGCGTCGCCTCGGCCGAAGACATCGCCCGGATCGTTCGGGCGACGGGATTTTGGTTCGAGTGGGAGGCGGCTTCGCGCCAGTACGATCATCCGGCCATGATCATCGGCATTCGCGAGGGGCGCATCATGCGGTTTCTCATCGGGGGAGCGATCGCTCCGGTTCGCTTGAACGAGGTGATCCGGGAATTGCGGGGGGAATTCGTCCCCGCCTATCCCCTCCCGCGCAAGGTCCTCTTTCGGTGCTTCCAGTATGATCCGGCCAGTGGGCGATGGGCTCCGGATTGGGGGCTTCTGCTCCTGCTGCTGCCGGGGATGGTGACGATTCTGGGCACCATTTGGCTCTTCCGGCGGGAGAGCGCGCATCGGCTCTCGGCGGAGGCCTTGAGATCACGCGAAGACGTCCCCGGCGCGAGCGATCCGGGATCTCGGCGTTAGAACTTCGCTCGGCTTCATCTGGCCTTCATCAGCTCGGCGAGATCGCGCAGCACCTCTTCGGCGTGTATCTCCGGCTTCACTTTCTCGTAGACCTTCGCGACGCGTCCCTCCGGGTTGATGAGGAACGAGATGCGATGGGTGCCCATCGTCGTGCGCCCCATGAAGATCTTCTTCCCCCAGACGCCGTAGGCGCGAACGACCTCCTTCCCTTCATCGGCCAGGAGCGGGAAGGGGAGTTGATGCTTCTCGGCGAACTTCTGATGGCTGCGTACGGAATCGGTGCTGACGCCGAGGACGACGACTCCCCGCCGCTTGAACGTCGGGAAGAGATCGCGAAAGGCGCAGGCCTCTTTGGTGCACCCCGGTGTGTGGTCTCTCGGATAGAAATAGAGGACGACCCATCGCCCGCGAAAGTCCGAGAGCCGATGCGGGCGCCCCTGTTGATCCGGTAGGGTGAAATCCGGAGCGAGATCGCCGATGTTCACCTTCGTCGCCATAGGGAGATCATCTTAGCCATCGGCGACCCCTCTGTCGAGGGGAAGATCTCGCCGGTCGCGCGTTCTTTCCGGGCGGGGATGTGGTATATTTGAGGCGATCGAGGGTTCGCGAGGAGCGAGCGCGATGGCCGAATTGAAGGCAGAGTTAGAGCGGCTTCGAGAACTCTTGCATCCGATACTCGCCCAGATCGAGGCGGGGATTGCGGCGGGGACGTATCCCGACTGGAGCGTCGTGAAGGAGCATCTGCTTCAGGCGCTCGAGTTGGTGCGAAAACTGGAGCGGGATCAGCTCTGGAGCGCCTTGGGGAGACAGCCATGACGCCATCGGCCGCCCGTTCGAGGAGGATCGTCGGTGGGATGTGCCGGAGGGGATGAACGATGAGCCTGCAAGAGCGCATTGAACGGGATTTCGTCGCGGCTCTGAAGGCGCGCGAGGAGCTGCGCGTGAGCACGCTCCGCATGGTGAAGACGGCGCTCACGCATCGGCAGGTCGCCGAGATGCGCGCGCTCACCGATGCGGATGTGATCGAGGTCGTCAGGAGCTTGATCAAGCAGCGGCGGGAGGCGATCGAGCAATATCGCCGGGGCGGGCGTCCGGATCTCGCGGAGAAGGAGGCGCGGGAGATCGAGATCCTGGAGGGGTATCTCCCCGCTCCGCTGAGCGATGCCGAGATCGAGCGCGTGGTCGTGGAGACGATCGCCGAGCTGGGGGCGAAGACGCTGAAAGATGTGGGGCCGGTCATGAAGGCGGTGATGGCGAAGCTGGCCGGGCAGTGGGTCGAAGGGCGGCGGGTCAATGAGATCGTGCGCGCGAAGCTCTCTTCGGAGGGATGAGGCGACGTCTCTTCAGGAGCGCAGGTAGCCCAGCTCGATCAATCGGGCGATGACGCGATGGGCGCTCTCTTCGGGTGTCTCCTCGTGGCTGTGGAGGACGAGCTCCGGCGCCGAGGGCTCCTCGTAGGGGTCCGAGATGCCGGTGAAATTCGCGATCTCCCCGCGCAGGGCCTTCTTGTAGAGCCCTTTCACATCGCGCGCGATGCAGACCTCCAGGGGGCACTTCACGTAGACCTCCACGAAGCGGCCGATCAACTGGCGGGCGTACTGCCGCGTCTCGCGATAGGGGGAGATGGCGGCGACGATGGCGATGACACCGTTGCGCACGAGCAGCTGGGCCACATAGGCGATGCGCCGGATGTGAACATCTCGCTCCTCCTTGCTGAATCCGAGCTGCGGGCTGAGCTGCTGTCGGACTTCATCGCCGTCGAGCACTTCGACCCTCAGGCCGCGCGCGCGCAGGTGAGCTTCCAGGAGGCGGGCGATCGTCGTCTTGCCGGAACTGGGCAAGCCCGTGAACCAGAGCGCGAAGCCGATCTCGCGAGAATCGGTCATCCCCATCCTCCTTCGCGAAAGGCTTGGGCGAGGACTTCCGCGACTTCCGGACGCGTGAATTCTGGAGGGAGTGGCTCCCCCGCCCGCAATCGCCGTCGGACCTCAGTCCCCGAGAGGGTGAGACGGTCGCTCCCGCCATGCGGACACGTCTTGGCCGAAGCCATCCCCCCACATCGTCGGCAATAGAACGCGTTGTCGAAGAAGAGAGGGGTGATCCCCAGCTCGTGGGGATCGAACTCCTCGAAGATGCGGTGCGCGTCGAAGCTCCCGTAGTATTTTCCGACGCCCGCATGGTCGCGGCCGACGATGAAGTGCGTGCACCCGTAATTCTTCCGCACGATGGCGTGGAAGACGGCTTCGCGCGGTCCGGCGTAGCGCATCGCCGCCGGATAGACGCCGAGCACCACGCGCTCCAGGGGGTAGTAATGTCGGAGCAGGACCTCATAGCAGCGCATCCGCACCGGGGTGGGGATGTCGTCGCTCTTGGTCTCGCCCACGAGCGGGTGCAGGAAGAGTCCGTCCACGATCTCCAGCGCGCACTTCTGGATGTACTCATGCGCGCGGTGAATAGGGTTGCGCGTTTGAAACCCCACGATCGTGCGCCAGCCGCGTTGCTGGAAGACGCGCCGCGCATCGGCCGGATTCAGCCAGTATGGCTCGTATTCCGGACGCTGCGGGCGATAGAACAGACGGATCTTCCCCGCGAGATACACGTCTCCGGTCTCGTACAGCCGTCGCACGCCCGGATGAGCCGCATCCGTCGTAGCGAAGACCAGACGCGCTTCGCGCTTTTTGTCCACGCGATACTTCTGCTCCAGATCGAGCAGACCGAGCACGCGGCCGCGCTGATCCGTGAGCACGAGGGGCTCCCCCTGGCCGAGCTTCTCCGCCTCCGTGGGCGTCGCGGCGAGGGTGATCGGGATCGTCCACGGCAGGCCATTGGCCAGGCGCTTGCGCTCGAGCACGGATTCATAATCGTCCTTCCCCATGAAGCCTTCCAGGGGGCTGTACGCGCCCACGGCGATCAGCTCCACGTCTGCGATCGTCCACGCATCCAGAGCGATGCGGGGCAGGGTCTTGATCCAGTGCTCTTCGGGCGCTCGCTCATCTTGAATTCGGTTCACGAGCCGTCCACCATGAGGAGGAATGCCGACCTCCATCGTTCTCCTCCTTCGCCGTGCGATTTCGCACAAGCAGGCGATTATATTCTCCTTGGCGCGATTTGCCAATGGTGCGCATTCGGTGAGCCTTCCGCTCGCCGCGCGTTGACAAACAGGGGCGTCTGTGTTACAAAGTCGTGCTGTTTGAGAGGGTTCACCACACGCGAGCGCCAGGCGCCGTATGGAGGAGAAGAAGGACAAGCCAACGCCCAAGGGGGCTTCTGCGACGAAAGCGCCTCCGACGCTTCCGATCGTTGAGCTGAAGGATGATCCGATTCTCAACCGCTTACGGGCTCGATTCCCGACGGCCGTTCTCGAGGCCGTGGAGATCCTCGGTCTGCCCACGCTCACGATCGCGCGGGAGCAGATCGTGGACGTCTGTCGCTTCCTTCGGGATGATGAGGAGGCGCTGTTCGACTTTCTGACGGATCTGACGGCGCGGCACATCCCCGAGGCGGAGAAGCCCTTTCAGGTGATCTATCATCTCTATTCTTTCCCCCGGAACGTGCGCTGGCGGCTGAAGGTGAATCTGGCCGAGGGGGAGGCGTGTCCGAGCGTGGTCTCGGTCTGGAGCGCCGCCAACTGGATGGAGCGAGAGGCGTATGATCTGGTCGGCGTGCGCTTCGAGGGGCATCCCGATCTGCGGCGGCTGCTCCTGCCGGAGGACTGGGAGGGGCATCCCCTGCGCAAGGATTATCCGTTGGAATTCCGATACAACCGCTGGTGCGAGAAGCACCTGAATATGATCGCCTTCCGCGAAGGGACCGAATACAGCGGGAGATTTGAATAATGCACAAGCCGGAGATCGCCATCACCCGGGAACGCCTGCTCGCCGCGCGCGAGATGGTCCTCAACATGGGACCGCAACATCCCTCGACGCACGGCGTGCTGCGCGTGATCCTGAAGCTCGATGGAGAGACGGTCATTGATCTGGATTGCGACATCGGGTATCTCCATCGCGGTGTGGAGAAGATCTGCGAGAACCGCACCTATGTGCACATCGAGCCGTACTTCGATCGGCTCGATTACGTCGCGGCCGTCTCCAATGATCTCTGCTATGTGGAGACGGTGGAGAAGATCGCGGGGATCGAGGTCCCGGAGAAGGCGAAGTACATCCGTGTGATCCTGACCGAGCTGCAGCGGATCGCGAGTCATTTGCTGTGGCTCGGCACGCATGCGATGGACATCGGGGCGGTCACGATCTTCCTCTACGCGTTTCGAGAGCGCGAGGAGATCCTGAAGATCTTCGAGAACTACTTCGGCGCGCGCTTGACGGCGAACGCGTTCCGCATCGGCGGTCTGCAGTACGACATCTACGATGGCTTCGAGGAGCAAGTGCGAGCTTTCTGTCGCATCTTCCCGGAGCGGCTCAAGGAGTACGAGACCATCCTCAATGAGAACCGCATCTGGTTGCAACGCACGGTGGGCATTGGCATCCTCACGGCCGAGGAGGCGAAGGACCTGGGCGTCACCGGACCTGTGTTGCGCGCCTCCGGGGTCAAGTGGGACATCCGCAAGGCCTTCCCCTATGAGGTCTACGATCAGGTCGAGTTCGATATCCCGGTCGGCGAGAATGGGGACACGTACGATCGCTATCTCGTGCGCATGGAGGAGATGCGCCAGAGCCGCTTGATCATCCTCCAGTGCTTGGACAGGCTGAAGAAGCTCCATCCGGGGCCGGTCTTGGGCAAGGTGCCGAAAGTCATTCGCCCGCCGGTCGGCGAGGTCTATCATTCCATCGAGTCGCCGAAGGGGGAGCTGGGCATTTACCTGGTGAGCAACGGGACGGCCTTTCCGGAGCGACTGCGCATTCGCCCGCCGTCGCTCATCAATCTGCAAGCGCTCAAGAAGATGGCCATCGGGCATCTGGTGGCCGATGTCGTCGCCTTGATCGGCTCGATTGACATCGTGTTGGGGGAGGTGGATCGGTAAGGAGGGGGGGCATGGAGCTGTTCTGGACGGTCTGGAATCATCCGATCGTCTCCGCGTACATCGTGCGGCGGCTGCCGACCATTGTGATCGTGCTCTTTGTGATCCTCACAGTAGCGGCCTATCTGGTTTATGCCGAGCGCAAGATCAGCGCCTTCATCCAGGCGCGGCTGGGGCCGATGCGCGTTGGGCCCTATGGGTTGTTGCAACCGCTGGCGGACGCCCTGAAGCTCCTCTCGAAGGAGGACATCATCCCGGCGCGGGCCGAGCGCTCGATCTTCGTCATCGCGCCGATGATCTCGGTGGTCGCCTCGCTCGTCGTCCTGGCCGTGATTCCTTTCGGTCCTGGACGCGCGACGATCACCGACATCAACATCGGCGTGCTCTTCATCTTGGCCGTCTCTTCGGTCGGGGTCCTGGGGATCATCTTGGGGGGATGGGCCTCGAACAGCAAATATCCCCTCTTGGGGGCATTGCGGTCTTCGGCGCAGATGGTCAGCTATGAGGTCGCCATCGCGCTCGCTCTGGTGGGGCCCCTCATGTTCGCCAAGACGCTCTCGATGGTCGGCGTGATCGAGGCGCAGATGGCCGACGGCGTGTGGTATGTCCTCTATCAGCCAGTCGCCTTTCTGATCTTCCTCGTCGGCGGACTGGCGGAGACCAATCGCGCGCCGTTCGATCTGCCGGAGGCGGAGTCGGAGATCGTGGCCGGGTATCACACCGAATACAGCGGCTTCCGCTGGGCGCTCTATTTCGTGGCCGAGTACACGAATATCGTCATCTCGGCGGCGATCGCGGCGACGGTCTTCCTCGGCGGATGGCACTTTCCCGGGCTGACGCGGCTGGCCGAGCCGGGGACGGGACTCTATGCGCTCCTGGCGGTGCTCATCTTCGCCGCGAAGGTGTTCGCCATCGTCTACTGTTTCATCTGGTTCCGATGGACGTTCCCCCGCTATCGGTACGATCAACTGATGGGCCTGGGGTGGAAATGGCTCATCCCGGCAGCTCTGGCGAATATCCTGGTGACGGGCGCCGTGCTCGTCCTGGCCCAGCATCTCGGTCTGGTGGAGACGGTGCGCACGGAAGCGGGGGAGCGACTCGTGAGTCTCTGGCCGTGGGGGAAGCTCTTCCTCATCGCGGCTTCGCTGCTGATCGGCGTGCCGATCGTGTGGATCGTGCTGGCGGTGATCAATCGCCGCTCGGCCGATTTCAATTTGCGCGTCCAGCGGCAGATTCGTCTGCCCGAGCGCGGCGAGGAGGAGATCTTCGCCGAAGTGTGAGTCAGGAGGCCCAATCATGGCGGAACCGAGACGCAATTGGAAGCAGGTCCTCTCGCGGTTCCTGCTGCTGGATCTCATTAAAGGGCTGCTCGTCACGTTCAAATATCAGGCGCCGAAGCACTGCTACACCGAGCGATATCCGCTCGTTCGCCCGAAGATCGCCGAGCGGTTTCGCGGCGCGCCGCGCCTGAACCTGGATCCGGAGACGGGCGAGAGCCTCTGCATCGCGTGCAACCTCTGCGCCATCGCCTGCCCGGAGGATCTGATCACGGTCGTCGAGGCCGTGCGCGAATACGTGGATCATGAGGGGAAGACGAAGAAGAAGCGCGTGCTGGTGGATTACACCTATGACACCTCGCGCTGCATGTTCTGTGGCCATTGTCAGGACGTGTGCCCGACCTATGCCATCGAGCTGACGCAGGAGTTCGAGCTGGCCATCTATCGGCGAAAGGATTTCGTCTGGTCCTGGGAGATGTTGGAGAAGGGGATCGAGCAGCCGATCTACACGCGGTGAGGGAGGAGAGACATGGAGTTGAAGGGCGCGCAGGTTCTCTTCTACTACGCGCTGGCGTTCTTCGTGCTCATCATGGCCGTCTCGCTCATCCGCGCGCGATCGGCCGTGCACGCGGCGCTCTATCTGATGGGCACGCTGATCGGGACCGCCGGTTTGTTCCTGCTCCTGCATGCGGAGTTCGTGGCGGGCGCGCAGATCCTCATCTACGTCGGCGGCGTGGTCGTCCTCTTCATCTTCGTCATCATGCTCGTGAACGTGCGCGAGGAGATCACCGAGGCGACGCGCTTGTTCACGCGGCAGGAGGCCGTGGCCTGGGCGCTGGTGGGTGCCATGACCGTGGCGACGATCATCGCTCTGCGGCGCGAGGCGAATCTGCTGCCGCCGGCGGTCGCCCCTTCGGAGGAGACGGCGCTCGCCCTCTCGGAGGATACGCAGCGGGTGGGGAGCGCGCTCTACACGCGCGCGGCCTTGCCGTTCGAGATCGCCTCGCTGCTGCTCCTGGTGGCCATCGTGGGATCGGTGATCCTGGCCCGCACGCGACGCCAGGAGGAGACGTTCGATTGAGGGGTGAGGAAGGGAGATGAACGGCGTGATGGTCGGATGGGCGGTGCAAGAGACGACGTCGTTCGTGAGTCGGTTCGTGGAGGGGCTCACGGCTCCGAAAGGAGTCGTGGATTTCCTCGTGCTCAGTTTCATGCTCTTCGCCGTCGGCGTCCTGGGCGTGCTCTCTCGCCGCAACGTCCTCATCATTTTCATGTCCATCGAGCTGATCCTGAATGCGGCGAACTTGAACTTCATCGCGTTCACGCGCCACTGGCAGGCGATGGGGCGCATTTCGGAGAACATGGGGCATATTTTCGTGATCTTCATCATCGTCGTGGCGGCGGCCGAGGCCGTCATCGGCCTGGGAATCCTCATCGCGCTCTATCGCAATCGCCAGACGGTGGCCATTGACGAGATCAACCTCTTGAAATGGTGAGCGGGCGTGAACACACGGTGGTTGATCACCTTGAGGCTGTGGGGTCGCGGAAGGAAGAGCTCTTGGAGAGCGGGGCTCTTCGGCGTGAGCCTGATGGCGATCGTGCTCGTCATCTCTGAGCAGGCGAACGCGCAAGCTCAGGAGGTGATGATCACGGGGCGGGAGATCGTCGAGCGGCTGACTCGGCTGGAGGAAGGGCAGAAACGATTGGAGCAGCGCATCGCTGATGTGGAGACCCGCTTGGGACAGCGCCTGGACGAATTGCGGGAGTTTCTGCTGTGGGGGTTTGGGGTGACATTTGCGGGGATATTCGCATTGGTGGGATTTGTGCTGTGGGATCGGCGGACGGCGTTAGCGCCGGCGGTGCGGCGGATTGAGGAGTTGCAGGAGCGGGAGCGACGGCTGGAGGCGGCATTGCGCGAGTATGCGGCCAAAGCCCCCGAATTGGCCGAGGCCTTGAAAAAGGTCGGATTGATGTGAGGGGATGATGGTCGCGTTTTCATTGTCGAGAATGAGAGCATCTTCGTGCGATGAGGCGGGAGGGCGATGGGGGGCGAAGCTGTTACTCCTTATGGTCGTCCTCGTCTCGATCGGAGTGAGCGGAAAAGCCCAAGAGCGTGAAATCGTCATCACAGGGCGGGAGATCGTCGAGCGGCTGACTCGGCTGGAGGAAGGGCAGAAACGGTTGGAGGAAGGGCAGAGGCAGTTGGGACAGCGCCTGGACGAATTGCGGGAGTTTCTGCTGTGGGGGTTTGGGGTGACGTTTGCGGGGATATTCGCATTGGTGGGATTTGTGCTGTGGGATCGGCGGACGGCGTTAGCGCCGGCGGTGCGGCGGATTGAGGAGTTGCAGGAGCGGGAGCGACGGCTGGAGGCGGCATTGCGCGAGTATGCGGCCAAAGCCCCCGAATTGGCCGAGGCCTTGAAAAAAGCCGGGTTGATGTGAGGGGATGAGTCGAATGCTGGAAGGAGGGCGGGGATACGGACTATGCTGAAACTGATCTGGCTGATTCCGGCGCTTCCACTTCTCAGCGCCCTCGTCCTTGGGATTTTCGGTCGAACGCTCAAGCTATCGGAGAAGACGATCTCGTGGATCGCGTGCGGTTCGGTCTTCCTCTCGCTGGTGATCTCGATCGGGGCGGTCTACGAATTCGCGACCTCGTATTGGCCGACGCACGGGCGGCCGTATCTCTCCCGCGAAGCCGGAGGGTTTCCGCATTCGTTCACATGGGTGCCCGGGGGCGAGGCGCGGTTGACCTGGGGACCGGAAGCGGGCACAACCGTCCCGCTTCGCATCGAGTGGTCGTACCAGCTCGATCAGCTCTCGGCCGTGATGATCCTCGTCGTCACGTTCGTGGGCTTTTGGATTCACGTCTTCTCGATCGGATACATGCGCGGCGATGGCGGATTCTATCGCTTCTTCGCGCAGATGAACCTGTTCATGTTCATGATGCTCGTGCTCGTGATGAGCTCGAACTTCCTGATGATGTTCGTCGGGTGGGAGGGCGTGGGGCTCTGCTCGTATCTGCTCATCGGCTACTACTTCCACTGGAACTACGCGGCCTATGCGAGCAAGAAGGCGTTCATCGTGAATCGGGTGGGGGATTTCGGATTCCTGTTGGCGATGTTCGCGATCTTCTCGCTCTTTGGGACGTTGCAGTTCACCGAGGTGATGGAGCTGGCCAAGAACGATGCCTATCTGCCCCAGGAGGCGTTCGGGATGTGGGGCTTGGCCTCCTGGATCGCGCTCGGGCTCTTCATCGGGGCGACGGGGAAGAGCGCGCAGATTCCCCTCTACGTCTGGTTGCCGGATGCGATGGCGGGGCCGACACCGGTCTCCGCGCTCATTCATGCAGCGACGATGGTGACGGCGGGCGTCTATATGGTCACGCGTACGAACGTGATCTTCCAGAAGTCGCCGACGATGATGTTCGTGGTCGCGCTGGTGGGCGTGGCGACGGCCGTCTGGGCGGCCTCGATGGGCTTCACGCAGACGGACATCAAAAAGGTCCTGGCCTATTCGACGATCTCGCAGCTCGGGTACATGTTCCTCGCGTGCGGCGTCGGCGCCTTCGCGGCCGGCATCTTTCACCTCTACACGCACGCCTTCTTCAAAGCCTTGATGTTCCTGGGAGCGGGATCGGTCATCATCGCCTTGCATCACGAGATGGACATGCGGCGCATGGGCGGATTGGCTCGCTTCATGCCGATCACCTATCGAACCTTTCTGGCGGGCTGGTTGGCCATCTGCGGCATTCCGCTCTTCTCCGGATTCTTCAGCAAAGATGAGATTCTGTGGCGGACATTCTCGACCGAGGTCATCCCGGGCGGGCGATGGCTGTGGCTGCTGGGGTTTCTCGGAGCGGGCATGACGGCGTTTTACATGACGCGGCTCGTCGCTCTGACGTTCTGGGGCGAACCGCGCTTCGTCGTCGCCGGTGGTGGTGGAGCTTCGCACGAACATGGAGCGCATGCCGGTCACCAGGTGCGGGAATCGCCGCGCGTCATGACGATCCCCCTCATCGTCCTGGCCGTGGGGGCGACAGTCAGTGGCTTCATCGGATGGCCGGAGTCGCTCGGTGGGACGAATCGGTTCGAGAAATGGTTGGAGCCCGTGATTTGGCATCGCGCGCCGGAGCCTGGAGGGCTGGGATTCGGACATGGACCGACGGCGGCAGCCCATGAGGCGCTTGTCGGCGTCGGGGCTCATGCGGAGGCGCATTCGGCGATGGAATACGTCCTCATGCTCGCCTCGATCGCGCTGGCGGCCGGAGTCATGTACGGATGCGCGATCCTCTATCTCCGGCGGCGCGACCGGCTGGAGGCCATCGTTCGAGCCATCCGCCCGCTCTACGTCGCGAGCGCGAACAAGTATTGGGTGGATGAGTTCTATGAGGGCGTCTTCGTCCGCGGGCTCGCGCTCGGATTGAGTCGGTTCTCCTGGCGCGTGGATGCGCGCGGCGTGGACGGTGGCGTCAACGGTTCGGCGTGGATGACCGTCTTCTGGAGCAAGGTCTCCGGGTGGTTCGACCTCTACGTGGTGGATTTCATCGTGAACGCGATCGGCGCGATGATGAAGCTCTTCTCGACCGTCTTCCGTATGGCGCAGACGGGATTCGCGCAGAACTATGCGCTCGTCATCACGACGGGGCTCTTTCTGCTCACCGCTGTGTATCTGATCCTGTCCTGGTAGGGGGGAGGGTATGTCGCCGGAACGTCTGGCCGAGTATCACCTGCTCTCGATCATCACGTGGCTCCCGGTTCTGGGTGCGCTCATCTTGATCTTCTTCTTCCATCGGGAGCGGAAGCAGGCGATCCGCATCTTCGCCAACGTGTGGGCGATCCTGAGCTTCCTGCCCTCGCTGCTGCTGTTGACCTATGATCGCCGATTGGGAGGCATTCAATTCATCGAGGACGTGGACTGGATCCCGCAAATCGGCGCGCGATACCAATTGGGCGTAGATGGCATCTCGGTCGTGCTCGTGCTGCTGACGACCTTGATCGGCGTGATCGCCGTCGCGTGCTCCTGGGGCTTCATTCAGGAGCGGGTGAAGGAGTACTACGTCGTCCTGCTGCTGCTGCAGACGGGCATCATCGGCGTCTTCGTCTCGATGGATATGTTCCTCTTCTACGTCTTCTGGGAAGTGATGCTCGTGCCGATGTACTTCCTGATCGGCGTGTGGGGGAGCGAGAATCGGCTCTATGCGGCGATCAAGTTCTTCATCTACACGCTCTTCGGCTCGGTCGTGATGCTGCTGGCGATCCTGAAGCTCTACTTCATCTTCCCCGACTATCTGAAGCAGCCCGAGGTGCAGCAGGCCGTCCTTCAAGCGGCGCGCTTCATCTCGGGGGAGAACGAGCCGATGTATCGCATGATCGAATCGGCCGTGCAGCTCGGGGCGCAGGGTAAGGGGACGTTCAACATCATGGCGATGCAGGCGCTGGGGACGGCGCGGATGGGCGGTGGGCCCATCATTCCGCTCTCGCTCCAGCTCTGGCTCTTCGCGGGGTTCTTCCTGAGCTTCGCCATCAAGGTCCCGATGTTCCCCTTCCACACCTGGCTCCCCGATGCCCACACGGAGGCGCCGACGGCGGGCTCCGTCATTCTGGCGGGGATCTTGCTGAAGCTGGGGACCTACGGGTTCGTCCGCTTCAATCTGCCGATCCTGCCCGACGCCAGCCGCGATCCGCGCGTCGTGCAGGTGATGGCGTTTCTCGCCATCATGGGGATCGTCTACGGCGCGCTCGTCGCCATGGCGCAGCGGGATTGGAAACGGTTGGTCGCTTATTCCTCGATCAGCCACATGGGGATGATCATGCTCGGCATCTTCGCCTTCAATCCGAGTAGCCTCAATGGGGCCGTCCTGCAGATGATCAATCACGGCATTTCGACGAGCGCCCTCTTTTTGATCGTCGGCGTCGTCTACGAGCGGCATCACACGCGCCTGATCAACGATTATCGGGGCCTGAGCCACGTCATGCCGGGCTTCGCGGCCGTCTTCATGATCATGACGATGTCTTCGATCGGGCTGCCCATGTTGAACGGCTTCATCGGCGAATTCCTCATCTTGCGCGGCGTCTTCGAGGAGAACCGCCTCTGGGCGGCCTTCGCCGCCACGGGCATCGTGCTCGGAGCCGGATATATGCTCTGGCTCTATCAACGCACGATGTATGGCGAGGTGAAAGAGGACAATCGGCACCTGCCCGATCTCTATCCCCGCGAGTGGGCGTATTTCCTGCCCTTGGTGATCCTGGCCTTTTGGATCGGCATCTATCCCAAGCCGTTCTTGAGCTATTTCGAGAAGCCGGTGGCCGTGGTGGTCGAACAGGTCCGACCGGGATACTCGCAGAGGCTCTTGGAACGAGCCGAGCGGAGCGGAGTGCTCCCGACGCGCACACAGGCGGCTGACGGTCGTGGAGGGGGGCGATGATGGGGCTTCTCTTCCAGGGACTCGATTGGCGATGGCTGGTGGATCAGGCCGTGATGTTCCTGATGCCGGAGATCGTGCTCGCGGCCTTCGCCTGCATGCTGCTTGTTCTCGACATCGGATGGCGGGCGACGGAGCGCCGATGGGCGGCCTATGTGGCTCTGGGCGGCATCGGTGCCAGCGCGGCCGCGCTCGCGCAGACCTATCTCAATCTGCGCGGGCATGAGGCCGTCGGCTTCTATGAGATGTACGTCGTGGACTCGTTCGCCATCGTGTTCAAAGTGATCTTCCTCTTGACGGCAGCTCTGGCCATCGCCCTCTCCATCAAGTTCCTTGACATCGAGCGGGAGCAGCGTGGGGAGTATTACGCGCTCATTCTCTTCGCGACCGTCGGCATGATGCTCATGGCCTCGGGCCTGGATCTGCTCGCCATCTTCATCAGCTTCGAGCTGGCCGCGTTGTCCGTCTACGTGCTCGTGGCCTATTTCAAGGGGGATCGGAAGTCGAACGAGGGCGCGCTGAAGTATTTCCTGCTCGGGATCTTCTCCTCGGGCATCTTCCTCTACGGCGTCTCGCTGCTTTACGGCGTCACCGGGGAGACGAACCTGCGGAAGATCGCCGCAGCGCTCGCGGCTGAGCAGACGCCCGGCTTTCTGGCCATCCTGGCGATGGTCTTCATCGTCGCGGGCCTCTTCTTCAAAGTCGCGGCCGTCCCCTTCCATATGTGGGCGCCGGACGCATACGAAGGCGCGCCCAGTTCGGTGACGGCCTTCATGTCCGTCGGGTCCAAGGCGGCGGCCTTTGCGATCTTCGCTCGCATCGTCGTCTACGGGTTGCCCGCTCTGCGCGGCACGACGTCGCTGGAGAATCTGGGATGGATGGCTGTGATCGGCGCCGTCTCGGCCCTGACCATGACCTGGGGAAATCTGGCGGCCATCACGCAGGCGAACGCCAAACGCCTCATGGCCTATTCTTCGATCTCGCATGCGGGATTTTTGCTCCTGGGACTTGTCGCCGGGAATCAGACTGGATACATCGGCCTCGTCATCTACCTCTTCGTCTACGTCTTCATGAACCTCGGCGCCTGGGGGGTGATCATCGCCTTGCGGCGCGAGGGCATCCCGGGAGACCGCGTGGAGGACTTCAACGGTCTCATTCACACGAATCCCCTGATGGCTGTCCTGATGACGATCTTCCTCATCAGTCTGGCGGGGATTCCGCCAACGGCCGGATTCTTGGGCAAGTATTTTCTCTTCGCCGGACTCATCGAGACGGGGAATCGGTGGCTCGCTGTATTGGCCGTCATCGCCGTGATCAACACGGCCATCTCGCTCTACTATTACGCTCGCTTCATCAAGGCGATGTTCATGGGACCGGTCACCGAGTCCACGCCGCTGGCCCTGACGCCGCTCATGCGCACGGCGCTTGTGGTGGCCGCTGTGATGGTGCTGCTGGTGGGCATCTATCCCCCACCGTGGGTGGATCTGTCTCGATTGGCGGCTGAGCAGTTGACCGCCGTCACCCACGAAGTCATCGCCGGGTTCTGATTCGCTCCTTCGAAGGCCCTCCTGAAAAGAGCATGAGCCGAGGAGACCCTCGGCTCATGCTGAGGGGCGGGAAGTCCCCGCCCCTGGTTCTGCGCCCACGATCAGAAGATGAGCTTCAGCGCCATCTCGATCGTCCGGCGACCGCCGTCGTTCTCCTGGAAGTTGAAGTAGGTGCGTCCGGCCTGCTCCACGAAGATGCTGTTGGGAATGCCGAAGGTGGGGTGGTTGAACGCGTTGAAGAGGTTCAGCCGGTACTGGATCGAGACGCGCTCGGTAATGCGAGTGTTCTTGAAGATGCTCAGGTCCACGCCCTCGAACCGGTCGCCCTGGAAGACGTTCCGCCCCAGCGTCCCAAAGGGCGTCCCGAAGCGTTGCGCCGCTCCCGGTCCGTTGACGATCACCCGCACATCGTTGGGCGTGACCGGCGTGAACACCCCACGATTGAGGTCGTTCAGCAGCCAGAAGCCCGTGGGGCTGGACCGGAGGATGGGAACGCCACCGCTCGTCCCGCAGATCGCCAGGCGGTAGAAGACGCAGGCGTCTACGTCCGTAATGCCGACCCGGTCAATGGGAGCGGCCGGATTCCCGTTAAACGGACGCAAGTGGGATCGCCCGATGAACGATTGGACGAAGAGCTGATCCTCATAAGGATTGATGAGCTGCTGCTGCACCGGCGTGAACCACTGGCCGCTCTGAATCCGCACGATGCCGTTGAACTGCCAGCCACCGATGAGCCGTCCGAGGAAGCCTCGCTGATCGCGCCGGAACGGCAGGTCCCAGATCCAGGAAGCAGCGAACAGGTGGCGCGCATCGAATCCGGAGTTCCCGCGCTCAGCCCGCGTGATGTTGAGCGGATTCTGGGCCACGGTGACGGAGTTCCCCGTGTCGAAGTTGAAGACTTCACTTGAGTTGTCAATGGCGTGGCTCCACGTGTAGCTGATCAGGTAGGTCCATTGCTGCCGAATGCGCCCGTCGTATCGCACTTGCAGCCCATTGTAGCTGGCCGAGGCCCCGTTGATGCGCACGCGCGCGGCGCCGGAGGGGAACAGCCGTCCATCACAGATGGCCTCATTGTCCGCCGTCGCCGGGTTGTCCGTGCACGTGAGCGGCGTGACCCCACGCGGCAAGAACTGCGGGAATCCGGGGAAGGAGAGCGTCTTCACTTGATTGTCCGCCGGATCCACATACCGAACTCCTCCGAACCCGCGAACCAGATTCCCGATGAACGGGTTGAAGTTGACCGTCTGGAACTGCCCGACCTGATGGTTGCCGACGTAACGGATCTCCAGCACGTTCTCGCGGAACAGCTCGCGCTGCAACCCGAACGACCACTGCTGGACGTACGGCTGGCGGAAGTCCAGGGCCGGGACCGTGCGCGCGAAGAACCGCGGGTCGAAGGTATTGAAACGAATCACACCCGCTCGCACGGCCGCATCGCGCACCTTATCTCCGGTCGGCACGGGGTCCGGAACCGGGAAGTTCGCCACGCTCGTCAGGAAGACGAGCGGCGACGACGTCGAGATGTTGAGCATCAGATTGTAGAACGCCGGATCGTAAGCGATCCCATAGCCGCCGCGAATGACCGTCTTGTCCTCGCCGAAGAGCCATCGTCCCCAGCGCGGCGTGTAGACGAAGCCGAAGCGCGGCGCCCAGTTGTTGTTGTCGGTCGGGACGCGGGGAACGATGCGAGCCTCAAGCGGCAGGTCCTGACGCCAGAAGGCGCGCTGCGGATCGCGCTCCCGCGCCACGGTGATCTCATTGAGGAGATTCATCGGCTGCCCCGTGTTCTCATATCGGATCCCGAGATTGAGCGTGAGGTTGGGGCGAATCCGCCAGTCATCTTGGAAGTAGTAGAATTGATCCGTCTCGTGATACTTGAGCGTCGCCGGACCAAGCGCCACCGTCAGGAAGTTGGGGGCGTTATCGGCCAGTCGCTGTGCCGTCGTGAAGGTGAACGATCCATTGACGTTGGGCAGGAAGGGCACCGAGTTGCGCAACCGGCGGATGTCAATCCCCATCTTCATCTGGTGGCGTCCGACCGTGAGCGTGAAGTTGTCGTTGAACTGGAACGATTCGACCGTGCGGCCTTGCGGCAGATTCGTCGCCGGGCCGACGGTCAGAAGCGGAGCGCCGTTGTCGGCGCGGAACGTGATGTTGAGGAACGCGAGCGCCTTGTCAATCTGATCCGGATGCGGGATGTTCCCTTTGCCGCCGCTTCCGCCACCTCCGAAGATCACGAACAACCGGGAGTAGTTGAAGCGGAACTCATTGACCGAGCGGGTCGAGATGTTTCGCGTCCATCCGCCGCCGGCCTGCTGCGTCCGGAAGGGGATGTCGCCCGTCCACCCGCGGACGTCCACCAGGAAGTCCTTCCCCGGTCGGTCCTGGATGAAATATCGCCCCCAGATGCGATCCCGATCGCCCGGGTGCACATCGCCGCGCACGTTGAACTCATCCAATCGGTTCGAGAGTGGCACCGTGCGCCGCACAGCGGCAACCGGGACTTTCAGGCTCCCAATGGTGATCGTCGAGGCCGGGACATCCGGACGGATCGTGGGATTGCCGATCGGCAGAGCAAAGGCCGAGTAATCGGCATAGTACTGGACCGCCGGATTGTTCGGGAACGCGCTCTTCAGCATCTGAATCCCCTCGGGCGTCGGCGCCAGCGAGGTCGTGCGCAAGTCCGCAATTTGCGGATTCCGAATGAGATGACCCGCGTGGAAGAAGAAGACCTTGTTCTTCACAATCGGCCCGCCGATGGTGTAGTCGAACACGTTGACGAGATCAGGAAGCGGATCCTTCTGCCCGGCGCGCTTCTCCAGATTCGTCAACGAGTCGAAGAGTTTACGGTCGCGGTGATACCACGCCAGCGTCCCATGAAACTCATTCGTCCCGGACTTGCTGACGATGTTGACGATGGCGCCCTGATTCCGCCCGTACTCGGCCGAGAAGTTGTTGGTGATCACCTGGTACTCTTGCACCAGATCGGGGTTCTGGACGAAATAGTTCGGCCCACCGATGGAGAGGTCATTGTTGTCCACACCGTCAATCGTGAAGTTATTCGAGCGCGCTCGGTTGCCGTTGACCGAGAGCGTCACGCCATTGGCGTTGACGTTACCAAAGCCCGTCCGAACACCGGGGAGCAGCAGCACGACGCGATCCAGGCCTCCGCCGGCCACGTTGATCGGGAGGTCCTGAATCCTCCGCGATTGAATCGTGGCCGAGATCTGCGCTGTATCTTTCTCGATGAGCACCTCACCGCCACCGGTCACCGTCACGACCTCGGTGATCGCCCCGGGCTCCAGCCGGAAATCCACGACCGTGTCTTTCCCCACACCGACCTCAACGCCTGTCACTTCCGCCGTCTTGAAGCCTTGAGCTTCTGCCCTCACGTGATACGTGCCCGGTGGGATGCGAGAGATTGTGTAAACCCCTTCGCTGGTGGCGACGGTCTTATATTCGACTCCGGTCGCCGCATTCTTGGCGATGACGGTGGCCCCCGGCACGACCGCCCCGGTCACGTCCACGACCACGCCGCGAAGACCTCCGGTGGTCGTCTGAGCCGCGATCGGAGTTGTCATGTAGGGCAGAAAGGCTGCCCCCAGGATCAGGCACAGTGATGCCCATACCTTCCAGACCCTTCTCCGATGTAGCCTCATAGTCTTCCCCTCCTCAGCTTCGGTTTTTTTCGATCGCCGACCACGCCGCTTTAGAAGTAAGCAAATTATGTGCCGCAGATCGCCTTTCGGCTAAGTCTCTGTGATTCATGGACTTCTTTTCAACGCGCCGATGCGCGATTTCCAGATTTTTGGAAATCTCATCCGAAATTTCGGAAATCTCCAAGGATTTGGAGGCGGCGAATCGGAGGCATGATGACGTGCAGCGTGAGGGGGACTCCGGTGAGGAGAGGGGGGAGGAGAATCCTCCTCCCCCATCCTCCGATTTCACGCCATCGTGTTCACCAATGGAATTTGATGGCGAGTTGAAACTCGCGAGGTCCCCACAGCGTCGTGCTCGCGGCGCGTGGTTGGAGGAAGCCGGGATCGCTCGCGAGCCGCACCTGACGCACGCCGGATGGGTCCACGCCGGAGGAAGCGATACGATACTGGATGGTCGAGAAGCCCGTGAAGTTGACGCGATTGAAGAGATTGAAGGCTTCCCAGATGATCTCAAATCGCGTCCCCTCGGTGACTTTGATATCACGCGCGATGCGGAAGTCCACGTTGGCGAACCCCGACCCGCGAAAACTATTCCGGGCGAGGAAGGGGACGCGTGTGGAGCCACCGCTGCCGTTCGGGCTCGCGGTCACCGTCGCGCCGGTGGCGGCCGAGAGGCTCCCGGAGATCACGCCGGTGATGGGCACACCGTCGGAGGCCGTGAGGATGCCGCTGAAGCGCCAGCCGTTGAGCACGGCGCGCGCCACCGGACTCTCGAGACCTTGCCAGCGCGGCTCCCAGACGAAGCTCGTGACGAAGCGCTTGCGAATGTCGAAGTTCGAGAGGGCACGCTCGCTCCGCTGATCGAAGGTGTTGAAGAGCTGATTCCCGCCGAAGAACGTCTGCGACGTCTGCCCGTCGTCAATCGCCTTGGCGATGGTGAGGTTCGCGTTGAACTGCACGCCGTGTCGCATCCGTTGCGTCACCTGCAGCACGAAGGCGTTGTAGCTCGAATTCACCACGCTCTCGCTGATGATGATCCGGCCGACGCCCGCCACCGGGCGGGGACCCGTGAAGAAGGGGAACGGCGGCGTCACCGTGCCATCGGGCAAGATGAAGACGACGCGCTCTCGCGGCGGATTCAGATTGAGGTCGCGGAATGAGGGCAGGCGTTGACCTCGGCTGAAGAGATACGAGGCCGAGACGCTCAGATCGCGGACGATCTCCCGCTCCAGGGACAACTCGACCATATGCACGAGCGGTCGCACGTAGTCCGAGGAGAAGAATTGAATATCCGGCGCCGAGCCCGGTCCGGCCGGCGGTGTGCTGAAGACATCGGGATACTGCGGCGCTCCCGGCGTCGTCGGTGTGAAGAAGAACGAGGCGAGGATCTTGCCGTTGTTCGTCAGCGCATTGGCGATGGCGCTGTTGCTCGTGCGGCCGTAATAGAGACCGTAGCCGGCGCGCAGCACGGTCGTGTGATGACCGCCGATGTCCCAAGCGATCCCCACGCGCGGTCCGAGATTGTTCGTGTCCTGGTTGAATCGCTCGGTCTGCGGAAAGGCGGGATTCCCGATCTCCGGCTGCGGCAGTTTCTGGAACTCGTATCGGAGGCCGAAGTCGAGCGTCAGGTGCGGATGCGCGCGGTACCGGTCCTGGACGTAGAAGTTGTAATCCGTCGTCGCGAAGAAGACGCGCCCGGCTTGATCGCCCGTGAGCCCCCGCAGGTCGAACGCCT